>Ga0272441_10000006_pt1 | contig 530823 bp, 467 predicted proteins | sample SSMProp6N_FD_193582 | JGI IMG/M metagenome (GOLD analysis project Ga0272441, IMG submission 193582) | Marine sediment archaeal communities from Little Sippewissett salt marsh, Falmouth, MA, United States - SSM-Prop-6N | ecosystem: Environmental > Aquatic > Marine > Wetlands > Sediment ... | reverse complement strand
GCCCCCCCCTATACCGATGAGGTTGTCTCCCGATACGATGCATCAATGGAACGGGGGCAAAAGCAGAATTACAAGCTCGATTTACGGATAAGAAAATTGAAACGATCTCTCTGAATTTCAAAAATCACTAACAAAATCATAGATAAATTTCGGCAGAGCCCTAAAACGTCGACCATTTGTCATACTCTTGTAGAGCTGTAAATATCAAATCAGGATCAAGGCTATTGGGCCTCCCTGCAGCATCCCATGCCGCTATAGAATACTCTATCCAAGAATCTTGATTATGAATTTCCACGGCTAATAATCATGAATTCCTCTTAAATCACAACTATCTTATTAGCTAAGCCTCACGGCTGATCACGCATAAACTATTCTGCTTCAACGCAAAGAAATAAATATACCCAATAATCGAAAAGTGGCACAAAGTCGAACCTTGTAAATCAGGGTATTCTTGACACAGACGTAAAAATGCAAAAAGATAGGGCCATCATACCGTCCCACCTTGCAGCAGAACGGTATATGACAAAAGAGGTAGGTCAGCTCAACGCTGCTTCGACGATCTGTTCAGCTTTGGCGTTGGGGAGGTAGAAGTACCGGCCACCGAGTTTCTGGGCAAGCTTGGGAGCTTCGCCTCGTGACAGGTAGTTCATCTGGGTATCAACCACGATAGAGGCGATACCGTCGCTCTGGATGGAGAGCGCCAGTGCTTCGACCTCTTTCTCCAGCTCCTCCTTGGGGGCCTTGCCTGCCGTCGGATCGGCAGCGGCGGCCAGCGGGATGTTACCGCGACCGTCAGTGATCATAACGAACATGACCTGCGTGATGCCCTTGGTACGCGCCTGTTTGGCGGTTTCCCAGCCAGTGAACAGCGCAGAGGCGAGCGGGGTTCCGCCGCCGGTGGGCAGCACATCAAGCTCGCGCTTGGCGCGATCCACGCTCTGCGATGGCGGCAGGAGAACCTGTGCCTGCTTGCCGCGGAACGAGATCAAAGCCACCTGGTCGCGATGCACGTAGGCGTTCTGCAACAGGCTCGACACTGCACCTTTGGCCTGACGCATACGGTTCAGCGCCATTGAGCCGGAGGCGTCCACCATGAAGATGAAGAGCGTACCAGACTTGTCGCGGAAACGCTTGATCTTGACATCCTCGGTGGAGATGACCAGCGCGCCGGTCTTGATTCCCTTCTTGGCCTTCTCGGCCTTGCGGCTGGCCTGCCACGGTGCAGCAGAGATGAGGGTCGGAATAAGCGCAACCTTGCCACTCTTGATTTCGCCAGGCTGCGAGCGCACGAAGCGTCCACGCTTGCTGTTGAGCGCCTCGCCGCGGCTTCCGGACTTGGCCTTCTTCTTGGAGGCGAGCGAAATGTTAAGAATGTTGTCGGGAAGCTCAGTCTCGACCGCATCCATCATCAACTCCTCGATCATGTCGGGATTGTCCTCCTGCTCCTCGTCGGCATCAGAGTCCGACTCGTCCGGAGGTGCGTTTTCGTCCTCGGCCTCGTCCTGAGGCTCCTCTTCCGGCGGTGGAGGCTCTTCCTGCTGCATCTCCTCTTCGTCGGGTTCGCGCTCAGGCATGCGGGTTGCCCTCGGCACCAGCACCAGCTTCATGGCCAGTTTCAGATCCTCCTCATCGACCTCGGTGCGCTGGCTGAGCGCAGCGTTGGCAAGGGCGGCGCGAATCGCGAAAATATCGACACGGTTGCCCTCGACGCCAAGACTGATAGCAGTCTGAATGAGGCCTTTGATCTGCTCTTTGGTGATCGAGACGTGTGGCAACTGCTCCCTGGCAGCGCCGATGATACCGCGAAGCATACGCAGCTCGTCCTCGGTGTCTTCCGCGTCGCGGGTGCCCATTACGAGGCTGACGATCTGCTTGCGGGCACGATAGTCGTTCTGTGCGGTAAACGGCACGATGATGCCGATACGGTCGAGAAGGCCCATGCGCACCTCGCCATCACTCGGATCGTAGGTACCTACCAGCATGAAATCGGCTGGGTGCACTTCGCTGAGTCCCTCGCGCTCCACGATGACCGCGCCGCGACTCATGGCATCCATGATGTGCGAAACAGCAGAGCTGTCGAGCAGGCTGAGCGAATCGACATAGAGCACACCCTTGTGTGCCTTGGAAAGCACGCCGTGCTGCACGACACGCTGACCGGAGGCAAGAGTCGCTTCGAGATCGACGCCGCCTATCAGGCGGTCCTCAGTTACGTTCAGCGGCAGCTCCACAAAGGGAGTGCCTTCAGGCAGAATATCAGCGAATGCCCTTGCCAGAGTCGATTTTCCCGACCCTACGGCCGAAGGAATCACGACACCGCCAAGGGAGGGATCGACGGCCAAGAGCATAAGCGCCTGCTTGGCCAGATCCATTCCTACTATGTCGGTAAATGCTATCATGCTACTGCTTCAGCTTCTCCCAGTACTTTTGCGAGTTCGCGTTCGATTTTTTCACCCGCATCGACGGTTTCGAGCGGATCTTTGCGCAGACGGTGACGGAGGCAGAGTCCTGCGATCGCACGGACGTGCTCCATGGTTACAGTCGTATCGCCCTGCAGCGCGGCGTAGGCATGAGCGGTACGGGTAATGGTCAGTTCGCCGCGATGGCCATCGATGCCGAGAGCCATGCAAAGGCGGGCAATATCGGTCAGAACCGAGTCGTCCATCTCAACTTTCGGCAAGAGCTTCTGGGCTGCGACGATCTCCTTCTGGAGTTTCTGCTGCTGGCGGGCAACCTTCTTGATAAAGGCTTCCGGATTCTCGTCATACTCGCGGCGGAGCTTGACAATCTCGACCCTCTTTTCGACGTCGTTGATGGTGATGATGCGGGCATGCAGACCGAAACGATCGAGAAGCTGCGGGCGAAGCTCACCCTCTTCCGGGTTACCGGAACCAACCAGCACGAAGCGGGCAGGGTGGCGAATGCTGATACCTTCACGTTCGACCACGTTCTTGCCGCTGGCGGCCACGTCGAGCAGTACGTCAACCAGGTGGTCATCGAGCAGGTTGACCTCGTCGATGTAGAGGAAACCGCGGTTGGCCTGAGCGAGCAGTCCCGGCTCGAAAGCCTTGACGCCGCTGGTGAGAGCCTTTTCAATATCGATGGTACCGCAAACGCGGTCTTCGGTAGCGCCGAGCGGAAGGTCAATCACCGGCACGGGAATCTTCTCGGTTTTGACCTCCGAAGTCTTCAGCACCGGAGCGCCCTTGGCACCGGACTCCATTTCGATGTACTGCTGAACGGTGCGGTTGTAGATGTCGCCCTTGACGCGATCGATGAGCGGAAGCACCTCGGCCAGCGCTCTGACGGTCGTACTCTTACCGGTACCACGGTGACCCATAACCAGAACGCCGCCGATCCTCGGATCGATGATGTTGAGAATCAGACTGAGCTTCATCTCTTCCTGGCCGACAATGGAGGTAAAGGGGAAAGCCATAGCGGATTTCTTTTTCGCAGCCGGCTTCCTGGCGGCAGTCGAAGCCTTTCCTTCTGTAGTTGCCTTGGCTGAAGTGGTCTTTTTTGCGGCTTTGGCAGTCTGGGTCATAGTCAATTGGTTGGTTAATACCCGACCCGGGCTCGCCGATTACGGTTTCCCGGCAGGGCTTGCTTGGTTAAGACTAAAGACGAAAAATCAATAATGAACTCTGAATTTATGCTTTTACCATAGACATAACAAACGCTTTTCACGAATGTGTCACGTAAATGTGGTAGACCAAAAACTGGCACCAAACCGACGCCATTGAATGGACTATAACGCGTTGAAAGCCGCCTCTTTGATAGTTTCGGAGAGTGTCGGGTGCGCGTGCACCGTGCCGACCAGACCTTCAGCGGTCACGCCGTCACGGCACGCCAAGCCGAGTTCGCCGATCAGCTCGACCGCGTCATGACCGATGAGATGCCCGCCGAGCATCCTGCCAGTTTCGGCGTCGAAGACCAGCTTGACAAACCCTTCGAGCTTCCCGTAGGCGTTGGCTTTGCCCGATGCGGCGAACTGCGAGCGGCCGACCGACACATCGTACCCCTCCCCTTTCGCTGCCTCTTCGGTCAGACCGACCGACGCCACCGACGGCTGGGCGTACACGCAGCGCGGAATCAGCGCTTCGGCAATCGGCACGGGCGACTTTCCGGCGATCATTTCGACCGCAATCGCCGCCTCCGCCGAGGCCTTGTGCGCCAGCAGCATCCCGCCGCGCACGTCACCGATGGCGTAAATTCCCGACGCGGAGGTGCGACACAGCGCATCGGTACGGATGAATCCGCGCTCCGTCTCGACACCCGCCGCATCGAGGCCTAGTCCGTCAATGACGCCGGTCACGCCCACCGCCACGAGCATACACGAAGCCTCGATACGTTGCGGCTCCTTGCCCTCCACGAGCAGATCGGCGCTCACGCCCTCATCAGCAGTCTTGACATTACCGAGCTTCGCGCCGCACTGCACGGCTATGCCCGCTTTCTCGAACGAGCGCTTCAGCGCTTCGGAAACCTCTGTCTCCTCGGCGGGCAGGATGCGGGGCATCAGCTCGACGATGGTCACTTTCGCGCCAGCCTTGGCGTAGAACCAGGCCATCTCGACGCCGATCGCACCGCCGCCGACCACGATCATCGACTCCGGCACCTCTTTCAGAATCAGCGCTTCCTTGCTCGTGATAATCCTCTTGCCATCCGGCTCCAGCCCAGGAATAACGCGCGGCTGCGCACCGGTCGCCACAATGAGGTTCGTCGCTTCGAGCGTCCTCTCCGAGCCATCCTCTGCGGTCACATTCACCCCCTTCCCACCGGTCAGCACCGCTTCGCCGCGCCATACTTCAACCGTCACCCGCTTCAGCATGAACTCCACGCCCTTCGAGCTTTTCAGCGACACCTTCCGGCTCCGCTTCACCGCCTGCGCAAGATCGAACGACACCTCGCCGACGTTCACGCCAAACTCCGACGGATTTTTCGCAAGATCATAAACTTCAGCGCTCCGGAGCAACGCCTTGGTCGGAATGCAACCCCAGTTCACGCACACCCCACCAAGCGAGGCCTTTTCGACAAGGCAAACCCTCATGCCGTGGCGAGCCGCATGAAGCGCCGCCTCGTAACCGCCGGGGCCGGAACCGATCACGGCGACATCGAACTGTGCTGATGAACTATCTGAGTGCTGCATAATAATAAAAGGATTGCGTGGCGTTCATTCCGACCAGAACAGGCGGCGATGGACAATCACGGTTGCAAAGGAGGATTCTTTGACTATATATGAAATAGAAATAATCTTGACCGACGCTGTCCCGAAATCAAAATTCTTTTCTTGTCATTCTAAGTCCGACACAGTCGGGCGAAGAATCCAGAAAATTCCTGTAATATATTTCGGTTTAATCACTTATTGTGATTCTACCGGAGAAACTGGATTCTTCACTTCGCGTTGCTCCGTTCAGAATGACAGTCGAATGAAAACTGACGAATCACCTGATATAACCCGTTTTTCGAGACAGCTTCAAGCCGCAACAAAATGCAAAAAGAGCCGCTAAAAACCGAATCGCCAACCGACCCGCAGCCGGAAGAAGCCGCACCGAAAACGATGACCCTCCAGGTCAGCAAGGTGCAGACGCCGATGCGCATCGACCGCTACCTCACCCAGCAGGTCGAAAACATGACGCGCAACAAGGTGCAGGCGGCCATCGAGGAGGGACGGGTGCTGGTCAACGACAAGCCGGTCAAGTCCAACTACCGCGTCAAATCGTGCGATCACATCCACCTCACCTTCCTGCGCCCACCCGCGCCGGAACTCGCGCCGGAAGACATCCCGATCAGCATTCTTTACGAGGATGACGACCTGATGGTGATAAACAAGGAGGCGGGCATGGTGGTGCATCCGGCGTTCGGCAACTGGACGGGAACGCTGGCCAATGCGATTCTGCACCACCTCGGCAAGGATGCCGACGACCTCGACAAAACCGACCTGCGCCCCGGCATCGTGCACCGACTGGACAAAGACACCTCCGGCCTCATCATCATCGCCAAAAACCCGACGGCGCTGCACAAGCTCGCACGGCAGTTCGCCAACCGGCAGGTCGAAAAGGTTTACAGCGCGATTGTCTGGGGCGTACCGAAAACAGAGTCAGGGACGATTAAAACCAACATCGGCCGCTCACACCGCAACCGCAAGGTGATGGCCAACTACCCGTTCGAGGGAGCTGAAGGCAAGCACGCCATCACCGACTATCAGGTGGTCGAGGATCTGCGGTACTTCGCGCTGATGGATGTAACGCTGCACACGGGCCGCACGCACCAGATCCGCGTGCACCTGCAACACCTCGGCCACCCCATCCTCGGCGACGAAACCTACGGCGGGGCCACCCCGCGCGCACTCCCCTTCAGCAAAGGCGAACAGTTCAGCCGCAACCTGCTCGAACTGATGCCCCGCCAAGCGCTGCACGCGCGAACCCTCCGCTTCCGCCAGCCAACTACCGGCGAACCCCTCGCATTCACCGCCCCCCTTCCGGAGGATATGGAGCTTGTGCTCGAAAAAATCCGAACGGTTATGACGGCCTCTCAATCCTGAAAACGGTTTGCCGCTCCCCGACGTTACTTCTCCGAGCTTATCGCTTATATTGCCGGTATCTCTTTATGAACTCTCCGGATGGCGAATACTCATCCGGAACAGCGCAAACCAATGAAAGTCATCGGAATCAATGGCAGCCCCCGCCCGGCGGGCAACACCTCGATCATGCTCAAAACCGTCTTCGAGGTGCTCGAACAGGAGGGTATCGAAACGGAACTGATCCAGGTCGGCGGCACCGACATCAAGGGGTGCCGTGCCTGCTACGCCTGCATCAGGAACAAGAACAGCAAGTGCTCGACCAAAGACGGCTTCAATGAAATCTTCGAGAAGATGGTCGAGACCGACGGCATGATTCTCGGCTCGCCGGTCTATTTCGCCGACATCACCCCGGAGCTGAAAGCACTCATCGACCGAGCCGGTTTCGTGTCGCGAACCAACGGCCAGCTCTTCCGCCACAAGGTGGGCGCATCGGTCGTCTCACTCCGGCGCGGCGGTGGCGTGCACGCCTACGACAGCATCAACCACCTCTTCCAGATCTGCCAGATGTTCATGGTCGGCTCGACCTACTGGAACCTCGGCTTCGGCGGACGCGACGGCGGCGAGGTGGTCAACGACACCGAAGGCATGGACAACATGCGCGACCTCGGCAAGTCGATGGCGTTTCTGCTAAAAAAGCTGAATGCGAGTTGACGTTAAAACAGACTCCTGTGAACACAGCTTCTTACATTCAGGAGGGATTCATCCCGACGGACATTAAGCCTCTTACATTTGAGGTCAGTTGCCCCGGCTTTCAAGCCGGGGATTATGGATAGAGACAAAATTAATCAGGGCTTCAGCCCAATTTCTTAAGCCATCCAAAACGATCCCTGATACCGTATGCGAAAACTCCGACTTCCCGTCCTCCTGCACCTCGTTGCCCTGCTGCTCATCTCTTCGCTTCCGGCCTTTGCAGGAAGCAAGGCGAACATGGATGCCCCTTCATCGAATGTGGTCGAAACCATCTGTGGCGAGCGCATCGCCGACCCCTATCGCCCGCTCGAAAATCTCAAAGACCCGAAAGTCCAAGCCTGGTACAAACGTGAGGCAGATCATGCACGTACAGTGCTCGACGCCATTCCGGGGCGCAGTGAGCTGATCGCAAAGATGGTGGAGTTCGACAAGCGCCGCCCGGAGAAGATTTACAACCTCTCGATCACCGACAACGACCGCTACTTCTACCTCAAGCAGACCCCTGCGGACGAGGTGGGAAAGCTCTACTTCCGCAAGGGCTACAAGGGCAAGGAGCGCCTGCTGTTCGACCCGGCGAGCTACAAGGATGGCAGCGACGGCACCTTCGTCATCAGCCGCGTGTCACCGAATATCGACGGCTCGAAGGTGGTGATCGGCGTGTCGGCGAACGGTTCGGAGGACGCGATTCTGTTCGTGATGAATGTGAAAAACGGGCACATCTGGCCGGAGCGGATCGACCGGTGCCGCTTCGCCTCCCCGTCGTGGCTGCCCAGCGGCAAGGCGTTTTACTACACCCGCATGAACAGCAACGACCCGCTCGACCAGGATCGTCAGAAAGACAGCCGCGTGTGGCTGCACTTCGTCGGAACCGACTCCTCAACCGACCGTGAAATCTTTTCGCGCACACACAACCCCGAACTGAAGATCAGGTCCGAAGACATCCCGTATGTTTCGTACGACGACAAAAGCCGCAAACTCTACGCCTTCGTGAGCAGCGTTGATCCGCGCATCACCGCGTGGTACGCCGATGAAAGCGCGATTCGCAAAGCATCAATTCCGTGGAAGCCACTCCTGCGCACGGAGGACGAGGTGTACGATTTCGCGGCAACGAAGGACGACCTTTACCTCTACACACCGAAGAACGCGCCGCGCTTCCAAGTGCTGAAAACCTCGCTCGACCGGCCCGATCTTGCGACCGCTGAAACGCTCATCCCCGAACCGGCGGAAGGCACGCTCACCAGCCTCGCACTGACCGACGACGGACTGTTCTACACCATCTCCACCAACGGCGTCCGGGAGGAGTTGTATCATCTGAACTACGACGGTACGCAGCCGCAAAAGATCGAAACACCGTTCGAGGCGGGCACGATGTCGATCAGCTCAAAAGGGTTCGACCAGCCGGAGCTGTGGGCAATCATGGGCGGCTGGAACCACGACTACCGCCGCTACCGCTACGATGCGAAGCACAACCGCTTCATCGACGAAACGCTCTCGTCGAAGGCGAGCTATCCCGAATACGACAACCTCGAAGTCCGCGAGGTGATGGTTCCGTCGCACGACGGCGTCAAGGTGCCGCTGTCGCTAATCTTCAACCGGAGAATAAAAGTGGACGGCAAAACTCCCGTGCTGATCTACGGCTACGGCGCGTACGGCCGATCGATCACGCCCTTCTTCAGCCCCTCGCTCCTGCTCTGGACGCACCGCGGCGGCATGATCGCCGTGGCTCACGTACGCGGCGGCGGCGAGCTGGGCGACGACTGGCACAAGGCGGGCATGAAATCGACCAAGCCGAACACCTGGAAAGACCTCATCGCCTGCACCGAATACCTGATTCGTGAGGGCTACACCTCGCCGGAGCACATCGCCATCAACGGCGGCAGCGCGGGCGGCATCCTCATCGGACGCGCCATGACCGAACGCCCCGACCTCTTCGCCGCCGCCATGCCGCAAGTCGGCGTGCTCAACGCGCTACGGGGCGAATTCAGCCCCAACGGCCCGGTCAACGTCCCCGAATTCGGCACGGTGAAGAACCCCAACGAATGCAAAGCGCTCCTTGAAATGGACGCCTACCACCACCTCCACGACGGCGTCAACTACCCCGCCGCCCTCATCACCGCAGGCATGAACGACCCCCGAGTCCCCGCCTGGCAACCCGCCAAATTCGCCGCGAGGTTACAGGAAGCGACCACCTCTGGCAAACCCGTACTCTTCTTCACCGATTACAAAGCCGGCCACGGCATCGGCGACACCAAGACGAAGCAATTCGAATCGCTCGCGGATATGCTGAGCTTCGGACTGTGGCAAACCACCGGCGACAGAGCCGCCGAATGATGAATGATGAATTTTGAATGATGAATTGGGGAGGGCAAACCTGCGTGTGCGCCCTCTCTCTCCCGCCCCCGGCTTCCGTAGGGGCGCATGGCGTGCGCCCGTTTTCCGGCGAGAGAATTCGTAGGGGCAACCCCCTGTGGTTGCCCTCGTGTGAACGACAGCCCACTGAAAATCCACGGGCAGGCACGGGGGCCAGCCCCTACAATACTATCCTTCCCCGATCAACTATCCATTATCAACTGTCAACTCTTTCTTAACCACCCCTTTCGCTCCACCTCCGGAAACCGCTCGATCGCGTACCGTAGCATGGTACGCGGCATAGCGGTAGCGTACTCTTCGAGGAAGGTTTCGAGCTGGGGTTGATCGCGCTTGCCGACTTCGCGGAGCATCCAGCCGGTGGCTTTGTGAAGCAGCTCTTCGGGATCGCCGAGCAGGCGTTCGGCGAGGACAAGGGTATCGGTGAAGTCGTCGTTGCGGATGAAGTGAAAGGTTGAAACCATCGCGATACGCCGCTCCCAGAGGTTGGGTGACTCGACGAAGCGGTAGAGCGGCGAGCGAGCGCGGGCGTTGAGGTGGCGGCCGACGATGTGCGGGCAGGAGACATCGACCAGATCCCAATTGTTGACGCGGTCGGTTCGCGAGCAGTAAAAATCGTACAGCGCCTCCCTGCCGGATTCGCCTGACGCACGGTAGCGCTCGATGAGCAGCAGCAACGCGAGCATTCGGTCTTCGTGCCACGGCGAATCGAGCAGCTCCGAGATCACCTCGACCCCCGCGTGCCGGAACTCCCGGCACAGCTTGCGGAGCACGGGCACGCGAATGCCGCGGAACCGGTCACCCTCACCATACTCACCGGGGCCGGTCTTGAAAAAGCGCCGGAGAATTTCCGCTGTTGGCGCGTCAGCGAGGGTTTCGAGGCGGGTGAAGATTGTGGAGATCATGGGAAGTTCTGCGTTATTTGCGAAGAATGGGACGCATGGGTCTTATAGGACAGATAGGAGGAGGAAATTCCCGGCAACCTCCGGCGATGTTCCGCAAGTTTCATCCCCCGTCCACGGCGTCCACCAAGTCCACGCCGTCCACGATTCTCTTCACGCCAGCTCGGCGAGCTCGGCCCAGCGATCCATGTCGCTTTCGAGCTTTTCCTGAATTTTGTGCAGTTCGTCGCCGAGCATTTGCACCGCCTCGAAGTCTGAACCGGCGGCGGCAAGTTCGGCGTTGATCGCTTCCTGACGCTCTTCGGCTTCGGCGATGGCCTGCTCGAGTTGCACAAGTTCGCGCTTCTCCTTGCTGTTGAGTTTGCGCTGTTTTTGCGATGATGACGCCTTCGGCGACTCGGACGCGGGTTTGGGAGAGGGGACGGGCTTGGGTCTGGCGGCTTGCTCTTCGGCGGCGGTGGCGGCTTTCATCTCCAGATAGACGCTGTAGTTGCCGGGATAACGGCGCACGATGCCGTCGCCCTCGAAGGCAAAGATGTGCTCGACGGTGCGGTCGAGGAAGTAGCGGTCGTGGCTGACGACGACGAGGCACCCCGGAAAGGTGTCGAGGTAGTCTTCGAGCACGCGCAGGGTCGGGATGTCGAGGTCATTGGTCGGCTCGTCAAGCAGCAGCACGTTCGGCGCTCCGATGAGCTGGCGCAGCAGGTAGAGCCGCCGCCGCTCGCCGCCGGAGAGGTTGCCGATGGGATTGTACTGCGCGGATGGGGCGAAGAGGAACCGTTCCAGCATTTTGGCGGCGGAGACCAGCGTGCCGTCCTTCGTTTTGATCTGCTCGGCCTCCTCCTTGATGTACTCGATGACGCGCTTTTGGTCGTCAAGGTGGCGGCTCTCCTGGTCGTAGTAGCCGATCTTGACCGTCGGGCCGATCTCGATGCGTCCGCTGTCGGGCCTGGTGCGCCCGGCGATCATTTCGAGCAGCGTGGTCTTGCCGGAGCCGTTCGGGCCGATGATGCCGATGCGGTCGCCCTTTTCGAGCAGGTAGTCGAACGAACGAAGCAGCTTTTTTTCGCCCCACGATTTCGAGACGTCGTGGAACTCGACAATCTTGTTGCCGAGCCGCTCCGCGCCGAAGCCGATCTCCATCTCCTGCTTCTGCTCCTTTTTCGGGGCGTAAACCAGCGCCTCGGCCCGCTGCAACCGCGCCTTTTGCTTGGTGGTGCGGGCCTTCGCGCCGGTGCGCATCCACTCCAGCTCCTGTTTGGCGAGAGCGTTGCGCTTGCGTTCGTCGCGAATCTCCTGCGCCTCCTCCTCCTCTTTCTGGACGAGGTAGCTCGCGTAGCCGCCGGTGTAGGTTTTGGCTGTTTTGCCGTCGAGCTCGATCATGCGCGTCGCGACGCGGTCGAGGAAGTAGCGGTCGTGCGTGATGAGAATCACCGCACCGGCGTATCGGCGGATGTAGCTTTCGAGCCACTCGACGCTGTCGGCATCGAGGTGGTTGGTCGGCTCGTCGAGAATCAGCGCGTCGCTCGGCACCACAAGGGCGTGGGCGAGCGCGACGCGCTTGCGCTGGCCGCCGGAGAGCGTGCCCATTTTCGCCGTCAGATCGTTCAGGCCGAGCTTGCCGAGCACCGCCTTGGCGTTCGACTCCAGCTCCCAAGCGCCGCTCACGTCGAGTTCGTGCGAAAGGTTCGTCACCTTCTCGATCAGCGCGGTCTGGTCACCGTCTGCATGGTCGAGCGCCTCAAGAGCCAGTTCGTACTCGCAGATGAGCGCCATCACCTTGTCGCCCGACTTCAGCACCGCTTCGAGCACCGTATCCTCCTCGTCGTAGGGCGAAACCTGCGGCAGGTAGGCGATCTTCTTGTCGCGCGAAATCATCACGCGGCCCGAATCGGGCGTCTCCGCTCCGGCGAGGATTTTCATCAGCGTGCTCTTGCCGCTGCCGTTCGCGCCAATGATGCCCACCTTGTCGCGGTCGTCGATGCCGAACGACACCTCCGTGAACAGCGTTTTCAAGCCATACGTCTTGCCAATCCCCTCGACCGTCAGAAGAACCATGCTCACCTTTGTTTAGCGCTAAAAAAGGATTCAATATAACGCAAATGCCCACCGATTCCCCTGCTCCTGCGCAATCAAGCATCGATCACCGTTTCAGCACGTGAACGACGCGCAGTGCAGCTTTTGTATGCATGATTTCGAGATAAAAAAACGTCCCGTCGTGAAAGAGTTCAAGACGGGACGACACCTTAAAAGCTTTGGGTGGAAAAGAAAGGCTCTGCTCAGTTCCACTTCCCCGGTTTTGCAATGCCGAAGCGGCCCGCACCGAGAAAAGCCACGGCGAGGGCACCAAAGAAGTAAAAGGCCTGAAGTTCGAGCGCGTAACCGCCGTGCGAGCCAAGCGAAGCAATCTGGCCCATGTGGACGAGCCAGACGGCCACGCCCATCAGGAATGCCTGAACAAGCGCGGCAGGACGTGTGTAAAGCCCGAGCACGATGAGCAGCGGAGCAATCACTTCGCCGATGGGCACACCCAGAACCAGCAGCCAGGGCAATCCCGCCGCCTTGAGTTTTGAGATGATAAAGCTGTAGCCGTAGATCAGCTTGTGCACACCGTGAAAGAGCATGAGCCCCCCGATGCACAAGCGCAGAATCAGTTTGCCAAGATCATCGTTCCTCATGAATCCTCCGGAAAAAGCGTTTGCACTCGATTGTTGTTGACGTTACTTCTGAAAAGAAAATGACTTCAGCGTACCGGATAGGCTTCGATCAGCAGATCTTCACCGAACCTCTCGACTCGCGTGAAAGCGAGCTTCGGAGCCATGTCGGGACGGCTCACATCGAGCGACCCGAATGAGCCAAGGCCATCGCCCCCGAAGAGTTTCGGCGCGATGAAGACATAGTATTTGTCAACCAGACCTGACCTGACCATCGCCGCCGCCAATCGGCTGCCCGCCTCGACCATGACTGAGAGTATCCGGCGCTGGTGAAGCTCGCCAAAAACCTCAACGAGATCGAGGGTGCCTTCAGACTGGCCGATTAGAACCACCTCGACACCACGCGCTTCTAGCTGGCTGACCAGATTAGGATCGGCCTCGTCACGCAGCGCGAAAACGAGCGTCTTCGCCGCATCGTTAAAAATCCGGAACTCGTGCGGCACCTGAAGCCGGGGATCGAGCAGCACGCGAAGCGGTTGGCGGCCAGCGCAGAAGCGCACGGTCAGCTCGGCGTCATCGGCCATTGCGGTCGAAGCGCCGCAGAGCACGGCGTCATGGGCGCATCGCAAACGATGCACTTCGCACCGCGACTCTTCACCGGTGATCCACTTCGACGCGCCGAGCGAGGTGGCAATCCGCCCGTCGAGCGTCTGCGCAGTCTTGAGCGCTATGAACGGTCGCCCCTTGCGATGCGAGGTCATGAACGCCTCGTTGAGCCGCTCCGACTCCGCTTCGAGCACGCCGACCGTCACCTCGACGCCCGCCTCCTGGAGCCGGGCAATCCCTTTGCCAGCCACTTTCTCGTGCGGGTCGAGGCAAGCCACGACCACGCGCGGGATGTGTTTTTCAACGATCAGGTCGGCGCACGGCGGCGTCTTACCGTAGTGGGAGCATGGCTCCAGATTGACGTAAAGCGTCGATTGCCGAAGCAGCGCTTCATCTTCAACCGACGCGATGGCGTTGACCTCAGCGTGCGGCCCACCGTACTGCTGGTGCCACCCCTCGCCGATGACACGCCCTTCGTGGACAATCACCGAACCGACCATCGGATTCGGACTCACGCTGCCCGAGCCTCGTTCGGCCAGTTCAAGGCATCGCCGCATGTGGCCTTCATCCTCCGGACGAGCAGAAGCTGCTGGATTCATCGCTCCGTCCCCCTTCAGCAGTTTTCGGCGTGCACCTGCACCAGCTTGATACCCGACAGGCGCAACAGCTCGGCGATGTGCTCGATCTTGTAGGGCTTGTCGTAATAAATGGTTTTGATGCCCACGTTGATGAGCACCTTCAGGCAGTGGATGCAGGGGCTTGCGGTGATGTAAATATCGGCATCTTTTATCGATACGCCGTGCTTGGCCGCCTGCGCGATGGCGTTGATTTCGGCGTGGATCGTGTTGACGCAGTTCTCCTCGACGGTGCCATCCGGGTGCGTGCTGCGGTAGATTTTGCAGTTGGTCTCGTTGCAGTGCGGCAGTCCGGAAGGCGCACCGTTGTAGCCGGTCGAAAGGATATTGTTGTCGCGCACGATCACCGCGCCGATGTGCCCCCGCGTGCAGGTCGCCCGGCGTGAAATGAGGTGCGCCACGCACATGAAATATTCGTGCCATCCGAGCCGCGTCTGCTCACCAGCGCCATTTTCGCCTCGCGAACTGCAACCACAGCCGCTTTTGCTTTCTTCCTGCATAGTTATCTTCTTTTTAGATTGTTTCAGGAAAATAGAGTAAAGAAAGCGGCTGCGCAATATTTTTGACCGGCTGAGCCTTCTCCCTCATCTTCTTGCTTGGCAACAATTTGCGAGTTCGATTTTTCAGACATGCTCAGAAGTTATTTCACCCTGTACCATATCGCTCTGGAACTGCATGAACGGCTTGCGGGCGGCTACCTGTTCGAGATTCATTCGCAGCAGAAAAACGAGGTCATGCTGGCCTTCGTCACGCCGGACGGCCGACACGAGCAGCTCGTCGTCACGGTGCGCTCACCGCACTTTTCGCTGCACATGCAGGAAGGGCTGAACCGCAAGCGCCGCAACACGGCGGGGCTCATGAAGGAGGTGTATGAGCGGCAGGTCACAGGCGTAGCGATCTCGCCCGCCGACCGGCAGATCAGCTTTGAGCTGGACGACGGCCACGCCATCGTGCTGCGCATGTTCAGCGCCGAAACCAACGTGCTGCTGGTGCGCGATGGCAAGGTCGTCGAAACCTTCAAGGAGGGGCGAAAGCTCGAAAACACACCGTTCGAGGAGACAAGCACTGACGTACCGTTCTTCACGGCGCTGGAAGCTCTCGCCAACGACGCACAACTGTTTGCTCGGCAATTGCACAAGGCGGAAGAGGACGAACCACTTGACCGGCGGTTGCTGACAGCGCTGTCTGGCTTCGATCGCAAGCTGGTGCGGCGGCTGCTCGACATGGCAGAGGGCGACGCGCCGGAACAGCTCCACCAAGCTTTCGTCGCGCTCTTTTACGACCTGGCATCCCCCGCCCCGTGCGTCATCGAACGCCCCGGAGAAGCACCGCGCTTTTCGCTGTTCGAGCCGCTCGACGACGGGCCATTCACGCCATTCGAAAGCGTGCTCAACGCGATCAACCACTACAGCCGCAAAATGTACCGCCACCTGCGCCAGCAGGAAAAGGTGACCTCAGTAAAACGGGAGCTGAGCGCAAAAATCGGCAAGATCGAAAAAGAGCTGGCCTCGGCTGACAAGCAGGAGCCGGAAGCAATTGCACAGCGTTGCGAAACCTTCGGGCACCTGCTCACCGGCGTGATCGGCACCACTGAACCCTCCGGCGATTCGATCACGGTGCCGAACCTCTTCGACCCCGGCTCGGCGGATGTAACGATTCCGCTCAAGCCGAAACTCAATCTTCAGGAAAACGCCGCTTGGTACTTCACGCAGGCGACGAAAAATCGCAAACGCATCGAAGCCCGCAAGCTGCGCGACGCCGAGCTGAACCACGAACTCGACGACCTGCGGCAGAAGCTACACGTGCTTGACGACGCTGCCGAATCACCTGAAAGCTTGCAAGCGCTGCTCGACGCCTCCGGCGGCAAACCGGCCAAAGGCCAAAACAAGAGGCAGGAAAAAAAGCACCCGTTCCGCGCCATTCCGTTCGGCCCCAACATCAACCTCTACATCGGAAAAAGCGCTGCGAACAACGAAAAACTCACCTTCGGCTTCGCCAAACCCAACGACATCTGGCTCCACGCCCGCGGAGCTTCCGGCTCGCACTGCGTGCTCAAAGGCGCTGGAATGCACAACATGTCGGAGATCAAACGCGCTGCCGAAATCGCCGCCTGGCACTCGTCAGCCAAGCACTCCGAACTGGTGCCGGTGATGTACACCGAAAAGAAGTATGTCAAAAAAGACCGCAAAAGCCCCGGCAGCGTCATTCTCGAACGCGAAAAGGTCGTGATGGTCAAACCGATGAAGGAGTGAGAAATTGACAATGGATAATGTAGGAGCAACCCTTGCGGTTGCCCTGAACCGCGCAAGCACGGAACTTTGTATGCGAAAATCTACATTATTCCTGTCACATCAGGGCGACCAGCCAGTCGCCAAGCCATCTAACTCTCAATCTGTCACTACACTTATGGAAACGCACAAACTTGTCATGCCGGAACACTTGAACCACTACGGCTTCCTGTTCGGCGGCAATCTGCTCAAATGGATCGACGAGGTCAGCTATATCGCCGTTACGCTCGACTACCCCGGCTGCAACTTCGTGACGGTTGGCATGGACAATATCAAGTTCAAGAAAAGCATCCGGCAGGGTACAATCCTCTGTTTTGAATCGAAGAAGAATCGCGTGGGCACAACCTCGGTGGAGTACATCGTGGATGTCACCCGCGAGGAGATCGCCACCGGCGAGAAGGAGCTGGTGTTCACGACGCGCATCACCTTCGTGAGCGTGGATGAAAACGGCAACAAACGCGCGATCAAATCGGGAACCTTGCGTTGACCCTCAAGTCCACCTCGGTCAACGTGCTGATGCGTTGACCGAATGGCTCAGGCGATAAAGCATAAAGAGCCCGACAGCGCTCAGGATCGAATTGGGCAGCCAAACGCTCACCGCTGGTGAAAGCAACCCCTGATCGGCAATCTTTTCGCCACCGATCATCAGCACCCAGTAGAGCACAAAAAAGAAGAGCGAGAGCGCTGCGCCAGCACCGAACCCACCGCGTCGTGCCATTACTCCAAGTGGCGCCCCAACAACCGCAAAAACCAGGCAGGCAAACGCCAGTGAGTACTTTTTATGATACTCGATCATGTATTTGCGATAACCCTCCCGGTGCTGATGCATCTGTTCGAGCTGAACGTTCAGGTCACCGAGCATCCCGTCCACAGCTTCAGTTGCCCGGCCAGGCACAACTGGCGGCAGCACGGCAGGCTCTGATCGGGAGCTTTCACGGCTGCTCCGAATCCGTTCGACTGCGGCTTTCAGCTCATCGACCCCCTTGACCGCCGAGCGCTCCGCCGCATCCCCTTTCTCCCAAAACTCCTGCGCTACAGCCAGCAGGTCTGAAGCCGAAAGCTCCTTGCCACCTCGGCGGCGCCCTTCGTCCGAACGTTCAAAATCATAACCCGCTGCATCGAACACATAGCGGTTTTTTGAAAATGACATGGTGCGGTAGCGATCCATCGCCGGCAGCCGAAGTTCGTGAATCTGGCCATCGTCAAGCGTCAGAACGAGCTGGGTATTGTCGGGCGTGAACTCGATTTTGCCCCTGGCGGCCAGAATGACCGTACGGACATCGGGCTGGGCCCGGTCGTAGAGCACGATATCACGAAGTTCGCCACTTTTGTTATCGACATCGCGCGCCATGATGGAGTAGCCCTTGATCATATCCGAAAAGGCGTTTTTGTCAAGCCCCAGCGCCGGTTTCAGGCGGGTGATGTCGGCAAAAAGCGCATTGGCCCGAAAATTCGCTTCGGGCATCAGCACATTGTTATACCGCTCCATAAGGAGCGATAGCCCGGCTGCGACGATCAAAACCGGTGCCACGAGCCGATAGATCGAAATGCCACCCGCACGCATCACGGTCAGTTCGGAACTGTTCGTCAACGCGCTGAACGACATCACCGTGGTCACGAGCACGGCCATCGGCACGGCAAGCCCAACCATCCACGCCGACTGCAACAGCACCACCTCGACGATGATTCCGAAATCGAGTCCCTTGCCAATCAGGCGCTCCAGAAACTGGGTCACGAACGACAGAATAAACATGAACATGATCGTGACCAACGAAAAAAAGAAGGTGCCGAGATGGGTCTTGAGGATGTATCGGTCGAATAGCTTCATCAAAAATCATTTACTCTGCTGTTCAGCCCCCTTCAGGGTGCCCATAATATACTACGGAACCCAGCGTCTGCAATAGCGGGATACTCCAGCTGTCTCAATCCAGACTGACGAGAACATCCGCAACACGCAAGCGCATCGACATCATCGTAAACACTGTATCAAATCGAACGTCTTCAATTCTGGTTTACCTTGAGAATTCGTCAACCTTGAGTACCTTTCACTGAAAACACGATGCACAAACAACCCCCATAAGCCAGAGGACCTTCCGGTTACCCGGCAGAACCAGCAACAAGCATGGCGTCAGCATCGTATTTTTGACCGCAATGACAACAATGAACCCCTGGAGGAATCATGGCAGCATTTGATTTTGGACAGAAGGTCGATCCGGCGCATTTTGAAAATCTTATCGAGAATGGCTATCAGGTCAACGCCTCGGATTATGTGCAGAAAGGCTGGGAAATGTTCAAGGGGCACGTAGGCGAATTCGTCGGCTTTACCCTGCTCGTTTTTGCGATATCACTCGCCAGTATAAAACTGGAAACGTTCGGCTCACTGATTTTTTCGGCTCTTGCCGCGCCACTCTACGCCGGCTACAGTATCGCCGCGTTCAGAATTCTAACCGGCAAGTCACTTCAGTTCAGTGACTTTTTCAGAGGCTTCAACTACTTCCTGCCACTCTTCCTTGCTGGACTGGCAAGCGGCATCATTGTCTCGATCGGGTTCATGCTGCTCATCATTCCCGGCATCTATCTGGCCATTGGCTACATGCTGGCCACCTTCCTCATTATCGACTACCGCATGGAGTTCTGGCAAGCGATGGAGACAAGCCGCAAAATCGTTACGAAAAACTGGTTCGCCTTTTTCGTCCTTGCCATTGTGCTCGCCCTCATCAATCTGCTCGGAACCCTTGCACTCGGCGTCGGGCTTCTGATCAGCGCTCCCGTAACAGCCTGCGCCGCCGCGATAGCATACAAGGAGATTGTGGGATTGAATTCGTCGGAGTGGTGATAATCGATGATACGGTTTGCAACTGGGCTGCAAGGCAATCATCACTTCCGTGACGATTCCCCCCAAGCTTTCACATCGCTGACCAAGATGGATACATTCATCCAAAACAGCAGCAAGTTCGATCAAAACAGCGATGTGCTCCGTCTGCAAACAGACTATGGACAAGCAATGGCGCTCCTCAATTATAGTGCAACTAAAGACCAAGCCAGTGCTCATCGATATCAATATCTGTAAATCGGCAGCGGGCTCACTCAATATCATTCCAACCTTGAGATGGATACACAACTATACTGGCTCAACAAACACAGAAAAAGATGTTGTTGCCCCTGAGCTTTGGGCTGTCGTAAAATTCTGAAACCACTCGCCAAATAGAGATTGCTCAAGCTTCCAGCAATCAAAGTCGATCAATCCATGAATGACAAAAGCCTGGTTCAACCCCAGGCTTTTGTTTGTACCAAGCTGTGAAGCCCCCTCTCAGCGAACCGCAGCCACATGCAGGTACTTGCAAGAGCCCCTTGCAAAATTAAGTAACCAACTTTACCTCCCGCTCATCATGCAGGAGAAGTGCTGAGCGATAGTGGTTGTTACAACAGCTGATATTGAATTATTGACACCCAGTCCAATTCTGGGCTCGCAAAGCTAACAACGGGACCGAGAATAAAGCCTACAACACCAAGAATCAGAACAACAAGAAAAATCAACAATACTTTGAAATCGAACATTGTTTATCCTCCTGTGTTACAGTCATCAACTGGATTGCCACAATCAAAAAGATTGCTAACGCCAGAAAAAGTAAAGTATATTTTTCACAACGACGTAATAATAAGAGCTTAAAACCGTAATAATAAAGTTTATTCAAAGAAAATCATGGGTAACGTCATTGGATTGGCGTATAAGCATCTACAGCAGATAATACCGCAGAGCAGGTCGTAATCAGGTAGGGCTATGCGTAAGGCTATGACAAAACCGATGTTATAAATCGGCAAGCTCTTAACATATCTCTTCGGATACCGGCTCGCCATAAAAAGACAATCCACAGATCTTTCGGGTCAAGATGAATCACTGAAAGGAACTACCTCAAAAGGAGAGCTTAGTAGAGGGGTGAGAAATGCAGAGCGAGGCTATTTTCAAGGTTCCCGAAAGAAAGAACCTCTATAGGCACAAAACAAAAAAGCCCTACAGACTTTAACTGTAAGGCTTTTCGATTATATGGTGCACTCGCAAGGACTCGAACCTTGAACCCACTGATTAAGAGTCAGTTGCTCTACCAATTGAGCTACGAGTGCAGATCTTATTTTTCCGGTTGTGCCGGTTGCTGATCCGGGGCTGGAATATTGCCGGTTTCCGGAAGCGCCTGCGGGAGGTTGTTAACCGGAAGTGATGCCGGAACATCCTTCTGCAGAATGCTGTTCCCGTTTCCTGCCTGGTGACGGGCCGGGAGAGTAAACTGCGCGATGAACGAAAGAACCATAACGACTCCGGCAAGAACAGCCGTGACCTTGCTCAGAAAATCCCCGGTACGTCTCACGCCAAGAGTCTGAACAGTTCCGAGGCTTGCAATGCCACCGGTAAGACCGCTGCCCGACTTGGGGCTTTGCAACAAAACCGACGCAATCAGAAGGATTGCAGCGATCAGAGCAAGGATGACGATCAGTCCATTGAGCATGTCGAGCCTCTTCTGTAAATTCCGAAATTCTCTTTCGCTATCGTATCTTACGATAATGAGGCCATTAATTTAGCAACTTTTCAATAATATGCAAGACCAGTTCTAAGATATGGGGAAAATGCTCTTTTTTCTCGGAGCATCGATCGCCGCACTGGGATTACTGATCACGCTGGCCCAGAAATCGGGCGGAAACGGATGGTTCGGGTGGTTTGGCAACCTCCCGCTCGACATTAACATCCAGAAAGAGAATTTCCGCTTCTATTTTCCCATCGGCAGTTCAATTGTCCTGTCGATCATACTGAGCTTGGTTTTAGGCCTCATCAACAAATTTTTCAGGTAATTTCTTTTCATCACAGACTCATCATCCATGACCAAGCGCATCGCTTCACACTCCCGCAAAACCGCAGAAACCGATATTACGGCAACAGTCAACCTCGACGGCACGGGCACTTCAGCCATCGAGACTGGCGTGGCATTCCTCGACCACATGCTCACCAGCTTCAGCCGCCATTCGGGCATCGACGTGCAGCTCAGATGCAGCGGAGACCTCGATGTCGATGACCACCACACTGTGGAAGACGTAGCTCTGGTGCTCGGCAAGGCCATCGAGGAGGCGCTGGGAGACAAAAAAGGCATCGAGCGCTACGGATGGGCGATCATTCCGATGGACGAAGCGCTGGCTCGCTGCTCGATCGATCTGGGCGGGCGTAGCTACTGTGTTTTCAATGCGGAGTTCCGACGTCCGGTCATTCAGGGGCTTTCGACGGAAATGGTGGAACACTTCTTCATTTCGCTCTCCCGAACGATGAATGCCAACCTGCACCTGGCCATCCTCGAAGGGCAGAACACGCACCACCTGATCGAAGCGCTTTTCAAGTCACTCGCTTACGCGATGAAGCAGGCTGTCAGAATCAGCGGCACACGAATCCCATCGACTAAAGAATCGCTATAACAATGGTCCTTCAGGACCATAAACACAAAAAGGCGGGATGCTCTCCCGCCTTTTCATTTTCAACGATTTTTGAACGCTTATTTCGCAAAGGCAACCGAGCGTTTTTCACGCAGAATGGTCACCTTGATTTGGCCGGGATACTGTGCTTCGGACTCAATCTTGTTGGCGATATCGTGCGCGAGCACATCGGCCTGCGAGTCGCTGACGTTATCGCCTTCGACGATGACCCTTATTTCGCGGCCAGCCTGCAAAGCGTAGGTCTTGATAACTCCAGGGAATCCTTTGGCAATCTCTTCAAGGCTTTCGAGACGTTTGACGTTACCGTCAGCAGTTACCGCACCACGCGCGCCAGGGCGTGAAAGCGAGATGACGTTGGCAGCATCGACAAGATCGGCAATGGGCGACTCTTTTTCAACATCGCCGTGATGAGCACCGATGGCGTTAAGCACTTTCGGAGACATGTTGAATTTCTTCAGGAACTCCATACCTGCCAGCGCATGCGGCAGTTCGCTTTCAGGCAGCACCAAGCCGATGTCGTGCAACAGACCTGCACGTTTGGCCTGCTTGGCATCAAGTTTCAGTTCAGCGGCCATCAAACCGGCCAGCATAGCGACCTCGCGGCTGTGCAGAAGGAGGTTCTGGCCATAGACTGTATGGAACTTCATCTGGCCGATCAAAGCGACCAGTTCAGTAGGCATGTCCGGAATCTGCAACGAGGAAAGCACCTCTTCGCCGGAAGACATAATGACGTCGTCGATCTCTTTTTTGGCGTCCTGATAAGCCTTTTCGATGGCTGCCGGGTGAATGATACCATCGACAAGAAGCTTCTGCAGGGTAAGCTTGGCCATTTCACGCCGAAGCGGATCGAAACAGGAAAGAATGACAACTTCCGGAGTATCATCAACAATGATGTCCACACCGGTGGCGTTTTCAAACGCCTTGATATTGCGACCCTCGCGACCGATGATACGACCTTTGAGCTCGTCACTCTGGATATGCACCACAGAAAGAGCGTTCTCGGTAGCCTGCTCGAAGGAGATGCGCTGAATGGCCGTCAGCAGAATCTTTTCGGCATCACGATCCGCTTTCTGGGTAGCCTCTTCGTGAATCTGGTGAACGGTTTCGGTCGCCTCTTCCCTGGCCTTCGAAACCATATTGTCGACAAGCATCTGCCGGGCCTCTTCAGCGGTCAGGTTCGAGATACTTTCGAGACGCTGGTTCTGTTCAAAAATGACCTTTTCCAGCTCCTCGGAGCGGCTCTGCACCGTTTCGGTCAGGTGCTTCAATTCGGACTTCTGCTCCTGAAGCTTCTTTTCAGTTTCACGCACATCCCGCTGCTGATTGTTCAGCGACGACTCTTTCTGACGAATCTGCTTCTGCATCTGTGAGAACTTGTTGTTCTTGATGCTCACCTCGCTGTCAAACTCGCGCTTGCGCTTCTTCCACTCCTGATTGACTTCGTTGACCTTCAGATCCTTGTATTCATTGGCCTCTTTCTGGGCCTCCTGAACAACCTGTACGGCACGCTCCTCGGCTTCAAGAACTTTGGTGGTGCCGATACGTTCAAGAAAGAACCGGCCGATGTAGAAACCGACCGCAAAAAAGATCACGGATGCCGCAATAATGAGAAACAGATTTATTACGATCCCCATTAAAAAAACCTCCTTTTAACCGGCCAGTCTGGGCCGATCCTTCAAAATTGAACAAAAAAAACCCGCACCAGAAGAGATGTGTAAGATTCAAGAACCCGTAAATCACGGTGGGGGCCTCCTTCAGATTTTTTGCTTCCAATGTGTCGCTTCGAAAAGCGTCAATACCTGAGGCTCATCACCTCTCGGCATCAAGGCCTGCAATCAAAATGAAGAGTTTGGGCTCCCTGTTCTAAAGTGTTAGTTCTTTTACTTACAAAACACCTCTTGTCGTGGTGCGGATATTTCGTCTACTTTCAATGTAACGCTTTAATGCAAATTCTGTTCGACAAATTCATTCAGCCGAGCCATTTTCTGCCTGAGTTGCGACATTTCTTCTTCAAGTTCATTCTTTTTTTCAGCAAACTGAATCGCTGCCAGCACAGCCAGCTTTTTTGGCTCCAGATCTGGAGCTTTAGCTGCAAAGCGCCTCATCACGCCATCGACATCACCGGCTGCTTTGCCGGTCAGTTCACTGTTCTCTACCCTTAGTGGATAGTTGTCGCCGTAAACGTTAACGTTGATTTTTTCCATGGACCTCAAAATCCGGCTTTCTCGCCTCTCAATTCTCTTTCGATCTTCTGTAAAACCAGAACCAGCTTCTGCTTGATCTGAAGCATTCCGGCGTAGGACAAGCCGTCATCAGCCCCGCCCTGTACCTCGGCTGACGGACCTTCAGTGCCCGGCAGCTTGAATGATCGCAATATGTTCTGAAGACTCGAAACCTCAGCTTTCAATAAGTCATTTTCTTTTCGGCACTCCGTCAACTGCTCGACAAGTCTCGCAACGTTTTCTTCAAGACCGGTCAGCAGTTCATGCCCATTATGCTCATCTATTGCATCCATGGCTGAAATGGCTCAAACTTGCCTGATTTCCGCACCAAGTTCACTCCTGGCATTGTCACTTACTTTCTGAACAACAGCGTTGATGGCCTCCTCATTCATCGTTCCCGCTCTGTCGGCAAGTTCAAGCGAAATCGCGACACTGCGCTCAGCCTGCTTGTTGCCTCCGGACTCGCCTCGGTCAAACACATCGAAGATGCGCACAGACCTGACCAGCGGATCGCTCTGGGTTGCCAGATCGACCAGCTGCTGAGCCGGAATATGTCGGGGAAGAGCAAAAGACATGTCTCTTTCGACGACAGGAAACTTTGACGGCGGTTCATAAACCACACCGGACTCGAAGCAGCGCTCAAGCACGGAAACATCAATTTCAGCAAGAAAAACATCCTGATCGAGATCAAAAGCGTCGAGCACCTCTTTACCGACCTGCTGAACCGTTCCGGCCTTCAGAACCGGCCCGTTCCCGTTTTTCGCCGATGTGATTTCAATACCAATCGTGTTGGCATTATAAATATTAAGTGCTGATTTATCAAGTAAATTCAGCTTCTCAAGCAACATCTCGACCACCCCCCTCAGGTCGTAGAAATCGACTTCGTCATCGGAATTGTTCCAGCTTCGCGGCGAACGTCGCCCGGTGATGACCATCGAAAGCAGCTCGCGTTCACGGTACTTTGCAAGCGGCCCGGAACCGCTGCGCTCGGCTTCCGGCAGCATCTCGAATCCGTGCGCGACCTCGAACAGGCGAAGGTCTCGGTTGCCGTGCCGGATGTTGTGCCCGATGACCCTGAGCAGCGACGGAGCAAGGCTGGGGCGCAACACCTCAAGTTCTTCACTGATCGGATTCAATGCGCTGACCGGTCGGTCACTGAATTGGCTCGCTTCGGCTTTTCTGATAAGCGGATTGGTGAGCGCCTCACGGAAGTTGAGACCGATCATGATGTTGCGCAGGTAGTCAGGAAAATACTCCGGAACCTTGCGCGATACCGGATAGCTCGACACCATCGCGGACGAAGGCTCGAGGTTGTTGTAACCATAGAGACGCGCCACCTCCTCAATCAGGTCGATCTCCTGTTCGATGTCCACCCGATGTGAAGGCACCGAGAAAGCGATCTGATCGGCATCGTCCGAAACGGCTCCCTGCGAAACCGCCTTGATGCAGATTTTTTCAAGCAGCCGCACCATTTCGGATGCACTGATCGAACTACCGAGCACCGCATTGGCACGCTTCGGTCGAAGGTTGACGATTTTCTGCGCTGTGGGCATGCTCCCCCACGCTTCGGCAGTGTCTACTGTTCCACCGGCGATTTCGAGAATCATGGCGATGGCGTACTCGGCCACTCGCTTGACGTTGCAAGGATCCACGCCACGCTCGTAGCGGTACGAAGAGTCGGTGGAGAGCTGAAGCTGCTTTGCGGTCTTCCTTATCGAGGCGGGATCGAAATAGGCTGCTTCGAGCAAAATGTCGGTGCTCTTTTCGGTCACAGCTGAATAAAGGCCACCCATGACACCACCGATGGCCACCGGTTCCCTTGAATCGCAGATAGCCGCCATGCCGGGCTGCAACTGGTACTCCTCCTGATTCAGCGCCATGAAAGGATCCTCAGCATCGCTGCGCACCACAATGCGACTTCCGGCAAGGCGGTGCATATCAAAAGCATGCAGCGGCTGGCCGAAAGAATGGAGCATGTAGTTGGTAATATCGACGATGTTGTTCTTCGGACGCAGGCCGATCTGCTCGAGTCGCCTGGCCAGCCAGCGCGGAGACGGCCCTACGGTCACCCCTCTGATGACGGTTGCCGAATAGTAAGGACAGGCATCCTCATCCTGCACCTCAACCAGTCCGCCTCCACGGGTGAACTCGATCACCGGTGCCTGGGGATAGACAATTTCGTGGCAGTCAGCCAGCTCCCGGGCCACGCCGAGATGAGACAGCGCATCGGAACGGTTTGGCGTCACGGCAATGTCGAGCACGGTATCGGCTTCGAGATAGTCGGCAAGCGGCTTGCCCACCTCGCACGCATCGTCGAGCACCATCACGCCGTCGTGGTCATCCGACAGCCCAAGCTCGTCAGCCGCACAAATCATGCCGAACGAACGTTCACCGCGAATCTTTGCGGGTTTGATGGTGAAGCTCTCGTCACCTGAAGTCAGCACTGCGCCGATCGTCGCCACCGGCACCAGCATCCCCTCTTCGACGTTAGGCGCGCCGCAGACAATCTGCTGAAGCTCAGACTCTCCGGTATCGACCATGCAGATACGCAAACGGTCAGCGTTGGAATGCGGGCGCACCTCGGCAATCCGCCCGACAATCACCTTCGAATCGGGCATTTTCTGTTCAAACACCTCCTCGACCTCCAGACCGAGATAGGTCAGACGATCGACAAGTTCAGAACTATCAGATGAAAACGAGGGAATGAACTCCTTGAGCCAGTTGACGGAGATTTTCATGGGCAGGTATGACAGTCAGTGCGTTCATGAACGGAACTCCCTGAACAATCATCGACAACAGTCGCGGGCTAAATGGGCGGAAGACCGCCGGATCAAACCATCGAATCGCTGACGCCAATGATCAGAGATGCCCCAACCTAACAAAAAAAGCTCTGAACCTGCAAGAGCACAGAGCTTGGAAACTACGGTATTTGCTGATCGCTCCTCGAACGACTCGATGAAGTTCAGGAACAATATTGTGTGACCCCAACGGGATTCGAACCCGTGCTGCCACCTTGAAAGGGTGGTGACCTAACCACTAGTCGATGGGGCCAGAAAAATCTGGCGTTCCGGCAATCCGGAGAAACACTTCGTCAGACTCGGGGTGAATGAGGGGACTCGAACCCCCGACCTCCAGGGCCACAACCTGGCGCTCTAACCAGCTGAGCTACAATCACCATGTACGTATCAAAAAACATCTTCCTCGTATGCCCGACAGGACTCGAACCTGTAACCCTCAGCTTAGAAGGCTGATGCTCTATCCGGTTGAGCTACGGGCACATAGCGCTTTTCAATCAGTCATTGCTCTCCCTGGTCGGGGCACCGAGACTCGAACTCGGGACCTCCTGCTCCCAAAGCAGGCACGCTACCAGCTGCGCCATGCCCCGTCTGAACGGAAGGCTGGTAATATACGACTAATTCCTTCGGATACAAACCTTTTCAATCAGACAAATCTATTTTTTCTCGGTTACGACAAATGGGCTTGTTAGCAACTTACCAATCCTCTCTCCCGCCGCCTTACAACTCTCCAAGCGAGAGCTCTAACTCCAATCTTTTTCTTTCATTGATCGTTCTCCTCGCCCACCAGTCGACCGGCGAAGCGCTGGAGGCGCTGTTCGAGAATCTTCGCATCATAGCCTGCCGAGGCGATACTCGTTCGGGCATCAATCAGGTTGCGCTGGGCTTCCCTGAATGTGGTAGTGGTGAGCTGGCCGAGCACAAAAAGCTCTTTCGAGCGGCGGAAGTTCAGCTCCGCACTTTCGAGATTTTTCTTTTGAAATTCGAGAATATCGAGACTGTTGCGGTACGACTGCCAGGTATCGGCGACCTGCTTTTCCAGCTCCGTCGCCGCTTTCTGTTCGAGCAGCTTTTTGTTCCGCAGCTCAATTCGCGCGTTCTGGCTGTTGATGCTCGACTGGAATCCATTGAAAATATTGTAGCTGAGCGTCAGGGCCGCCGAAAAAGTGCCTGACGGATCGTTCATGCCTGCATCGAATCCTTCGAGCGTCTTGCTATAACCATACGAAGCCTCGACTCCAAGCTGCGGGAAAAAGTCCGACCTGGCGATAACGACGCCATATTCAGCCTGCTTGACCGCTTCGAGCGTAATGAGATAAGATGAGTAGGACTTTTTAGCCGCTTCGAGAATTTCATCTTCGTTCAAGCCTTTGTCGAACGACACCTCCGTTTCGACATCGTACTCGCTCTTGACGGGGCGGTCAAGCAGAAGGTTGAGAGAGCGGCGGGCGTTCTCCATTCCCAGCACCGCCTCTTTCCACGACACGCTGTCGGCGTTGGCATCGACCGACGCAGAAAGCACTTCAAGCGCGTTGGCCTGTCCGTATTCGGAACGCAGGCGCGCCCGTTTGAGCCGGTCGCCCGAGATGGCAATCGCCTCTTCGGCAACCGCTACCTGCTGGACGGCATCGGCCAGATTATAGTAAGCCTCGCTGACCGAGAGGATGATGTTCTCGATCGTGTTCCGCGCCTGAAGCCGCCCTTTCCGCCCCTCGCTCTTGAGCTTTTTGAAGGTGTAAATGTTACCGAAACCGTCGAACAGCGTGTAGCTCGCCTGAAGGGATGCGGTGCTCGACGTGTACTCCGTCAAGCCGTTCTGCGCGGCTTCATCCCTGTCCTGATAGTTCACCGAGCCGACAAGGTCCACGCGAGGCAGCAGTCCAGCGTTGCCGATGTTGACGTTGTTGCTGCTCTGCCTGGCCTCGCCCCGCGCGATCAGGATGTCCGGATTACGCTCCAGCGCTTCGGAAACCGCCTTGTCGAGACTCAGCTTTTCCCGGCCCTGCGACTCGACCGGAAAGGCAAAAAAGCCGGCCAGCACAAGCAGCGAAAACAAAACCACAGCGACCGGATTCCGCGCACGAGTTTCAATCATCTTCATTTCCATCATCTCAAAAATTTGCATTCATCATCAGAACGGACGCTCCTCGCGTATCGCCGGTTCCACCGATTCGGGTGACGGCTTCGTACCGGTGAACAGGCCTTGCAAAAAGACCTTCGAGCGGTTCAGAAGCACCAGCATCGCGGGCAGCATCACCAGCGTAAGCAGGGTTCCGAACAAGAGGCCGTAGGCGACCGAAATGGCCATCGGCGTCAGGAACTGCGCCTGTCGGCTCTGCTCGAACATCAGCGGCCCGAGTCCGGCGATGGTGGTCAGCGAGGTCAGCACGATGGGGCGGAAACGGTTGATCCCAACATCAAAGACCGCCTCGGAAAAGGACCTTCCCTCCTTGAGCTTGCTGTTGAACGTATTGACGAACACGAGCGAGTCGTTGATGACAATACCGATCAGCGCCACGACGCCGAACAGGGAGAGGATGCTCATGATGTAGCCCTGGATGAAGTGGCCCCAGACCACGCCGACGAGGCTGAAGGGAATCATGATGAACACCATCGCTGCCTGCAAAAAGGAGCGGAAAGAGAAGACGACAAGCAGGAACATCAAGCCGAAGAGCATCGGAAAAATCTTTTTCATCGAGCCGGTGGTCTTGCCGCTTTCGCGGCTCTGTCCCTCGAAGTCGTAACGAACGTCTGGATACTCATCCATCAGACCAGACAGGACACCCGCTTCGATCCGTTCGAGCAGATCGGGCACCGACTCCTTCGAGTTGGCGATGTCCGCCTCGACCTTCACCACTCGCTGCGCGTCGATGTGGTTGACGGATGAAACGCCGCGCCGGATCGAAATATCGGCCAGCTCGGTGAGCGGAATGGCCCGGCCGTCGGCAAGGCGGATGCGCATCTGTTCCATATCGCGGATCGAAGAGCGGTCAACCTCGTCGTAACGAACCCAGATTTTCACCTCGTCGATGCCCCGCAGAATCCGCTGCGCTTCGTAGCCGAAAAAGCCGCTGCGCACCTGGTTCATGACGTCCGACACGGTGAGACCGAGCGCCTGCGCTTTTTTGTTGAGCTGGATACGCACCTCACGCAGGCCGGGCGGATCGTTATCGCTCACATCCTTCAGCTCAGGCATCTTTTTCAGCTCCTCTTCGAGGTACGCCTTCGCTCCCCGAAGCTGCTCCAGATTATCGCTTTTCAGCGCGATGGAGACCGGCATTCCCCACAGCCCCAAGCCGCCGACCTGCAACTTTTCTGCGGCGGGAACCTCACCGATCTTCTCCCGGATGACGTTGGCAACCTTCATGCTCGACCATTCACGGCGCTGGCTCTCGACAAGCGCCACGCGCAGTCCGCCCTCATAGGCGCTCGGTCCGATGCTGCGCCCGATCGCCTCGATCAGCTCGCCCTCACCGCCGTGCTCTTCACGGTAGTGCTCGTTGACCTGCCACACCTTCGCCTCCATGTCGGCCAGAATCCCGTCGGTCACTGTCTCGCGAGTGCCCGCGGGCATTTCGAGCGTCACCTGCACGTTGTCGCGCTCGATGATCGGGAAGAAGGTCATCTTGACGATGCCCCCCTGCAACGCGCCAACGGTGACGAACATCAGGGCGATGGGCACCACCACCGTAATCACGGGATTGTCGATACAGAACCGGAGAACCGGAGCGTAAAGGCGGTCGCGCTGAAAGTGGATGAATGCTTCGGATTTTTTCAGCAGCCACGTCTTCTTCCCCGGCTCCTCCCGGATGGCGCGCGAATGGGCGATGTGAGCGGGCAGAATGAAAATGCCCTCGACGAGCGAGATGAGCAGCGTCGCGATCACCACGAAACCGATATCCTTGAAGCGCTGCCCGAACGCGCCATCGAGCGACAGGAAAATCATGAAAAAGACGATGGTGGTCATGACCGCCGCGAAGACCGACGGCAGAACGGCCATCGTGCCAGTGATTGCCGCGTCGATCGGCTTCGCCCCCTTTTCGTGCTGCTGGTAGATGCTCTCGGCGATCACGATGCCGTCATCGACGAGGATACCGACGACGAGGATCATCGCGAGCAGCGAGACGACGTTGATCGTCAAGCCATACCAGGTGCCAAGCAGGAACATGCCGGTAAACGAAAGCGGAATCGAAAGCGCGACCCAAAACGCCATGCGCGGATTGAGCGAAAAGGAGAGGAACAATACGACGAGCGCAATACCGATCACGCCGTTACCGGTGAGGATCTCCGCGCGCTCTCGCACGATGGCCGAACCGTCGCGCAGCTTGCTGATCGAGATGTCGTCATGCTTTTCATCGAACGACTGCATGAACCCGGCAACCGTTTCAGCGATGGTGAACATGTCCTCGTCGGCGGTCTTGGAAATATCGATGGTCACCGAGGGCTTCCCGTTGAAGTAGGTGCGGTTGGGATCCTCCGACCAGCGATCCTTCACTTCGGCCACGTCGCGCAGCCGCACGATACCGCCGCTCTGGTTGGTGCGCACGACAAGATTTTCGAGGTCGGCGGCGTAGTACCCCTTGTTGTCGGCGCGGATCAGAAACTCCTCGTCCGCGCCCCGGATGGTGCCGCCGGTCACCTTCAGGTTCGCGTTGCTGACCGCTGCAGCCACCTCGGAAAAGGTCAAGCCGTAGGAGCGCAAAGCGTCCTCACGCAGACTCACCTCGATCTCCTCTTCGGGAAAACCGCTCAGGGTGATTTTGGAGATGCCCATTTCGTTGCGCAGATCACGTTCGATTCTTCGCGCGTAGGTTTTAAGCACGCCGAGATCGACATCGCCGTAGATGGAGTAGGCCACCACAAAGTCGGTCATCTCCTGCTTGTAAATCCTTAGCTTTTCAAGCCCGGCGGGAAATGAGCTGATCTGGTCAACGGCGTTGGTCACCTCCTGAAGCAAGTCGTTGGCGTCGTAGCCCGGCAGCAGCTCGACGGTAATCAGCGCCGAGTTTTCGCTGGAGGTCGAGGTCACGCGATCAATGCCGGTCACCCCCTTCAACTCGTCCTCGATCTTGAGCGTCACCCCCTCCTCGATCTCCTCAGGCGACGCGCCAGGATAGGTGGCAGCGATGAAAATGGTATCGGAGGGCACATCGGGGAAAAAGGTGGTCTTCATCCCCTTGAAGGCCAGAAAGCCGAACAGAAAAATCGCGAGGAAAATCGCGTTGCCCAGAACCGGATACTTGACGAAATATCTGATAATTCCTTTCACAGCAGCGCCCTTACCTTTCCGATTCCTGATTGTTGTCACCGGTCACAACGACCCGCTCGGGTTCGATGACCATGCCTGCGAACATCCCCTCCACCGGCTCGGCGATAATCTTCGTGCCATCCTTCAGCCCCCGGAGCACCGCCGTGCGCCCGTCGAGCGCCACAGTCTCGACCGGAACTTCGACGACGACCGAATCGCGCAAGGCGTACAGCTTTTTGTTCACACCGAGCAGATTGCGCGAAACCGTGACCGCATGATCGACCGGCACTTCAAGGTCGCCCGAAAGATACATGCCGTCCTTCAACCGCGGATCCTCAGCGGCGATATAGACCTTGACCGTCTGTGTGCTCTCATCGATGGCGGTATTGACCCGCGACACCACGCCCTGCACTTCGCCGGTGAAATCGTCGGAGTGCAGCTTGATCTTCTCCCCTTTCGTCACGAACGGAGCGTCCTTGACGCCGATGGAGGCTTCGAGTTCGTAGCGCCCACCCGCCGAGAACTCACCGATCTTCTGCCCCGTCCGCACGAGCATTCCCGGATTGAGATCGGAGACCGTCACCACGCCGTCGAAGGGCGCCGTGATGCGATATTTGCCGAGCGTCTCCTCCATGCTCCGCACCGAGTAGTAGCGCGTGTAGATGTTGCGGGCGGCGAGGTAGTTGCGGATCCGGTCGGTCGCGGGTTTCGGCAGCGGCTTCAACGGCGCGTCGATGCGGAAGTTGCGCACATAGGCCTGCCACGGCGCGACATGGTCGGGAAAATCGATGGTCAGGTCGGGAAGCAGCAGCGTCAGGGCGTTGAGCAAACCGCTGCGTTCAGCCAGCACCGTGCTGCGATAGACTTCGTCATCGATCCTGACGAGCACCTCGCCTTTCCGAAAGGCGTTGCCCGCCCTGAACGGACGCGAGGTCTCGACAAAAACTCCCGAGACCTCGGCATACAGCTCGATTTTACGAACCGCTTCGAGCTTGCCGCTCAGGGCGACGTTCCGGAACACCGTTCCGTTTTCGATCACCCGCACCGGAATCGGCCTCGACTCTTTTTTCGCGACCGCCGCCTCCTGCGGAGCCTTCCGGGAACCAAGCATCCTGCCGACCAGCAGACCGGCTGCGATGATAAGCACCGCAATGATGTAAGGCTTAATTTTTTTTAACTGCATCTGTTAACGTTGTCTCTGATTTTCATAACCATCTTCTACGCCTCGGTATTAGTCCCTGAAAAACCCTTCGCCCGGCTTCAGAGTTGCATCGCATTCGCCCTCAGGCGTCTAAGCACCCTGACGGCGGCTTCCAACTCATCATCCCCTAAACCGTCGCAAAGTTTTTTATCAATCTGTACGATCAGCGGAAAAACCCGTTCGACTAGCTCCACTCCCCTGGGCGTTATGAAAGCGACGTTTGCCCGGCGATCGTACTCGGCCTTTTGCCTGACGGCGAGCTTCTTCTTTTCGAGGCTGTCCAGAACGCGCGTTATGGTTGCGTCATCTTTGAGCACATACTCGGCGATCTCGTTCTGATTCATTCCCTTGCCCGAACTCAGGCGGACAAGCACGGCAAACTGCTCGGGGGTGATATCTTCGGCCTGCCCTCTGATTCTCGCTGCGAAAACCCGGCGCAACACCCCTGCAGTCATTCCGATTTCATGGCCAATCTTTCCGTCGAGGCTCGTTTCTTGCTTACGCATCTCTTTTCGTTGAGCTATAAATAGTTGATAGCGCAAATATAAAAGACAAAAGCAAGACTCCAAACATGTTTGCACAACAGCACGTCGAGCGTCGAGTGGTGAACGTTACCGTTAAGACTTGAAAAAGGAGGACAGAATCTGCGCAAGCTGCTTGTTGCCAACCATGCTCAGAGCTTCGCGTGGTGTGACGATTTTCCGTTTTCGGACGTGCATCTCTTCCCACCGGTCGAGTAGCGATTCAACTTCCAGCGGATAAACCTCTACTGAAAAGATGCCCGAAGAACGACGGTAGCTGTAGGTTCCGATCAATTCGGACTTGACCTTACCGACAACCCCAGCCTCTTCCCTGGCCTCCTTGGCGGCTGACTCAGCAGGTGACATTCCTTTTTCCACATAGCCTTTGGGAATAATCCAGCGGCCGGAGCTGCGCGTTGTAATCAGCACAACCCTGCCTTTGGTAACAGGCAATACCCCCGACTGCACTGCTATTTTTCCCGATCCGTTGGCCATGGCTGCATTAATGGGGTGACGATTGGTTCGTAACAAAGCGGTTGAACGACATGCTAACACCCGTCATAAACAACCGGCAAATCAGTGCAGAAGATAAAGCATTGGATCTTTTTTCCATGACCAATTCATCAGGTTGTTACAATGCCGAAACAGAGACGTAAACGAGAACGCCGATCAGATTGCTGAAGCTTGCAGACACTGCCAAAGTAGCTGTCAATCACCGCTTCGTTCAACAACATTTCAGCAAAGCGCGCTAAGCTTCGGATTCGTTAAATTCAAAAAATTCAAGTACGTTTAAAACGTATATCATTTCACAAAAACCGCCATCCTCCTCGACATGAAAGCAATCATCCCTGTTGCCGGAGTCGGCAGCCGGCTTCGTCCACATACCTTTTCGCAGCCAAAAGTATTGCTCAACGTGGCAGGCAAACCGATCATCGGTCATATCATGGACAAGCTGATCGATTCGGGCATCGATGAAGCGGTGATCATTGTCGGTTATCTTGGCAGCAAAATCGAGGAGTACCTGACCTCTCACTACTCGATCAAGCTGACTTTTGTAACCCAGAAGCAACAGCTCGGCCTTGCCCATGCCGTGCATATGTGCAAATCACACTTCAGCGCTGATGAACCACTGTTCATTATTCTGGGGGATACCATCTTTGATGTGGATCTCGAACAGGTTCTTGGCAGCAAGACGTCGATGCTTGGTGTTAGAGAGGTTGAAGATCCGAGGCGTTTCGGCGTGGCCGTTACCGAAGGTGACCGGATCATAAGGCTTGTTGAAAAACCGGAAACACCGGTCAGCAACCTTGCTCTGGTTGGGCTTTATTTTTTGCGACAGGCAAGTTCCCTGTTCAACAGCATCGATCACATCATCAACAACGACATCAGGACCAAAGGTGAGTTCCAGCTTACCGACGCCCTGCAACACATGATCGACCTCGGAGAGCACTTTTCGACCTTTCCAGTTCGGGGTTGGTACGATTGCGGAAAACCCGAAACCCTTCTGGCAACCAACGAGGTTCTGCTTCAGAAAAATCACAAGGAAATCCCCCGCCCCGGCTGCATCATCAACCCTCCAGTCTTTATCGCAGAAAGCGCATCGATTTCGAATGCTATCATCGGCCCCAACGTCACCATTGCCGAGCACGTAGTTGTCAAAGACGCCATCATCATGAACTCGATCATAGGCCGACAGTCCCAGGTCGGTGATATTATGCTCGACCGTTCGATTGTGGGCAATAACGCCATCGTCACGGCCATGGGGCATGAATTGAATATCGGTGATTATTCGGAAATAAGGATGGGGTGAGCCAGCAACCGGAAGGCTCCTGCCCGCCAACCATCATGTCATAAACAGGTAGGGCTTCCAGTCATCGGAAATCGAGAGGAAATGCTGCCGCATCAAAGCGATATGGCTTGGCCGGGACGGCTTCTGTAACAGCCTCATGCCCGCTTCGGACGGAGTTCTGTTGCCCTTGAGCGTGTTGCAGGGTTTGCAGGCTGTAATCAGGTTATCCCACCGATCTTCCCCGCCTCTGGATTTCGGAATCACATGGTCGAGTGTCAATTGAAGATCGTTTCGGCCACAGTACTGACAACGATATCCATCCCGCCTGAAGATATTTTTACGGCTCAACACAGCGTGGCGATACTCGACCCGCACATAAACCGTCAGGCGCACGATGCTCGGCAGCGGAAAGCTCTCGCTAACCGTGCGGATTCGATGCTCAGGATGGCTCGAAACCACCATCGCCTTACCCCCGAAAAGCAGCAGCACGGCATTCCGCGCATCGCAGATGCTCAGCGGCTCGTAGCTCGCGTTGAGTACCAGAACTTTGGCTTTATGCAGGGACATGATCGATCATCTCAACCTGATTGCGCCGCCTGTGGCGGTCATGAATTCCAGATTCGGGACTGGTCATTCGAGAGTCGAAGCTGAACGGGAAACGGCAAAATCCCGACCATTGAGAGTATAACTCCAGCGTTCTTTCAAAACAAAGCGAAAGAGCGGTGTTTTACCGGTATCGGGCCGCCCTGTACCTTGCGGAAAGGCCTCGTCTGAGTTCCAGCCACCGTGATCGTCGGCGAAAAACTCGACAGTCACCGTTGGCCCATCGATGGTAAAGATATAATAGCCAACCGTGTACAGCTCCTGCGAAACTGGCGTTTCCCGGCTCTTCTGACCGCGCCATCCGCGATGGTTCGCCGGTTTTGAAGTGTAGAACTTGCTGCTGAGCGAGGCCGTAATGAGCTGTTCGACCTGCGATTTGCCATCGGGACTCCGGATGATCGAACGCTGGTGGAGATGGTCGTGCCCGCAGATGAAGTAGCGGACGCCGTTGTCGTTCAGACTCGCGAAAAAGGCGTTTTGCCACTCTGGATGCTCGTCGGCGTACCCGCTGAAAAGCGTATCCTGATGATTCTGGCCAAGGACAGGCTGATGCGAAAAAACGAAAGCGTGCGGCGCGCCGCGCTCGGTCAGATCGAGCCGCTCGCTGATCCACGCCTGCTGATCGGCGACGGTGTAGCCTGAGGGATATTTTGTAGAGTTGGAGATCAGCCTGCCGGGCAACGGCCAGTTGTCAATCATCACGAAGCGCACCCACTCCTTCCCCTCTCCAAAGTCGAACGAGTAACTTAGCCCGTCGAGCTCGCGGCTGATCTCAACCGGACTGCTGAAGTTCGAGCCGATCGTGTAGCGCCGCCCCTCCCGCGTCATGAATGCGCCGTCACGGCTCTGCGGAAAGCGCGTCCGGAAGCCGGTCGCGCCATAACCGTTACGTTTTCCGCCCTTGCACTCGTGATTGCCGCGGACGGCAAAAAAGCCGATTCCCGCATCGATCAGCGGGCGGGCAGCTTCGGCGCGCACCTCTTGGGAAAGCTCGCGCCCGTCGTCGCTCAGGTCGCCGACCTGAATGACAAATTTCACTCCGGCATCGATAAACTGCCGGTTCACCTGCTCGATGATCGACACCGCGACCGTGGAGGGATTTTCGCCCGCGGGATCAGCGGTCGTCCACTGCGTATCGCCCATCACACCAAACTTCCAAGGCTCGGCCCACAGCGTCGCCTGCCCCAGCAGCATGAACAGCACGAGCAGTGGCGCAGCTTTTCCGTAGGAACGAACAAAAATCATAAGCACAATCACCATTTACTGAACAAAGCTATCACACACGATGCAGGCTGGCATGCAAAGAGAATACCGGAAAATAGATCATTGCATCAAACCGCCTGGCCACGGAAGTGTTACGTTCATGCTAAGACTTTTTCAACTCCAGCTACCGGCATCGACCTGTTTTCTCATCTCACCCATTTTTCTGCCTCTTTTTGTGCCAATGCCGCAAAACAGCCACAATCTTGTTTCCAGCATCACATTTGGGTTGCATGAGATTTTCCGATTGCGTACATTTTGTGGTTAATTTTTCGGCATCCCCATTATCTATGGACACGGTGCCAAAAGCTTTTGCAGGATTTGTCCTCGGAGCTTGCCGGAAGGCGTCCCGTGTCCAGTCTGTCGTTTCACGACATTCCCCCTCACGAATTCCCCTTTTCGGCAGCCCTGCAGAACGCCTGTTGTTCTTGTCGTTCTCTCAACTATAACCGAAAGGGAAACTATGTCACATTCAAGGTATTACTTTACCTCGGAATCAGTTTCAGAAGGTCATCCGGACAAGGTATCCGACCAGATCTCCGATGCCGTGCTGGATGAGTTCATCAAACAGGACCCCAACTCGCGCGTAGCTTGCGAAACCTTCGTCACGACCGGTCAGGTGATCGTCGGCGGCGAGGTAACCACCAAAGGTATCGTCGATGTCCAGACGATCGCTCGCAAGACCATTACTGAAATCGGCTACACCAAGGGCGAATACATGTTCGATGCCAACTCTTGCGGCGTCCTCTCTGCCCTGCACTCGCAGTCACCCGACATCAACCGCGGCGTTGATCGCAAGGAAGAGATCGAAGACGAGTTCGACCGCGTCGGCGCTGGCGACCAGGGCATGATGTTCGGTTACGCTTGCACCGACACTCCCGAGCTGATGCCTGCAGCCATCCAGTACGCACAGGAGCTCGTGAAACTTCTTGCCGACATCCGCAAGGAGGGCAAGATCATGACCTACCTCCGTCCCGACTCCAAGAGCCAGGTAACCCTCGAATACGATGAGAACGACAAGGTGCTCCGCGTCGATGCCGTGGTCGTCTCGACCCAGCACGATCCCGAACCGGCAGGCATGAGCGAGGCCGAGTTCCAGGAGGTCATCAAGAACGACATCATCGAGAACGTCGTCCGCAAGGTGATCCCCGCCGAGCTGATCGACGAGAACACCAAGTTCCACATCAACCCGACCGGCCGCTTTGAAATCGGTGGTCCTCACGGCGACACCGGTCTGACCGGCCGCAAGATCATCGTTGACACCTACGGCGGTGCAGCTCCGCACGGCGGTGGCGCATTCTCCGGTAAAGACCCGTCGAAGGTTGACCGCAGCGCGGCTTACGCAGCCCGCCACGTGGCCAAGAACATCGTCGCTGCTGGCCTGGCCGACAAGTGCACCGTGCAGGTCTCCTACGCCATCGGCGTTGCCCGTCCGGTTTCGATCTACATCAACACCCACGGCACCGGCAAGCACGGCCTGTCCGACGCAGAGATTCAGGAGAAAGCCGAGGCGATCTTCGATCTTCGCCCGCTGGCCATCATCCGCCGCTTCAACCTCGACCGCCCGAACGGCTGGTGCTACCGCGAAACGGCAGCCTACGGCCACTTCGGTCGCGAGCAGTTCCCGTGGGAGAAAACCGAGAAGGTTGACGAGCTGAAAGCAGCATTCAACCTCTGATCCCGAAACCCTCTGAAAGCCTCTGTGGACAAGCGTCCCGGAGGCTTTCGTTTATCCGAACCAACTGAAAACACGCTGACAACATGACTACAGAAGCAGCAGTGCTCGACTACAAAGTGGCCGATATTTCGCTTGCCGAATGGGGCCGCAAAGAGATCGAAATCGCTGAAAAAGAGATGCCGGGCCTGATGGCTACGCGCAAGAAATATGAAGGCAAAAAGCCGCTCGCAGGCGCCCGTATCACCGGCTCCCTGCACATGACCATCCAGACCGCCGTGCTGATCGAGACGCTGGTCGAACTCGGCGCCGAAGTGCGCTGGGCGAGCTGCAACATCTTCTCGACGCAGGATCACGCAGCAGCAGCCATCGCCGCAGCCGGTGTTCCGGTGTTCGCATGGAAAGGCGAGACCCTCGAAGAGTACTGGTGGTGCACCCGCCAGGCCCTCGAATTCGAAGGCGGCAAAGGCCCGAACCTCATCGTCGATGACGGCGGCGACGCCACCCTGATGATTCAACTCGGCTACAAGATCGAGAACGATCCTTCGATGCTTGACGAGGAGCAGTCGGTTGCCGAAGTCAAGGCGCTGTACGGCCAGCTCAAAGAGGTGTTCGCGGAGGACAACCAGCGCTGGCACAAGGTTGCCGCCGAGATGAAAGGCGTCTCCGAGGAGACAACCACCGGCGTGCACCGCTTGTACCAGATGATGGAAAAGAACGAGCTGCTCTTCCCGGCCATCAACGTCAATGACTCGGTCACCAAGTCGAAGTTCGACAACCTCTACGGCTGCCGCGAGTCGCTGGCCGACGGCATCAAGCGCGCCACCGACGTGATGATCGCCGGTAAAGTGGTCGTTGTGCTCGGCTACGGCGACGTGGGTAAAGGTTGCGCCCACTCGATGCGCTCCTACGGCGCTCGCGTGATCGTCACCGAGATCGACCCGATCTGCGCATTGCAGGCCGCGATGGAGGGCTTCAAGGTCACCACGATGGAAGAGGCGCTCAAAGAGGGCAACATCTACGTCACCACCACCGGCAACAAGGATGTGATCACCCTCGAGCACATGAAGAGCATGAAAGACGAGGCAATCGTCTGCAACATCGGCCATTTCGACAACGAAATCCAGGTCGATGCGCTCAACAACTTCAAAGGCGCTACGAAGATCAACATCAAGCCGCAGGTTGACAAGTATGTCTTCGAGAACGGCAACTGCATGTACCTGCTCGCCGAAGGCCGCCTGGTGAACCTCGGCTGCGCCACCGGCCACCCGTCGTTCGTGATGAGCAACTCGTTCACCAACCAGACCCTCGCCCAAATCGAACTCTGGAACAACGACTACGAGACAGGTGTCTATCGCCTGCCGAAGCAGCTCGACGAAGAGGTCGCCCGCCTGCACCTCGGTCAGATCGGCGTCAACCTCACCACCCTCTCGCAGGAACAGGCTGACTATCTCGGCATCCCGGTCGAAGGCCCCTACAAGCCAGAGCACTACCGCTACTGATCTGCGGTTCTCCGCCAGATCAACGCTAAAAAAAGCCGCCTTAAAAAGGGCGGCTTTTTTTTGTTTGAAAGATCAGTCAGATCGATCAGATCAGTCGAATCAGACCGATCTTGCACACCGCAAGGGACTACCCCCTACGATGGCCCCTGCAACTGCGGGACGAACACCAGGCGGAAGCCAACATCGGAGCTGCGATAGGTGAAAGTGCGAGCGTTGCGGGCAGCCGACCGGCAGGACTGCGCAGGGCGGTTCCAGCATCCGCCGCGAACCACACAGGGGAAACTCGTTTCCGGTCCCTGCGGATTCTCAACCAACCCCTGCTTTCTGCACTCCTCATAATAGTTTTCATAATACCCGTCACCGCACCACTCATTCACATTACCGTGCATATTGTACAAGCCGAAACCGTTCGGCTCGAACGAATCTACCGGTAGCGTTTTTCTTCGATACTCTCCCTTCGGATAATCCCGATACGGGTAAATCCCGTTGTAATTGGCCTGGTCGGTCGTCAGATTCTCACCGGTGTTGAACGGCGTTGTCGTTCCTGCACGGCAGGCGTACTCCCACTCCGCTTCTGTCGACAAACGGTACAGGCCACCGTGCTTTTTCGACAGCCAGTCGCAATAGGCTACTGCATCATGCCACGAAACATTGGCCGCTGGTAAACTGTCGCGTTTTTCACCATCGTCATAGACTATCTTTTTCGCATCTGCATATTCACGGTATTCACCCACCGTAACCACATACTTACACATCGCAAAGTCACTAAGCTTTACCTCGTGCTGCGTCTCTTCATCATACCGATTCGCTTCACCCTCAGGACTACCCATCGTGAACTGCCCGCCACGAATCAGCACAAAGTTCTCCGGCAGTTGCGGTTGCAGAACATCCCGCAGGGCCGGTGCTTTCGATACCTTTGGCATTTCGGGATCCGGTTGACCCCGCTTCGGGACAAATGAAGCTATCCTCTCCACACACGCCTTGAGTTGTTCATGGGATGTATCGTTATTCCAGCCGTTCAGATTGGCCACCTGAATATTCCTGAATCCAAGCGGAGGTTTGATCTGATCGAGTAAAAGCGGTACAAGCACCTTTCTGCTTTTACCCTCTTCAGCCTCTTCCAGCACCCATCCGGAAGCCACAGAGTGCTTCGACCAGGCAACAAGTACGCATTTGGCTGTATCGAGTTTTTCAGCAATGTGAAGATGAAAAAACTCCCCCGGCGGAATATTCCGTCTGTCCCAGAACACCTCCCAACCGAAATGCTGCTCCAGATACTCTATAATTGGCCGAACCCGCTCTTCGTCCTCACGGGCGTAACTCAGAAAAATATCGCTCATGAATCCTAGTTATTGCTACGCAAACTGTTCGCCTAATATACGCAAAAAGGGCGACCCCGGCCTTTCGGAATCGCCCCTGCAAAATCATCTGACGGATCGGACAAATCAGTCGAATCGGACTGATCTTGCCAGTCACACCCCGACCAGCCCTCGCCAGCCTTCGCCGAAAGTATCAAGGACGGCCATCATGACCTTACGTTTTTCCTCGCAGAATTCGACATCATCAATGCCATCGAGGTTCACCTCGACGTTGGCCTTGGCGCCCAGCATGCCGGCAATAAGCAGATGACGCCCGACGATCACATCGCTGAGTACGGTGGGGTTGCCGATCTTCTCAAGACGATCGGCAAGAGGCAGCAGTGCTTCGCACCGGTTGAAAAGCTCGAACGGCACTTCAGAACTGGCCTTCAGCGCGGCCTGAATTGCCGCACGACGAGCATCAATATCTTCGGGCGTTGTTTTCGGCAGCCTGTAAACCTCCATGATCGCACCGAACACCTCCATGTCGCGGTCGCCGAGAACGAGCATCTGGCGGCGAGCCATTTCGCACTGTTCCAGAATCGATCGCACTTCATCTTCAACATCGGCGAACTTCTTCTTGCCGATCGTCAGATTGCAGACCATCGAGAGCAAGGCGACACCTTGCGCCGCAGTAACTGCCGCTGCCGCACCGCCGCCGGGCGTAGGATCGCCGCTGGCGAGCCGATCAAGATAGGCGGAAATGGTAGTCGATTCAAGCGTACCTTCAGGCTTCATGATGGTAGTTGCGGTAGAGTTGCAGAGCGTTGCGCATGCACATGGCCACGGTCATGGGGCCGACCCTGGGGATGTAGAGCCCGGCGGCCTCCCGAGCCTCGTCTTCAAAGTTCCGGATGGAGGAGAAGTTCAGGCAGACCGCACCTGACTTCAGCTCATCAGCTTTGACCTTGTCGAACTGCTTTGAAGGCACACCGGTAATGACGATATCAGACCGGCGCAAAGCCTCCTCGCGAGTGACGGGCGTACGCTCGTGACCGGCCTCGTTGACGTCAACAACAAATCCACCGTCGATGTCAAATGAATAGACCCGTGCGCCATCGTTGGAGAGCATATAGGCAAGCGGCTTTCCGACCACCTCCGAACGATTGAAAATGGTGATCTGCTGACCGGCAAATGGCAAGCCGTAGGGAATGTAGGAGTCGGTCTCTTCGAGCAGCTTGATGATCGCCAGCGGCGTACAAGGCAGAATCGCCTTGAACTTGTGCTCCGCGTCGTCAAAGCGCTCGTTGGCGTAAAGCTTGCTGATCCAGTGCGGACAGAGGCCCTCCACATCTTTGTGCGGAGAAATGATGTCGCGAAGTTCAGCATCCCGGCTGTCGCCCCAGATCGGATAATAGACGAAAATTCCATGAACGTCTGAATCCGCATTGGCCGCTTCGAGCATACTCCTGACCGATTCTGGACTGGTTTTGCGGAGATCAAATCGAATGCCGACATCCTCACAACCCGCCCGCGTGTAATCTGCATAGGTTGCCGATGCGGGGTCGTCAGAGGCCAGAATGCCGACGATATTGATGCTCAGCTTTTCATCGCTGATCTCCCGGCGGACGGCATCACGAAATGCGGCGGCGATGGGGTTCGGGTCGAGTGCTTTCATGAATCAACAGTGCTGTGTGTAACGAATCTGTACGGGCAAAAGAGAGGGATGGTGACTCCGACGTAGGGCTCTGCTCTTTGTCCGAAATGCTTCTGAAACGAGGCGAACAGAGCTGCTTGGTAGTGCATGGCAGGCTATCGGAATCCAGTCGTTGAGCCGGTTTTCCCGCTGCTGTGAGCGGAACATGAACCGGCACATGAGTTTGCTGGGGCGGCAGGATTCGAACCTGCGAATGTCGGCTCCAAAGGCCGATGCCTTACCACTTGGCGACGCCCCATCGCTGACAGATCGCTCCGTCATAAACGGCTTGAATTATAAGGATAAATCGGCGAAAACACAACATGGAGGATCAGGAATAGAGGCCCGATGTTTTAGCGACTCTTTTTTTACCTTTGAGTTGACAGAAAACGCCGAACTCCACAGAACTCTTCATGACGAAAATCAAGATCTGCGGCATCACCCGCGCTAAAGACGCACTCGCCGCCGCCCTTGCCGGAGCCGACGCGCTCGGCTTCAACTTCAGCCGCAAAAGCCCTCGCTGCATTGATGCTGACACCGCTCGCGACATCATCGCTGGACTGCCGCCGCTGGTCACGCCGGTTGGCATCTTTGTCGAGCAGGCGCCCGAAGAGATCAACAACATCTGCCAGCATTGCGGCTTGCAGATCGCGCAGCTCCATTCGGACGACTACGACGCCGAACAGACGCAGCAAATCGAAGGTGTTCGGGTGATCCGGGTGTTCCGGCCCGGCCCCGGCTTCAGCATCGAAGAGGTCGAAAAGTACGCAGAAGAGACAGGCTGTCGGGGGTTTCTCTTCGATGCCTTCAGCCCCGAAATGGCCGGGGGCACAGGCAAAACCATCGAATCATCGACCGCCTCGATGCTGTTCGAGCAGACGCGCGAATTCGGCTGGGCTCTGCTGGCAGGCGGACTGAATCCGGAGAACGTCGCCGATGCGGTACGCCTCGTGCGGCCCTGGGGAGTCGATACGGCGAGCGGCGTGGAGTCGTCACCCGGCGTCAAGGATCACAAAAAAATAGCCGACTTCATCCGGGCCGTTCGGGAAGCCGACCGCTCGTTCACGAGTGACGGCTGATGTGCCCGAGCACGATCTCCGAAGCGGTTTCGGGCAGTTCGAGCGTAATGAGGTGGCCGCAATCGGGCACACAGAGATAGCTGCCAAGCTCGGCCATCTCTTGCAACTTTCGGGCATTTTCCGGAGTCATGATACCATCCCCCTCCCCTGCTACGAAGAGCACCGGAACCTTGAGCGCACGCACCTTTTCCGGCAACATCCCGGTGGTTTCGAGCGACGTGATCTGGTACGTCGTCTGCTCAATGGCTTCCGAATCGCACAGACCAAGGCTTTCGAAGCCGACGTTGATGTCGTGCATCATGATCGAATTTCTTGACAGCGCGAGCCGGGCGAACATGTAAGCCGGAAGCCACCAGGTGAGCCTCCGCATCATCTTGTTGAAAATGAAATTCAGCGAAACAGGCGCAGCTTTCGAGATGAACTCATTGTTCGGAAGGTAGCCGAAGTTGAAGAAGGTCATCGACTGCACGCTGTTCGGATAGCGATAAGCATAGTCGAGCGCCACAAAAGGCCCGAACGAAAACGCAGCGACATGGAACTCATCCAGACCGATCGCTTTGGTCAACTCGTCCAGATCCCTGGCGAAATCGTTGATCTGGTAGCGGTTCCGCGGATCGTTTTCCGACCACCCGTGCCCCTTCATGTCGTAGGCAATCGTCCGGTACCCCTCGGCATTGAGCGTGCGGATAATTCTGTGCCACCACATCCACCAGCAGTCCCACCCGTGAATCAACAGCACCGTGCCGCGAGGATGCTCCGGTCCCGAATCGTGATAGTGATGCAACAGCCCCCCGACATCGACGAAGTGGCTCTTCTGCATAAGTTCCAGCTCATACTCGACCCGATTCCGTTCACCTTTCGTGGAACCTTTGAGCTGATCCAAGAGCCTTTGTCGGTATGCCCTGAATTTTTCGGAGGAGGGTTCAGAATAACTGCTCATAGTCCGAAGAGTGAAGTTCACAAGAACTTTGCAAGCACGTTATACCCTCAATGTAGAGAAAAAAGGCCGTTTTCACGTTTTTTTCATCAGCACTCAAACGCAAGTCTCAAAGCCGGGAGCAAAAACCTTTTACGACCTAGCCCGATCGCTGGCCGGCTTTGGCGGCGGAGGTGATTTGCGTGAACCGGGCTTGCCGTTTTTTGCGGATGAAGCGAGCGATTCTTCAGACTCCTTGAAGAGCTTGCCGCCTTCGCGTCTGATGATCTCCTGCTGATCGAAAATGGTCTCCGGCTCGACCTTGAAATGCCTGAGCAGTTCGGAGAACATCTGGATCGAGGTCTCGAAAATCTCGGTTACGACCGCATCAGCACCGGCGCGGTAGAACTGCCCGGCAGATTGAAACGAGCGCGAGCGGACAATGATGAAAGCATCGCTGTTGATGCGTCGTACCAGGCGAATGCACTGGGTCGCCGCCTCGACTTCAGGAATGCAGATCACCACGGCACGGCAGTGATCGGCTCCGATGCGCAAAAGCGATTTGCGCTCCGTGCAGTCACCGTAAAAGAGCGGTTCGCCTTTCCGGCGCATCGTGCTAACCACCTTGCGGTTAATGTCGAGCACCGTGTAGAGCAGATTGGTGGCGTTCATCACCGAGGCTACATTCTGACCGATCAGACCGTAGCCGATGATGGCCGCGTGAATTTCGCCCTTGCAGACAATGGGACCAGCCGCAGCGCGGGTAGGCGGCTTCGGTTCGGGCTTGGGCATGAGCGGCATAAACCTGAACACCGGCGCAACCTGTGCGGCAAAACTTGGGGCCGCCGCAATCAGAGCGGGCGTGACGATCATGGTGACAACGATGATCGTCAACTCCAACTGGAAAACGTGCTGGTCAAGCAAGCCCAAATTGCGTGCCGATCCGGCAAGCACAAACGAAAACTCACCGATCTGTGCAAGCACCATGCCCGACATCAGACTCACCCTCAAAGGAAAACCGAGCGCCATGGAAATACCAGTCATCACCGTCCCCTTAACCAGCAATACGATAAGTGCCACACCGACCAGCCAGGGAAGCTCGATCATATTCACATCGAGCAACAGGCCGATCGAGACGAAAAAAATGCTGGTTAGCGCTTCGCGGAAAGGGTCTATGGTCTGACTGATGCGGTGGCTTTCATCGGTGCTTGCGATGACCATGCCCGCCATGAACGCGCCGAGAGCCAGCGACAAGCCGATTACCGAAGCGAGCCACGCCGCTCCGAAGCAGAGCACCAGCGCACCGAGCACCAGCACCTCACCAGCATGAAGCTCTGTAATCATCCGAACGACTTTCGGCATCAGCAGCCTGAAGCCACCGAACATGCCGATAGTAAACACCAGAAGCAAACCGATCTCCTGAATGGTGGCTCCGGGGGAGATGACTTTGCCGGGGGCCAGAAAGGTCAGACCAATCATGAGCGGCACAATGGCCATGTCCTGAAAGATCAGGATACCAAGCGCGATCTTGCCATGCTCCTGGCCAAGCTCATCGCGGTCGGAGAGAATCTTCAGACAGAGCGCCGTACTGCTCACTGAAAAGGAGAAGCCGAGCACCAGCGCCTCCTGTGTGCTGATCCCCGTCCCAATCGCCTCCATCAATAAAAACGCCATACCGGCGATCACCAGTCCTGTTAGCAGAACCTGTGCGAAACCTCCGGCAAACACGATCTTCTGGAGCTTCTTCATATCGTCGAGCGAAAACTCAAGCCCGATGGTGAAGAGCAACAACACCACACCCAACTCGGCAAGTATCGAGATCAGTTCGCTGTCGCTAACCACCCCGAACCCCGTCGGGCCAAGCATGATGCCTGTGAAAATCAGTCCGATGACCGGAGGAATCCGGATCTTCTGAAACACCAGAATTGTGACGATGGCAAGGGTACCGATCAGCACCAGTTGCCCGAGAAAATCATAGTGATGCATACTGGACCAAGGTCAGAAGCTAAAGAAGAGCAGAACGCAACAATGGAAACCACATCCACACGATTCAGAAGCGGAGAAAAAGCACGATGGGATGACGGTTCGTCTCATTGTAGCACCGGAAACACAATTGAGCAAACACCTTTGCAAGATTATAGTTAAGAGCGTTGATTTTTCCACCAAAATGATACATTGAAGCGCAATTGACAGTTCCCTCCACGCCTGGACGGCTCTGTTGCATCGGTATCACGGCACCAAACCAACCCGGAGCGTCTTGGACTTTTCCGGGCTTGCGGCGTTATAACCGGCGCAATAGAGCGCCGTGTGCGAGACAGAGGAGAACTGCCGTTCTTTTCATAAAATCAATCTCTTGCAATGTTCAAGCCCAAACTTTTCACCGTTCTTCCTGAGCTGACAAAAGAGCAGCTTGGCCGGGACATCGTTTCCGGAATCCTTGTCGGCATCGTAGCTCTGCCGCTTGCTATTGCCTTCGCCATCGCCTCGGGCGTTTCGCCTGAAAAGGGCCTCATCAGCGCCGTCATCGGTGGCTTTTTGATCTCCTTTCTCGGCGGCAGCCGCGTACAGATCGGCGGGCCGACCGGCGCCTTCATCGTCATCCTCTACGGCATCGTGCAGCAGTACGGCGTCAACGGCCTGATGATCGCCACCATCATGGCAGGCGTGATTCTCATCATCATGGGCCTGTCGCAGCTCGGCTCGCTCATCAAGTTCATCCCCTACCCGGTCGTGGTCGGCTTCACCAGCGGCATCGCGATCATCATCTTTTCAAGCGAGGTGAAGGATTTTCTCGGCCTGCAAATGGAATCGGTTCCAGCGCACTTCCTCGACAAGTGGGGCGCCTATTTCGCAGCGCTCCCGACGATCAGTCCCGAAACGCTGGCCATCGGCGTGACGGCGCTCTTGATTATCGTGTTCTGGCCCAGGGTTTCGAGGCGAATCCCCGGCCCGCTGATCGCCATCATCGTCACCACGCTGGCCGTCCGGATGCTCCACCTCGACGTCGATACCATCGAGACCCGCTTCGGCGACATCGCCGCCTCGATCCCCGCGCCCTCCGCGCCGTCGTTCGATCTGGCGACGATCCGCAACCTCATCATGCCCGCCACCACCATCGCCCTGCTCGGCGCGATCGAGGCGCTGCTCTCGGCAGTGGTCGCCGACGGCATGATCGGCGCGCGCCACAAGTCGAACATGGAGCTGATCGCTCAGGGTGTGGCCAACATCGCCTCGCCGCTTTTCGGCGGCATTCCCGTCACCGGAGCCATCGCGCGCACGGCGACCAACATCAAGAACGGCGGACGCACGCCCGTTGCGGGCATCGTTCACGCCATCACGCTGCTGGCGATCATGCTCGTCTTCGGCTCGTGGGCCAAGCTGATTCCGATGCCGACGCTGGCCGCGATTCTGATCGTGGTGGCCTGGAACATGAGCGAGCACCACGTCTTCCGGCAGCTCCTGAAAAGCCCGAAAAGCGACGTGGCCGTGCTGCTCACCACCTTCGGCCTGACGGTGATTTTCGATCTGACCATAGCCATCGAGATCGGCATGTTGCTCTCGGTGATTCTCTTCATGAACCGCATGGCAAACCTCGCCAACGTCGGCGTCGTCACTGGCGAGCTGAAGGATGTGGAGGACGAGGATGACCCGAACGGCATCGTCACCCGCACCATACCGGAGGGGGTCGATGTGTTTGAGATCAGCGGTCCGTTCTTCTTCGGCGCAGCCTCGAAGTTCAAGGACGCGATGCACGTGGTCGGCAAGCCGCCCGCGATCCGCATCATCCGGATGCGCAAGGTGCTGAGTATCGACGCCACCGGCCTGAACATGATCCGCGAGCTGGTCAAGGATTGTCGGAAATCGGAGACAAAGCTCATCCTCTCCGGCGTGCATGCCCAGCCAATGTTCGCCATGCAGCAGTACGGCTTGGCCGACGAAATCGGCGAAGAAAACCTGTTCGGTAACATCGACGACGCCATCGACCATGCACGAGCAATACTCGGCCAACCAGCACAGGGAAGACCGGCAAACTTTGTAGCAAGTGTCGAGAGGGAAAAGAAATGATTGCAAACAGGTAAAAAATCTTTCGGAATGGCAACACACTCATAGTCAGATCAGTTTGACCTTGCCATATAAAGATATTGAGGTGAAATGTACCCGTTTGCCAGCAGCTTGAAACCAGTTTTAATGGTATCCAAAATCCATTTGGTGATATCTGACCTGCGCTTCAAAGACTATACTTTATTGTATTAGCTTAGACAAGATCAGAGCCTTAAACAAAAAAAGCTCCCGGTGTTGCCGGAAGCTTTTTCTATTCAGCGGAGAGGGAGGGATTCGAACCCTCGGTAGCTCTAGTCGAACTACGTCGGTTTAGCAAACCGGTGCCTTAAGCCACTCGGCCACCTCTCCTGAACCTTGTGCGGAGGATGAGGGACTCGAACCCCCAAGGGCGCAAACCCGGCAGTTTTCAAGACTGCTGCCTTACCAATTAGGCTAATCCTCCAACGATGTATCTAAAGAACGGGCAAGAAAATAGCCAGAAGAAAATTGCATCCTCTGTTTTTTCCTGGCGGAGAGGGAGGGATTCGAACCCTCGAGGGCTGTTACACCCTACCCGCTTTCCAGGCGAGCGCACTAGACCAACTATGCGACCTCTCCATTTTGATGGTTTGCAATGTACAACGCTTTTCTGATTTTTAAAACTTTTATGCCCGTTTAAAAGGCATAAAAATCACCAAAACCATGGCTCAGAACCGCTGCGCCGTTGCCATTCCGTGCTCACTTTCGTAAATTGGCTGATTCATTTTGCCGCAAATATTTTAACAAGCCACCTATGGACAAAATTCTGTACGATGCACTGACGTTCGATGATGTATTGCTCGTTCCCGCCTATTCCAACGTTCTGCCCAAGGAGACCGTCGTCAAATCTCGCGTGACCCGCAACATCGAGGTCAACCTCCCGCTGGTAAGTGCGGCTATGGATACGGTAACCGAAGCGGAACTGGCTATTGCTCTGGCACGAGCTGGCGGCATCGGCATCATCCACAAGAATCTGTCGATCGACGTACAGGCGCGGCACGTGGCAAAAGTCAAGCGCTTCGAGAGCGGTATCATCCGCAATCCCATCACCCTGTTCGAGGATGCGACCATTCAGGAAGCGATCGACCTAATGGTTAAACACTCCATCTCGGGCATTCCGGTTGTCGAGCGCCCGACCCCTGAAGGCTGCCTGCTGCTCAAAGGCATCGTCACTAACAGGGATCTGCGCATGACCACCTCATCCAACGAGAAGATCACCACCATCATGACGACCGACCTCATCACGGCTCAGGAGGACATCGACCTGCTGGCCGCCGAGGAGATCCTCATGCAAAACAAAATTGAAAAGCTGCTCGTCATCGACGAGGAGGGCTATCTCAAAGGTCTCATCACCTTCAAGGACATTCAGAAGCGCAAGCAATGCCCGGATGCCTGCAAAGACATGCATGGAAGGCTTCGTGTCGGCGCGGCAGTCGGCATCCGCTCCAACACTATCACGAGGGTCGATGCCCTGGTCGAGGCTGGCGTCGATGTGGTAGCGGTCGATACGGCGCACGGGCACAGCCAGGCAGTGCTTGATATGGTGAATACCATCAAGGAGAAGTACCCCGAACTCGAAGTCATCGCCGGTAACGTGGCCACGCCGGAAGCCGTCAGGGATCTGGTCAAGGCTGGCGCTGACGCCGTAAAGGTCGGCATCGGCCCCGGCAGCATCTGCACCACCCGCGTCGTGGCCGGTGTCGGCATGCCACAGCTCACGGCCATTATCAACTGCGCCAAAGAGGCAGCCAAAACCGACACGCCGATCATTGCTGATGGTGGCGTCAAATTCAGCGGCGACATCTCCAAGGCGCTCGCCGCCGGAGCTGATACGGTGATGATGGGCAGCATCTTTGCCGGAACCGATGAAAGCCCCGGCGAAACGATTCTTTACGAAGGCCGTCGCTTCAAGGCATACCGCGGCATGGGCTCGCTCGGCGCGATGTCGGAGCCGGAAGGCAGCAGCGACCGCTACTTCCAAGACGCTTCTGCGGAAACCAAAAAGTACGTGCCCGAAGGCATCGAAGGACGCATTCCAGCCAAGGGCCCGCTCGACGAGGTGGTTTATCAGCTCATCGGCGGCCTGAAATCCTCAATGGGCTACTGCGGCGTCAAGAACATCGAGGAGCTGAAAAAGGAGACTCGCTTCGTGCGCATCACCTCGGCAGGCCTCCGCGAAAGCCACCCGCACGACGTGATGATCACCCGTGAAGCACCGAACTACTCGACTTCGCATTAAGAGATTGTTCCAGCACCACACAAGAAAACCCCGGTTCATCGCCGGGGTTTTTTAATTTGGAACACTGCAACGCTTACCGGCACCACCTTGATTGTGAGTCCTTCGAACTCGTGCCTTTAAAGCATGGCGCACAAATAACGCCACCCTGAAAATGATTACTTTTCAGGTCATAAAATTCAGTCACCCACTTGAAGCTGAATCTGTCAACTTACCGTCAATGAGAAGAAGTAACTCGATGAACAGAACATACCGGTTCACCGTCCTCACGCTTTTGCTCACCCTGTTCCTAAGCGGATGCTCACGTGATCAGGAGCAGGGGCTGTCACAACGGCAAATCGAAAAGCTGGTGCTTGCTGCCAACCCGAATATCGATTCACCCAACATCTGGGCAAGAGCCATCAGGGAGAGCCTTCAGGAATTGAAACAACCGGTTGACAAGGAAACGGCATGCGCGGTCATCTCAGTCATTGCCCAAGAGAGCAGTTTCAAGACTGTTCCGAAAAACAGCGGCATGCCAAACATCCTCAGGAAAAAGATTGAAAACGCCAGTTCCAATATTATTGTGCAGCAGCTGATTCAGTTAAGACTGGATCAACTCGCGGCGAACGGCAAGACGTTCCGCGAAAACATCGACTCAATCACGAGCGAGCGCGATTTCGAGCTCTGGTACAATGAGTTCACCTCCGCCAGCGTCACCAAGCCGATTCTCATCGTCTTCAACAAGGATATCGGGAACCTGGTCACCACCCTAGGCTCGATGCAGGTATCAGTGAAATTCGCGCGGCACTACCCGAAAAAGCCGAAAAACGTCGGCAGCGGAAGCTTGCGCGAAATCCTCTACACCTGCAAGGGCGGCGTCTTTTACGGAACCGCACGCCTGCTCGACTACAAGCACAACTATGATGACTGGAAATATGTGTTCGCCGATTACAACGCAGGACACTACGCAAGCCGTAACGCCGGATTCCAGAAGATGCTGGCCAATGTATTGCGGGAAAAAATCGATCTGGACGGCGACCTGCTTAGTTACAAAGACGGCAAAGGCGTTCCCTCGGCAACCTACGCCAGCTTCATCGAGCTGTTGAGAGACAAAGAGATTGCCTTCGATGAAGAGGATGTCAAAAAGGATTTTGCGCGCGAAAAAAGGTACAGTTTCGAGAAAACCTGGTCATACCAGACCCTCGCAACCTTGCACAAAGAAAAATTCGGACGCACCATCTACGCCGTGCTTCCTGAAATCACCCTCCACAGCCCGAAATTTGTCAGCAAGAACCTGACGACGAAATGGTTCGCCAATCGCGTCAAAGGCCGCTTCAACAGATGTATGAGGACGCAGATTTGAAGGAAAATCGAACGAATCCGACCGATCAAGGCGGGTGTGAAACCAGCCCCTACGAATTCCTCGGACAAAGGCAGGCGCAAGCGGCTTGACGCATGATGGGCGATCACGACAAGTCGGGATCGCCCATCATTATCCATTATCAACTAATCATCGTCCGCCATGCCTTCGAGCCGGTCTTCAAGGTCGGCGTAGATTTCCTGAAGCTCTTCGATCATGTTCTGGTCGGCTTTCCACATACCGCGTCCGTGCGCTTCAAGCATTCGGCCCACGATGTTCTTGATCGCCTGCGGGTTGAGCGTGGCGAGGCGCTCGCGCATTTCGGGGTCGAGCGCGTAGGTTTCGGCGGTCTTTTTATAGACCCAGTCGTCAACGCTTTTGGTGACGGCGTCCCAGCCGAGCATGTAGGTGACGCGATTGCTGATTTCGCCCGCGCCGCTGTGGCCGTGCTTGAGCATCCCCTCGAACCATTTCGGGTTGAGCAGCTTGGAGCGATACTCGACGCGCAGCGATTTGTCGGCCTCGTCGAGCTTGATGTCCGAGGTGAACGACTCGACGTAGTTGAGCTTGATGTCCGAGGTTCTGCCGTTGCGACGCCGCGCCGCGAGCTGAAGCGAACCGGATGAGGAGAAGTAGTGGTCGATGTCGGAGATGCCGAACTCGGTGGAATCGACCTGGTGCACCACGCGATCAACCGAACCGAGCAACTTCTGCAAAATCTCCGACTGCTTCTCGCCCTTGCGCCCGCCGCCGTAGGCGCTGCTGTTGCGGCGGATGAAGAGGTCGTCGAGGTCGCCCTCCTCTTCCCAGGCTGAATCCTCGATCATGTCGTCAACGTAGGTTCCATACGAACCGGGAGCCTGGGTGAACTGGCGCGAGGTTGCCGCCTCGAAATCAAGTCCTTCGGCCAGCGCTTCGTCCACATGCTTTTTGATGAAGTTCATCTCGTGCGGTTCGTCGGCCTTCGCGGCGTCCTTGACGAGGCGGTCGAGCTGATCCATCAGAATACCGAAGGCGTCGCGGAAGATCGGGCTGAGCTGCATCAGCACATCCACGCGCGGACGCCCCAGCTTGTCGAGCGGCGTTAGGTTGTAGTGGCTGATCTTGCCGAAGGCGTCGTAAGCCGGTTCCGCGCCCATGAGCCGGATCACCACGGCCACCGCTTCACCCTTGGTCTTGATGGTGTCGAGACCCCAGATCACCTCGGCGATGGTTTCGGGATACTGGCCATCGTTCTCGGCGACATGCTTCGAGATCAAGCCGTCAGCGATCAGCGTGCCACGTTTAAATGCGGTCTCGGATGGGATGCGCCACGGGTCGATGGAGTGGATGTTGCGGCCCGACGGCAGCACGTTCATACCGTCGCGCACCAGGTCACCGCCGGGGCCGGAGGGAATGTAACCGCCTTCGAGCACCTTGACGAGCGAGTTCATTTCGCTGCTGTTGTCGCTGAGCGCCTGAATCATCATCGCGCCCTCCTGGATGATGCGCTGGATGAAGGGCTTGTCCTCCTCCGGCATTCGGCTGCCGCCGGTCACCGACTCGAACGCCTGCAGCGGATTTTTGCGGTCGAACATCGTCTGCTTGACGAACTCGCGGCAGGCGTTCTCGGCCCACTCGCGGAGCTGAATCGCCGCTTCGTCGCCCTTGCGCGAGAGGCTCGAAATCTCCTCGTAACTCCCGTAGTGACCGTTCCTGCCGGAGGTATCGATGAAAATGTAGGGCAGCGAGCGGCCGTTTTCGCCGCGATTCTTGATGGTTTCGGTGATCGTGATGATCTGCGATTCGAGCGGCCCCGCCTCGCCAAAGACGTGCAGCGAGTTGGAGATGAGCCGGTTTTCCAGCTCGACGATATAGATGTAGAGGCGGCTGACGAAGTCGCTGAACGGCTCGTCGGGGCGGCGCGGGCAGTCGTCGGTCAGGTTGAGCAGCTCAGCCTTGGTCATGATCGCCTCCTGCACCTGCTCAACATCCTCGCCCTGAGCCTGGTTGCGCTCGCGGTAGTCGGCGAGCAGATCCTTCAACGCGGGCAGCTCCTTGTACAGCCCAGCGCGGGCCAGTGGCGGCACCACGTGCGAGACCATCGTGGCAAGGCCGCGGCGCTTGGCGATGGTCGATTCGCTGGGGTTGTTGACCGGATAGATGTAGGCGTGCGGCACCTCGCCAAGCAGCGCATCGGGCCAGCACTCGCCGGTCAGACCGGTCTGCAAGCCAGGCATCCACTCGACCGAGCCGTGCATCCCCACATGCACGAGCGCGTGCGCGTCGAACTCGCGGCTGATCCAGCGGTAGAACGAAATGTACTGGTGGTGCGGCGTGTTGGCCTTGTCGAAGATCAGGCGCATCGGGTCGCCCTGCACGCCGAGGCGCGGCTGGACGCCGATGTAGATGTTGCCAAGCCGCAGGCCGCCGAGGAATACCTCGTCGGAGCCGACCGGCGCGATCTCTCCGGGGAAACCCTCCCAGCGCTCGTCGATCCGCTCGCGCTCCTGATAGGTCGCCAGTTCGTTGAACTTCTCGCGGCTCACCTTGATGGCGTCGGGCTTGTTCTGCATGATCTGGTAATCGGTCGCGCGATCAAGCATCTCGAAGAGTTTCTCGGGTGACTCGGGCAGCGTGCCGACGTTGTACCCCTCCTTCTTCAGCCGCTCCAGGATCCGCAGAAGCGTGGTAGGAACGTCGAGCAGCGCCGCCGTCGCCTTCTTGCCGAGGCCGGGCGGATAGTCATACACCACCAGCGCCACCCGCTTTTCGCGGTTCGGCGTGGCGCGCAGGCGCATCCATTTTTTGGAAAGGATCGCTAGCCGGTCGAGCCGCTCCTGCACGGTTTCGACCTTGCCGTCCTGCAACGCGCCGAGAATCACCGGAGCGGTCGAGCCGTCCATTTCGGGAATCGAGTAGGTGAAGGTCACCTGCATCGGCGAGACGCCAAGCTCTTGCCACGACTCGAAATCCTGCACCAGCAGCGGCTGGGCGACCATGTAGGGCACGTCGAGGCCGGTAAGAATCTCGTGGCGCGCATCGGCTGCCGTGCCGGGTTTGGTCGAACCCGCCGGGCCGCCGACCAAGCCAAAGCCCATCATGTTCACGAGCAGATCGATCTTCTCCTTCATGAGCCAGTCGCGCACGAGAACGTGACCCTCAACGCCCATCACGAACGCTGGAAAGACGTTCACGCCATGCTTTTCCAGCGTGCGGATGGTATTATCGATGTAGGTTTTTTCCTGTAACAGATGCTTGCGGAAGAAGAGCAACGCCATCTTCTGCGACTTGTCGAACTTCACGCCGCGCTTCTTCGACCAGCTCTTGAAGCTCTTCACATCCTTGAAATAGTCCTTCGCGTCGGGGTGGTAGAGACCCATGTTCGGCACATCGACAATCGGCTCCACTTTGACGTCCGAGTCGAAATATTCGCGCAGGATCAGGCGGAACATGTTGACGATGTTCTCCGGCGTCGGCTGGAGCCAGTAGGAGTAGACCATCAGCCAGTTCTTGAAATCCTTCGCCTTGTTCGGCACCAGCGGCAGGATCGTCCGCATGATCTTCATCAACTTCATGTAGCCGTAGAGCGCATCTTCGTCACGCCCCTTCACCAGCATCTTGGCGATCTTCTTCACCATGTCCGGCATGCCCGACTTGCCCTCGGTGACCTCATAGCTGCCCACCTTGGTGAGCGCCATCGCCTCCGGCATTGATTCAAAGATGAAAACAGTCTTCTCGTTGGTCGCCTGATCCAGCTGCTCCTTGAACCAGTCGATCTGCTCCTTGAAGTTGATCATGCTCATGAAAATGCAATCGGACTCCTTGATAGCCTCTGCCGCCTCGGGAGTCTGCTTTTCCAGATCCACATCGCTCAACTGAACCAGCTCGGCATCCTTGTCGAGCATAGTTTTGATCTTCTTCCAGAGCCCGGCATTGTACTGCTCAAGCCCGACAATAGCCGTAATTTTACGTCTTTGTGCCATGATCAGGGAATTCTACGGACATTAGTTAAGAACCGTTTGGCGTAATACGAATATCACCCCCACGTATCGATAACCCAATGTATAAAAGACGGAATTAATTCCTATGAAGACCTATACGTATTAGTCATGAAATGAGGAAACCTGAGGGAAAAACATAGAGAAAAGTCAGTCTTGGAGAAAGAATAATGGGAGCTCTATTATGGACTTTATGATTAAACGAAAAAATCACCAAGCGCTCTCCAAAAGGCAAACATATCAATCAAATAGGAGAAACTTATGACAGAAAACCCGGTGTAAGCCGGGTTTTCTGTCATAATCAAGAACTTGTTTCATTTATGATTTTGGATAAAGGCATATGAACTTCACTCCTTGGCGCTGTAAGTTCTGATACTCGAAATCGCGTCGATATTGTAGTAGGTGTTAACCGACGTTTTAGCTGAGTCCTCGGTCACGCGAAGGAACAGGTCGCTGATGAACAGCACGGCATTTTCATACACCGTCCCTTCGTTGATCTGTAACTTCACCCCTTTTCTGATCTTCCGCGACATGGTTCCGTGCAAAGGCACCGAAGCGTATTCGAGCACCTTTTCCCATGTTTCAAATGCACTACCGGCCATAAAGCCCCCTTTTTCTTACATTATTGTAAATTACAGACTTATTTTTTTAGGCTATCAGCAAATAATATCTTATTTATTAAACAAATATAACAACTTCTGCGTTAGAATACGCAACTGGAGCCAACAAAAACTGAAAGTCTGACACACATGGAACAGACCCCGCTACGCCCACTGGGCGACGTTATGACGCTGATCGAAACGCTCGGCCACGAAGTCACCTACGCCTACGAAGATCTGGTCTTCATCAACCACAACGACTTCCTGCTGCAATTCGACGACGCGCAGCCGAACACGCTCGACCTCTTTTTCAACACCGAGTGTAGCACCGCAGAGGCTGATGCCGTCGCCGAGAGCATGATTCCCGAGGCGGCTAGCAAAGGGCTAACCATCCGCAGAAAAGGCACCTACACCATGACGGAGGCTGAAGGCGATAACCTGCAAATCACCTTCAACCCCTGACAGCAGATCGGCAACAACGGAACCATTTACGCTTGCTTTGCATTTTTTTGTCAAACAGGAGGATGACACATGCAAAGCTGGTATGACGGGCTGAATAAACCGAAATTCACGCCCCCGAAACAGGTCTTCTGGCCGGTCTGGCTGACCTTGTATGCGCTAATCGCAGCTGCACTCTTCGTCTATTTCCGCACGCCGGTCAAGCCCTTTTTCGCGGCAGTGCTTCCGCTATTGGCGGTGCACTTTGTGGCGGGATTTTCGTGGACGTCGATCTTTTTCGGCAAAAAGAAAATCCTCGCTGCCCTCCTCGACCTGCTGTTCATGGATGTGACGCTTGTTGTCATCCTTTTGCTCTTTTTTATGACCAACCCACTCGCAGGTGCGCTGCTAATCCCTTACCTCTGCTGGTGCCTGCTGGCGACCTGGCTGAACTGGAGCCTCTGGCTACTCAATCCGCAGGATCAGACGCGGAGCTGAAACCATTGCCGGAAGCAGGCGAATCGCTACTTTTCAGCAAAACGACAAGAGTTCAATCCAAACAGCGCAATCTCCTTACAGACCATGAAGTACTCGGAAGCAAAGCAAGGACGGATGTTCGTCATCAGGCTTGAAGATGGCGACATTTTTCACGAAGAGATCGAACGATTTGCAAAGGAGAAAGGCATCCTGCGCGGCTGGTTGAACGTGGTGGGCGGCGCTGATAAAGGCAGCCAGCTGGTGGTCGGTCCGGAGGAAAGCCGAGCATTTCCGGTCAACCCCATGACGCTCGATTTGTACGACACGCACGAAATTGTGGGCACCGGCACCATCTTTCCAGACGAAGCCGACAACCCGGTTGTACACCTGCACATGGCCTGCGGCAGGGAGGAAAATACCGTCACGGGCTGCGTACGCAACGGTGTTAAAGCATGGCATGTGATGGAGGTCATTTTGGTCGAACTGCTCGGCACGGAAGCGAGGCGAATGCCCGACAAAGCCACAGGCTTCAATCTGCTGGAGCCTTGAAATTGTACGGGCGGTTCGCGAACCGCCCTCAGTCAGAGATCATCGGAAAAGCGTACGGGCGCATGACGTGCGCCCTTCCATCCGTCACATTCCCGCCATTTCACGCAAACGGATTCTTCCCACACTCCACGCCGAGCGACGCGGCTACCGCGGGCTGCACAATTTTGCCATCGAACACATTCAGCCCAGCGGCTAATCCTGGCATTACCACCATCGCGCTTTCGAGGCCAAGGTCGGCAAGCCTTCTGACGTAAGGCAGCGTCACTCCGATCAGCGCTTCGGTCGAGGTTGCAGGGTAGGCCGCCGGCATGTTGGTGACGCAGTAGTGCACTGCCCCCTCATCGATAAAGACCGGATCGAGGTGCGAGGTCGGGCGCGAGGTCTCGATACATCCTCCCTGATCGATGGCGATGTCGACCAGCACAGCGCCTGGCTTCATCGCCTGGACCATCTGCCGGGCGACGAGCTTCGGAGCACTGGCTCCAGCGAGCAGCACCGCACCGATGAGCAGATCGGTTTCGGGAAGCAGCTCTTCGAGGTGCTGCTCGTTCGAGTAGATCGTGTGCACCTGGGAGGGCAGCACCGATTCGAGCGTCCGCATCCGCTCCTGATCAGCCTCCATGACGGTCACTTCGGCGCCAAGACCGGCTGCCGCACGGGCGGCGTTCATCCCGGCAGTTCCCCCGCCAAGCACAAGCACCCTGCCGGGCAATACGCCAGGCACGCCGCCGAGCAACTTACCCATGCCGCCGTGATGCTTTGAGAGATAGTATCCGCCCATCAGCACGCTCATTTTGCCGGCAATCTCACTCATCGGAGCCAGCAGCGGCAACCGCCCAGCGACCTCGACGGTTTCGTAGCCGATCGCCGTCACGCCCTCATCGGCAAGCGCCGTAGCCAGTTCAGGGACAGCGGCCAGATGCAGAAAGGTGAACAGGATCTGCTCCTTTCTGAAAAACCGGAACTCCTCCTCCAGCGGCTCCTTGACCTTGACGATCATATCAGTGCCCCAAGCCTCGTCCGGCTGCTGGACAAGCACCGCTCCGGCAAGCCGATACTTCTCGTCGCTGAATCCGCTCGCCGCGCCAGCGCCGCACTCGACCAGCACCCGATGCCCCGCGCCAACCAGTTGCCGCACCCCGGCAGGCGTGCAGGCCACCCTGGCCTCAAGGGTCTTGATCTCTCGTGGAATTCCTATATTCATGGCTGAAAATGATCAGAGTTTTCGTGTTTGTACCAATGTACCACTCCTGCCCCTGTTTCCGGAACACCACAGACAAAGCGCATGGCAATGGAACCCGACATCTGGCACGTCCTGCATGAGCCGATCTACTGGCTCCTGACGGCATCAAGTGTAGCCACAGCTGCCACACCCGCTTTTCTGCACTCGATCAGCAAAGCCAAAGCCATCACCATCGTCCTGCTCTGGACAACGTTTTGCGGTATCACATTGATCATGTTCGGCCTCATTCCAGGGCTCGCAACGGCACTCTTTTCAATGATCATCGGGCTGTTGCTGCTTGCGGTTTCGCTCGTCATGTCGGGCATCAAATCGATGCCGAACCAGCGCTTCGAAGATCGCAAGCCCTGAAACGCCTCAACGCTATTTCATAGCAAACCACGCGGGAACATAGCGCCAGGCATGTTTCATCCGGCGATCATGTTCCACGCAGTTCGGATCGAACCGCGCCACCGCACTCCAGAACTGCTTTGAATGGTTCATGTGCAGCGTATGGCAAAGCTCATGAATCATGATGTAGCGCATCAGGTCCGGCGGTAGAAACAGGAGCTTCAGATTGAGGCTGATCCGGCCTTTTGACGAGCAGCTCCCCCACCGGCTTCGCTGCTTCCGGAATGAAACTCCCGAAATACTAAAGCCGTGCTCCGAAACAAGACTCATAAGCTGCGCCTCCAGATGCAGCTTTGCGCGGTGCTTGAGCCACTCCTCAAGAGCCTCACAGCACAGCACGTAATTTCCCACAGCACCGACAAGCTCGATTTCAGCATCTCCTTTTTCGCAGAGCTGAATACCAGGCTTCTGAAACGATTCTTGGCGATAGGTAATGCTCCATGACTGACCGATACCGGCAAGCTCAATCCTCTCCGGCAACACGCGACCGGTCATCGCGGTATCGTCGGAACGATGCGCATCGAAGGTTCGCTGCACCTTCTCGATCCACTTTTTATTGCTTTCGATCAGTGCAGGCACCTGCGCCCTGTCAAAACCGGCAGGTACGACAACAATCAACCCGTCATACGGCGACAGTTTCAGACGAGCAGATTTTGCCCGACGGCTGACCCTGATTGTGTAAGGGATTGAAAAGCTATGAGATTCGGATGATGATTTCAGCATTGAGACGATTGCGTAAAGCTCAGTAAAAGCAACACTTTTCAAGTATAGGCAGTCCCAAGGCAGAAAAAAAACTCAATCACAGCTTGAGCATTTCCGGAAAAGAATCTGGAAAAGCGCCTGAAACAGCCGCCTGAACAATGGACCGCAAAACAGTCATCAACAATTTTTTTTCAAAAGTCAGCATAAAAAATTTGGAATAAAATTAACGATTGTTAAATTTATTCCAAATCAGTACCCCGATACCCTTCGCTGACAAAAAGCTCGACAGTCAGAAAAACAAGACAGACGAAAAAAGTTTTTTGATATCGTCGAAAAACATCAAATATTAACGATTATTTATTTAACAATCGTTAAGGGCGAATAAAAAAGAGTATCGACACAACGCATCTATCAAATTCAAACGCTCTACGACCATGACAGCCAGCAACACCCCGAACGGAATTCCGATGCCTATCATCAACCTCACCAGGTATCTCCTGCTTGTAGGCATCACTCTCGCCATCGTCCTTCAGCAGCCGCTGATCACCACATTCCTCTTCTTTCTCATGCTCCCTGCCGTGATCTGGGGCAAAAAGGCCAGCCTGATCTTTTACGTCGGTTCACACCTGCTCAAAAAATGGAATGCGACCGCCCACACCGAAAGCCCGAAACTAACCCGCTTCAATAACTCGATCGCGGTCATCCTGCTCGGCATGGCCCAGATCGCGTTCCTCTTCCAGGCTGACATGACCGGCTACATTCTGTCCGGAATCGTCGCTCTGGCGGCTTTCATCGCGATCTGCGGTTTCTGCGTCGGCTGCTTCCTTTTCTTCCAGTACAACATGAAAAAGCACAAATTCTTCGGCAGCAAGACCACGACCCAGTACAACACTGCCAGCTGAACCTCGAGTCCCCGTTACTACCGGCAAGCTGAGCATGCGAGAAAGAAAGCACACCCGCGAGGTTTCTGCTCCTGAATGGAGCGCAGTGCAGCAGAAGCCTTGTCAGAGTTCCGGAATGATATGACGTGATAGCCAGAAAGATAACGTTCCTTGCCGGAGTAACATTTTATGAGTTCCACACCACCGGAGCCGGTCATCCCCTGACTCAGGCTCCATACAACCTCAAACCAATCGGTGAGAGGTTCCAGGCTTCAGGCTGCCGACAACCCGGCCTGGAGCCTGCTTTTTTTCCAGCAAAGCCTACGCTTGCAAGTGCCATAACGCCCCCCGGCTCAAAGGAAAAAACGTGACAGAAACTGTGATTCTCGTTACCTTGCTTTTTTATATGTGACTTACAATTTGACTCGTAACTGTCCGTAACATCCGCTATGCACTTCGAAACCATCGCCATCCATGACGGGCAAAGCCCCGATCCGAAAACAGGCTCGGTGAGCGTGCCGATTTTCCAGACCTCGACCTTTGGGCGTCCGTCGCTTGAAGAACGCAACGACTATTTCTATTCGCGAATCGGCAATCCGACGCGCTCGGCGCTCGAATCGACCCTGGCGCTGCTTGAGAACGGCAAGTATGCGACGACCTTCGCCTCCGGCGTGGCGGCGATGATGGCCGCGGTACAGGTGCTCAAACCGGGTGACCACGTCGTTTCGGGCATTGATGTCTACGGCGGTAGCTATCGCATTTTCGAGCAGCTTCTGCGGCCGTGGGGCGTTGAAACCTCGTTCGCAGCGAGTGAGGCGGTTGAGAGCTTTGAGGAGTGCATCCGCCCGGAAACCCGGCTGATCTGGATTGAGTCCCCCTCCAACCCACTCCTGCAACTAACCGACATCCGTGCGCTGGCCAATCTGGCGCGGGAGCGCGGCATCATTCTCGCTGTGGACAACACCTTCGCCAGCCCGTATTTCCAGCGCCCGCTCGACCTCGGCGCGCACATCGTGGTGCACAGCACGACAAAATATCTCGGCGGCCACAGCGACGTCATAGGCGGCGCTGTCGTCACCTCGGACGACGAGCTGCACGAAACGGTCCGCAACTATCAGGGCGCTGCGGGCGCGGTACCGGGCCCGTGGGATTGCTGGCTGGTGCTTCGCGGCTTGAAGACGCTTAAAATCCGGATGGAGGAGCATCAGAAGAGCGCCCTGCATCTGGCACGCTCGCTCGAAGCGCATCCGGCAGTGAGCCGCGTCATCTACCCCGGCCTGCCATCTCACCCGCAACACGAGCTGGCGAAAAGCCAGATGAACGGCTTCGGCGGCATGGTGACCATCGCACTCAAAGGCGGACTTCCGGCGGCGAGCAAGCTCATCAACGCGCTGAAGCTCTTCGTCATTGCCGACAGCCTCGGCGGCGTGGAGTCGCTCGTCGCCTCACCCGCGCGCATGACCTTTGGCCCGCTCTCGCAGGAGGAGCGCGACCGCCGCGCCTGCACCGACGACCTCGTGCGGCTCTCGATCGGCCTCGAAAATGCGGCAGATCTCGAACAAGATCTGCTGCAAGCTCTCGCAACAATCTGATTTTTCACGACTATGGCTATCATTCCAAATATTACAAGCACCATCGGAAACACGCCGCTGGTTCGGCTCAACAAGCTCGCCGACGGCCTCGAAGCCGACGTGCTGCTCAAGCTCGAATTCTTCAACCCGCTCGGCAGCGTTAAGGATCGCATTGGCCGGGCGATGATCGATGCCGCTGAAGCGGAAGGCAAGATCAACGCGAAAACGCTCATCGTCGAGCCGACCAGCGGCAACACAGGCATCGCGCTCGCATTCGTCTGCGCCCAGCGCGGCTACCGGCTGCTACTCACCATGCCGGAGACCATGAGCGTCGAACGCCGCAAGCTGCTGCGCTACCTCGGCGCGGAGCTGCTGCTGACGCCCGGCGCGCAGGGAATGAAGGGGGCCATCGACGAGGCAGCGCGGATTGTCGAGACCGAAAAAAACAGTTTCAACCCCGGCCAGTTCCGCAACCCTGCAAACCCGAGAATCCACCAAGCCACCACCGGCCCTGAGCTCTGGAATGCCACCGAAGGCCGGATTGACATGCTTGTGGCTGGCGTCGGCACCGGCGGCACCATCACCGGAACCTCGCGCTTCATCAAACCGCTCAAGCCTGGATTCCGCTCAATCGCCGTCGAACCGACTGGCTCGCCAGTGCTCTCCGGCGGCACGGCAGGCCCGCACAAAATCCAGGGCATCGGTGCAGGTTTCGTGCCCGAAGTGCTCGACCAGTCACTGATCGACGAGGTGGTAACAGTGACGGACGACGACGCAATCTCGACCGCGCGGTCACTGGCCGCAAGCGAGGGTATCCTCTGCGGCATCTCCTCCGGCGCGGCGGTTCACGCAGCCATCGAGGTAGGCCGACGACCAGAATCACGAGGCAAGACCATCGTCGCCATCATTCCGAGCACCGGCGAACGCTACCTCAGCACGGTGCTTTTCGAGGGCATCGAGGGATGAGAATTGACAGTTGACAGTTGACAGTTGACAGTTGAAAAATTGCGAAAGGCGCGGTGATTTTCCGCGCCTTCCCTTCCTGTCCACTTCGTCCCCCCAATCCACGTCTTCTTTTTTCTGAAAAACACCCACCCCAACCCTATCAGCCATTTTGAGAGCAGCGGGGAACGTCTCTCTTTGCCGTCTTGTTTCTTTGATTATCTTTAAGTTTTTTCCGGATTTTCTGACCTTCGTTATGTCCACGATCCACATCACCTTGAACGGCGAAAAGCGCGAACTCACTTCCGGCTTGTCGGTTGACGACCTGCTGAAGCAGGAGTGCGCGGAATCGCAGAAGGTGGCCGTCGTTGTCAACGAAAATATCGTGCGTCCCGACGACCGTGCATCGCTCATCTTGCAGGACGGCGACCAGGTCGAACTCCTTATCTTCGCTGGCGGCGGCTGACGGTCGCCCTCAAATCCATCCCATTTGTTTTCAGTCTGACTCCATGAATTCACTTCGTTTAGGCTCATATACTTTTTCGTCCCGCCTGATTCTCGGCACCGGCAAGTTCAGCAGCGTTTCGGCGATGATCGAGGCCGTCCGCGCGTCGAAGGCGCAGCTCGTCACGGTCGCGCTGCGGCGCTTCAACCGTGAACAGGCTGAGGACGATCTTTTCGGCCCGCTATCGGAAATTGAGGGCCTCACGCTGATGCCGAACACCTCCGGTGCAGCGACGGCCAAAGAGGCCGTCAAGGCGGCGCACATTTCGCGCGAACTCTCCGGCAGCCCCTTCATCAAGGTCGAGATTCATCCGAATCCGCACCACCTGATGCCCGACCCGATCGAGACTTACGAGGCGTGCAAAATCCTCGCCGCCGAAGGGTTCATCGTCATGCCTTACATCCCCGCCGATCCGGTGCTCGCCAAGCGCCTCGAAGAGGTGGGGTGCAGCTCGGTGATGCCGCTCGGCTCGGCCATCGGCAGCGGGCAGGGGCTTTCGACCTCGGCGATGGTGCAGCTCATCATCCGCGAAAGCTCGGTTCCGGTGATCGTTGACGCGGGCCTGCGCTCGCCATCGGAGGCGTGCGCGGCGATGGAGATGGGGTGCGAGGCTGTGCTGGTCAACAGCGCGATTGCCGTCGCCCGCGATCCGGCGGCGATGGCCGGAGCGTTCGCCCGTGCGGTCGAGGCGGGGTATGATGCCCGCAACGCTGGACTGATGCCACGCTCCGGCTCGGCAGTCGCATCAAGTCCGCTCACCTCTTTTCTCGGGGCGGGCTCATGAACGCGTTGCCGTCATGGCTGACCGATAGCCGTCTCTCGGAAGACATCGAACCGTTGTTGCGACAAACGGATGACGAGTCGCTCGAACGGCTCGCCGCCGAAGCACAGGCGGTCACACTGCGCCGTTTCGGTCGCATCATTTCGCTCTACGCGCCGCTCTACCTCTCCAACTTCTGTTCGAGCGGCTGCGTCTATTGCGGCTTCGCGTCGGACAGAACCGCGCCGCGCCGCAAGCTGGAGTTCGACGAGATAGAGAAGGAGTTGCGCGCGATGAAGAAGCTCGGCATCGGCGACGTGCTGCTGCTCACCGGCGAGCGCACCAACGCGGCGGGCTTCGACTACCTGCGCCGCTCGGTCGAACTTGCGGCCCGCATCATGCCGCGTGTAGCCATCGAAGCGTTCCCGATGAGCGTCGCCGAGTACCGGGCGCTCGCCGAGTGCGGCTGCACCGGCCTGACGATCTATCAGGAGACCTACGATCCGGAGAACTACGCAAAACTGCACCGCTGGGGGCCAAAGCAGGACTTCCTCGAACGGCTCGAAACCCCGGAACGCGCCATCACCGGCGGCATCCGGAGCGTCGGCATCGGTGCGCTGCTCGGCCTCTCCGAACCGGTCGGTGAAGCGCTCTCTGTCGCCCGCCACGCGAGACATCTGTGCCGGACGTACTGGAAAGCTGGCGTCTCGGTCTCCTTCCCGCGCATCCGCCCGCAGGAGGGCGGCTTCCAGCCGGCATACGAGGTTGATGACCGCTTTCTGGCGAGGATGATTATGGCGTTCAGAACGACGATGCCGGACATCGATCTGGTGCTCTCGACGCGCGAAAGTTCGAATTTTCGGGACGGCATGGCAGGCCTCGGCATCACCCGCATGAGCATCGCCAGCCGCACCACCGTTGGTGGCTACGTCGAGGCGGAGACAGCCGGAGCAAGCCAGTTCGAGGTGAGCGACGACCGCAGCGCCGAGGAGTTCTGCGCCGCGCTTCGCGCCAAAAATCTTGAACCGGTGTTCAAAAACTGGGACGCGGCTTACAACAACCCGCTGCCCGAAAAGGAGAGGGCGTGAGCCTCAGCGACGAGCAGCGTCAGCGCTACGCCCGGCACCTCGCCCTGCCGGAAATCGGCGAAGCGGGACAGGAGAAGCTGCTCGGTTCGAAGGTGCTCGTCATCGGCGCGGGCGGCCTCGGCTCCCCCGCCGCCTTCTACCTCGCGGCGGCAGGCATCGGCACGATTGGAATTATGGACGGCGACACGGTCGATCTCTCCAACCTGCAACGCCAGATTCTGCACACCACCGCCTCGGTCGGCCAGCGCAAAACCGACTCGGCACGCGAGAGAATCGCCGCGCTCGATCCCGCCATCACCGTCGAGTGCCACCCTTTCCGGTTGAGCGAAGACAACGCTCCGGAAATCCTCAAAGGCTACGACTTCATCATCGACGCCACCGACTCCTTCGGCTCGAAACACCTCATCTCACGCGCCTGCCATGCAGCGATGAATCCCTGGTCACACGCCGGAATTTCCGACTTCCACGGCCAGACCATGACCATCATCCCCGGAAAAACCGCCTGCTTCCACTGCCTTTTCGACGAAAATGAAATGACCGGCGACGAAGCCCCACGAGGCCCGATCGGGGCACTCCCCGGCGTCATCGGCTCCATCCAGGCTATTGAAGCGATCAAATACTTGCTCAGTATCGGTGATTTGCTGACCGACGCGCTGCTGACGTTCGATGCGCTGACGATGAGTTTTCGGAAGGTGACGGTGCGGCGGAATCCGGGGTGTGGGTTGTGCGGGTAAAAAGGAGAGATTGGCACAGGAATCTAACGACCAAGCTGTGCGGCGCAAACGGAGCGCAGCGTAGTTTGCGTCCGAACGAGCGCCTTGTTATGTGCGACTTTCAATTGCCTGCCTCAATTGTTTAATGCTCAATGCTGGACGTGTAATATGAATCATTGCGTGACAGTTAGGACATACAGGCACCAAATCAGTTACCGGATTGAGCTCATATTCTTTTCCGATTTCAGAAATTGGAATGATGTGATGAACATGGATATAGTTTTTTCCAATTTCACCATAGGTTTCTTCAAAATCGAATGAACACACTGCACATTTGTAGCCATGATGAGCCAAGCATTTAGCTCTTGCTACAGCACTCCGTTCGTATTGGTTTACTGTGACGGTTTTTGAAGCCCCTTCTCTAAATACTTCTTTTGGATCTATTTCCTCTGGTAATCGAGTACCATGAGTTTCATCGGATGCATACCAGCTATTATCAATACGGATTAGTTTCTTGTCGGTCAATTTCGGAGTAAAACCTTTGATTTTAGCTGGCGCTCCTTCCTCTTCGCCTGCCGCCTCATACTCCATTGGGAATGTTTTAAGTGTATAGCCTTCTTCTTCGATAAGGCGTATATGCTCTCGTGACTGGGGATAGCCCGGCTGCCTGCCACCCTTGCGGCTAATTTCCCAGTCTTCACTCAATATGAGTGTCATGTTTCCCTCGTCGTACACATCCCAAGCCCCAAAAATAATGAATTTTTCAGCTTCGTTGATGAACGACCAACTCCAAGTCCAATTCTTGCAAGTTGCGCCTTGTGACTGTATGAATTGCTTCCTACTCATGCGGCATCTCGGTTCTTAAGCACATAACATTTTTTATACTGATCCGCCTAAACTGCGGATTTTTGAATTACAACCAATATATGATACAATCGAATAACCACTCAGGATGCGTCTAATGTCGAGCAAAACCAATCACCCCACCTACTCCCCGCCAATCACCCTCAAAAAAGCCTTTGCATACCGCTCCAGCTTCACCTCGCCAATCCCCGATACTGCGAGCATTTCGTCGCGGGTCGTAGGTTTGAGGGCACTCAGTTCGACGAGGGTTTTGTCCGAGAAGACCATGTACGGTGGAATATCCTGCTCGTCGGCGAGCTTTTTACGAAGCGTTCGGAGTTGCTCGAAGAGTTGCTTGTCGGCTTCCGAAAGCGCGTCGAGGCCGCCGCGTTTGGCTGCTGCGGATTTGCCTTTTTTCTCCTTGATCCTGACCATCTCGACCTTCTCTTCGCCCTTGAGAATCCGCACTCCCGCTTCGAGGAGATAGGGGATCGGGTAGAGGCCTTCGGAGCGGGCAATGGCTTTGCGGGCCATGAGGTCGTCGATGAGGCGTCGCCAGAACTTCTTGTCGTGCTCCTTGCCGATGCCATAGACCTTGAGGCGGTCGTGGCCAAACTCCAGAATTTTCTGGTTCTTGCTGCCGAGGAGAATATCAACCAGGTGCGTCGCGCCGAAGCGGGAGTCGGTACGGACGATGGTGGAGAGCACCATCTGCGCTTCGACCGTGCAGTCGGTCACTTCGTGCAAGCCCTGACAGACGTCGCACGAACCGCAGTTGTCGCCCGGCAGCTCTTCGTCGAAGTGTTCGAGCAGCATCCGGCGGCGGCACACGGTAGAGGAGGCGAACGCGACCACCTTCGAGAGCGCGTCGAGCGCCCGGCGACGCTCGTCTTCGTCCTGCATCGCGTCGATGAAAAAGCGCACTTTCGGAATGTCGGCGTGCGAAAAGAGCATGATGCAGCGGGAGTTCTCGCCGTCGCGCCCAGCGCGTCCTGTCTCCTGGTAGTAGCTTTCGATGCTTTTGGGCAGGTCGGCGTGGATGACAAAGCGCACATTCGATTTGTCGATGCCCATGCCGAAGGCCACCGTGGCCACGATGACGTCAACTTCGTCGCGAATGAACGCCTCCTGGTTGTCGTGCCGCTCCCGGTCGCCGAGGCCCGCGTGGTAAGGCAAAGCACGAATGCCGCGCTTTTGCAACATCTTTGCCGTGTCGTTGACGCTTTTGCGGCTGGTGCGATAAATGATGCCAGACTGGCCAGAAAATTCTTTCAGAATCGACACGAGCTGCGCTTCGCCCGACTCCTTGAAGCGCACTTCGTAGGTGAGATTCGGGCGGTCGAACGAGGCTCGCAGCACGAACGGATCGCGCAAGCGGAGCTTCTGGACGATGTCGCGCTGCACCTTCTGCGTGGCAGTGGCGGTGAAGGCCGCGACGGGCACGTCGGGCAGCAGTTCGACCAGCGAGGAGAGCGAGAGGTAGTCGGGCCGAAAATCGTGGCCCCATTCGGAGATGCAGTGTGCCTCGTCGATCACCGCCATGCTGATGCGGCATCCTGCCAGCAGTTCGCGGAACTGGTCGAGCGCGAAGCGTTCCGGCGCGACGTAGAGCAGATCGAGTTCGCCGCTCTGGAGCGAGCGAAGCACGGCGGACTGATCCGTGAAATCGAGCGAGCTGTTCAGGAACGCTGCCTTAATGCCGTTCAAGCGGGCTGCATCGACCTGATCTTTCATGAGTGAGATAAGCGGGCTGACGACCAGCGCGGTGCCCGGCATCAGCACTGCGGGAAGCTGGTAGCAAAGCGACTTGCCACCGCCGGTCGGCATAACGGCGAACAGGTCGCGCCCCGCCATGAGCGCGCGGACAATCTCCTCCTGGTTGGGGCGGAACGACTGGAATCCGAAAATCCGGTGCAAAGCATCGTAAAGTGGAGCAGCTCCTGAAGTTGGGGCAAAGGGTTTCATGCAATGGGGAATCAGGGGCGAATCAGATGCTTCACGGCCTGATCGGCCTTGTGAGCCCCCTGTTCGTCAGATTTTGGCGAACGGGCCGGAGCCGGCGGCGAGCCGATCTGGGCCAACAATTCCGGTGCAATGGTAATCTCAACACCTTGCATGATGCTGTCGAAATAGACGACCAGTCGATCTTCACGCCCCTCTTTCTGGACTACGCCCTCAAAATCCTTGAACGGACCGGCCAGCACCTTGACCTTCTTGCCACGAGGAATCGAAGTCACGGTGTCACCAATCGCATCCGGCTCGTGAGTCAGACGCTTCAACCAGTTGATGTCACGCTCCGAAACCACCGAAGGTGTCTTGCCAATACCGATGAACTTGACCACACCATCGGTTTCGAGTACGTGAACATGCTCTTTATGATAGTTGATCTGGACGAAAACATAGCTCTTGATAAGAGGCTCTTCGACCCGCTTTTTTCTGTCGCTCCACTGTTTGATCGTTTCAACCAAAGGCACAAAACTTGTTATACCCTTTTCAAGCAGCAAGTTAAAAACCTTTTTTTCGTAACGGGATCGAACATAGACCGCGTACCAGCTCACCTGTTCTATTGACTCTTTACTCATCCTGATTGGGTCCAAGAATTGCTTTCACTGCGTTTTTCCGTCAATAAAAACGACTCGACTATGAAACGCAAAAATAACAGCCTGAAAAATCCTAACGGATTAATGTACAAAACTTTAATCGATCCTGCTCCCAGGCAAAACCAAGGGCACAGAACTCTTTTAATGTAAAAAAAAAGTATCAAACAATTTAGCACACAGCCAGACTCGCTCACTCACTCTTCAACGACAAAAAACTGCCGTTTCGGTAAACCAGACGCCCGATCATCTCACGCAAGGCCATCGAAGAGTCACCAAGCGCCTGGGCATCCGGGAAGAAATCGATGATGGTCGAGCGACGTTTCGAACCCGTTACCCGGAAATCAACCGGATACGGTTCGACCTCGAATCCCGCCACCCGAAACATTCCGACAGCGCGCTGCATATGGAACGCGCTCGTCACGAGAATGATGCGCTTGGGCTCTCCAGAAGTCGCCCCCAGCAACCTTGCGGCTGCGACCGCCTCCTGCGCGGTGTTGGCCACATTGGAGGTCAACCGTATGCTCTCAGCTGGAACGCCACGCAACTGCGCGCGCTGGGCAAGCAGCTCACCTTCGGGCACGAAATCGGGCTGCCAGGGCAAGTGCCCACGGGTAAAAACCAGGAGCGACGCCTTGCCCGCCTTGTAAAGCGCCAAGCCGCCGTCGAAACGATCTGCCGCATCGCCCCATTCGCCAAGAGGCAGGCCATCGCCTTGCCGCATCATGCCGCTTAATACCACGATCGCATCGGCTGAGTTGACACGCTGCACCGGCACAGGCCGGTATGGCTTCTCGATTTGCAGCAGCAAAGCGTCGCCGACTACCGGCATACTTAGCAACCACAGCAAAGCCACCGAAAACCAGATCAGCCACTTCCGCCTCAGCAGAAGCCCCACCAAAGCAAGCAGCAAACAGATGCCGGGAGGCAATACCAGAAGCGGAAGAAGTTTACTGAGAATCAGCATAAGAGGTATCGATTACAGAAGGAAACAGGGGTCAGCCACAAACAGCAGTAAAAGCAGGAATCAGCCTGAGAAGGATGAAAAATCAATCAGCAGATTGGCCATTGGCAGAGGTTGAAGACAGGCCATTCAGCCTCATCCGATACTCGGCAAGAATGGGCAGATCGGCTTCGGGGAAATCGTAATCTGCAACCTCGTCGATACCGATCCACCGCAACTCCTCATGAGCTCCAGCCTGCGGCGTTCCACTCTTCAGGCAACAACGGAACGCGATCAAACGCAACGAAAGCTCAGGATAGCGATGCTCCACAGGCATCAGTTGCTCACCAATCTCCACTTCAACCTCAAGCTCCTCACAAAGCTCACGCGCCAAAGCCGAAATCGCTGACTCCCCCGGCTCTACCTTGCCGCCTGGGAACTCCCACTTTCGGGCCAAATGCCTTCCGTCATCTGGACGGCGGGCTATGAGAAACTTTCCATCGCGCTCAATGATGGCGCAGACCACGTCACCTATGTGCATATGAGATCAATTCTGGAACACGCTTTCCTGCTTTGCATAGCATCAATCAATGCTTCAAAGAACGGTAAACAACAGTTTTGCCGAGCACATTGTTTTCCGCATTGCAATCTTCGCTCGCCTTGTAGGAGGACATGTCCCGTTTGATCACACGAAGGGTAAACAAGCGCCTGGCATTGCCTTTCATACCGGCCAGAACCCAACCCCCAAAATCCGGTATCTGGTAACTGGCATTGATGTCTATGGAGTCTCCTGCCTTGAGCATGCCGAATGGTTTAGAGACGAGCACCTCCGACACACCGGTCATAGCGTAGGAGTATTGCGGTGCATAGCTGAGGTTCATGATCACTTCCGCGATAGAATCAATCATATAGTCCTGTTTGCCCACATTAGTCACCGTGCCGGAAATAATGACCGTGCCGTTCTCCCCATGCGTCAAGGTAAGATCAGCCTTAACATCTGGGCACGCCTTGACAAGTGGATACTTAAATATCTTGACCGGTGTTTTGCTCGCGGCGGGATCTGCTTCAAGCCGGGCAGTCGCCACATTAGCCAACAGCAGGAAAGTACCGCAGAGAACTGACGTAGCAAGAAGTTTGGATGACTTCATAATTGCCTCCGATGCTGAATGAGATGTTTCATTTTTCAAAGTATCCATTTTTACGATCACAAGCCATGCCAGATCTGAAAAAAATAGCACGGGCACTTTTCGATCAGTTGATCATGATTTGGGCTGCGCGTTGGTTGATAGCGAGCAAAATCAGAGAAAAGTAGAAACAAAAAAAAGGCAAGCCCTCGCACTGACGGACCTGCCTTAATTTGCTTTCTTGGTGGAGATGGCGGGACTTGAACCCGCGTCCAGCACACTGTTTGATGCAGTCACCACACTCATCTCTGGTGGTTGAATTGTCGGGGGCCGGTTACACCGCCAGCAGCGTTCGTCCCCTTATCCCGAGATTGTACCCATACATCCCCTCAGGCATGAATGTATGGGGCTTACTTGCGCGAGCCAGTGGGCTCAAGCGCGGGTTATGCCATCCGGCGGCTTCAGAGTAAGCGCATTCACCGCAGGACGATGGCGTCTGAGTTAACTTGTGCTAATCAGGCAGCCATTGCATACGAATAATCGTCTGCATCTAATGGTACATAGACTTGTTTAACGAGTCCGTCCATGCTGAAACTCGGAGTGCAACAACATCTCACACATATCCTGTCGAAAGCCTGTCATCCCCAATAAGTCAAAGAACCATGCTTGCGCATGTGCAGAGTAGATAACATTTTCTACTCGTATTTTCAACAATGCTTTATGCTGAAGAGTTCCAAATGGCAGACAAATCTGACGCGCTTGCCGAAAAACAAAAAGGGCAGTTCCGGCTTGTCAAAACTGCCCATGCAAAAGAATCGAATGCTCGCGTTAATTCATGCCCGGCAGCTCGGGAGAGTTGGCTACAAGGCAGTAATCGCCACCTTTTGAGCGTACGGTTCGGCTCCACATCCGCTCATACTCTTCAGTAAAAACGTGCTGGTTCGAGGCGTCAGCGGTATACCATGACCCCTCTTCAAACTCTTCCTTGAGCTGACCTGCGCTCCAGCCGGCATATCCCAGGAAAAAGCGCACTTGAGACGGCCTGATGACTCCGGTGTTGATCAGGTAGCTGAGCTGCTCCTTGTCGCCGCCCCAGAACAGTCCTGGAAGCACTTCTTGCGCGTCGTCAATCACATCGCCACGGGTATGCAGAAAGTGCACCGTATCGACCTGTACCGGGCCGCCCATATGCAACGGCTCATCGATCTCATCGAAGCCACTGATAGCCTCACACACCTTGAACTCCATCGGTTTGTTCAAAATGAAACCAATCGAGCCCTCTTCGTTGTGCTCGCACATGAGAAGTACTGTCCGCTTGAAGTTGGACTCAAGCAGATTGGCCGAAGCAATCAGCAACTTGCCCGGCGCAAGCATTTCAAATTCGTTATCCATGTATCACGTTTTTTGCTGCAACCATTCAAGCACTTCCGCTGCATGTTTATCCGGTTTGACCTTTGGCCAGACCTTTTCGATAACGCCCTGTTCATCAATCAGATAGGTCACGCGATTGGTGCCCATGTACTCTTTGCCCATAAACTTTTTCAATCCCCAGACGCCATATGCTTCGACAATTTTTTTATCCTCATCGACCACAAGGGTGAATGGTAACTCAAATTTATCGGCGAACTTACGATGGGCCTTCTGTCCATCGATACTCACTCCGAGCACTTCGGCATCGATCTTTTTAAAGTTAGGCAAATTGTCTCGAAAAGCGCAAGCCTCCTTGGTGCAGCCCGGCGTGTTATCCTTTGGATAGAAGTAGAGAATGACCTTGCGACCACGGTAATCTTTAAGAGATAATGGCTTGCCATCCTGATCGATTGCCGTAAAATCGGGGGCTGTCTGACCTGCTTGTAATAATTCCATAGCGTTGATTGTTGCGGTTGTACGATGCGTTCTCGCTTCTCATGGGAGAATCCGATACTCCGGCAAAAAGTTTCGGGGTGTTTGCAAAGCTCTGGCGGCAAGAATGGTACTTTCGAAATTATTAACCAAGCACTCCCGTTTTTTTGGTGAAACGTCGGCAACTACATGATCTGGCCGGTGAATGCTCAGAAAACGATACGAATGATTCAGGTATGAAACCTTTTGTTTATTGCCCGCATTGCGCAACACCGCTGAACAAAACGGTGATCGAAAATCGGCAACGCATGATCTGTTCGCAATGCGGATGGATTCACTATATCAACCCCACGCCGGTGACCGTAGCATTTACGGTCAACCGCAATAATGAGTTACTGCTCATCCGCAGAGCTCACGAACCAGCATTCAATGAGTGGGCGCTACCTGGCGGCTTTCTCGAAACGGGTGAACGCCCGGAAGAGGGCTGTTTGCGGGAACTGTATGAAGAGACCTCGCTTGAAGGTTCGATCGAGAAGCTGATTGGAGTTTGGCACCGCGAGTCCGAAATGTATGGTTCGCTGATGGTGGTGGCCTACCGGGTACAGGCGGCTCACGAAAATATCCGGATTAACCACGAGGTGTTCGAGGCGGGCTTCTACAACCCCGATAACCTTCCGCCGGTACGGATTCCGCTCCATGCCCACATCATCGAAGCCGCCCGCTGGCCGGAAGAAGACCTGTCACTCACTCTTTGACAACTGACGGCGGAACCATCGCGCCCTGGAGCTGATAGGCCTTCAGCTCGAAGAAGGGCAGCACGGCGTAGATATGGTCGATCACATCGGCCATTGCCGCTTCATACGCCGCCCAATCCTTGGTTTTCGTAAAGCAATACACCTCGCACGGCAAACCGAACGCATCAGGTTGCAGATAGCGGATCATGATCATCATGTCGCTATTGATGGTACGCAGACTGCGGATGTAAGCTTCGAGGTAGGCTCTGAACGTGCCGAGGTTGGTCATGCGGCGTCCGTTGACCGGAGAACTGTCATCGGCCATTAACGCGCGATTGTAGTTGGCGATCTCCTCGCGGCGCGCTTGAAGGTAAGGCTTCAGAAGCTGAAAGGCATCAACCTTTTTCGTAAGGTCGTCATCGAGAAACCGGACAGTCTGAAGATCGATATTGAACGAGCGTTTGATCCGCCGCCCGTCCGACTCCTGCATTCCCCGCCAGTTTTTAAATCCTTCGGAGATGAGCGTATAGGCCGGCAGCACCACGATGGTCTTATCGAAATTCTGCACCGACACGGTCACCAGCGAAATGTCGATCACGTCACCATCCGCGCCGTATTTCGGCATCGTGATCCAGTCGCCGATGCGCACCAGATCGTTGGTCGAAAGCTGCACGCCTGCCACGAGCCCCAGAATCGAATCCTTGAAAATCAGCAGCAGCACCGCCGTAAAAGCGCCGATTCCACTGAAAAAGACCACCGGAGACTGTCCCATGAGCCGGGAGATGACGATGATCAGGCCAACAAAAACGCCGATGGTCTTGAATACCTGCACAATGCTTTTGATCGGCAGCTTTCTGCCAACCGGATTATTCGCGAAGAAATCATAAACAACATCGAGCGTCGAGAGCAGCAGCATAATGACGACGAACGCGAACAGGATAATCAGCACATCGTGCACCAGCGGCAACGCCGTGGGATAGAATTGCAAAACAGGCTTAGCCATGCGGTAGGCAAACACAGGAGGGACCATGCGAGCCACCCAGACGAAAACGTTGTGCTTGACCAGAAGATCGTCAAAATGGGTCACAGTCTTGGCCGCAAATCGGTGGATGAAGCGCAAGAGCACATTTTTCAGGATGACCTCGACAATCCAGATAAACAAAAATGAGGCCAGAATCGCGACCAGTGTGGCAAGTGGCTTGGCTACGGATGGGTCAATTCTGAAGGATTCAATAAAAAGCCGCAGAGAGTCAAGCATGACAAAAGCAATTGATTATTCATGGGATCAGCAAACGGCGGGACTGACGAAAGCCGTTTCGTGCTTATTAATACAAAAATTCCGAAACTAACCGAAGCCTGACGGTAGGGGGAAATCAGGATGGTGAAGTGCTCAGGCTGGTCTCTGCTCCGGCAATGGGAAGAGTCACTGTAAAGGTCGAGCCACTACTGGTTCTGGAGCGCACCTCGACCTTGCCCTTGTGGGCCAGCACGATGTGCTTGACAATCGACAGACCGAGTCCGGTACCGCCTAGCTCGCGGGAACGCGCCTTGTCAACACGGTAGAAGCGCTCGAAAATCCGCTCCAGATCGCTCTTCGGAATGCCGATGCCGTTATCGGAAACCTCAATGCTGACCGCATCGTCGGCCTTGTAAGCGCTGACCGTGACGCGCCCGCGATTTGCATCGACGTATTTAATCGCATTATCGATGAGGTTGCGCATCACGATATCGAAATAGTTTTTATCGGCATTCACCGCCGGCAACCCTTCGGGCACGTTCAGCTCGATACGCACCCCTTTTCGTGATGCCACCTGTTCGAAAAGCGCCACTGTTTTTTCGAGCTGCGGCCTGATTTCGAGCGGCTCGAAGCTATAGAAAATCTTGCCCGACTCGATGCGCGACAGATCGAGCACATCGTTGATCAACGCCGTCAACTGCTCACTCTCCTGATGAATGATGTTCAGAAATGCCGTGGCGTTCTCCGGGTCGTTGATTGCGCCTTCGAGCAGGGTTTCGGTATAGCCCTTGATGCTGGCCAGCGGCGTGCGCAGCTCATGGGACACGCTGGAGACGAAATCGCGCCGGGTACGCTCCAAATTACGCAGGCGAGTGATGTCGTTGATGACCAGCACCGTTCCGTCGAAAAGTTCGCCCTTCGTGACCGGAACAGCTGTCACCTTGAACACCCGCTCCCCTTTCGGAGTCATAACGGTCAGCTCCTCCTTGTAAATGCCTCTCTGACGAGCATGCGCCCGCTCGAACAGCTCCCTCACTTCGGGAAGGTCGATTTGATCGACCGGGATAGCCCCCTTCCTGGCCCCTTTGATCATGAAAAGTCGAGACGCCGCAGGATTGGCCAGCACGATTTCCCCCGAAGCATTGGTCACGATAATCGACTCACGAATGCTCGAAAGCACCTCGCGGAGCCACTCCTCTTTGCGGCCCAACCGCACGATCTCTTCGGAAAGGTAGTTGAACGCGCGCGCAAGGCGACCGATCTCATCGTCATGCTTCACCGGAATCTTTACCTCGGTTTCGCCATGCAGGAACCGGTCGGCCGCATCGGCAATACGTCCCAGCGGACGCGACAGGAAGAACGCCGAAAGCCCTCCGGCAGTGAGCGCGAGCAGCAGCGCCAGGAACAGTCCGCCCTCGATACCCCGGTCGATCTGCGCTTCCACCTGGCCGATGTCATACAACGGCTTGGCCAGCCGGAGCACGGCCCAGGTATCGGGCTTGCCGACCGGCATGGCCATGTAGAGCATGTTCTCGCGGATAGTCTCGCTGAACCGTTTCGATTCGCCCAGCCCGCTGGAGAGCGCCGATTTGATTTCAACCCGATCCCGATGATTCGGAATGGAAGGAATTTTTTCCGTGGGAATGTAGGAGTCGCCGATTACCCGACCATCGAGGTCGATGAGCGTCACGCGAAGGTCGAGCGCTTCACCTACCTTGTCGGCCCAGCGGTCGGAGAGCACGATGTCCGGCCAGCCGTCGGGCCGCTGATCGAGCATCCCGGCATTGAGCTTGAGGTCGTGCAACAGGCTGGTGCGGACCGTCTTGAACACCACCTCGCGAAGATGGCGTCCCTGATACACGTAGCTCAGGGCGAGCGAAAAAAAGACGATCAGACCGAAGACCAGCCCGAGTCTGAATGAGACCTTAGCCTTCACCGGACTCCTCTTCTCCTTCGTCGAATTTGTAGCCGAGGCCACGCACGGTTTTGATGAGCTTTCCGGCCTCGCCGAGCTTTTCGCGCAGGCGGGTGACGTGGGTGTCGATGGTGCGGGTGTTGATGCTCTTGTCCACATCCCACACGTCGCTCAGCAGCACCTCGCGCGTCTGGGCCTGCCCCTTGCGCTTCATAAGCAGCGCGAGCAGCTTGAACTCCATGAGGGTGAGCGACAGCGGCTGGCCGTCCAGCTTTGCGATGTGCTTACCGATGTCGATCTCGATGCCGCGCGAGCGAAGCACCTCCTGCACGTTGCTGCGGTTGCGCCGGTCGCGCTTCAGGATGGCGCGAATTCTAAGACTCAGCTCGCGGGGACTGAAAGGCTTGACCACGTAATCGTCGATGCCGAGTTCAAAGCCGAACACCTTGTCGATCTCCTCACCTTTGGCCGTCAGCATCACGATGGGCAGGTCGCTCCACTGCACATCCTGCCGGATTCGGCGGCACACTTCGAAGCCGTCGATGCCGGGCAGCATGATGTCGAGCAGCACCAGATTGACTGCGTTCTCCCGAAGCAGTTCGAGCGCCTCCTCGCCGGTGGCGGCATGCAAGCAGCCATAGCCCGCTTTTTCGAGGTTGTACTTCAGGAGCCCGGCAAGGTTCCGGTCATCTTCGACGATCAAAATGGATGTGTCAGACATGCTGTTCTGTTTGCTTTCGGTTCTGTTCAGGCGATTTTCCAGCAGGCCGCCTGATGGCCCTGTTCATATTCGACGAGTGGCGGTTGCGCCTGGCGGCAGTGCGCGTCGGCCAGCGGACAGCGTCCGGCGAACCGACACCCTTCCGGCAAGCGCGTGGCGCTCGGCACGTTGCCTTCGATCACGTTCAGCCGCTCCTTTTTAGCGCCGAGACGCGGAATCGACTTGAGCAGCCCCTGCGTGTACGGATGGAGCGGATTCTCGAAAATGTGCCGCACCGTACCGGTTTCGACAATGCGCGAAGCGTACATGACAACGACCTCTTCGCACAACTCGGCTACGACTCCGAAGTCGTGCGTGATGAGCATCACGCTCATCCCCCGCTCCTCGCGCAGCTTGCCGATCAGCTCCAGAATCTGCGCCTGCACGGTCACGTCAAGCGCCGTGGTCGGCTCGTCGGCGATCAAAAGCTCCGGGCCGCACGAAAGCGCCATCGCAATCATCACCCGCTGGCGCATACCGCCCGACATCTCGTGCGGGTAGGAGTCGATGCGCTCCGAAGGATTCGGGATACCGACCAGGTTCAACAACTCGACCGCCTGCCGCCGCGCCTCGGACTTGCTCACGTCTCGATGGTTCAGGATCTGCTCCATGATCTGGTCGCCGCAGGTGTAAACCGGGTTGAGCGAACTCATCGGCTCCTGAAAAATCATGGCAATCTCGTTGCCACGAATCTTGCGCATCTCCTCTTCGGAAGCCTTCACGAGGCTGCGGTTTTTCCAGAGAATATCCCCGCCCGCGAAGTAGCCCGGCGGCATCGGCACCAGCCGCATGATCGAAAGCGCCGTCACCGATTTACCCGATCCCGACTCCCCGATGATACCGAGAATCCGGTTCTTGGCGAGGGAAAAAGAGACGCCATCAACCGCCTTGGCGATGCCATTATCGGTACGATACCAGGTTTTGAGATCCTTGAGTTCGAGAAGATGCTCCATAAATAATAACCATGCGCCCGCGCCCATTGGCGAAAAGCGCAGCTTTGATGAAGGTGAATGTACGACAGAGAACTTTGACAATTGCGGCCGCAACAGGCCGCGACAGTGCAATTTGCACAATTTTCACAAAGTATGGGGAAGGAAAGTTTGAGGGTGGGGGCTGGTTAGCTGTCAGCGGCTATGCTCAATGCATATCGAAGCGGAGAGCAATACGAAGCAGGCCTAACACCTCGTTCACGGGCTTGGCCAGGACAACGCAGAGCCTATGGAGGACTTGCAGTAAACTTGTTATTGACAACACATACATGACCAGGAAATGAATAATTATAGTAGTCAATCACCCAAATTTGTTTACTTCTGATTGATGAAAAGTCACTCAATTCAGGGGGGATAACCTTAGAAATACTTGACCAAGCATCAGCGGCATCTCTTTCATGCAAGTAATCTATGAACCAAAGACCATCTTGCTCAAAAAGAAGCGGCACATTTATTCTTTGATCTATAATTCTTGGCTTAACCAACTCAAAAAGATCATTACTCACAATTACTCGTGGCGAATTCGCAACACGAGACTCTATTCTATAAGCTTCGATCATCCCATTGCTAAAAAGAAAGTCTTCAGTGAAGAAATGCTTACCATAAGAAATTCCACCTCGGCATAAAATCCCTTTACTCAGCAAGTTATACTGATAGTCAGAAATCATTCCAACAATGCTCACATAGTTTGCAACTGAGTATGGAAGTGCAAGTACCACCGAGTCAGAGAATTGAATTAATTGTAGGTCTGGATGATCTGACTTTAGGCTTTTCGTCTCCATGTGACATTCATATAACGACTCGATATATTTTTGTTCCCCATTCGGCGTTTCACAATCGTGAGCAACCATTGCTGAGAAACCAAGCAAATCTATAAATGCAACGATGTATGACTTTAGCTCTAAAGGCATTACAATAAGATCTCTAAGTTTGTGGCCAAATTAGCAATGCATCCTTTATAGTTACCCATTCTTTCTTGGGCTTGTGTCCAAGCGACTCCAGACCATGCTGTTCCTTTTTCATTAGTTACTCTTGTATCATCAATGGTAATATCAAACATAGCCTTTCCACATTCCTGCATTATTGGTGCGAGACCTTCAAAATCTCGTATTTGAGAAACAACAATACTATCGCCATTTAGTCCAGAGGTTAAATCTCTGTCCACCGTATTGAATTCACTGATAGATGGAAATAATGCGCTTTCAACCTTTGCTGGAATTCTGTCCATCCACATTTGGTAAGTCGGCTTAGGTTTTCCTCCACGTATCTTGAAGTTTTGAAGTATCACACCAAGAAACTTAGGTTTACCTTCTCTTATAGGTAAACCAAGTTCATTAAATTCATCGAATACTTGGCGGTGCTCCCTAATCCACTTTTTAATAATCGTAGATAAAGTACCAATTGCTTGAACATTAAATCTGTCTGGAGCCGTAGGAACAAAATAGCCATCACAAGATAAGAAACAAGCTCTAGTAAGTGCTCCCGAACTAGGGCCAACGTCAATTAGCACATAATCGACGCTGTTAGACTCTCCATACCTAGCCAAAACATCACCTATGGCGACGTAGGTTCGCTTTTCGTGTGTTTTATTTGAGAAACGCTGGATATGTGCTTCTGCGAGTGAATCTTCTATTGAGCTAAGATTTACATCACCGCGTAATAATTCCAAATTGGAACTTACATTAATTGTCTTTACTCTATCTAATTCTATTTCAGAAACATCTCCATCAATTCTAGGCTTTAAAAGTTCAAGAAGACTTGTCCCCCCTAACTCATATTTCTCACCGGTACTCCTTTCCTTTTCATCTAATTCTGCAATTAAAGGAGCAAGCATCAATTCGGTGAGATTGGCTTGTGGATCTGCGTCAACAGCGAGGACTTTTTTCCCTGACTGGGCCAAATAGTGCGCCAAATTGAATGTCGTTGTCGTTTTAGATACGCCACCTTTATGGTTATAAAGTGTAATAATTTTCGTCATCTGACTCTCCCTCTTAAAATCTGACTAAATTACCAGAGCTATAGTATTTTTTCAGGCTAATCTGCCTATCCAGAAAAAGCAAAAAGTCTCTTTATAGATATAACAATACTATAATCAAGATTACAGATCGGCCAAAAATAAAAAGTAATTCTAACGATTTTTTTTTGATTATACCAATGCTTGAGCCGCCACCTCATGCCCACCAGCAAAACGCCCCTCCTACTTTCAACGCCCTTTAGTATATTCCAATATTATTATAACCGCCTCCGGCGCAGGGCGCTTTGCCAAGCCCTGGAAGTGCGGCTCTCACAGTCTGCGAATTACTTTCGCGGGCTGAATTTCTGTTTGTCTGAAAATCAGTATCGACGCCCGTCTCATGAAACGCTCCGCCGATTCCGCACCGCACTCTGCCAGCATCGTCAAAAAACCGCTGTCATTCATCCTCGAAACGCTTCGGGCTTCCGAACCTTACCAGTCGGTGCATGAGGCGCTGGCGACGGTCTCGCCGGAAAGCGGGCGCGAGGCGGTGCACATCAGCGGCGTCCGTGGCTCGCTCGCTCCGGCGATTGCCGCCGCGCTGTCCGGCGATTTCGATGGCCCGGTGCTGCTCTTGTGCACCCCGGAGGCCGAGGAGGTGTTCGACAACGACCTGCCGCTTCTGCTGGAAAACAGGCCGCTGCACAACACCGTCGATGAACTGTCGCCCGCGCTCGGCAAGCTGTCGCGCAACGAACCGGTGGTGGTGCTCGCCAGCTTCGAGGACCTCGGCACGGCGGTGTGCGATGCCGAGGCCTCTGCCGGGCGCATCTTTTCGCTCGCAACAAACGAGGATGCCGGGTACGACGCGCTGATGGAGTTCCTGAAAGAGAACGGCTTCGACAAGTGCGATTTCGTCGAGAACGAGGGCGAGTTCTCCGTGCGTGGGTCGATTGTGGATGTCTTCTGCTACGGCGGACGCGAGCCGGTGCGCATCGAGTTTTTCGGCGACACGGTCAGTTCGCTCCGAACCTTCGACACCGACAGCCAGCTCTCCTCGAACACCATCGAGTCGGTCGATCTGTTCGGCACGTTCAGCCAGAAGGAGGCGGACGGCGCGGCAAAGCAGTCGGGCATTCTGGACTACCTGCCGGAGTCGGCGCTCGTCATCATCGACGACGTCACCGCCATGAACGGCTCGGATCACCTCGCCATGCTCGAAGCCGCACTGCCCCGCTTCCGGCATGTGCTGCTGCATCGCGTTGACAAGCAGGGCATCGACTTCAAATCCAGCGAACAGCAGAAGCTGCAAGGCAACTTCCGGATGCTCGCCGGACGGTTGCAGCAGGAGGTATCGGATGGACTGAAGCCTCTGTTCGCCTGCGCGTCAAAGCGCGAAATCGAGGAGCTTGCCGAGTTCCTCACCGAAGAGCAGGCCGAATCGATCGACGCCATCGAGTGGATTCCGGCAAACCTGTATGCCGGGTTCGGTTTCGGCGGGCTCGATCTGTTCACCGAATCGGACATCTTCGGCAAGTTCCACACCCGCAATCCGCACCGCAAGCGCAAGGTTCGCGGCATTTCGCTCAAGGAGTTGCAGCGGCTCAAGGTGGGCGATTACGTCGTGCACGAAGATTACGGCGTCGGCGTGTTCCGCTCGCTGGAGACGATTCAGGTGGGCGATTCGGAACAGGAGTGCGTGCTGGTCGAGTACGAGGGCGGCGACCAGTTGTACGTCAACGTGCAGAACATCAATCTGCTCTCGAAGTACACCGCGTCGGAGGGGTCGCTGCCGAACCTGTCGAAACTCGGCAGCTCGAAGTGGAGCGCCAAGAAGGAGAAGGTGCGCAAGAAGCTGCGCGACATCGCCGCCAAGCTGATCCGCATCTACGCCGAACGCAAGATGACGCCGGGCTTCGCCTTCGGGCCGGACTCGATCTTCCAGCGCGAGTTCGAGGCGTCGTTCATGTTCGAGGAGACTCCCGACCAGCTCAAGGCGATCCATGAGGTCAAGAAGGATATGCAGTCCCCCTCGCCGATGGATCGGCTCATCTGCGGTGACGCCGGATTTGGCAAGACCGAAATCGCCATGCGCGCAGCCTTCAAGGCGGTCGAGGGCAAAAAGCAGGTGGCGATTCTGACGCCGACCACGATTCTGACCCACCAGCACGCCGAGTCCTTTGCGCGCCGCTTCGCCAACTTCCCGGTCACCATCGCCGTACTGAGCCGCTTCGTGCCGCGCAAGCAGCAGAAGGAGACCATCGAGCGCATCGCGTCGGGCGCGGTGGACATCGTCATCGGCACGCACCGACTGGTCTCGAAAGATGTGGTGTTCAAGGATCTGGGACTGCTCGTGATCGACGAGGAGCAGCACTTCGGCGTCGATACCAAAGAGAAGCTCCGCCAGCAGTTCCCCGGCGTCGATACGCTCACCATGTCTGCCACGCCGATTCCGCGCACCATGCAATTCTCGATGCTCGGCGCGCGCGACATCTCGATTGTTTCGACGCCACCGAAAAACCGCCAGCCGGTCGAAACAATCATCAGCGAGTTCGATGCGGGCGTCGTGCAGGCAGCGATCAAGCGTGAAATCCAGCGCGAAGGTCAGGTCTTTTTCCTGAACAACCGCATCGCCAGCCTCGACGAGGTCGAACGCACCATCCGGGAACTCGTGCCTTACGCCCGCATCGCCTCGGCGCACGGCCAGATGCCCGCCCGCGAGCTTGAAAACATCATGATGGACTTCATGAACCAGGAACTCGACGTGCTCATCGCAACCTCCATCATCGGCTCGGGTCTGGACATCTCGAACGCAAACACGATCATCATCAACCGCGCCGACATGTTCGGCCTGTCAGACCTGTACCAGCTGCGGGGCCGCGTCGGGCGAAGCGAGCGCAAGGCGTACTGCTACCTGGTCACCCCGCCGCTACACACGCTCAAGCGCGAAGCCGTGCAGCGCATCGCGGTGATCGAGACATTCACCGAACTCGGCTCCGGCATCAACGTCGCCCTGCGCGACCTCGACATCCGCGGCGCGGGCAACCTGCTCGGCGCGGAGCAGTCGGGCTTCATCCACGAAATCGGCTTCGACCTCTACCAGAAGATGGTCGAGGAGACGGTCGCCGAACTGAAGCTCACCGAGTTCAACCACCTCTTCAGCGACAGCGAAAAGGCCGCGCTCAAACCCGCCAGGCCATGCGACATGATCTTCTTCTTCGACGCGCTGATTCCGGACTACTACCTCACCGCCACGCAGGAGCGCTTTTCGTGCTACGACCGGATTTCCAAAGCGGCGGATGAACAGGTGCTCGACAAGCTCGAAATCGAACTCGAAGACCGCTTCGGCCCAATGCCTGCCGAGGTGCGCAACCTGCTCGCCCTGGCCCGCCTGAAGAATCTCGGGTCGTCGCTCGGACTGGAAAAGATCGACATGCAACCGGCAACGACAACGCTCTTTTTGCCCGCCGAGGAGGACAAAGAGTTCTACGACAGCGCCTTCTTCCAGAACCTGATTGTGGCTTTGCAGGACGGCTCGATCCGGAAGTACCACCCGCAATTTGACCACGGCAAAAAGATGAAGCTGGTCTTCCGGCATCCGGAAACTACCGATACCGCCCCGCTGGCGCTGATCGCGAGGTACCGCGAACTACTGAAGGAGATTGCGGAGAGAGAGCCGGTCGCCACCCCGTAACCCGTCCCCCTTCCTATAGGACTTATAGGATGTATAAGACTTATAAGACCTATTCCCCAAAAAACCCACCTAAATCTGTCCGATTTTAACAATTGTAGAAACTATTTCCAGAAGCTGACGGGTTAGTCTTTATGTGGCAATTATCACCACATAAACATTAAATCATACAGTCATGAATATCGTCATCAATGATAGAGAGTGCCAGGCCCAAACCGGGGATAGATTGCTGGATGTGGCTCGCGCCAATCACAGCCATATAGGGTATTTCTGCGGGGGCAACGCCATCTGCCAAACTTGCTACGTCAAGGTGCTCGAAGGGGCTGAGCTGCTTTCACCGATGAGCGACGCCGAGAAGGCGATGCTCTCCGACACGCTCATCAAGGAGGGAACCAGAATGGCGTGCCAGGCCACCATAGAGAAGCCGGGTACGATCAGCCTGCTTACGACAGTAGAGGAGGCGGCGAGGATGGCCTTGTCCAACCCCGCACAGGTTCCGGCCTACATGGGCAAAATGGGATGGGAGTCTGCGGTCAAGTTCCGTGACACCATCGTCTTCCAGGCGCAGCGTGAAACGACCGGGCACCCAATCGAGCCGGTGGAGCTGCTCATCGATGTGGCAAAAGGCATCGGCGACGCCATTCAACTTGTTCTCAACGCCGTGCAGTCCGCCTTCGGTCTGAAACGTCCGGCAGCAAAACCGGCACCCGCGAAGACAGAAGTCGAGGCCCGTTGCGACGTCACCGCTGTTGACGGAACGGTCGCATGCAGCAACGGCCACGGCAAGCTCGAAACGCCTGAAGCGCTTAAAGTTCACGAGCACAGTTGCGCTTCATGTAACTGACAATCCGCCGGGCAAAGCCAATCCAGTAGGCTTTGCCCGGTACTGCTGTTTACCGGCATGAGACTCCGCTCTGCTTTTTGAAACCCACCAAAGCCGAAGTATATTTCCTTTATGAAATCAGTCACAGAATCAGTAGCAAACGATCTCCCCTGATCGACTACAAATGCTTAAATCCGACGACCATGAAAATCTACATCAACGACAAGCCCTGTGACGCCAAAGTCGGCGATCTGCTGCTCAATACCGCAAAAAACAACAAAGCCCACATCGGCTACATCTGCGGCGGCAACGCCATCTGCCAGAGCTGCTTCGTGTATGTGCTCGAAGGAGCTGACTGCCTCTCCAACCCTGGAGAAGACGAAAAGGCCTTCATTTCCGATAAACTGTTCGCTGAGGGTGGACGCCTCGCCTGCCGCACTACCATCGCCAAAGAGGGCACCGTCCGCGTGCTCACCCGAGCTGAAAAATTCAGGCGAACCGTGCTCGGACTGAACGTTCCGGGCTTCATCACCTATGCGCAGACAATCGGCTACAACGTAACAACCAAACTCCCGTCCGGTGTTTCGAGCATCGTGTCGCGGGTGCAGAGCGGACGGCTCAATCCGGGCGATTCGCTCAAAAAGATCGCCGCTGGCCTCGGTCCGGCTTCGCTTCTGGCAGCCAACAACTTCATTGAGACCTTCCCATTCATGCAGACCCCGCTCGACATCGCGGGAAATGCCGCGAAAGGAGCGCTGGATGCGGCAGGCAATGTCGCTAAGGGGGCGCTCGACACCGCATCCGGAGCGCTCTGCACGGTCAGCGGTGGACGCTTCCACCTGCCCGGCTCAAGCTGCCCGTCACATGGGCCACAGGAGGCCATCGAGCGGGTGCCGATCAAATCGAAATAAGCCCCACCCGTCTGACAACAAGGCTCCAGAAATATCAGGAGAACCCGGAGTCTGGTTGCCAGATGATGATTGATTTTACGTAAAGCTATCTATCACGAAAACCGATGGGCTATTCATCCGATCTGGGAACTCTCGAATTTGAACTCGGGGTCAAAACGCTCGAACGCTGGCTGCTCAAACCGGAAAAGACGATGAGCATCGCCATCGCCATTCCGAGAGAGCGTGCGCAGGATGAACGGAGAGTCGCCCTTTCGCCAGCTGGTGCCCAGATTCTGACCGAGCAGGGCATCAGAGTCATCATCGAAAGCAAGGCGGGCATTTTCTGCAACTTTCATGATCATGATTACGCCGAAGCCGGAGCAGTCATCGCTTCGTCTCCCGAAGAGCTGTATGAAGAAGCTAACGTCATCGTCAAGGTTTCACCGCCGCAGCCGGAGGAGGTAGCCCTGTTCCAGCCCGGCCAGATTCTGATTTCGGCAGTACATCTTGGCACGATCACCCACCAGATGCTCAAAACGTTGAGCGACAAAAGCATCACGGCCATCGGCTTCGAATTCATCGAGACGCGAGATGGGGAGCTGCCCATCGTCCGGACGCTGAGCGAAATCGCTGGATCGCTGGCGATTCAGACGGCGGCCAAATATCTCGAAACGGGCTACGGCGGCAGCGGTATTCTGCTTGGTGGCATCGCAGGCGTGCCACCGGCGCATGTCACGATCATCGGTGCGGGTACGGTGGGACTGTTCGCCGCGCAGGACGCGCTCGGGCTCGGCGCGCAGGTGACGGTGATCGACAAGGAGATCAACCGGTTACGCCGGTTCGAGGCGTTTTTCAACCGGCACCTGGTTACGGCAATCGCGAACGAGCACTACATCGCCGAGCTCGCGAAGATTTCGGACGTGATGATCGGCGCGCTCAGCCCGAAGCAGAAGCTGCAAAAACCGCTGGTAAGCGAACAGGTGGTAAAAACGATGAAGCCCGGCTCGGTCATTATCGATGTCTCGGTCGATCAGAGTGCCTGCTTCGGCACCAGCCGCCACACAACGCATACCAACCCGATCTACGTCAAGCATGGCGTCACGCACTACTGCGTGCCGAACATCCCGTCAGCCGTAGCCAAAACCGCAACTTACGCTCTGACCAACACCCTTCTGCCATTCCTCCAGAAGTTAAAAGAGCACCAGACCATCTCCGAAATCCTCTGGAAAAGTCATAGCCTGCGAAAAGGAACCTACCTTTACAAAGGCTACGTCACCAAGAAAATCCTCTCTGAACTGACCGGCTTCCCCCACCGCGAAATTGACATGCTGCTGGCCTCGGCAAGCGAATGAAGAAAAGTGGACTGAGTGGACTTGGTGGACAAAAGAGGAAGAGCGCCTTGCGATGTTTTTTTTATCGCATTGTCCTCTTCGTCCACTCAGTCCACACTCCCCCAGCTCACAGATACTCCAGCGGCTTGCCGAGCTGCCTGGCGATGTACGAGGCACACGAAACGCCTGAGTAGGTCACGGCAATCACCCCCTGTCCAGGGAAGGTGCTGTCGCCCGCTGAGAAAAGGTTCTTCACTGGCGTGCGGTTTTGTGGCTTGAGCAGCACGTTCTGGCCTGGCTTGAGTAACGGACCGTAGGAGCCGTCGCGTCGGTTGAGGTAGCGCACGTGGGTCTGCGGTGTGGCGGTCACCATCAGCTCGATATTCTGTTGCAAGCCGGGCAGAATCGACTCAGCCCGCGCGATGACTGAACGGGCGAACTCCTCCTTGGCCTGGCGATACTCCGCGCTCTTCGGCTCGTACTGCTCCCACTGCGTGGTCTCGGCGGTGACGAACAGGTGCAGCGTATGCTTGCCCTCGGGAGCGAGAGACGGGTCGAGTACCGAGGGAGCCGAAAAATAGATCGTGCCGCCAAGCTGGTCGTACTTCGCCCAGTCGTCAACGATGATGTGGTGCATGTGGAAGTCTGATGGGACGATGGAGGCATCAACGCCGAGCCAGATCTGGAACCAGCTCGGAGCCTTGATGAAGCGCTCCTCCGGAATCCTCAGACGCGGATCGTCTACGAGTTTGCTGAAGGTATCCCACACCGTAGCGTTGCTGATCACCGCACGTGCGCGGACTTCGCTGCCGTCCGCCAGCCGCACACCGACCGCCTCGCCGTTCTCGACGATAACGCTCCTGACCTCGGTACGATACTGCACCTTGCCGCCGTATTTCTCGAATCCGCGAACCAGCGCATCGGGAATCGCCCCTGACCCGCCAATCGGATAATTGATACCGCCGTGGTGCCGGTCGGCCAGGCAGATGCCCGCGTTGACCAGCGGCGTCGAGGAGGCGTCCTGCACCGCCCAGGAGTAGGATTCGAGGTCGATGAAGCGCAGCAGTTCGGGATCACTGATGAAGCGCCGCGCCGTGCCTCCCATCGAGTAGAGCGTCTTGACGCCAAGCGCCATCGCCTTCAGCGGATGCTTTGCGCCAACCGCCGCCAGGTGCATCACATCTTCGAGCGACCCCGCTGGAAGCGAGCTGAGGATCTCGTACACCGATTCAAGCGCATCGTAGAACTTGACGATCCCCTCTTTTTCATGCGGAAAACGGCGAATCAGAACATCGAGAAAACGGCTGCGATCGTACCACGCAGGAACCTCGAACCCGCCCGGCAAATGGTAGTGAATCTGCACCGGATCGGGCACCGATTCGAGCGACACCCCGAGCTTGCGGAAAATGCGCGCGTGCAGGTTCAACGTCCCCTTCGAGTCGTCCTCGTTGAAGCCGTAAAAGACCGACGCTCCCGCATCAAAGGTGTAGCCCCCCTTTTTGAACGCCGAGCAGCTTCCTCCTGGAAAAACGTTCTTCTCGAACACAACCGTTTTGATTCCCCGCTCCTGAAGCAACGCCGCCGACGTCAGACCGCCGATTCCCGCTCCGATGACAATCACATCTACCGTTTCCGACATACTATCTCGTTTGATTGCGCAAAAGTGCCAAAGCCAAGCCGCCCGACCAACTTTTGCCGCTTGTGGCTAATTTCTCTAAAGATATATTTTTATATTAGTTGTACTCAATAATGGTTCCTTTGCTTTGCTCAGATAATCCTGATCAATTCATCCGCCAGCGCTGAAAGATATGAAAGAGAAAAAACAGATACTTACCGCTGAGGAGCAGCTCAAGCAAAAAGAGTTTCAAGAAGAAGCTGTCGTCCACATCAATGCACTGTATAACTACGCGCTGCACCTGACGATGAACCCTGGCGATGCGCAGGATCTGGTGCAGGAGACCTACCTGAAAGCCTATAAATTTTTCAATTCATTCGAGCGGGGAACAAACTGCAAAGCGTGGTTGTTCAAAATCCTGAAAAACAACTACATCAACAAATTTCGTAAAAACGCAAGGGAACCCGGCAAAGTCGATTACGACCTGATCAAGGATTTTTACCACACGATCAAGGACGTACAACGCGACACGACAGAGACCGACTCGGATTTTTTCCACTCCCTGCTGCATGAGGAAGTTTATCAGGCGTTGCAGTCATTGCCGGAAGAGTTCAGAGAGGTCATACAGTTGTGCGATATTGAAGGATTCACCTATGAGGAGATCGCCAATATGGTTGAGAGCCCGATTGGAACCGTGCGATCCCGTTTGTACAGAGGTAGAAAGCTGTTACGCGCCAAACTCGAAGATTATGCAAAAAATCACGGGTACAATACCGAATCCGGCGAGTGAACGAGTGTAACCACCATCAAATCAGTAAACTGTCATGAATTGCAACAAAGCGAAGGTGCTCATGAGCGCTGCTCTCGATGGAGAACTCACCGCGCAAGAGGAGTTTGAACTTACCCGGCACCTTGACGACTGTCCTGAATGCCGAGCCTATTTTCAGGAAGCAAAAAAGACAAAGGTCATCATAAAGGAGAGGATTGTTCGCGTCAAAGCGCCCCAAAACCTTGTTGAGTCGATCGTAAGAATGACCAAAATAACCTCCACTTGACCTGCCGTCCTCCCGGAATTTATTATTTCTACAAAATCCTGAACCTAACCGCAAAGAGTGCGGTAGTTACCCTTTTTTTGATTTGATTTGTATGATTAAATAACTATATATCTCAGGAAACAAATCACCCGAGCTACTAGCTGATAATAGCCAGGAAGCACCAACAAAGCGTTGTCATGAGTAAAACAATTACCCTAACAGAAGAAGAGGTAAAAAAATGGCATTTTAACATGCCTGATGAAATGCTTGAAGCTGTATCAAACCGCTTCAAGTTGCTCTCTGAACCGATGCGCCTGAAAATTCTCAGAACCCTGTGCGATAATGAACGCACCGTACAGGATATTGTCAAGGAGGTCGGCGCCAGCCAGGCCAATATCTCGAAGCATCTGGCGCTCATGCATGACAATGGCGTTGTGAACCGCAGAAAAGAGGGCCTGAAATGCTACTATAGAATTTCGGACGACAGCATCATCTATGCCTGCTTCCTGATCTCGAAAAGCGTTGTAGAAAATCTTCAGGATCGGCTGAGCTGGATTCAGAAAGTGAACTCCAACCTCAAAGCCTGACCCTCTACCTCTCCGCCGCCGGCAGCTCATCCTGTCGGCGTGCACCTCCCAATCCTTCCTTCTATTCAAACTCCGAACAAGTGATCGCTTGACAGCAATCACTCCTCAATCATTCTGTACCACCCCCTACTCCCCATCCTCTTTTAGCCCTCAAAAAGTATGACATTTTTACCACATCAATGTCATACCACGTTGAAGCGACCACACTTTTGTCACACAGAAACTTGGCGAAATGCCATAAAACAGCTTTGGCACGGGATTTGTATAATTACCATTAGTAGCGAGCTGAGGTTCGCTGAACAAAACCTGAAAAGGCTTCAAACCAAAGGGAAAAAAAGGAGATAAATCATGTTAATGAAAGTAGCTAAAGACCCAATGAGGCTTTTCGACGATATCTGGAGCGGCAACCAAATGGCCACGGCACCTTCGTTCAAGGTGGATATTTCTGAAGACGAGCACGCATTTCATCTCGATGCCGAACTTCCCGGTATCACAAAGGAGAACATTGCGCTCAACATCGAGGACGACGTGCTGACCATCAAGGCAGAACGCACCCAGCAGGAGGAGCAGAAGAAAAAAGATTACCACAGGATCGAAAGAACCTACGGCTCCTTCTCACGAAGCTTCAATATCGGTGAGCTCATCGATCAGGACAACATCGGCGCAAACTTTGACAACGGCGTGCTGCATGTCACCCTGCCGAAAACACAGCCGGTGAGCAAGACAAAAGAAATCTCGATCAATTAATCCACGCTTTTGCCGCGACCTCATTCTGAAAAAAGCTGCGGCAAGATCGTAACCACCTAAAAAAAGGAACGTAACATCATGGGAAAAATTATCGGAATCGACCTCGGCACCACAAACTCCTGCGTAGCGGTCATGCAGGGAACCCAGCCGACGGTCATAGAAAACTCTGAGGGCTACCGGACGACTCCGTCCATGGTGGCTTTCACCAAAACGGGCGAAAGGCTCATCGGCCAGGCAGCAAAACGCCAGGCTGTGACCAACCCGAAAAATACAGTCTTTTCGATCAAGCGCTTCATGGGCCGCAAGTACGACGAAGTGCCGAACGAAAAGAAGCTCGCTTCGTATGACGTGGTCAACGAAGGGGGGGACGCTCGCGTAAAAATCGGCGACAAGAGCTACTCTCCCCAGGAAATTTCAGCCATGATTCTGCAGAAAATGAAGCAGACAGCTGAAGACTTCCTCGGCGAAAAAGTTACCGAAGCGGTCATCACCGTACCGGCATACTTCAACGATGCGCAGCGTCAGGCAACCAAGGATGCTGGCAAGATTGCCGGCCTTGAGGTCAAGCGCATCATCAACGAGCCGACCGCCGCAGCACTGGCTTACGGTCTCGACAAGAAAAAAGAGAACGAAAAAGTAGCCGTCTTCGACCTTGGTGGTGGTACCTTTGACATCTCGATTCTCGAGCTCGGCGACGGCGTCTTCGAAGTCAAATCGACTGACGGTGACACCCACCTTGGTGGTGACGACTTCGACCAGGTGATCATCGACTACCTGGCGGATGAGTTCAAAAAGCAGGAAGGCATTGACCTTCGCAAGGACGCCATCGCGTTGCAGCGTCTGAAAGAGGCCGCTGAAAAGGCTAAAATCGAGCTGTCGTCGAGAACCGACACCGAAATCAACCTTCCGTTCATCACCGCAACCCAGGAAGGTCCGAAGCACCTGGTCATCAACCTGACCCGTGCCAAGTTCGAGGCAATGAGCGCAACACTGTTCGACAAGGTGCTTGAGCCTTGCCGCCGCGCCCTCAAAAACTCCAAGCTCGACATGAAGGAGATCGACGAGGTGGTGCTGGTTGGCGGTTCGAGCCGAATCCCGAAAGTACAGGCTCTCGTCCAGGAGTTCTTCGGCAAGGAGCCCAACAGGAGCGTGAACCCGGATGAGGTTGTCGCCATCGGTGCTGCAATCCAGGGCGGCGTGCTGCAGGGCGACGTTACCGACGTGCTCTTGCTCGACGTCACTCCCCTGTCGCTCGGTATCGAGACGCTCGGTGGCGTCATGACCAAGCTGATCGAGGCAAACAGCACCATCCCGACCCGCAAGCAGGAGAGCTTCTCCACGGCTGCGGACAACCAGACCTCGGTTGAGGTGCACGTACTGCAGGGTGAGCGCCCGATGGCCAGCGACAACAAGACGCTTGGCAGATTCCACCTCGGCGATATTCCGCCGGCACCGCGCGGCATTCCGCAGATCGAGGTGACCTTCGACATCGATGCCAACGGCATCCTGAACGTGTCGGCCAAAGACAAAGCGACAGGCAAAGAGCAGAGCATCAAGATCGAGGCCAGCGGCAAACTCACCGAGGCTGAAATCGAAAAGATGAAGGAAGATGCAAAAGCTCACGCCGACGAAGACCAGAAGCGCAAAGAGGAGATCGACCTCAAGAACTCTGCGGACTCGCTCATCTTCAGCACCGAGAAACAGCTCGGCGAGCTTGGCGACAAACTCCCGGCTGATAAAAAAGCCGAGATCGAAAGCGCGCTTGAAAAGCTCAAAGAGGCCCACAAGGGCGGCAGCGCCGATGCCATCAAACCTGCCATGGACGAGCTGAGCAAGGTCTGGAGCGAAGCAGCTTCGAACCTCTACCAGCAGCCTGGCGCTGAAGCAGGTGCTGCCCCGCAGCCGGAAACCGACGGCCAGCAGGAAAGCAAAGGCGACGATGGAGCAGTCAACGCCGAATACGAAGTCATCGACGGCGACGACGACAAGAAGTAAGCTCTCTTGAGCAAGCCACAACAAAAAAGCCCCGTGTCTATTGACTTGGGGCTTTTTTTGTGGTTGGCATGGGCAAGCCGAGAAAAACCATGATCTGTAGCTCTTGAGTCAACAAAATAGAACACAGGCGAAGCGGTGAATCTCTTTTTTATTTGCAGACCTTTTGCTAACTTAGCTTTGTCCAAGGTTTGCACCTCGATGGTGCCAATGTCAGCCAATCAAACAGAGCAGAACCATGGAGCCTCAGCTCAGCCGTCCAGAAACCGCATCCAACCAGGTTCGCAAATCAGTATCAGGCCCTTGGTCTGGAAATGCGGCACACAAAGCAGAAAAATATTTCATCACCTCGGCCAAACGTGATCGGAATGACAGGCTCCAGATTGAGCTTGTTCCGGCATCCGGTCGCAGGAAGCTTTCTCCTACCCCCGAGATGATCCGCAGACTCATCGACGGCGAGATCGAAATTTTCGTACTTACTACGCAGCCTGATATCGCCATTGACATGAACAAGCAGGTCATTGACATGGAAAACCGCTATGTCATCGACTTTGACAAGCGCGGTATCAAGTGGACGATGCGGGATATTCCGGTGTTCTACCGTGAAGGAAAGGGGTTGTGCGTTGAACTCGATCGCAAGATTTATACTCTTGATCAGTTTTTCAAATAGCCTATCAGCACCTCATAGCATTTTTATGGAAAGCCATGCCCCAAAGCGTGGCTTTCTTAGTTTTTAGACAAAAGCAGAAACGCCATCAAAACTTCTGAATCAGTAAGTTTTGATGGCGTTTCTATAAGACTGGACTATCGAACTCTAATCGCGTACGCTAATTTCCGTCGAGCTTCTTTTTAGCGAGCCGTGCTTCTGGAGTCTTGGAATAAAGATTAACCACATCCCTGTAACGAGCCTTGGCATTCGCCTTATCCCCTATCTGTTCGAACGCAAGCCCCTGCTTGTAAAGCGCAGCCGGCCGTTTAGCGCTTTTGGTGTATTTAGCAATCACAACCTGATATTCAAGGATGGCCTTCTCGTACCACTGTTCGTCAAAATAGGTTTCAGCAAGATAGAATTGTGCATCGGAAACCTTCGGAGAATCAGGGTTCTTTGACGTGAACTCTTTGAAGCGCTCCCGCGCGCCGCTATAATCCTTTTTCTCCATCATAAGCAGACCATCATTGAGCAAATTCTCACTCATAGCCGCTTTTTCAGGAGCTGGTTTCGGCGCTACCGTTTTCGAGGGTGGTGTACCGGGCTGAGCAGGTGCCGGCTTGACGGCGGGTCTTGACGTACTGGTGGCCGGGGCCTCAAGTCCAATATATTTTTCTATCCTTGCAATTCTGTTTTCAAGTTCATTGCTTTTACTGACCTGCAGGGAGTCTTCCATATCAAGCCGTTTCATCGCGCTCTGATAGTTGTACTGCAACTCGTTGATCGAGCCGCGAAGCCGCGCAATGTCCTCTCGATATTGGGTCATTTCCGAGTAGGAGCCAGCCGATTGCTGCTTAATGGTCCGGGACTCCTGCTTTAATTGAGACACCTGTCCCTGCACATAGCTCAAATCATTCTGTGAAGCACATGCCGAAAGAAGCACGAACGGCAAAAACAAAAAAGATCGGGTTTTCATCATAGCTCCAACATTAGTTCATCTATAAAAAAATACCGGGGCACCGGGCAATGCCCGGCCTCCGGTTAATAGATTCAATAAGACAGTCATTTCGTAATGAAATGACCACGTCTGTTTTTGGCCCAGGCCTCTTCATTGTGGCCGGGATCAAATGGCATTTCTTCACCAAAACTGACAGCCGAAAGACGACTTGCACTGATACCGGCATTGGTCATATAATCTTTAGCGGCAGTGGCACGGCGTTCGCCGAGGGCCAGGTTGTACTCATCGGTACCCCGCTCGTCGCAATGCCCCTGAATGACTGCCTTGACAAGAGGATTCTTCTCCATCCAGGCAGTGTTCTGCTTCAATTGTTCCTGAGCTTCGTAACTCAACGCTGAACTGTCGAAATCAAAGAAAATATCGCCAATAACCGGACCGGCAACAGCGTTGTCACCCGAAAGGTTTTCAACGGTTACACCCGATCCAGCACCGTCAGCTCCAGCCCCATACCCGGCACCAGAAGCATCTCCAGAGGTCGATACCGCACTTTTCGAAGAGCAACCCGCCAGAATAATCATGGCAGCACCGATAAAACCAGGTAGCGTGTGTTTCATACTGTTCCTCTCAATTTGTTGAACGTTTATCAGCAAAAAAACCGGAGAGCCTGTCGACTCTCCGAATTATCACCATAAAATCATTATTTCTCTACGAAATGCACTCTTCTGTTCTGTGACCAGGCAGCCTCGTTATGTCCAGTTGCAAACGGCTTTTCCTCTCCATAGCTAATCGTCGTAAGACGATCCCCGCTCACGCCGAGACTCATGAGCGACTGCTTGGCCGACTCTGCCCTACGCTCACCGAGGGCCATGTTGTATTCTGCGGTTCCGCGCTCATCGCAATGACCTTCGCACACAAGGCTCGTGCCCTTGTTCTGAGCCATCCACTCGGCATTGTCCCTCAGCTGCGCCTGACTTGCAGGAGTGATAATGGAGCGATCGAAATCAAAGAAAATATCGCCAAGCATAACAGATTTCACAGGGGCTGTTGCCGGGGCTGTTGCCGGAGCTGGTGCCGGAGCAACAACCGGAGCTTTTCTGACAGCAGGCTTGTTGCAGCAGCAAGCACCAAGAAACAGCACTGCCGGGACATACAGGGCTCTGGTGATCGATTTAACAGGGGTCATATAGTCGTCCTCCACTGATTAAAAGATTGAAGAGAAGAAAAACCGGTTAATTCCTGATAGTCCATGACGGCTGCTGCTGCACTCCCTTCATATTGAGCAACGGGCGCTGGTTAGTCCCATCGACATTCATAACATATAATTTTCTCGAACCCGCCCGGGTTGATGAAAAAACAATCATGCTTCCATCGGGTGACCATGAGGGGTACTCGTTATTTCTTGAGCCACCAGTCAGCTGGAGCAGATTTGAACCATCGACATTGATCATAAATATATTGATTTCACCGTTCTTTTGCAGTGACGAGTACAAGATTTTATCGCCGGATGGTGACCACGAGGGCTGGGTATTGTAGGTCCCGCTATAGGTCAGGCGTCTGACCCTTCCACTGGAAAGATCCTGAATAAAAATCTGCGGAGGGCCTTCTCTGGTGGACACAAACGCCATTTGGGAACCATCAGGAGAGAAAGTCGGAGAGACCTCAATACTGTGACCTCTGGTCAATCTTTGCGAAACCCTCCCGTTGGATCTGATCAAATACAGGTCCTGAGATCCTTCATAAGAAAGAGTTGTGGCGCACTCATCGGTACCAGGACGCCAGGCTGGACTGATACAGACCCCCTGCTTTTTAACCGAAACCGTTGAGCCATTGGAAAGATTTTTAATGTAAAGGTCTGGGCGACCGCTTGAAAAATCGGTCCATGCAAGGAACCTGCCATCTGGCGATACCGAGGGGGTAAGCGAAATCGACTTCGTGTTGGTAAGCTGCCGGATGTTCGTGCCGTCGAAATCGCACATGTAAATCTCTTTCTGCCCTGTGCTGTTTGACACAAAAACCATTTTAGTGCCAAAGACCGACCGTTTGCCAGTCAGCAATTCGACCAGATCAGCACAGAAACGGAGGCCTATATCACGGAGAGCCTTGTCTTGACCACTATATTTTCGATTGAGTAACAACTTGCCGGTAACATCCCAGACCTGCATCTGCAGTGCAGGATTCCCGTTTTGCTTCGTCACGCTGCCACCAACAAACACATCGGCGCCAATCGACCCGACTGCGCCGAGATTCAGGGCGCCATTCTGGGCATTCCTGATATTAAGTGGAGCCGGCATCAGATTAAACAGGCCAGTAAAATCAAGCCCGCCCTGGATGGTGCCATCCAGACTTCTGCCCCATTCGGCTTCCTTGCCACCGTTAGACTTGAGATGGTCAAGAATAATTGAAATTCTGCCACTTCCCTCCTTCTGAATAGCGATGTACTCACTGACTTCTTCAGCCCTGAGTGAAAGAGGAAGCACAAGCAAACAAAACAGGAAAACAAGCTGGCGAATTAAAGAAATCCTGGCGGTTTTCATAACGAGCTAACTGGATTGAACATTGTTGAGACCGAGCACACCGGCCCCGGCAAAGAAATATACACAAAACAACGACACGAGCTTTTCAGACTATGCAACAAGATAATCACAATCGTGAATAAGCAAGCGAATCACAGACCAATACCTTTTGGAGTAAAGACAAACCCTACCCAACGACCTTTAGCGAACTCCCTCGGTAGTTGAGGAAATGGCGTGGACTTTTCGAGCGCACGCTGAACAGAGCTGTTCAGGTATTCACTGGTCGATTTACGGTCGTAGCGAATCTGGCTAACCGAACCGTCCGGCATAATATGAAGGGAAACATACACCTCCATACCAGAAGAACTTCTGACCATCTGATTCGAGAAAGACCAGTTATTCTGAATTCTTTCAGCGATACTAGCCACATAGGGATCAAACGCGCCTCCACCACCGCTGCCGTACCGGCCGCCTCCTGCGCCCGAACCGGAGCCGGACGAGGCTGTCCCCCCACCTTCAGAAGCCACCTTTTTCTGGAGCTTTGCCAAAGTACTAGTGAGATTGGATGGAGCGCTTGAGGCAGGGCGTTTTTGCTTGGCATCACTTTTCTTCAGCTTGTCAAGCGTGGCCTTAAGGTTTTTGCGCTCATCGGGAGCTTCAACCTTTTTCTTTGTCTTCGCCGGAGTTTTGGAAACTGGTGGCTTTTCAGGAATTTTCTTGACCGTCGATGGCTTCGGCGGTTCAGGCTCAGGCGCCTTCTTAACAGCAACCGGTTCAGCTTCAGAGGCTTTTGCGTCCGGATCTTCTGCTGGTGATGCCGGGATGCTTTTCGGCCCTCCGGCCGGACCGGGACGCCCCGGCATTGAAACCAGAGAAACATTCACCACTTTCAGCGGCGGATGCATCTGGACATAGAGAAACTGGAAAAAGACGACACTGGCAATAAGAGCCAGATGCGCAGCTGCCGCAACGCCAAGCCAGACGTAAAATCGTCGTTCCTCCAGTCTCAGTTCATCCCTTGATTGCATACCTTATACGCCGAATCAGCGTTCTTGACGATTCGAGTCCCCGGGCTCTGTCACCATACCGATCTTTTCAACTCCTGCCTCCCTGATCGAAGCCATGACTGACATCACAAAACCGTAAGGAAGCGTACGATCCGCCTTGAGATAGACCTCGTCAGCCTTCATGGATTCCAGGATCTTCGGAAGACGCTCGGCCAGCTCAGAAACATCGAGCTGGTAGTCGTTGATCATCACCTTGCGGGAAGCATTGACGCTCACCACAAGCCCTTTGGTATCGATATCCATCCGCTCATGGGTCGTCTGCGGCACATCGACTTTCATGCCGCTGGTCATCATGGGCGCAGTCACCATGAAAATGATAAGCAGCACCAGCATGACGTCAACAAATGGCGTCACGTTGATTTCGCTCATGAGCCTTGTCTTCTGCCCGGTCTTCATCGCCTGAGTCCTCCGCTTACTGCTTGTTCTGCTGATTGAGGTACGATTCGACAAAATCGGGCACGAAATCCTCCAGATCTCTCTCGATCTGACCGATTTCGCTGGTGAGATAGTTGTAGCCGATCACCGCTGGAATAGCTGCAACAAGGCCAGTAGCCGTAGCCACCAGAGCTTCGGAAATGCCCGGCGCAACCGCGGCCAGCGAAGCGGACTTCATGAGACCGATGTTTTGAAAAGAACCCATGATACCCCAAACGGTACCGAACAGACCGATGAAAGGCGCCGTATTACCGACCGTGGCCAGAAACGGCACCAGACGACTCAGCCGTTTGCTTTCGGTATTGACCTCACGCTTGACCGTACGTCTGATATGCTCCTTGAGCCGAGCATCATCTCCCCGGTTACGCATCGAACTGTACTCGATGTACCCAGCCCGAAACACTCTGGGAAGCGAACCGCTCCGGTAGCTCTCGCTGGTGGCAAAAAGACGATCGGAATTTTGCAGTTCAAAAAACGAATCGAGAAAATCCTGCGACTCCTTCTTCGACTTCCTGACCATACCGAACTTCCAGGCGATAATCGCCCACGAGATGATGGAAAACAGCACCAGGATCAACAAGACCATCAGCACCACAGGCCCGGAGCCTGCAATCATTGAAACGATTCCGCCACTGACATGTTCAGACATGGTTGACTCTCTCGGCTAAGTTCATAGTAGATTTCAAAAAGATGCGAGGTTGCGCACGGCCAGATAGGCTACCGCAGAACCTGATATGGCACACAATGTATTGACCAGATCATTGTTAACAAAATGGTACCCTTTGAGCAATTCGTTCGTTACACGACTGCCATCGGAAGCGATGCTGTGCGTCCGTTCCGTCACCTTTTTACGGATGGGATCGTAGTACTGAGCCTGCACCGTCGCCCCAAAAAAGCTGTCTACCAGACTGGCCATCAGACCTGCAATACCGATCACCAGCAGCGACTGAATGATGCCCACCTGATTGATCCACGAAACGTTCATCAACGCAGCGCTCGAGCAGATCAGCAGCGAACCGACAAACGAAGCCGAAGTACCAGGAATGGAAACACCACCAGAGGTTCCCACCGGAACCTCTTTGAACGTGCTGATCAGCCACGCTTTCGGATTGGGCCACATTGTACCGATTTCGGTGGCCCAGGTATCAGCCTGCACGGCAGCGAGCGTGCCAAGGTAAGCAAAAAAGATATAGGGATCTCCGCTCAGTGAATAGATCGCCATCATGAGCCAGGCGATGCCGCCATTGGCATAAACCTGTCCGGCATCACGCTGGGAGCCCTTCTCAAAAACCAGGTCGAACCGCGCCTTGCGCTTGCGTCCCAGCTTGGAAAGAATCGAGGAGAGTAGATAAAAGGTCAGAAGCGGCACAGTCCAGACCAGACCACCGACGCCGAAAATGGTCGTACCAAGCAAAAAGGTGGCCGTTGCACCGCTGTTGTTGAGAAACTTGACCGCGACCGAAAAGAGCGCCAGCAACAGCGCGAACAAGCCGCCGATCAGGAAGCCCTCTACCGTAGCCATTTGAGTTACCTCGATCACGTACAAAACGTAAGCGATCGAGATCGGAATGAACAGATTGTCGAGGCCATAAGAGAGCAATGCTTCGACCGCCGTGGCGAGCAGGGCAAGCAGCAGCGCAAGGCTGAGCAGCATCCAGAGCGGCTGACCAACCAGACCGCCCGAGAACTGAGGCTGGAAAACCAGCATTGTGACCGACAAAATCAGCAGGCTCGACAGAAACATGGCAACCGCCCCCTGAAGGCTTTTGCGGTTATTCTGGAACCCCGCCATGTGCTGCCCGCCGGAAGCCGTGCCCACCAGCGCAGCCAGGGCATCGCCGATGCCGAGCACCAGCATCGAGGTCTGGAGAATCCAGACATGCTCGTTCCAGAGCACGAGCGCCTGCAACAAAAAGATCAGCGGAAAGAGAACCGGGCCGTAACTCGGCACCGGCTTGCCATCCTCATTCAGAAGTGGCTCGCCATGCAAAGAGGGAATCAGACCGGAGCGCAGGCTCAAAAGCCCAACGCCGGTAAACAGGAGCGCGGCGATCAGCGGATAGAAATTCGAGCTGAACCAGTCGGGAATGAAAAATATCAAGACCCCCATACTCAGGTGGATCACTTTCCTGACCACGAGCGGGTTTACCGAAAACTTCCTGGTTAGCAATTCACCGAGCACCATAAAAGAGCTGACCAGAATCAGCAGCAGAAAAAAAGAGGGAAGATCCTGCCCGGAAGGAGGCTGGATACTCACCATAGCACTGGCTTTCTGAAAAAATAAGGGCATAAGACTAATCCTTTAGAGAACTTCAACGAATGAACAGAACGCTCACCCGTTCCTCTGATTAACTTTGTTCCACAAACTGTTTGTTCAGGCGCAACAGGCTGGATATTCCTCGAATCCGACCCAATTGCCCAGCACTGCTGACCATTCCAAGCCAACTGAAAGAAAAGGCACTTCGTCAAGATAATATTTTCAACTTTTTACACCACCCCAATTCAATTAAGATTATAGTTGTTTTTTTTGAATTCCGTCAATATCCGGCTTGATTTAATAGCGCAGAAACTGTAAATTATTTCCAATTTTCTTTATAAACTGGCGCGACAACAGAATCACAGCAATGCCGTTTACAAACCCCGCTCATTTCATGACCCGATGCGCTGCGCATTCGGGCGCATTCCGCCCCGAAGCCACGGCTTCCGCTCCCGCACGGCCACTCTCCCCCATCCTTCTCTCCGGCATTATCCAGATCGTATCGGTACTGCTCGTACAGGTACTCATTCATGTAGCCTGACTGCCAGGCCCTTGCCAAGTCCATTGTATTTTTTTCTCGACAATAGATTCAGACTCCAGGGCTTCAGCACAAAGAGGCCCGGACGTTCTTGTTTTCAATTGCTTAACCATTGCCATAAATCATGAGATCTGACACTATAAAAAAAGGGTTCGAAAAGGCTCCGCATCGCAGCCTCCTGAAAGCCACCGGTGCTATTTCGACAAGAGATGATTATTCAAAACCCTTCATCGGTATCTGCAACTCGTTCAACGAGCTGATTCCCGGCCACGCCCATCTTCAGGTGCTGGGCAAACTCGCCAAAGAGGCGGTGCGCAAAGCTGGCGGCGTGCCGTTCGAGTTCAACACCATCGGCGTCTGCGACGGTATCGCGATGGGCCACGTCGGTATGCGCTACTCACTGGCCAGCCGCGAGCTGATCGCCGACTCGGTCGAGACCGTGGTCGAGGCGCACCGGCTGGACGGGCTGGTCTGCATTCCGAACTGCGACAAGATCACCCCCGGCATGATGATGGGCGTGCTAAGAACCAACGTGCCGGCCGTCTTCGTCTCCGGCGGTCCCATGAGTGCAGGTCACACCCCCTCCGGCAAAACGGTCGATCTCATCTCGGTCTTCGAGGCTGTCGGCCAGTGCAGCACCGGCGAAATCACGGAGGATGAACTCCAGACCATCGAAGAGTGCGGCTGCCCCGGTTGCGGCTCCTGCTCGGGCATGTTCACGGCCAACTCGATGAACTGCCTCTGCGAGGCGCTCGGCTTCGCTCTGCCCGGCAACGGCACGATCCTCGCCGCCGATCCTCGCCGCAGCGAGCTTGTCGAGGCCGCTGCCGGACGCATCGTCGATCTGGTCAACAGGGATGTGCGCCCGCGCAGCATTCTGTCGCGCCAGTCGATGCTCAACGCTTTCGCGCTCGACCTGGCGATGGGTGGCAGCACCAACACGATTCTGCACACACTGGCCATCGCAAGCGAGGCCGAACTCGAGTTCGACTTCTCGGAGCTGAACGATCTGTCGGCCAAAACGCCCTACATCTGCAAGGTGAGCCCGGCGACCACCGAGGTGCACATCGAAGATGTGGATCGCGCGGGCGGCATTTCGGCGATTCTGAAAGAGCTCTCGAAGGTCGAGGGTCTGCTCGATCTGTCGGCGCCAACAGTCACCGGCAAGACGCTCGGCGAGAACATCGCCGACGCCGAAGTACTCGACCGCACGGTAATCCGCACGGTTGAGGAGCCCTACTCTGCCACCGGCGGCCTGGCGGTGCTTTACGGGAACCTTGCGCCGAACGGCTCGGTTGTCAAGACCGGCGCGGTCAGCCCGTCGATGATGAAGCACACCGGCCCGGCAAAGGTCTATGACTGCCAGGACGACGCCATCGCAGGCATCATGAATGGCGACGTCAAATCGGGCGACGTGGTGGTGATCCGCTACGAAGGCCCGCGCGGCGGCCCCGGAATGCCTGAGATGCTCTCGCCGACCAGCGCCATCATGGGCCGTGGTCTCGGTGACTCGGTAGCACTGATTACCGACGGACGCTTCTCCGGCGGATCACGCGGAGCTTGCGTAGGCCACGTCTCGCCCGAAGCTGCCGACCGCGGCCCGATCGCGGCAGTGCAGACCGGCGACATGATCACCATCGACATCCCGGAGCGCACCATGAGCGTCGCCCTGGATGACGAAACCATCCGGCAGCGCATCGAGGCTCTTCCGGAGTTCGAGCCGAAAATCAAGAAAGGCTACCTGTCGAGGTACGCGAGAATGGTCACCTCGGCCAACACGGGCGCCGTCCTGACAAACAATTTTTAAAGCTGCGGAAACAGTGGCCGGAAATAATTGCCGGTCACATTCGCATGACAATCAACAGAGTCGAAACATGCATAACAACGGTGAAAAACTGAACGGATCCGAAATATTTTTCGAGTCCCTGCGGCGTGAAAACGTCGACTACATCTTCGGCTACCCCGGCGGGGCGTTGCTGAAGGTTTACGAAACCCTGCACGATGTCGAAGACATCAAGCACATCCTCGTCCGCCACGAGCAGGGCGCGACCCACATGGCCGAGGGGTACGCCCGCGCCACCGGCAGGCCCGGCGTCGTGCTGGTCACCTCCGGCCCCGGCGCGACCAATACGGTCACCGGCATCGCTAACGCCTACATGGACTCGTCGCCGATGGTGGTCTTCACCGGCCAGGTTCCAAGCTCGCTGATCGGTAACGATGCATTCCAGGAGGCTGACATCGTCGGCATCACCCGTCCGATCACCAAGCACAACTTTCTGGTCAAGGATGTGAAGGAGCTGGCCTCGACCATCCGCAAGGCCTTTTTCCTGGCCACTCACGGACGTCCCGGCCCTGTGCTGGTCGATATGCCCAAGGATGTGCTCAACGCCATCTGCACCTTCGAGTGGCCGGAGAGCGTTGAAATCCGAGGCTTCAAGCCAACCATCAAGTGCCACACCAACCAGGTACAGAAGGCGGCCAAAATGATTGCCAAGGCCAAGCGCCCACTTTTCTACGTCGGCGGCGGCATCATCACGGCTGAAGCGTCGGAAGAGCTGCGCAAGCTGGCTATCGAACAGCAGATTCCGGTCACCATGACCCTGAACGGACTTGGCGCTTTTCCCGGCGACCACCCGCTGTCGATGGGCATGCTCGGTATGCACGGCACCTACTGGGCCAACCAAGCAATCAACTCGTGCGACCTCTTGATCGCTGTCGGCGCGCGTTTCGATGACCGCGTCACGGGCAAGGTGGACACTTTCGCCACGCAGGCCTACAAAATCCACAACGACATCGACCCGACTAACGTGGACAAGAACATCAAGGTCGATCTGCCGGTTGTGGGTGATTCAAAGGACTTCCTCGCCTCGGTGCTCGAAGCGCTGCCAAAAGGCAAGGTTGACCACAGTGAATGGCTCGACAAGATCGATGGATGGCGCAAGCAGTGTCCGATGGATTACACCATCGAACCAGACTCGCTCAAGACCGAGTTCGTCATCGACGAAGTCTCCAAAAAGACCAAAGGCCATGCGGTGGTCATCACCGACGTCGGTCAGCACCAGATGTGGGCCGCGCAGTACTACAAATTCACCGAACCGCGTTCGATCATCACCAGCGGCGGCCTCGGCACGATGGGCTACGGCCTGCCCGCCACGCTTGGCGCGGCCTTCGGCGTCACCGACCGCCCGGTTATTCTCTTTACCGGCGACGGCGGTCTGATGATGAACATCCAGGAGCTGGTCACGGCAGTACATAACAAGCTGCCAGTCAAGATCTTCCTGATCAACAACAGCTACCTCGGCATGGTGCGCCAGTGGCAGGAGCTGTTCCACGAGGAGAAGTACACCTTCACCGACCTGGAAGAGAGCAACCCCGATTTCGTGAAGGTTGCCGAAGCATTCGGCTGCAAAGCCATGAGCGCCAACAATCCCGAATCGGCCCGCAAGGCGATCGACGAAGCACTCGCCTACAACGACGGGCCGGTGCTGGTCGATTTCAGAGTCATCCGCAAGGACATGGTGTTCCCGATGGTTCCCGCCGGCGCGTCGATCTCCGACATGCTGCTGGCCAGACTGAATCCAAAAACAATGGTTTAAGCATCCTATGAGACACATTATTTCCGTTCTGGTCGAAAACAAGTTCGGCACACTGAACCGGGTTGCTGCCATGTTCAGCGCCCGCGGCTTCAACCTTGAGAGCATCTCCATCGGCGAGACCGAAGACACCGAAATCTCGCGCATGACAATCGTCACAAGGGGTGACGACCAGATCATCAGCCAGGTGCTCAAGCAGCTCAATCGTCTGGTCGACACCATCAAGGTTTCCGACCTGACCCATCAGGCTCATGTAGAACGCGAACTGCTCCTGATGAGCCTGAAACTCAACACGACCTCACGAACCGAGATTTTCGAGCTGATCAATGTTTTTAAGGGAAAAGTCGTGGATATAAAGCAAAAATCCATTACTATTGAGATCGTCGGTTCTCCGGACAAGATCAACACGGCAATCGACCTTTTCAGGCCATTCGGCATCCGGGAACTCGCCCGGTCAGGCGCGGTAGCCATACACCGTGGAGAACACTGATTTTATCATTACGTACGTCTAACCAGTCCATACGAATATGTCAATGAACGTCTATTACGAGCAGGATGCCGATCTCGCGGTACTGCAGAACAAGAATATCGCCGTGCTTGGCTTCGGCAGCCAGGGCCACGCCCATGCGCTGAATCTGAAGGAGAGCGGCATGAACGTCTGCGTCGGCCTGCGCACAGACAGCTCCTCCTGCGACAAGGCTCGCGAGGCCGGTCTGAAGGTGGATACGGTCGCCGAAGCGGTCAAGTGGGCCGATATCATCATGATTCTCCTGCCGGATCAGACCCAGAAAAGCGTCTATGACAACGAAATTGCACCGAACCTGAAATCGGGCGCAACGCTCGCTTTCGGCCACGGCTTCAATATTCACTACAAGCAGATCGTGCCTCCGGCTGACGTGAACGTCATCATGATCGCTCCGAAAAGCCCCGGCCACCTCGTTCGCCGCACCTACACCGAAGGCAACGGCGTGCCGTGCCTCATCGCGGTGCACCAGGACGCCACCGGCGATGCAAAAGCGATTGCGCTCGCATGGGCGCGTGGCATCGGCGGCACCAAAGCTGGCGTGATCGAGACCAACTTCAAGGACGAGACCGAAACCGACCTGTTCGGCGAGCAGGCCGTGCTGTGCGGCGGTTCGGCTGAACTTATCAAGGCTGGATTCGAGACCCTGACGGAAGCCGGATACCCGGCAGAGCTGGCTTACTTCGAGTGCATGCACGAGCTGAAGCTCATCGTCGATCTCTACTACGAAGGTGGCCTTTCGCGCATGAACTACTCGGTCAGCGACACCGCCGAATACGGCGGCATGACCCGCGGGCCGCGCGTCGTGGCTTCCGCCGCAAAAGCCGAGATGAAGAAGATTCTCGAAGAGATCCAGGATGGCCGTTTCGCCCGCGAATTCATCGACGAGTGCAACGGCGGCTACAAAAAGCTCAACGAGCTTCGCGAGAGCAACCGCCAGCACCCGATCGAGAAGGTCGGCGAGAAGCTGCGCGGCATGATGAGCTGGCTCAAGAAGAAGTAAGGGGAGGAAGATGTACAAAATCGTATCAATACCCGGCGACGGCATCGGCCCCGAAGTGGTGAAAGGCGCGCTCGCCGTGCTTGACGCCGTTGCGATAAAACATGGCTTTGAGGTCGAGGTCGAAGAGCACCTCTTTGGCGGTGCTTCGTATGACGTGCACGGCTCCATGCTGACCGATGAGACGCTCGAAGCGTGCAAGAAGTGCGACGCTGTGCTGCTCGGCGCGGTCGGCGGCCCGAAATGGGAGAGCCTGCCCCACGAGCAAAAGCCCGAAGCAGCGCTTTTGAGAATTCGCAAGGAGCTTGGACTCTTTGCAAACCTGCGTCCTGCAAAGGTGTACGACGCACTCGTGTCGTCCTCGACCCTCCGCGCGGAGGTGGTGCAGGGTACTGACTTCATGGTGTTCCGCGAGCTGACCGGCGGCATCTACTTCGGCCAGCCAAGAGGCTACGACGAAAAGCGCGGCTGGAACACGATGGTGTACGAGCGTCACGAGGTCGAGCGTATCGCACGACTGGCGTTCGAGTACGCGCAGAAGCGCGGCAACGCGAAGGTCACCTCCATCGAGAAGGCCAACGTGCTCGAAGTCTCGCAGTTCTGGCGCAACATCGTGCACGAAGTTCATCAGGATTTCCCGGAAATCGAGCTGGTGGATATGTACGTTGACAACGCCGCCATGCAGGTGGTGCGCGATCCGAAGCAGTTCGAGGTCATCGTGACCGGCAACATCTTCGGTGACATCCTGAGCGACATCTCCGGCATGATTACCGGCAGCCTCGGCATGTTGCCGTCGGCCAGCATCGGCTCGGAGCACGCGCTCTACGAACCGATCCACGGCAGCGCTCCGGATATCGCCGGGCAGAACAAGGCCAACCCGATCGCAACCATCGCATCGGTAGCAATGATGCTCGAAAGCAGCTTCAACATGCCCGAAGTGGCGGCTGAAATCTACGCAGCCATCGAGGGCGCACTTGCAGCAGGAATGCGCACGGGCGACATCGCCGCTCCGGGTCAGGCTGTCTCTTCGACAACCGAGATGACCGCCGCCATCGTCGAACGAATTTGAACAACGACGAAGCAGCGATACGAACAGAGCATGTCCGCCGATAATAACTGACGGACGGAAAAGCCGGGGCTCTGTGGGCCACCGGCTTTTCGGTTTTTGAGAAAGAACCGGAGCTATCCGGCCTGGACAAGAAATTCAGACAGAATTATATCCGATAACGGAATCTTTCAGATCATGGCACAAACGATAACCCAGAAAATTTTCGCCAAGGCTGCGAACCGCAAGTTCGTCGATCCTGGCCAAAGCGTATGGCTCAACGTCGATACCCTCCTGACGCACGACGTCTGCGGGCCGCCGACTTTCGACATCTTCAAGCAGGAGTTCGGCCCCAAAGCCAAAGTGTGGGACCCCGAAAAGGTGGTGGTGCTTCCCGACCACTACATCTTCACGGCCAACGAGCACGCGCACCGCAACATCGACCTGTTGCGCAAATTCGCCAAAGAGCAAAACCTGCCGCACTACTACGACGTCGGCACCGACCGCTACCGCGGCGTCTGCCACGTGGCGCTGGCCGAAGAGGGCTTCAACCGTCCTGGCACCGTGCTGTTCGGCACCGATTCGCACACCTGCACCTCAGGCGCGTTCGGCATGTTCGGCTCCGGTATCGGCAACACCGATGCAGCCTTCGTCCTCGGCACCGGCAAGCTCTGGGAGAAGGTGCCCGATTCGATGAAGTTCACCTTCGAGGGACAGATGCCCGAGTACCTGACGGCCAAAGACCTGATCCTTCAGATCCTCGGCGACATCGGCACCGACGGTGCAACCTACCGCGCGATGGAGTTCGACGGCGAGGCGGTCTATTCGCTGCCGGTTGACGAGCGCATGACGCTCTGCAACATGGCCATCGAGGCGGGTGGCATGAACGGCATCATCGCAGCTGACGCGGTGATTGAAGAGTTCGTGAAGGCACGCACCGACAAGCCATACGAAATCTTCCAGAGCGACCCCGACGCGCAGTACCACAGCATGTACCGCTACAACGTCGAGCAGCTCGAACCGGTCGTGGCCCAGCCGCACAGCCCGGACAACCGCGCCACCGTGCGCAGCGTGGCCGGAACGCCGATCACCAAATCGTACATCGGCTCCTGCACCGGCGGCAAGATCACCGACTTCAGGCTCGCAGCTAAAATCCTGAAAGGCAAGAAGGTTGCCGTGACCACCAACATCGTGCCCGCCACGGTACACGTGGCCGCGCAGCTCGCCAGCGAAACACACGACGGACAGACCCTGCGCGAAATTTTCGAAGCGGCAGGCTGCAACATCGCCCTGCCCTCGTGCGCGGCGTGCCTCGGCGGCCCGTCGGACACGGTTGGACGCTCAGTCGATAACGACGTCGTGGTTTCGACCACCAACCGGAACTTCCCCGGTCGCATGGGCAGCAAGATGGCTGGCGTCTATCTGGCCTCGCCGCTGACGGCGGCAGCTTCGGCTGTGACCGGCAAACTTACCGATCCGAGGGACTTCCTCTGATCCAACGAAACTGACAAAGAGAATATCATGGATACCATCATACAGGGTAAAGCCTACGTGCTGGGCAAGAATATCGATACCGACCAGATCATTCCCGCCGAGCACTTGGTCTACAGCCTCTCCGATCCGGAAGAGGTAAAGCTGTACGGCAAATACGCACTCTCGGGCGTTCCGATCGAGCAGGGCGGTCTGCCTGAAGGAAACATCCCCTTCGTTGAAGAGGGGCAATTCAAATCGCCCTACGCATTCATTATCGGCGGCCCGAACTTCGGTTGCGGCTCGTCGAGGGAACACGCCCCCTTCGCGCTGAAGGTGGCCGGAGCAAAAGCGATTATTGCCGAATCCTACGCAAGGATTTTTTACCGCAACTGTGTGGACGGCGGTTTCGTTATTCCTTACGAGACCACAGAACAGCTCAACAAAAGCATCATGACCGGCGATGAGCTGTCGCTCGACATGGAAAAGAACACGCTGACCAACCTCACGCAGAACATCACCTACGAGCTGAGGCCGCTGGGTGACGTTGTGAACATCGTGCAGGCGGGCGGCATTTTTGAATACGCAAGGAAAAACGACCTCATGGCATCGGGCCAGGAGGCATGAAATCGCGATGACAATCGAACTGTACGACACTACCCTGCGTGACGGCACGCAGGGTGAACACATCAATCTTTCCGTTCAGGACAAGCTCCTGATCGCCGAACGGCTCGACGAGTTCGGCGTGGATTACATCGAGGGCGGTTGGCCAAGCAGCAACCCGAAGGACGAGGAGTTCTTCCTGAAGGCAAAACAGCTCACGCTGCACCACGCCCGCATGGCGGCGTTCGGCTCGACGGCCCGCTCGCTCGACAACATCGAGGGCGACCCGAACCTGCTCGGCCTCATCGGCTCCGAGACGCCAGTCATCACCATTTTCGGTAAGACCTGGAAGGCGCACTCCTCGAAAGGACTCGGACTTTCGGATGACGAAAATGCGGAGCTGATCTACCGCTCGGTGCAATTTCTGTGCAATGAGGGGCGCGAGGTCTTCTTCGATGCCGAGCACTTCTTCGACGGTTGGAAAGACAATGCGGAGTTTGCGGAGAGGATGATCCTGTCCGCCGTCGAGGCGGGCGCAAGCCGCGTCGTGCTTTGCGACACCAACGGCGGTTCGATGCCGCACGAGGTGACGGAGATCGTCACGCGGGTGCGCCAGATCGTTGACGTGCCGGTGGGAATGCACGCCCACAACGACAGCGACATGGCTGTGGCCAACTCCGTCGAGGCGGTCAGGGCCGGAGCCACGCAGGTACAGGGCACCATGAACGGCATCGGCGAGCGCTGCGGTAACGCCAACCTGATCAGCATCATCCCGAACCTCATGCTCAAGCTCGGCAGCGAGTTCGAAAACGTGTGCGATCTGAAACAGCTCACCTCAATGTCGAAGTTCGTCTATGAAATCCTGAATCTGCCGCCAGACACCAAGGCGCCGTTCGTCGGCAAATCGGCCTTCGCGCACAAGGGCGGCATTCACGTCAGCGCGGTGATGAAGGAGAGTTCACTCTACGAGCACATCGACCCGGCGCTGGTCGGCAACCGCCAGCGCGTGCTGGTCTCCGAACTGGCCGGGCAGAGCAACATCCGCTACAAGGCCCAGGAGCTCGGCATTCCGCTGCCGGATGACAAAACGCTGTTCCGGAATCTGGTCAACCACGTCAAAAAGCTGGAACATCAGGGCTACCAGTTCGACGGAGCTGAAGCATCATTCGAGCTGATCTTGCGCCGTGAGCTGGGCGATTTCACCCCCTACTTCGAGGTACTCGACTCGAAGGTGGTAATCCAGAACGGGCAGGACGTCAAAGCGGTCGATCAGGCAGTGATGAAGGTGCTTGTCGGCGAGGAGATCGAACAGACGGTCGCAGACGGTGATGGCCCGGTCAACGCCCTCGACAAGGCGCTACGCAAGGCACTTGTGCATTTCTATCCGGAAATCCGCACCATCAAGCTGATCGACTACAAGGTTCGCGTACTTGAAGAGAAGCGAGGCACCAGCGCCAAGGTGCGCGTGCTCATCGAAACCAGCGACGGGCAGAACACCTGGGGCACGGTAGGCGTCTCGACCAACATCATCGAAGCCAGCCTCCGCGCGCTCAACGACAGCCTCAACTACTACCTCTTCACCAGCAAAGCAAAAGCGGCCATGACGACTGCCACCGAAGAGGCCCTGCCAAACGGATAAGCCGTAGAGGTATATGGCGTGCGCTTTGAGCAAAGGGGCATCTCGACTTGTCGGGATGCCTTTTTTGTTAAACAGAAATTTTTTCTGTTTATCCCATGAAACCTGCAAGCCCCATACAACTTGCATTTATCTCCAGAAACGCCTTATCTTTAACGTGATTGTTCACTCCTGACCCCTAACAGGAAACTCCATGCGCATTCACGACATCGATCCGGACAACCGGCCCAGGGAGCGCTTTTTGCGCTCCGGTAAGGAAGCCCTCAGCCCCGCCGAGCTGCTTGCCCTCATTCTGCGCTCCGGCACACCGAACCTCAACATCATCGACACCTGCAACCAGCTCATTGCAGAGCGCGGCCTTGAAGGGCTTGCTGATTTGTCGCTTCAGGAATTGCAGGAACAACCGGGCATAGGCCAAGCCAAAGCCATGCAGATCGCAGCCGTTTTCGAACTACACCGCCGCATCCGGTTCGCACGAAACATGAACCGGAAAATACAGGGCGCGCGAGACGTATTCGAGTACATGCAGGGACGCATTCCCGACGAGTCAAAAGAGCACCTGTTCGTGCTGTTCCTCAACACGAAAAACCGGATTCTCAGTCACGAAACAATTACCGTAGGCACGCTCACCTCCTCGCTCATCCACCCAAGAGAAATCTTCAAGGCGGCGATCCGGCAAAGCGCACACTCCATCATTTTAGTGCACAACCATCCATCAGGTGACGTGCAGCCAAGTAACGCCGACAAGCAGGTCACCTCGATTCTGAAAAAATCGGGCGACCTGCTCCAGATAGCGCTGCTCGACCATGTCATCGTCAGCAACGACAACTGGTTCAGCTTCAGGGATCACTCGCTGCTCTGAACGATTAAAAGCTCTTTTCGACTACAATATGCTGGCAATTCTGAGGCTGGTGGCTGTTCTTTGCTGTGAACCGGATACCTCAGATGAGAATCATTTCCTGAAAAAGCAGTCTGGGAAACTGTCTGAAACGATCTCGGTTAAACACTGGTTTTAACTCGTGTGTGTCGCAACAGTTGCGACAGGAGTTAGAGGCTCAGAGGCAAGCTCTGGAGATGAAAGCTCACGAACATTTTTGGCCTGAAGACCTTTTTGTGTTTTGTCGATTTCGTATTCCACTTCGGAATCCTGATTCAACACCTTGAAACTCTGATCTGAATTGATAGCTGAGAAATGAACAAAAATGTCTTCTCCCCCATCCGGGTTCAGGATAAAACCGTACCCTTTTTTGCCATCAAACCACTTGACCTTACTTTTAGCCATGATGACACCCGCAGGTTAATGTTAAGCGATTGTGACGAATAAATAATGATTACCACTTTTTTTAATATAGAATATTTCGCCATTTGACGCAATACTTGCAAATTATTTCAGTACTATCACGCTTATATATAAAAAACAGCTACTCCATTTATCGCAATCATGACACATATCATTCTCGTCACGGGCGCAGGTAAAGGTATCGGCAAAGCAATCGCCATCGAATTCGCCAGAGCTGCGAAGTATAATCCGGATTTCGAACCCGTCCTGGTGCTCTCTTCACGGACCCAAAGTGACCTGGATGCTCTTGCGCTCGAATGCCGTGCTGAGGGAGCCGCAACCGATACGGTTACAGCAGATCTGTCAAAAATGGACGATGTAAAGCGATTAAGTGATTATGTACTCAACCGGCACGACGCGATCGACTGCCTAGTCAACAATGCGGGTATCGGACGCTTCAAACCGCTCGAAGAGTTGACCGAAGAGGATTTCGACGCCACGATGAACACTAATTTGAAAGGAACCTTTTTCCTCACCCAGACGCTCTTTGCGGCCATGCAAGAGAGGCGTTCGGGTCACATCTTCTTTATCACTTCTGTAGCTGCCGAAAAAGCCTTCAAAACCTCGTCGGTGTACAGCATGTCAAAATTCGGACAGCGAGGCCTGATTGAAAGCCTTCGCCTGTACGGCCGGGAATGCAACGTACGGATCACAGATGTCATACCCGGAGCCGTCCTGACCCCGATGTGGGGAGAGGTCAACGATGAAATGCAGGCCGCGATGATGAGGCCCGAAGACATTGCCACTCCTGTGGTGCAGGCCTATTTTCAACCGGCGAGAACAACCGTTGAAGAGATCGTGCTCAGACCAACCGGTGGCGACATGAAAGATTGATAAAGGGAATAACTTATGAACAAAATTGACTGGATGACCATCATGCAAAACCGTCGCTAACAATGCGACCTGATTTGTCAACAGGCTATTATCAATTATCAACTATTCCTCTTATCTTCCGTTTCTTCAAAGCATTCACCACAGAATACACCATCACCATGAGTCTCAAGGAACGAATCGACCAGGAAATGAAAGAGGCGCTCAAAAGCGGCGACAAAACCCGCCTCAACACCATTCGCTCAATCCGCGCCGCACTGCTGGAAAAAGAGGTTTCCATCAGGGTTGGCGGCAAAGGTGAACTCACCGAAGAGCAGGAGCTCGAAGTGGTCATGGGACTTGCCAAACGGCGACGTGACGCTATCGATCAGTTCACAGCGGGCAACCGCCCGGACCTGGCCGAAAACGAGGCTGCCGAACTGACGGTACTTGAGGAATACCTTCCAAAACAGCTGTCGGACGAAGAGGTTGAAACCACAATCCGTGAGATCGTAACCCAGACTGGCGCAGCTTCAATGAAAGATATGGGCAAAGTTATGGGGCTGGCGATGAAAGCTCTCAAGGGCAAAGCCGATGGAGGCAAAGTCCAGAACATCGTCAAAGCTATCCTCTCAGCCTAACCACCATTTGCCGAAAAACCATGCTCGATATTTCTTACATCCGTCAGAATCCGGAGGAAGTAAAAGAGATGCTGCGCCAACGCCAGCAAAGCGACGACCTCCCCAAAATTGACCAACTGTTAGAACGCGACGCCGAGCGCAAAGCGATGGTGCAGCGCACTGATGACCTCAAAGCCTTGCGTAATAGGGTTTCAAAGGAGATCGCCAACATCAAGCGCACCGGTCAGGGGTCCGGCGAGGAGCTGATCAGTCAGATGAAATCCGTCTCGAACCAGATCAGCGATCTCGACCTTGGACTCTCGACGCTTGAAGACGAGATAGAAGAGCTACTGCTTACCTTGCCGAACAAGCTCCACGAAAGTGTGCCGGAAGGACGCTCGGCGGATGAAAATGTGCTCTACAAAGGTCCGGTTTCGTTTGAGCATGATCTGGACTTTCCAGTCAAAGACCACCTCGAACTCGGCAAGAGCCTCGGCCTGCTAGACTTCGAGCGTGGCGCGAAGATCAGCGGCGCGGGCTTCCCGGTCTACACCGGCAAAGGTGCTCGGCTGGAGCGGGCACTCATCAACTTCATGCTCGACACCCACTCCGCAAACCACGGCTACACAGAGGTATTCCCGCCCTTCATGGTCAACCGCGATTCGCTGCGCGGCACCGGCCAGTGGCCCAAGTTCGCCGATCAGGTCTACCACATGCCCGAGGACAGCCTGTACGCCATCCCGACCGCTGAGGTCCCGGTGACGAATCTGCATCGCGGCGAGATGCTCGACGCCGACAAGCTGCCGATCGCCTACGCCGCCTACTCGGCCTGCTTCCGGCGCGAGGCGGGCAGCTACGGCAAGGACACGCGCGGCTTCCTGCGGACACACCAGTTCAACAAAGTGGAGATGGTGCGCTTCACCCGGCCTGAAAAGTCGTACGAAGCGCTCGAAGAGATTCTCGGCCACGCCGAAGCGATCCTCGTCGCGCTCAAGATTCCCTACCGCGTCATCACGCTTTGCAGCGGCGACATCAGCGCCAACGCCGCCAAGTGCTACGACATCGAGGTGTGGTCGCCCGCGGAGAACAAATACCTCGAAGCATCGAGCGTCTCGAACTTCGAGGACTACCAGGCCCGCCGTGCGAACATCCGCTTCAAGCCCGGCGCCAAAGCCAAACCGGAGTTCGTGCACACCCTCAACGGCTCGGGCCTGGCCACCTCAAGGCTGATGGTCTCCCTGCTCGAACACTACCAGACCGCCGACGGCAAGATCATGGTGCCGGAAGTGCTGCGCCCCTACACTGGATTCGATGTGATCGGGTGAAGGTGAAAAGTGGACGTTGTGGACGGAGTGGACGACGTGGACGGAACAGGAAAACGAGGCGCGGCAAAAAACCGCGCCTTTGCTTTTTCAGATTTTGTCTTTGAATTCGCAGACCATCGCGCTGACCGTGTCGGTATCGATGAGGAAGGTATCGTGGCCGTAAGGTTCCTGGAGAGAGAGCAGACGTGAGCCAGGGATGAGGCGCGCAAGCTCCTCCTGTTCCTCCTTGGGGTAGAGAATATCCGAATCGATAGAGAGAATCTCCACGGGCATGGTGATCGCGCCGAGCGCCGCCTCGTAGGATTCGCGGCCACGGCCGAGATCGTGCATATCCATCGCTCTGGTAAGGGTGACGTAGGTGTTGGCGTCGAAGCGCCCGACCAGCTTATCGCCCTGGTGGCGCATGTAGCTCTCCGCCTCGAACAGTCCGTCCTTGCGCTGCTCGCGCGCGAACCGCTCCTGGTAATTCTCGAAGCAGCGATAAGTGCACATCGCCATCATCCGCGCGGCGGCAAGCCCTTTGCGCGGCTGCTGCGCCGGATCGTACCAGCCGTCCTGCCACTCCGCGTCAGCAGCGATAGCCTGCCGCTGCGCCTCGCTCTGCGCGATGCACCAGGCCGAATGGCGCCCCGAACTTCCCATTGGCATCAGCCCCCCGACCATTTCCGGATACATCGCCCCCCATTCGAGCACCTGCATCCCGCCGAGCGATGCGCCAATCACCAGCTTGATTTTTTCGATGCCGAGCGCTTGCAGAAGCTGTCGCTGTGCGGTAACCATGTCACGAATCGTGATGCGCGGAAAATCGGGGCCGTAGCGCTTGCCGCTCTTCGGATTGAGCGACAGCGGCCCAGTCGAGCCGTAACAGCTTCCGATCACGTTGCTGCAGATGATGAAATCCTTCATCTCGTCGAACGCCTTCCCCTCACCAAACATGCCGCTCCACCAGGCATCAGCGTCGGCATTGCCGGTCAGAGCGTGACAAATCAGGATGACGTTGTTTTTCTCGGCGTTCAGCGTGCCCCAAGTTCGATAGGCGATCTTCAATTCCGGCAGCTCTCCGCCAAGTTCGAGCGGCAAAGGTTCGCTGGATTTAAAAGAGCAGGTACTATCGGAAATAATCGGGATATACTCCATCTGGGTCATGCTAAATTCTCAAATGCCTGGCTGAAATCAGCCTTGATGTCATCGATATGCTCGATGCCGACCGACACGCGAACCATGTCCGCAGTCACGCCCGCCGACTGCTGCTCTTCGGCGCTGAGCTGCTGATGCGTCGTCGAAGCGGGATGGATCACCAGCGTCTTGGCGTCGCCAACGTTGGCAAGGTGGCTGGCCAGCTTCACGCTGTCGATGAACTTCACCGCTTTTTCGTAGCCACCCTTCACACCGAAAGTCAGTACGCAACCGAAGCCATGCGTGAGGTATTTTTTGGCCAGCTCGTGGGTCGGATGGTTTTCGAGGCCGGGATAGTTCACCCACTCGACCGCGTCGTGCGCGTCGAGCCAGCGTGCCAGTTCGAGCGTGTTGTCGAGGTGGCGCTGCACCCGGAGCGAAAGCGTTTCGAGGCCCTGCAACAGCATGAAGGAGTTGAACGGGCTGATCGCCGGGCCGAAGTCCCGCAGCCCCTCGACCCGCGCCCGCGCGATGAAGGCCAGATCGCCGACCGCTTCGTAAAACTTCAGACCGTGGTACCCCTCCGAGGGCTCCGTGAAGAGCGGAAACTTGCCGTTGCCCCAGTCGAACGTGCCCGCATCGACGATGATACCCCCCATCGAGGTACCGTGCCCGCCGATCCATTTCGTAGCCGACTCGACCACAATGGATGCGCCATGCTCGATCGGGCGGCAGAGGTAGCCCCCGCAACCGAAGGTGTTATCGACAATCAGCGGAATACCGTTCTCGCGAGCGACAGCCGCCAGCGCTTCGAAGTCCGGCACGTGAAACGCCGGATTTCCGATTGACTCGGTGTAAATCGCCTTGGTATTCTCATCGATTGCGCTGCGGAACGCCTCCGGATCGTTGCCATCAACAAACTTGACCTCGATACCGAGCCGCTTGAAGGCGACCTTGAACTGGTTGTAGGTGCCGCCGTACAGGTAGCTCGACGAAACGATGTTGTCCCCCGCCTGGCAGATGGTGGCAATCGTGATGAACTGGGCCGAATGACCGCTCGCCACGCCAAGCGCCGCCTTCCCCCCTTCGAGCGCCGCCATGCGCTTTTCGAGCACGTCGGTGGTCGGGTTCATCAGGCGCGTGTAGATATTGCCCGGCTTGCGAAGCGCGAACAGATCCGCCCCGTGCTCGGCGTTCTCGAACACGTACGACGTCGTCTGGTAAATCGGCACGGCTCGCGATCCGGTCGCCGGATCGGGCTCCTGACCGGCGTGAACCTGCAAGGTCTCGAACCGGAAGGTGTTATCCTTGGTCATGGCAAAAAATCGATGGTTGAAGCAATCGCGCAGCAGGGGGAGATGGGGGACCGGTTATAACCGTGGGAAAGCAAGTGAGGTATGAATTCAACGGGGATGCATACATCATCTTTCCCGGAACTCCTCCGGGATGGATTTGGCACCTCTCATGTGGAATGAAGGTTGCCAAGGCTTCGCAGGGCCAGTCCCTCCGCCTTTCTGGATGATAGCTCGAAATCTGAAAAAGAACGTTCAAGTTTCAGGAATCTACGACAGACGATACTATTTTACAACCCGTTGCCACTCGCTTTCATGAAAAAATACTCGACATCTTCCCGATCTATGACCGCACGTGAACTCGCCCTCCGCCTCCTCGTCGAACTCGACGGCATGAAAAAATCCGACGAGCTGCTCAAGCGGATGCTCGAAAAATCGGGCCTCGGCCAGAGCGACCGGGCGCTGGCCCGCGAGCTGGTCGCGGGCACGCTGAAGTACCGGCTCCAGTGCGATTACGTCATCGAGCGATTTTACCGCCACAACTACGCCAAAGCCGCCGAAACGCTGAAACATATCCTGCGCCTCGGCGTCTATCAGCTCCTGCACCTCGACCGCGTGCCCCGCTCGGCGGCGGTGAACGAATCGGTCAAACTCGCCCGTAAGTTCAAGGGCGACCACCTCTCACGGCTGGTCAACGGCCTGTTGCGCAACATCTCGAAAGCGACGATTGATCTGGAGGGATGGACGGCTGATCTGAACGAAGCGGTAAGGCTCTCGATCCGCTACTCCTTCCCGGAGTGGCTGGTCAGCCGGTGGATCGAAAACTACGGCGCTGAAACCGCCGCTGCGATGATGGCTTACGCCAACCAGCCACCCGCCACAGCATACCGGATCAACCTGTTGAAAACCGATCTGGACTCGTTACTGGCGAAGCAAGAACTTGCAGATGCGACTCAGATTGCGAATGACGAGGGACTTGGCCGCTTCTTCTTCTCAAAGTCGTTCGAGAGGATAGAACCACTGCTGCGGGATGGCATCGTGAGCGTGCAAAACCCGACGCAGGGACTCGCTTGCCTGCTCGCCGCGCCGGAGCCGGGCAGCACGGTGGTCGATTTATGCGCTGCGCCGGGCGGCAAATCGACCTTCATGGCAGAGCTGATGCAGAACCGGGGCCGCGTCATCGCGCTCGACCGCACGCCCGCCAAGGTCGAGCGGCTCGCCTCGAACGCAGAGGCGCTCGGGCTCAACATCATCGAACCGCGCGAAGGCGACGCGCTCACCTTCGACCCGGAGTGCGCGGTGGACACCATCCTGCTCGACGCGCCCTGCACCGGCACTGGCGTGCTTGGCCGCCGCGCCGAACTCCGCTGGCGCACCACACCCGAAAAGCTGCGCGAGCTGGCCGATCTCCAGAAAGCGATGCTCGACCGCGCCGCATCGCTGCTACAACCCGGCGGCGTGCTGCTCTACGCCACCTGCTCGGTCGAGCCTGAGGAGAATGAACAGCAGGCCGAGGCCTTCCTGCAAAGCCACCCCGAATTTGTGGCCGAGCAATCCTGCTTGACACTGCCCGGCTCGCGCGAAGGCTTCGACGGAGGGTTTGCCGTGCGGTTCCGGAAAACGGAGGGCTGAAAATGTCGGGACTTGAAGAGCCTTGGCGGGGAACGCTCGACACTTTTTTGAACTACCTCACCATCGAGCGCAACTTTTCAGGCAACACCAGAGAGTCGTACCTGAACGACCTCGGACGCTACCTCGCATATTTGCAGGAGCAGCAGATCAAGCCCACGGAAACCAAACCGAACAACATCCGACAATTCATCGAAGAGTTGCACGACATCGGCCTCGAAGCAAGCTCGGTTGCACGAAACATCTCAGCCATCCGCTCGTTCCACAAGTTCCTGCTCGCCGAGCGCCTCGCGCCAGCCAATCCTGCCGAAAATATCCACCAGCCGAAACTCGCGCGCACCCTGCCCTCGGTGCTGACCGTCGAGGAGATGATGGCACTGCTCGACGCTCCGCTCAGGCGACATCCACCCGGCAGCTTCATGCTGCGCGACAAAGCGATGCTCGAACTGCTCTACGCCACCGGCATCCGGGTCAGCGAACTGATCGGTCTGGGCAAATTGAATTTGTATCTGGATGAGGGATTCATAAGAGTCTTCGGCAAAGGCTCCAAAGAGCGGCTTGTGCCTGTCGGAAAGAGCGCAACAACATGGGTCAAGCGCTATCTTGAAGAGCTTCGACCCGGCATGGTCAGCGCAACGTCGAAGGACGTGCTCTTTCTGAACTCACGCGGCGGCAAACTCTCGCGCATGTCCGCGTGGAACATCGTGCGCCAGCACGCCATCATCGCCGGCATCGAAAAGCCGATCAGCCCACACACCTTCCGCCACTCCTTCGCAACCCACCTGCTCGAAGGCGGGGCCGACCTGCGCGCCGTACAGGAGATGCTCGGCCACAGCTCCATCATCGCCACCCAGATCTACACCCACATCGACCGTTCATTCGTCAAGGAAGTACACAGTACATTCCACCCGAGAGGGTAAAAAAAGTGGACGTTGTGGACTTGATGGACGAAGTGGACGGGAAATCGCGGGCGATCTTTTCTTCAATTCATAATTCTCTTCATCCCTTCATCACCCCCACCGGCACGAGCTTTGCAACCTTGCGCGCGATGCCGGCGGAGACGACCGTGCTGACCACATCATCGATATCCTTGTAGGCCCGCGGCGCTTCTTCAGCGAGGCCCGCCAGCGATCCGGCCTGCACGGAAACGCCCATCGCTTCGAGCTCCCGCCTGAGCTGACCGCCTTGCACCAGATGCTTGGCCTTCTTCCTCGACATCCGCCGCCCGGCGCCGTGGCACGACGAGCCGAAGCTTTCACGCATCGAAGCAGGCGCGCCTTCCAGCACGAAAGACGCCGTTCCCATGCTGCCGGGAATAATCACCGGCTGGCCTGGAAAGGCGCGGGTCGCACCCTTGCGATGCACGAGAAGCTGGCGGCTTTGGCCATCTATTTCGTGGGTTTCGACCTTGGCGATGTTGTGCGCCACGTCATAGACCACGTGCAATGGCGAACTGCCGATGACCGCTTTCCACGCCTGACGGATCTCCCAGGTGATGAGCTGACGATTCGACCACGCGAAGTTTGCACCGGCGGACATGGCACTGAAGTACTCCTGCCCCTCGGCGGAGTGGAACGGTACGCAGCATAGCTCGCGGTCGGGCACCGTGATGCCGTACGTCGGCATCGCGCGATTCATCACGCGGATAAAATCGGTTGCGATCTGGTGACCGAGGCCGCGTGAGCCTGTGTGAAGCTGGATGACGATCTGCCCCTCGAAAAGCCCCATGCGCCCGGCAGCATCGCGGTCGTAAATGGTGTCGATCCGGTCGATCTCGACAAAGTGATTACCCGCCCCCATCGTGCCGAGCTGATCCCGTCCCCGCTGCTTTGCGTGCTCGGAAACCTTCGACGCATCAGCCGCATCGAGCACGCCACCCGACTCGATGTGGCCGAGATCTTCCGGCTCTGCATACCCAAACTCAACCATGCGAGGCGCTCCATCGCGAAGCACCTGATCGAGCTGTTTCGATGAAAAGGTGATCTGGTTGCCATGCCCAACGCCGGAAGGAACCTGCCGGTAAATCTCCCTTGCAAGCTCCGAAATTCTGCCGCGTAAATCCTCGAACCGCTCCCCGGAAGCCAGCAAACGCACCCCGCAGTTGATGTCGTAGCCGATGCCTCCGGGAGAGATGACGCCCTCGTCGAGATCGAACGCCGCTACGCCGCCAATCGGAAAACCGTACCCCTCATGAATATCCGGCATGGCCAGCGCAAACCCGACGATGCCTGGAAGGGTCGCGACGTTCGCAAGCTGTTCGAGAGAGCGGTCGGCAAGAATCTGGTCGAGCATCACCTCAGAAGCATAAAACCTCGCAGGAACCCGCATATCGCTCCGGTACGAAAGCGGAATCTCCCACAGCCGCTCTCCAATCTTTTTGATCGACGATCGTTTCATCGTTCCTCCGCAAAGCGTCCCGATAGATTGGGACGCCTTCACAATTATCAACTATCCATTCTTTTTCTGATGCCCCTCGAATTCGATGCGAAGTGCCGAAAGGGTCAGGTTGACATCGAAAAGAAACAGCACAAGTGAGGCGATCAGACAAATCATGCTGATGATGAACACGATGGAGACCAGCAACGGCACATCAAAATGCAAGAGACTGGTCAGGAACAGCAGGATGATAAGCGTAGCCGCCCCGAGACAGCTTGCGGCGGCCAGCATGATGGCGCTCCGCACATAAAGAGCACGCCTCCAGAGCACATCAATTTCTCGGTCGATGCGGGTTCTGTCCGCGCCGAACAGCCGATCCCCCTGCTCCAACAGCTCTCGCGAGCGGTCGATGATTCTCGCCAGGCGGTTCGACATGGTAAGCAAAAGCAGACCCAACCCGGAAATCAGGATAACCGGGCCAATGGCGGTTTGCAAAACGGGAACCAGCTCGCTGATGGTTTTGATGGTCATGGCTGTCACGTATTTTCTTTGGTGTCCGGCTCAGCCCGGCGCAGTTCATTCGAGAGCAGATCGAGCCTGTCACCGGGCTTCGGAATAAGCGCGTCAACAGCAAGTTCATCGTGCAGAAATCCCTGGAACGACTGCTTGACATTCTCATCGCCGTGTACGATCATCACCTTAGGCGACCCGGCCCTTGTCTTCAGCCAGCGCAAGAGGTCGGAGCGGTCACCGTGCGCCGACAGGCCACCGACGGTGTGCAGTTGAGCCTGCACTCGATACATCCTTCCGTGCAGTGACACCGCCTTACTTCCCTCGACGATCTCGCGCCCGAGTGTACCCTCAGCCTGGAATCCGGTGATGATAAGGTGACACTCGGGCCGTTCGATGTTTCGTTTCAGATGGTGCACGATGCGACCGCCATTGCACATGCCGCTGCCGGCGATAATAATTGCGCCCTGATGGAGCTCGTTGATCTTCATCGACTGCTCCACCCTGCCGGTCAGATGCAGGTTTTCGATGGGCGGCATGCAGCGCAGATTGCGGCGGAACAGCCGCGCCTCGGCATCCCACAACTCGTCATAGTGCCAGTAAATACGACTTGCTTCGATCGCCATCGGGCTGTCGAGAAACACCTGCCATTTTTCCAGTTTCCACTCTTTGAAGTGCTCACCAAACAGATAGAGCAGCTCCTGGCTACGGCCAATCGAAAATGCGGGAATGAGAATGTTGCCGCAATCGTGGCAGGCTGTTTCGATGATTTCACCAAGTTCGGCCAGAGTCTTGTCGAAATTGCGGTGCAGCCGGTCGCCGTAGGTGCTTTCGACGATGACTGTATCAGCCTCGCCAATCGCTTCGGGATCGTTCAGAATCGGCGAGCCGTACTGGCCAAGATCGCCACTGAACACAACCGTGCGGCTCTTGTCGTCTTCCGTGATTTCGAGTTTGACGAATGCCGAGGCGAGAATGTGACCCGCATCGTAGAGCGTCACAGCGATGCCCGGCAGAATTTCTCGCCGCTCACCGTAGCGCATGCCTGTCATGGTTCTGACGCATTGCAGGGCTTCATCGACCGTGTAAAGCGGCTCGGCATTTTTCTGGCCGTGCTTGCGCATGAACCGTGCGTCATTCTCGGAAAGCATCGCCGAATCCCTGAGCAGAACTCGGCACAGATCGATGGTTCCGTGATGGGTGTAGATCGACCCTTTGAAACCCCGATTCACCAGCTGGGGAAGGCGGCCTGAGTGGTCGATGTGGCCGTGGCTGAGCACGACAGCATCGATTTCATGAGGATCAAACGGAAAAGGCTCGCGGTTGAGCGCTTCGACATCGCGGCTGCCTTGGACCAATCCGCAATCAAGCAGCACCGTAAATCCGCCAGCCCGCAAAATGTGACAGGAACCCGTCACCCTTTTCGTCGCCCCGTAGAATTCAATTTCCATGATCGCCCCCGTGTTTTGATGAACCGGTTTTCCGGCAGACCGGATGAGCCAAGAGCCTTTTTAAAATGTACGAAGCCCCGGTGTGGAAAAGCAAAAAGCCCGACGCGATGTCACCATAACGTCAGGCTTTCAGCTCTTGAACCGGGCAAATGGCAAATATCAATCAGTCGCCCATACGTTTCTTTTTTCTGCCGGAAGAAAAGCCTGTAAAGAATGGTTTACCATCCTTTTTCTGACGTCCTCCCGAAGACTTGCCGAAGCTCTTTTTGCGGTCGCCACCAAAACTGCGGTCGCCGCCGCGATCTTTTCCAAAGCTGCGGTTACCACCGCGATCGCCACCAAATCCACGATCTTGACGGTCGCCATAACCACCCTGATGCTCATCCATTTTCGAGACCCTGAGCTGGCGTCCGCAAACCCTGACTTTCTTGAGCTCCTGGAACACGTCGTTCGGCATTCCCGCCGGAAGCTCGACCGTGCTGTACTGCTCGCTAATATGAATGCGGCCGACCGCTTCGGGGTCAAGTCCGATTTCGTTGATGATCGCTCCGGCGATATTGCCCGGCTTAACGTCGTGCATCCTGCCAACTTCGAGACGGTAGGTCTCCATCTTTTCGTCGGAATAGAGGCTGCCCTTGCGCTGCTTTTTCGGCTCGCGCTCACGGCGATCGTCATCACGGAAAGAGTCACGGCTGTCGCGGCGCTCCCGGCGTTCGCGCTCGGGCCTTGGCTTGAGCAGGAACGGCTCGTCGCCCTGAAAGAGCTTGGCCAGCGCTGCCGCGGCTTCGAGTTCGGAAACATCGTGCTCCTGGCAATACTGGCCGATCATGCTAACGTAAAACTCAAGGTCTTCGGCGGCGATGGTATCGGTAATGCGCTGCTTGAAGCGGGCGATGCGTTTGTCGTTGACCGTCTCGGTCGAGGGCATCTCCATCTTTTCGATACGCTTGCGGGTGGCGCGCTCGATGGCGTAGAGCATTCCGCGCTCCCTCGGCGACACGAACAGAATCGCCTCGCCGCTACGGCCCGCGCGTCCGGTTCTACCGATGCGGTGCACGTAAGATTCGGTATCGGTCGGGATATCGTAGTTGATGACGTGGCTGATGCGATCGACATCAAGTCCGCGCGCGGCCACGTCGGTAGCGATGACGATGTTCAGCGCCCCGCTTTTAAGCTGATCGACCACGCGCTCGCGAGCCGACTGCACCATATCGCCATTCAGCGCGGCGGCAAGATAGCCGCGTGCCTGAAGCTTTTCGGCGAGATTTACGGTCTCGGTCTTGGTGCGCACGAAGATGATGATGCCGTCGAACGGCTCGACTTCGAGGATGCGTGTCAGGGCATCAAGCTTGTGGTGCCCGCCGACCATCCAGTAGCGCTGGCGAATCGTTTCGACCGTGGTGGTTTTGGTCTTGATGGTAATCTCTGCCGGAGCTTGCAGGTACTTGCGGGCGATGCGCAAGATCGGCTGCGGCATGGTAGCCGAAAAGAGCGCCACCTGGCGGCTTTCGGGCGTCTGGTCGAGAATCCACTCGACATCGTCGATAAAGCCCATGCGCAACATCTCGTCAGCCTCGTCGAGCACCAGGCACTTCAAACCGTCGAGGTTCAGGGTGCCCTTGCGCATGTGATCCATCACGCGGCCCGGCGTGCCGACAACCACGTGCACGCCGCGCTTGAGCATCCGGATCTGACCACCGTAATCCTGCCCGCCGTAGATCGGCAGCACGTGGAATCCCGGCATGCGCTCGGCGTATTTGTGGAACGCTTCGGCCACCTGAATCGCCAGCTCGCGAGTCGGAGCAAGCACAAGCACCTGAGGGTCGCTCAAAGAAAGATCGATATTGGACAGCATCGGCAAAGCGAACGCTGCCGTCTTGCCGGTACCGGTCTGCGCCTGGCCGAGCACGTCACGGCCTTCAAGAAGCAGCGGAATAGTGTTGGCCTGAATCGGCGTCGGGGTTTCATAGCCCACCGCTTCAAGCGCCTGAAGCAGGGGTTCAGCCAGTCCGAGGCTGCGGAAATTCACGGAATTGTCTTGCTGTTGTTCGCTCATACTCTCCTTCCAAGTCATTGATAAAAGCGCCGTAAAAGCCAAAAATCCCGACAGCAATCGGAAAGATTACGTTCTGACGGCACACGAAAAAACCCTTTCTGGGCGTACGTGGTCGCAATGCTGGAAAGAAGAGAAATGAAGAGGGGTAGTCTCACATCAATCATGCGGCAGAACCGGAGTCTGCCATCGATCCATCACAATCAGCAGGAAAATGCAGCCCTGTTGGCTGGCGTTCCTGACTCTTTCTTGGCATCATCACCACATCACAAAAACACGTGACTGGTCATCTCTGCAAGCAAAACGCTGGGGATAGAAACAGACCGAATCATCGTTAATCGTTTAATATGATACGATTTTATTCGGCCAAAGAAGAATTTCTTTTTTTGGAGGACAACAAACGCTGGCCTCAAAACACCTTCCCCGTCAGCATGAGCCGGCACAATTCCCGGTACTCTGCCCCACTGGATTTGAGGATCGATTCGTACAGACAGACGGCATCAAGCGTACCGGCCCAAGTGACCGACTCGCTCAGTTTACGGTGACCCATTGCGCGAAAATCATGCGAGTTGAAGCGTGCGATGGTCAGGTGCAGAAGGAACGACTTACGAGGCTCATCCGGCACTCCGGTCACGGCATGGAGCTGACGGGAAAACCCGGACATGGCGGCAGGCGCTTTTCCGGTAGCCCAGATGAGCCTCGGGCGGCGCTTGTCGGGCCCAAACGAAACGCGCTCGAACGTGACCTCGAACGGCGCTTGGCTCGCAGCCGCGCCCTGCAAGGCTCGGCACACCGCATCGACTTCGACGCACGGCCACGGCGGCACCATCGTCAGGTGCAGGCTTTCCGGTTTGACCCATCGCACCTTCAGCTCACGATGCTTCTGCCGAAACTCCATCGCCGCTTCAGCCAGTTCACGACTCGCCGGCAAACCCACAAATACTCGTCTGCCTTCCATCAGATGTCCATCAGCACTATTGCAATCCAGGACCCGTCGGCACGCTTTTCGACCTTTGCGCCATGATAGGTCACCGCCTTGATCTCATCCCTCGCACCGGAAATTGCTCTGCCGACAAACGAGCCGTCGACAAACTTGTCGCTGATCGACCGGATGACAAGCGAGTCGTACGCTTCGCGGTGAATCTGGGAAAGCGTATGCGCTTCGTTGAGCAGATCGACCAGCAAGGCCGTACGGTCGGGGGCATCGATCCGAAACGGGCGCTCAACCGGCTCCCTCCCCCACTCCGGCCCAGTCCACTCAGTCATGGCGTACAACGCCTCGCCGAGCAGCTCAGCCAAACTCCCGGCGGTCACCTCGAAGCACAGATCTGCGGTATGTTCAAGCTGACGAAACGGCATGTTCCTGTATTTCGGTATTGATGTTTGCTGCCTTTATCAATGTAAAAAACACCGAACCGGAATTGCAGCATCAGCTTGCCATCCCGCGCCTTGCACTTTTTTTATTACCTTGAGCATAGCATCTATCTATCAAAAAAATCATGGCTTCACTCGCCCTCGCTGCATACCGGTTTCTCTCTCCGCTTCAACCGCATCTGCTCCGGCTGCTGGCAGTGCGCAAGCCGAGGCTGAAGACCTTCGCCGAGGCGCGCGCCAACCTGTTCGAAGAGCTTCAGACACGGCTGAACGCGTTGCCGGAACCCAAATACCGCCTCTGGATTCACGCCTCGTCAGTCGGCGAGTTCGAACAGGCCCGTCCGATCATCGCAGAACTCCGGCAGCAGCTGCCGGATCTGGACGTCGTGGTCTCCTTTTTCTCCGACTCGGGTTATGAGACCCGCAAGCACTACCCCGACGCGGCGGCGGTCTTCTACCTGCCGCTCGACACGCCGCAGAATGCGCGGAGGCTGGCCGACATGATCGGCGCGGATATTTTCATGCTGATGCGCTACGACTTCTGGCCGAATCACCTCGAAGCCATCAAGAAAAGCGGCGCGAGAATGATCCTTGCCGCTGCCGTGCTCCCGCTGGGTTCTCCCTATCTGAAGCCCGCCCTCAGTGGCTTTTACCGGGAGATTTTTGCGCTGTTTGACGCTATTTACACCATCGATGGCAACGACCGCGAAACCTTCCAGAACCGGTTCGGCTGTCGGACGGTCTTTACAGCAGGCGATCCGCGATTCGACCAGGTCTTCGAGCGGCAGAAAAAAAGCGACGAGCGGGCAGCGCGCCTCACCCCTCTGTTCCGCGATAGACCAGTGCTAGTTAGCGGAAGCACCTGGGAGCCGGACGAAGCGATTCTCGTGCCAGCATGGCTTTCGCTCCGCACGAAACTTAGTCTCGTGCTGGTACCTCACAAGGTTGACCGGCAGAACATCCGGCGGCTGATGCAGTTCCTCCGTCAGCAGAACATAGATGCCGTAACGATTTCGGAGATGGATGAAACCTTCGACCCGGCAAAGCAGGTGCTCGTCGTCGATCAGGTCGGCTACCTCGCCGAGTTGTACGCCATCGCATCGATCGCTTACGTGGGCGGCGGCTTCGGCGTGAACGTGCACAACACCATCGAACCGGCCGTGCACGGCATTCCGGTGCTTTTCGGCCCGCGGCACGGCAATTCACCCGAGGCGGCCGGGCTCATTGACGCCGGAGCGGCAAAGGTCGTCACCAGCGAACCGGAACTCCGGCAAGCGCTGAGCAATTTGGTCGATGATGCCACGCAACTGAAAAAGACCGGAGAAAAGGCCGCAGGGTACGTCAACGCCCGGCTCGGAGCCACCGTTATTATCACACGAGACATCGCACAGCATTGCCGGACGAAATCGTGATTTCCGTATATTCAGGCAAATGCACTGAACCTCAATCCAACTTCTTCCGGCACGATGTTGAGACTGCGCCTGCCGGATCAAGTGCAAACTCTGAACGACTATGTTAAGCAGAATCCAAAGCCTTTACCTTTTGATCGCTGCGCTGCTTGCCTTTTTCAGCATGGCCTTTCCGTTCTGGGTCTTTACGACCAATACCGTCGTGCTTTTCGGCGACTTCACCAGCGTGGATGGCGCAGGAATGCTCGTCTCTGCCGGAAGCATTGCGGGCGGCATTCTTTCGCCTCTCACCGGCATCGTGGCACTGGTCACCATTTTTCTGTTCAACAAACGAAAGCTCCAGCAGACGCTCATCGTGCTCTGTTTCGTGCTGTTCGTAGCCGACCTGCTTGCCGGGCTTGTAGGTGGGCACTTCCTGAAACAGTACCTCGAAACGCAATCGACGTCGGTCAGCTTCGCGCCCGGCAGCGGCCTGTTTATGCTGCTTCCCGAACCGATCTTCTTCTGGCTCGCCTCGCTCGGCGTAAAAAAGGATGAAAAAATCGCCACCGCGTACAAGAGGCTCTGAAGATGCGCATCGTTTTTTCAATAGGCGACATTCACGGCATCGGCCCTGAAATCATCCTGAAAAGCATGCTCGCACTGCCGTCGGGAAAAGACACCTGCGTCGTCGCCGGATCGTTCAAAGCGCTTGAATTTTATCGCGACCTGCTCGACCTGCCGGTGGAATTGCGGCAAATCGGCGGGGCAGATGCTATTGCAACCATCGCGCCTGAACCGGGCGTGCTGCACGTGCTGAGCGTTGCCGAGCCGGATACCGTCGAGCCCGGGACACTCTCGAAAACTGCCGGCAAAATCGCGATGCGCTCGCTCGAAACTGCCGCCATGCTCTGCCGTGACGGTATCTGCGACGCGCTCGTCACCGCGCCGCTGCACAAGGAGGCGATTGCGCTCGCCGGTTATCGCAACACCGGCCACACCGACTTCCTCGCTGATTTCTTCGGCGTCTCGTCGCAAATCATGCTCTTCGTCGATCCGGTCTCCGGCCTCAAGGTCGCGCTGGCGACAATCCACGAAGCGCTCTCGAAAGTACCGGAGCTGGTGCGGTCGATGGATCTGGACGGCTTTTTCACCACGCTCGCCGGATCGATGCAGCGCGATTTCCGGCTCGAATCGCCGAAGGTCGCCGTGCTCGGTCTGAACCCGCACGCCTCGGACGGCGGCGTCATGGGCAACGAAGAGACGACCATCATCCAACCGGCAATCGAACGGCTGGCGAGGTCGATGCAGATCGAAGGCCCCTTTCCGGCGGACGGATTTTTCGGCGCGAAACGCTACCTTGATTACGACCTAATCGTCGCCATGTACCATGACCAGGGCTTGCTGCCCTTCAAGGTGCTCGCCTTTGACACCGGCATCAACGTCACGCTCGGCCTGCCCATCGTCCGCACTTCGCCTGACCACGGCACCGGCTTCGACAAAGCGGGCAAAGGCACCGCATCGGAACGCAGCTTTCTCGAAGCCACGCGGCTTGCCGCAACCATCGCAAGGAACAGAACGCTAACCACAGAGTAACCCATGATCGCCTTCATCAACACCGACCTCGACCTCGGAAAGAGGCCGATTTTCAGGAACCTGAATCTTACCATCCAGCCCGGCGAACTGGTCTATATCGTAGGCCGGAGCGGCAGCGGCAAAACCACGCTGCTCAAATCGCTCTACATGGAAGTCAAGCCGTCAAAAGGCGAAGTCATCGTCAACGGCTTGAGTTCAAGAAAAGTCAGGCGGCGCAAGATCGCCATGCTCCGGCGCAAACTCGGCATCGTGTTCCAGGACTTCAGGCTGCTCGAAGACCGCAACGTGTACGACAACCTGGCCTTCGTGCTCAAGGTCACCGGCACCAAACACTCGCTCATCAAGGAGAAGGTGCTGACCGCCCTGAAGGAGGTCGGCCTTGAAAACTCCGCAAAAGAGATGGTGGAAAACCTTTCCGGCGGCGAACAGCAGCGGGTAGCCATCGCGCGCGCGCTGGTCGGCAACCCGATCGCTATCATCGCGGATGAACCGACCGGGAACCTCGATCCCGAGACCTCGCTTGAAATCCTCGAATACCTGAAGAAGATCAACGACAGCGGCATCAGCGTCATCATCGGCACTCACGATTACGAGCTTGTGCGCCACCACCCTTCGCGCACGCTCATGATCAGCGACATGAACCTCGTCGAATGCACCATCGAACCTGCGCCGACCGGCACCTGCTGGCGCCCCGTCCCCAAAGCAACCGCGAAGGCTTCGTGAAGACGAGATTCCGCTGAACCGTTAATGCAAAAGGCAGGCCCCTCGGCCTGCCTTGCTGTGCTCTCAAAAAAGTTTTCGTCCCCCCCTTGGATGAGGCCGGTTCCGCCGCCTACTTGTTCGGGCCTAACTGAATCTTCCAGTCCCCCTTCTCCTTGATCAGGTCGATCAAGCCCTGTTCTGTCGAGCCATCTTTATAGGTCACCGTGTACTCCACCTTTGCGAGATCGCCCGTGATGTTCTCCTTGGTATCAATGGATTTGATACCGCCTTTCTTTTCAATTTTCCTGGTCTGAGCCGACATGACCGTTGAAAGTTTCGAGCCGAAGGTCTGCACGGCCTGGGCAGAAAAGAGCTTTGTCGCATCTTCAATCTTGCCGGCTTCAACGTCACGATAGAAATTTTTGACCACCTTTGACGGACCCGGTTTGAACAATCCGCATGAAGCCAGTAACGCCATCATCATAACCAGCACCGTTGCACGAAGAGAAGTCAGCTTCATCTCGCCTCCCTGTTTTACTGTTGTTGTAGAGTTTCAAGCCAGCGGCTGTTCAGCAACCTCGAAATCAGGACATATCGCCCCTGATAGAACGGAATGGTCACGCGTTGCAACACGCCGTCGGTAAGGTCGATCCCGGCCATCTTGTATGCCTGCCAGACCAGTTCGGAGCAATAGAGGCGTTGAGCATTGGAGGCGTCGAGGTCGTAGTCGTAACATACCTGTTTTTTCCAGAAGGCGAGCGCCTGGCTGGCAGCACGCTGCGCAACTGCGCGATGCTTGCCGGACAAGCGGCATACGGCAAAACTGGAAGCATTGCCCGGCGAAAGGAACAAGGCTAGTGGCTCCATTCGCACGGTATCGTCAGCGCCACGCCCTTCATCGGGTAGGATATGGATCACATAGGGCTGCCCCGCCTGTTTGCAGATAATCCCGACATGGGAAAACCGGGATGCCTGGTCAACCGAAACAACGAACTCGCTCGCAAGCCCCACGCCACGGCGGAAAATCATGTCGCCGTTTTCAACCGCTTGCTCATCGATGTGCAAGGCAAGGGCGTTCGGCGCTGGCTCCTCTTTCGCCGACCCGTTCACCACCGCTATGACGATCAAGAGCATCGTCAACGGCACCAATGCCAGCAGACCCCTCTTCAACCATGCCCTGTTCAAAAGTCTCCTTTTATTTGACATCTTGGGCGATGAAGAAATGCCAGCCGAGAACCGGAGATTTCCTGAAAATCGAGGCCATGTTCTTGCCGTTAAGTGAATAGTCGAAAACCCCCTGCTCTTTGTCCATCACCTTTTTGAAGTCATCGCCGAGGCTTTCGTCATTGCCGACTTCGGACACCGTTTTGAACACCCGAGCCGGATAGCGATGCAGCGTAACTTTGGTATTGGCATCGAGCGCGTAGAAATAGGCGTTGTCCGGCAGCGTCATGCGGGAATCGACAAGCTCGGAAAGTTTGACCGCATCGACCGAAACCCCAATCGCCGCGATAACCTTGCCGTCAGAAGCAAACACCGGAGCGGCAACCACGATCGAGCGCTGGCCCGTCGATTTGCTGATCACCAGCTCGCCAAGCACCTCCTTGCCAGCAGTGAGTGTCGGAAAATAGGGGCGGTCGCTGAGGTTCTGACCGGTCAGCCCACCTGTTGCGGTCGAGAAGTAACGACCGTTGGGCAGCATGAACCACAGCGTTGCATCGGTCGGCAGGTCCTGGCTGAAACGGTCGAGCAGCGGCCAGACCAGCTCCCACCGCCCCGAGACTGCTTCGATTGATCCGGCAATGACCTTTTCGGTTCGCAGAATGCCTTCGAGATGCTCCTCGACCAGCCCCATGTAGGCGCCAAGAGCAACCTCCGGCTCCAGCTTGACCGAAACGTTCTCAGTCTCCGCTTCTGCGCGAACCGTCCAAAGACAGAGCGCCAGCACGGCAGTCATCAGGATTGAAATAAATCTGGACATGCGAAACCCCCTTTCTGGTTGTGTGTTGAACACCATGGACATCAAGATTTCAAAAATGCAGGAACCGGCAACTCAGCCACACAAGCCGAGCTGCCGTTCACTAACTTATTCAAAGTTCAGAATATCCGGGGTAAGAATCAAGCTCGTGCTTTTCAAGCCACTCGATAGCAATGGGCCGCAACGCCTCTTTGCGAAACGCCGACCACGCCTCTTCGACGCCGTATTCATGCACCGTATGCCTGATGCGCATCGACGCGCCCCGCCCCTGCATGCTCCGCAGCAGACCACGCCGCAGCGGGTCGTCGTCAACCGTCTCGCAAAACTGCTGCATGATCGCATAGTCATCGATTTCGAACTGATCCGGCAACTCGCGGTAATCGCTTGAACGCAGCGCCTCTTGCGCCATCGCATTCTCAGTGGAACCATTCGCCGCCGCGTCCAGATCGTCAACCGAGAGCATCACGACCCGGCCCGTCCGAACATTCAAAAAGCCCCTGACCTCATCGTCAATTGCATGTATCCCGTCGATGATATCTTTTAGCCGAATGATCGGAGTCATGTTCGTTCCCATTGTAGAATAAGTGGTGTCTTTAAGCGATGCTACCAAGCTGACGAATCGAGGGCGTCATCGAGCGGTTTCCGTCTCCACTTCTGCACGAACTGTCTAAAGACAGAGCGCCAGCACGGCAGACATCAGGATTGAAATAAAATCTGGACATGCCCCCCTTTCTGGTTGTGTGTTGAACACCATGGACATCAAGAACTCAAAAATATAGAATCCGGCAACTCCGCTACACCAGCCAAGCTGCCGCTCAGTAGCTTATCCAAAGGTCAGAATATCCGGGGTGAGAATCAAGGGAGTGGAAACAAATAGTACCCTGCAAGCTCAAAACGATTCGGCTCGGCTGCGCAGCTCGTCTTACATCAATTTGGATATTTTTATCAAATTGATTACAGTATCCAAAAGAACAAACCCCTGGTTCATGGAGAAAAGAAAACCTCATTATCAACTTGAGAAGGTTCAAGGAGTAGTCGCTGACAGAAATTCACGGCCATTTACGATGACGGCGTTGAGAGGTGGCTTGGCATTGGGATTGACGGAGCCCGTTATGCGAGAAGTTGTGCTTGCGCTCCGGAGAGTCGACTTTTACAAGTCGATGACAACTCATCGAGACCATCAGCTTTGGCAGGACGTGTATCACGGGGTGACGCCTGATGGAGTTCCGGTTTATATCAAAATAACCGGCTTTGACGATGACCGCCCGCCGGTGATCCAGTTCAAGGCCAAATGAAATTGAAACAACGGTGATTATGAATACGAAGAAATGTCCCTCATGCGGTCACAGCGGTATGATCGACAAGGTTTTGGAGGAAACGCTCACGTATGGCGGTAAATCGATGACGCTGCATGATATGCACGGCCAGTTCTGCCCAGAGTGTGGCGAAGGGATTTGGGATGAAGAGAGTTACCGGCGCTACACAGAGGCTCAGGAGGGGCTGGTACGAGCAATCAAAGGCGACCCGGCAGCAGACATCCGGCGCATCCGCAGAAAGCTGAAGCTGACCCAGGCGCAACTCGCCACATCGTTCGGCGTCGGCAAGGTTGCGTTTTCACGTTACGAACGTGGAGAGACCAGACCGCCCGCGCCGTTGCTCAAGTTGCTGAAACTCATCGACCGGCATCCGGATTTGCTGGAGGAGATTGAAAAGATGTAATCGGGATAACGCACGTCGGTGGTTATACTTACCCGGTCATTGCGAGGAGCTTTGCGACGTGGCAATCCCGACTTGTCGGGAATCAGCGAAATCAGTAACGATGGATCGCCGCGCCCCGACGGGTCGGGACTCGCGATGACGAGTCTTCGTTATTCGACGATGGGTTGCGTGGTGAAATCGATTTTTCAGAGTACCCGGAGAAAGGGCCTGTGCTCGCGCCTCTCAAGGAGCTGAGCTTTTTCAGAAAGGCTTTTATCGATAGCGGAACGATCGCATGGTCCAACAGAACGGATATCGCTCCCGAATCTCTCTACGAAAAACTCCTGCAAAAAGAATGAAAGCGGGAATGTGGGGTGCGGCGATAAAGTGGGTATTTTTAGCGATGGGAGATAAGATTAGAAAATCACCCTTTATTGTCTCATTGCAACTGCGATTGCCTTCTTTGCCTTAGACAATCTTTTTTTTGCTTTTTCAAAAACTAATGCAGCTTCCTGAAAAACATCCTCTTCATCTGCATAATGACGTAATGCCTTTTCCAAATCAGAACCAACCAGCCAGCTCATCACCTTTTGAACGTCACAATCATTATCGCTCACAATCCCGTTCTTAACGCCATTCAATATATTGATTCGATGTTTACAATATGTCCCAACCAAACCTGCACGACAAGTGCAATATGCATTCAAATTATCGCCTTCTTTTGTAAAGGTTACAACATATGGCTCGGTGCTTGAACCTTGAACTAAAAATTCAATTTGTTCCATCAAAACAAGCTCCCATGCCTTTTGATTAAAAACAAACTTTTCTTAGCATTTGGGTTAGGAACATAAACTGCCTCTTTAACCTTTTCCGTCAATAAATCGTCATCTTTTTTATCAACCACAAAGAATACCATATCAATCGTTGGCACCACCAAGCCAAAACCCTTTACACCAGCTTCCTCTGGACTCATTTCAACAACCTTAAGAGCAAACGATTCCGCTATAGTCGTTCTTAACTTTTTCTTCTTATCAAGAGAGAGTTGATTCACATTATCAAACGCAGTAACAAAAACGCTATTGCCTCTCGACAACTCAAGGGCCTTATCTCTCAAATCGTCAAGATTTTTAACAACATCTTTAAGCGTCCGAAGAGGCTTTATTTTTAAAGAATCTTCTAAGTACGAAACATCGCCTTTCCATATCGTCATATAAATCGCACCTTGCGTTGTCTTGACGCTGCGCAAGAAGCAGTTATTTTCGTACAAATCTACATGCGCTTCAGTTGACCAATTCTTTTTAAATAACTCACTACTTATATCTGGCTTATTTACAACTTCATTGCGTTTTGGATACTTAACCTGAAACGAATATCGGATATAATCTTTAACATCACCCCATTGTCCCTCATATGCTTTCTTATTATCAAAAAGTATATCACCTGATTCAAAGCGACAAGAATTAAGAACACTGGAAAAACCTGTCGGTACAGCCCAAGAAAAATTCTTAATAAATTTCAACCTAACCTCCACTTAAAGAAGTTATAACGAAATCTTATAACAAAAAGCAAGCAACCATTAAATAGGCTACCGTCCTGAAAACTCAGCCTCAGGACGGCACAAATCAATCAAACATCAAGAACAACCAGTCGTCATTCCGCAATCCTCGCACACCTTGCATGTGCCGTTCTGCTTCACTCGTACCGATCCGCAGTTTTCGCACTGCTCGCCGGTGTATCCTTGCACTTTGGCCTGGGCGGCCTGGCTTCTCAAAACGCTGTTGTCATCTGCGTGAGCTTTGGCTGTGTGAACAGCAAGTTCCGCCTCTGAGTCTTTGGCTTTGTGCGCCTTGCCGTTTCCATTACCGTTGCCGTTTGTCGTCACCTCCGGCACCTCATCGACCGCCTTCACGTGCACAAAATCCTTGCGTCCGAGGTAGTCGTAGCCGATGGAGCGGAAAACGTAGTCGAGAATCGAGGTCGAGTTCTTGATGGCGTTGTGTCCCTGCACCGCGCCCGCAGGCTCGAAGCGGGTGAAGGTGAAGCTGTCCACCAGCTCTTCGAGCGGCATTCCGTACTGGAGCGCCTTGGAGGCGAGCACGGCGAAGCAGTTGAGCAGGCCCTTGAACGACGCGCCCTCCTTGTACATGTCAATGAACACCTCGCCCAGCGAACCGTCTTCGTACTCGCCGGTTCTGAGGAACACCTTGTGGCCACCGACGTACGCCTCGCGGATGTACCCCTTGCGGCGCTTCGGCAGCATCCTGCGCTCGGAGCGGTGATAGACGCGCTCGACGATGCGCTCCTGCACCTCCTTCGGTCCCTTGGTTTCGTCCAGATCCTCCTCGGTGCCAAGCATGACCACCTCGTCGAGATCGGCAATGGAGGAGATGTTGAGCGGCTGCGAAAGCTTGGAGCCGTCGCGGTAGATGGTGATCGCCTTGACCATCGACTGCCACGCAGCTTCGTACACGTCGCCGATTTCAGCGGTGGTGGCGCTGGCGGGCATGTTGACCGTCTTGGAGATCGCGCCGGAGATAAAGGGCTGCACGGCACTCATCATGTGCACGTGCGCCATGTGGTTGATGTAGCGCTCGCCCTTTCGTCCGCAGGTGCTGGCGCAGTCGAACACCGGCAGGTGCTCCGCTTTCAGGTGCGGCGCGCCCTCGATCATCATGGTACCGCAGACGTAATCGTTGGCCGCCTCGATGTCCTCATCGCTCGCGCCGAGTTCGCTCAGCATGTCGAAGCCGGGGTCGTTGAGCTGCTCTTCGGTGAAGCCGAGGGAGTGGCAGAACTCGTCGCCGATAATCCATTTGTTGAAGGCGAAACGGATGTCGAAGACGCTTTCGAGCTGCTTTTCGACCGCCTCGATCTTTTCGTCGGTAAAGCCGCGGCTCTTGAGCCACTGCTGGTTGATGCCGGGGCAGCCGCGCAGGGTGCCGTGGCCTTTGCAGTACTTCTCGATCTCCTCGATCTGCGTATCCGAGTAGCCGAGGCGGGCAAGCGCCTTGTGCACCGACTGGTTGACGATCTTGAAGTAACCGCCGCCGGCGAGCTTCTTGAACTTGACGATAGCGAACTCCGGCTCGATGCCCGTGGTATCGCAATCCATGACGAGGCCAATGGTGCCGGTCGGCGCGATGACGCTCACCTGCGCGTTGCGGAAACCGTACTTCTTACCACGTTTGAGCGCTTCGTCCCACACCTTTCCAGCCGCCGTAAACAGCTCTTTCGGGCAGTATTCGGAGTCGATGCCGCGCGGTTTGACCACCAGCCCTTCGTACTCCTCCTCAGCACTGTTGTGCGCTGCGCGGCGGTGGTTGCGGATGACGCGGAGCATTTCGTTGCTGTTCTCGCGGTAGCGGGCGAACGCGCCGTGATCCTTCGCCAAATCGGCGGAGGTGACGTAAGCCTGGCCGGTCATGAGCGCTGCGATGCCGCCAGCGATGGCCAGCGCGCGTGGCGAGTCGTACGGAATGCCGAGCACCATCAGGATGCGGCCGAGGTTCGCGAAGCCGAGGCCAAGCGTGCGGAACTCGTAGCTCAGGCGGGCGATGTCTTCGGACGGGAAGTGGGCCATCAGCACTGAAATTTCAAGCACCACCGTCCAGAGCGCCGAAGCGTGCTGGAGCTCGGTGATCTTGATCTTGCCGCTCTCCTCGTCGAGGAAGTGCGCAAGATTGAGGCTGGCGAGGTTGCAGGCGGTGTCGTCGAGGAACATGTACTCCGAGCAGGGGTTGCTCGCGTTGATGCGACCGCTCACCGGGCAGGTGTGCCACTCGTTGATGGTCGAGTCGAACTGGAGGCCGGGGTCGGCGCACTTCCAGGCGCTCATCACGATCTTTTCCCACAGGTCTTTGGCGCGCACGGCACGGGCATCCTTGCCGGTGGTGCGCTCGCGGAGCACCCACATTTCATCGTTCTGCACGGCCTTCATGAACTCGTTGGTCACGCGGACGCTGTTGTTGGAGTTCTGGCCGCCGACGGTCTGGTAGGCCTCGGACTCGTAATGGGTGTCGTACTCTTCGAAATCCAGGGTCGTGTAACCCTGCTCGACCAGCGCCAGCACGCGCAGAATGTAGCTCATCGGCACGCCGCGATGCAGGGCGTTCTTGATGAGCGTGTTGAGCATCTCGTTCTCCTGACGGTCGGTGCCGCCCTTGAGCGCCTCGTCCACGATCGCTTTCAGGAAGCGCGAACAGATCTTGGAACCGGCCACCATCGAGGCCACCTTGTCCTCCTCCTTGGCCTTCCACTCGATGAACTTTTCAACATCCGGATGATCGATGTCGATGATGACCATCTTGGCCGCGCGGCGCGTGGTACCGCCCGATTTGATAGCGCCTGCCGCCGAATCGAAAATTTTCAGGAAGCTCATCAAACCCGACGAGCTGCCGCCGCCGCTGAGCTTTTCGCCCGAGCCGCGAAGGTTGGAGTAGTTGGTGCCGGAGCCACTGCCGAACTTAAAGACGCGAGCCTCGCGCACGGCCAGGTCGAAAATACCGCCCTCGTTGACCAGATCGTCCTTGACCGACTGGATGAAACAGGCATGCGCCTGCGGGCGGCTGTAGGCATCTTCCGACTCGCGGGTTTCGCCCGTCTCCGGATCGACGTAGAAGTGCCCCTGCGCCGGGCCGTTGATGCCATAGGCAAACTGGAGGCCGGTGTTGAACCACTGCGGCGAGTTCGGCGCAGCCATCTGCGCCAGCAACATGTAGACTACCTCGTCGTAAAATGCCTGTGCATCCTCGTCGCTGTCAAAGTAGTTGTGCTTCTTGCCCCAATCCTGCCAGCAGCCGACCAGACGATGCGCCACCTGCTTGATGGAGTTCTCACTGCCGGTCACCGGACGGCCATCCTCGCCGATCATGAGGTTACCCTCGGCATCGCGCTGAGGAACGCCGGTTTTCCGGAAATACTTCTGCGCGAGAATGTCGGCGGCAACCTGCGACCACGAAACCGGCACTTCGACATCGTTCATCTCGAAGACCTTCGAACCGTCCGGGTTGCGAAGCACCGAAGTTCTCAGGGTGTAGTCGAAACGATCATAGACATTTTCACCTGGGAAGGTGAACAGGCGGGCGATTTTCATGTAAGGTCTCCAGAATCGATAATGGGTTGATGTTAGGTAAATCCTTCAGATTCCGTGATTTACCCTTATCCGGCACAGGCTCGGGGCATAGAAGTGCCTGACAACAAGCAGATAGTTTGCAATATAATCACCTTGCCGAACAGAGGAAACAGACCAAGCAATCGAGTGCAAAAAGATCACGGAAAAAAAGGACATGATCATTGACAGGTTCGCCAGGCTCTCTTCCCGAAGCCGATCGGCGCCTTTCATCCCGGCAGGTTTCCTGACTCCGACGGCCGCGTCGCTCGCACAACGCTTGTCAGTGCATCATCCTTCCCAAGCTCTCCCCGTGGCAATCAGAGGTCGGCGCAGTGGACAAGCAAAAACCGCAAGAGTCGACCGGGCAGAGCGCCCATATCGCCTTACGGCATACCATCTTACAGTTGCGGGTACAGTGTGCGATTCTCACGCACTTCCCTTTTAACCAGATGAAAAACATCCGGCACCGGAACGTCAAAAGAACTCTTCAATGGTAACGATTTTTTGGAATGCTGGCAACGCCTGAACACGATTTTCCGGCTCCCGGACGCACAGGTTAACGGGGGTAAACCCGTGCAATGCCCAGAGCAAAACGGTTTGCGGGCGACGGGGAAATGGAATTTTTTTTCGGATGAAACAAAGCCGCTTACCGGCACTCCGGATGCTCTATTTCATCTTCCACAGTGACGGATCGACCGTCACCAGCCAGTCGAGCGTGCGGCGAATGCCCTCGTCCTGTGGCACGAGGCTTTGCCAGCCAAGCATCTTGCGGGCTTTTGAAGCATCGACCGACGCACGGGTTGCCAGCACCTCGACCGCCTGACGGGTTAGCAGCGGACGCTTTTTGCTTCTGAAAAGCCTGAAAACCGCCTCCATCACCCCGGCCATGCCGATCACCAGGCCATACGGCAAATACAGCGACGGCACCGGAGCACCTATGGCGACAGCAATGCGGCGATAAAACTCCTCCAGGCTGATCGCTTCCCCGTCACCAGCAAGAAATGCCTCTCCATCAGCCTCAGGCCGGGTAGCCACCAGCATCACCAGATCGGTGAGGTTGTCGATATAAACCATATTGATCGGAGTGTTGCGAGACCAGAAAAACAGCAGCCTCTTTCGAATGCTGTCAGCCAAAATCGGAAAAAGTGTGCGGTCACCAGGTCCATAGACCCACACCGGATAGATGATACTCGCCGAGAGCCCCCTTTTTATGGCAGCCCAGACCTCATTCGTGCCAGCAATTTTCGTATCGCCATACGGTGTTTTGTCCGTAGCATATGGAGTCTGCTCATCTACAGACTCCAGCTCGTGGTGGTCGAAGCACTCGAACGAGCTGACATGCACCAGCCGCGCGACACCATGCCGAAGCGACGACTCGCAGATGTTTCGGGTTCCGCCGACGTTGATGTCGATGAAATCCTGCATCGGTCCCCAGTCGGAAGTCAGCGCCGCAGCGTGCAGCACGAGATCGCACCCACTCACAGCCAAATCGACCGCACCGGCATCCCGCACATCGCCCATCACCACCTCCACGCCGGAAGCGCGCAACGGCTCGATGCAGGCGTTCCCTTTCCGCACCAGCGCCTTCACGCGATACCCGTCATTCAGGCAACGCTTCACCAGATGCGATCCGATAAACCCGGACGCTCCCGTCACCAGCACTGTTTTATTCATAACGCTGTGATACAACTTGAACGCTTTTTCAGAAGAAAAGCTACACCCGCTAACATTTCATAAAGTTCGAGAATTTTACCCCGATACAAAAAAACAATGCTCGAGCGCAGTAAATCAACGGTGAGATCAACGGTGGCTTTTTGGCTGGAAAGTTGCCGGGCTGCAATCCGACGCTTGGGCTGCGGCCCGGCAGAAGGTCAGGCGGACATTTCGAGCATCTTTTTAATCGGCTTGAGTGCCGCTTCACGAAGGTTCTCGTCGACCGTGATTGCGGGAGAGCGATTGACCATGCAGAGGTAGAGCTTTTCGAGCGTGTTCTGCTTCATCTGCGTGCAGACGCTGCGCGGATTGGCCGGATCTTTGGGCGCGGGAATGAAGGTCTTGCCAGGCGAGCGCTTCTCCATTTCGTAGAGGATGCCCGGCTCGGTAGCTACGATAAAGCTCTGCGATGGGCTCTTGACGGTGTAGTCGAGCAACGCGGCGGTCGAACCGACAAACGAAGCGTGGCGAAGCACCTCGTCGCGGCACTCGGGATGGGCGATCAGCTCGGCGTCCGGATATTTGGCCATCGCCTGGATCATGTACACCTCGGAGTAGGCGTCGTGCACGTAGCAGTAGCCCTGCCAGAGAATCATGTCACGATTGAGCTTTTTGCTGAGCCAGGTGCCGAGGTTGCGGTCGGGGCCGAAGATGATCTTCTGATCCGGCGGAATCTGCTCGACGATGTGCGCGGCGTTCGAGGAGGTGCAAGTGATGTCCGAAAGGGCTTTGATCGCCGCTGTGGAGTTGATGTAGGTGATGGCAATGGCGTCGGGATGCTGCTCCCGGAACGCGCGGAAATCCGCCTCGGGGCAACTGTCGGCCAGCGGGCAGCCCGCGTGGTCGTCGGGCATCAGCACCAGCTTGCCGGGATTGAGAATCTTGGCGGTCTCGGCCATGAAATAGACGCCTGCGAAGACGATAACATCAGCGGAGTTATCCTCTGCCGCCCGCGCCAGAGCAAGGCTGTCGCCGACGATATCGGCCGCCTGCTGAACTTCCGGGACGGTATAGTAGTGGGCCAGAATGACCGCGTTCATCTCTTTCTTGAGCACCGCGATCTTTTCAAGCAACGCTTCGGTCGAAAGCCCTGTTGCGCCCTGCATTTTATCGTTAGCTGTGGTCATATCGATTCATCAGAAAAATGAATAAAAAAACTCCTCGCCGAATGTTGAGGAGTATGGTCAGCCGTGAACCAGCCGGTGTTTATCCTGGCTGGTGCAAGATTCAGTGGAGATACTCTTCGAGATCGTCGTCCTCCCTGATGAGAAGCAGAATCGCCGAATTGGGCACGATCAGGTAACGTTCGTCCTCGTACTCGATTTCGTATGCGCTGTTCTGCACGAAGATAGCCAGATCACCGATCTGCGCCTGAAGCGGAATATACTGTGGCCCTTCGGCTTGCTCTTTCCAGGGCTCGTCAACATCGCTCGGCGGACCAACCGGATAGCCAGGGCCGATCTTGATGACGTAACCACTCTGGATTTTAGCCTTCTCCTGAACGCCCGGAGGCAGATAAATGCCGGACTTGGTGCGATCATCGACCGATTTTGGCTTGATGAGCACGCGGTCTCCGACAACGATGAATTTATCCGTCACGTTTTTGTGATTCTCAAATACCATGCAAACAAATACTGTCTTTGGAAGATGTTCCTTTCGCTGAGCAGAGGCATCAACACCTGCGCGTTTGTGTCAAGGAACCGTAATGGAACGTCAAAATCGTCATTTCAGCTCAAAAAGCAAAAAAACAGCCTTTCGCGCATCAAGTTACCGGTTGACGCCCGACATCTGAGCGCATCAGAAAATTCACCACAAAATAGCCATCACATCTGTTATATTTATAGTTTGCATGGTTTCAAGAAAAATATCTGGCTAACCGTCATCGCCACGGGATGCCGGAAGACGATCATCGATACTCCCGGAGGCCAAAAGAAACCCGCCGTATGCGGCAATCCTGGCTTCTGAACAGCACAATGTGTTAACCAGGAAAGACAACGGACGTGACCAGCTTTTTCCGATTTATTGCCAAACATACCGCCTACTTATACTTTCTGCTCTATTGCAGCCTCTCCATCGCGATCATGCAGCTTGAGCGCAAGGAGACGCTCGACATGATCCGTGAGCGAGGTCTGGCCATCAACGCTGCCGTGGCGGAGCAACTCTCCGGACTCTGGAGTCTGTTCACGCTGAAGCAGAACAACGAACGGCTGTTCCTGCAAAACGCCCGCCTGATGTCAAAACTCCTGCAGCAAGGAGTCGCCCTGCGCGACATCGAAGACAAGCAATCCCTTGTCGAAAACCGGGCTGACGAGATGAGCCGCTTCACCATTGCGCGCGTGGTTGACCGACGGTTCAGCGCGACCGACAACATGCTGATTATCGACGCCGGGAAAAACAATGGAATCACGAAAAACATGTCCGTCATGACACCCGACGGACTGGTCGGGCGAATAATTGAAGTCTCCGACAACTACGCAAAGGTGCTGCCGATCATCAACCGGAATTTAAAGGTCAGCGTAGTGACCGACAGCACCCGCACCAACGGCCTGCTTTCGTGGAGCAACGGCAACGAGCGCATCGCGCACATCGAACATGTGCCCGTCAGCGGCACTTTGCTCGTCGGCGAAGGGGTCAGCACCTCCGATTACAGCACCTTCGCCTGCCGGGGCATTCCGGTCGGCACAATCGAACGAATCTCCAAGGACAAACTGTTTTATAATGTGGATATCCGTCTGGGCGTCGACTTCTCTTCGCTGAACCAGGTCATGGTCTGCCCAGCAAAACCATCGCAAGAGAAGCTCAAACTGATGCAATCGCACGATAGTCCTGAAAAACAGGAATAAGCATCACGCGCCGCCCCTTCATGCAAACGGTAACCAACAAGAACGATCCGAATTGAAAAAGGTTTTTCTCTATACAGCATTCATGCTCGTGCTGGCCTTCGTGCAGCATTTTTTTGTTTCGAAGCTGGTGATTTGGCACACCGCGCCGGACCTGATGCCGCTCTTTATCGCATTCATCTCTGTGGCAATCGGGCAGCGTACCGGACTCTCTTTCGGCTTCGCATCAGGCATAATCATCGGTTTTCTATCGGGGCACATCGGCATGGAGGCGCTGATCGGCACCTTCGAGGGGTTCGTGACCGGCTTTTTTCATGTTCCCGAAGAGAGCCACGCAACCTCAACCAGAAAACGGCGGAAGTTTTACATGGCCTCTGCAACCGCTCTGGTCACAGGCTATGCTTTGCGAGCGTTCATGAGTGATCCACTGTCGCTGCCGATCTACATCAGGCTGCCGGAGTCGATCATTCTCGGCACCCTGATGAGCATGATCATTTGCGTGCTGGCCTACCATTTTGGGCTGAAGAAACTGCTCAGGGACTGAGATCATGGACAAGATTCAACGCGGACTCAACCTGACAACCATCCTCATCGTCGCGGTCTTTGTGTTCCTCTTCGGCCGCCTGGCCTGGCTTCAGATTGTCGAACACGATACCATCGGTTCGAGGTCGAGCAGCGTCCGCCGAATCCGGGTACAGGCTCCGCGAGGCCATTTCATCGACAGAAAGGGCGTCACGGTGCTTGAAAATCGCGCACTCTACACGCTCAAAATCATCCCTTCGGAACTGCGGAAATCGACCATCCCTTACCTGGCATATTTGCTTGAAATGCCGGAAGAGGAGCTGCAGGAAGAAATCGACGAAGCCAGAGCATACAGCCGTTTTGCAGCCTCAACGATCTATCGCGACCTGAACGAGCTGGCCGTAGCGCGCATCAGCGAAAACCTCTGGCAATTGCCTGGGGTGATTATCGAAATCGAGGACAAGAGAAAGTACAGCGACCAGTTCAGGGGAACCCACATGTTCGGCTACCTGCGCAATGTGAACCGCGCACAGCTCGACACGCTGGCTGAAAAAGGCTACACGCCGAACGACAAAATCGGGTTTTCAGGCCTTGAGCGGATTTACGAAAATGAGCTCAGGGGCGACAAAGGCGCCCGGTTTGAGCTGGTCACCCCGCTCGGCATGCTGGTGGGCAACTATAACGACGGCAAGAACGACATTCAGCCAGTCAAGGGCAACGACATCCACCTGACCATCGATGCCGGGCTGCAGCAACTCGCCGAAAACCGGCTGCGAGATACCGGCCACTCAGGCGCGGTTGTGGCGATCGATCCCACTGATGGAGGCATTCTGGCCATGTGCAGCGAGCCGGATTTCGACCTCGACATCCTCAACGGCACCACGCGCCGTAAAGAGTGGGCTGACATTGTGCTGTCGCCAGACAAACCGCTGTTCAACCGGGCGATTCAGGCCGCCTACCCTCCCGGCTCAACGTACAAAATGGTGCTCGGTATCGCCGGGCTCGAAACGGGTATCATCAAACCGGACGACACGATTACCTGTAAAGGCACCTGGTCTTTCGGAAGGCGCGCTTTCCATTGTCACGGTAGCCATGCGCACGGCACGGTCAACCTCGAAAAAGCAATTGTCGAGTCGTGTAATATCTATTTTTACAACATGATGCTCAAGGTCGGTCTCGACACCTGGAGCGAGTACGGACGGATGTTCGGGTTTGGTGAGCGCGAAGGTATCGACCTGCCGGGAGAACGACGCGGGCTGGTCCCCTCGACGGCATACTACGACAAGCGTTACGGCAAAAAACGCTGGACCAGAGGCTACCTGATCAGCCTCTCCATCGGTCAGGGCGAACTCGGGGTCACCCCGTTGCAGCTCGCCAACTACGCGGCCACGCTGGGCAACGAAGGGCACTGGCACGAACCGCATCTGGTAAAAGGATACCGCGACACCCGCACGGGCATTTTCGTGCCGATCGATCACGAATCGAGAACCCTGCCGATCTCGAAAGAGACCTTCAGCATCATCAAAAAAGGCATGCAGGGGGTGGTGGAAAAGGATGAGGGGACAGGCAATCTGGCACGAGTGCCCGGCGTAACTGTTGCCGGCAAGACCGGCACTGCGCAGAACCCGCACGGCAAGGATCACGCCTGGTTCATCTGCTTCGCACCGGTCGATAACCCGAAAATCGCTATCGCGGTGCTGGTCGAAAACGCCGGTTACGGAGGCAGCATCTCCGCTCCGATCGCCCAAGCCATGATCGACTACTACATCAACGGCCCCAAAAAGCCTGAGGAACCGGAGGAGGCGGAAGATGACCCCAACAATGAAGTGGCCGAAGCGGCGGGAACAGCAAGCGACTCGCTTAACCTCGAACCACCGGCCATCATCGAAAACAGCGCGCCGCAAGACAGCACCGGCGCTTTGGAACAGCAGGATGATTTGAAAGAAGAGTGATGTTACTGAAAACCGAACCATCGGCCACCGCGGCATTTCTGGAAGATACCAGCAACCTGAAGAACGGCTGGACGCCGGGCGTGTTCTTCCCCGAAACGCCGGAGGAGGTCGCCACGCTCCTGCGCGAAGCACACGCCGACGGACGGCGCTACACCATCGCAGGCAATGGCACCGGCACAACCGGCGCGCGAATTCCCTTCGGCGACCACGTCATCGCCATGCAGAAGCTCGACCGCATCGGTGAGGTGGAGGTTCTGGACGACGAGCGAGCGCTGCTGCGCGTGCAGGGCGGCGCGCTGTTGCAGGATGTGCAGGCAAAAGCCGCGTCGGCCGGATGGTTCTATCCGCCCGACCCGACCGAAAAAACCTGCTTCATCGGCAGCACTATCTCGAACAACTCCACCGGCTCGCGCTCGCTCAAGTACGGACCGACGCGCGACCATGTGCAGGCGCTGAAGATCGCGCTGCCGCAGGGTGATCTGCTGGAGATCGAGCGCGGAGAGCTCTTTGCCGATGCGGACGGGCACTTCGATCTCGATCTGCCAATCGCAGGTAAGCTCTCGTTGCGGATTCCCGAATACACCATCCCGGCCACATCGAAGCACAACGCGGGCTACTGGTCGAAGCCCGGCATGGACCTGATCGACCTTTTCATCGGCTCCGAGGGAACACTCGGCGTCATCCTCGAAGCCACGCTGCTGCTCCGCCCCGCGCCGGAGTCGGTCATCGCCTGCCTGGCCTGGTTCCAGAGCGAGGAGGAGCTGCTCGACTTCGTCGGCAAGGCGCGCACGGGAAGCGGCGGGGTCAAGCCGAGAGCACTCGAACTGTTCGACCGGCGCGCGCTGGAGTTCCTGCGGCAAAGCTACCCGGAGATTGCGAAGGAGACCGCAGGCGCGATCTACTTCGAGGAAGAGACGACCGCCGACCGCGAGGACGAGTGCCTCGAAGCCTGGCTGGAGCTGATGGAGCGGTGTGGCTCGCCGGTCGAAAAGAGCTGGGCGGCGCTCGACGCGGAAGGCTTGCAGAAGCTCCGCGAGTTCCGGCACCAGCTGCCGGTGCTGGTCAACGAATGGCTCAGCCGCCAGTCGGAGAGCAAGGTAAGCACCGACATGGCGCTGCCCGACGATCGCTTCGCAGAGCTGTTCCGGCTCTATCGTGACGCCTGCAATCGCGAAGGCTTTACCTACATCATCTTCGGCCACATCGGCAATGCCCACCTGCACCTGAACATCCTGCCACGCAACCACGAGGAGTTCGTGCGCGCCAAAACGCTCTACCGCCAGCTTGTCTCGGAAGTACTTGCGATGGGCGGAACCCTCTCGGCGGAGCACGGCATCGGCAAGCTCAAAAGCGAATATCTGGTGCAGATGTACGGCCGCGAAGGCATCATGGAAATGGTACGTGTAAAAAAAGCGCTCGACCCTTATCTTGTGCTCAACGTCGGCAACATGATTCCGGCTGAGTATTTTGAATCCGAAACCTGAGAGACTCCGTTGTCAAAAAAAAAGCAAGGCAAGCCTGATTACGTGACGGCAATCAGCAACCGCAAGGCGCGGTTCGAGTACGAGATTCTCGACACCGTCGTGGCGGGCATCGAACTGCTCGGCAGCGAGGTCAAGTCGGTGCGCCTCGGCAAAGCGAGCCTAAACGAGAGCTACGCCATGATCCATCGCGGCGAGGTATGGCTCGAAAACATGCAGATCACGCCCTACGAGCACAACACGCTCGAAACGCTCGACCCGAAACGCAGCCGCCGCCTCCTGTTGCACAAAGCGGAAATCATCCGCCTGCAATCCAAAATCAGCGAAAAGGGGCTGACCCTCATTCCGCTCAAAGCCTTCTTCAACCCGAAGGGCATCCTGAAAATCGAACTCGGGCTGGCCCGAGGCAAGAAGCTATACGACAAGCGCGAAACCGTCAAGAATCGAGACGCCGAGCGGCAGTTGCAGCAGCTCAAGAAACAGTATTAATTTCCATCCCCCGACAATCAGACAAGCCATGCATTTCCCATCCGTCAAGGAACAGCTCGATATTATCGTCAACAACACTGTCGAGGTCCTCAGCACCGACGAACTTGAAAAAAAGCTCACCAAATCGATCAAGACCGGCAAGCCGCTGAAAATCAAGCTCGGCGCCGATCCATCGCGCCCCGACCTGCACCTCGGCCACTCGGTGGTGCTCCGCAAGTTACGCGAATTTCAGGATTTGGGACATGAGGCGATCCTCATCATCGGCGACTTTACGGCCATGATCGGTGACCCATCGGGCAAGAGCAAAACCCGCCCGCAGCTCACCGCCGAGGAGGCGAAAGAGAACGGTAAGAGCTACTTCGAGCAGGCCTCGAAAATCCTTGACGCCGACAAAACGACAATCTGCTACAACGCCGACTGGCTGGGCAAGATGAGCTTCGCCGACGTCATCCGCCTGTCGAGCCACTACACTGTGGCGCGGATGCTGGAGCGCGACGATTTCGAGAAGCGCTACAAAGCGCAGGAGCCGATCTCGATCCACGAGTTCCTCTACCCGCTCGCGCAGGGCATGGACTCGGTGCACTTGAAGAACGACGTCGAGCTTGGCGGCACCGACCAGAAATTCAACCTGCTCGTGGGCCGCGACCTCCAGCGCGAGCACGGCATCGACCCGCAGGTGTGCATCACCATGCCGCTGCTGGTGGGCACGGCTGGCGTCGAAAAGATGTCCAAATCGCTCGGCAACGCTATCTGCTTCAATGACGCGCCGGAGGAGATGTACGGCCGCACCCTCTCGATTCCCGACGATCTGATCGAGACTTACTGGAACCTGCTCGTGCCCCGTCAGGCGGATGGCGCGACGCCGATTGCCGAACGGATCGTCGCCGAACCGAGAGAAGCAAAACGTGAACTCGCCAGAGAGGTGGTCGCGCAATACTATTCTGCGGAGGACGCCGCGAAAGCGCAGGAGCATTTCGACCGGGTGATCGTCAACAAACAGGCTCCCTCCGACCTGCCGACTGTGGAGTTCGATGAGGCTTCGATGCCGGTGGTCGAGCTGCTGATGGCGCTCAAGGCGTTCCCCTCCAAAAACGAGGCCCGGCGCATGATCAAACAGGGCGCGGTGCAGGCCGACGAACAGAAAATCACCGACATCAACGCTATGATCGAGCTCGGTGAAAACCCCGTCACCATCAAGGCTGGCAAGCGGAAATTTTTTAAGGTAAAAGGTGCATGAAAAACGCTTTGAATAAGACGGATTTTTCCTATAATTGCTTGATTGGACCATTTTGGGGCACAGCTGTCTAAGTGCCTGTATCAACAACTTCTATCCGGAGAAACCACCTTGTCATTCGTCCCGACAAAAGTCTTTTTCACCAAGGGTGTCGGAAGACACAAAGAGTATCTCTCTTCGTTTGAGCTCGCCCTGCGCGATGCCAAGATCGAAAAGTGTAACCTGGTGACGGTTTCCAGTATCTTTCCTCCCAAGTGCGAGCGCATCAGCGTCGAAGAGGGGCTGAAGCACCTTTCGCCAGGGCAGATTACATTCGCGGTCATGGCGAGAAACTCGACAAACGAGAACAATCGCCTCATCTCGGCCTCGGTCGGCGTGGCACTTCCGGCTGACGAGGCTCTGTACGGCTACCTTTCGGAGCACCATCCTTACGGCGAAAATGCCGAGCAGTCGGGCGAGTATGCCGAAGATCTGGCCGCCACGATGCTTGCCACCACGCTCGGCATCGAGTTCGACCCGAACAAGGACTGGGACGAGCGCGAGGGCATCTACAAGATGAGCGGCAAGATCGTGAACTCCTTCAACGTCACCGAGTCCGCCGAGGGCGAAACCGGCCTCTGGACGACCGTGATCTCCTGCGCGGTGCTGCTTCCCTGACCCCACCAATCCGCGATCAGACAAGGGTCGATACCGGATTTCCTCAGCAGGGTTTTAACCCTGTGGACATTCAGAACTCTTACATTCTTGTTGCCCCGGCTTTCAAGCCGGGGGACAGATTTCGAACACCACCCAATCCCGGTTTGTCGTGGCTCATAATTTTTTTTAGCGACGCCACAGCAAAGCTCCGCCCAAAAGTTGCGCTCGAAGTGCGTATATTATTGGTTACGATCTCCGCTCCGGAAGACGGCTAACACCATCCAGGTAGCGCTACCCTAAATTCGTCAATCACGCATGACACAGGAAGTAAAAACCGATGTGCTGGTTATCGGCAGCGGCATCGCAGGCCTCTATTTCGCCATAAACATGGCCGAACATGCAAAGGTCACCATCATCACAAAAAAAGAGAGCTCGACCTCCAATACGAACTGGGCCCAGGGAGGCATAGCCGCTACGATCGGTACGAACGACAGCGCTGACCTGCACATCGCCGATACGCTCGACGCAGGCGCGGGGCTGTGCAATAAGGAGATGGTGAGCCTCATGGTTAACGAAGGTCCCGACCATATCCGGCAGCTAATCGAACTCGGCGTGGAGTTCACCACGAATCCAAACCACTCGCTCGATCTCGGCAAGGAGGGCGGCCATTCGCGCAACCGGATCGTGCACGCCAAAGATCTGACTGGACGCGAGGTCGAAACCTCGCTGCTGGAGCGGGTCAAGGCGCATAAAAACATCGAACTGCTCGAACACCACTACGCCATCGAGCTGATTACCGAGCACCACCTCGGCATCAAGACCAACGACATCACCTGCTATGGCGCTTACGTGCTCGACACGGTTGAGAAAAAGAAAAAGTCCAAGAAAAAAAAGAAGCTGAAGAAGGAGCCAACCAAAATTCTGTCGAAGGTAACGATGGTCGCCTCGGGTGGACTGGGCCACGTCTATCTGCACACCACCAACCCCGACATCGCCACGGGCGACGGCATCGCAATGGCTTATCGCGCCGGGGCTGAGATCGCCAACATGGAGTTCATCCAGTTCCATCCGACCACGCTGTTTCACCCCAAAGCCAAGTCGTTCCTGATCTCGGAGGCAGTGCGCGGGTTCGGCGGCATTTTGCGCAACAGCGACGGCGAGGCCTTCATGGCGGAGTACGACAAGCGCGAAAACCTCGCGCCGCGCGACATCGTGGCCCGTGCGATCGACTCAGAGATGAAAAACAGCGGCGACGAGTGCGTGTTCCTCGATGTCACTCACATCGACGCGGAGAAGGTCAAGGAGCACTTCCCCTACATTTACGAAACCTGCCTCGGTTACGGCATCGATATGACGAAGGAGATGATTCCGGTCGTGCCAGCCGCCCACTACTCCTGCGGCGGCATCCGGACGGACGCGCGAGGCCGCAGCACCATCAACCGCCTCTACTCATGCGGCGAAACGAGCTGCACGGGAGTGCACGGCGCGAACCGCCTGGCCAGCAACTCCCTGCTCGAAGCGCTGGTCTTCGCCAAACGCGCCAGCGACGACATCAAAAAGCAGCTGAAAAAGATCAAGTTCGAGATCGATTTCCCCGACTGGGACGACTCCGGAACGGATAACCAGGAGGAGTGGATTCTGGTAGAGCACAACAAGCGCGAAACCCAGGCGATCATGAACGACTACGTCGGCATCGTCCGGAGCGATTTGCGCCTCGACCGCGCCCAGCGGCGCATCGACTTCCTGAAAGAGGAGACCGAGGCCTACTACAAAAAAACCAAAATCACACCGGAAATCATCGAGCTACGCAACATCACCAAGGTCGCGAGCCTCATCATCGAAGGAGCCATCAAACGCCGCGAATCGCGCGGCCTGCACTACACGACGGACTTCCCGCAGAAAGACGACAAGCACTACCTGTGCGACACGATTCTGCGGTCGTTTTGAAATGGGCTGAAGCTGGCGCGTGACTTTTCTTGCCTACTTCATCTCCTGCCAGTCGCGGGCGTAGCGGAAATCGATACCCGGTGTGCGGCTTGAAAGTTTGGCGATGACGGGCATCATGCGCTTGTACTGGTTCCGCACCACCATCTTCCGCACACGATCGTAAAAAGCGGGCGCGATGCCTTCGGCAAGAATGGCATCACGATCCATGCGCTCTTCGAGCATCATGAAAAGCAACTGGTCAACCTCCTCATAGCTGAAGCCGAGATCGGCTTCGTCGCTCTGGCCTTCCCAGAGGTCGGCGGAGGGCTGCTTGTCGATGAGTTCCGAGGGAACGCCGAGATGGCGGGCCAATCCCCAGAGCTGGGTTTTGTAGAGGTCGCCGATGGGGTTGACCGCCGAAGCCATGTCTCCGAACATCGTGCCGTAGCCAAGCATCAGCTCGGTCTTGTTGCTCGTGCCGAGCACCAGGCAGCCGTCGCGCGCCGAGACGTCGTAGAGGCAAAGCATTCGCGACCGCGCCATCACGTTGCCTCGCCGCAGGCGGCTGGCGTCGGGGCGCGTCTCAAAAAAAGCGTCCACCACGGCGCTTACCGGCATGGTTTCGGAGCGGATGCCGAGCCGATCCACAATGATTTGGGCGTGTTCGATACTCTCGCGGCTGCTCGACTTGTAGGGCATCAGCACCGCCAGCACGTTATCCGCACCAAGCGCCCGCGCCGCAAGTTCGCACACCACCGCTGAGTCGATACCTCCCGATAAACCGAGCACTACCGAGCTGAAGCCGAACTTCCGGATTTCGTTACGAATAAAGGGGATCAAAATCGATTCAACCTGGCCGTAATCGAAGTGGAGGTCATGAGGTTCCATAGAGGGAGAAATCATAAAGAGGTGAACAGACGAATCAGCCCGCCGATGAGCATGAACGAGATAAAGGTCGCCGTGGCCATGAGCACCGCGGATTTTTTTGACAGCGCTTCGATTTTCGGACTTTCGATATCGAGCAGCGCATGCATGCCGAGACGTGTCAAAAGCACGGCGTAAAGCAGCGCTGCGGCCATGATCAGCCAGCGCCACACGCCGAGAATATAGAACGGCTCTGCAAGCCAGACCGGCGTGAGTGAAAAGCAGAGCACGGTCATAATATCATGCTGAAACGCTTCGGAACGATCAGGCCCGGCAAGCGAACCGATAGCTCCCGACAGAAGGTAGAGAACAGCCACGTCGATCACAAAACCGAATATCGCAAGCAGCATCGCCATACGGGGCACGCCGATCAACGGTAGCTTGCAAAGTTGGGCAATGGTGATGAGCGGCGCTGCGTAATCGCGCATTGCGTTCACCTCACCCAGCTCCTCACGAGCCTCCGCCCAGAAGCGCTCCGGCTTGAACAGCACGGCGAACATCGTCGCAAACAGCCATTTCACTCCCATCTGCTTCTCCCGGTTATCTGAGCCATTTCTGCGGATCCTGCTTTACCTTGCCCTTCCAGACCTCGAAGTGCACAATCGAACCACCCTCCGGCTTCGCTGCCGCCGCGCCAAGCAACTGGCGCGATTTGATGAGGTCGCCAGCAACGACTGAAACCTTGGTAAGGTTCGCATAAACAGTAAGATACGATTTCGGATGACGAACGATCACCACATTCCCGAAGGTTGGCAAAAAGGCCACCTGCACCACCTTGCCGCCGGTAACCGACCGAACTGGCGTACCGGCTGGAACTGAAATATCGATACCGTTGCTCACGGTCACGATGTTCAACTCCTTGTCGCGACTGGAACCGAACTTGCGCACCACGACACCATTCTTGACCGGCCATGGCAGCGATGAACCGGCATCGAAGTTGGCCGATACCTTTTTCAACTCCTCCTCGGTAAAATCCACAGGCCCGCGCGGCGGCTCAGCAACCTTTTTCCCCGACTTCTGAGCAGCCGCCCTGCGCCGCTCCTCGGCAAGACGCTGCCGACGAAGCGCCTCTTCACGCTCCTTGCGGATCAGCTCCTGCTGGGCCATGATGAGCGCCTCAATCTTCTTCTGCATCAACCGCTGCTTTTTGCGCACCTTGGCAATGCGGTTGGCATAAGTGCGCTTATCCTTCTTCAGGCTGGTGAGAACCTTCTCTTTCTGCTTTTTCTTTGAGGCATACCCCTGAAGCTCAACCTGCTGGGACTTCATGGCATCCTGTTTCTGCCGGTAGCTCTCCTGAAGCCGGGCACGGCTTGCCTCCATCTGCTGCGCGCTCAACTGAAGCTCGCCAACCTTCGACCTGACTGCTTGTGACAGAAAACCGACATACCGGCTCCTGACAACAACATCGTTGACCGAATGCGAAGAAAAAATCAACTCGGCATTCCTGTTCCCGCCACGTTTGTAAGCGGCAATGGCTATGCGCTCAAAATCACTGGAGACGTGCTGGTAATTCTGGCGGTTTTCGGCAAGCTCTTCCTGCAGTGCATCGATCTCCTTGTCGAGACCGGTCAAGAGGTTCTGGTTTTCCTTGATGAGACGCTCGTAAACCAGAATCTGCTTGCGAATATTTTTGAGGGCAGCCACTGAGCGAGCCTCGCTCTTTTTGGTACTTTTCAGTTTTGACTGATACTCGCCAAGCTGCTTCTTCAAATCTTTCAAGGTGCGCTCGACCTGTTTGCGCTCCTTGACGATTTTGTTCATTTCAGCGCTGGCCGCATGTGCTGAAAGCGGGGACAGTGACAGGGCGCCGACCAGAAAAAAAGCGGCGCAAAAAAGGTTGAACAACACCGCCGGAAAATGGCGGCCGGAAAACATTCGCATAGTATCAAGTTACTTGGCACTCGAAAAGAGACGTCGCCTGAAACGGTGGCGCCGTGGTTGAGCATAGAAATCGATTGAATGGCTTTAAAATAAAATTTGTTTTTCTGAGGCTGAAATAATTAAATAACCCTTTTTACACCTTTTCCGGATGTAACCCTCAATCTGAATGGATAAACTCGTCATCCGCGGCGGAAAGAAGCTGAGCGGCACCGTGGCCGCGTCCGGCTCCAAAAATTCCGCCCTGCCCGTCATCGCGGCAACCCTGCTGAGCCCGGACGGCACCTTCGGCATCAACCGTATTCCGGACCTCAAGGATGTCCGAACCTTCATTCAGCTTCTCGAATACCTCGGCGCAGCGGTTTCGTTCGAAAACAACCGCCTGGAGGTCTGTTCCAGCAATCTGAAAAGTATCGAAGCGCCTTACGAGCTGGTCAAGCAGATGCGGGCATCGATCTATGTGCTCGGCCCACTGCTCGCCCGCTTCGGCCACACCCGCGTGTCGTTGCCGGGCGGCTGCGCATTCGGTCCACGGCCTGTGGATCTGCACATCATGGCGATGGAAAAACTCGGCGCGACCGTTACCATCGAGCAGGGCTTCATCGACGCCAAGGTCAACGGTTCACGCCTGCGCGGCGCTGAAATCGACTTCCCCATCTCCTCAGTGGGCGCAACCGGCAACGCCCTCATGGCCGCCGTCACCGCTGAAGGCACGACAGTCATGAAAAACGCAGCGCTCGAACCGGAAATCGAGTGTCTCTGCCGTTTTCTGCAGAAGATGGGAGCCAACATCAGCGGCGTCGGAACCACGACACTGGTCATCGAAGGAGTCGAACGGCTCAAAGCGGTCGAGTTCGACAACATCTTCGACCGTATCGAAGCCGGCACCATTTTGGGCGCGGCTGCCATCACCGGCGGTAGCATTACCGTCACCGGCACGGTACCGGAGCACCTCGGCTCGGTGCTGGACGCATTCCGGCAGGCTGGCTGCGCTGTCACAATTGATGGTGACGCTATTTCGCTCACCGCACCGGACCAACTGCAACCGGTCGATATTACCGCTCTGCCCTACCCCAAGTTCCCGACCGACATGCAGGCACAGTGGATGGCCCTCATGACTCAGGCGCATGGCGACAGCTCAATTATTGACCGCATCTATCTCGAACGCTTCAATCATTTGCCTGAGCTGAACCGTCTCGGAGCAAATATCGAAATCAGAGACAACCTGGCGCTGGTGCACGGCCCGCAGGAACTGACCGGCACCAAGGTCATGTCCACCGACCTGCGCGCCTCGGCCTGCCTGGTTTTGGCCGGCTTGGTGGCCAAAGAAACCACCGAAGTACTCAGGGTTTACCACCTCGATCGCGGCTACGAATCGATCGAGAAAAAACTCTCGGCACTCGGCGCAGAGATCAAAAGAGAACAGTACCAGGAATTTTCCTGAAAAAGGAAAATATCGTTTGTAATTTAAACCACGTGCCTTATATTAACACCACTCTGAAGCACAAAATGGTCTTTCAAGGGCCCTTAGCTCAGTTGGTTAGAGCAAGCGACTCATAATCGCTGGGTCGTAGGTTCAAGTCCTACAGGGCCCACCAACTGAAGTGAGTCAGAGCAAAAAATATGGCGTGTTCGTCTAGTGGCCCAGGACATCGCCCTCTCAAGGCGAAGATCACGGGTTCGAATCCCGTACACGCTACCAAGTATAAATCCCGGTACAAGCCGGGATTTATATACTATGCACCCGTAGCTCAACTGGATAGAGTATCTGACTACGAATCAGACGGTTAGAGGTTCGAATCCTCTCGGGTGTACCATAAAAACAGAATGACTTGTGGGAAGCGCCTCGCAGGTCTTTTTTGTTTTCGGGCCGGATACCAACGTGAGTGCGGGGCAACCGTCTCCTTTTCTTCTCCTGGTAACGCTGAGCCTGTATCAAAAAGCAAAAAAAGCCGATGATTTTCCGATTTTTTTATTACATTGTGAACCTCGATTGAGGAGTGGCCAAATTGGTAAGGCACCTGACTCTGGATCAGGCAACTGCAGGTTCGAGTCCTGCCTCCTCAGCACTGCCAAAGCCTTGTAGCAAAAAATGTTACAAGGCTTTTTTGCTGTCTTAACCGAACGGAGACGAGTTAGTGAGTTTAAACTGACCCTAGGGAAACGAAGCCCTAAGGATCATCCAAAAAGCGCTCGCAATTCAAGCGGAACAACGAGTCAGGCCGGCAATTTCAATCCACCCCTCATGACGCTCTGTAAAAAAACGACTCTCCCCTGTTATCAAGCCTTCAATATCTGATAATGAATGGCAAAACTCTACTCGCACTCCCGCTTCTCTTTTCAACTCCTCTTCACTCCAGTGGCTGACATCCAGTGCCCCTGAACAGTATTCCATAATGACCTCAAAAACCTGCTTCGGGATATCGCGTCGGCCTACCTTCACTTGTTCGTATGGCACCAGATACTCCACGATAATTTTGGACTTTTCCGGCAAATATTGCCATTGGCTGCGAACTGAATCTTTGGGCAGGTAGTACGTCAAGCCTTCGATAATCATGAGCGACGGTTCATCGCAATTCCAGCCTGCTGCCGTGAGGCATTTTCTACACTCCTCTATATCAGAGACATCAACAGTCATACAATGAAACTCCCGATCCGTTGCGCCAAATACGCTGTTGACTATTGTTTGTTTCTCTTGCATCTGGTAGGCATCGAGCTCGAAAACTCTGATATCCGAAAAAAGGTCAAATAACTCGATACCAAGCATTGAAAATCCAGCCCCTGGCACGATCACTTGACGAATATCACCATGCGACAGAATTGACTTGGCCTCTTTTTGAATACAGATTTTTCTGAAACGAATAACCGATTCATAGTGGGGCCAAATTTCATTGCAGACTGCAAACAGCTTTTTCCCTCTGCTGAGATCGAGCATTTGAGCATATCGTTGGACGGCAGAGGATTCGTAAATCTCCGCACCGCACCACAGGAGAACCAACGCTGAAGTATCAGCAATCTGGCTGGTTTGATTGGAAGCACTCATAGGGCTCTATTGCTTGTAAAGCTATCCATCTTACAGGCAGCTGTAAAAATCCTTTCAATTTGATAAGCTATCGCATTCCCCAACAATTTCCATACTGCTCCCTGGCAGTTATCCCCCTTTTTTGAGTATCCGGAGGAGTCTCTACGACGCCACCACCGTTCATAAAGGAACAATCCATTCCCACCCATTGTTAATCCTCAAAGACGCGGCGATTTCCAAGAGCAATCCCAATCAACAGGCCACAGGAGGAGACGATGAAAAAAATTGTGCTTTTAGGATTGATGGTGCTTATGTCAGGATGCTACCACTACAGCCGAGACAGAACCCGGCCTCACGACAGGGATCGTTATGAACACCGAGATCGAGACCGGAGAGATTATGACGATCACCGAAAAGATGGTCGGCGCGATTATGATAGAGATGACTCTTATGAAAGGGATCGCAATGACTACTACAAATAAAAATAAAAGCCGCCTCTGGAGAACCAGAGGCGGCTTTTTTACAGACTCCAACTTGAAGCTGTAAAGTGGAGTCCAAAATCATTCCCGTAGGGGAAAAAAAAGAGACAGAGATTACTCTGTCTCTTTTTTACTTAAGCTCTCTTTAGAGAGATTAGTGAGCAGCCTCTTCAGCGTGCTCTTTCACATCACCAGCGGCTTCTTCAACATCACCAGCGGCTTCTCCAACAGCAGACTTAGCTTCTTCAACAGCAGAAGCTGCCTCTTCAGTTGCAGGAGCTGCTTCTTCAGCAGCAGGAGCTGCCTCTTCAGTTGCAGGAGCTGCTTCTTCCATCGGTGCTTCTGATTTCTGAGCGCAACCAACGAACGAGACCGAGCTCAGGAGGAACATGAACACGAAAAGTTTTTTCATGATTCGAATGCAGTTAAATTGTCAAATAAATGATTGTGTTACAGCTTGTTCAGCTCTTAAATGATAATCAAAAAGAGAGAGTTTTCAAAAAATACCCCTCAAGGCGTCACCAGAATTCTACACGTCATTCATACAAGAAAATAGCATCAGAAACACGCCAGACCAAGCAAAAGGAAGTACTTGCGTTGTAATAAGCCTCAAAATAACAGACACATCAAAAAGTGTCTTTATGGTAACGACGGCTCCAGGCTGAAAGCCACGCAGAAAGCTTTAAACAGCAGCTCGTCTGACCACAAGTTCAAAACAATACGTCTCATCCCCCCTAGAACAGCAATCCCCTCACAGCGCTGTTCTCAAGCAACCGTGAAGGGATTGTTTATTCATCATTGTACAAGGCCCTCCTGCATCATTGCAGCGAGACAGGACGCATCAGCAGTCGATCAATCGACGAGCATTTGCAGCTCTTCGGCACTCACCTCGTGGAAGTTGAGGTAGCGGTAGACCTTGTCGCCACTTTCGGCAAGCGAGCCGACAACCTCCATGTACTGCTCTTTGGTCGGAATCTCACCGAGCAGCGCGCAGACGGCGGCCAGTTCGGCGGAGCCGAGATAGACCTTTGCGCCTTTGCCCATGCGGTTGTCGAAGTTACGGGTGCTGGTCGAGAAGACCACGGCGTTGTCCGCCACGCGCGCCTGGTTGCCCATGCAGAGCGAGCAGCCGGGCACCTCGGTGCGAGCGCCTGCAGTGCCGAAGACCGCGTAGTAGCCCTCCTCGATGAGCTTCTTCATGTCCATCTTGGTCGGCGGCACGATCCAGAGTTTGGCTTTCGCCTGACCCTTGTCGCGCAGCACTTCGCCTAGCGCGCGGAAGTGGCCAATGTTGGTCATGCAGCTTCCGACGAACACCTCGTCGATGTTGTTCGGGCGCTTCTCGTCGGCAAGAATTTCGCTGATGGTGGCCACGTCATCCGGATCGTTCGGGCAGGCCAGGATCGGCTCGGTAATCTCATTCATGTCGATCTCGATCACTTCGGCGTATTCGGCGTCGGCATCCGGCTCCAGCAGCTCCGGCTTCTTGAGCCACTCCTCCATCTTGCCGATGCGGCGCTTGATGGTATCGGCGTCACCGTAGCCCTCATCGATCATCTGGCCAAGCAGCTTGATGTTGGATTCGAGGTACTCGATGACCGGCTCCTTGTCGAGACGAACCGTACAGGCTGCGGCACTGCGCTCGGCGGAGGCGTCGGAAAGCTCGAACGCCTGCTCGACCTTGAGCTGCGGTAAGCCTTCGATTTCAAGCACTTTACCGGCAAAGATGTTCTTCTTACCCTTCTTCTCGACGGTGAGCAAGCCCTTCTTGATGGCAACGTATGGAATGGCGTTGACCAGGTCGCGCAGTGTGATGCCAGGCTGGAGTTCACCCTTGAAGCGCACGAGTACCGACTCAGGCATGTTGAGCGGCATGGTGCCGGTCACGCCCGCGAAGGCGACCAGGCCCGAGCCTGCTGGGAAGGAGCAGCCAATCGGGAAACGGGTGTGCGAGTCGCCGCCGGTGCCGAGCGTGTCGGGCAGCACCATGCGGTTCAGCCAGGTGTGGATGACGCCGTCACCGGGGCGAAGCGCCACGCCACCGCGGCTCATAATGAAGTAGGGCAGGCTGCGGTGCATCTTCACGTCGGACGGTTTCGGATAAGCCGCCGTGTGGCAGAAGCTCTGCATGAAAAGGTCGGAGCCGAAGCTCAGAGCGGCAAGCTCCTTGATTTCGTCGCGGGTCATCGGGCCGGTGGTATCCTGCGAGCCGACCGTGAGGGTTTCGGCTTCAACGTACATGCCGGGACGAACGCCAGCGAGGCCACACGCCTTGCCAACCATCTTCTGGGCCAAGGTGTACCCCTTGCCGGTATCGGCGGGCTGCTCGGGACGGGCGAAAATATCCTCTTCGCCGAGGCCGAGCACCTTGCGGGCCTTGCGGGTGAGGTTGCGACCGATGATGAGCGGAATACGACCACCGGCACGAACTTCGTCGGCCAGCGTGTTCGGAGCAAGCGAGAAGTTGGAGATCACCTCGCCATTCTTCTCGATGGTGCCCTTGAAGGGATAGACGTCGATCACGTCGCCCATCTCCAGCGAAGTCACATCGGCCTGGATCGGCAGAGCGCCCGAGTCTTCTGCAGTGTTGAAAAAGATCGGAGCCACGATGCCGCCGATCACCACGCCACCGGTGCGCTTGTTCGGCACGGCGGGAATGTCATTGCCGAGATGCCACTGCACGGAGTTGATGCCCGATTTACGGCTGGAGCCGGTGCCGACCACGTCGCCGACGTAGGCGAGCGGGTTGCCCTTCTCTTTCAGGCTGGCGATGGTGCCAATTGGGTCGTCCATCTTGGAGCCGAGCATACTCAGCGCGTGCATCGGAATATCGCTACGAGTGAAGGCTTCGCTGGCCGGGGAGAGGTCGTCGGTGTTGGTTTCACCCGGAACCTTGAAGACCGTGAGGGTCATCTTTTCGGCCAGGGTCGGCTTCGAGGTGAACCACTCGGCGTTGGCCCATGATTCGAGCACCTCTTTGGCGTAGCTGTTGCTCTTGGCAAGCTCGACCACCGTATCAAATGAATCGTACACGAGCAGAGTCTTTTTCAGCGCGAGCACCGCAGCCTCGGCAACCGCTTTGTCGCTGTGAGCAAGCGCATCGATCATCGGCTTGACATTGTAGCCGCCGAGCATGGTGCCGAGAATTCTCACGGCCTCAACCGCGTCGATTGCCGCGCAGGTTGCTTCACCGCGAATGATGGCATCGAGGAACGAAGCCTTTTCGAGCGCTGCATCGTCCACACCGGGACTGATGTGGTTCACGAACAGATCGAGAAGGTACTCCTGCTCCTGGATCGGATTCTCCTTGAGAAGCGCGATCAGTTGGGCTGCCTGCTCGGCGGTCAGCGGAAGCGGCGGAATACCGAGTTTTGCGCGCTCCTCTGTATGGGCGCGATACTCACTGATGAGACTCATTATGATGATCTCCCTTGAATTTGATTATGCAGTTGTAAATGGTAACGACGGCGAACGGTTGAAAACCGGTAGTCTGCCCGAAAAAAGGCAAAATGTTAAAATAACGTTGAGCCAAAAGAAATGCAAAATCTGAAGAGCAGCACCTTGTGAAGGCACCGAACAATTTCAGGCTTAGCGTGGGCAGGAATTAACAATTTCAGAAATCAAGTGCGCGAAGACGAGGAAGATCGATTTTACCGATGGTGCCGAGCGAACAATGTGGACAAAAATGGCCGAGCGGAACGAAATGAGGACTTCGGCGACTATTCGGGTAAACGCCGTTCACCACTGCGGATAATTATCCATTATTAAAAAATGTCAACTGATAAACATGCTGTCGCCGTAGCTGAGGAAGCGGTAGTCGCGGTCGAGCGCTTCCCGGTAAGCTCGCCTCAGCAGCTCTTTTCCGGCAAAGGCGGCGGTGAGCATGAGCACCGTCGAACGAGGGGCGTGGAAGTTGGTAAGCAGAACGTCGATGATTTTGAACTCGTAGCCGGGGTAGATGAAAATGTCCGCCTCGCCACTAACCTCCTGCGCGAACCCGCTGCCGATGAGACGCGGGGCGGCGTGTTCGAGCGCTCGCGTGACAGTGGTGCCGACGGCGACGACGCGCCCGCCACGGGATTTGGCGTCGCCGATCTTGCGGGCACTCGATTCAGAAATGCTGTAGAACTCGCGGTGCATGACGTGCTCCTCGAAGGTCTCCGAGCGGATCGGCAGGAAGGTGCCAAGTCCGACATGCAGCGTGATGTAGGCGATCTCGACACCTTTGGCGCGAATCTTTTCAAGCAGGTCGTCGGTGAGGTTGAGCGAAGCGGTCGGCGCGGCCACCGAGCCGGGAAGTTCGGCGAAAACGGTCTGGTAGCGCTCCCGATCAACCTCTTCAGCGTCACGCTTGAGATAGGGCGGAATCGGCACGGAGCCGTGCGCTTCGAACAAATCGGTGAGACTCGCCGTCACGCACGAAAGGCGTGCGACGCCGTGGTCGGGCAGCTCCTCGACAGCCAACTCGACGCCGTGCGCCAGCAAGCGGTCGCCAACTTTCAGCCGTCCGCGATACAGCGCGAGGTTCTGCACGCCTTCGTGCTTTTCGAGCAGCATCAGCTCGATGCGCCCACCAGTCGGCTTGCGGGCGATAAGCCGCGCGCGGATCACCCGGCTGTTATTCAGCACAAGCAGATCTCCCGGACGGAGTCGCTCGTGCAACGAAGCGTAAACCGAATGCTCAATCGAATCCGCCGCCCGGTCGAGCACAATCAGCCGCGTCGAGCCGCGTTCGGCTGGCGGGTAGGTTGCGATGCGCTCTTCGGGAAGAGTGTAATCGAACTCCTCGACCCTCATAGCTTCTTGAGTCTGACGCGCACCGCCTCGGCGTGAGCCTGAAGCCCCTCGTGGTCGGCGAAGCGGGCGATCTTCTCCCCTGCCCTTCCGAGTTCATCCTTCGACCAGGCGATGATGGAGGTGTGCTTCACGAAGTCGCGCACCGAGAGCGGCGAGAAGAAGCGCGCCGTGCCGTTGGTTGGCAGCGTGTGGTTCGGCCCGGCGAAGTAGTCGCCGACCGTCTCGCACGACCACGGCCCCATGAAAATCGCGCCGGCGTGGCGCAGGTCGGGCAGAATCTCCCACGGATTTTCAACATGCAGTTCGAGGTGCTCGGGAGCGATCATGTCCGACACCCGGCACGCCTCCTGCATCGAACTGGTCACGACAATCCCGCCGTTATCGGTGAGCGCTTTGGTAATCACCTCGCCGCGCAGCATCTCGCTGGCGAGCCACTCGGCGGCTTCCTGCACCGCCTTGGCAACTGCGGCGGACGGCGTGATAAGCACCGCCGAAGCATCCGGATCGTGCTCGGCCTGCGCGAACATGTCCATAACGATGAACTCCGGATCGGCCTTTTCGTCGGCGATCACCACCACCTCGGACGGCCCGGCGATGCTGTCAATCGAGACGTGGCCAAATACCTGCTTCTTGGCCAGCGCGACATATTTATTACCGGGGCCGGTGACGATGTCCACCTTCGGAATCGTCGCCGTACCGTACGCGAACGCCGCCACGGCCTGCGCACCGCCGAGCCGGTAAACGCTCGTGATACCGGCAACCTTCGCCGCGGCGAGAATGTGCGGATTGACCTTACCCTCGGCATCGCACGGCGTGGTCATGTAGATTTCATCGACACCAGCCACCTGCGCGGGCGCGGCGTTCATCAACACGGAGGACGGGTAGGCCGCCTTGCCGCCGGGTACGTAGAGCAGCGCTTTCTCCATCGGCGTCACGCGCTGGCCGAGAATCACTCCCCCCTTCTGCTCGTAGAAAAAACTTTTCTCCGCCTCGTTGCGGTGAAACGCCGTGATGTTGGCATACGCCTCTTCAAGGATCGCGAGAAACTCCGGATCGGACTCCGCGTAGGCAGCATCGATCTCCTCCTGCGGCACAATCATGCTGTCGAGCCGCACGCCCTGAAAACGCTCGGTGTAATCGAGAATCGCCTCGTCCCCCTCGGTTCTGACCCGTTGCAGAATTTCATCGACCGTCTTCTGCGCGTCGGGATCGAAAGACACCGTCCGGTTGAGCTGTTTTTTAAGGGACTCCTCGTCTTGGGGAAAATTGTAGATCGTTAACACGGCTGGTTCGATGATTTTTTGTGAGAGCCCCGCATGAGGAGCAATTTTCTTTGACCTGTAATGTAATCAATACCCACGTGAAACGAAACCGCCCCACATGACGAAGCCGAGAACAGAACCCTGAAAATGAGCAGCGCACGGCCCATGTTTTGATTTGAAAAAAAGGTTCCTTTAAGTACTTTTAGAATTAATTTGAAACCCTTGGAATCCAGCCTGAAGAGTACCGTGAAAACGTGCCTTGATTGGGGCAACGTTCCGACCGCCGTCGCAACAATGCAGCAATCTGGTCGCACAGCAACCAGTTCAACGTGCTCAGAAAAAAGCTCTTTTCAAGCCACTATGCACCATACCAAGATTTTTACTCATCATGAGCTTTTTCAATAGCCTGTTCAGAGACATCGCCATCGATCTCGGAACAGCCAACACTCTCATTTTCATCCGCAACAAGGGCGTTGTGCTCAACGAGCCGTCCATCGTCGCCCGCGACCGCAATACCGGCAAAGTCGTCGCTATCGGCCACGACGCATTGCTGATGCACGAAAAAACGCACCCCGGCATCGTAACCATCAAACCGCTGGCCAATGGCGTCATCGCCGACTACGAGGCCACCGAAGAGCTGATTCGCGGCCTCATCAACAAGACCAAAAAGCAGTTCTCACTCGGCATCCGCCGCATGGTGATCGGCATTCCGTCGGGTATCACCGAGGTGGAAAAACGGGCCGTGCGCGACTCGGCAGAGCATGTCGGCGCCAAAGAGGTCTATCTGGTGGCTGAACCGATGGCCGCCGCAATCGGCATCGGTATCGACGTGAAAGAGCCGATGGGCAACATGATCGTTGACATCGGCGGCGGCACCACTGAAATCGCGGTGATCTCGCTCGGCGGCATCGCTTCCGGCGAATCGCTGCGCGTGGCAGGCACTGACATCACCAACGCCATCATCCGCCACTTCCGTAAAGCTTACAACCTCGCCATCGGCGAACGCACGGCTGAAGAGGTGAAAATCAGGATCGCATCGGCCTACAAGCTCGACAAAGAGCTGACCATGATGGTGCGTGGCCGCAACCTGGTGACCGCCCTGCCGGAGGAGCGGGAAATCAACTCCGCGACCATCCGCGAAGCCATTGCAACCCCGATCAGCCAGATCATCACCTCGGTCAAGAAGAGCCTCGAAGTCACCAAGCCGGAGCTGTCGGCGGACATTCTCGACCGCGGCCTTTTCCTAGCGGGCGGCGGCGCGTTGATCAAAGGGCTGGACAAGAAGATCAACGAGGAGACCAAACTGATGGTGCACATCAGCGAAGACCCGCTGACTGCCGTGGCGCGCGGCACCGGTGCAGTGCTCGAAGATCTGGAGAACTACCGCTCGGTGCTGCTCTCGACCAAGCGCTACTGAGCCTTGCGCTTGCGGGCTTCGCCAATCAGCCTGCGATAAAACGCTTCATACTCTTCAACCTTCAGGGCGGTCTCGAACCGCCCTGCCTGGTTTACGGCCGCGTCCGAAAAGCGCTGCCAGACGGTATCGTCTTTGAGAATTGAAATCGCGCTGCGACTCATGCCTTCAATGTCACCGTGGTCGTGCAGGTAGCCGTCGATCCCCTGCCGCACGAACTCCGGAAATCCTCCCGCATCGGTCACCACCACCGGCACCCCGCACGCCATCGCTTCGAGCGCTGCAAGACCGAACGACTCGACGTTGCTCGGCATCAGCATCAGATCAGCGATGGAGAGCAGCGGAACGATGTCGTCGAGTTTGCCGAGGAACCGCACCTTGTCGCCAAGCCCGTTGTTCCTGACCCAGGTCTCCGCCTCGCCGCGATCCGGCCCGTCGCCCACCAGCAGCAAGGTGGCGTCGATATCGCGCTGCACGCGCTCGAACACCGCCAGCACATCCATGATGCGCTTGACCGGGCGAAAGTTGGAGATGTGAATCACAACCTTGCCGCCATCCAGCCCGAGCATCTGCTTCGGTCGATTATCGTCGAGACGCTTGAACAGCGCCGTATCGATAAAGTTGTGAATCACCTCGATAGGCTTGCGCGGGTCGAACATTTTGATGGTCTCGTCGCGCAGATAGCCCGACACGGCAGTGATTCCGTCCGATTTGTTAATGGCTAGCCGCACCGCATCTTTCATGCTTTTGTCGGCCCCGACGATGGTGATGTCCGTGCCGTGCAGCGTGGTGGCGATCCGGAAGCACTGCGACTCCGGGCACCGCTCCTCCAGCATCTGACGAGCCAGTACAGCACTGATGGCGTGGGGTATCGCGTAATGGGCATGCACCACATCCAGCTTTTCGTAGTAAGCAACTTCGGCGATCTTGGAGGCCAGCGCCAGTGAGTAAAAAGGACTCTCGAACAGCGGATAGTGCATCGCCTCCACCTCGTGGCAGAAGATGTTCTTGGAGTAAAGCCCGAGCCGGAACGGAGCCGCCTGGCTGAAAAAGTGCACCGTGTGGCCTTTCGTGGCCAGCGCCTTCCCCAACTCGGTCGCCACTGCCCCGCTACCGCCGTACGTATGATGACAGGAAATACCGATTTTCATGATCTGCAAAACAAATTACTACAATGACCTATGTTCGAAAGTACGAAAATCGGGAAAGAATATTAGTTGTGTAATTTATAGAGATCGTTTCAATTTTTGCATCCGTAAATCGAGCTTGTCATTCTGCTCTTGACCCACCATTCTATCAGTTGTCGTTGAAGTTTTTCGGCAAAGAATTCCCGACCTCGATCTGTCTGAATTCTTTGTATGGGAAAAGGTATTTCTTCAAGCACTTGTTCCAGAAATATCACAGAGGCTGCAGCTGTTCTTCTTGTGAACAGCGAGACGATCAGGTAGCGTGAGCAGTCATCAAGATCTGTGCGCTGATACTTGCCGTTTGCAATTTTACAGACATCCAGTTGGACTTGATCGCCTGGAACGGGTCGGCTATAGCGACGGGTCTTTTTTCGATAATGGGGCTTTTTGCAGATAAGGCTCGTCATGTTTTCTGAGGGTTTTGTGAATCGTTGCAACGGAAAGCGAAACATCATGAAGGCGTTTGAGTTCATTGCAAAGCCGTCGGTAACCAAGCTTTCTGGTTTGACACATCTCCAGAATCAGCTTTTCCAGTTCTGGCGTAACCTTAATTGCTGGTCAGGTGTACGGTCGCCGACTCGCTGTTTTCAAGCCATCAATGCCACAACGTTCGTAACGATTCAACCATTTTCGCAGGGTGGGGCGTGAAATGCCGCATTGCCCATGCGTTCATAGCGTTGAATCCAGCGCAGGCCTTTTTTGATTTCCGGGTCTATTCAAACAGAATAACCATTGAAACGATGTCTGTGAATCGAACAGTTTATGTGTTTGTCTAAATAGATGATAAAATGTGCATGGTATAAAAAAGACTTTTAAAAAACGCCATTTAATCTAAATAAAAAAGCACTTCCCCATTCACAGTTAAAGCGAGAATATGAACTCGACTCACCTTAAGCACCAAAACACATCCTTGTATTTAACTACCCATGAAGTATGAAAAGCCCAAAAAAGCACTAAAATCGTCAGGAACCAAACCAAATTCAGTATCATTTCCTCCCCAGAATTTCTCTATCCTGCAATAGACTTCATAGTTTTTTCCACCATTATACTTTGGCATAAAAACCAACAATCCACTACCATCAGCATAATTGATAAGAGTATTTATATCAAAAGAAACAGAAGAGAAAACTTCAGAAACATACAATCTTGTAAAAAGATAGTGCTTTCTCATTGGCAGAGTATAATTTTTAGCAACATCATACAATAATGGTTCTGCTATTTCCGCAGCATCTACCATTCGCTCATTAAGATACTCCGTCCGATTAGCATAAGCAACAAACTCGTCACCGGTATAACCTGAGCTTCTAAAGATATGCTCTAACGTAAGATTTATTTTATCAAAAGTGTATTGAGCGCCAACAACGAGATTATGTACAGACTTTTTTTTACCAATAAAATACGGATATCCAAAGGATTCTGAAGCAGTATTTTGATCAGGATACTTTTTTTGATTTTTGGAATCATATAAATATTCTGCATGTAACTCTAAAGAATTACCTATAGCAACTGCTGCATTACATCCAGCAGCCCAGTCTCCGTTTGTTTTTGCTTTTCCAACAATAGCCAAATCAAACGGGTCAGCAAACCTGTACCACCTCAGTCCAATTGCATTATCTTCAACATACTTCTCATTGAAACCCCAGTCTACATCAGGCATATAAACAATATCAATCTGATCATTGTTGCACACATATGACGCTTGGACAACATCTCTCCCCTTTACCATAAACAAACGGTCTTCTGGATCTTCTGGATTTTTAAACTGATTTATAAGATCAGTCGGACTATATGAGTAAGCGACACCCCACCTGATTTTTTTCCTTCCTATAACAATTGAATATGGACCATCCGTATATGAATAATACAGTTGATTAACTCTTTCATCCAGATATTTATCTGTAAACAAGTCCTGTTTTTTTTCTCCCCATTCATATTTATACCCTATCCTTAACTCTGTACCAATTTTACCGCCCAAAACTTTATATTTTCCACTAATAAGCGAAAATACTTCTGTACGCTTTTCACGACGTCTCAAAATATTTGATGGATTCATTGGAGAACCAGACAAAGTGGTAAAACCTCCCTCTCCAAGAATTTGTACCGTATAATTTGTTTTTTTCAACTCAGAATGAGAACGATCATCAGAGTAAAGTGTTTTTGCATACAAACTTAACAGCGCAACAATTGCGCCAAATAAAGCTTGAGTCTTATGGTTATTTTTTTTCCCTTTCATAATAACTCCTCTTTATTGAACAATACTCCCAGACAACTCATGAAGATTAGATTTTATAAAAAACCTTTCTGGCACTTTCTTTATTTCAACATCACTAAAAAGCATAACAGTTTTTTTCTCATCTGACAAATGATCAACAATCTCAACTTTCGTATTCATCGTTTTTCCGGCTATCTTTGAGAATCCTGTATAATAAATCGTTTTCATCTTCTTCCCAGAAAACAAATAAACAAACGATTTTAAAGGGAGAAATGTTTTTTTATCAACATAAAGATCGATTTTATTATAAGTAGCACTTTTAGATCGCGCCATCAACTTTAAAAGCAAAGAATCATATATTTTTTCATTTATCACAACCCTCTCTTCACTTAGCGAATCGACTATATAATCTATAGACCAACTTAACCGAGAAACATCACCATAAGAAGCACCGCCCGTAAGCTTCTGAATTGGAGTAATACGTACTGGGCGCTGCGTCCTATAAACATAAAACCACAAATCATCTCCAACCATAAGCAGAAGATTTCCCCTTTGTTTTATTGGATCAATATAATAAACAAGACTTTTTATATAATCCTTTATAAAAACACGAAATAAATGTTTAGTATTATTATTTCGATTACCAACATTCTCAATCATCACATTCATTGAAAAATCACCCCAAGGGGCTCTACTCTCATCCGCCTTTTCAAGAATATTCTGAGCATTTATTTCATCCTGTGAATAGGCATTTAAACTACTACCTATAAACAGCCACAAAACTAAAAGCATCAAAAAACTATACCTGAAACTATACATATACTAATGATTCAACTATTGTTATCTTTTTTATCCTTGCAAGCGCGACCAATGCCGACAAAGTCGTTATTACTAAAACAAGTCCACCTATTAAAGGCATATATGAATAAGCAGGGAATATCTGCATAATATAATTCATAGATATACCCGGCGGTGGGGGCATTTTTATTCGCATGGTATTAACCAAAAAAGAAAAGAGCTCTTTAATAAAGAAACCAACAAGTAGACTCATCAAACCCAAAAAAAAGCCTTCAAATAAAAATATAATTGATATAAAATGATCTTTAATACCGATAGCTTTCATAGTACCGATTTCTTTAACCCTTTCCATTGTTGCCATCAACATGGTATTCGCACTACTCAAAAACACAATAAAGATCACAACAAGACCTGTAAAACCAAATATAACATCATAGACATCAGAAACCCCTTTATAATATGCAGCTAACTTATCCCAAGGCATAAAAACATATGAATCAAAAATTTTCACATTACTTAACCTCTCTCTAACCTGAGCGGTTCTCTCTGTATCATCAAGAAGAAGAATCATTTTTGACACTTTATCCGTCTGAATAAGATCCTGCACTAATTCAAGATGTGTCACCAAAAAATGTTCATCAACAGCTTTTAAATTGTTTTTAACGATACCGGAAACAATGACGTCAACAACATTCACAGCACCATCAACTGTTGTGCTAATCAGCATCAATGAAGCCCCTTCTTTTGCATTAAGAACCTTGGCCATACCCTCCCCAATAATCACAGAAAAAGGTTTTTTTTGTTGTAGATTAACATATAGAGAGTCAGACATTGTCATCTCTTTAACCATATATCGCAAGCTATTCCAGTATTCAATAAATCCAGACTCTTTTACAGGATCAATCCCTTCGCCCAAAAAGGAAACTGATTTTTCTCCATTAGAAACAATACCACCAAACTCTATTCTTGGTATGGCCCTATAAACATATTTTTGTTTCTCAAGCTCATTCTGAAGCTTATCATACTTTTCAAGACCATATTCAAAAGGATATGACTCACTATTGCTTAGGGATTCCTTTCTAATCACCTGTAAATGCCCCAATCCACTACTTGAAGTAAATCCCTTACAAATAGTCGCCTCACGAAGACCATAAAACGTAAACTCCATATACCCAGCAAATATAGATAATGCGGCAAAGCCTGCAGAAGAAACCAATATAGTTATAAGAGACCTCCTACTGTTACGCCGAAGATTTCGAAGAGATAGCTTTAAAAGCTTAACAACAGTCATAAGCAAAAAAGCAACACAACATTGAAAAAATTATTCATGCATTATGCACCAACTTCCGACAAAACAATTTTACCATCTTTAATATAAATTTTATCTTTTATCTTATCAAGAACAACCGAATCATGAGATGCCACCAAAACAGTTAGATTATTTTCTTTTTTTATCGACTCTATTAAATCAAGTATACCCATACCTGTTTGACTATCAAGATTAGCTGTTGGCTCATCAGCAATAAGAATTGAAGGATCACCAATCAGTGCCCTTGCTATAGCAACACGTTGCTGCTGACCACCAGATAGCTGTCGTGGGTAATGATTTCTTCTATCTTGCAAACCAACTTTTTCAAGAACTTCATCAATGCGCTGTGCTACCGACTTCTTATTATTTTTTCTAAACAAAAGTGGAAATTCAACATTCTCTGCTGCTGTCAGCACCGGAATAAGATTGAATGATTGAAATATAAAGCCTATCTTATTTAATCGTAATGATGACAACTCTTCAAGCGTCTTTAAATCTGTATTAAAGCCATCGATAACAATTGACCCATTATCAGGTTTATCAATACAGCCAATTAAATGCAATAGCGTTGATTTTCCACTACCGGAATTACCCACTAGCACCTTCATTTCACCCTGATACAGTGAAAGGCTAACATCATCAATAGCACATATTTGATATTCGCCAACCATATAATATTTTGAAACATTTTCAAGCAATACTATAGGCCTTTTAATCATCAACTATACCGCTTAAGTTATATTAAAAAATCATATCCACAAAAATATCAAACACATCCAAAAAATATAAAATACTAGACCAACATTAAGCCAAGAATTGAGGTTTCACCACAAACCTCAAGACCCCATACAACAATAACTGACCATTTCTACACATCTGGATCTACCATTACTTAATTTACAAATAATCCAATATTTTCCTATTGTTCATATAACGCAAATACCTTTTCAGTTTGAATTCTCCTACACATTGGTTTGAATAAAAAGCTACCTATATTACTCATATTTTTCCTTAACACTACAAGCAATGTGAGGCATGACAAGAATAGAGGTCTGGACGTAAGTCCATGTAAGTAGACTACTTAATTGTAGAAAAAAGGCTTAATATCACCTAAGGAGGTTACGCATATGAAAACGAATCGTTACAGCAAGTAACAGATCATTGGCATCCTTGAAAGAAAACGATACAAGCATGCCGGTCAAGGAGCTCTACCACAAGTACGGTGTTAGCTATGCGACGATATACCACTTAAAATCGAAGTATACTGGCATAAGCGTCCTCGAAGCGCAATGCCGTCAAGCATGTGCACGCAACCTTCGGACAAAGTCTGAGATATCTCTGTATCCCGATCGGGCTTAACCGCTCGAGCCAGCATTACGAGCCCAAAACAGATACCAACGAGCCAGTCAAAAAGCAGTTACGGAGGCCGATGAACGCAAACACTGGGGTAGCCTGCTATTGCATTACCTGTTTTACGATGAGAAGGTGCTCTGATTAACCACAAACGGATAATACGACTGTACTGGGAAGAAAACATAGGCGAAGAAAGATGGCCACAGAGAGCTGTATCACCCCGCCAACACCAAAGCAGAGGCCCCACTACTCGGCGATGGATTTCATAAGCGGACAACCTGTATAATGGTCGTCGTATTCGAGAGCTCAATGTGCTGGACAGCTACAGCAGAAATTATCCAGGGTCCGAAATCGATACCTTAATCAATAATCGCGGCGCTCACCTGCGGAGCAGGCGGCGAACCGCAGGTTCGACGGCTGAGCCGTCAGGTGAAGTGCCTTGTTCCGGCGCAAGGCGACGGGACAAGGCCGAACGAAGTGAGCGCTGCGATTCCAGGCGACGTAGTCGACTGGAACAAGCGGGTATGCTGCGTGCAGGAAAAAATTGCCTGACTTAAAAGCTTGCCAGAACTGATCACAGCGAACAACGGCCCGGAATTCATCGGCAAGGATTTGGATGAATGGGCAACTGGCCATGATGTAAAGCTGCTGTTCAACCGTCCGGGCACACCGGTCGATAACACCTATATTGAAAGCTTCAACGGCAGACTAAGGGATGAATGCCTGACTATGCACTGGTTCAAAAGTCTGGATCACGCCCGAAAACTCATCGGACAATGGCGAGAAGAATACTATGCTCTTCGTCCGCACAGTGCATTAGGCCAGTTCCGGGAGAATTTCTGATGCAACAGGCAAAAAAATTCCAAAAACAAGTGCTCTAGTTAACGGGGGCGAGTCACCCAAAACCAATTCTCAGCTCCGGGAGAGGCTTCATTTAATCAGCTCGTGAAAAAGTCAAAAATATTGCCAAGCTTGCTCGATTCTGCCCTGTAAATCTCGGTGTACTGACAAAGCGTACAGGTAACGGTGGTAAACTTTTTGTTTTGCACATCGAAAATTTTTGCAAACAAACCGCCTGTCGCTGCGAATTTACCCGTTTCAAAATAACGGTTGCCACATTTAGGGCATTCCCAATTCTCCTTTTGCATATTCCACTCCTTCCTGAAAAGGTTAGTTGTTGTTTCCGTAAAAAGTAAAGTCAACGATTATCAGTCTGCCTGGCCGTAAAAGCAACCCGAAAAAGCCTGAAAAACGCACATAAAATCATACATTCAATGCAGTTAACTGGCCTTCACCAAATAAAATAGCTTCTCAGCTGGTAAAAACCATGTAAAACACCAGCACTCTTAAAAAATGAGGCTCGTGAACGCCCATCGAACCTTACCCAACTGCTGAATACCGCCTCTTTCTAATATCCTGCCGATAACGTATTATGCGGTACGCGTATTCGTCCTCTGGAGCGGATACAGTTCTTGCACTTAACCCAAATCCATGGAAATCTTTTTTCTCTTTTTACTCCTCATTCTCCTGAATGGCCTGTTCGCCATGTCGGAGATTGCTTTGATAACTGCAAAACGCACACGGCTGACAAGGCTGGCCGAGCAGGGCGACAAGGCAGCTTTGGCGGCCATGAAACTCGGAGAACAGCCGACAGCATTCCTCTCGACCGTGCAGATAGGCATTACCGTCATCGGAGTGCTGAACGGCATTATCGGTGAATCGTCCATCACCCCGCACCTGAGCGCACTACTCGAATCGTATGGCATGGCGCCTGAGACGAGCCACGCAGCTTCGACAGCAATCGTGGTCGTGTCGATCACCTACCTCACCATCGTCATCGGTGAGCTGGTGCCGAAGCGACTCGGTCAGTCCAACCCGGAGAGCGTCGCCCGTATCGTCGCGCAGCCCATGCAGCTTCTGGCCTCCGCGACCCGGCCATTCGTCAAGCTGCTCTCGTTCTCGACCGACACGCTGCTCAAGCTCATGGGCAAGCACCAGCAGACTAACCCCAGCGTCACCGAGGAGGAGATTCACGCCATGCTCGAAGAGGGTTCCGTGGCAGGCATCATCGAGCGGCAGGAGCACGAGATGGTGCGCAACGTCTTCCGCCTCGACGACCGGCAGCTCGGCTCGCTGATGGTGCCACGCTCGGAGATCATCTTTCTCGACACCGCCCTGCCGATCGAAGAGAACATGCAGCGGATCGGCGCGTCGGAGCACTCGCGTTTCCCGGTCTGCCAGAACGGCCTGGAGTCTCTGCTCGGCGTAATCAACGCCAAGCAGTTGCTCGCCCAGACCATCAAGGACGGCGTCATCGACCTGGCGACCCACCTCCAGCCGTGCGTCTACGTGCCCGAAACCCTGACCGGCATGGAGCTGCTCGACCACTTCCGGACCTCCGGCACGCAGATGGTGTTCGTGGTCGATGAGTATGGCGAAATTCAGGGCCTCGTGACATTGCAGGATCTGCTCGAAGCGGTCACGGGCGAGTTCGTGCCGCACAATCTCGAAGACTCGTGGGCCGTGCAGCGCGAGGACGGCTCCTGGCTGCTTGACGGCCTCATTCCGGTGCCGGAGCTGAAGGACAAGCTCAACCTGAAGTATGTACCCGAGGAGGACAAGGGCGTGTACCACACCCTCAGCGGCATGGTTATGTGGCTGCTCGGACGATTACCACAGACCGGCGACATCACCTTCTGGGAGAATTGGCGACTCGAAGTGATCGACATGGACAGCAAGCGCATCGACAAGGTGCTCGCCACCAAAATCGAGGAACAACCCGCCGAAGCCCCCAAGCCCGTCAGCTGACCACCGAAAAGCGCCATATTGCCACATCCGAAGGTTATCCGTAGATTTATTTTTATGGATAACCTTCGTTGACCTTTCCTCGCTCACACGATTTCACAAAGGATGGCAAGCATGAAAACCCAAAGAAACATCACGGTAGAACGGGCTTTCGGCACCCCGATGGAAGAGCAGCCGATCGAGCTGGTCGAGCGCAAAGGCACCGGCCACCCCGACACGATCTGCGATTCGATCATGGAGGCGGTCTGCGTCGATCTTTGCAGCTACTACCAGCAGCACTTCGGCCACATCTGCCACCACAATATCGACAAGGGGCTGCTTGTTGCGGGACGCAGCATTCCGAAGGCAGGTGGCGGTTTGCTCCTCGAACCGATGAAGCTGATCTTCGGCGACCGAGCAACCTACAGCTGCAACGACCAGCTGGTGCCGGTTGGCGATATTGCCGAAGCGGCTGCCAAGCGGTGGATAAAAGCAAACCTGCGGTTCGTCGATCCGGACAAGCACCTGATTATCCAGAATGAAATCAAACCCGGATCGCCCGAACTCACCGATGCCTTCAAACGAAAGGTGATCGGAGCGAACGACACTTCGGTTGGCGTGGGTTATGCGCCGCTGAGCGAAACTGAGCAGCTCGTGCTAGCCGTCGAGCAGCATCTCAACTCCCCAGCCCTGAAAAAGCAGTTCCCGGAAGTTGGCGAAGACATCAAGATCATGGGCTACCGGCTTCACGGACACCTGACCCTGACGGTAGCCGTTGCTTTCGTAGATCGTTTCATTTCCGATCCAGCACACTATTTCGACCGAAAAGCCGCCTTGCACGACGAGCTCCAAGGCTTCATCGAAAGCCGCAAGCACCAGCTCGACTCGGTCACCATCGAAATCAACACCCTCGACGACCCTGCACGCGGCGAGGGGGGCATGTACCTCTCCGTACTTGGCACCTCGGCTGAAGGTGGCGACTGCGGTCAGGTCGGGCGCGGCAATCGGGTCAACGGGCTGATCGCCTTCAACCGTCCGCAGACTCTCGAAGCGGCAGCTGGCAAAAATCCGGTCAACCACGTCGGCAAAATCTACAACGTCCTGAGCCACCAGATCGCCGGAGCAATCCACCGCGAGCTGCGAGGTGTGCAGGCGGTGGTGGTTTCACTGTGCAGCCAGATCGGCAATCCGGTAGACCGCCCGATGGTCGCCTCAGCTCAGATCACGCCCGAGCGTGATGCCGATTTTGAAGAGCTGAAACAGCAGACCGCCGCAATCATCGATCGCGAACTCGACAACATCGAGACGTTCTGCCAGAATCTGGCCGCAGGAAAATTTCCGGTCTGCTGACACTCATTCAAACAGAGCATAAAAACTTGACCCACAACTACCCAAACAAATACACATAAAACACATAACCAACACAAAAAAAACAATCTTCTGACAGGCAAAACCCATCTTGGATCTGAAACAATGACGCGGTAAACAAAAAGAAGAAAACCAGGCATTACCAATGCTCAGAAAAATTGTGCGTTGCTCATCGTGAACAGGCTTGGAAAAAGATCAAGAAATACATATCATACACACAATAGTCACAAAAAGATCATCAGATAAACGAATCTATTTAAATTACTTAAACCCTATCCGCCAGTAACCGATGCCAAGAAAGAAGAGTTTTACAGGAGATCTTTTTGCTGCTGACGACGAGCTCTTCAATGATACCGAAGAGAGCAGTGAGCTTAAGCTGGAAGAGCCTGATGTACCTGTTCCGCCAGACCAATCAAACCTGGCAGCAGAGGCAGATCAAAGAGACACTGAGAGAAAAGAAAAAGCAAAAAGAACAGATGGGACACACAATACAGATACACTAACTAAAGCTAAAAAAAAACACGCTTTAGCCCCGACGCTCAATCCCCCTTCTGCTGGAAAACAGAAAGAAACCAAGAGTAAACGGCTGAATCTGCTGATCCGTCCAAGCCTCCTGAAAGAGTTTGCCAAGGTCGCCTACATGCAGCAGACCAGCGTCAACGATTTGATCAACCAATTGATCGCCGAACATGTCGGGAAAAAATCGGAAACCATCACAGAGTATGACCGCCTCTTCAAAGACAGGAAGGCGTAGTGACTGCTCTCCGACTCTGGGCCAAAAGAGCTCTTTTCAGCAGCCGTCCGCTCGCTTTGACGAAGCAATTTTCCATAATTGCGCCTTGGCACTATATCCGTTTTTATGACCTCCAACGAACACCAAAACCCGACCGGCATGAGCTCTCCATCAGCACAAACGCTCGCATTCGATGTTTACGGAACGTTGATCGATACGCACGGACTGGTATCGATGCTTGAAACGTTTGCCGGTAAAAATGCTGCTGCCCTGTCCCAACTCTGGCGGCAGAAGCAGCTTGAATACTCCTTCCGGCGGGCACTCATGAAACGCTACCGCTCCTTTGCCGAATGCACCGCGGAGGCGCTGGAATTTGCCTGCAACTCCTATCAGGTCACACCTTCAGAACAGCAGCACCAGGCGCTTCTTGAAGGCTATCGCAGACTTCCTGCCTTTCCGGATGTCACTGCTGGGCTTGAACGCGCGCAGGCTGCGGGATTCAGGCTTTATGCGTTTTCGAACGGACTGGCATCCGACGTCGAATCGGTGCTCGCTCATGCCGGAGTCAGGAAATATTTTCTCGACATCGTCAGCGTCGACGAAGTCCGCTCTTTCAAACCCGATCCCAATGTGTACCGGCATTTCATGCAACGTGCCGAAAGCTCCCCCGAAAAAAGCTGGCTGATCTCCTCGAATCCCTTCGATGTCACCGGCGCTCGCTCCGTCGGTATACAGGCGATCTGGGTTCAGCGCTCGACCGATGCCGTGTTCGATCCTTGGGAGTTCCGTCCGACAGCAATCGTGAGTAGCCTGCAGGAAATAGCTGCCGCAGCAAAACCAGCCTGAGCAATCGCTCTTTGCGGCTGAAATGAAAGTAACCTACATTGTAAGTAAAGCTTTAGCGCACTCCTGACCCCTTGGCAATACGAAAACCCCTTCATCGATGGCACGCACTCCCGAACAACTGGCAAAGCTCCTGCAGCGCGAAATTCTCATCGATCTGGAGTGGTTGCCGGATGGCGTGATCGGCGCAAGCGGCAGAGTGTTCATCGAAGCCGACCCGTCGATTGTTTGGCAGATGCTAAGCGATTACAATCGTCTGCACGAAACGATGCCCAAAGTCGTTGCCAGCAAGCTGGTGGAGGCAAACAACCACACCAAAGTCATCGACCAGTCGGGAAAGTCAGGAATTTTCATTTTCGAAAGGACGGTGCATTTCACTCTCAAGGTGGAGGAGGTTTATCCGGAGCACCTCTACTTTTCGCAGATCAATGGAGATTTTGAGGTCTATGAAGGAGAGTGGCAACTTGAAGCGGTTGACGGAAACAACGGGCCGGGCACGCTGCTAACCTACCAGGCGGAGGTCAAGCCCAGCTTTTTCGCGCCCCAGTTCGTGGTGAGCTTCGTACAGAGCCAGGATCTGCCGACCATTCTGAAGGAGGTCCGGCGCTACTGCGAGTCTCTAGCCAAAAACTGAACTTAGGACTTGATAATCCAGTACAGCTCGCCGCCCTGATTTACCTTCTCGAAACGCCCGGATGAGAAAAGCTCCGCCATCGACTGTTCCGCCTTTGCGCTATCTTCTTCAAACAGCTTTTCGAGAGCCGCTTGCAGCTCCCGCTCCTGCAACGGATGCCGGGCGGCGATACCGGAGACGGTCTCAAGCAGATTGTCGGCCGAGCCGAGCGTCATTTCGCCTTTGGCGGGATGGTTCACCGGCGCGGCTGCGGAGAGCATGAACACCGCACGGCGGATCCGGTCTTCATCGGGCACCGGCGCGTAGCCTTCAGGCGTCGGGCGGGTGGGCAGCACCAGATGGATCATGTCTGGCTTAATGTCCGAAAGCACCGCAACCAGATCCCGGAGCGCCTCCTCCGAATCATTCACGCCTTTGATGAGCATCACCTCGACCCAGAGCTTTCCGGCATACTCCTGCCTGAAAAGCCGCAGCCCTTCAACATGCCGCTCGAAGGTGAAACCGGGCGCGGGCCGGTCGATGCGCTCGAACAGCTCCGCCGAACCAGCGTTGAGCGACGGCAGCACGGTATCGGCGTCGAGCAACTCTGCGCGCACCTCGGGCAGGGAAAGCAACGAACCGTTAGTGATGACCGCAACCGGAATTGAGGTCGCGTTTTTGACCTCGGCAATGAGCCACCCCAGCCCTTTGTAGAGCGTGGTTTCGCCAGAGCCGACGAACGTGATCCAGTCGATGGGCTTGCCGCTGTTGACCGTTTCAAGGATTTCGGCCAGAATCTCCTCTTTCGGAAAAAACTCCTGCCGCTCAGTCACAAACTCCTTCGTGCGGCCAAGCTGGCAGTAGATGCAGTTCCAAGTGCAGCTTTTGGAAGGCAGCAGATCGACGCCAAGCGACTGGCCAAGCCGTTTGGATGAAACAGGCCCGAAAACGTAGTTCATCGAAAATGCGTAGTTGAATTGATATTCGGTGACGAGCGGCTATTTTGACGCCAGTACCTCGGCAACCTTGACTTTACTCTCCTCCTCGAACTCCTTCTGAGAAATTTTCGGCAAGATCAGACTGGAGACCAGAAAGGCGGTCACTTCGAGTCCCAATATGAAGGCATAAGCCAGCATGTGGTTGCCGGTGAAGAAAAGCATCAAGTCGCGCAGCACGCCCGCGCCGGAGTGGGCCATGAAGATCGCCAGGCTCTGCGCGGTGCCCCAGAGACCGATGTAGACGCCGCTGCGTCCGGCGGTCATGGTCATCATCATGGTGATGTTGGAGATGGCGGCGGATCCGAGGCCGATACCCGCGATCACCAGTCCAACGCGCAGCAGGGTTTCGTCAAGCCTGAAACCAGCGATGATCACGATGGTGAACCCGATCATGCCGAAAATATTGCCGAACAGCGCGCCGCGTTTCTGACCGATACGGTTGAGAAAAAACCCGACCAGCAGCATAAAGACGAGCATCATGCCTTTAATGGTTGGCTCGAACAGCTTATTGGTCACCGCGACGGGCATTCCGAACACCTCGGCGCCGAACGGCTCCATCACGATTTCGTAAGCGAAAATTCCGTAGATGGAGGCGAAAATGTAGAAGGCGAACAGCAGGGTTTTAGGCGAGGCGGCAAGCAGTTTGATCGACTGGCCGAAGCTGAGCGCCTCTTCGTCTTTGGCATCGCCGCTTGTTTCAGCATTACGCTCCTCGACGCCGAGAAAGGCGAAAAGGCCGATGCCGAGCGCGATCAGGCCGCCGACGAACGCCACGTTGCCCAGGCGCTCCGGGCTGTAGACTTCGAGGTAGTTGCCAACCGTGATGGCGAAGATGATCGAGGTCAGCACCATCAGCGCCCAGCTCGCCGAGGTCACCTTGCCGAGCCGCTCCGGGCCAACATAATCTGCCAGCAAAGCGTAGTAGGTGGTCGTGGCGACCTGGAGGCCGAAGCCGAACACGATGAAGACGCCAACCAGCTTTAAGAGCGCGAAGTCACCCATCATGGCCGGAAGAAGCTCGGCAAGCTCGACCCCCGCGATCTGCACTTCGTAGGCGAGCGACGGCATCAGCATGAAGGAGAAGACGCAGCTTACAAGGCCGAGCAGAATGTACGGCGTGCGCTTGTAGCCGAAAATGTGCGACTTGTCCGACATATTCCCCGCCCACACCTTGACGCCGAATACAGCCAGCAGCTCCTTGAGGCTGATGAGTCCGAATACGATGGTGGATGAAATGCCAAGGTCAGAGGTCATGACCCGGTTCAGGGTCACATGCAAAAAGCCGAGCATGATGCCGAACCCCATCTGGAACAGAGCGAGACGAACAAGGTTGAACTGCCTCATAAAGCACAGGGAAATAACGTTACGGACTGTAAATTGTGAGCCGCAATTTACACAAAAGGCGCTCTTTCTCTAAACAGCTCACAGCTTGCAATTCAGGCCGTTTTTGGTTATCGTCTTTTGTATAAATCGGTGCCTCATCAAAGGCACCGGAAATCATCTTGGGGGTGCTTTGCCAAAGTTTATTTTGACAAAGCTGAGATCAAACCCCTATAACTTGATGCAGGTAATGCTGACGCAAGGAAAGATGAAGCACGACCTCCCCAATCGCTCTGCTTCACCATCCCTTTACGGCTGACACGGCCTGTGTTCCTTTTTTCCAGACTCGTTCCATGAATCCAGAAAGCGCATCCTGCCCCGACAGGCATTTTTTCGGCCCCGCATCATCCAGATTGTATGTTAAAGGCAAAACGTGGCCGATTGAAGTCGGCATGCGGAGCGTAGCCCTCAAACAAAACTACGAGTGCAAGGGTATCCCCTTCGCCTCGATGCCTCTGTACGACACCAGTGGCCCGTTCGGCGATCCGGCCTGCGAGCACGACGTGCGCAAAGGGCTGGAGCCGGTGCGCGACCACTGGGGTTTCGAGAACGGCTCGGTGGAGTCGGTGAAGGGCGAGCTGTCGATGACCGGGCGCAAGCCTCGTGTTGCGAAGTCAGGCGAGGCGATCACGCAGATGCACTTCGCCCGCAAGGGCATCGTGACGCCGGAGATGGAGTACGTGGCGATCCGTGAAAATCAGGCGCTGGAGGAGTGGATCGAAAAGTGTGGTGGTAAACCGGTGACGCCGGAGATGGTTCGCGACGAGGTGGCGAAGGGACGGGCGATCATTCCGGCCAACATCAACCACCCGGAGATCGAGCCGATGATTATCGGACGTAACTTCCGTGTCAAGATCAACGCCAACATCGGCAACTCGGCGCTCGGTTCGTCGATTGACGAGGAGGTCGAAAAGGCGGTTTGGTCGTGCCGCTGGGGCGCGGACACGGTGATGGATCTGAGCACGGGCGCGAACATTCACCAGACTCGCGAGTGGATTCTGCGCAATTCACCAGTGCCGATCGGCACAGTGCCGCTCTACCAGGCGCTCGAAAAGGTGGGCGGCAAGGCCGAAGAGCTGAGCTGGGAGGTCTATCGCGACACGCTCGTCGAACAGGCCGAGCAGGGAGTCGATTACTTCACCATCCACTCGGGCATTCTCGCCGCCACCTTGCCCGACGCCGAAGCGCGGCAGACCGGCATCGTTTCACGCGGCGGCTCGATCATGGCCCGCTGGTGCCGCGCCCACAATCAGGAGAACTTCCTGTTCACCCACTTCGACGACATCTGCGACATCCTGCGCAGCTACGACGTGGCGGTCTCGCTCGGCGACGCGCTACGCCCCGGCTCCATCGGCGACGCCAACGACGCGGCGCAGTTCGGCGAGCTAAAAACCCTCGGCGAGCTGACGCTCCGCGCCTGGGAGCGCGACGTGCAGGTGATGATCGAAGGCCCCGGCCACGTGCCGCTGCACATGATCCGTGAGAACATGGAGATGCAGCTCAAGCACTGCCACGAAGCACCGTTCTACACCCTCGGCCCGCTCGTGACCGACGTGGCTGCGGGATATGACCACATCAACTCGGCTATCGGCGGTACGCTCATCGCCAGCCTCGGCTGCTCGATGCTCTGCTACGTCACGCCGAAAGAGCACCTCGGCCTGCCCGACCGCGACGACGTGCGCGAAGGGGTCATCGCCCACCGCGTTGCAGCCCATGCGGCAGACATCGCCAAGGGAAATCCAACGGCATGGCTGCGCGACGAGCTGATGAGCAAAGCGCGCTACGCCTTCGAATGGGAAGACCAGTTCAGCCTGGCGCTCGATCCGCTGAAGACAAGGCAGATCCACGCCCAGAACATTGCCGCTACAGGCGATACCGCCGCCACCGCCAAATTCTGCACCATGTGCGGCCCCGACTTCTGCTCAATGAAACGCTCACAGGAAACGACTGCGGGGATGTAACCAACCCAACACGTAAGCTCCATTTATCGATGGGGCTTACGCGTACCGTACAAAAAAAGAAAAGGCTGCTCAGTCAAACCTGAGCAGCCTTTTAACGTTTATGTGTACCGATGCGTTGCGCTTTACCCGGCGGCTTCGATAATGGCCATGAAGTCCTCGACCTTGAGGCTTGCGCCGCCGATTAAGCCGCCGTCGATGTCCGGCATTCCGAACAGCTCTGCGGCGTTGCCTGGCTTGACGCTGCCGCCGTACTGGATGCGCAGATGATTTGCAGCCTGCTCATCGTACAGCCTTTCGATGGTGCCGCGGATCGAGGCGTGCACCTCCTGCGCCTGCTCTTTGGTGGCGGTCTTACCGGTACCGATAGCCCAGACCGGTTCGTAGGCGATCACCAGGGTGCTGATGTCCGACACGTCGGCCAGCCCCTCGGTCACCTGGGCAGTCACGATCTCTTCTGTTACGCCGCGCTCGCGCTCATCGAGCGTCTCGCCGACGCAGAGGATGACGCGCAGCCCTTCGGCCAGCGCCTTCTTGACCTTGAGATTGACCGTGGCGTTGGTTTCGCTGAAGAGCTGGCGACGCTCCGAGTGGCCGAGAATAACGTAACTGCATCCGGCGGCGGCAAGCATCCGCGTGGAGACTTCGCCGGTAAACGCACCGTCGTTTTCGTAGTGGCAGTTCTGGGCCGCAAGCTTGACGCCGCTCCACTCAATCACCTTGCCGACTTCATGCAGCGCGGGAAAGGTGGGAGCGATCCCAACTTCACAGTCAGGCTTGGAAGCCCCTACTTTTTCGGCGATGGCTGTTGCCAGCTCGATCGACTCGGCAATGGTGTTGTTCATCTTCCAGTTGCCGACAACTATGTTTCTGCGCATAATCAGTAATCGGTTACGACTTCGGTGTAGATTTTATCGATGTTGTCAATCTCAAAACTGTGCTTCCAGAAACGGGAGTCCTTGAATTCGACCGTATTCTGGTCAACAGCCGTGACCGTTCCATGCCACACCCGCTGCTCGGTGGTGACAAGGTTGACCTCCCTGTCGATCAGATCACGGTTGCCGCGAATCTGTGAGCCCTTATAAATTACCTGTCGTTTTCCCATGAGAACAGTAAGACGTTTTATTTAACAAAGATGTCAAGTATCTCGTAATGCAGTTCGCCTTTCGGCACGTTGATCGTAACCTTGTCGCCAACCGACTTGCCGATCAGAGCGCGGCCGACGGGAGAACGCACGGAAATTTTGCCGAGATCGGAATCTGCCTCCTCGGATGAAACAAGGGTGTATTCGATCATTTCCTTCTCGTCGTCCAGATTACGCAGCTTCACCGAGGTGAGAATATAGACCCGATCGGTCTTGATCTGCTTCGGATCGAGAATCGTGGCAGATGCCAGTTTGTTTTCCAGATCACCAATTTTCGCTTCGAGCTGCGACTGCTCTTCACGGGCCGCATCGTATTCGGCATTTTCGCTCAAGTCGCCATGAGAACGAGCCTCAGCAATTTTCTCCAGCACCTCGGTGCGAGTCTGCGTGGACAACTGTTTCAACTCCTCCTTGAGCCGGTTGTAGCCATCCCGTGTCAGATAAATGCGGTCACTCATTTCAATTCATAGTTTTGGTTGGCGATGCTGAAGAGCGAATGGTCACCGCATTACAGCAGCGATGGAACACATGACAAACAAAAAAAGTAAAGTCAGCAGCCGGGCTGACTTTACTTCTTTTCGACCAATTTAAGAATCTTTACCCTACAGGCAAAGCGCATTACAGATTAAACGCCAAATACATCCGGCTCGCTCCCCGTTCGACAAGCAGGAACAGCAGATCCCCCTCTTTCTTCTTATCGGTAATCGCTTTAAACGCTGCGACCGACCCGACCTCCTTCCGGTCAACCGACCTGATGATGTCTCCCGGACGAAGCCCGGCCATAAATGCCTTGCTGGATCGATCAACCGCACTCACAACGATACGCTGCTCGCCGGAAGGCAGATTGAAGCGTTCCGCCATGGCGCTGTTCACTGGAGCAACTGCGAAACCGAGCAGTTCATTTGCAGCCGGTGATTGCTGCTCCTGCTGGGCAACCGGCTGGTTTTCAGGCTGGGTCTGAAGTTTGACATCAATCGTGCGTTTTGCGCCATCACGGATGATAATGACAGGCGCCGTACTACCTGGCGCCTTGCTGGCAACAACATTGCGCAGCTCAGCCGTACTGTTCACCTTTTTTCCGGCAAACTCAAGAATGACATCACCGGTTTTCAAGCCTGCCTTCGAGGCTGGACTGCCCTCCATGACCGTGCCGACCAGCACCCCTTCGGGACGCTGCATTCTCAGGCCTTTGGCAATCTTGTCATCGATATCCTGAATGGTGACTCCGAGGTAGCCGCGCACAACCTTGCCGTGCTTGACCAGCGAAGTGTAAACCCGGTGCGCCATGTTTGAGGGCACGGCAAACCCGATGCCGTCCGAGCCACCAGTGCGGCTTGCGATGGCCGTGTTGATGCCAACCAGCTCTCCGCCGATATTGACCAGCGGTCCACCCGAGTTGCCGGGATTGATGGCTGCATCGGTCTGAATGAAGTTTTCGTAATCGGCCAATCCGACATTCACACGCCCTTTTGCGCTAACGATGCCTTGCGTCACCGTCCGGGCCAGGTTCTCGCCCAGCGGACTGCCGATGGCAATCACCCACTCGCCGACGCGCAGCTTGTCGCTATCGCCAATAGCGATCGGCTTGAGCCCCTTGGCCTCGATCTTCAGCACGGCGAGATCCGTACGCGGATCCTTGCCGATGATCGTTGCCGTAAACTTGCGGTCATCGGCTGTCATAACCGAAATAGAGTCTGCCTTGTCGATCACGTGGTTGTTGGTCAAAATGTAACCGTCGTGGCTGACAATGACACCTGAACCGAGCCCGTGAATCACCTGTTTGCGGGCATTAGGCTTGTCGGGAAAGGGAAAATCGAACATCTCACCGAACGACTTGCCGAAGAAGTCAAACGGAGTCATGACCCGCCGTTCAACAGCCTTTTCGGTATAGACGGTCACCACCGACGGGGTGGCCGACTCGGCAATCCGGACGAAAGCATCATTGAAATCGGCGAGCGTCCTGATCGGGTGATTTCGCAGACTTTCGGCGGCAACACTGGTGTTTGCATGGTTGGCAACCGTAAAGATGCCGCCATCTTTGGCGTTAAATGAAAAGTCGAGATTGGAAAATGCGAGCGCTCCGGCAACCACGCCAATGGATACAAGCGCTGCCGACTTGAACATCGTTCGTTTCTTTTTCATAGTGCATCAAGTGTTGAGGTTAATCAGGATGATGGCTCAATACTTTCGAGAGCAGTCAGGCCGGCCCTCATCTTGTTCATGGTCTCTTCGTATTCGAATTCGGGCATCGAGTCGGCTACGATGCCGCCCGCCGCCTGAAAATAGATGGTTTCGTCGCTGATGACCATCGTGCGGATGGCGATAGCCGTATTAAGCTCGCCGCGGAAGTCGAGATAACCCACAGCGCCGCCGTACAGCCCGCGCTTCTCCTTCTCCAGCTCGTAGATGATCTCCATCGCACGAACCTTGGGCGCGCCGGTTAGCGTACCTGCCGGGAAGCACGACCAGAATGCATCCATCGCGCTCAGCCCGTCCTGCAGTTCGCCCCGGACGTTGCTGACGATGTGCATAACATGCGAGTACTTTTCGATAATCATCATCTCGTTGGTCTCGACCGTGCCGATCTTGGCGATGCGCCCGATGTCGTTGCGGCTCAAGTCGATAAGCATCAAGTGCTCTGCCCGCTCCTTCTCGTCGGAGATCAGCTCCTGGGCGTTGCTCTCGTCCTCCTCGAAAGTTTCGCCGCGCCGCCGCGTTCCGGCAATGGGCCGGGTATCGACGATCCGGCGACCGGCGTGGTCGCGCTCCACCTTGACCAGTAGCTCGGGTGAAGAGCCGACGACATGGAAATCATCAAAATCGAAGAAATAGAGGTACGGTGACGGATTGATCGTCCGGAGCACACGATAGACGTCGAACGGACGGGTATGCAATTTGCGCTGCAAGCGCTGCGAAATCTGCACCTGGAAGATGTCACCGCTCAGGATATACTCCTTGGCTTTAAGCACCTTCTCATAATATTCCTCGCGCGTTGTGTTGGAAACAACCTGCTCCGGCATCTCGGGCTTGAGTGTCACCAGATCGGGGTCAAGGGGCTGGAGCATAAGCTCGGCAAGCTCATCGATCTTGCGCGAAGCACGCTCCCGATCGCTTTCGTCGAGATAGTTGGCCACCAGATAGAGCTTGCGCATCACGTTGTCGAAAATGACCAGCGTGTCACAAAACAGCAGACACAGATCGGGCATTCCCGAAGGATCGGGGCGCTCAGGCGCGGGAATCTTCTCGATCAGGTGCATGGTATCATAGCCGAAGTAGCCGAACACCCCTGAGGTGCTCATCTGCTGCAACCCGCTCTTGCTGCGCGGCTGCTCTTCGGAAGAGAACATGGCCATGCAGCGATCCACGATGGTTCGCAGGTCACTCTCCTCCTGCACAATTGACGAAAGCGCATCAAAACGCGCATCGAGCACGTCAATCGTGGCCTCTCCATCAACCCTCCCCTTGAGCACAGCCACAGGGTCAACGGCGATGTAGGAAAAACGGGCCAGCCGCTCCTCCCCCTCGACCGACTCGAGCAGGCATGAATAGGGGCGCTGAAGTTTGAGATACACCGAAACCGGTGTCTCGGTATCGGCCTGGAAGGTTCTGACAAGAGGCTTCAGAATAAACGATGGCGCTCCATACTGGCCGGCCGCATTGTCTGAAAAAGATCTGATCATGAATTATTGCTTGCTGCGATAAGGTAAAAAAATCATATAATTACTCTGGTTTTCCCATTAGTATAAACAGGAACCTGCTGACATGAAAACAACGCGCGGACCATTTCGACTATGGTTGACCGCATTCATACTTTCACCGGGAATGATCTTTACCCAGGCCTACGTTCTGCTGTGGCTGGGCACCAATGTCTGGCTCGACCACGCGTTCAAGCAGCATCTGAAACAGGTGTTCGTCTCCGAAACAGGCCAGCGTTACCAGCTTGACGTACGCTCACTCAGAACAGGCCCCGGTCTTAACTCGATCATCCTGAAAAAACTTGAGCTCTTCCTTGTCGATCCCACCGAAAACCAGCAAACCCAACAAACCACACGGGAAATCACCGAGCTCAGAATCGACTGTCCGAATCTGAGTTTTTTGCCGTTCAGGCCCTCCGATGAAATGCTCTCTCTGCGAGAGGTCTCGGAACGGATCATATCACGAAGCGATCAGTGAACCCCCAGCCCGATGCGATCCCAGCGGATCGATGTAATTTTTTCAACCGGATCGAACAGTAGCGGCAGATCGGGGTCCCATGACCAGTACACCATCATAGCCTCTCCAACCAGGTCGCTTTCGGGCAGAAATCCCCAGTAGCGGCTATCGAGGCTGTTGTCGCGGTTGTCACCCATGGCGAAATAGTAGTTCTTCTGCACCGTGTATTGATCGGCAAATGCGCCATCGATCATGACACGGTTGCCCGACAGAGTAACCGTATGCCCTTCACTGGCAATCAGGTCGTGATACAAAGGAATGGTGCGCATCGTCAGCTCGACAACGTCGCCCTTCTGCGGAATACGTATCGGGCCGTAGTTGTCCTTATTGTAGTCGGACATGGCAGGAAAAATCTGGTAATCAGGCACGCCTGGCGGCATTGCTACAGCGAGGAACTGAGCATGCGGCGGCAGCGCTGATGGCTCGCCGTTGATGATGAGCTGCTGCTCTTTGATTTCAAGGTTATCACCCGGTAAGGCCACACATCGTTTGATGTAGTTCAGGCTACGATCGCGGGGAAACTTGAAGACGATGATATCGCCTCGTTCAACGTCATCAACCTTCGGAAAGCGGATGTCGGTAAATGGAACCCTGGCTCCATAAACAAACTTGTTGACAAAAAGGAAATCACCGGCGAGCAGCGTTTTTTCCATCGAGCCAGTGGGAATCCGGTACGACTCGATCACGAACATTCTGAGAATCGTCGCCACCAGCGCCGCAATAATCAGCGCCTCGAACCACTCTCTCGACTGGGATTTATTGCTGCTTCCTTTGGCCTTCGTACTGTTTTGTTTCACGTTCTCTCAATAATTTTCTGGCATTGCCAACATAAGCCTTTAGGACATACGTCTATAAGACGTTAACCAAAAGCGGTTCCAGCGCAGCTAAACTGATTTTTAGTTTGCACGGGACCTCACTCGTCGATGTTCAGTACGGCGAGGAACGCCTCTTGCGGCACCTCGACGCGACCGACCTGCTTCATGCGCTTCTTGCCCTCTTTCTGCTTTTCGATCAGCTTGCGCTTACGGCTGATGTCACCGCCGTAGCACTTGGCGAGCACGTTCTTGCGCATGGCAGAAATGGTCTCGCGCGCGATGACGCGGCTGCCGATGGCCGCCTGGATCGCCACTTCGTACATCTGCCGGGGAATGATCCCCTTCAGCTTCGAGCAGAGCTTGCGGCCCCACTCATACGATTTCGAGCGGTGCACGATCGACGAGAGCGCATCGACCGGCTCGCCGTTGAGCAGCACGTCGAGCTTCACGAGGTCGGAACGGCGGTAGCCGATGTACTCGTAGTCCATCGAGGCGTACCCTTTCGAGATCGACTTGAGCTTGTCGTGGAAATCAAACACCACTTCGCCCAGCGGGAACTCGAAGTGGATGTTCACCCTCGTCGTGTCGAGGTAGTCGGTGTTCTTGTACTCACCGCGCCGCTCCATGCCGAGCTTCATGATGTTGCCGATATACTCCGACATGGTGATGATCTGCATCGAAACGTACGGCTCCTCGACCCAGTTGATCTTGGTGGAGTCGGGCATCTGCGAAGGGTTATCGACCTCGACCGTGTCCCCGCTCGTCATGATCACGCGGTACTCCACGTTTGGCACCGTAGTGATGATGTTGACCCCGTACTCGCGCTCCAGCCGCTCCTGGATGATCTCCATGTGCAACAGGCCGAGAAAGCCGCAGCGGAAGCCGAAGCCGAGCGCTGCCGAGGTCTCGGGCGTGTAGATCAGGGATGCGTCGTTCAGTGAAAGCTTTTCGAGCGACTCGCGCAGGTTCTCGAAATCGTTCGACTCGACCGGATAGAGGCCGCTGAACACCATCGGCTTCACATCCTTGTAACCGGAGAGGCGCTCGGCGGCAGGCTTTTCAACCAGCGTCACCGTGTCACCCACCTTCGCGTCCTTCACATCCTTGATCGAACAGATCAGGTAGCCCACGTTGCCCGCTTCGAGCACGTTTTTGGGATTGCGCTTCAGGCTCATGGTGCCGATTTCGTCGGCGTAATACTCCTTGCCGTTGGCGAAAAATCGCACCTTGTCCCCCTTCTTCAGCACGCCATCGACAATCCTGATGTACGCAACCGCGCCGCGGTAAGCGTCGAACACCGAGTCGAAGATGAGCGCCCGAAGCGGCATCTGACGATTATCGGCAGGCGCAGGAATCCGGTGCACGATCGCCTCCATCAGCTCGGGCACGCCGATGCCCGCCTTGGCCGACACCTGGAGAATCTCCTCGCGCTCGACGCCGATCAGGTCGATAATCTGCTGCGCCACCCCCTCGACATCTGACGAAGGCAGGTCGATTTTATTGATGACCGGAATGATCTCCAGCCCCGCCTCGATGGCCAGGTAGAGGTTGGCGATGGTCTGCGCCTCGACGCCCTGCGTGGCATCGACCACCAGCAGCGCGCCCTCGCAGGCGGCCAGCGACCGGGAGACCTCGTAGCTGAAGTCCACGTGGCCGGGCGTATCGATAAGGTTGAGCGTGTACTCCTTGCCATCGTTAGCCCCGTACAGCATCTGCACGGCATGGCTCTTGATGGTGATGCCGCGTTCGCGCTCCAGGTCCATGCTATCGAGCACCTGCGCGGTGGACATCTGGTTATGGGCAAGGGATTTGGTCGCTTCGAGAAGCCGGTCGGCAAGCGTCGATTTACCGTGGTCGATATGGGCGATAATGCAGAAATTCCGGATCAAGCCAACTTCTGTTCCTGACGGAGGCATACGTATCTGTCCTGAAAAGTGAAAATGGTTGCGAAACGCCCCGGTGAAATTATCGTTCGGAGCCAAAATATCAAGTCTTTAAATATACGAAGAAAATCGTGATCGTACAGAGGATTGCGATTTTTGGGGAGAGCATGGCAGGCAGGAAAAAAAACACATTTTCCCGAGGAACCCCCTCCCTGTCTCGGGATCGGGATCGGGATCGGGATCGGGATCGGGATCGGGATCGGGATCGGGATCGGGATCGGGATCGGAACCAAAGATACGAGCCCCGACGAGTCGGGAGGTGACAAACAGAAAATAAACCGCTCTTACATTCACATTGCCCCGGACTTCAGTCCGGGGAACACAGATAACTCAAAATAATTCAGGGCTTCAGCCCAATCTCTTTACCAATCTTTCCAAACCATCCCCTCACTCCAGACGCAGCGCCTCGTCGCCGAAACGCAGCCCGCGCGCAAACGCTTCGCCCTCCATCGTTTTCTTGCCCTCTGCCTGAAGCGTGAGCAGCTCCAGCCAGCCGTCCGAACCGGCGACGAGCAACCGCCCGTCCTCGACACGCAGCGTACCCGGCAGTTCCGGCGCTCCTCCATCGGGATACGGACGGGCGCGGTAGATTTTGAGGTTCTTGCCGCCAAAGGTCGTCCAGGCGGTCGGCCTCATGGCAAGGCCACGGATGAAGTCGTGCAGTCGCTGCACCGGCTGGTTCCAGTCGATGCGGGTGTTCTGGCGGTTGAGCTTCGGCGCTTTTGTGGCGAGCGCTTCATCCTGCTGTTCAGGCGTAACCGTGCCGTCAGCGATCATGCGCAGCGTGCGCTCGACAGTGCCCGCACCAATCTCCGCGAGGCGTTCGAGCAGCTCGGAGGCGTTCTCGTTTGGGCCGATGGGGGTGCTGTCCGCAGTGATGATGTTGCCGGTATCGACCGACTTCCGGAGGAAAAAGGTGGTCACACCGGTTTCAGCGTCACCGTTGATGATCGACCAGTTCACGGGAGCCGCGCCGCGATAAGCGGGCAGCAGCGAACCGTGCAGGTTGAAGGTTCCGAGCGGCGGCAGCTCGAAGACGGCGGGGGGAAGAATGCGGAAGGCGGCGACGACGATCACGTCGGGCCGGGCCGCGGCGACCGTCTCGGCGAACTCAGGCGTCGTCACGTCGTCAGCCTCGAACACAGGCAAGCCCAGTTCGAGCGCAGCCTGCTTGACCGGCGTCGGCTCGGGTGGCGCGTTCTTGCGGCGGCGGGGCTTGTCGGCACCCGTCACCACCAGTACCGTCTCGTACTCCGGACTCATTGCGGCAATGCGCCGCAGCGAAGGCACGGCGAACTGCGGCGTGCCCATGAAAACAACTCTCAGCGCCACCCGTCACACCTCCGCCGTTACCTTTGGGGCGTGGGGAGCAATCGGATAGCTCGTTTTCACGCGCCCCTGGGTGATGGCGGTCAGGGTCTTCTGCACCTTGCGGCGATCGCGCTTATCCATGCGGTCGACAAAGAGCGTGCCGTCGAGATGATCGATCTCGTGCTGAAGAACGCGGGCCATCATACCGCTGAACTCCTCGGTGTGCTCCTCGAAGTTCTCGTCGCGGTAATGCAGCGTGATCCTCGACGGGCGGACGACGTCGCCTGCCACGCCGGGCACGCTGAGGCACCCCTCCTCCATCGAATTGCGCCCGGCGACCGACACGATGCGCGGATTGATCACCACCATCGGCTTGTGATCAGCGTACTCCTCGATTGTGGAAATATCGGCCACGAGCAGCCGAATCGAGTGGCCCACCTGCGGTGCGGCAAGCCCGATACCGGGAGCCTTGTACATCGAATCGAACATATCGTCGATCAGCTCCCGAACGGACGAATCGACCCCTTTCAAGGGCTTTGCCGTCGCGGCGAGCACTGGATCGCTATAGGTATTGATCGGTAAAATCATCGGATGCGTCTCTGTTTGAGATGAGATTGGACAGGCCGTAAAACCCTGCGAAGTCGCAACGCATCGGCCTTTCCTGAAGAAAACCCCGTTAATTCCAAAATAGTTGCCCGAACTTCTGGAATCCCGGATCGACAATGTACGGTTTTCAGCGACTTTTTCAGTACCACACACGCCATCGGGCTTTACAGGGAATTCAGAGAAAAACAATACATTAGGTAAAGCTATCACGAAATACCAACAGAGAATGCCATCGTGAAAACAACGAGCCCGGCAACAATCGCCAAGGTTGAAGCGCTCTTCAAATCGTACATGAAGGAGGAGCAACTCCGATGTACCCAGGAGCGACTAAGCGTGTTGCGGGAAATCTATCGTGCAACCACCCATCTCGATGCCGACGAACTGTTCGTCAGGCTTCGCGAACAGGGCGTCGCCATCTCGCGCGCCACGGTTTACCACACCCTCGATTTGCTCTTCCGGTTCAAGCTCGTCACCAAAGTCGATCTCGGCCACAAGCACGCCCATTACGAAAAATCGTGGGGCGTGACCAACCATCTGCATATCATCTGCCTGAAGTGCGGCCAGGTCTCGGAAGCTTCCAGCGAAGAGCTGTGCGAAATCATGAAAAAGCTCTGCGCCGAAAACGGATACTCGCTCGGCACCTTCAGCCTGCAACTCTTCGGCGAGTGCCTCGACAAAGAGGCCTGCGCCGCACGGGTCAAAGAGGCGCAAAACAAAAAAGCCTGAACCCACGGACACCATGCCCTGGCTCTACCTCATCCTCGCGATTCTCACCGAAGTCTCCGGCACCACCAGCATGAAGCTCTCGGAGGGGTTCAGCAAACCGCTGCCATCGGCAATGATTTTCGTTTTTTACGGCCTGAGCCTTACCTTCCTCACGCTGGCGCTCCGGACGATGCCCATCGGCTTCGCCTACGCCATCTGGTCGGCGGTCGGCACGGCGCTCATCACCACCATCGGCGTGCTCTGGTTCGGCGAGGGAGTGAACACGCTCAAGGTGGTTTCGCTGATCCTAGTCATCGTCGGCATCGCAGGCTTGCATTTCAGTCAGGAAACCATGAAGTAAGGCATGAGTCAGAACTATCCGGTCTATAAACGAATCGTCGTCAAGGTCGGCACCAACGTCATCACGGGCCGCGACGGCAGGCTCGATCCGGCCATCCTCGACAGCCTCACCTCGCAGATCGCAGCGCTGGCAAAGGAGGGTGTGGAGGTGATTCTCGTCTCATCAGGCGCCGTCGGCGCAGGTCGAGGCCTCGTGTCGCTCACCGGCGGACTCACTCCGGTCGAAAAGCGGCAGGTGCTCGCCGCCACCGGGCAGATCCGGCTCATCAACGCCTACAACGACCGCTTCGAAAAGCACGGAATGCTCGGCGCGCAACTCCTCGTCACCAAAGGAGACTTCCGCGACCGGCAGCACTACCTCAACATGCGCACCTGCTTCGAGGCGCTGCTCGATCAGAAGATCGTGCCCATCGTCAACGAAAACGACGCCGTTGCCGTCACCGAGCTGATGTTCACCGACAACGACGAACTCTCCGGACTCATTGCCTCGATGTTGCAGGTTGACGCGCACATCATCCTCTCGAACGTCGATGGCCTGTTCGACATGCAGAGCGAAGGCAATCCGGTGATTGAGGAGATCGACCCCGGCTCGAAGAATTTCAGCCAGTACATCCGGCCCGGCAAATCGGAGTTCGGACGCGGCGGGATGCTCACCAAGTGCAACATCGCGCACAAGCTCTCGCGCCTCGGCATCACCGTGCACATCGCCAACGGCACCACTCCCGGCATTTTGCAGACCATCGTGCGGGGCGAAAAAACCGGCACGAAGTTCCTCGCGCAAAAAGCCAAACAGAGCCGCAAGCGCTGGATCGCCCACAGCGAAGGGTTGGAAAAAGGGGCCGTCGTCATCAACCAGGGCGCCATCGACGCCCTCACCTCCCCCAAACGCGCCACCAGCCTCTTGCCCATCGGCATCACCAAAGTCGAAGGCGACTTCCAGCGCGGCGACGTCATCCGCATTTGCTCGGAGAAGCGCGAAGTCATCGGCTACGGCATGGCCTCCTGCTCCGCCGAAAAAGCCAAATCCGCGATGGGGCAGAAAGGCCACAAACCGGTAATTCACTACGACCACCTGTACCTGGTGCCGTAGAAGATCTTCGATGGGATTGGACTCGTGCCTATCCTCACTTCCGGCTCGTGTGCAGCCTCACCCACGTAGCAAACCGATCCATCCACCCCTGCAGAAAATCGCGGCTGCCATCGCCAATCCCACCGTCCGAGTCGAAGAGGTCATCGCGATGCTGAATGAACGCTTCTGGCTGCGCCATCGTCGGGACGTCGAGCACGGCGAGGATATTGCGCAGATGCTGCTGGGCCAGAGCCGTACCGCAAGCGCTCGTTGACAGGCCGATAATGCCCGCCGGCTTGCCCGCCCAGGCGTTGTGCCCCCAGGGACGCGAGCCGTGGTCGATGGCGTTTTTGAGCACGCCGGGAATCGAGCGGTTGTATTCGGGCGTGGCGATCAAGAGGCCATCCGCCTCGCGAATCTCGCGGCGCAGGCGCTGCACGGCTTCTGCCGGGCGATCATCGTCATCCTGATTGTAGAGCGGCAGGTCATCGATCTTCAGGTGATGAAACGTAAAATCTGGAGGTGCGAGCCGGATAAGCGCATCGGCAAGTTTGCGGTTCAACGACTCGCTCCTGATGCTGCCGACAAGCACGGCAATACGATAGGTCGTCATAACGGAATGGATAAAGTTCATAGATCTTACCTGCCCGAACGCAAACCGGACGCTCATGGTTTCCGGCCAAACCGACGGCTATTTTGAAGCCGTGAAGGGAATCGGTATACTATTTTGATAATACTTCAGGAGTTATCCAGGTATTGCCGACATCCATCCGGAAAACAGGCAAGATGAAAAAAGCCCTCCTCATCACCGGTTTCGTCCTCGCCCTTCTCACAGGGCTTGGCTTCTGGCTGTACCACAGCTTCACGATCCTCAAGACCAAACCTCCCGTCCCCCTGACCACTGACGTCGAGCTCGAACAGCCGTCATCGCTGTTCAACGTGCCCATCAGCATCGAACATGCGGTGCTGGCCAACTACCTGAACGGCAAAATTCGCGGCAACTTTTTGAACGCCGACATCTGGTTGCAGAAAAAGCACAAGGAGCGCATCAGCCTCGCCTTGACGCGAGATGAACCCATCACCATCAGCTCGAACGGGCGGAAGCTTTTCTGCACCTTTCCGGTTTCAGCGGAAGCGCGGCTCACCGACAGCCGTTTCGGAAAGTTTCTTACAAAACTGCTGGTGAGGCCGGTTCGCGCCAGGGCGCTCATCACCTTCTCGACGCCGATTTCGCTTGACCGACGCTGGCATCTCCGGACGCACTTCAAAATCGTGGAAGTCCAGTGGGAAAAGGAGCCGGTGGTGAAAATCGGGCCTTTCCGCAAGCACATCCGCGCCGACGTCGACACCCTGCTCAGCGACAATAAACGCGGCCTGACCGCACTGCTCGATACCGAAATCAACAAAGCGGCAAGCCTGTCGCCCACCGTCAGAGGCGTCTGGAGAGATTTGCAGAAGCCAATCGTGCTCACCCGAAAGCCGCTTCCCGTCTGGCTGCGGTTCCACTGCGACGACATCAGCGGAAACATCGCGCTGAACAGAAAAGCCATTGTCTGCAACACCCGGATCAGAACAAGCATGACAGTGCTGACCGACTCGACAGCTATTCGACCACCAAACCGCCTGCCGCGCTTCCGCCAAACGCCCAAAGACAGCATCTCGACCATCTCCGATCTCAACTTCTACGCCGTGGCGCCGTTCACCAGCGTCAACAGGCAGCTCAATGACTTCTTCATGAACCGGAGCTTCCGCCGGTCGAATTATGATGTCGTCGTGCGCAGCGTCAACGCCTACGGTTCGTCGAGAGGGCTCTCGGTGGCCATCATGACCGACCACGACCTGAAAGGCCATATCATCATGAGCGGACAACCACGCTATGACGTGGCAACCCACACCATCGGCATCGACCATTTCGACTACTCCATCGACACCGGCAACCCGATTATCAGTACCGGAGAACTCGTCATGCACGACGCCATCCGCGACAGCATCGCCACGCGGCTTAACTTGCAGATCGGCTCGATCGTCGATCGGCTGCCGACAATCATTACCACCGCTGTCGCCAAAGCCAAAGCCGGCAGAACCATCGATCTAAGCATCGACAGCCTCGCCATCCGCAAGTGCGATATCCGCGTCGGCAAAGACAACGTCTATCTTCTGGTCAACGCCACCGCAAAAAACACCATCCGCATCAAGCGGATCAAATCTGGAAAAGCCATCAGAATCCGCAAAAAAGCGAGAGAAAAGCGCCGGAAAGCTGGCGAAAGGCAAAGCAACCACTATCGGAGCAGCATAAACCAATCCTGCAAATCATCCATCAGCCTTAGGCAAAACGAAGGTCAGAACTATACCTCACCTATTTTCCGTTGTTAATTTCCCACAGAAAAGCATTAAATTTTATACTTAAAGGCACCCAAAGCATCCACCTTTACATATAAAGACTATTAGTACCCATGCTTGGAGACGTCCTACTCATCAACGATCAGCACAAGTCAGCAGCCAAAGCCATTCTCGAAAGACTGCTTTCCGACCTGAAGCAGCAAGAAAACAAACAGGCAGGCAACAAATTTGTCGTCGCCATTTCGGGTGAATCGGGAGCCGGGAAATCGGAAATCTCCCATTCGCTTGCCATCCTGCTCAAGGCGCTGAACATTCGAGTCAAAATCCTGCACACCGACAACTATTATCGCGTTCATCCGCTCGAACGGCGAGAGCACCGGATAAGCAACAATTACGAATCGGTGGGTGTGGATGAGTACGACTGGAAATCGCTGCATCAAAACATCGATGATTTCCGCAACAACCGCAAGGTAACCGTGCCTTGCATCGACATCATTACTGACGACGTCGATCGGCTCAGCACCGATTTCAGCAAGATTCAGATACTCGTTATCGACGGCCTGTACGCCATTCGTACCGAAGGGGCTGACCTGCGAGTGTTCATCGACCTGACCTATCACGAAACCAAGCTGAGCCAGTTGCTCCGCTGCAAGGAACCGACCGACGGCTACCGCTGGAGCGTGCTCGAACGGGAACACCACCACGTGCGCTCACTGATGCCCTTGGCCGATCTGCATGTGGACAAAAACTATCAGGTGTTCGACCCGAGACCGCAGCAGGGAATTCATGTAAAAACGCCCTGAGGCGACTGCTTTTCCGGCAGGTTCGTTCCCTGCCGGAAACACGGCATTACGGCACCTTGAACAGTAGTTGGCTCAGAAACCCTCTCTTTCAGGATACCGAACAAGGAGACCGCCATGAACGAAACCATCAGCACCATCCTCAGGAGACGCAGCGTACGCGCCTACCGTCCCGATCCGGTCGAACAGCCTGCACTCGACCTCATGCTCGAAGCTGCCCGCCACGCACCGACCGCCATGAACCAGCAACCGTGGCACTTCACGGTCATCCGCAACCCCGAACTGCTTCGCAAGCTTGAAGAGCACTGCATCAGCGCCTTCGTCGGTTCGAAAGTCAATGCCCTCAGGGAAATTGCCAAACAGGAGGGATTCAGCGTCTTTTACCGCGCACCGATGCTCGTCATCATCTCCGGCGATCCCGACGCCTTGGCCCCGCAGAACGACTGCACGCTAGCGATGGAGAACATGATGATCGCCGCTACCTCGCTCGGCATCGGCAGTTGCTGGACCAACGCCGTCATGATGTATTACGCCACCGACAAAGGCAAAGCGGCATTTGAAGAGCTCGGCGTAACCTTCCCCGAAGGCTACCAGCCCTACGCCGCAGCCGCATTCGGCTACCCTGCGGAACCGTACCCTGAAACTCCGCCAAAAAAAGCGAACTGCGTTACGTTCATGGATTAAATCACATCCGAACCCCCGCAAAAAAGCTCAGCCAGCAACATCAACCAAATGCGGGGCATCTCAGGCCAGCTGAATACGTTAAAAATTCTGACGCATATAATTTGTTATAAGCCGATGAATCTCTAACTTTTCAGTGTTGATTCAAAGGCCCTGCTTTAAAACCATCGATAAACAGGACGCGCTATGAAAAAAACCATCCTATCGACTACGCTGGCGATCATGTTCCTGCTGTGCCACTCGCTGAGCTACGCAGCCATGAGCCAGTTTACCGGTCACTGGAAAAACACTGATTCCAACACAAGAGGCATCACAACCCTGAAGATCACCGGCAACCCCAATGCCCTGAAGATGCACGCCTGGGGCAAATGTCACCCGAACGATTGCGACTGGGGCGAAGTCAAAGCCTATGCTTACGCTCCGAACGTCTCTGCGCCGATGCAATCGAGTGCACGCGCCATCTCTGCCGTTTACACCACAAGCTTCAGCCAGACCCTCGTCGTCGTGAAAGCTATGGGAAGCAACAAGCTCCGCGCTGAAGTGTTCACCCGTTTCACCGACAACAGCAACCGCAGCAACTACACCGCAACCTACACCTTCAAACGTCAGCTTCAGGTCGCTCCGATCAAGCCGATGCCAATTCCGATGACGCCTATGATACTAGCCGTCAAAGAGGACTGCATCTCTTTCAACCCGGCAACTACGACCCTCAGAAACATCGATGGACGCTGGACGATTGTTGACGGCAACCACTGGATGTTCAATTTCGGCGATAAGAAAGCTGAAGCCATGAAAGCACTGGGCATCATCAAACGCTACAAAATGAACCAGAGCTGCTTCGTCGGTCGACCCGATCCCAGCTTCACCTACCTTCTCGTGAACGGGAAGGCGCCGAAGGGCGGCATGCCCGGCGAGGACTGCGTGAGCTTCAACCCGAATACCATCGAGGTCAAAAAAATCAACGGACGCTGGAAAATCGTTGACGGCAGCCACTGGATTTTCGATTTCGAGAACAAGGAAGGCGAAGCCAGAACTGCTTTTGCCATCATCAAAAAATACGGCTTCAACCGCACTTGCTACGTAGGCCGTCCCAACGCGAGCTTTATTTACCTGAGGAAATAATCTCGACGTCGGAAAAGCACAAAACCCCCGGTTTCAGCCAATGGAACCGGGGGTTTTTCCGTTTGTGAAATTGCAGGAGCAAACGCACCTCACCAGCCCGAAACGCCCAGCTTAAAAACACAACAGAAATACCCTATATTAAGTGATAAGCTCAAGCGCTGGAGATCATACGAGAACATTGACGGACAGCGGTGCCACAATAGTTAACAATCCTGAATAACGATTTTGGGAAATATGTTAAACATTGAAACATTCATCGACCTTGGCCTTGATCCTGGATCGGCAAACACGCTGATGTGCATAAAGGACAAAGGTCTGCTGGTTAATGAACCCACGATTGTCGCTGTTTCAAGCGATTCCGAAAAATTGATTGCCATTGGACATGAAGCCCTGAACATGCACCAGAAAATGCATCCAGGCATTCAGACTATCCTTCCCGTAACCGATGGCATCATAGGCGATTACGACACGGCACAGCATTTATTCAGAGAACTGCTGCACAAGGCCAAACCCAGAATCCTCTTTGGCATTCACCGCCTTGTAACCAGCGTGCCGATTAGCATAACCGAAGTCGGAAAACGTGCGTTCTTCGATATGGCAGAACATCTTGGCGCTAAAGAGACGTATCTGGTCTTCGAGCCGATAGCTGCTGCGATAGGGGCAGGAATCAACCCGCTCGACTCCGTGGCAAGTCTTATCGTCAATTTAGGGGCCGGCACCACGCAAATAGCCGTTATCTCGCTTGGAGGAATCGTTTCCGGGGAATCTCTCTCCATTTCAGGCAATCAGATCAACCATGAAATCGTCCAGTACCTGAAAGAAAAAAACAATCTGGCAATCAGTGATTATGCCGCGGAACAGATCAAATTACACATCACGGCAACTGACAGAACGGAGCGGGAAGATCGATTAACGGTGAAGGGATTCAACCTTCTGTCGGGTTTTCCTGAGACGCAGGAAATCAGTACCGCCGCCCTCAGAGAACTCATATCAACGATGCTGCAGGAGATCATTTTAGCCATCAAAAAGAGCATCGAGGTGCTTGCTGACAAACCGGATGTCGCTGTCGATATTCTCGAACATGGCATCTATCTGACGGGAGGCGGTGCGCTCTTGAATGGAATCGACAAGAAAATCCAGTCTGAAACCGGATTGCCTGTGACGATTTGCGACGACCCGCAGACCACGGTCAGCAAGGGGCTGTGCACAATTCTGGAAAATTTCGAGCTCTACCAGCCTGTTCTCATCAATAACAAAACGAAGCATAAACCGTAACAACAGCCATCCCGACGCCGACTTGAAATATCTGAGACAGTAAACCCGACTTAGCAGACGCACAAAACCCCCGGCTTCAGCAAATGGAACCGGGGGTTTTTCAGTTTCGGGGAGATTTAAGGGACAAGCGTGCATACGCGCCACCCGTCATTACGAGGAGCGAAGCGACGTCGCAATCCAGCTCACTCCGAATCGCTCAGCATCTCCTCCAGAATGTCCGAGGCTGTGGCGACGGCATCGACGCACACGGTTTCAAAGAGTTTCAGCTCTCGCGCTTTTTGCAGGCTTTCCGGCTCGCCGATGCAGAGGCCGAGGATCGAAGAGCAGCGGCATGAACCCATGCGTTTCTCGAACTCCGCCATGAACTGCCGCCCAAGCTCGTAGGTTTTCCCTTTGTTCGCAAGCTCCTCGATGCCGCCCATGCCGTAGCGCATCGACAGCGCCATCAGCGCCCCAGTCACCGCGCCGCACATCCCGCCACCCGACCCGGCCACGCCGCCGCCGAAAATCGTTGCCAGCCGCAAAGCGGTCGATTCATCCAGCACCTCGGTCTGCCGAAAAGCCGCAAACACCGCCTGGCTGCAATTGCAACGGTTGGTGAACAGCTCAAGAGCCTTTTCTTTTCTGTGCATGGGATTTACGGGAAAGGGATTTTTGATGGATTATAGAAAAACGCTCACCCGCTGCTCATCGCTTTTTCGATTTCTGCGAGGGGTTGCTGGGCTTCTTGCAATTTTTCTGGTGAACGAAGGTGCTTGAAAATCTCGACGGCACGTCGGGCAAAACTCAAGGCCTCTTCAAGATTTTTATTTTGCCTGAGCAGGGCTTTGGCAATCCGATGGCAATCAGCGGCTATCAACTCCTGCCGCCCGACCTTTTCTGACAGCGGGAGAGCTTCACGGGCAAGGGATTCAGCTTCCGCCCATTGTTCACGCTCAAGGGCAAGTTCCGCCAGGTTGCCTGTGTAAGTAGCGACACCTTCCTGATCATCGATTTTCTTCGCAATGCGGAGGGCTTCGCGGAGATCGCGCTCGGCGGCGGGGTAATCTTTGTTCGCTTTCTCTGTGACGGCCAAGTCGTTTAGCGCAATGGCAACATCAATACTTTCGGGAGCAGCGGAGCGATGAATTTCCAACGCCTCCCGAAAAGCGGCAATTGCAGCAGGGTAATCTTCGTTCAGTGAGTGACCAATTCCACGCAATCGTATAGCAAAAGCTTTGGTGCGCGACGTGCTTTCCTGCCAGTGCTCAGCAGCACACTGAGCACAAGCAAGCACTTGGTCTGGTTGGTTACGGAGGGAGTAAACCCATCCAGCCTGATATGCTCGCCATCCTGCCTTCTCTTTGTCGTTGGCAGCAAGAGCATATTCTTCTGCTTTTTCATTGAGCCAAATGCGTTCATCCCATCTACCTGTAAAATTGAGGAAAAAGGCGAGTTGCTCGCACACTGCCTGCAACCAATCATTATCGCCCGTCAGCAGACGTGGCAGGGCGGCGGAGATGAATGCCCATTCGGCATCCAGTGTGCGGAAGCCATCATAGTTGTCGTGGCCACCATATTGCATCGCAAGCGCGAAGACGCGGTTCACCAGCGCATCACCTGTCTTGCTCACGGCTTCGGGACGGCGGGTTTTGATAAACTGTGCGGCGAGTGGCGGCAGGTAATACGTCCGGTCTTCCGAATTGAAAATCAAGATAGCTCGGTCGGTCAGATCATCCAGCGCGGTTTCGGCGGCGCGCTCGGGCAGGTCGGTCATCTGCGCCAGCCATTTCAGTTTGGCGGGCTGAGAAAAGTATGTCAGTGCAGCGAGCACAAGCGTCTCGTTTTCGGTAAAGGTCTCCAGCAAATCGCCGAAGATGTATTCGAGCGGATCGTTGCCTTTTGGCGCTTTGTCGATAAATGCGCAGGCGTCGGCGATGGTTCGGCACTTAGAGCCTTCGCGCCCCAACTGCCCGGCAATCCAGCGGATCAGCAGCGGGTTGCCGTGCGTCATGTCGTACAAATCGTCACGCTCCTTTTCCGAGGCACGAGCGAGCTTCGGATATTTTTTCGCAAGCTCGGCAATCAACTCCATCGCTTCGTCGCGCGAAAGCCGGTCGAGGCGCACGATGCGGGCATCAACATCCGTGCGGCGACGGGAGGTGACGATGGCTTTGTTGCCGTCGGGCAGGCGCGAGAGGAACTGGAACAGGCGCGTGCGCTCCTCTTCGGGCAGGGTTTCCAGATTGTCGAACACAATCAGCGCCCTTTTGCCCGCCAGCGCGAGCCGCAGAACATTCGGGCGCTCGTCGGGCGCGAGACGTTCCAGATTCTCTTCGCCCAGCTCCCGACCCAGCTCATCGAGCATCGCAAGGTAGGTTGGGCGAGTGAAATCGGTCAGCGTCTTCTCGCCATCCGACTGCAACTCGCGCACCTTCGCCGAAATAAAAATCTTGCGCTCGAACAACCCCTCCGGTGCTTCGTGCGCGGCCTTGATCGCCAGCGCCGTTTTGCCGATCCCGCCCGGCCCATCGATCAACGCCCCCCACGTCCGCGACTCCGGCGAAAGCGCCGCCGCGATGGTCTTGCGCTCCTCCTCACGCCCGACGAAAAAGCCTTCACGAGGAAGTGAATTACCGATAGGTTTGGGAAGCGGGCAGGCATTATCAGATGCCAATGATCCGTTGTGATTGGCGACAAAATGGCTGAGAGCATTGGCAACCTTGGCTCTCAAATCGTCAGGGTTCGTGAAATATTCGCAAGTATGATGTTTCTGGACACGCTGCTTCAAACTCTCCAGCTTGGATTTTCCCGGATCACCTTCGATCCATTTTTTCAACCACGGCTGGTTTTCATCATCCAACAAAAAGCAATAAATCTCCTTGCCCAGTTTTTTCGCGTGAGCATATTCCATCTCGGTAATCGAAATGTCCGATCCGTCAGGAATGTGTCCATAACGAAGGGCATAAATCCCGATGAAAATCTCACTTTGCTCGACTTCCTTCAGGCAAGCCTCCACAGGCTCTTCAGAACGCGCACCGAAGACCTCCATTTTTCCTGTCTGATAATTCGTCCCCTCTACGGCGCGAATCGCCGCCTTGCGGTAGTCGGTCAAATCTTTGTAGGTCGAACTGATGAAAACTTTCATAAGAGAAGCTTTTGAACCAGAAAAAAAACAGCAAAACGGTTGTGATGTATAAATGTAAAAAAAGCAACGCAAGTTATGCCCGGTTGGCACTCGGACAATTGCATGGGTGACGGAAGAATCGCTATCTTTCGGGCACCTCGAAATTCTGACAATCCCCTTTCAAGGAGCCCGCGTCCATGACCGAACACGAAGTTATCGTCCAGCACCTTCAGGCCACCCAGAACGCCAGCCGTTCAATCGTCACCCTCAGCGAAGAGGCGATCAACAACCTGCTCAACGATCTTGCCGACCGCATCCCCGGCGCTGCCGACAAGATTCTCGAAGCCAACCGCAAGGACCTCGAACGGATGGATCCGGAAGATCCGCGTTACGACAGGCTGCTACTAAACGAGGCGCGGCTCGAATCGATCGCTTCGGACATCCGTAACGTGGCCGCGCTCCCCTCGCCGCTCGACCGGGTGCTCGAAGAGCGCACGCTGCCCAACGGGCTGGAGCTGCGCAAGGTTTCGGTGCCGCTCGGCGTGATCGGCATCATCTACGAATCGCGCCCGAACGTGACCTTCGACGTCTTCGCGCTCTGCCTGAAATCGGGCAACGCCACCGTGCTGAAAGGCGGCAGCGACGCGGCATTCTCGAACATCGCCATCGTCGAGCTGATCCAGTCAGTCATCCGCGACTGCGGCCTCGACCCGGAGATGATCTACCTGCTGCCCGCCGAGCGCGAGGCGGCGCACATCCTGCTCAACGCGGTGGGCTACATCGACGTCATCATTCCGCGCGGCAGCCAGGCGCTGATCGACTTCGCCCGCAAGCACTCCACGGTGCCGGTGATCGAAACCGGCGCGGGCATCGTGCACACCTACTTCGACCAGAGCGGCGACCTGGCGATGGGCTGCGACATCGTCTTCAACGCGAAGACCCGCCGCCCGAGCGTCTGCAACGCGCTCGACACGCTTATCGTGCACGAAAGCCGGCTTGACGACCTGCCGGTGCTGGTCGAGCAACTCGAAGAAAAGATGGTGCAGATTTACGCCGACGAACCAGCGTATTACAAGCTGCTGAACCGCTATCCGGACGAGCTGCTGCAAATGGCCACGCCGGAGAACTTCGGCACAGAGTACCTCTCGCTGAAGATGTCGATCAAGACCGTCAAGAGCTTCGACGAAGCGCTCGACCACATCGCGCACCACAGCTCGAAGCACAGCGAGGCGATCATCGCATCGGATCAGGAAACCATCGACGCCTTCATGAAGCGGGTCGATGCGGCGGCGGTGTACGCCAACACCTCAACCGCCTACACCGACGGCGCGCAGTTCGGCCTCGGCGCGGAGATCGGCATCAGCACGCAGAAGCTGCACGCCCGCGGACCGATGGCGCTACGGGAGCTGTGCACCTACAAATGGCTGATCGAAGGCCAGGGGCAGGTGAGGCCCGCCTGATGCTCGAAGCGCGCAAGCTCGTCAAATCGTACGCCCTGCCCGGCCAGCCGCCGCTGAAGATCCTCGACGGCATCGACCTCTCGGTCGCGCCGGGCGAAATGGTGACCGTCATCGGCGCGTCGGGCAGCGGCAAGACCACGCTGCTCAACCTGCTCGGCACGCTCGACGCGCCGGACGAGGGCGAACTGACCTTCGACGCGAATCCGATCTTTCAGGGCAGCAAATGCCTGCTCTCGAAAAAGGAACTTGCCGCCTTCCGAAACCGCTCGATCGGCTTCGTCTTCCAGTTCCACCATCTGCTGTCCGATTTTACGGCGCTTGAAAACGTCGCGATGGCGCAATTCATCGGCACCGGCAAGCTCAAGCCCGCCAAGGAGCGAGCCGCCGTGCTGCTCGAAAAGCTCGGCCTCAAGGCGCGCCTCGACCACCTCCCCTCGGAGCTTTCGGGCGGCGAGCAGCAGCGCGTCGCCATCGCCCGCGCGCTCATGAACGAGCCAAAGCTCGTACTCGCCGACGAACCGAGCGGCAACCTCGACAGCCGCAACAGCCGGATGCTTTACGAACTCATCGCCTCGCTCAGCAAGGAGCACAAAACCTCGTTCGTCATCGTCACCCACAACGAACAATTCGCCGCCACCGCCGACCGCTGCCTCCACATGCAGGACGGCCGATTGCAGGCCTGCGAGAGATAAAGACCGCGCCCCCCTATCAGCAGATAAATATTTATTTTGCATAGTGTTTCTGACCTCAACCCCTAATATCATGGCACACGAATTCGATGGAAAGAAGTATGAACAGGCATCGACTCACCAGAAAGAATGGGGATTGAAGCTGATTGAGGAACTCGATCTCAAAGGCAACGAAAGCGTGCTCGATCTCGGATGCGGCGACGGTGCTTTGACTTGCATGATCGCCGAACGGCTTCCAGATGGCCAAGCACTTGGTATCGACGCCTCGCAAGGCATGATCGACACCGCCATGCCGAAGGCAACCGCAAATCTCGATTTCAAGCTCCTGGACATCGACAATCTGGCGTTCGAAGAGAAGTTCGACATCATCTTCTCCAACGCCACACTGCATTGGGTAAAAGATCATCGGAAACTCCTTCGCAATGTCCAGCGCGCGTTACGACCTGGCGGGCGGGTGCGTTTTGATTTCGCAGGCGACGGTAACTGCATAAACTTCTTCGCGATCATCAAAGAAGCGATAGCGCTCGACCGTTTCGTGGCGGCCTTCAATGGCTTCGAATGGCCTTGGTACATGCCCACAGTTGAAGCCTACTCGACGCTTGCCAAAGAAAGCGGACTTCATAGCGTAAAGGTTTGGAGTGGCATTGCCGACCGCTATTTCTCCGACAAAGAGACAATGATCCGCTGGATCGACCAGCCCAGCATCGTGCCGTTTCTTCCCCGTTTGACCGAAAGTGAGCGAAACCCGTTTCGCAATTATGTCGTCGAGCACATGGTCAAGCGCACGCTTCAGCCGGATGGCACCTGTTTCGAAACCTTCCGGCGAATCAACCTTGCCGCGGAGAAGTAATATGGAAATCGCAAACTGGCAAACCGTTAGCTGAAGCACCTGCCCATCTCGCGTTTAGTACAAAATTCAAATTCACGTATGTTTACCTCACAATGACCGATAAATCCACCCACGCAAAAATAGGCCCTATCGATCTGGCGGATTCCATCATGCCGCGCCATGCCTGGACGTTTTTCTATGCGGCGTTCTTCTCGATCGGCATCATCACCTTTCTGTCGATCGGCCAGACCTATATCCTCAACGTCCATCTTGGCATTCCTGAAAAAGAGCAGGGAGCCATCAGCGGCAACCTCGTCGTCTGGACGGAGCTGATCGCCCTGCTCTTCTTCATCCCGGCGGGTATTCTCATGGACCGCATCGGGCGGCGTCCGGTTTACGTTGCAGGCTTCCTGCTAATCGGACTGACCTATCTGCTCTACCCCTTCGCCGGTTCTGTCTCCGATCTCTTTCTCTTCCGCATCATCTATGCACTCGGCATGGTTGCCGTCACCGGCGCCCTGTCAACGGTACTCGTCGATTATCCGGCAGATCGCTCCAGGGGAAAAATGGTTGCGCTCATCGGCCTGCTCAACGGCCTGGGCATCGTCATCACCAACCAGTTCTTCGGTTCGCTCCCGAAACTGCTCGTCGCACGGGGCATGGGCGAGGTCGAGGCCGGCATCGCGACCCATGCGGGCGTGGCTGCCATCGCAACCCTCGCTGCGATCGTCTGCGCCGGAGGCTTGAAAAAAGGGGTTCCCTTCAAACAGAAAAAGAGGCCGCGGCTGCGGGAGCTGTTCACCAACGGCCTGACGGCAGCACGCAACCCGAGAATCTCGCTCTCCTACGCGGCAGCGTTCATCGCCAGAGGCGACCAATCGATCAACGGAACCTTCATCAGCCTCTGGGGCATGAACGCCGGCATCGCGATGGGGCTGACCCCTGACGACGCATTCTGGAAAGGGACGGTGATCTTCATCATCACCCAGGTCGCGGCCCTTGTCTGGGCACCGATGATCGGCCCGCTCATCGACCGCTTCAACCGGGTCACGGCGCTGGCGGTCTGCATGGGCCTGGCCATGATCGGCAACCTCTCCGTCCTGCTGCTCGACAACCCATTTGAACCGATCGGTTACCTGGTCTTTATCCTGATGGGCATCGGCCAAATCAGCGTCTTCCTCGGAGCGCAATCGCTCATCGGACAGGAGGCCCCGCTGGAAGCGCGCGGCTCGATTATCGGCACCTTCAACATCAGCGGAGCCATCGGCATTCTCATCATCGCCAAGGCAGGCGGCAATCTCTTCGACAGCATGAGTCCGCAAGCCCCCTTCGTCATCGTCGGCGCAATCAATTTTCTGGTGATGCTCGGTGGAGCGTGGCTACGGGCGTGGGAGGTGAGAGAGGCGCGACACTAAAAAATATCCAGCAATGAATCAGGAACACTCAGTTAAACAGTACCGGACGAGCCGCCAGCGGGAGCGCCTTCTGGCGCTGCTTCGCTCGACGGACGTCCACCCGACCGCGTCGTGGCTCTACGACCGGCTGAAAACGGAGTTCCCCAATCTGAGCCTCGGAACAGTTTACCGGAACCTTTCGATTCTCATAGAACAAGGCCTCGCAAAAAAGATCGATGCAGGCAGCACGTTCGACCGGTTCGAGGCCAAAACGACGCCACACTACCATCTGATCTGCAAAAAGTGCGGCAAAATCATCGATTTCGAAAAGCGTTTCTTTCCGGAAATCAACGACGAAATCGGCCGCTCGGTGGACTTTGATATCGAATCGCATCGGATAGACTTTTTTGGAATCTGCTCCGATTGCCGCACAAAAAGCTGAAAATTGGCTGGAAATGGCTTGATATTTTTTTAGACTACAAATAATAACGATTCCGATTATCATAAATCAGTAACAATCCCCCATAACAGGATCGGCGCAACGATCATGCCATCGCATATCTGCGCCTGCATCCACACAACGAAAGGGAGACGATCATGAGTGAACAGAGCAAGTGCCCGGTAACGGGTCACACCGCTGGTCATTCCGCAATGGGAGGCGGACGGTCGAACCGCGACTGGTGGCCGAACCAGCTCAATCTCGACATGCTGCATCAGCATTCGTCGCTGAGCAATCCGCTGGACGAGGAGTTCAACTACGCCGAAGCGTTCAAAACGCTCGATCTGGCCGCGGTCAAAAAAGACATTTACGCGCTGATGACCGATTCGCAGGAGTGGTGGCCCGCCGATTACGGCCACTACGGCGGCCTGTTCATCCGCATGGCATGGCACAGCGCAGGCACCTACCGCACCAGCGACGGACGCGGCGGCGGCGGCACCGGCAACCAGCGATTTGCGCCGCTCAACAGTTGGCCCGACAACGCGAACCTCGACAAGGCTCGCCGCCTGCTCTGGCCGATCAAGCAGAAGTACGGGCGTAAACTTTCGTGGGCCGACCTCATGATTCTGACGGGCAACTGCGCACTGGAGTCGATGGGTTTCAAGACCTTCGGCTTCGGCGGCGGGCGCGAGGACATCTGGGAGCCGGAGGAGGATATTTACTGGGGCAAGGAGGTCGAATGGCTCGGCAACAATCGTTACTCCGGCGAGCGCGATCTCGAAAATCCGCTGGCCGCCGTGCAGATGGGGCTGATCTACGTCAATCCCGAAGGGCCGGACGGCAAGCCCGACCCGGTTCTGGCGGGCAAGGACATCCGCGAAACCTTCGCGCGCATGGCGATGAACGACGAGGAGACCGTGGCGCTCGTCGCGGGTGGCCACACTTTTGGCAAATGCCACGGCGTCGGCGATCCGGAGCTGCTCGGCCCGGAACCGGAAGCCGCGCCCATCGAGGAGCAGGGCCTCGGCTGGAAGAGCAGCTACGGTAGCGGCAAGGGGGACGAAACCATGACGAGCGGACTTGAAGGCGCGTGGACGCCCGACCCGATTCACTGGGACATGGGCTACCTCGGAATGCTTTTCCGCTACGAGTGGGAGCTGACCAAAAGCCCCGCCGGCGCTTATCAGTGGAAGCCGAAAGATGTGGCCGAGGAGGATTTGGCTCCGGCGGCGCACGATCCCTCGAAGCGCGTACCGACCATGATGACCACCGCCGATCTGGCGATGCGCATGGACCCGATCTACGGGCCGATCTCGAAGCGCTTCTACGAGCACCCCGACCAGTTCGCCGATGCGTTCGCACGTGCGTGGTTCAAGCTGACGCACCGCGACATGGGGCCGAAATCGCGCTATCTCGGCGCTGAAGTTCCGGCTGAGGACTTGATTTGGCAGGACCCGGTGCCAGCCGTCGATCACGAGCTGATCGGCTACGACGAGATCACGGAACTCAAAAAGCGGGTACTCGCCTCCGGCCTCTCGATTCCAGAGCTGGTCTCGACCGCCTGGGCGTCGGCCTCGACCTTCCGTGGATCGGACAAGCGCGGTGGAGCCAACGGCGCACGCATCCGACTCGCTCCGCAGAAGGAGTGGGAGGTCAACCAGCCGGAGCAACTGCACAAGGTGCTGGCCAAACTCGAAGAGATTCGCGCGGCATTCAATAGCGAACGGAAGGATGGAAAGCAGATTTCGCTCGCCGACCTGATCGTGCTCGCCGGATGTGCGGGCGTCGAAGAAGCCGCCAAACGCGCAGGCAGCGACGTGACCGTCCCCTTCACGCCAGGCCGCACGGACGCCACGCAGGAGCAGACCGACGTGGAATCCTTCGCCGTGCTCGAACCGAGAGCCGACGGCTTCCGCAACTACGCCAGACAGAAATACAGCGTCTCCGCCGAGGAGATGCTGGTTGACCGCGCGCAACTGCTGACCCTCACCGCGCCGGAAATGACCGTGCTCATCGGCGGCCTGCGCGTGCTGAATGTAAACTACGACCAGTCGCAACACGGCGTCTTCACCAAACATCCGGAAACGCTCACCAACGACTTTTTCGTCAACCTGCTCGACATGGGCACGGAGTGGAAACCGGTCTCGAAAGACCACGACACCTTCGAGGGTCGTGACCGCAAAACCGGCGAACCGAAATGGACAGCCACCCGCGTCGATCTCATCTTCGGCTCGAACTCAAGGCTCCGCGCCATCGCCGAAGTTTACGGAAGCGACGACGCACAGGAGAAGTTCGTCCAAGATTTTGTCACCGCGTGGGACAAGGTCATGAACCTCGATCGGTTCGATATTGAGTGATATTTAGCGAGGGAACAAGCTCGGCAGGCTGAGGGGATAGCGGTTATCCTGAGGCCTGCCGAGGTTGTTTTCTGTCATGCTGAGCGAAGTGAAGCATCCTGTTTGAATTCGATTCTCACAAAACGCCCTCACTGAGAAGCGCTGGAGCGATTTTTTCAGTACATTTTTTTATTGCGCTGAAACTATTCCAATCGAAGTACTTCAACCCCGGAGGATCGGACGATGAGCAAACCGGCATCTGCCTCTGATGGCATGAATGGCAAGACGACCCATCAACCGCGGCTTCTGCATCAGATTATGATTTCGAGTACCGGTTCCGATCTTAAAGGTCATCGCGAGTTGCTGAGCAGTGCCATCAACAGCCACGGGCTTCATCCGAATATCATGGAGCATGATTCGGCAAAGCTTGTCGATGTCATTGAATCGTCGCTGGAAAAAGTACGGAACAGCGCCGCATACATTCTGATTATCGGCAAGCGATATGGCCAAACGCCTGAATGTCCTGACCGCAATCCTGACAAGCTTTCAATTACCGAACTCGAATTCAACGAAGCCGCAAAACTCGGTAGACCGACACTTCTTTTTATTATGGGTACCGATCATCTGGTAAAAGAGTGCGATGTCGAAGCCGATTCGGAAAAGAGAACCAAATTGAACTCTTTTCGGGAACGAGCAAAGCAACAGTCCCCTGATTCAAAAGTCCATCGTGTTTATGCGGTTTTCAACAGTCTTGACGAGTTTACCCGACAGATTGCCGCACCTGTTGCTGATTTGCAGAAGCTTCTCGAACCGCAGATTATAGAACCATCTCAGCCAGAACCAACACCCACAGCTCAGCAAACATATCGCGGGCGCGTCATACCTGCGCCGCCGGCGTTTTATGCGGAACCGGATTACATCGGGTCTCACAAATTTGTCGGGCGGGCGGCGCAGTTGCAGGAGTTGAACGATTGGGCGAAGGCGGCTGATCCGACCAATCTGCTTTTGTACGAAGCGATTGGCGGCAATGGCAAGAGTATGCTGACGTGGGAGTGGGCGACGAACCATGCGACGACGGTTCGTTCCGATTGGGCGGGGCGCTTCTGGTATTCGTTTTACGAGCGCGGCGCGGTGATGGCCGATTTCTGCCGCCGGGCGCTGGCGTACATGACCGGCAGGCCGATGGAGGAGCTGGAAAAGAAGAAAACGCCGGAGCTTGCAGAGGAGCTTCTCGCCAGCCTGCACGAGCGTCCGTGGCTGCTCGTCCTCGACGGGCTGGAGCGCGTGCTGGTTGCTTACAACCGCATCGACGCCGCCGAAGTGCCGGACGAAGAGGCAAACGCTCCAACCGACAAAATTCTGAACCGCAACCCGTGCGACGCCATCCACGAGGAGGACAGCGACCTGTTGCGCCGCCTTGCTGGAGCCGCGCCATCGAAAATTCTCGTCAGTTCGCGCCTCACTCCGCGAGCGCTGCTCAATCCCGCCGGGCAACCAATTCCCGGCGCGAAACGCATTACCTTGCCCGGCCTTCGCCCGGCAGATGCCGAAGCGCTTTTCCGCGCCTGCAAAATCACAGGCAACTCTGAAAAAATACAGGAGTACCTGTCGCAGAACTGCGACAATCATCCGCTTGTCATCGGCGTGCTTGCTGGCTTGGTCGCGAATTATTTGCCTGACCGGGGCAACTTCGACGCCTGGGTTGCCGACGCCTCCTCGCAAGGCGGGGCGTACCTGAACCTCGCCACTCTCGATCTTGTCCAGTGGCGCAACCACATCCTTCGCGCAGCCTTTGAAGCGTTACCGGACAAAAGCCGTCAGTTGCTCTCCACCCTCGCGCTGATCTCCTCATCGGTAGATTACGAAACCCTCAGCGCCTTCAATCCGCACTTGCCACCCGAACCGGAGAAGGTTGAAAAACCGGAGCTGCCGGAAGAAAATTGGTTTTGGGAAAGCATGAACGACAAGCAGAAAAAGGAGGCGCAGGAGCGATATGAAACTGAGCTCGCCAAACACCGGGAGTACGAGGAGAGTATAACAAAATGGAGAGGCTCGGAAGCGTTTCGTGAAGCGCCGGGCAAATTGCCGGAAACCGTCAGGGAGCTCGAACAGCGCGGCCTGTTGCAGTACGACGGCCATGCGCGGCGGCATGACCTGCACCCCGTCGTTCGGGGCGTGGCGGCTGGCGGGATGGAAGCGGAGGAGAGCAACCACTACGGCCAGCGCGTCATCGACCACTTTTCCGCTCTTCCGCACCGGCCATACACAGAGGTAAAAACGCTCGACGAGGTCGCACCCGCTCTTCAGGTTGTCCGTACGCTCCTCAAGCTCGGTCGCTTTCAGGAAGCCGCCAATGCTTACGTCGGGGAGTTGTCTCTGGCATTGCTTTTCAACCTCGAAGCTCATGCGGAGATTCTCTCCCTGCTTCGGCCATTCTTTCCTTCAGGTTGGGACAAAGTAACGGAAAATCTGGATGCCGGGCTGGGCAGTTTCCTGATAAACGATGTGGCTGGTGCATTGAATGAAGTTGGTGAACACGAAGCAGCTCTGGCCGCTTACAGCGCGAACTTGATATTTGAACTGGGCAGAGGAGATTGGATAGAGGCACACGTTAGACTCTCCAACATCACGGTGTGCCTGGGAAATCAAAACCGGCTGGCCATGATACACCGGCTCGACATGCTCAACCATGAGCTGGCTGCCACTATCGAAAACAAAGAGAGATTGTTCAGGAGCCTGCTCTCTCTTTTCGCTAACCAATCCCGTTTCGGTCAATGGCACGAAGCGGGAACCAGCTGGCAGACACTCGATCCGATGGGGCGGGACTGGCGAAGAAATGCTTATCGCCAAGGGGATGCAGAATGCTGGTTCGCAGTGAATCAGTTCTTGCAAGGCAGGTTGCAGGAAGAGCATCTCACGGCAGCCGAACAGCTTGCCCGGAAAGACGGCAATCGCGGTACACTCCGAGACATTTGGAGATTACGAGGCGAGTGGCGGCTTGAACAGCAGGAGTGGGAGCTTGCTTTCGAGAGCTTTCACGACGCCCTGAGCATGGCGCGGGAGCGCGGGCTGACCGATGCCAAATCGGAAACCGGCCTCGCGCTCGCCAAACTCCACCTTGGTCAGTTCCACTTCCCGGACGAAGCGCGGCACGAGGCCGAACGGCTGTCCGCTCTCCGCGAACCGGCGCACCACTATCTTGCCATGCTCTGGCGGGAAATTGGCGATCTTGAGCAAGCAAAAAAGCACGCGCTTGCAACATACAAACGGGCATGGGCGGATGGCGAGCCTTTTGTGTTCCGATATAAACTTGACAAAGCAACCGAGCTGCTCCGGGAGCTGAACGCGCCCATTCCCGATTTGCCGCCCTACGACCCGGCAAAGGACGAGCCGTTCGCGTGGGAAGCCGATGTGCGCAAAGCTATCGAGAAGCTTCGCGCGGAGAAGGCGGCGAAGAAAAAGGGGTGATGTTGCAAGCACTGAGTTCATGCGCTCCCCCCTTTTGTATCAAAAAAACTGTTGAGCCTTCGGCTCAATGCCAAGCTGGAACATGGCGCTCCCGGAATCGCTCCCGGCAATTTCTCACACCCCAACAATCACCCCGCAAATCTGCTCGATCTCCTCTTCTTTCAGATACGGATGCATCGGCAGGGCAAAAACCCTTGCGCTGAAATCTTCCGAAACCGGGAAATCGCCCGGTTTGTAGCCGAGGTCGGCGTACGCGATCTGCAAGTGCAGCGGAATCGGGTAGTAGATCGCCGAGGGGATGCCTGCGTCCTTCAGCGCTGCCATGAGCTTGGTGCGGTCGTCTGTGGAGTTGGCGAGAACGCAGTATTGCGCCCAGCAGGAGGTGTAGCCTTCGGGGACTTCAGGGACGACGACGCGATCCTTGAGGCCCGCGCTGTAGGCGGCGGCGACCTTGTTTCGCAGGTCGAGTTCGTCGTCGAAGATGGTCAGTTTTTCGTTGATGACTGCGGCCTGAATGGCGTCGAAGCGGCCGTTGAGGCCGATGCGCTCGTTGTTGTATTTGTCCGAACCGCCACCGTGAACCCGGACGGAGACCAGCAGCTTCTGAAGTTCATCATCGTCGGTGAAGATCGCGCCGCCGTCGCCGTAGCAGCCGAGAGGCTTGGCCGGGAAGAAGGAGGTCGCGCCGACCAGGCCGAAGCTGCCCGCCTTTCTGCCGCCGACCGTGCCGCCGAAGCCCTGCGCGGCGTCTTCGAGAATCCAAAGTCCCTGTTCAGCGGTGACCTTTTCGAGGCGGTCGTACTCGGCGGGCAGACCGAACAGATCGACCGGAATCAGCGCCTTCGGATTCAGCCCTTTTTTGCGGGCCTCTTCGACCGCCGGGGCGACGCCGTCAGGGTCGATGTTGAAGGTGCCGGGCAGCACATCGACGAACACCGGCGTCGCGCCCGCAAGGCTGATAACCTCGGCGGTGGCCACGAAGGTGAACGGCGTGGTGAGCACCGCGTCGCCGGGGCCAACCCCTTTGGCCATGAGCGGAATCAGCAGCGCGTCGGTGCCGGAGGCGCACGAAACGCAGTGCTTCGTGCCGACGTACTCGGCAAGCTTTTTCTCAGCTTCGAGCACTTCCGGCCCCATGACGAACTGGGCGCTGTCGATGATCCGCTCGATGCGCTTCATGAGATTCTCGCGAATACGGTTTTTCTGGGTGATGAGGTCGATGAACTGCATATCTTTATGGGATTTAGGGCGGTTTTCCTGAAAAAGTTTGTTTTGATATAATACGGATTCATCGCCTCAATCCCGCGACTTCGGACAGATCGTGGGGAGTTTTGCGAGGCTGGGGTTTTTCTGTACTATTGTGGTAACAGTATGAATCACAAGGACATGACCAACGTTCACCAACCATGAGTTCCATCTATTTCATCGGCATCGGCGGCTCGGCAATGGCATCGGTAGCCGTAGCGCTTTCACACATGGGCCACGCCGTAACCGGCTCGGACATGCAGCTCTATCCACCGATGAGCACCTATCTCGAACACCATAACATTCGCTATTTCAACGGTTTTTCGGCCGAGAACATCAAGAGCGCCTCACCTGACCTGGTGGTGGTGGGCAATGCAATCAGCAGGGGCAATCCCGATCTGGAGTATGCGCTCGACCAGCACCTGGAGCTGATTTCGATGCCGGAGCTGGTGCGGCGCGAGCTGATTGGACGCCACACCTCGATTGTGGTGGCAGGCACGCACGGCAAGACAACGACCACTTCGCTCGCCGCATGGCTGCTCGAAGCAGGCGGACTGCTGCCGGGCTTCCTCATCGGCGGCATTCCTGAAAACTTCGGGGACGGCTGCCGTCCGTCGGGCCTCTCCGAACCAGGCTTTTTCGTGACCGAAGGGGACGAGTACGATTCTGCATTTTTCGACAAGCGCAGCAAATTCCTGCACTACCGGCCCGACATCGCCATTATCAACAACGTCGAGTTCGATCACGCGGACATTTTCGATTCGCTCGACGACATCAAGAAAAGCTTCCGCCTGCTGGTGAACCTCGTGCCGTCGAACGGCCTGCTGATCGTCAACGGCGACGATCCAAATTCGATGGAGGTAGCCGCGAAAGCGTTCTGCCGCGTCGAGACCTTTGGCATGAACGGCACAGCGGACTGGACGGCAACCGACATCACTACCGACGCCGAAAGCACCGTCTTCACGGTCGTACACAATGGCGAAGCGATGGGCCGGGTAAGCGTGCCGCTTTTCGGCAACTACAACGTGATGAACGCGCTGGCAGCCACGGCGGCTGCAATCCGCGCGGGCGTGAGCGTTGAATCAATTACGAAAGGGCTTGCGACATTCAAACGCCCGAAGCGCCGCATGGAGCTGGTTGGCGAGTATGACGGCGGCATCACGCTCATCGAAGATTTCGCCCATCACCCCACGGCCATCCGACTTACGCTTGGCGCAATCGCGGAACACTACCCTGGAAGACGCATCGTGGCCTGTTTCGAGCCCCGCTCTAACACCACCACGCGCAACATCTTCCAGAACGAGCTGGCGGAATGCTTCGACGACGCTTCGGTCGTGGTGCTCGGCAGGGTAAACCGGCCTGATCGCTACGCCCCCGAAGAGCGGCTCGATGCGGCGCAGTTGTGCCGCGAGCTGGAAGCAAAAGGCAAGCGCGTCTTCGCGGCCGGCGGCGGCGAATATCCGAACGACATCGTCCGGTTCATCGAAGCCAAACAGCAGCCGGGCGACGTGGTCGTGCTGCTGAGCAACGGCAGCTTCAACGGCCTGAAAGCGCTGCTGGTGGAAAGTTTTGAAAAAAAATCATGAAGAGTTCTCCAGCGATAGTCTATTTTTCTATCTTGTGACTTTTCTTGCACGGCACATTCCAAAAATCATGCCGTCACAACGACTCAGAACAGAGAAATTATTATATCCGTTAAACCTATATAGAAAGATCCGTTATGGCGAAAGTAAAAGTTGGTATCAATGGTTTTGGCCGCATCGGCCGTCTGGTATTCAGACAGGCTGTGAACAGCCCCGATCTGGAAATTGTCGGCATCAACGACCTGACCGACGTAAAAACCCTTGCTCACCTGCTCAAATACGACAGCACCCACAAGAAATTTGATGGCGAAGTGAAGGTCGAGGGCGACAATCTGGTCGTCAACGGAAAGACCATCGCTATCTGCGCTGAGAGAGATCCCGCACAGCTTCCCTGGAAGTCACTCGGTGTTGACCTCGTCGTCGAGTCCACCGGTATCTTCACCAAACGTGAAGCCGCAGCCAAGCACATCGCCGCTGGCGCCAAGAAAGTGATCATCTCCGCCCCTGCAAAAGACAAGGTTGACGCAACCATCGTCATGGGTGTGAACGAAGATTGCATCACCGGCAACGAGGAGATCATCTCAAACGCAAGCTGCACCACCAACTGCCTCGCTCCGATGGTCAAGGTGCTTCAGGACAACTTCGGCATTGCACAGGGCTTCATGACCACCGTGCACGCCTACACCAACGACCAGAACATCCTCGACCTTCCGCACAAGGATCTGCGTCGCGCCCGCTCGGCTGCCAACTCGATCATCCCGACCTCGACCGGCGCTGCCAAAGCGATCGGCGAAGTGCTGCCCGAACTGGCCGGCAAGCTCGACGGTTTCGCCATGAGGGTTCCGGTTCCGGACGGCTCGGTCACCGACCTCTCGGTTATCCTTGAGAAGGCCGCTACGAAGGAGGAGATCAACGCAGCCATGAAGGCTGCCGCTGAAGGCCCGATGAAGGGCGTCCTCGAGTACAACGTCGATCCGATCGTCTCTTGCGACATCGTCGGCAACGCCCACTCCTGCATCTTCGACTCGCCGCTCACCATGAGCTCCGGCAACATGGTCAAGGTCGTCGGCTGGTACGACAACGAGCTCGGCTACGCAACCCGCGTCGTTGACCTGCTCAACATCTACTCGAAGTTCGTGTAACCAGAAGGTTCGCGAAATTTTTGCAAAAGGGCGCCCGAAACGGCGCCCTTTTGCGTTGGCGACCTGACGGCACTGACCTATCAGTCCAGCCCAAACGATCCCTCCTTCCAGATTTTGCCTTGAAAGAGTAATGTCTTATTATTGGACTACATTCTAAAGTCAGGCCAAAACCAAACGCCAAGACTATGACAAGCACCGACAAACCCATGAAGGCTATCATTCTGTATGACAGCCAGTCTGTCGGCGGTTCGACTGACCGCCTGATCGACTCGATCGGCAAAAAGCTTGCTGAATCCGGAGCCTATGTCGAAAAGGCCCGTTGCAAACCCAACGGCGATTTCAGCTTCGTCGAAGAGTTCGACCTCGTGGTTCTCGGAGCACCGATCTACTACCTGCTCGTCGCCTCGAAGCTCAGCGGCGCATTGGGCCAGAGCAGCCTAAAAACAGCGCTCAAAGGCAAGAAGGTGGCCCTGTTCGTCATCTGCGGCAGCCCCGAGCCGATGGCTCAGTTCCTCTACCTGCCACAGCTCAAAATGAATCTCGACAACCCGGTCATCCTTGCCGAAAAGGTCTTTGCACCCGATCAGACCAGCGACCCGCAAGTAATTGCAGCGTTCGTTGACAGCATTACGGAAGCCTACGGCAAGGCACACTGACTTCATACCATTATTTTTATGACGCGCGACAACAAACGCCAGATGAAAGCCATCATCCTCTACGACAGCCGCTCCACCGGAGGCTCAACCGACCGCCTGATCGACTCGATCGGCCAGCAGCTTGCCGAAAACGGCGCCTATGTCGAAAAAGCCCGCTGCAAAGCGACTGCCGATTACAGCTTTATCCGTGAGTTCGATGTGGTGATCATGGGCGCGCCGGTCTATTACATGGTGGTTTCATCACAGTTGCTCGGCGCACTGTTGCAAAGCAACCTGAAACGCTATCTGAGGCAGAAAAATATCGCCCTGTTCCTGACCTGCGGAAGCCCCGAAGCTATGGCGCAGTCGGTCTATCTGCCGCAGCTCAAGATTCATCTGATGCGCAACAGGATTCTGAGCGAAAAGATCATCGCTCCGCACCAGATCGACGATGAGGAAGTGATCTACGATTTTGTAGATGAAATTGAAAAGGGCTACCGCAAAACGTTCAAGTCGTCACGCGGCGGCGGTCTCCAATGGAGCGATGAGGCTCTCGAATTGATCGAAAGCGCACCGCCGTTTTTCAGCGACAAGATCAAGGCCGCTCTCATCGCTTATGCAGAAGAAAACGGGATCAAATACATTACCCCCGAAGTGCTCGACGATGCCAGATCCAGCCCAATGGGAATGTGATCGTCCTCTGGAACATAGGAGAACAAAAAAGCCGGCAGTTGCAAAACTTGCCGGCTTTTTTATTGTAGTGCAAAAAAACCGAGAAAGGTTATCCGAAAATATCCTTGGCCTTTTCGAAAATGCTCTTTTCGTGGTCGTGCTCGCCATGCTTGGGAGAAATATGCGAAGATTTTTTCAGGTCTTTCAGCATCTCTTTATCCTTGCCGGAAACCTCCTTCGGCACAAACACATTCACCCGGACATACAAATCACCCGAGCCGCCACCTTTCAGATGGCCGATACCCTTACCGCCGATACGGAGCATGGTGTTCGGCTGGGTCGCTGCCGGAACAGTCAGCTTGACGTGACCATCAAGGGTCGGCACATCGACCTTGGTGCCAAGCACCATATCGGGGAATCCAACCGCGAGTTCGTAGATAATGTCGTCACCGTTGCGCTTAAACAGGTCATGCGGCTTCTCCTCGATGATGACGATCAGGTCACCTGGCGCGCCACCCCTTGGCCCTGCGTTACCCTGGCCCTGAAGGGTGAGGTAGTTGCCGTCCTGTACGCCGGCAGGCACATTGATCTTGACGGTCGTTTCCCCCTGCTTGATGCCCTCTCCGTAGCATGAGGTGCAGCGGTCCTTGACCACCTGGCCTTCGCCACCGCAGGTCGGGCAGGGAACGATGTTGACGAACTGGCCGAACATCGTTTTGGAGGCTTGACGAACTTCACCCGAACCATGACAGGTCTGGCAGGTCTCGGTCTTGCCGCTCTTGGAGCCGGTGCCGTTACACTCAGAACAGACCACCTGCTTCTTGATCTTGAGGGTCTTTTCAACGCCTTTGGCGATCTCTTCGAGCGTAAGCTTGAGACGAATCTTCAGATCGGTACCGTGAATCCCGGTCGAGCGGGCGCGCCGTCCGCCTCCGCCTCCGCCGGAAAAGCCACCGCCGAAAATATCCTCGAAGCCGCTGAAGGGCGAACCGCCACCGCCACGGGCACGCCCGCCGCCGGTGAACATCTCGAAAATATCGTTGATGTCGGCATAGCCGCCGCCACCAAATCCACCGGGACCGCCGCCCGATGCAGCCGACGAGCCGACGCCCGCATGGCCGAACTGGTCGTAACGGCGACGTTTGTCGTCGTTGCTCAGCACTTCGTACGCCTCGTTGGCCTCCTTGAACTTCTCCTCAGCCTCCTTATTATCGGGATTTTTGTCCGGATGGTATTTAAGGGCCAGTTTGCGATAAGCCTTCTTTATCTCGTCCTTGTCGGCAGAACGGCTGACGCCAAGAATCTCGTAGTAATCTTTTTTCATCGTGTATGCTCTGTTCTCTATCTGTAAATCTGATGGTTATTTGGCAACGATCACCTTCGCATGACGGATCACCCGGTCACCCAGCGTATAGCCGGTCTGGTACTCCTGAACGATGGTGTCGGCTTCAGTATCCGGCGCATCGATCTGGGTGATCGCCTCGTGGAAATTCACGTCGAGCACCTTGCCGAGTGCCTCGATCTCCTTGACCCCCTTGCTTTCCAGCAGGGACTTGAAATTCTTGCGAATCAGCTCCACACCTTCGACAAAGGGCTTGGCCTCGGCCATCTCCTGCAGTTCTGCCGGGATGTGCTCCATGAGGCGCTTCAGGTCGTCAAGCAACGGCAGCAGGTCACGCACCGTATTCTCAAGCATCCGCTTGCCCGACTGAGCGGCTTCGCGCTCCTTCTGCTTGCGGAAGTTCTCGAACTCGGCAGCGCGGCGCATCACCTCGTCGCGAAGTTTCTGAATCTCCGCATCGCGAGCCGCAATTTCAGCCTCCATATCGGACTCGGTCGCCGCCGGAATGGCTGCGGTCTCGTCGGCCACTTTTTCTTCAGCAGCGTCGGTCTTGATCGTCTCGTGTATCTCTTCCTGTTCCTTGTGATGCTTTTTGGTCATGATTGCAAGAAAGTCGTTTAGAATTAGTTGTTTCCGGAAAGCGCCTCCGACAGGCAGCCTGCCATGTAGTTTACCACGCGCACGGCGTGTTCGTAATCCATCCGTTTCGGCCCCATGATGCCCACCTTGCCGACCATCTTGCCCGCATAGTAGGGGGATGAAACGATGGTCAGATCGATAGCGTTGTCCGTCTGGTTCTCGGTGCCGATGCTGATGCCCACCTCGCGCTCCCAGCCATTATACGCGCCCGAAGGAATGGCGTTGTCAACCAGCCGGGCGATCCCGAACTTGTCCTCGATCATGGTGATAATGTCGCGCACCTTTTGAGGCTGTTTGAACTCGGGCTGATCGACGATGTTCTCCGTACCCGAAACGTAGAGCCGATCCAGAATCGATGATTCGTCGAAAAGCGTATCGGCCGCGCCGACGATGCTGTTCATCAGCCCCTCGCGGCTCTGGCAATCCGACAGGCGCTTGCCGATGCTGCTGCGAATCTCTTCGAGCGTCAATCCCGACAGGCGCTCGTTCAAAATATTAACCACATCGTCAATTTTCTGGCGCGAAATTTCCGCTGTCAACTCCATCAGAATCGTCTTGACGAAGAGCGACTGGATGGCGATGACCACCATGATGCGAGTCGAAGCGAGCTGTACGATGTCGAGCCGCTCGAACACAGCATTCGAAAGCCTCGGCGGAAGCACCACGCCAAGCTGGCGCGAGATGGTGCCCAGCACCTTGGCCGCGGCGCCAAGCACTTCTGCCGATGTTCCCTTCAGCTCGGGAGTACGAGTGCTGAAACCGGCGTCGATCATCTGCTTCTCCTGCTCGTCGATGCCGCTAACGTTCATGAGCAGATCGACGTAATAGCGATACCCCTTGTCGGTCGGCACGCGGCCAGCCGAAGTGTGGGGCTGGCTGATGAAGCCATCGGCCTCCAGATCGGCCATCACGTTGCGGATGGTCGCATCCGACAGCCCGAGATTATAGTTACGAGCGATGTTGCGCGAACCAACCGGTGTCGCCGAAACGACATAAGACTGTATTATGATACCCAGAACCTGACGTTCACGCAGGGTCAAATCACGATATAACATCTGCTTACAACCTGAACTTGATACTGGTGATGCACCGGAAAATTGATGGCGATGGACAGAAATTCACTTCTGAACAGCCATCAAATGCTACGAAATTCAACAACGGCAGGGCCCCAATAGTTGCCAACAAAGACTCCGCGGCCCGACCTTCAATATACACAAAATTCATGGGTAATGAACCTTACGGCTTCAGCCGACAACACACGAAAGGGCTCGATCCAGGCGACTGTAATCCTGCATAACCTGAATGTCGCTGCACTCCGGGCCGAGCAGTTTCTTCACCCCTTCCGCGCCATCGGCATGAAGCTCAAAGCAGAGCACTCCCCCCTTCCGCAGCAACTCCGATGCGGCAGCAATAATAGCGCGATAGTACTCGAATCCGGTGGGGGCGACCAACGCCAGACGAGGCTCGTACTGTTTGACCTCTTTCTGCAACGTAGCCCATTCAGATTCGGGAATGTAAGGCGGATTGGAAATAACCAGGTCGAACGGCCCGCCAGCCTTTTCGGTGAACGAAGCATCGAGCGCATCGGCCTCGACGAACGTGATGCGATCCATCACGCTGTGCTCTTCGGCATTGCGGCGTGCAACCTCTAACGCATCGGCGGAAACATCGAGCGCCGTTACCTGCGCGCCGGGCAAGCGCAGCGCCAGCGTGATGGCAATGCAGCCGCTGCCAGTGCCGATGTCAAGAATCGACGGAGTATCGACAGAATCGAGGCCACTCGCCGCCAGCCGCTCGATGGCGTGCTCAAGCACCAGCTCGGTCTCCGGGCGCGGAATCAGCACCCGCTCGTCTACGAAAAAGCGGTAGCCGTAAAAAAATGCCTCACCCGCAATGTACTGCACCGGCCTTCCCTGCAACCGCTCCCGACAGGCCGCCCGAAACGCTTCCAGCTCTGCAGGCATCACCGGACGCTCGTGATCGAGGTAGAGCTGAAGCCGCTGCAACCCGAGCACCTGTCCAAGCAGCAACTCCGCCGACAAGCGTGGCTCGTCGATCTTCTTCTCGGTAAAAAACGCGATCGTCGTCTTCAGCAGCTCAACGACGCTCCACACTTTCTCTTCGGACATGTAACTTGGTTTGGTTATCAATGGCTGCGTTCAGTATACAACCTTTGCACCAGCGAGGCAACGCCTGACAGAGCCGATATTCTTGTTGACCAAAATACAGCCGCTGCCCCCTGCAAAAGAATCAGTCACGGACAACGTCAGACAAAAAAAGATGCGATGCTTTCCAGCTCCGTTTTTTTACGATATTGTCCCAAACGGTGCGGCAAATGAGCCCTACCACCAGCAACCGATACTGACCGATGAAACGACCACTCAGCTTTTTTGCGACCCTGCTGTTTATCATCCTCGCCATCCCAACGAGCGCACGTGCGGCGTTCACAGGCGAAATGGAGATGGCGCTCACCATGCCTAACGGCACGTCGGAGATCACCTACCTGTTCGGCAAGAGTGACCAGAAGATGGACATGACGATGCACCTCGACCGGATCCCCGAGCCGCTCAAGACGACAGTCATCACCCGAAGCTCCCGACCTGACGAAGCGATCATCATCAACCACAAAGCCAAAACCTGGAGCTCGGTGAACCTGCGGACAGCCGCCGAAAGCGCCACGCTGCTTGACTTCGACAGCAACTACCGCTTCAGCCGCATCGGCAACGAAACCGTCAAAGGCTACCCGTGCGAGCATGTGCGGCTCCAGAGCAGCACCGAACGACTCGATCTCTGGATTTCCCGCGGGCTGGCCGACTTTTCAACCTTCCGGCTCCTGCAATCGCAGAACCCGCGCCTGTCGAACACCTCGCTCTCGAAAGCGCTCGAACAGAACGGCATCGACGGCTTCCCGGTCAGAATTGTCCAGAACAACGACAACGGCCGCTATGCCATGGAGCTGGTGCGAGTAAAAGCGGAACAGGTGCCGGAATCGGCGTTCTCCATCCCCTCCGGCTACCAGAAAACCGAGCCCGGCCGCGTCAGCATCGACAGCGACCAGAAAAAGCACCTGCGCGAGCTTATGGAGAAGATGAAAGCGTTCGAGCAGTAACGCCAGATCCGGCAGCTATCGAGATGAAACCATCCTCGGTTTTCCTCGCGATAGTTGCTTACTTTTCCACCTCGCATTATTACTTTACAGGTTTATGTCATAACCTTATGGCGCCCGGCGACTCCGGGCTCATTTCCCGTCAAACGAAAATACAAGCATTACCGTGGCTGATAAAATCACTTCGAGGCAGCAGGACTATTCTCAATGGTATATCGACCTGGTCAGGTCGGCAAAACTGGCCGACTATTCGGACGTGCGTGGCTGCATGGTCATCCGGCCGAACGGCTACGCCATCTGGGAGAAGATGCAGGCCGCGCTCGACGGCATGTTCAAGGAGACCGGCCATGTGAACGCCTACTTCCCGATGTTCATCCCCGAAAGCTTCATCGCCAAAGAGGCCGAGCACATCGAAGGATTCGCGCCGGAGTGCGCCGTGGTGACGCATGGCGGTGGCGAAGAGCTGAGTGAAAAGCTCTACGTCCGCCCCACCTCGGAGACAATCATCTGGTCCTCCTATAAAAAGTGGATCCAGTCCTACCGAGACCTGCCGCTACTCATCAACCAGTGGGCGAACGTCGTGCGCTGGGAGATGCGCACCCGGCTGTTCCTGAGAACAACCGAGTTCCTCTGGCAGGAGGGGCACACGGCCCACGCCGATCCAGAGGAGGCGCAGGAGGAGGTGATCCGCATGATTAACGTGTACCGCACCTTCGCCGAAGAGTACATGGCGATGCCGGTGATCGTCGGCAAAAAGAGCGAGAGCGAGAAGTTCGCCGGTGCGGACGCGACCTACTGTATCGAGGCGATGATGCAGGATGGCAAGGCGTTGCAGGCAGGCACCTCGCACAACCTCGGCCAGAACTTTGCCAAGGCGTTCGACTGCCAGTTCCAGACCAAAGAGGGCGTGCTGGACTACGTCTGGGCCACGAGCTGGGGCGTTTCGACGCGGCTGATCGGCGCGCTCATCATGGCGCACTCCGACGACAAGGGCCTCGTGCTGCCGCCGAAACTCGCCTCACGGCAGGTGGTGATTATCCCGATCCTGCGCGGCGACAAGGAGGAGGTTCGCGCGCACGCGCGATTCGTCGGCAAGGCGCTGAACAAGCACGGCATCGCGACCTTCGTCGATGACAGCGAGAACAACTCGCCCGGCTGGAAGTTCGCCGAGTACGAATTGCAAGGCATTCCGGTGAGAATCGAACTCGGCCCACGCGACATCGAACAGGGCAAGTGCATCGTCGCCCGCCGCGACACCTCCGAAAAAACCGAAATGCTGCTCGACGGCGAACTGCCAGAGAACATCGAGAATCTCCTGAACGAAATCCAGCAGAACCTCTTCGATCGCGCCCTCAAGTTCCGGCAGGAGAACACCGTCGAAGCGACGACGTGGGATGAGTTCAAAGAGGCCGTGGAGAAAGGCTTCGTCATCGCCCACTGGGACGGCACCGACAAAACCGAAGCGCTCATCAAGGAGGAAACCAAAGCCACGATCAGGGTGATGCCCACCGATGAGGAGTACCGCAAACAGTACACCATGGACGAACCCGGCACCTGCATCCGCAGCGGCAAACCGGCCACGCAGAAAGTTGTGTTCGCCAAGGCGTACTGAGGCGAATTATGAATTGCAAGAGGGCGAGCCGGAAAGTTCGCCCTCTTGCGTTATGGAGAGACGGACCATCCACGTCCAGTATGTCCACGCCGTCCACAAAGTCCACCTCGTCCACTTCCCCCGCCACAAAAAAATGCCGGAAGAGTGCAGCGGCTAACGCACTCTTCCGGCATAATCGAACCTCCTGTCAAACGGAAAGCAGGAGACTCTGGACAAAAAATGTAAGGACAGTCCTCGAACCGCCCCTACGAAATCAATCAGCGAAATACTCTTTCAGCCCTTCGTCGGTAGGCTTCATAGTTTTATCGCCCTTGTTCCAGTTGGCAGGGCAAACCTCGCCGAACTCTTCGGTGAACTGAAGCGCATCGACGACCCGCAGCACCTCATCGACATTCCTGCCAAGGCCGAGATCGTTGACCACCTGGTGACGCACGACCCCCTCTTTGTCGATCAGGAAGAGCCCCCTCAACGCAACGCTACCATCCTCGGTGAGCACGTCGTAATCCTTCGCGATGGTCTTGTTGATATCGGAAATCAGCGGATAGGTCACGCCCTGAATGCCACCCTTGTTGCGCGGAGTGTTGAGCCAGGCGAAGTGCGAAAACTTGGAGTCCACCGAGCAGCCAAGCACCTCGACGTTACGTTTTTTAAACTCCTCAAGCTTCTCCTCAAAAGCGTGAAGCTCGGTCGGGCAGACAAAAGTGAAGTCGAGCGGATAGAAAAACAGCACGACATACTTGCCGCGATATGCCGAAAGCTGGCAGGAATCCACGAAGGTCGAACCGTTGACAACTGCTTCTGCGTTGAAATCTGGAGCTGGGCGGCCTACAAGTACACTCATGATTTTATATCTCCTCTTACTGGTTGTGTTTTTTTGATAATGATTTTTAAACAAGACTTATTTAGTCCAATATAAACAACCCGGCGAAAGTGTCAAACACCTATTTGACTTTTTTGTCTTGAAACAAATCGAAAGAAAGCAGAATGGTTAACGGTAAAGATTCTACCGCATTATTCGTATTTTTCGCCATACCCGTAACTTGACAGCTTACAACGTTCATGCGGAACTTCTTCGAATTCGACAGGCTCGGCACCAGTTACCACCAGGAGTTTCTGGCAGGTCTGACCACCTTCTTCACAGTTTCCTATATCATTGTGGTCAATCCGGCAATCCTCGTTGCCGCCGGCATTCCTCGGGAAGCCTCCATGACCGCCACCATCCTGACGGCCATCTTCGGAACGGTGCTGATGGGCTTGTACGCCAAGCGTCCGTTCGCCGTCGCGCCGTACATGGGCGAGAACGCTTTCATCGCCTACACGGTGGTCAAAACGCTCGGCTATTCGTGGCAGACGGCGCTCGGCGCAATTCTGATCAGCGGCATTCTTTTCACGATCATCACGCTGACGGGCACACGCAAGTGGCTGGCCGAGGCGATTCCGATGACCCTCAAACACAGCTTCGCGGTGGGCATCGGCCTGTTTCTCGCCTTCCTCGGCCTTTCCGACATGGGCGTGGTTGCGCTCGGCGTACCCGGCGCTCCGGTGAAGCTGGGTGACCTGACAACCATTCCGGTACTCTGTGGACTTGGCGGGCTCGTGCTGACCGGCACCTTGCTCGTGCGCAGGGTCACAGGCGCCCTGATGATCGGCATTGCCGCCACCACAGTGCTGATGCTCGCCCTCGGCCTCCTGAACGTGCCGACAAAACCCTTCAGCCTTCCCCCATCGCTTAAGCCTCTTTTCCTGCAGATCGATATTGCCGGCGCCCTCACCTGGGGCTTCATCGGGGTGATCCTGAGCGTGCTGGTCATGGACTTCGTCGATACGATGGGCACCCTCATCGGCCTGTCGGCCCGCGCGGGGCTGCTGGACGAGAACGGTAACCTGCCGGAGATCGAAAAGCCGATGTTGGTCGATGCACTTTCGACCACCGCCGCAGCGCTTTTCGGCACCACCACCGCTGGCGTGTACATCGAATCGGCCTCGGGCATCGAGCAGGGCGGCAAGACCGGTTTCACAGCACTGGTGGTCGCGGCGTTTTTCGCGCTGGCGCTCTTCTTCTCGCCGATCCTGACTATCGTACCGCCGCAGGCGTACGGGCCGGTGCTCGTGCTGGTGGGCATGTTCATGATCGAATCAGCAGGCCGATTCGATTTCGCCGACTACACCGAACTGCTGCCCGCCTTCCTGACCATCGTCATGATGCTCTTTACCTTCAACATCGGCGTCGGCATCACGATGGGCTTCATCAGCTGGGTGCTCATCAAGGCGCTCTCGGGTCGGTTCAGCGAAATCAACGCAGGCATGGCGGTACTGGCAGCGTTGTCACTGACCTTCTACCTCTTCTATCCCTACCACTAAGACCGGAAACCATGCTCAAAGCCAAGCTCAGAATCGCTCAGTCGGACTGCACACTCGCGAATTTCGAGGAGAATCTCGAAAGCCACGTCAAGGCGACCGAACAGGCCATCAGGGATGGAGCTGACGCGATCGTTTTTCCCGAACTATCCCTGACCGGCTACAACGTTCAGGACGCCGCGCAGGACATGGCGATGCACATCGAGGACTCTCGGCTCGACCCGCTGCGGGAGCTGAGCCGAGAGATCACGATTGTTTGCGGCGGGATTGAGCTGAGCAATGATTACGGGGTATATAACTCGGCTTTCATGTTTGAGGACAGCGTGGGACGGAGCGTGCACCGCAAGATTTATCTACCGACCTACGGTATGTTCGAAGAGCTGCGCTACTTCTCGGCAGGACGTCAGGTCGAGGCGGTAACGTCGCGGCGGCTGGGAAAGATCGGCGTGGCAATCTGCGAGGATTTCTGGCATATGTCGGTGCCCTATCTGCTGGCCCATCAGGGCGCGAAGCTGCTGCTGGTGCTGATGTCGAGCCCACTCCGGCTTTCGCCTGGCGAGGGTATGCCATCCATCGTCTCGCAATGGCAGACCATCGCTTCGACCAGCGCGTTCCTGTTCAGCTGCTACGTCGCCTGCGTCAACCGGGTGGGCAACGAAGACAGCTTCACCTACTGGGGCAACTCGGCGCTCACCGCGCCTGACGGTTCGGCGGTAGCAAACGCGCCAATGTTCAGCGCACACCACTTCGACGCGCCTATCGACTACTCGCTCGTCAAGCGAGTGCGCCTCCAGTCGTCCCACTTCCTCGACGAAGACATCAAACTCTTCGCCTCGGAGCTGGAGGATTTGATGAGCGCGAAACGGCGGGGGTGAGAACCTCGACTGTTGCCCAGGCTCTTGAATAATTGCCCCGGACTTCAGTCCGGGGTTGCTGGAGTAATAGGGATTGGCGATCTCTACCCCCGGCTTGAAAGCCGGGGCAACGTAAATGTAAGAAAGGATAATGTCCGACGGGCTGAAGCCCGCCTGAATGCAAGAGGGTTTCGGCTTTGCCCTCACTCCATCCGAAATCCTGCCGGGGTAACGTTGACGCGAAACCTGCCGCTCATCTGCTCGGCGATTTCATCGGCCAAAGCCCGATTCTCGAACAGCGCATAAACCGCTGACCCACTGCCGGAGAGCGAGACGAACTGCGCGCCGGAATCGGCCAGCACGTCGCGAACCTCGCGCACCACCGGATAGTTCTCGAACACCACCGAACCGAAGTCGTTCTCGAACGCATCGAGCACAGACAGGTCGCGCTCGTCGCAGAGGCGGCGAACGAGCGCTTTCAGATCAGGCACCGGCCGCTCGAACTGGCGATAAAAGTTCTTGTAAGCCCAGGCGGTCGGCACCTGCACCTCCGGAAACACGGTAACCACATGCCACGGCAGGGCGAGAGACAGATCCTCCAGCTCCTCGCCTATTCCGGATGCGTAAGCCAGGCCCTTCATCTCAAGAAAATAGGGCACATCCGCTCCGAGCTTCACGGCAAGGCGGTGCAACACTGCCGAGGGCACGTCGATTTCCCAGAGGCGGCAGAGCGCGTTCAGCGTCACGGCAGCATCGCTGCTGCCGCCGCCGAGGCCAGCGCCGAAGGGCACGCGCTTGACGAGCTTCATCGACACGCCCTTGCTGATCCCGGCATAATCCTGCAATGCTTTGGCGGCGCGGATGCAGAGGTTGGTGTCATCAACCGGCAGATCGAGGTTGGTGCATTCCATGCCGATTTTATCCGATTCGGTGAACTCGAGCGTATCGTGCCACTCGATTGGAGCAAAGATCGTTTCGAGGGTGTGGTAACCATCATCGCGGCGGCTGGTGATGAGCAGGCCAAGATTGATTTTTGCACAGGCTTTAACCGAAAAATGCTTCATGGAAAGGAATTGATTTAATCGTAAAATATTTCCCATATTCACGTAAAGGCGCTCCGCCAGCATGCTCCGGCAGGGACGGCCCCATCACAACGACCAGACTATCGAATCGAACCATGCCCAAGTTCCGTAGCGTTCCGCTGATCATGTTACTCCTCATGGCAGGAGTGTCGATGACTCAACCAATCACAGCAGTTATGGCCGAAGCGGCCTCGCACACATCTGAAATTCTTCAGTACGTGAAGGAAGATAAGGTTTATTTGCTGGAAAAAATCCGCCGCCAGCTAACAAAGCCCTCCGAAAAGCTGGTCGTTGAGGCGCTACTGACCGAAGATGGCCCCCAAGCCGCTGCACTCTATCGCGAGCAGCTTGAGAAGTATCCCGACCCACAACTCGACCAGATCAGCCGAGCCCGGCTCAAAGCATACGAACAGGCAGTTGCCACATCGGCTGGCTTGCCGGTCATGCTGGTTAAAGGCTCGGTCGCCCCAAAACCAGTGGCAAAAGCAGCGCCGCTGCCGGCGAAAACGAACAGCAACGCACCCACAGCAGCTGCACCTGCGGACTCCGTTGTGCCTAAACCGGGCGCTCCAGCTGCAAGCGATGGGCCCTTTACGCTTCAGTTCGGAAGCTTCGACAGCATCACCAATGCTGATCAGCTCGTCGCGCAACTTGCCTCCACTGCCCCTGCTTCAGTGCAGCTCGTGAACGGAATCTACAAAGTCCGTATGAACCGCACCTTCAACTCACGCCAGGAGGCTGCGGCGTTCGGCCGTTTGTTGCCCATCGAATCGATCGTAGTACCCGCTCGGCCATGATCCAGCGCCCCATTTCGCCTCAAACCCAAGGCTCATGAAAAAGGAATTCGATATCATCGGCCGTTCAGAGCCCATTCTTCAGCTCAGAGAGTTGGCTTTGCAGGTAGCGGGAACTGATGTTACCGTGCTCATCACCGGCGAAACCGGATCGGGCAAGGAGGTGCTCTCCCGCTTCATCCACGAACACAGCCGCCGGGCAGGCAAAAACTTCATCCCGGTCAACTGCGGCGCAATTCCGTCCGGCATTCTCGAATCGGAGCTGTTCGGCCATGAGAAAGGTGCGTTCACCGGAGCAGTGCAGGCTAGAAAAGGCTATTTTGAAAGCGCCGACAAAGGCACGATTTTTCTGGATGAAATCGGCGAAATGCCGCTCGAAACTCAGGTCAAGCTCCTGCGCATCATCGAAACGGGCCAGTTCCAGCGGGTAGGGGCCTCGGAAACGATCTCAACCGATACGCGAATCATCGCAGCCACGAACCGGAACCTTACCCAGGAGGTCACCGAAAAGAATTTCAGGGAAGATCTTTACTACCGTCTGAGAAGCGTCGAACTGCATATTCCTCCTCTCAGGGAGAGAGGAAGTGACGTTCTTCTACTGGCCGAGCATTTCGTGCGTGAGTTTGAACAGAAACACGGAATTGCATTTCAGGGATTCAGTCACGATTCGGGCGAGCTGCTGTTGCGTTACCCTTGGCCGGGCAACGTGAGGGAGTTGCGAAACCTGATCGAATCGCTGCTCATTCTTGAACGCGGCAAAGAGATCACACCTGACCTGCTCGAAAAGCACCTGATTCAGCGAAGCCGCCACAAAAGTCTGGTCCACGACCCCGGCAAATCGGACAAAAACGAGATGCACCTCATTTACAGCAGCCTCATCCAACTGCGGCAGGAGATCGGCGAAATCCGGCAGATGCTGCAACAATCGCTGATGTCGCGCCCGACGACAAGCAGCCCATTGCTCCTACCCCCATCATCCGCCCAAACGCCTGCGACTCCAACACCAATAACTAAGGTGATCCCGCTTGAAGAAATTGAAAAACGCGCCATTGCCGAAGCTCTTGAAACCTTCGAAGGCAACAAACGCAGAACTGCCCAAGCCCTCGGCATCAACGAGCGGACGCTGTATCGCAAGATCAAGGAGTATGGATTGTAGATAAAACGTGCAGGTCGTAGACAAGAAAGTGCTTTGCACTGACCAATCAGTTCGGCCCATCCCTCATACCGACCTTTTTCGAACGACCGCCACCAGCACGAACAGCCCCGAAATCCCCAGGCAGGCATACGGCACCAGATCGGGATGCTGTGTGTAGAAGGTAAGATCGGTTTCAAGGGGAACGTCACTGGTTGTCACCGAAAGTTGCCACCATGGAATTTCGCCGTAACTCCGACCGCAATCATCGTAAAAAAGCGTGACGCCGGTGTTGGCGCAACGGGCCATTGCCCGGCGGTTTTCGATGCAGCGCAGACGTCCGATGGCTGCGTGCTGCCATGGGCCGTAAGAGGTACCGTACCAGCCGTCGTTGGTCACCAGCGTCAGAAACTGCGCACCGTTTCTCACAAACCGGCTGACCAGACCTGGAAAAATCGATTCATAGCAGATGACATTTGCCATCCTGACCGAGTGTCCCTTAGCCGTCGTGAACTTCATGACCGTGGGCTCTTGACCTTTTTGCCAACTCGAAATCCCTGAAAGCGAAAAGCTCAGTTTCTCCAGCCATGGTAGGTATTCCGAATAGGGCACCCGCTCCCCAAAAGGCACCAGCCGCATTTTCCGGTAGATCTGAACAGGCTCGCCGCCGGGCAAAAGCAGCATCGAAGCATTATACGTAGCATAAGCCTCCGCCCGACTGCCATCAGCAGCAGCAGCTTCTCCCGGACCGTACCGGGCGTCAAGAGGCTCCGCATCAGGCACCCCGGTGAGCACGGGCGTCTGCCAGCGCTCAACCATGCGCCGAAGGGAATTCATATACGGCTTGTTGAGCGGATCGAGAATGTAGAACGGAATGGCTGTCTCTGGCCAGATAACCAGATCGGGGCGGGAAGCATTATCCATCACCTGACCGGTCTCACTGTAAAGACGGAAAAGGGTCTGACTCCAGCCAAGCGCTCCCCACTTGTCATGAGGGTCGATATCGGGCTGAACCAGCGTCACCCGCACAGTGGGCGCACCGCTCCGACCGTCTGCCTTATCAAAAGCATAGCGGGCATAAATGAGAGGCGCTGCAATCATGGCTGCCATGAGTAAGATAATGCCGACGCGCACCGGGCGGGACGAGTTCGCCCTGAAAAGCAACAACACGCAAACATTGAAGGTAACCACCCAAAAGCTGATGCCCCAGACGCCGGAAAGGTCAGCATACTGCACCATCCAGAGCAGATTGGCCTGCGTATTTCCGAGAGTCAGCCATCCGAGTGATAGGTCCTGCTGCATGTAGGCCCACTCCCAACCCGTCCAGACGAACGGCAACGCCAGCAAAGCAAAACGGAACCCCGCCCGCTTTTGCAAATAATAGAACAGCAGAAGCGGAACTGTTGAAAAGAGAGACTGGGCAAAAACGGTAAGCACGCCTCCGACGAAGGTGGCCAAACTCACCCACCAAAGGCTGATGATGCAAAACAGCAGCATCGTAACCCAAACCTTCCGGAAAAAGAGGCCAAAACGCTCCTCATGCTCCAGCGACAAAAGCAGCGGCACAAGCGCAATCCAGGCTAACGGATCAAGATGAACCGACGGCCAGGTGGGAAAAGAAATACCGAGAAGAAGACCGCTCAAAAGCGGCAAAGAAAAATTCCGGATCAACGGGTGATGCACAATCTCCCGACGGGCTACATTCATGACAGCAAGCCGTTTGTTACGGGCCGAAAAAACCGGACGAAAAAGATTTCCTGAACAGCGTAAAAAAGGATCGCAGCAAATAGTAAATGATGTCGCCGAAAGCCGGGAAGAGACATATTTTCCTTTACTTATTAATATTAATTCTTTAAATTTGTTTCAAGCTGTTATTTAACAGGAAGCAACCCATTGTTTTTCCTGAAAATACCATTTTAAACGCCACCAGAAAAAGGAGAATCATTATGGCTCTTTTCGGCTCAAACGACGTGACGACCGCCCACTCCGATTACGAAATCGTACTTGAAGGCGGTTCCAGCTCCTGGGGGAAGGTGAAGGCTCGGGCGAAGGTGAATGTTCCTCCTGCCAGCCCGTTGCTTCCTGCAGACTGCAATGTCAAGCTGAATGTAAAACCGCTCGATCCCGCAAAAGGTTTCGTCCGCATCTCGGCCGTCATCGAATCGATCGTTGACAGCACCAAGAACAAGTTGACCATCGAAGCCGACATCGCCAACGAAACCAAGGAGAGAAGAATCTCCGTCGGTGAAGGTATGGTGTCAGTTGGCGACTTCAGCCACACATTCTCCTTCGAGGGCTCCGTCGTGAACATGTACTACTACCGTTCCGACGCTGTCCGCCGCAACGTGCCCAACCCCATCTACATGCAGGGCCGCCAGTTCCATGACATCCTCATGAAAGTTCCGCTCGACAACAACGACCTCATCGATACCTGGGAAGGTACCGTGAAGGCTGTTGGCAGCACTGGTGCTTTCAACGACTGGATCCGTGAATTCTGGTTCATCGGCCCCGCGTTCACCGCGCTGAACGAAGGTGGCCAGAGAATTTCGAGAATCGAAGTCAACGGCCTGAACACCGAAAGCGGCGAAAAAGGCCCGGTCGGCGTTTCTAGGTGGCGTTTCTCGCACGGCGGTTCCGGTATGGTTGATTCCATCTCCCGCTGGGCAGAACTCTTCCCGGCTGACAAGCTCAACAGGCCCGCATCGGTTGAAGCTGGCTTCCGTTCCGACTCTCAGGGTATCGAAGTCAAGGTTGACGGTGATTTCCCCGGCGTATCGGTGGATGCAGGCGGCGGTCTGCGCAGGATTCTCAACCACCCGCTCATCCCGCTGGTTCACCACGGCATGGTCGGCAAGTTCAACAACTTCAACGTTGACGCACAGCTTAAGGTTGTACTGCCAAAGGGCTACAAAGTTCGCTATGCAGCACCTCAGTTCCGCTCGCAGAACCTCGAAGAGTACCGCTGGAGCGGTGGCGCTTATGCCCGTTGGGTTGAACACGTCTGCAAAGGCGGCGTTGGTCAGTTCGAAGTCCTGTACGCTCAGTAAAATCGAATCCAACAGTTTCGAATGCAACAAAAAAAGACCGGTCTTTGTACCGGTCTTTTTTTGGTTCTTGCCAAAGGCAAGAATCAATCAAACAACTGAACGACAGCCTGCCATTCACCTCACCCCATTAGCTCCAGAATCTCCTCAATCTCATCCTTGATTTCAAGCAAAAGCGTACGACGCCGTTCATCGCTGATTTCAAACTGCTGCTGCTCTCTCGAAAGCTGTTTCTGAAGCTTGAGAATCTCGTTGGTTTTATGATCAGCTCCCTGATCGGCCCCTTTACCGTTCTTAATCATCTGACTCGCCTTGTTGAGCTTGTAACCCTTCTCATACACCAGCTCCTTGATGTTGAGCACCATCGCGATGTCACGGTTGGTGTATCGGCGGTTGCCTCTGGTATCACGCGCGGGAACAAGCTCGCTGAAAAACTCTTCCCAATAACGAAGCAGGTAGGCGGGGATCCCGGAAATCCGGCTTACCTCACCAATTGAGTAGTAACTTTTGGTCGATTCAAAGGCCATGGCTGAACGCTGTTTTGTTTTCTCTTCACTTATTATACATTAACTCGTCACATCAAAAAAGGACGGATGAAAAATCTGCTGGCCCTGCGCCCATATCTTTTTCGCTACCGCAAATCTCTGGCAGCCGGAATAGCCTGCGTCGTTGTTACCAACTTCTTCGCCGTAGCCGCGCCCCGCTTTCTCGGTGAGGCGATCGACCTGATGGGCCGTCCGTTCGAAATGCATGAAATCCTTCAGAAAACTGGCCTCTACCTGCTGTTCGCGGCTCTCAGTGGCCTGTTCCTCTACCTTGTTCGCCAACTCATTATCGTCACATCGAGGCATATCGAGTTCGATCTGAAGAACAACTACTACAGCCACCTGCAAACCCTGTCGAGTTCGTTTTACGACGAAACCGGGTCAGGCGAGCTGATCTCACGAGGCACCAACGACCTAAACGCAGTGCGCGACTTTCTCGGCCCAGGCATCATGTACTCGATCAACACCACCTTCAGACTGCTGTTCGCAGTCGGAGCCATGATCTCCATCTCGCCGCCGCTCACCCTGCTCGCGCTGCTTCCGGCTCCCTTCCTGAGCTGGGCTGTCTATCGGACGGGCGTGTCGATCCAGAAGCGCTCGAAAGAGATTCAGGAGAACTACGCGGCCATCACCAACCTCGTGCAGGAAAACATCTCGGGCATCCGTGTGGTCAGGAACTACAATCGCGAGGAGTACGAAACCGGGCGCTTCGAGGAGTTCAACAAAAGCTATTACGACAAAAATCTTCAGCTCAGCAGAGTCCAGGCCCGCTTCATGGCCTCACTCACTGCGTTGACCGCCCTGTCGCTGATTCCGGTCATCTGGTTCGGTGGCTTCAAGGTAATGCAGGGCGCGATGAGCATCGGCAACATCGCCCAGTTCGTCATTTACGTCACGATGCTGAGCTGGCCGATCATTTCGATTGGCTGGGTGACCAACATCTTCCAGAAAGCCGCCGCCGCACAGGGACGGTTACAGGAGATTTTCGATACGAAGCCTGAGATTGAGGAGACGAAAACAACCCCCCAGAAACCTGCGGTCGTATCGACGCTGAAAGGCGAGCTTGTGTTCGAACATGTGCGCTTCGCCTACCCGTCGCAACCGGACAAGTCGGTGCTCGAAGATATTTCGTTCACGGTGCAGCCCGGCACCAAGCTCGCCATTGTCGGCGCGACCGGTTCCGGCAAATCGACGCTGGTGAACCTCATTCCACGTTTGTACGATCCGGCGGAGGGACGCATCCTGATCGACGGGCACGATATCAAAACGCTGTCGCTTGCCGAGATACGCCGCACCATCGGCTTCGTGCCGCAATCGAACTTTCTCTTTTCGGACACCATCCGCAACAACATCGATTTCGGCAGCAAAAGCGAAGGGGTTGACGTGATCGAGGCGAGCCGCATCGCCATGCTGCACGACGATGTCGAAGATTTTCCGGAGGGCTTCGAGACAATGCTTGGTGAAAAAGGCATCAACCTGTCAGGCGGCCAGAAGCAGCGCGCCTGCATCGCACGGGCGCTCCGGTGGAATCCGTCGATTCTGGTGCTCGACGACGCCCTTTCAGCGGTCGATACCTCCACCGAAGCCCGCATCTTCGACGGCCTGCTCGAAAAGCTACCCGACACCACGGTGGTACTCATCAGCCACCGCATCTCCACTGTCCGGAACTGCGACCGCATCATCGTGCTGCACGAAGGCAAAATCGCCGAAAGCGGCACCCACGATGAACTCCTTTCCAACGGCCACTACTACGCCGACCTCTACATGCAGCAGATGCTCGAAGAGGAGATCAGTGCGCTGAGCTGAGTTCCGCGAGCTGTCGTCGTAAATCTTTCCTTGAAAGCCCGTACATGTGCACGTACAGCATGTTGAACATCAGCACGGCGGAGCGGAGCGTGGGGGCGCGCATGGCTCGTTCGATGGCTCGGCGCGGGGTGAAGACCTTCGAGGTGAGTTCGGTGTAGCTCGGGATGAACTCGTCGAGGCTCATCTGTTTGGGGAGGTAGAGCATCTCCTGGCCCCACGAAAAGCGGAAAGCGTCGTGGTCGTAGCTTGGGTGCATGAGCCGTCCTTCGGCGGCGAGCCGGTCGAAGACGCCGGTGCCGGGAATCGGGCGTAGCAGGTTGATGCCCGGTACGTCAACGCCCGCCTCGTCGATGAAGGCGTCGATCCGCTCCGGCATGGCGAGCGTGTCGCCGTCGAGGCCGTAGATGAAGCTGCCGTAAACGCAGATGCCCGCCTTGCGAATCTCCTGGATGCAGCGCACCTGCCGCTCGGCGGGGTTGTGGAATTTGTGGTGCGCCCGGTTGCTCTCATCGGCGAGGCTCTCGATACCCACGAGCAGCGCCCCGCAGCCGGAGCGAGCGAAGATGTCGAGCAGCTTCGGATTTTCGCCAAGCAGCGTGGTAGCCTGGCCAACCCATTTGATGTTGAACGGAATCAGCTTCGAGAACAGCTCGGCGGCATAAGCCTCGTCGGCGTTGACCGTGTCGTCGAGGAAGAAGAAAATGCGCTTGTCCTCACGCAAAAACGCCTCCACCTCGCGCACCACTTCGGCGACCGGACGGTGGCGCAGCTTGTGGCCGTTCATGACGTGCACGTTGCAGAAATCGCAACTGTAGGGGCAACCGCGTGTGGTCTGCACGACGTTGGTGGTGAAGTAGCGGTTGATCTGAAGCGCGGATTTATCGACCGGGCGCGGAGCCGAGAGGTTGGGAAACGCCCCCTGCCGGTACTCCGGCTTGAGCGCGCCGCGCCGCAAATCTTCGAGCACCTCGCGCCAGAGGTCGTCGGCCTCGCCGATCACCAGCGTGTCGCCGTGCTCGCGGCAGCGTTCGGGAAAAATCGAGACGTATGGCCCGCCCAGCACCACCGGCACACCGCGCTCGCGAAAAAGCGAGGCGACCTCGATGGCCGGCCTGACCGCACCGGTCTGGACGCTGATGCCGACCAGATCCCACGGCCTGTCGAGCGGCAGCTTCTCGAAGCGCAGGTCACAAATCTCCTGCCGGACGCCGGGCACTTCGACCGAGCTGAGAATCATAAGCGACAGCGGCGGAATGGCGAACTGCGCCCGCTTGATGACGGCGCTCATGGCGCGATCTTTCAGGAGGGCGAGTCCGGATTTGGGCGTGCCTTCGAGCGACGCCGCACCATCCACGCCGCTGGAGGCCTGCACGAAGATGAGGAGAACCGAACGGGTTCGAGACGTGTCGCTCATGGGCTCAGGAAGCTCCTTTTCCAAGCGCGATCTCCTGCAAGCGCTTCAGCTCCATCATCGCATCGAGCGGTGTGAGGCGATTGATGTCGATGCCGGACAGCGCCTTGCGGAGACGACTCTCCTCCTCCTCAAAAAGCGAAATCTGCTGCGATACCACCACTGGCACCGGCTCGTGCTGCGTCGGCACCTCGACCTCGCGCCTCTCCATTCCGGCCAGAATCTCCCTCGCCCGCCCGATCACCTCCGGCGGCATTCCGGCCATTTTCGCCACCTCGATGCCGTAGCTGTTGTCCGACGCGCCGCGCACGATCTTGCGCAAAAAAATCACCGTGTCGGCGGTCTCGACCACCGTAGCGTTGAAGTTGACGATGCGCTCGAAGCGCGACTCCAGCTCAGCCAGTTCGTGGTAGTGCGTGGCGAAAAGCGTGCGGGCGCGGAGCTGGTCGTGGATGAATTCGCACATCGACCAGGCGATCGACATGCCGTCGAAGGTGCTGGTGCCGCGCCCGATCTCGTCGAGCAGCAGCAGGCTGCGATCGGTGGCGTTGTTGAGAATGCTCGCCGCCTCGTTCATCTCGACGAGGAAGGTGCTCTCGCCGGAGGTGAGGTTGTCCGACGCGCCGACGCGGGTGAAAATCCGGTCAACGAGACCGATCTCGGCTGACTCGGCGGGCACGAAACAACCCACCTGCGCGAGCAGCACCACGAGGCCTGCCTGCCGCAGGTACGAGCTTTTACCGGCCATGTTCGGGCCGGTGATGATGAGCAACTGCTGTTCGGAACCGACCCGGCAGTCGTTGGCCACGTACGGTTCGTCCGCGCCGAGAATGCGTTCGAGCACCGGGTGGCGTCCGCCGGTGATCGACAGCTCCGTACCCTCGTTCATCGACGGACGGCAGTAGCGATACTCGTCGGCACAACTGGCGAAGGAGGCGAGACAGTCAAGTTCGGCCAGCGCTGCGGCGGTTTTCTGGATCGACGCCGCCTCTGCGGCAACCGCCGCGCACAGCTCCTGAAACAGCCGGTGTTCGAGCAACTGGCTCTTCTCCTCGGAGGTCAGGATTTTCTCCTCGTACTCCTTCAGCGCCGGAATCGTGTAGCGTTCGGCGTTGACCAGCGTCTGCTTCTTTTCGTAGTACTCCGGCACCTTGTCGCTGTTTGCACGGCTCACCTCGATGTAGTAACCGAACACCTTGTTGTACTGCACTTTCAGCGTCGAAATCGAGGTCTTGCTCCGTTCCTCCTGCTGGATTTCGAGCAGCCGGTCGCGCGCCCCGGACGAAATCGCCCGCAACTCATCCAGCTCTTCGTTGTACCCCGCGCGAATGTAGCCGCCGTCGCGCAACGTGCTCGACGCCTCGGGGTCAAGCGCCCGCTCGATGGTTTCGGCCAGCTCCGGCAGCGGATCGAGTCGGTCGGCAAGATGCCGCAACCGCTGCGCCTGGCTGGATGCCAGCATCTCGCGAAGCTGCGGAATCAGCGCGAGCGACGAGCCGAGCAACCGCACCTCCCGCGGCATCGCCCGCGACGTGGCGATCCGCGCCAGCGCGCGTTCCAGATCGATGATCCCGCCGAGCAACTGACGTGACTCCTCACGCATCGAATCCGACTCCAGCAACTCCTCGACCGCATCGTGCCGCTGCACCACCGCTTCGAGCTTCCTGAGCGGATGCAAGAGCCAGCGCCGAAGCAACCGCGCGCCCATCGAATTTTTCGTCTGATCGATCACTTCGAGCAGGCTCCCGTTGAGCGAACCATCCTGCATCGACGAGATGATTTCGAGATTCCGCCGCGTCTGGATGTCGAGCGTCATGGTCTCCGCGCTCTCGACCAGACCAATGCGGACGAGGTACTTCAGACTCCCCTGCTTCGCCTCTTCGAGATACTGGAGAATAGCGCCCGCCGCGATCCGCCCACCCTCGACACCGTCAATACCGAACCCTTTCAGTGAGTGCGTTTTAAAATGATTTTCCAGGACGTGGGAAGCCTGCTCGGCGGTGAACATCCACTCATCGAGCACCGTGAAAATCGTGTTCAGACTCTTGCCGAAGCTTTCGCGCAGCTCCTTGTCGCGAGACGAGACGAGGATTTCGGAAGGATGAAGCGATTGCAGGAAATCCTTCAGCTCGCCGAGCGGCAGCTCAGTCATGCGGAACTCGGCGGTGGTCACATCCACGAACGCCACCCCCGCAAACTGCTCGCGCCCCCGTTTGAACGGCGCGACGGCGCAGAGGTAGTTGTTGTGGCGATCATCGAGAATCTTGTCGCTGTAGGTGATGCCCGGCGTCACGATATCGGTGATCTCCCGCTTGACAATCCCCTTGGCCAGCGCCGGGTCTTCAACCTGATCGCACACCGCAACCTTGAACCCCTTCGTCACCAGCTTGGCGATGTACCCCTCGCTGGCGTGATGCGGAAACCCGGCCAACGGAATTTCTCCAGCGCTGCCGTTCGAGCGCTTCGTAAGCACGATGTTCAGCGCCGCCGAAACCGTCACGGCGTCGTCAAGGAAAGTTTCGTAGAAATCGCCCACGCGGAACAGCAACACGTACTCGGGATAACGCTCCTTGACCTCGAGATACTGGCGCATCATCGGTGTCGGTTCTTTTTTACGGCCCTGAGCGCTTTTTGCCATGGCGAAATCGCGGGTTGAAATTGTCGAGTATCGAAAGGATAATTAAGCTAAAGCAGCGGCCATAAAATAACAAACCATCCACCAGCTTGAAAAGCTGCGCTCAGCGCAATATCTTTGAATCAGATTTTTTCCGACAATCCGACAGACAAACAAAGCAACCGGACATGGACTTTCACGCTCTCCTGCGCGTCATACACATCACGGGCTTCGCCGCCTGGTTCGGCACGATCTTCGCGTCGTTCTTCCTGCTCAAAACGCTCGAACCCGGCCTGACCGGTGAAAAGCAAAAAGCAGACGACTACTCACTGCTGCTGCGCCGCTTCATCAAGCTCGAAACGAAAGTAGCCGACGTGGCCGTCATTTCGGTCATTCTCTCCGGCCTGCTGCTGGCGCATTTCTACGCGGGCTGGACGCCGTGGGTCTTTGCCAAAATCGGCCTGCTCGTCCTGCAAATCGCCCTCACGATGGGCTTCATCGTCAAGGCGATCCAGCCGATCACCTACCCCTGCGAAACTTCGAGCTACACGGCATGGTACCGGCTATTCACGATCTCGTTCAGTATGTTCGGCATCATTCTTATCGTGACCTTTTTCCTGCGCTAAGTAGAATGGACAATTTCTTTTGGAAAGAGCAAGGCTAACGATTTGAAAAACGGTTTCTTTCTCGTATATTCATGCTCTTTATCACCAAACCATTACAATGATGCAGGCGCTGATCGAGATTTCCGACAAACAGTTTTTGGTACAAGAGGGTGACAAAATTTTTGTCCCCAAGCAGAAGGCCGCAGCAGGCGACGTTATTGAAGTTAAGAGTCTCATGAAGGTCGGTCAGGCTGATTCGGCTTTGAACGATGGCACCGCGAAGGTCAAGGTGCTTGAACACCTCAGAGACGAGACCATCATCGTTTTCAGGAAGAAACGCCGCAAGCGTTTCCAGAAACGTAACGGACACCGTCAGCACATGACCCAGGTCGAAGTGCTGTCGATCTGAACGAACAGGAATTGATAACACTAATTTTTTTGTCTCATGGCACATAAAAAAGGCGGCGGCTCAACCAAAAACGGCCGCGATAGTAATCCTAAGTACCTCGGCGTAAAGGCTGCAGGCGGTTCGACTGTGAACGCAGGAACCATCATTCTGCGCCAGCGCGGTACGGCCATCAAGCCGGGCAACAACACCGGCCTCGGTAGGGATCACACCATTTTTGCCCTCGTCGATGGCACCGTTCATTTCAGGAACGGCCGCAACAACAAAAAACAGGTCGAGATCATCCCCTCCTGATTTTTGGGCGGAGATGCATTACGCTTATATTAAAAGCAAGCCGGCTACCAAGCATGAACGGCTTGCTTTTTTTATGCTCTTGACCGGAGCACTTCTCAACATCGCTTACTGAAACGCAACCTGGGAGTTGAACAAGGCGGGATATCTGCCAACCTCCGATAACAGGCGTTTCACCCACGCTCCCGTGATGAGCGGAAGCGCGGGGGATGTTTGTGCAGGTTTCCGGAACAGATGCAGTCCATCGTGACCACAAACCTCTATACTTGATGGTGGTCGCGACGAACCAAAGGATTTCAAAGAGAGACTTGGATTTCCGGAGCTTCACTGACAGAGACCATGTCCCCTGAGAAAACGAGCAGCAGGGCATGAATCCAACAGAAACCAAAACCCGTAAGTGCATTATGAAAATCACCGTTATTGGCGCAGGCAACGTTGGGGCAACCACGGCTTTCCGTATTGCAGACAAAAAGCTTGCCAGAGAGCTCGTGCTGCTCGATGTCGTTGAAGGCATTCCTCAAGGCAAGGGGCTCGATATGTATGAAACGGGTCCGGTTGGCCTTTTCGACACCAAAATCACTGGATCGAACGATTACGCCGACACGGCAAACTCCGATATCGTTGTCATCACCGCAGGCCTGCCCAGAAAGCCAGGCATGACTCGCGAAGACCTGCTCATGAAGAACGCGGGCATCGTCAAGGAGGTGACCGACAACATCATGAAGCACTCGAAAAACCCGATCATCATCGTGGTTTCCAATCCGCTCGACATCATGACCCACGTAGCATGGGTGCGCAGCGGACTTCCGAAGGAGCGCGTGATCGGCATGGCCGGCGTACTCGATTCTGCACGCTTCCGTTCGTTCATTTCGATGGAGCTTGGCGTCTCGATGCAGGACATCAACGCTTGCGTACTCGGCGGTCACGGTGATGCGATGGTGCCGGTGGTCAAATACACCACGGTCGCTGGCATTCCGATTTCTGACCTCCTGCCTGCCGAAACCATCGACAAGCTGGTTGAGCGCACCCGGAAAGGCGGCGCCGAGATCGTCGAATACCTCAAGCAGGGCTCGGCCTTCTACGCTCCAGCCTCGTCGGTTGTGGAGATGGTAGAGTCGATCGTCCTCGACCGCAAGCGCGTTCTCCCCTGCGCCGTGGGCCTCGACGGCCAGTACGGCATCGACAAAACCTTCGTCGGCGTCCCGGTCAAACTCGGCAGAGAAGGTGTCGAGCAGATCTACGAAATCAAACTCGACCAGTCAGAACTCGACGCCCTGCAGGAATCGGCCAAAATCGTCGATGAGAACTGCGCCATGCTCGAATCGATCATTGGGTGAGGCCTCCTCGCATCCCGGCGAACTGCTGACCATCAGATGAAATGAAAAGCGGCTGTCTCAGAAACCAAACTGAAACAGCCGCTTTGTGTTTTAACGATGTTGATGGGCTGTGAAATCTCCTATTATTTCTCGATGATATCGACGACGCTCTTATCAGTTTCAGCACAGAAATTTCAAATTAGAGACCGTTCTCTTCCTTGAACTGGTTGGCCTCCTGCACCGCGACCACGAGCTTTTCGGCAAGACTTGGCATCTTCTTGTAATCTACCCAGAGCGTATCCTCGACAATATCATGGATCTCCGATGCGATCCCGATTGCTATCCGTTTACGCTTGGCAAGCTCTTTTCTCAGCTCTTTGGTCTCTTCTGACATCTTGTTTTCTCCCTGGGTTTACTGTGGACAAATAAGTATATCTGTTTGCGGATTTCGACAGCACTAGCCTCATCCCTGTAAAACGCAACAAAAGAGCGATAGGCAAAAAAACTTTAATCATTAAGATGAAAGCGCACACACTCCGAAATATCCAGCAAGCAAAACCCGTATTAACAAAAAAAGTTCAGACAAACAAAACCCCTGCCGTTTTTAAGCCAAGCCAATTCCCCACTGCCCTGACATCGCGGAGAGATGGCTGATCTGCTTATTAAACAAAACAGTAAGCTCTGGATTCTTTACTTCGATCAGAATGACATAAACAGCGGATTGTCAACCGTTAAATCGCCGGCTCTTCGTGCGTCACGCAGTGAATCGCCCCTAATCCCCAGATCAGGTCGCTGCAATCGATGCCGACCACTTCCCTGCCGGGAAAGCATTGTTGCAGGATGTCGATGGCCTCCTGATCACGTGAGCAGCGGTAGGTCGGAACGAGAACTACTGTGTTGGCGATGTAGAAGTTGGCGTAGCTGGCGGGGAGGCGTTCGCCGTCGTAATACACCGGCTCGGGCATGGGAAGTTTGACGACGTTGAGGGGCTTGCCGTCGAGGCCGGTCATGGTTTTGAGGAGTTCGTAGTTCTCCTGAAGCGGCTTGTAGTTTTCGTCCTCCGGATCATCCTCGACGGCGATGACGACGGTGTTCTCGTTGACGAAGCGAGCCATGTCATCGACGTGGCCGTCGGTGTCGTCGCCTGCGATGCCATCGCCGAGCCAGAGCACTTTGCGGATGCCGAGGTAGCGCGAGAGCTGCGCTTCGATCTCGGCTTTGCTCAGCGAGGGGTTGCGGTTGGGGTTGAGCAGGCACGCTTCGGTGGTGAGCAGAAGGCCCGCACCGTTGACGTCGATCGCGCCGCCTTCGAGCACCATGCCAGTCGAAACCATCGGCAGCCCCTGAATCTTCGCCACGCGCTCCGGAACGGCGTTATCGTCGTCGTACGGCTCGTACTTGCCGCCCCAGGCGTTGTACTCCCAGTTCATGATGACTTTATCACGCTGGCCGTCCTGCGTGCGAATGACATAGTTCGGGCCGTGGTCGCGGCACCAGGCGTCGTTGGTCGGAATCCGGTGGAAGACGATGCGCTCGGCGTATGTCCCTTCGGGATCACGCTCTTTGAGCATCTCGCGCGCCTCTGCCTCCATCGCGTCGTCAAGCACGTTGATGTTGAGCGTTTCGGAGCGGCTGAGCTGATACGCCAGCTCGGCGAAGACCGCCGGAACCGGCTCGAACTTGCCGGGCCACGATTCGAGCTTGTGCGGCCACGAAAGCCAGGTCGAGGCGTGCGACGCCCACTCGGGCGACATGAAGTAGGTCGGTTCGCTCATCGGTGCGTTGTGAGTGAAAAGGGTTGGATAGTTCAGTGCCGGGCTGCCGCTTCAATTCTTTCGACGCGCTGCAACACCGGCGGGTGGGAGTAGTTCAGGAACACGTAAAAAGGATGCGGCGTCAGGTTTGAGAGGTTCTGTCGCGACAGCTTTTTGAGGGCGTCTGCGATCAGTGCGCCATCCCTGTAAGTTGTTACGGCATAGTAATCAGCCTCGAACTCGTTACGGCGCGAGAGCATCTGCATCAAAATCGAAATGATAAACTCCACCGGATTGTAGAGCAGCATGAAAAAGAGCAGGCTCGCGTAGACCGAGGTCTCCTGCATGGCAAAGGCATCGAAGAGCATCCGGTTGTTCATGAAAAGCGAAAGCAGATAGAAAACGGCGCCGAGGTTGAGCATACTGAGCACCATCGACATGAGGATGTGCTTCTTTTTGAAGTGGCCGATTTCGTGCGCAAGAACGGCAACCAGCTCGCCGGTGGAGTGGTTCTTGATGAGCGTGTCGAAGAGCGCGATGCGCTTGTTTTTGCCGAATCCGGTGAAAAAGGCGTTGCCCTTCGCCGAGCGCTTGGAGCCGTCCATGACGTAAATTCCGGTGAGCGGAAAGCGCACATCGGCGGCGTAATTCATGATCGACTGGCGCAGTTCGCCATCTTCGAGCGGCTCGAACTTGTTGAACATCGGCATGATCCAGGTCGGCGCGACGTATTGCAGAACCAGGCTGAATGCCGTCACGCCACCCCACGCCCAGAGCCAGCCAAGCGGCCCGGCGCTCTCGAAAAACCACAGAATCGCCGCCAGCACAGGCGAGCCGATAACGGCGGCAAGCAGCACGGTTTTGACAAGATCGGCGACGAACACCTTCGGGGTGGTCTGGTTAAAACCAAACTTCTCTTCGAGCACGAAGGTGTGGTAGACGCTGAATGGAAGGCCGACGACGCCCTGCAACAGCAGCAGCGCGCCAATGAAGAGCACACCGTTGACGATGGGATCGAAGCCCCACGCGCGGATGAGCTGGTCGAGTGAGTTGAAGCCGCCCGCGAACCAAAAGACAAGCAGCAGGGCGAGATCGAAGGCCGAGCTGATGAGCGAAAATTTCGTGTTGGCCCGGAGGTACTCCTGCGAGCGGCGGTACTCTTTCGGATCGTAGATGTCGCGGAACGCATCGGGCAGCGTCGGCGAGGCGGCGCGGAGGTTCAGCAGGTCGGCGGCAAGTTTGATGAGCCAGGTGCCGATGAGCGTAAAAAGAATGATTTGGCCAAACAGGTTCATCGTCAAAACAGTTTATTCGTCAATCCAGCGCCGCGTGATGTCGCCGTACGAGTCGATGCGGCGGTCGCGCATGAAAGGCCAGTGCGAGCGGTAGAAGCCGATCTTCGAGAAGTCGCAGTCGGCGTAGAGAATCTCTTCGTTGCTGTGCGCGGCTTCGGCAAGCACCTGGCCGAAGGGGTCGGAGACGAAGCTGTTGCCCCAGAACTCCAGCTCGCCCTCCGTGCCCGCGCGGTTGGCCGCCGCCACGTAAACGCCGTTCGCCACGGCATGGCCGAGCTGCACGGTTTTCCACGCCTGCCGCTGGCTCGCGCGAACCTCCTGTGAAGTCTCGGAGGTCGCCCAGCCGATGGCGGTGGGGTAAAAGATAATGTCCGCCCCACGAAGCGCCGTGAGCCGCGCGGCTTCGGGATACCACTGATCCCAGCAGATCAGCACGCCAACGTTGCCGAAGCGCGTTTTGAAAATCTTGTAGCCGAGATCGCCAGGCACGAAGTAGAACTTCTCGTAGAAGCCGGGGTCGTCCGGGATGTGCATCTTGCGGTACTTGCCGAGGTAGCTGCCATCGGCGTCGATCACCGCTGCTGTGTTGTGGTGCACGCCTCGGGCGCGAAGCTCGAACAGCGACGCCACGATCACCACACCGAGTTCGGCGGCAAGCTCCTGCAATGCGGCGGTCGAGGGGCCGGGAATCGGCTCGGCGTACCCGAACGGCTCGTACTCCTCTGTCTGGCAGAAGTAGAGCGTGGTGAACAGCTCTTGCAGGCAGACGATATTCGCCCCACCCGCCGCCGCCTCGCGGATGCGCTCCTGCGCTTTTGCGAGATTCTCCTGTGGGTTTTCAACACAGCTCATCTGGACGAGCGCGACGCGAACCTGATCGGTGTTCATGAACGAAAAATCGAAATGATTTGCGGAATAACGAGGCCAGCGGAAAAGAGCACGCCATGCACGGTCAGCACCTTACCGGTGCCCGCCAGCACCGCATTCAGCGCCCGACCTTCGGAGGCGTACAGCGTGCGCACCTGGCCGATGGCAAGCGGCAGGCTGACGAGACTCGCGAGACACCACGGCGAATATCCGGCACGGACGACGAGCCAGAGCGGCACGGCGTAAGCGAGCACGGTCAGCGCGACGTACAAGGCGCGGGCCGCCGGAGCGCCGATGCGGGCTGGGAGCGTCATCTTGCCGACTTTACGGTCGGTGGCGATGTCGCGGATGTTGTTCACCAAGAGGATGCAGACCGAAAACGCGCCGGGTGCAGCGGCGGCCACGAGCACCGCCGTCGGCAGCGAAAGCGCCTGCACGTAGTAGGTGCCGCCAACCGCCACAAGGCCGAAAAAGATGAAAACAAACACGTCGCCCAAGCCGGAATAGGCAATCGGAAATGGTCCGCCAGTGTAGGCCCAAGCGAAAAGCAGCGAGAGCACGCCGATCAAGAAGATCGGCCAGCCACCGATGGCGACAAGGTACAAGCCGAGCACGAACACCGAGACGCCGAGCGCGATGGAGACCCGTGTCATCGTCTGCTCGGTGATGATTCCTGCAGCGACCGTGCGCGTCGGGCCGAGGCGCTCAGCGGTATCGGCCCCTTTGCGGAAGTCGTAAATCTCGTTGATGAAGTTGGTGGCGATCTGGATGCCAAGCGCGCAGATAAGCGCTACCAGCGCGGGGAGTGGGCGGAAAACGCCGTCAGCCGCCGCGAGCGCCGAGCCGATCACCACCGGCATCGCGCCCGCTGGCAGCGTTTTCGGACGGATTGCAAGCATCCACGCCTGAAACGCCGAGGGCTGTGAAGAGGTCGAAACGGACATGAACGTTACTCAGCCTTCTTTTCCTGCTCGGCAGCTTTCTTTTCCTTGGCCATCTTGACGCTGCTGAAGACATTACGAATCTTCTCGCCCGGCTTGATGTAGGAAAGGCTGTGGCGCACGGCCATCGTCGCCTCGCTCAGGCCGGTCTGGATGATTTTGAGCTTGCCTGGATAGTGGGCAATATCACCCGCCGCATAGAGACCGTCAACCGAAGTTTTCATGTGGGAATCAACCACCAGCGCATTCTCGGCCAGTTCGAGATCCCATCCGGCCAGCGGGCCGAGGTTCGACTTGAAACCGATCAGGATCAGCAGCCGATCGGCCTCGACCGTCCACTCCTCGCCATTGCTTGAGCGCAGATGCACGTGCGTCAATGCACCATTCGACTCCTCGATGCTGGCGACCTCGGTTTGCAGATGCACGTCGATCAAGCCATCCGCCTTGGCCTGCTCCACCTCGTGGGCGGTCTTACCGTGTCCCTGGAACTCCTTGGCGCGATGCACCAGCGTCACCGACTCGGCGTTCTTCAGCAAGCCAACCGTCCAGTCGAGAGCCGAATCACCGCCGCCCACAATCACCACACGCTTGCCCTTGAAATTATCGACCGACTTGACCGCGTAGTAAACCGAGCTGCCGGTCAGGTGATCGATATTGCCGAGCTGCGGCAGCTTTCTTGGCTCGAACGCGCCGAGCCCCGCCGCGATCAGCACCGCGCGCGAACGATAAACGTTGCCTGCGTTGGTTCTGGTCTCGAACGTGCCATCGTCGAGCTTGGTATATTTGGTCACCGCCTCGCCGAGCACCACATCGGGATTATATCGCTCGGCCTGAGCCCAAAGGCTCTCGACCAGGTCGATTGCCGGGACTTCGGGGAAGCCCGCCACGTCGTAGATATGCTTTTCGGGATAGAGGGCTGCAAGCTGACCACCGAGCTGCGACATGCTTTCGATGATACGGCAGGAGATGTTGTTCATGCCGCACTGGAACGCCGCAAAGATGCCCGTCGGGCCACCGCCGATGATGGTCAGGTCACGTATATCCTGATGGTCGGTCGCTGGATTATGAATATCTAACATTATGATTGCCTTGTTGGGTGTTTGCCCTGACGCCAGGGCATCTCTAAAAACTTATTGCGCGTCTGGATTGCTGCGTTGGATTGTGCTCAAAATCCTCACGTACGACCAGTACGCTCCGGTTTCTGCGCTCCATCCGCCTTGCCCTCAAGCCGCTCATGACACTTTTTAAAGATACCTTTTAGTTAGCTGTCGGACTTTTTCAGGTAGATCATCCCTTCAGGATCGACCATGCCGTACAGAATGGCGAGCAGCGCATCCTGATCGTCAAACTCATGGATTTCGACGTGGATGGCCTCCTGCTTGGCCACCTGATTACCCGCATCATTCTTGAAGTAGAAAATCGCCCTGACACCACCGTGAGGGGTTTCGCCGACGAACTCATAGGTGCCGTCCTGAAGCTCGCAAAGAGCACATCCGGCCTGGTCGGCTTCAATGGGGCAACTGGCGCATTGGGAGTAGAATCCCTCTTCGGATTCCGCGAAATCGCAAACGGGAAATTTCATAACAGATTCTCCTTTTCTGGCTCCCCCCGGTTTGGATGCCGGGGCAATGGACATGGAAGAGTTCAAAAGGTCTGAAGTCCCGACCGGGGCTTCTGAATGTAATACGGGTTTTTGCGATCCGGAGGCTTTTCGGATGCGCCCCGGAAGAGCGGCTCAATATAAGAAGACTTTAATATATTAGTTGCAGATTCAAAGTTTTGTGATTTCTTGAGTCAGGCGCCGGCTCCATGACCGGATTTTCCGACTCCCAAATTCTGCCAAGATGTTAGCCAAACGAATCATCCCCTGCCTCGACGTCCGTGATGGACGGGTTGTCAAAGGAATCAATTTCGAAGGTCTCCGCGACGCCGGTTCGATTCTCGAACAGGCCCGGTTTTACAACAACGAAATGGCCGACGAACTGGTGTTTCTCGATATTTCCGCATCGATCGAATCGAGAAGGACAACGCTTGAGGAGGTGCTGAAAGTTTCAGGCGAGGTGTTCATTCCGCTGACGGTCGGTGGTGGCATCAGCTCGGTCGAGCGGGCGCGCGACGCCTTCCTGCACGGCGCGGACAAGGTGTCGGTCAACACCGCAGCGGTGAACGATCCGGTGCTGATTTCGCGCATTGCCGAGCGGTTCGGCTCGCAGGCGGTGGTGGTCGCGATTGACGTCAAGAAGGTGAATGGCGAGTACATCGTGCACACTCACTCGGGCAAGACGCCGACAAAGTACGAGGCGGTCGAATGGGCGCACAAGGTGCAGGAGCTTGGGGCGGGCGAGATTCTCTTGACTAGCATGGATCGGGACGGCACGCAGGAGGGCTACGACAACGAAATCCTCAAACAGATCTCGACCTCAGTGCACATCCCGGTCATCGCCTCGGGCGGCGCGGGCAACCTCGAACATCTCTACGAAGGTTTCACAAAAGGCCACGCCGACGCTGCGCTCGCGGCCTCGATCTTCCACTTCCGCACCTACTCGATCCGGCAGGCCAAGGAGTACCTGCAAGAGCGCGATATTCCGGTCAGGCTCTGATCGCCTTGATCCAGTCTACCTGAAGGTTGAAGTTTCCCTTCTGCTTGTCGGCTACCATAAAGCAGATCTGGATCACATTCGACGGATCGAACGGCGGATCGTCCTCAGACTCCTCATTTCCGCCAGCAAGCGGCAACAAATCGGAAAACCGCATATCGACTTCCGCCCACTCGCCAGCCACCGTATCGAACCCGCAGCCATAGACTACGCCATCGGCCTCAGCGCTGTTCCTGACCCGGAAACCGTAGCGCCGGCCATCTCCTTTCAGGCGAATTCTGAAACGGTCGTACCCACTGAAATCCTGTGAATCGAAAATGCTCCGCACCGATGCGAATCCTCCCTTGCGATCCGACGAAAGGCGCCCGGCAAAAACAGCCTGGCCCGAATCGGCCACATCAAGGGTGCTTTTCGAACCGCCCCCCATGACGGTGTCGTCCACATTGCGCCACTCAAGGCACTGACTATCAAAATCACAGATGATACACTCTTCAGCCATATCGATCTTTCGAACTAAGAAATGTTAACAAACCCGGCTCGACCGACCTTGCCGCCACACTATCACAAAGCGTGCGGCAGGGTGGAGTAAAAACCGGATACATCATCGTCCCGATACCTCAGAAGTGGAACGATCCTCTTCCCAAGGTGTTTCAGGGAAGGTAAACCTGCACCAATTGATTGAAAATTCCAAAAAACAGTCCCCTCCATCTGCTTCGGAACCAACGTGCCGCGCCGGGAAACGCTTAATTTTCAAACCATAAAAAGAATTTCGAAGACGTGTTTTTTTATCGGCACACAGCAGAAAAAACCGCCGATCATCCGCCCCTCCTGGACACCAAACACATGATCAGTTTGCACCTGACGTCTTACATTATAAAGACAAAAGTTTCGATTGCATCCATTCCGGGAGAACAAGCCATGAAACACTCGTTCTGGATTTTTTCAATTTTCAGCCTGCTGATGCTTGCAGGCTGCTCCTCCTACACAGTCGTCAGCGACTACGACCGTTCGATGCCGTTCTACGATTACAAAACCTACCGCTGGACGGATCAGGCTCGTCCGGGAGCGGAGGACGACATTCTGGTGAGCAATCCTCTGGTCTACAAACGAATCAAGACGGATGTGGACCGTGAACTCGCGGCAAAAGGGTTTATCCTTAAAGAGAGAGGGCCGGTCGATTTCACCATATACGCCCATGCCGGCATCAGAGAGCGGGTCGTCGTCGGGCCACCACCTTCCGGCTTCATCTATCACAGTGGTTACTATCGGGGCTGGCGGCGCGGAGGTTATGCCGCGTTCTGGTACGATCCGTACGGTGCCTGGCCAAACGTACGTTACTTTGAAGAGGGCACACTCATCATCGACATCTTCAACAGCACCAGCAACGACATCGCCTGGCGCGGAGTGGCACGCGGAATTCTGAAGGACTACCGTTCAGCCGAAAGCCTGCACCGCGACATCGACGAAGTGGTTGGGAAAATCATGGCCCAGTTCCCGCCGGTGGTGAGGTAAACGGCAAAAGCCTCACTCTTGTAGGGGCAGGTCTCAGCGCCTGCCCGCCCCCTTCAGATCATCATCGACCGGACAAGCGGAACCCATCTGTACGGTGTTTTTCGGAAGAAACACTACATTATTTCATATTAAGAATGCTTGATACGAAAAACATTTTTTAATCTGGCGAATAACATATGCCGCAAGTCAACCGCGATATACTCTTGAATGATTTCGCGATTCGTTCGTTTCGCGACACTGCGGATAGAGACTACATCCACGCTCGTATGGCGTATCGTGCTCGGCTCGTTCCGCAGTTCCAGTGGTCGGCTCTTCACGCACTCGAAAAATATGCCAAAGGTATTCTTCTCCTAAATCGCATTCCAGCCAAGAAATTACGTCATGAAGTTAGTGGGGCGTTAGACCTTATAGCAAAACACGGAAAGTTCACGATTGAGCTATCCAAGACCGCTCTTGATCTTATAGAAAGACTTGAGTCCGGTGCTGAGTTTCGCTACTTTGAATTTTCTTACTCCAATAAAAGTTATGATATCGCTCGACTTGACAAGGCTGTATCAGAACTTCGTCGCTACTGCGAAGTATTGGATTGGGAAATAGAAACAACTAACGGCAAACATAACGCTCTTGACACTGAGCTTGAACGAATCACTCACGCTGCTGCGCACAATCATACAGAAACCTGCATTACAGACGGCTGGCTTGAACAAATCATAAATGACCACAAGCATCCAGCTCGTGAACCGTTGATTTGGAATAACTTGTACTTTGGCCTTTCTAAACGGAAGAAAGTCTGGTTGAATGGGTTTAGAGAATTTGGAAACGCTCCACTCGGCCTGCATCCTGAGATACTCCACGATGTAGTCAAGTACGTCTTTTTGCCAAAAAATGTCATAAAGGCTTGGCGCGAAGAGTTCGCCCGTCGTAATGCTGAAGATGGTGTCAGCTAATCCTTCATCCAAACTTCAAAAGAAAAACGGCCCATCACAGGCCGCTTTTCTTTTCATCCCAAACATCAATCCTCCCATCTCCAATCCCTTACTTCCGGCATATCCTCACCGTATTTCCTGATGTATTCCTTGTGCTCGATCAGGCGGTCGCGGACGTATTGTTTGATGTACGCCGCCTTCGGCCTCAGGCTTGAGACGCGATTGACCACGTCGGCAACGAGGTGGAAGCGGTCGAGGTCGTTCATGACGACCATGTCGAACGGCGTTGTCGTCGTGCCCTCCTCTTTGTAGCCGCGCACGTGCAGGTTGCGATGGTTGGTGCGGCGGTACGTCAGGCGGTGGATCAGCCATGGGTAGCCGTGATAGGCAAAGATGATCGGCTTGTCGGGGGTGAACATGTCGTCGAAATCGCGGTCGTCGAGGCCGTGCGGATGCTCCTCCTTCGGTTGCAACGTCATGAGATCGACCACGTTGACCACCCTGATTTTCAGCTCCGGCGCGAGCTTGCGCAGAATCTTGACGGCGGCCAGCGTTTCGAGCGCTGGCACATCACCCGCGCAGGCCATCACCACGTCCGGCTCACCCTCACCCGCATCGTTCGAGGCCCACTCCCAGATGCCGATGCCACTGGTGCAGTGCCGCAAGGCGGACTCCATGTCGAGCCACTGCCACGCGGGCTGCTTGCCTGCCACGATCACGTTGATGTAGTTACGCGAGCGCAGACAGTGGTTCGTCACCGACAGCAACGAATTAGCGTCCGGCGGCAGATAGACGCGAATCACGCTCGACTTCTTGTTGACCACGTGGTCGATAAAGCCCGGATCCTGATGCGAAAAGCCGTTGTGATCCTGCCGCCACACGTGCGAGGTCAGGAAATAGTTGAGCGAGGCAATAGGCCGCCGCCACGGGATTTCGGTATCGGTCACCTTGAGCCACTTGGCGTGCTGGTTGAACATCGAGTCGATGATGTGAATGAAGGCCTCGTAGCAGGAGAAAAAGCCGTGACGTCCGGTGAGCAGGTAGCCTTCGAGCCACCCCTGACAGGTGTGTTCGGAAAGAATTTCCATCACACGGCCATTGTGCGAAAGATGATCGTCGGACGGAATCATCTCGGCCATCCAGGTGCGATTGGTCTCCTCGAACAGCTCGCCGAGACGGTTCGAGGCGGTCTCGTCCGGCCCGAAAACGCGGAAGTTGGCCGCCTTCTCGTTCATTTTCATGATGTCGCGCAGAAAGCGGGCCATCGGCTTGGGCGCTTCGGCTTCCACGGAACCGGGCTTCGGCACATCGATTCCATATTCCCGGAAGTCCGGCATACGCAACTCTTTGAGCAACAAGCCGCCGTTAGCGTGAGGAATGTCGCCCATGCGCTTCTTGCCTTGCGGAGCCAGCTCCTGAAGCTCCGGCAGAAGCACGCCGTCGGACGTGAACAGCTCCTCGGCCTTGTAGCTTTTCAGCCACGATTCGAGCAGCGCCATGTGCTCCGGATTGTCTCGCACGGTGCTGAACGGCACCTGGTGCGAGCGCCAGTTTCCCTCGGCAGGCTTACCGTCAACCACCTTCGGCCCCGTCCACCCCTTCGGCGAACGGAACACGATCATCGGCCAGATCGGACGTTCGTCCACTCCCTCGACCCTCGCCCGGCGCTGGATTTCGGCGATATCGTCGAAGCAGCGATCCATCGTTGCAGCCATCAACTGATGCATCGTCGCGGGATCGTCGCCCTCGACGAAGTACGGCTTGTAGCCGTAACCGATCATGAGCTGCTCCAGCTCCTCGTGCGAAATGCGCGCCAGCACGGTCGGGTTGGCGATCTTGTAACCGTTCAGATGCAGAATCGGCAGCACCGCCCCATCGCGTTTCGGGTTCAGGAACTTGTTACTGTGCCACGCTGTGGCGAGCGGCCCGGTCTCCGCCTCGCCGTCGCCGACCACGCAGGCCGTGACGAGGTCAGGGTTGTCGAATACCGCGCCATAGGCGTGCGAAATCGAGTAGCCCAGCTCGCCGCCTTCGTGGATCGATCCCGGAGTCTCCGGCGCGACGTGGCTCGGAATACCACCCGGGAACGAGAACTGCCGGAACAGCCGCTTCATGCCCGACTCGTCGAACGACACGTCCGGATAGTACTCGCTGTACGTCCCCTCCATCCACACGTTCGCCACCAGCGCAGGCCCGCCATGCCCCGGCCCGGCGATATAGGCAATGTCGAGATCGCGGTTACGGATGATGCGGTTCAGGTGCACGTAGAGAAAATTGAGGCCAGGAGTGGTTCCCCAGTGGCCGAGCAGGCGGGGCTTGATATGTTCTTTGGAAAGCGGCTGCTTCAGAAGCGGATTATCCATCAGGTAGATCTGACCAACGGATAGATAATTTGCCGCCCTCCAGTACGCATTCATCAATTCAAGTTCCTGTTCAGAAAGCGGAGTTGTCATTTCAGTCATAGCTTGTTCTTTTGATTTCATTGTTTCAGTCATGCAGTGTCAATCCGATAATTCTCAAAATCATGCTGGTTCTTCATGTCAAGCCAGGGATAGCGAAAAATCCGGTTTTTCTGGCAAGTCATAGTAAGCAAATGCCCTGCAATATCTTACGAGTTTCTCCAGGATTCTTTACCTGACAACTCCGGGCCAAAAATGAGCGGCAACACAAGCGGTTTTTCCCAACAAGGTTAATCCGATTCAACGCTTGAGACCGACTTACCGCCCCTCAAGCACCCGCCTCGTCTCCCGGACAATCGTCACCTCCTCATTGGTCTCCATCACTCTGACGACAACCCGGCTGCCATCCGGCGAAATCACTCCGGCAGGTTTCAGATTTTTCTCGGGATCGACCGCAACGCCGAGCCACCCAAGCTCCGAACAGATGCGCTCGCGGATTTCGGGTGAATACAGGCCGATGCCGCCGGTGAAGACGATCATGTCCAGCCCGCCGAGCGCCGCCGTGAGCGCGCCGATGTGCTTGCGCGCGGAGTAGCAGAAGAGCTCCACGGCTAGATGCGCCTGCGGATTGTCCGCTTCAGCGTCGAGAAGATCGCGCATGTCGTCGCTCACGCCTGAAACACCGAGCAGACCCGATTTTTTGTTCACCATGTCCCGAAGCCCGTCCGAATCGAGATGCCCCTGCTGCAACAGGAACAGCACCACGCCGGGATCGAGATCGCCCGTGCGCGTGCTCATGACGAGGCCACCCGCAGGCGAAAAGCCCATCGTCGTCTCGATGCCGCGCCCGTCGAGCACCGCCGCCATGCTCGCCCCGTGGCCAAGATGCGCGAAGATCATGCGCCCCTTTCGGGCGAGCGGATTGCCCTCGGCTTGCAGTTGGCTGAGGAGATACTGGTAGGAGAGTCCATGAAAACCGTAGCGCTGCACGCCCTGATTCCGAAACTGTTCAGGAATGGGACAGAGCTTCGCCAGCGGAGGCATCGTACTGTGGAAAGCGGTGTCGAAGCAAGCAACCTGGAACACGCCCGGCAGCTCGGTGGTGGCGTAGCGGATGGCGTTCAGCGCCTGCGGTAGATGCTCGGGAGCGTAGGGCACAAGCTCGGCGACCGAGTCGAGCAGCGCGGGCGTCACCTTTTCGGGGGCGGTGTGGCGAGGCCCGCCGTGCACCACCCGGTGCCCCACCGCGTCCGGCATACCGGGGCCGTGCTCCATGAGCCACGAGAACACATGCCGGCACGCCGCCGCATGATCTGCCGCATCGACCTTCTCGCAATCGATATACTGCCCCTGTGGATCATTGACCGAAAAAGTGGCATCAGTCAACCCGATCCGCGTCAGCGAACCGGAAAACAGCAGCTCCTCGGTCTGCCCGCTCTCGTAGAGTGAAAACTTGATGCTCGACGAACCGGTATTGACCGCAAGAATCGTAATCACAGGCTTGGGTTTCATGGCACAACCTCCTCGGCAAATTTCAGGACAACCAGCATGAAACGCTACCGGCCTCCGGATTCAAACAAAGATACACGACACTGAATCCAACCCTACCCACCTGTCGTTACGTTCCTGAAAAATCGGGGAGATGAAGCTTGGGGCGCAGCGGACAGCATTGACAAGAAACAATGGCAAACGAGCTTATATTCTGTAAAACACCACCAAACCACGAGCATCAGAAATCATGAAGCCCTTGCCCCACAAAGAGCTGATCTCCGCCAAACGGATTCAAGAGCGCATCGCGGAGCTTGGTCGGGAGATTTCCGACGATCTGAAAGGGATTGATCTGCTGACGGTAATTTGCGTGCTGAAGGGGGCGTTCATCTTCACGGCCGATCTGGTGCGGCATCTGAACCCGCCCTGCCGCATCGAATTCATCCGGGCTTCGAGTTATGGCGAAGGGCGCACCTCATCCGGCAAGGTCAAGCTCGAACATCATGAAACCATCGAGCTTGAAGGCAAGCACGTGCTGCTGGTGGAGGACATTCTCGACACGGGACGCACCCTTTCGCGCATAGTTGCCGAACTGGAACTCCAGAAACCGGCCTCCATGCGCATCTGCTCCCTGCTCGACAAGCCCTCGCGCCGCGTCGCACCGTTCGAGGCACACTATACCGGATTCACGATTCCTGACCACTTCGTCGTCGGATACGGCCTGGACGCCGACGAGCGCTACCGCGAACTGCCGTTCATCGCCATCGAAAACCGCTGAAGGGTGGGGCCGAGAAGCAGTCTTTTTTCTTTGCGTCTGAGAGCCGGACACCGTCATCGCGAGGCCCGACTTGTCGGGACGTGGCGATCCATCTCTGCTGTTGCTAATTCCACCTGGATTGCCGCGTCGCTACGCTCCTCGCAATGACGAGGATTTTTCATGCCGCTTTCTTGGTATTCAGGAGAAGCCAAATAATTTAAGACTCCGGTACCCGGTCATTCCCGCGAAAGCGGGAATGACCAAATGCAATGTAATGGCGGCCCCCACTCATCAGGACCGCCCTCCGTTCTCCCCCGCCCCTCACCTCTTTGCCCCGAACAAATTACAAATATGTCTTTTTTATCAACCCGAAAGCCTTTTGAACCCTAATTATTTTAGGAATTATTTTATATTCACCTTAGTTAAAACAAACATAAAGGTCATAACACCAGAAATCCGACACCAATGCTCACCGCAAAAACATCCGATACCGGACCGATCCTCAAGCCGTGGATCATCGATACGACCCTCCGGGACGGAGAGCAGGCGCCGGGCGTGGTGTTCAATCCGCACGAAAAAACGCGCATCGCGTTGCTGCTGGCCGAGGCAGGTGTCGATGAGATCGAGATCGGCTATCCGGCGATCAGCCAGGCCGAGCGCACGGTGATCCGCGAGATTGCAGACCTGAACCTGCCGGTTCAGTTGACCGCGTGGTCGCGGGCCAACATGGGCGACATCGAGCTGGCCGCCATGAGCGGCGTTGGCGCAGTGCACATCAGCTTTCCGATTTCGCGGCTCTACATGGAGCTGATGAACAAGGAGTACGACTGGGTCCAGGAGCAGCTCCACTCGCTGATCGCAAAGGCTCGCGAGTGGTTCGATTTCGTCAGCGTCGGCGGGCAGGATGCAACGCGCGCCGACATCGCGCTGCTGCACCGCTTCATGCGCGACGCGGAAGCCGCCGGAGCCGAACGGCTGCGCATCGCCGACACGGTGGGCATTTCGACGCCCGGCTCGGTGATGGCCCTAGGCGCGGCGTTGCGCGAGCACTCGGCACTGCCGCTGGAGTTCCACGCGCACAACGACCTCGGCATGGGCACTGCCAATGCCTTCACGGCCCTCGAAGCGGGATTCGAGGCGGTGAGCGTGTCGGTGACCGGCCTCGGCGAACGGGCGGGCAACGCGGCACTCGAAGAGCTGGCGATGGCAATGGCGCTATCGGGCCGCTTCGAGTCGCGCCTCGACACCGCAAAGCTCTCGACGCTGTGCGACACGGTCGCTTTGGCTGCAGGTCGCGTGATTCAGGATCAGAAGCCTGTCGTCGGGCGCTCGGCCTTCCAGCACGAATCGGGCATCCACTGCGCCGCGCTCCTGCAAGATCCGCTCTCGTATCAGCCCTTCCTGCCCTCGCAGGTCGGACGCGGCGACTTCGAAATGGTCATCGGCAAACACTCCGGCACGGCGGCGATCCGTGAGCACTTCCGGAAGCAGGGCATCGAGATGTCACGCGATGAAGCGCGGACGCTGCTCGAACAGATCCGCGAACATGCCGACCGGCTCAAGCGTTCACTCAGGCCGGACGAAATCGATGCCATCCGCGAGGGCACACTCATCAAGCAAGCTTAACACGAACCTACGTTTTCATGCTCATAGCGCACGAACAGGAACAGAGCAGTATCAGCCTTCTTGCCGAAGTAAGCAGAACGGTCAACAACGAAGAGGACATCAGCAAGGTGCTCCGACTGGTACTGTTCATCCTGTCGGAACACATGAACATGCTCCGCGGCATGGTGACCATTCTCGACAAGAACACCGGCGAGATGGTCATCAACGAATCGTTCGGACTGAGCGAAGAGCAGAGCCAGCTTGGGCGCTACAAGATCGGCGAAGGCATTATCGGGCAGGTGGTCGAAACAGGCAAACCCAATGTGGTGCCCCGCATCGACGACGAGCCACTCTTTCTGGACCGAACCCGATCGAGAACTGACGAGAACAAGGAGGAACTCTGCTTCATCTGCGTTCCCATCAAGGCGGGAACCGAGGTCATCGGCACGCTCAGCGCTGACCGGCGGATTCCCGTGCCCGCCGAAAACGGCAGCAAGAAGCTCCGCCGCAAAAGCGACCGGATCGATATTCTGCAATACTATGTCGATCTGCTCTCCATCATCGCGGCCATGATCGCCCAGGCTGTGCGCTTCAAGCAGCTCGATGACGAAGAAAAAGGCATAAGCCCCGCCGCAAAAGCAAGCCACCCCGAGTATTCGGGCTACCCGATTGAGGACGGAGATTTCGAGGAGGAGGTGCCGGACGAGCAGCGCCCCGACAACATCATCGGCAACACCAAACCGATGATGGGCCTGTTCAGGATGATCAACAAAATTTCCAAGACCAACGCCACGGCGCTGATTCTCGGCGAAAGCGGCGTCGGCAAGGAGCTGGTAGCCAACGCGATCCACTACAAAAGCTCGCGCAACGGCAAGCCGTTCATCAAGTTCAACTGCGCCGCGCTGCCGGAAAGCATCGTCGAGAGCGAGCTGTTCGGCCATGAAAAAGGGGCCTTCACCGGAGCTGCCTCGCTGCGGCGCGGACGCTTCGAGCTGGCCGATACTGGCACGATTTTTCTCGACGAGGTGGGCGAACTGAGCCTCACCACGCAGGCCAAGCTGCTACGAATCATTCAGGAGAAAGAGTTCGAGCGGCTCGGCGGCGCGAAAACCGTCAAGACCGATGTGCGCATCATCGCCGCCACCAACAGGAACCTCGAAGAGCAGATTCAGCAAGGCACCTTCCGCGAGGATCTCTACTACCGGCTCAACATCTTCCCGATCACCGTGCCGGCGCTTCGCGAGCGCAAAACCGACATTCTGCTGCTGGCCGACTACTTCATCGAAAAGTTCAACACAGCCAACCACAAGGGGATACGCCGGATTTCGACCACGGCCATCGACATGCTGATGCGCTACCACTGGCCCGGCAACGTACGCGAACTTCAAAACTGCATCGAGCGCGCGGTGATCCTCAGCGAAGACAACGTCATCCACGGCTACCACCTGCCGCCGTCGCTCCAAACCGCCGAATCGAGCGGCACGCCCTACATCGGCGACTTGCAGCAGAAGCTCGATTCGATTGAAAAGGAGATGATCATCGAAGCGCTCAAACGCACCAAAGGCAACATGACCAAAGCCGCCGCCCAACTCGGTTTGTCGGACAGAATCATGGGCCTGAGGATGAAGAAGTTCCAGATCGACTACAAGAAGTTCCGGCCTTGAGGGGATGGGATTGGTTTGGATTCTGGGATAACCGGAAACGGGATGAAACAGAGGACGCCATTCGATTGATTTACTCCGCGCTCATGCGGTGAATCAGTTGAATGGCGTTTCCTGTTGAGGACTGGATTTTATCCTTGTGATAATCCCGTAATCTTCGTACATAGAAAACGTAAGCCTCGCCGTCGAGCTTATTCAGTACCCCTCCCGAGACGGCCTTCCGAATGAGCAGTACAGACCCGATTTGAAACGAGATTAGCTGTATTCCAAATGTTTTTTCGATTGCGTCTTATATGGGTTATAATTCAAAAATCTGCGTTTTATGCGGATTAGTATAAACAATGTTAGGACAACAAGAAAACGGTATTTTAAACATAGAAACTATCATGGATTTTGAAAAAAGAATTGCTGCCATACAGAAAGCTAATTTGACAGACCAGGAAAAAGAGTCTTGGGCAAACTATTTAGATATAAAAAGCAGAATAAAAGATGGCATTATTTTTGAAGACATTATAGCTGTCGCCTCGTTTATTCAAGAACATTTCTCCTTTGCTGGCAATATATTCAGGGGTCAAGTTAAAAATTGGCCGATCAAATCTAGCGGTTGGCGAATTCCTGAAAGCGAAAGAGATAAAAGATGGGAAGCCACACTTGACTTTATGAGATGGATTTTAAATAACGAATACTTAGAGCCTTTTCATACGCCACAACAGAAGCTATGCGCCATAGCGCAACATTACAGCTATGAATATTCATTATGCACTAATTTAATTGATTTTACTTATGATTACAAGATAGCTTGCTTTTTTGCAACAGACTCCAAATCTATTGAGTCTGAGGATGTCGGGGTCGTCATTATTTCAAACTTACCAAGTATGAAGGTTGCCTATAGCTATATGGGTATTGACGGAATAAAACAGTTCGACATGAAAGGAATGTGGAGACTTGAAAATCAAAAAGGAATGTTTCTAGAAGACATCAATGGGGATTTTGAAATATTTGGAAGATTTATTAAGCTGCTTTTTAAACAGAACAAAGATGTGAGATTTGAAACTGACTCCATTAATTCTATCTCTATCTATCCACAACCAAACAACTTTGAGGAAGAGATCAATAGGTATCTCAATGTTAAGCTGAGCAGCAGACCCATTGAAGAAATAGACCCTGATAACTTGTTTAGAATAATCAAGGTAGAAAAAGACCCAATATCTGCTGAATTTGAAGCCCAAATAGAGGAACTGAATTGGGAGTCTGAAAAAACAATACCTTGGAAATATATTCAATCAGACCCTTATATTGAAGTCGAAATTACGGATTCTATTATTGATATTGTAATTGATAATTATAATTGCTTCGAAGTAACCACCAGCGAAAATGCCAGATTATCTCGTTTGATTGATCATATTGATAAAGCGGGTTCAACTGCATTCACTCCTCGTATAAATCTGCGTGTAAATAAAACTGATCCATTGTTTCACGCAGAAATCGCTTCTCGGTTATTTACAAACATGGTTTCTGAGTTCTCTAAAAATTACGGCAACCTTCCATTTGAAACAACCCATAAATTGCTTACTATGAAAGTTTTGTCACTGTTTGCAATTTACAAAAGCTCTCGCCTTATAACTGTCATAGACGATGAATTAGATATTCTTTGCATGGCTTATCAAACAGGTAAGCTCACACTTATAGAATTTGAAGATTATCAAGGAATTGTATCTAAAGCTTACATTGACCGTGATTTCTGCGAGGAGCTTTCACAAATGACTCTAATGAAAAAGAAATTCAATGAATATTTCAAAGACAGAAAGGGATTTCTTGATAAAAACGGTGAATTGATTGAAATCCGTTTAGACACCAATTATCAATTATTTCAATTTGTAGATAACGCAAAAGCATTATTTTCTTGGGAAGATGTTCTAAATATTTGGGCTTTATACGTAATCCCATATCAAGTATTTTTTAGAAATAATCACAGCTCTGTATTTAATCCATATTATTTATATAAATGCGGCTTAGCATAACAGAAATAATATGAATCTTTAAATCAGATATACAACCACGGAAATCTCTCCTAACAATGTGTGCACCCTACAAGTGGAACTCTGTGCGTTTTTCAATCCTTTTCCTTGCTTTGAGCTTTTCTCGCTTCCCAGACAATTCTAAAACCACCCACTTGCGGGTTACGCAAACCGTTAGAAATAGGAAACGAAACAAGCTATCAATATTCACGGCAGTATCTCGTATCCATTCATTTCTATCGCCCTACGAAACGCAGCCGTAATTTCATTCCAATCCAAAACATCAACCCTGAACGGCAATTCGGATTCCTGAAATGCTTCTTTAATCTCTTCCAGCAGTTTCCAGTCGAGCGCTGATTTGGCTTTGATGGCAAGGTCGAGGTCTGACCAAGGCTTGGCGGTGCCATGAACCCTTGAGCCGAAAACAATGATTTCAGCTTCCGGCACGAAACGGTTCAGAATGTTTCGCACCACTTCGAGTTCATGCGGTTTGAGGTCAAGCATTTCGTGCGCTCAATTTTTCAAGCAATTGCGTCCCCTCTTCCGGCAACATAATCGCAGCCTGAAAAGCCTGCTCGGCATTGCCAGCATGGTAGGTGTGAGCCGTGAGATTGCGCGCCTTGTGAAACTCCATCCAGAGATCGACGTTGTCAATCAGGCGGTTTTCGGCGCTGAGCCTGAACAGTTCACGCCTTGGAACTCCATCGGCAACATCAGGACTGATATTGATTTCCAACCAGCGCTTCATGAATTTCCAGCACTGCTCATAGGCTACCTCGAAATTCTGGATCACACCCGATTTGATGGTTTGCAGGTCGTCTGCGGTGAGGCCCGTCGCCTGTGACAACTTTTTCCAGGTCAGGATAGATTTTTCCAACCCTGACAGCGCGGCGATGAGGCTTCCGAGTTCGAGTTTCATGTTGTATGGCTGACAGTCTCAGGGCGTTGTTGTTGCACGGAAACACCATCCTCAATATAGTGAGAAGTTTTTCAGGCAAGAGGAAGTCTCCGGGTTTACGTTCTCAACAGCCAGAATCAGCAAGACAATCCAACACAGCTCCGGATTACTCGCTCTCAGACTCTTTCGATTCCACCCCGCTCCCCGCACTCTCCACAACCTCCAACTTGCCGACTTTCAACTCTCCAACTTCAAGCGTTCCGATCTTTGCTTTTTTGATCGATAACCTCCCGATAACAAGCCGTCCGATGGCCAGCGCTCCGATCGCGAGAGCGCCGATGCTGAGCGCTCCGAGAGCGAGTGCGCCGATTGCCGCCGCGCCGGATGAAATGGCGGGAAACGCTCGGGGCCTGCTGTGCAGGGGTGTTGCGCTGACGAGTGCTCCGTGCGATGGCGACTGATGCTCGCCGCTAATCGACGGGCGGCGGTGAAGAAAGGTTTTCATGGTAGGGCCCTCCTGCGGATACGGTCTGAGAAGTTTGACAGACGGTCTGCTTATATATCTATAGTAACCGCTACCAACTCGGCCACGGTTCCGCGGGTGGGAAAGAGCCGGATGACGCTGGCTCATAAGCAACGAGAAGGCACGTTTTCTTGCTTTTCCTGGGGGCGCCATCAGTTCCATTTCAGCACACAAGCATTTTTCTACATATATGTAGCTTTTTACCTCTATCGAAATCACCTTCCTCTAAAGCGCTGCGAAGCCACTTAATCCCGGAAAATCCCCTGTAAACAAGCCTGCAAAGCACTTTCCTCCTCTCCCCTCTCTCGAACTCATCCGGCAAAATTCTCCCCTTGCCAGCGCCACTCAACCCCTGATCCTCCCGAAAGCTCTTCTCCCGACAATCGTGTAGAAAGCCTACCAGAACTTTCCCACATATCCGTAGGAAATAGAGCTTTTCTACCAATGCGTAGGCTCTGATCCACCCATTTTTAACCTCCCCGAAAAAAACGAAGGCTCTTTGATTCCATCCCTCCAGAAAAAGAAAAACCGGATAACTCTTTTCAAAAGAGTGACTTACATACAAAAATCAAAAAATATTCAGGAAAAACAGCAATCCGTTTTTCACTTTGGCACGCAGATTGCACATTAATCCTCAATTATTCAGGACAACAAAAACGAAAACCTGAATACCTTAGGCGAAAGACCTTTAACCAGTAAAAAAGTACTACCATGAGAAAAGTCGCGATTTATGGCAAGGGCGGTATCGGCAAATCCACCACCACTCAGAACACGGTGGCCGGTCTCGCAGAAGCAGGCAAGAAAGTTATGGTCGTAGGTTGCGACCCGAAGGCTGACTCTACCCGTCTCCTGCTCGGTGGCCTTCAGCAGAAAACTGTGCTCGACACCCTGCGCGAGGAGGGCGAAGAAGTCGAACTCGAAGATATCATCAAAGAGGGTTACAAAGGCAGCCGCTGCACCGAATCCGGTGGTCCTGAGCCTGGCGTCGGTTGCGCTGGCCGCGGCATCATCACCTCGGTCAACCTGCTCGAACAGCTCGGTGCTTACGACGACGAGTGGGACCTCGACTACGTATTCTACGATGTGCTTGGTGACGTTGTGTGCGGTGGCTTCGCTATGCCGATCCGCGACGGTAAAGCTGAAGAGATCTACATCGTCTGCTCCGGTGAAATGATGGCCATGTACGCTGCCAACAACATCTGCAAAGGTATCCTCAAATACGCTGACGCCGGTGGTGTTCGCCTTGGTGGCCTGATCTGCAACAGCCGTAAGGTTGACAACGAGCGTGAGATGATCGAAGAGCTGGCCCGCAAGCTCGGCACCCAGATGATCCACTTCGTACCTCGCGACAACATGGTCCAGCGCGCAGAAATCAACAGGAAAACCGTGATCGACTACGATCCGACCCACCCGCAGGCCGACGAGTACCGCACCCTGGCTCGTAAAATCGACGAGAACGAGATGAAGGTTATTCCGAATCCGCTCTCCATCGACGAGCTCGAGAAGCTGCTCATCGACTTCGGCATCGCCAACTAATGAATCTTGTTTGAATCGTTTAAGCGTCTGAAGTGCTGCCTTATCCCGGCAATCGCCGGGATTGCAGCCAACCAGGCCGCAACGATTTGAAAAGCTCGGAACACTAATTGCATTAACGCCTCATAACAGAATAGGAGAACCCACAAATGTTAATGATCAGAACCATCGTCAGGCCGGAAAAAGTACAGGATGTCATGCAGGGCCTGCTCGACGCCGGATACCCGGCAGTCACCAAAGTCTCGGTTGTTGGCCGGGGTAAACAGCGCGGCCTGCGCGTCGGCGATGTGGTTTATGACGAACTGCCGAAAGAGATGCTCTTCATGGTCGTGCCCGATGCCGACAAGGATTTCGTCATCGAGGCGATCGTCGATAACGCCAAGACCGGCGACGGCAAGTTCGGTGACGGTAAAATCTTCGTCTCGGCTGTCGAAGAGGTTTACACGATCAGCTCCGGCGTCAAAGAAACCGAGCTTGAAGCAAAGGAGGCCTGATGAAAGAGATCATTTCAGTCATACGGATCAACAAGGTGAACGAAACCAAGGAAGCGCTCATCGACGCTGGTATCTCGGCCTTCACGGCCACCGGCAGAGTAATGGGACGCGGCAAGGGCCAGGTTCACTACGACATCCTTCAGGGTGCCGAAGAGGGCCATCCGGAGGCAATCGAACAGCTCGGTAACGCTCCGAGGCTCGTCGCCAAGAGAATCCTGACCGTGGTTGTGCCCGACGAACTAGCCCAGACGGCCATCGACACGATCATCAAAACCAACCAGACCGGAAAGCACGGAGACGGAAAAATTTTCGTCACCCCGATTACGGAGACCGTCAGGGTCAGAACCGGAGAAGCGGGCGACGCCGCTCTCAACTGAATTAGAAGTTTAACCGTCGTGAGCGATTCGAGGACAAGGCGGAGGAGCACAGAAACCGGAGCGTACATGCAGTACGTGAGGATTTCGAGCACCGGGCAACGCAGTCATCGAAGCGCACAACAGGTTAAGAGTGCCAAATATTAATGGTGTAAACGGAGAACGCTCATAATGGATCCGAAAATAAACATGCCAGATCCGGCCTCGATTACCGAGGAACTGATCAGTAAATATCCCCCAAAAGTCGCCAAGAAGCGCAAAAAGTCTATCGTGGCCAACGACCCCGATACGATCCCGCCGGTGCAGGCCAACGTCCGCACGGTTCCGGGCATCATCACCCAGCGCGGCTGCTCCTACGCCGGCTGTAAAGGTGTGGTTCTCGGTCCGACACGCGACATCGTCAACATCGTGCACGGCCCGATCGGTTGCAGCTTCTACGCATGGCTGACCCGCCGTAACCAGACCAAACCGGAAACTCCGGAGCATGAAAACTTCATCACCTACTGCTTCTCGACCGACATGCAGGAAGAGCACGTGGTGTTCGGTGGTGAAAAGAAACTGAAGGTGGCAATTCAGGAAGCTTACGACCTCTTCCACCCGAAAGCCATCGCGATCTTCTCGACCTGCCCGGTCGGACTGATCGGTGATGACGTGCACGCTGTCTCAAGAGAGATGAAAGCCAAGCTCGGCGACTGCAACGTCTTCGGCTTCAGCTGCGAAGGCTACCGCGGCGTCAGCCAGTCGGCTGGTCACCACATCGCCAACAACGGTGTGTTCAAGCACATGGTTGGCAACAACAACGAAATCAAGCCCGGCAAGTTCAAGATCAACCTGCTCGGCGAGTACAACATCGGCGGCGACGCCTTCGAGATCGAGCGCCTGCTCGACAAGTGCGGCATCACGCTCATCGCTTCTTTCAGCGGTAACTCAACGGTCGGCGCAATGGAGAACGCGCACACTGCTGACCTGAACATCGTGCAGTGCCACCGTTCGATCAACTACATGGGCGACATGATGGAGACCAAATACGGTATCCCATGGATGAAGGTCAACTTCGTCGGCGTTGAATCCACCGCCAAGTCGCTGCGCAAGATCGCCGAATACTTCGACGATGCAGAGCTGAAAGCGAAGGTCGAAGAGGTGATCGCCGAAGAGATGCCTGCCGTCAAGGAGATCATCGAAGAGATCCGCCCGAAAACTGAAGGCAAAACAGCCATGCTGTTCGTCGGCGGCTCGCGCGCTCACCACTACCAGGATCTGTTCAACGAGCTCGGCATGACGACCCTCTCTGCTGGCTACGAGTTCGCTCACCGCGATGACTACGAAGGCCGTGAAGTGCTGCCGAACATCAAAATCGATGCCGACAGCAAGAACATCGAAGAGCTGAAGGTTACAGCTGATCCGGAGCTTTACAATCCCAGAAAGAGCGCCGAAGAGATCGAAGAGCTGAAAGCCAAAGGCCTCGAAATGAACGGCTACACCGGCATGATGAAGCAGATGGTCAACAACAGCCTGGTGATCGATGACGTCAGCCACTACGAGTCTGAAAAGCTCATCGAAATCTACAAGCCCGACATCTTCTGCGCAGGTATCAAGGAGAAGTATGTCGTCCAGAAGATGGGTGTGCCGCTCAAGCAGCTCCACAGCTACGACTACGGAGGCCCCTACACCGGCTTCAAAGGCGCAGTGAACTTCTACAAAGACATCGATCGCATGGTCAACAACCCTGTCTGGAAGCTCATCAAAGCCCCTTGGGAGCAGAGCGATTCTGAAGCTCTGGAAGCCAACTACGTCGCCTAACAAGCAAGGAAAATACTTAACGAGGAGATTATTGATGTTATTACGTCATACAAACAAAGAGGTCAAAGAGCGCGAGGGGCTGACGATCAATCCGGCAAAGACCTGCCAGCCGATCGGAGCCATGTACGCCGCACTCGGCGTGCACGGCTGCCTGCCCCACAGCCACGGTTCCCAGGGTTGCTGCTCGTACCACCGCAGCACCCTGACCCGCCACTACAAAGAGCCCGTCATGGCCGCCACCAGCTCTTTCACCGAAGGCGCTTCGGTGTTCGGTGGCCAGTCCAACCTGCTCTCGGCTATCGACACCATCTTTTCGGTGTACGATCCGGAAGTGATTGCGGTGCACTCCACCTGCCTGTCTGAAACCATCGGTGATGACTTGCAGCAGATCACCAAAAAGGCCAGCGACGACGGCAAGATTCCGGAAGGCAAGCACGTCATGTACGCCAGCACCCCGAGCTTCGTGGGTTCGCACGTCACCGGCTACGCCAACATGGTGGTCGGCATGGCCCAGCAGTTCGCCGAATCGACCGGCGAGACCAAGGACCAGATCAACATCGTCGCTGGCTGGATGGAGCCTTCCGACATGCGGGAGATCAAATCGATCGCCGGAAAAATGGATGTCAACATCGTGCTGTTCCCCGACACCTCCGACGTGCTCGACGCGCCGCAGACCGGCAAGCATGTGTTCTATCCGAAAGGCGGCGTCACCCTCGACCAGCTCAAGAGCACCGGTGACAGCAAGTACTCCATCGCACTGGGCTGCATGAGCGCCGAACCGGCTGCCATCGCACTCGACAAGAAGTGCAAGGTACCGTTCGAGACGGTTGACATGCCGATCGGCCTGTCTGCCACCGACCGCTTCATCATGGCCCTCAGCAAAGCTGCAGGCGTCGAAGTTCCGGCAGAAATCACCGCCGAGCGCGGCCGCCTGGTGGACGTCATGGCCGACATGGAGCAGTACTTCTACGGCAAGAAAGTGGCGCTGTTCGGCGACCCCGACCAGCTCATCCCGCTCACCGAGTTCCTACTCGACCTGGGCATGGTGCCAGCACACATCGTCAGCGGCACGCCAGGCATGAGGTTCGAAAAACGCATGAAGGAGATTCTCGAAAGGGCTCCGGAAGCGAACATCAAGATTGGACCTCAGGCAGATACGTTCCTGCTTCACCAGTGGATCAAGAACGAGCCGGTTGACCTGCTCATCGGCAACACCTACGGAAAGTACATCGCCCGCGACGAAGACATCCCATTCGTCCGGTTCGGCTTCCCGATCCTCGATCGCATCGGCCACAGCTACTTCCCGAACGTTGGCTACAGCGGCTCGCTCAGGCTGGTCGAAAAGATTCTCAGTGTGCTTCTTGACCGCCAGGATCGCGACGCGCCGGAAGAGAAGTTCGAGTTGGTTATGTGAAGCGCTGTCAAGGCCGGTTCGCGATCCAGAGACTTGCCGGAGGGCGGATTCCAGTTCCCCGCCCGGCTCGTCCGCAAACCGGTCATGACGACAACGCATCGACAAGATTGACTACAAGATTTACAACCATCCTCCTTCGATAACGGGAGGAGGATGACAATGAAGGGAAAGGAATGGATACGCAGAACATCAGTCTGCTCGAAGGCAGGCAAAAACAGGTCTACGAGAAGAAAGCGGACGGCCCGCAAGGCGACATAGCCTGCGAAAAGACCAGCCTCTCCGGCTCGGTCAGCCAAAGGGCCTGCGTTTTCTGCGGCTCACGAGTCGTGCTCTACCCCGTAGCCGACGCAATTCACATCGTACACGGCCCGATCGGTTGCGCCGCCTACACCTGGGACATCCGGGGAGCGGTTTCATCGGGACCCGAACTCCACAGACTCAGCTTTTCGTCCGACCTCCAGGAGATGGACGTCATCTACGGTGGCGAAAAGAAGCTCTACAAATCTCTGATCGAACTGATCGATCAATACCAGCCCAAAGCGGCATTTATCTACTCGACCTGCATCATCGGCCTCATCGGAGACGACATCGATGCGGTCTGCAAAAAAGTTGCAAAAGAGAAAGGAATCCCGGTGCTTCCGGTGCATTCCGAAGGATTCAAGGGCACCAAGAAGGATGGCTACAAAGCCGCCTGCAACGCCCTCATGAAGCTGATCGGCGAAGGCTCGACCGACGACATCAGCAAATACAGCATCAACATTCTCGGCGAATTCAACCTCGCCGGAGAAGCCTGGATCATCCGGGAATATTACGAGAAAATGGGCATCCAGGTGGTCGCCACCATGACCGGCGACGGCCGCATCGACGACATCCGCCGCTCGCACGGCGCTTCGCTCAACGTGGTGCAGTGCTCCGGCTCGATGACCACCCTTGCCAAAGAGATGGAAGAGAAGTACGGCATTCCCTACATCAGGGTCTCCTACTTCGGCTTCGAGGATATGTCCAAATCGCTCTACGACGTGGCGGAGCACTTCCCCGACAGGCCGGAGATCATGGAAAAGGCCAAGGAGATCGTGCGCGACGAAATCCGCCAGTACTACCCCGAAATGCAGAAGTTCAAAGCTGCCTTGACGGGCAAGAAAGCGGCCATCTACGTCGGTGGCGCCTTCAAGACCTTCTCGCTCATCAAGGCCCTGCGCACCGTCGGCATGTCGGTGGTGCTGGCCGGATCACAGACCGGCAATAAGCAGGACTACAAAAACCTCAAGGAGATGTGCGACGAAGGCACGGTCATCGTTGACGACTCCAACCCGGTCGAGCTCTCCAAGTTCATCCTCGAAAAAGAGGCTGATCTGCTCATCGGCGGCGTCAAGGAGCGCCCCATCGCCTTCAAGCTCGGCGTCGCTTTCTGCGACCACAACCACGAGCGCAAGATTCCGCTCGCCGGGTTCATCGGCATGTACTATTTCGCCAAGGAGGTTTACGAATCGGTGATGAGCCCCGTATGGCAGTTCGCACCGCGCAAAGGAGGTGCAAAATGACCACGAACGGATCGACCAAAACCGCAAAAACCGCCACGCAGAACGCCTGCAAGCTCTGCAATCCGCTGGGCGCTTGCCTGGCCTTCCGCGGCATCGAAAAGTGCGTGCCGTTCCTGCACGGCTCGCAGGGGTGCGCCACCTACATCCGGCGCTACCTCATCAGCCACTACAAGGAGCCGATCGACATCGCCTCGTCAAACTTCAACGAAGAGACGGCGGTTTTCGGCGGCAGTCACAACCTGAAGCTGGGCCTCAAAAACGTCACCCAGCAGTACAAGCCGCAGGTGATCGGCATCGCGACGACTTGCCTGTCGGAGACCATCGGCGACGACGTGCCGATGATTCTGAAAGACTACAAGGCGATCATGGGTGAGGCCGATCTGCCGACCATGATCTTCGCCTCGACGCCGAGCTACACCGGCAGCCACATCGACGGCTTCCACACCGCCGTACGCTCCGCCGTGCAGACCTTCGCCACCGGCGGCGCGAAAAAGAACATGCTCAACCTCTTTTCGGGGATGATTTCACCGGCGGACATTCGCTACCTGAAGGAGATTCTCAAGGAGTTCGGAATGCCGTTCATGCTGCTGCCGGACTACTCGCAGACGCTCGACGGCGGCCCGTGGGGCGAATACCACCGCATTCCGCCCGGCGGCACGCCGACCAGCGCCATCGCCGACAGCGGCAGCGCGGCGGCCAGCATCGAGTTCGGCTCGACGCTCGAAGCTAAAAAATCGGCGGCAGGCTACCTCGAAGAGACCTTCGGAGTCCCACGCCACAGTATGCCCCTGCCGATCGGCATCAAGGCAACCGACCGCTTCTTCGCACTGCTCGAAGAGCTGACCGAGAAACCGATGCCTGAAAAGTATGAAGACGAACGCCGCCGCCTGGTTGACGCCTACGCCGACGGACACAAGTACGTCTTCGGCAGAAAGGCGATTCTCTACGGTGAAGAAGACCTGGTCATTTCGATGGTCGCCTTCCTGCGCGAAATCGGCATCGTGCCGGTACTCTGCGCCTCGGGCGGCAAGAGCGGGCTGATGAAAAAGCGGATGCTCGAACTGATTCCCGATCTGGATGAGCTTGAAATCCAGGTGCGCGAAGGCGTTGATTTCGTGGACATCGAAAACGAAGCCAAAGTGCTCAAGCCGGACTTCCTCATCGGCAACAGCAAAGGGTTCACGATGTCGCGCAAGAACGAGCTTCAGCTCATCAGGATCGGCTTCCCGATTCACGATCGCTTCGGCGGCCAGCGCCTGCACCACCTCGGCTACAAAGGCACGCAGGAGCTGTTCGACCGCATCGTCAACACCGTCATCGAGTATCGCCAGAACTCGTCACCGGTAGGCTACACGTACATCTAAGGGAAAACGCATGAAGTAATCACCCGGCATCTCGATCCAGAAAACGGAGATGCCGGAAAAGTCTGAAGGGAGCAATAGATCATGACACTCAACATCCAGAACCACCCGTGCTTCAACGACTCCGCGAGGCACACCTTCGGAAGAATTCACCTGCCGGTCGCGCCGAAGTGCAACATCCAGTGCAACTACTGCAACCGGAAGTTCGACTGCATGAACGAGAACCGCCCCGGCGTTTCGAGCAAGGTGCTCTCGCCCAAGCAGGCGCTCTACTACCTCGACAATGCGCTGAAGCTCTCGCCGAACATCTCGGTAGTGGGCATCGCAGGCCCCGGCGACCCGTTCGCCAACCCGGAGGAGACGATGGAGACGCTGCGGCTCGTGCGCGAAAAGTACCCCGACATGCTGCTCTGCGTTGCCACCAACGGCCTCGACGTGCTGCCCTACATCGAGGAGCTAGCCGAGCTGAAGGTGAGCCACGTGACGCTCACGATCAACGCCATCGATCCGGAGATCGGCCAGGAGATCTACGCCTGGGTGCGCTACAAGAAGCGCATGTACCGCGACCGTCAGGCCGCCGAGCTGCTGCTCGAAAACCAGCTCGCCGCCCTGCAGAAGCTCAAGAGATTCGGCGTCACGGCCAAGGTCAACTCGATCATCATCCCCGGCATCAACGACGAGCACGTCATCGAAGTGGCCCGCCAGGTCGCCTCGATGGGCGCAGACATCCTGAACGCCCTGCCCTACTACAACACCACCGAGACGGTGTTCGAGAACATTCCCGAACCCGCACCGGAGATGGTAAGGGAGATTCAGACCGAAGCCGGAAAGCTCCTGCCGCAGATGAAGCACTGCGCCCGCTGCCGCGCCGACGCGGCTGGCATCATCGGCGAAATCAACAGCGACGAGATGATGCAGAAGCTCTCCGAAGCCTCGCTCATGCCGAAAAATCCAGACGAGCACCGCCCTTACATCGCCGTGGCCAGCCTTGAAGGCGTACTCATCAACCAGCACCTCGGCGAAGCCGACAGGTTTTTGATCTACGAGCTTAACGATGACAAAAAAGGCTGCACACTGGTCGATTCGCGCCCGGCCCCGCCCGCCGGTGGCGGCAAGGCTCGCTGGGAAGCGCTCGCCAAGACGCTCTCCGACTGCCGCGCCGTGCTGGTCAACAGCGCAGGCGACGCCCCGCAAATGGTGCTCAAAGCCAGTGGCGTCGATGTGATGTCGCTCGAAGGGGTGATCGAAGAGGCGGTGTACGGCGTCTTCACCGGCCAGGATCTCAAGCACCTCATGAAAAGCAGCCAGATCCACGCCTGCAAAACAAGCTGCGGCGGCGACGGCAACGGGTGCGACTAACGAAAAAGATCGGTCGGCTCGGTCAGATCTGACCGCCCTGTTCCCCGGTTTAAAAACCGGGGCAACTGAAGAAAATGCAAGAGCAAATGTCAGCAGGGTTAAAACCCTGCTGAATATGGGACAACCCAACCACAACAATCAGAAAAAACTACCATCATGGAAAAACCGACTCACCACATCTTCGTCTGCGCAAGCTTCCGCGCCGCGGGCGCTCCGCAGGGTATCTGCCACAAGAAAGAGGCGCTCGGGCTTATCCCTTACCTAGAAAGCGAGCTTGCCGACCGCGGCATGAGTGACGTTGCCGTTTCGGCCACCGCCTGCCTGAACCTCTGCGAAAAAGGCCCGGTTGTGGTCGTCTATCCCGAAAACTTCTGGTACGGTGAAATCGACAGCGAGGACAAGATCGATGAAATTCTCGACGCACTCGAAGAGGGTGAGGTATGTGATGATTATGTAATTAATTAAAAGCGTTTCTATTGATTTGTTGCGCGATTCGATAACCGCGTTAAGCGGTGCTCAAAATCCTCACGTACCTCAGTACGCTCCGGTTTCTGCGCTCCGTCCGCCTTGTTCTCAAACCGCTCACGACAATCAATAAAAACGCTTTGTTCCACAATTTCTTCCTATCCCTTCAGGAAGCCGGGGGGCTCTGCGATGTGTTAACTGGAGACACAAAGCATCCCCCCTTTTTATGAATTACCGTTATTACCTTGGCAACATATCGCAAGTGATGCGACAAGAAGAGAACAGCTCTTCTTTTTTTGCAAATCGTTATAACCTGAAATACAAAACGATCTGTGGGTTCAGACAAATCTGTCAGATCCGGCTGATCATAAAATCCACCACAACCATGAAAAAAACTTCACTCATAGCCCTTCTTGCGCTGCTTTCCGCTACGGCAAAGGCAGAGGAAGAGCCGACCCTGCTGGCGCTCAACGTCTGGACAGGCCCGGAAATTACCGTCTCCGGCAAGAAAGGCGATCTGCTCAACAAGATCGCCGGAAAGGAGTCCGAAGTGCTCAATCCGTCGCAGATGTCGGTCTATAAAATCATCAACATGATGCCATCGGTCAGCCAGCAGAGCGTCGATCCGTACGGACTGGCCGATACCGTGAACTACCATGAGGCGTTCCGGTTCCGCGGCGTCGAGGCGACCGCCGGCGGCGTTCCGGCCACCACAGCCAACGTCGAGGGGCTGCCGGTCACCGGGCGGCCGGGCGGCGGTGCGACGATTTATGACCTCGAAAACATGGAGAACGTCGCGGTTTACAGCGGCGTCATGCCCGCGAACGTCGGCCTCGGCATCGCCGATGTGGGCGGCAAGATCGACATGGAGATCAAGCGCCCCGAAGAGGAGTTCGGCGTCGCGTTCAAGCAGAGTATCGGCAGCCACAACTTCAGCCGCACCTACCTGCGCGTCGACACCGGCGATCTTGGCAGTGGCTTGAAGGCTTTCGTCTCGGGATCGACGAGCTACGCCGAAAAATGGAAAGGATACGGCGCGAGCAACCGCAACAACCTGATGTTCGGCCTGACCGAGCAGTTCAGCAACAAGGTGAAACTCGAAGCCTTCGCCACGTGGAGCAAGGGCAACATTCATCCATACAGAGCGCTGAGCTACGCGCAGATTCAGGATCTGGACAGCGCTTACGAAACCGATTACAGCAACGACCCGACCGCCTACGACTACTACGGCTACAATAAAAACGAGTTCGAGGACTGGATGGTGATGGCCAACCTCGAAATCAAAACCGGCGAAACGTCGAAGCTGAACGTCAAGCCCTACTACTGGAGCGACAAGGGCTACTACATGGAGAGCATCACGCTGCCGAACGGCTCGCCCAACATCCGCCGCTGGGACATCGATCACGACCTGAAGGGCATTCTGGCCGAATACACCACTACCGTCGGCAACGTCGATCTCGACTTCGGCTACCTCTACCACACGCAGAAGCGCCCCGGCCCGCCGAACTCGTGGAAGAACTACACGCTCAGCGGCAGCACACTCCAGTTCAGCAAATGGGCGATTCTCTCCAACGACTCCAGCCACGAGCTGCACGAGCCGTTCATCGAAGCGAAATACCGTGTTGGCGACTGGACACTCGAAGGCGGCGTAAAGTATGTCAACTACACCCTCCCGTCAATCCTGACCTACACCACGACGGCGGGAGATGTCAGCTACGACGAAGCGATGGAATCGGCTACGCTCGTCCCCTTCAAAAGCGCTGAAAGCACCAAAACCTTCAGCCGCCTGTTTCCCGATGCCCGGCTCACGCGCATGATCGGCAACAACACGTCACTCCACCTGGCTTATGGCGAGAGCTACGTCACGCACGTCGATATCTACCCCTACTACATCTCGCAGGCCGCGCTTAACACGGTCATTCCGTTCGAGGAGCTGTGGGACAAGCGAGCCATGGAGATTTCCAGAAACGTCGAGCTCGGAATGAAAATCACCGGCAACACCTGGAGCATCTCGCCCACGATTTACTACTCCAAACACAGCAACAAGCAGGCCGTCTTGTATGATACTGACCTCGACGCGACCTACCCGATGAACAGCGCCGACGCCACCGGCTACGGCTTCGAGCTGGAGGGTGAATACAAGCCGTCGAGCAAGCTGAAATGCTACGGATCGTTCTCGTGGAACCGCTTCTCGTTCGATCAGGCGATCTATTCCGACGCCACCGGCTCGCTCATCGACGTCAAGGGAATGCAGGTGCCCGACGCGCCGGAGTTCATGGCCAAGGGGCTGGTGAGCTACACGGTAGGCGACGTCACCATCTCGCCGGTCGTGCGGTACATGTCATCGCGCTATGGCGACGTGCAGCACACCCAGAAGATCGACGGCACGACGCTCTTCGACCTCGATCTCGCCTGGAGCCGCCCGCTCGCCGGATTGCGCAATGTCGATTGTTCACTGACCTTCATCAACCTGTTCGACACGAAATATGTCAGCATGATCAGCGCCTCCGACTACAAAACCCTGAAGACTTCCTACCAGCCCGGAGCGCCCTTCACGGTGGTAGCATCGGTAGCGATCCATTACTGATCGACGAACTTTTTTCGATGTGTTCTCCCCTGTTCTTTCTCCGTTACACTGCATCCCGGCGGCTGGTTCCCGCCGGGATTTTATGACTGGGGGTTCTATATTACCGCATGAGCATTCATGGATTTTAACCGACACGACACGTGAGCAAAAAAGACCCTTTCGGCATCGAAGGCTCGATCTGGTTCCAGAAATCGGAGAACCGCTTTCTCGGCGGCGACCGCATCGACCTGCTCGAAAAGATCGACGAACTCGGCTCGATCAACAGCGCGGCCAAAGCGGTCGGCATCAGCTACAAAACCGCCTGGCACCTGGTGAACATGATGAACAACCTCTCCGACAAACCGCTCGTCGAGCGCACCACCGGCGGGAAGGGCGGCGGTGGCACCGTGCTCACCCGCGAAGGCCGGCAGGTGGTCGAAAAGTACCGCATCGTGCAGGACGAGCACCGCAAGTTCCTCGGAAACCTCGAAGAGCGGCTGGGCGAAACCGGCAATCTGTACCAGTTTTTGAGAAGGATTTCAATGCGAATCAGTGCGCGCAACACCTTCGCCGGAACCATCACCGAAATCGTCAAGGGCGGGGTCAACGCCGAAGTCACCATCCGGCTCAACGGCGGCCAGCACATCGTTTCGGTCATCACCAACGGCGCAGTCGATAACCTCGGCCTCAAGGAGGGCATGAGCGCCTACGCCATCATCAAATCCAACGCGGTCATCGTCGGCCGCGACCTGCACAACACGAAGCTCAGCACCCGCAACATGATGTGCGGCACCGTGCAGCGCGTCATCGACGGCCCCGTCAGCAGTGAAGTCGATATCGACATCGGTGGCGGCAACATCATCTCGGCCATCATCACCAAAACCAGCTCCGGCAAACTCGGCTTCAAAGAGGGCGAACACGCCTGCACCATTTTCAAGGCCTCGGATGTAATTGTCGGAGTGAACTGAGGGGGGAAAGGACATGGACGCTGTGGACTAACACGGACAGACACAGACAAGCACAGAGTTATTTTCTTCTGTTCACAAAGTCCACTTTGTCCACTCTGTCCACAGCGTCCCCATCGCACCACCAGTAAACAACAAAATGCGCCACCCCGTAAAAAACCTGCTGCTCGCACTCCTGCTCGCCCTGGCCTCCACCCCGGCACTCGCCGGTGAAATCCGACTCGCAGCAGGCATCGGCATGAAGGAGGTGCTCAACGTGCTATCGAAGAACTTCACGAAAACGCACCCCGGCGCAACCTTCATCAAAACCTACGCAGCGGCGGGCGCACTGGCCATGCAGATCGAACAAGGTGCACCGATCGACCTGTACATTTCAGCTGACACCAAATGGGTGGACTATCTGCAAAAGAAAAATCTGATCGATGGAAAATGGGTCGCCCCTTTTGCCTGGAACGACATCGTCGTCGTCGGCAAGCCGTCGGTGAAGATTGGATCGATGCAGGAGTTGACGAAGCTCCAGCGGATCGCCATCGGCAACCCCACCAGCGCCCCTGCCGGTGAATCGGCGATGGAAGCGTTCCGAAATGCGGGAATCGAAAAACAGCTCGCAGGCAAACTCGTCATGACCCGCGACATCCTGCAATGCCTCATGTACGCCGAAACCAAAGCCGTCGATGCCTCGGTCGTCCACCTCACCGAAGCCCTCACCGCGAAACGCTCGAAAATCCTCTTGACGGTGCCGCACAATCTCTACCACCGCACACCCTTCACAATGGCCGTAACCCAACGCGGCGAAACCAACGCCGATACAAAAGCATTTTTCAGGTATCTGCAAAGCCCCGAAGCAAAGGGAATTCTGGAGCGGTACGGGTATTTGAAGGAGTAGCCGGGCATCCCGACCAGTCGGGACTGCCCCTACAATCCCGTCACCCCCCAGTCCACATCGTCCACGCCGTCCACCAAGTCCACAGCGTCCTCCTCTCAGCAAATCCGCGGTAACTGCTCCCCGAGCGGCATTTCGACGATTCGGCGGCTGCCGAAGGGCGTGCGCATGACCACCATGCCGGGGTGCTCGTCGGTGACTTTGCCGATAATCGCGGCTTCGCGTCCGTGCTCATGCGAGCGCATGGTGGCGAGCGCCGTATCGGCTTCAGCGGCGGGAACGACGACGAGCATTTTGCCTTCGTTGGCGACGGTGAGCGGGTCGATGCCGAGAAGTTCGGCGGCTCCGCGCACCTCTTCGCGCACGGGGATCGCGGCTTCGTCGAGTTCGATGCCGACCGATGAGGAGGCGGCGAGTTCGTTGAGCGTGGCCGCGACGCCGCCGCGCGTGGGGTCGCGCATGGCGTGGAGGTTCGGCGCAACGGCGAGCAGCTCGGCGATCATGCCGTTCAGGGCAGCGGAGTCGCTCCGGATGCGGCTCTGGAAGGAGAGCCCTTCGCGGGTGGTGAGGATCGCCATGCCGTGGTCACCGATCGTGCCCGAGAGCAGCACCGCGTCGCCGGGGCGGAGATTGCGGCACGAGACGTCGCGGCCCGGCGGGATGAAGCCGACGCCGGAGGTGTTGATGAAAATCCGGTCGCACTGCCCTTTCTGCACCACTTTCGTATCGCCGCACGCGATCACCACCCCGGCCTTCCGCGCGGCTTCGGCCATGCTTTTGACGATGCGTTCGAGGTCGGCGAGCGGCAGCCCCTCTTCGAGCACGAACCCGGCGCTGAGGTAGCGCGGCACAGCGCCGCCGACGGCGAGGTCGTTCACCGTGCCGTTCACCGCCAGGTCGCCGATGTTTCCGCCGGGAAAAAAGATCGGCGAGACAACGTAGGTGTCGGTGGTGAACGCGATGCGCCCCGGCTCGGCCTCGAACCGCGCCTGATCGTCGAGTTGGTCGAGCACCGGATTGCCGAGATGCGGCATGAACACCCGCGCCGTCAACTCCTGCGACAAACGCCCCCCCGCGCCATGAGCCATCTGGACGGTTTCATGCTGAAGAATCGGCGAAGGGCAGCTCAGTTGCATGGTCATTGGGGGATTAAAATCGTTGTGAAAGTTCGGACTACTTTTTTGGTTTCTCACTTTGCTTCAGGTCTCTGAGTAATCGCTTAAAAGCTTCCTGATAAGCATCGTGATCTTTCCATTTGGTAAAATCGCCGATGTTGCGTTGACGCTTCACATTTGAAGCCCATCCTGTTTTGCTGTCCATAACAGCATCATCCAGACGGACAGGAAACAGGACAAGTTTTTCTCGCTCTGTTTCAAGATCAAGAGCATGTTCTACCTCGTGTTCTACCCAGTTACTCTGCACCGACTGTTCCGAGAGAATCAAGAGGAGCTTGTCATGGATTCGGATTGCGTCATCAATAGCTGGTCTCGTTTTTGCGCCAATAGGCAAATCATGCGGAGCAAACCAACAGCGAACGTTATTTGCCTGAAGGTCTGTATGAAGACGTTTGGCAAACTCTTCATTTTTATGGCTGTAGCTGATGAAGCAGGAATAATATTCGATCCCGTTTGCTGTCAGAGAACGAGCATACTCGATGAAATTATCTGGCACACCACATCCTCGAAGAAATGCTTCCGGGATATTGCCATTTGATAAGTAAATGGTATCAATACCTATGGTCGATGGGCCATCGTGATATAAAGTATCCAAGCCTAGAACTCTACTGAGGTCAATAGCTCCAAATGTTGTAAATCCTATTCCTGCATTGCTGATGTTTGCCTCGTCGAGATATGCACCACTGAGTAATGTATTTCGCATATTTGAGCAACTTAGGTCTGAACTGCGAAGATCTGCGTCGCTGAAATCGGAACCACTAATGTCTGACCCATGAAGAGTTGTTCCGTTTAGATTGGCAGCATTCAAATTTACTCTATTAAGGTTTGCACGGTAGAGGTTTGCCCCACGGAGGTCTGCTAAACGAAGGTCAGCACCACTTAGATTGGCATTGCTGAGATTTGCTCTGCTTAGATCTGCGACGTTAAGAGTAACCCTGCGCAGATCGGCAGTGGATAGGTCTGCTCTGCTTAGATCGGCATCGCGGAGTTCTGCGACACATAGGTCAGCACCGCTAAGATCGGCACCGCTGAGATTAGCCCCACGAAGTTCAGGCTTTAAATCGGGATTTTCTTCGCGAATCCGATTCCATTCCTCAACCGATTTCAGAAGCAGCTCTTTCGTCAGAATATTCTTTCCCATAACATCATCCTTTTTCAGCTCTTGCGGTGATAGCGATAATACGCGGCGCAGGCTCCTTCGCTTGAAACCATCGTTGCGCCGAGCGGGGTTTGCGGGGTGCATTCGCGCGCGAAGGCCGGGCAGTCGGAGGGTTTGAGGTGGCCTTGCAGCACCTCGCCGCTCTTGCACAACGGCGACTCCTGCGGGGCGATGTGGCCCACGTCGAAGCGCTTTTCGGCGTCGAAGCGCTCGTACTCCCGGCGCAGCACGAGGCCGCTTGCCGGAATGACGCCGATGCCGCGCCACGGTCGGTCGGCGACCTCGAACACCTCCTGCATCACCCGCCGCGCCTCTGGATTGCCCTCGCGGCTCACCACGCGCCCGTAAGCGTTCACCACGCCCGACCGGCCCGCTTCGAGCAGTTCGACCGTCTTCAGAATCGCGTCGAGCAGATCGACCGGCTCGAACCCGGCGGGCACAATCGGCACGCCGAACTGTTCCGCCACCGGCTCGTACTCCTCGTACCCCATGATGGCGCAGACGTGCCCGGCGGCGAGGAACCCCTGCACGCGGTTGTCGGGCGACGACAGAATCGCCCGCATCGCCGGCGGCACCATCACCTGGCTCACCAGCTCGCTGAAATTCGAGAGCCCCTCCCGCGCCGCCTGATGGACGGCCATCGCGTTGGCCGGAGCCGTGGTCTCGAAGCCGACCGCCAGAAACACCACCTCTTTTGACGGATTGTCACGCGCGATCTGCAACGCTTCGAGCGGCGAAAACACGACACGCACATCCGCCCCCTCGCTCCGCGCCATGAACAGGTCCTTCCCGCTACCCGGCACGCGAAGCATGTCGCCAAAGCTCGTGAGAATTGTATTCGGCATCGCCGCAATCGCCAGCGCCCGCTCGATAGTCTCCAGCGGCGTCACGCACACCGGACACCCCGGCCCATGCACAAGCCGCACATTCGGCGGCAGAAGCTGGTCGATCCCATTGCGCAAAATCGAATGCGTCTGCCCGCCGCAGATTTCCATAATCGTCCAGTCGTGCCGCGCCACCTGCCGGATGCGGTCAAGCAAAGCGCGAGCGCGAGCCGGGTCGCGGTATTCGTCGATGAATTTCATGCGTCCAGATTCTGGATGGGCGACGGCGGAAGTTCTCCGTCAACGTCAAACGCGCCGCTTTTGATGAGTTCATCCCAGAGCTTCAGGCTTTCGGCAGCCTCCTCCTCGTCGATGATCTTCAGCGCGAATCCCGCATGGACAATGGTGTACTGACCGATGGCAATCTCCGGCACGTACTCAAGGCACGCTTTCGTGAGAGCGCCGCTGATGTCCACCGTGCCCATTTTCAGGCCGTTCTCTTCGCGGATTTCTATGAGTTTTCCGGGTATGGCGAGGCACATGGTTTAGAGAAAGTTTGTGGTTTAGAAGCAAGTTCGCTGGTCTGTTGGAAAGGTGGACGTTGTGGACTGAGTGGACGGGGTGGACAGGGAAAGAACCGATCGGTTGCTCTTTTGTCCACAAAGTCCACTGCGTCCACTCAGTCCACCCCCCGATAGCTACCGCGCAAAAGCTCCCGCCCAATCACCGCTTGCCCCAGGCTGATTCCGCCGTCGTTGGTTGGCACCTGCTCATGCAAAAGCACGGTAAATCCTACGGCTTCGAGTTCGTGCACAAGGGCTTCAACAAGCAGCACGTTCTGAAACACGCCGCCACTTAAAACGACGGTTTTCAGGCCGGTTTCAAGATAGGCCTTGCGTGTAATTTCTGAAAGCATGACGACGAGCGTCCGGTGGAAGCGTTGGGCGACCTCTCCGGCTCCAGCGCGAGCGCGGACGGCTTCGGCGATGTCGCGGATGATGGGTGAAACGAGCATCTGCCAGCGGCCGTCGTGGCGTTCGATGCCGAAGCTGTAGCCCGTGTCGGCGATCTGGCCGCGTGCGGCTTGCATCAGCTCGATGGCGGCCTGGCCTTCGTAACGGGCTTCGTGGCGGAGGCCGCAGATGGAGGCGACGGCGTCGAAGAGACGTCCGCAGCTTGAGCTTTCCGCCGTGCCGACTTTTTTGCGAAGCAGTTCGAGCACCTGCGCCGATTGCGGCTGGCGGAAGCACTCCAGTCCTTCGGGCGACGCACCGCTGCGGTGCAGCCAGCCAAGCGCGGTGCGCCACACTTGCCGCGTGGCCGCGTCGCCACCGGGCAGCGGCATCGGTTCGAGCGAGGCAAAGCGCGTCGCTCCGGCGGCGTCGCCGATCAGCACTTCGCCGCCCCACACCGTGCCGTCCGCGCCGTAGCCGGTGCCGTCGAGCGTGAGGCCGATAGCCGGGCCTTCACAGCGATGCTCGGCGAGGCACGAGGCGAGGTGCGCGTGGTGGTGCTGCACGCCGAGCGTCGGCTTCCCCTGCTCCAGCGCCCAGCGCGTGGTCATGTAGGCGGGGTGGAGGTCGTGCACGAGCAGCTCGGCTTCCGTCTGGAAAATGCGTTGCAGGTGCGCGGCCACGTCGTCGAAGTGGCGGTACGCCTCGTAGTTTTTCATGTCGCCGATGTGCTGGCTCAGGAACGCCTCGCTGCCCTTCACGAGGCATAGCGCGTTCTTCAGCTCGCCGCCCGTGCCGAGCACCGGCGGGGCACTTTGGCGCAACCTGATCGGCGCGGGCGCGTAGCCCCGGCTGCGGCGAATCAGACGCACCGCCCCGGCCATCGACATCACCACCGAGTCGTCGCAGCGCCGGGCGATGGGGCGGTCGTGCATCAGGAACGCATCGGCGATGCCTGTGAGTCGTTCGAGCGCCTCGGCGTTGTCAGCTACCAACGGTTCCTCGCTGAAGTTGGCGCTGGTCATGACGAGCACCTCGGGACCGCCCGATTGTTGATCCAAAAGCAGTGAGTGCAGCGGCGAGTAGGGCAGCATCACGCCAAGCCGGTCGTTGCCGGGCGCGATGGACGGGGCGAGCGGCAGATCGGGACGCTTGCGTAGCAGCACGATGGGCGCTTGCGCCGAGGCGAGCGCAGCCTCCTCTTCCGGGCCGATTTCGCACAGCGCACGAGCGGCGACAAGGTCGCGCACCATCACCGCGAACGGCTTCTCCTCGCGTCCCTTGCGAGTTCGGAGAAGCTGGACGGCCTGTTCGTTCAAGGCATCGACGGCGAGATGAAATCCACCGATCCCCTTGATCGCCAGAATCTTCCCACCCATCAGCAGTTCACCCGCCGCCGTGATCTCGTCGCTGATCTCCATCCGGACGCCGTTCGCGTCGCGCAGTTCGAGCTTCGGGCCGCAGACCGGGCAGGCGTTGGGCTGGGCGTGGAAGCGGCGGTCGGCGGGTTCGTCGTATTCGCGCTGGCAGTCGGGACAGAGCGCGAAGCCTTTCATCGTGGTGAAGGGGCGGTCGTAGGGAATGCGCTCGACGATGGTGTAGCGCGGGCCGCAGTCGGTGCAGTTGGTGAAGGCGTAGCGGTAGCGGCGTCCGGCGGGATCGGCAATATCGGCGAGGCAGGCCGGGCAGGTGGCGATGTCGGGAGAAATGAGCGTCTGCATCGCTTCGCCGCCGGTGGATTCGGAGATGACAAAACCCTCATCACCGACGAACGGGATGGCTTTTTTTTCAATCGAATCGATGCGCGAGAGCGGCGGCGCTTCGTTGCGCAGGTCGGTCTCGAATCGGTCGAGAGCGGTCGGCTCGCCCTCGATTTCGACGATGACGCCGGAGGTTGCATTGCGGACAAATCCAGCCAGATCGAGCTGATGAGCGAGCCGCCAGACGAAGGGGCGGAAGCCCACCCCCTGGACGATGCCGCGAACCTCGATCCGGCGGCGTTCACGCTGCAACGATCCGCTCAGAGCGCCGCAAGTTTGGCGTTCAGCCACGCGATCCACTCGTCGAAGCCCTCGCCGGTTCGAGCCGACAGCTCGATCCATTCGAGGTGATGATTGACCTGCATGGCGTACTCGCGGCACTTGGCGGGGTCGAAATCAACGTGCGGCAACAGGTCGGTCTTGTTGAGCAGGCAGATGTCCGCCTCGTGGAACATGGTGGGATATTTGAGCGGCTTGTCCTCGCCCTCGGTGACGCTGATGACCACTACTTTGGCTGCCTCGCCGAGGTCGAAAAGCGCCGGGCAGACCAGGTTGCCGACGTTCTCGATGCAGAGCAGCGAGCGCTCCGCCGGGTCGAGTTCCTTCACGGCGCGCTGCACCATCTGCGCGTCGAGGTGGCAGCCGGTGCCGGTATTGACCTGGATGACCGGCACGCCGAGCGCATCGATCCGGTCGGCGTCATTGGTGGTCTGCTGGTCGCCCTCGATCACGGTGACGGGATGGCGTTCCAGCAGCGCCGGGATGGTCTTTTCGAGAATCGAGGTCTTGCCGGAGCCGGGCGAGCTGAGGAAGTTCAGCGCCAGCACCCGCCGCGCCTCGAACCAGCCGCGGTTGCGCTGGGCGAGCATGTTGTTCTGCAACAGCACATCCTGCTCCATCTGCACCTTGCGAGCCTCGCCGTGGTGGTGGTCGTGATGGTGCTCATGAGCATGATCGTGGCTGTGCCCGTGACTATGATCGTGACTGTGTTCGTGGTCGTGGTGATGGTGGTGGCCGTCATCGCCAACGTGGACATGATAATCTTTGACGCCCGGCTTACGCAGCACCACACCGCCATCGCCTGAACAACCGCAAGTATCGCACATATTATTATATCTCCCGTTGATTTTTTTTCGATCTGATTGATCTGCTATTCTATTGTAATCGAGCGCACTGCCAGCTCCTGGCCCGATTCGATCTGCACCCGGAACTGAGCGCACGACGGACACTTCGCGTAAAAGCTCGAAACCGGAAAGGTTTCACCGCACGCTTCACAGCGACCCCGGCCCTCCGGCTCGTCGATCACCAGCTCGGCTCCGTCGGCAGGCGTATCGCGGCAAGCTGCCGAGAAGCAGAACTTGAGCGACTCGACTTCTACTCCGGAAAGATGGCCGACCACAAGCTCAATGCCAGTCACCTTCGAGCACCCTTCCTGGCGGGCCTTTTCGGTCACTGCATCGATAACCGACATGGCAATGGACATCTCATGCATCGCAAATGCTTTGGCTTTGAAGCTTGAAAAAACTGAAAAACGTAAGTCTGTACAGCTCTTTTCTTAAAATAGTTCCGGTCATCGGATAACAGCGTGACTGCATAGTGCTATGATCGTTAAATTTTTCTTAATTTTCGAAACAACATTCATTTCAACGCATAAACGTCCATGAAGTATTGAACCACCTCACGGGACTTTTCGGATTACCGGCAAGCACGCTGGTCGAGCTGCTCGACCTTGCTGCCGGATACAGGGAGGGGCTCAACAGAGAACCCGAAACTTTCGCCCCGTTGCTCTCGAACCGGCGAATTGCCCTCGTTTTTTTTGAGAATTCTACACGCACCCGCTTTTCGTTCGAGCTCGCCGCACGGCATCTCGGCGCGGGAACGCTGAGCTTCACGGCGGCATCGAGCAGCGTCAGCAAAGGCGAGACCCTGTCGGACACCATCCGCAACCTCGAAGCGATGAAGGTCGATGCGTTCGTGCTGCGCCACCCTTCATCCGGCGCGGCGGATTTCGTGGCCTCGATTACGGACAAGCCGGTCATCAACGCCGGAGACGGCACGCACGAGCATCCGACCCAGGCCCTGCTCGACATCCTCACTCTCAGAAGTTACTTCGGAAAGATCGAAGGGCTGAAGATCATGATTCTCGGCGACATCCTGCACAGCCGGGTTGCCCGTTCGAACATCCTCGGCCTGCAAACCCTCGGTGCGGAGATCGCCGTCTGCGCGCCTTCGACGCTGCTCCCCGGCCGGATCGACCAGCTTGGCGTGCAGGTCTTCACCAATCTCGACAAGGCGCTGGCCTGGGCCGATGCGGCTATCGTGCTGCGGCTCCAGCTCGAACGGGCCACCGGCGGCTACATTCCGTCGCTCGAAGAGTACTCGGCAGGGTACGGCCTGACTGACGAGAAATTCGACCGTCTGAAACGGCTCATGCCAGTGCTGCATCCCGGCCCGATCAACCGTGAAATCGAAATTTCAAATATGGTAGCCGACCGGATTCAGCCACCCGGCTATTCAAGCAGCATGCTGATGGAGCAGGTCACCAACGGCGTGGCGGTTCGTATGGCCGTGCTGCACCGCCTGCTGGCCAAGTGAAACGGTGGCAAGCAGGTGACGAATAGTATTTGTTAACCTCACCATACCCCTGAAAAACAACAGATCATGAACAAACGTCTTTCGATAGTAACCACCGCGCTGTTGGCAACCGTCGGCCTCAACGCCCCTGCCAACACGGCCAAAGCCGAATCGGGGCTCCATCCGACACTCGACACAATGTTCGAGCCGTTGCTGGCCGATCCGATGGAGCCACGCATCGCCGTCATGCCCATGCTCGGCAAAAAGCAGCTTCAGCTCGACATCGGCACCTCAGTCGATCTGTACCAGAACGATAAAAAGACCTTCGCCGTCGGCATCGACTTTGCCACATGGACACTCTTGAACCGAACCAGCAGTTTCAAATTTCCGGTTGACACCATCGACTACCTGTTCGGCTTGAACGCAACCTTCCGCCGCCAGCTCGAAGAGTGCGCCCTTCCGTTTGACGAAGCTTCCGTCAGGGTGCGGTTGAGCCACATTTCGGCGCACTTTGAAGATGGCCACACCGACGATGCGGGCGACTGGCTCCATCCCGAGGAAAGCCCCTTCGGCATCCCGTTCACCTACAGCCGCGAGTATATCAATGTAACCGCGTCACTCAGCGCCCCCGGTCGCAGAATTTATCTCGGCTATCAGTACATGTACCACACCATTCCCGATGAAATCAGCGCAAGCTCATTCCAGGCCGGAGCGGAGATCGGATTGCCTTACGACGCCTACCTGGCCGCCGACTTCAAGCTTCTGCCTGTCTGGCAATGGGATGAAGGCAAAACCGATGGCTACCGCGGAACATGGAACATCCAGGCCGGCATGCGCCTGAGTTCGATCGGTCTGGACAATGTGCGGGTCGCCTGCAACTACTTTTCGGGCATGAGCCGCCACGGCATGTATTTCTACAAGCCTGAGAGCTATACCACACTCGGCATGATTGTTGATCTTTAAATCGACAGAAAGGAGATCGAATACAGAAAGCCTCTCGACAGAATCGGGAGGCTTTTTGCGTTTCACAGCATCGAATCGAAAAATCCAGGGCATGGATTATCAAACCCATGTCGATGCCCCGACGCTATCAGTTCATACAGGAATGGTGGATAGAGGCGATACGAGGTCAATGACGAAATTGGCAACCAGTTGCTCTGTAAAATCATCTGCTGGTCGTCGGGCAGCTCCGGATCACGTCCGGTTATAAGCGAGCCGCCGGTCACCTCGCAATGAAAGCCGAGAGAAACCGAGTGGTGACGCGTCCCCTGCTCCGGCAACCCGGGATAGGGATAGAGCAACTCCTTGACGAAAACCATCCCGCCAACCGAGCACTCCAGACCGGTCTCTTCCATCACCTCCCGTCTGAGTGCGTCCTGAAGGGTTTCACCCCGTTCGACCACACCTCCCGGCAAAATCCAGTAGGTTTCCGGAAACGCCGGATCTCCCGGCGCAAAGCTCCGGTGCTCGACAAACAGCACCTGGCCATCTCGAATACACAAGGCACTGACCCTGAGATGAACTGGTTTTCTGGACGGATAATTCATAAAATCACAGCAGTTCTGAGCGTTGTAACAACGTATTTTTAGTTTGAAAGAATAAATAAAAAATCCACCAACAATCCGTTACCATTCGCCGCAGCCAAGCAACTTTTCAAGCATCGACATATACACATAAAAACACATACCGATACAACTAAAAACAAGAAAAACCTCTTTTCTTTTGGACTAATGAATACTATTTCCTTATTTTAGCGAGAACCATAACCATACCTGTTCTTTTTAGTGTCATGCGGTTGCCGCACTCCGATGATGGCAACCGACTGCTGTAAAGCGGTTTTTTATTTGAATTGACAACGCATCACACAACCTAACGGAGAACACACGATGAAAAAAATCACCAGAATGGCAACGCTTGGAGTGTTGCTGCTTACTGGCGCCACGGGAACAGCTTTTGCTAATGGAACCAGCGCTCCTGAGCCCGAACCGGTGCGATACATGCCTCCACCGCCGGCTGCCGCTGCCGCTCCCGCTCCTGCGCCTGCTGGGCTGAAATTCGGTGGTGACGCAAGCGTACGCGTCAGAAACGAGTCCTACTTCGGTGACTGGGCAGATACGAAAGAAGACGATATGGTCTTCCAGTACAGGGTTCGCCTGAAAGCTGCTGCAGACCTCGGCGATGGTTATTTCTTCAAGGCTTTGCTTACTAACGACAACAACGGCGCCGGTTGGAACAGCGTTGGATATGCCAACGAAGAGGACTATGCATTGGAAGTCTCGAACTTCTACTTCGGTCGTATGCAGGAAAACTGCCACTGGATGGTTGGCCGCCTGCCGCTGAACTCTTTCAACAATCCGATTTTCGACATCACCCTCTACCCCAGTCAGCCACTTGGGACCCCGGTCTTCAACATCCACATGAACCGCATCTATGGCATGAACTATGGCCACAAGCTTGGCGATGGCATGCTGAACACCACCCTCGTCGTGCTTGATAACGAGAGTGGCGACAACACCAGTCTTGAAGGCGACGGCCTCTTCAACGATGGCTACGCTTTGCACCTCAGCTACAAAGTGAACGTTGGGGACGTGACCCTCGAGCCACAATTCCTGACTGTTCTTACCAATGGTGATGTCAGCCTTGGCTATGACGTGACCCCTTACACCTTTGGTGCGATGATAGGTGTTCCGGCTGGCGATGCAAAGCTTGGCTTCGGTGCATTCTACACCAACTGTGACGATGCGACTCCTAACGGAGGACCTGATGTCGATTATGATGGTTACCTGTTCAGGGTGAAAGGCGAAATCGGCAACTTCATGGCATGGTATGACTACAACCGCACCACCGATGATGTTACGGATATCAAGTACACCAACCACTTTGTGTGGGCACAGTACAAAATTCCGGTCTACTCTTCTGCAGCCGGCAGCGTGACGATTCAGCCGACCCTCCGTTACTTGGCATCGAAAGAGGACTATGGCTCTTACGACACAAAAGGCGAGCGCCTTCGCAGCGAGCTCTGGGCAACCGTCACCTTCTAAGGTGAACCTCAGCTTTCAATAAAAAAAGCCGCAGATAACTGCGGCTTTTTTTATCCTTAGGGCAACTGAATTCTAACGGTCAGTATAGAAGGAAAATGAACAATTATGAGTTCCGCCCTATATCGCGTATATTGTTAACAATAGGTAAAAACAGCTTGCCTGCCGGAGATTCATGACAAGAAAGCTCAATGACTCCGAAGGGATAATGCTTCAGCTCGATTTGTGATTGTAAGGGTGGCGCATGACCGGAAAATCCTCTTTTCCGGCATGAATACCCGACAGAATAAGTGGTTACGTCAGTTTATACGACCGTTCTCTTTATTATCGGCACTACCTTTCAGGGTGCCATGTTCTGTCTTTCGTAGTTCTCAACAAGCACAAACTTACCAATGCCATGGAAAAAGCGAAACTCCAGGAGTACTGGAAAATCAACCTCGGCTACCTCGTCGGCCTGCTGGTTGTATGGTTCGTCGTCTCGTACGGCTTCGGCATTCTTCTTGTCGAACCGCTGAACGCGATCCGGCTCGGCGGATTTAAACTGGGCTTCTGGTTCGCCCAGCAGGGTTCTATCTACGTATTCGTCTTGCTGATCTTCGTCTACGTCACCCTGATGAACAAGCTCGACAAGAAGTTTGACGTTCACGAAGAGTGAGCTGGCCGAAACAGCATCTGAAAACCATTTTCCAAACGCTTAATCAACAACCATTATGAGTGTTCAATTATGGACCTACCTTATCGTAGGCCTGACCTTTGCGCTCTATATCGCGATTGCGGTATGGGCAAAGGCTGGTTCGACGAAAGAGTTCTATGTTGCCGGCGCAGGCGTTCCGCCGTTGATGAACGGCATGGCGACTGCTGCGGACTGGATGTCGGCTGCGTCATTTATCTCGATGGCCGGACTTATTTCCTTCATGGGTTATGACGGTTCGGTGTACCTGATGGGCTGGACAGGCGGCTATGTGCTGCTGGCCCTTTTGCTGGCCCCCTATCTCAGGAAATTCGGCAAGTTCACCGTTCCCGATTTCGTAGGTGACCGCTACTACTCAAACCTTGCCCGAACTGTTGCTGTGATCAGCGCAATCTTCGTCTCGTTCACTTACGTGGCAGGCCAGATGCGCGGTGTCGGCGTGGTCTTCTCCCGCTTCCTCGAGGTAGACATCAACACCGGTATTTTCATCGGAATGGGTATCGTGTTCTTCTATGCCGTGCTCGGCGGTATGAAAGGCATTACCTACACTCAGGTTGCCCAGTACTGTGTGCTGATTTTCGCCTACATGGTTCCTGCCATCTTCCTCTCGCTTATGATTGCTGGAACCCCGATTCCGCAGATCGGTCTCGGTGGTGCTGGCTCTGACGGCGTCTATCTGCTCGACAAGCTTGATGGCCTTTCGCAACAACTCGGATTTGCGGCCTACACGAACGGGTCAAAACCGATGATCGACGTCTTCATGATCACCGTGGCCCTGATGGTCGGTACCGCCGGTCTGCCGCACGTGATTGTGCGCTTCTTTACTGTGCCGAAGGTTCGCGACGCTCGCATCTCGGCAGGTTGGGCATTGCTGTTCATCGCATTGCTCTACACCACGGCTCCGGCCATCGCAACGTTCGCTCGCATCAACCTGATCGACACGGTCAGCGACAAAAGCTATGCAGCCCTTGCTGAGAACCCCAAGACCCAGTGGCTCCAGACATGGGAAAAAACTGGCCTGCTTGCCTGGATGGACAAAAATGAAGACGGCAAGATTCAGTACCTCGGGCCAAACGCCAACGGTGGTGCACCGTTCGAAGGCAAACCCACATTTACCGATGGCGTCGGCGCATCCGGAGAGTTGATGCTCTCCAACGCACCAACCGACAATGCCAACGAGCTGTACATCGACCGCGACATCATGGTGCTTGCCAACCCGGAAATCGGCCAGCTGCCGAACTGGGTGATCGCCCTGGTGGCTGCTGGTGGTCTGGCCGCTGCGCTTTCAACGGCAGCCGGTCTCTTGCTGGTCATCTCGACCTCGGTCTCGCATGACCTCATCAAGAAACAGATCAACCCCAACATCAGCGAAGGCGCTGAGTTGATGTATGCCCGTATTGCCGTGGCCGTCGCGATCTGCATCGCCGGTTACTTCGGCATCAACCCGCCCGGCTTCGTCGCGCAGGTTGTGGCCTTCGCCTTCGGTTTGGCCGCATCGTCGTTCTTCCCGATCATCATCCTCGGCATTTTCTCGAAGAGGATGAACAAGGAGGGCGCGATTGCCGGTATGCTGAGCGGTCTGGTCTTCACGGCTGCGTATATTATCTACTTCAAGTTCGTCAATCCTGCTGCAAACAACCCCGAGCACTGGTTCCTCGGCATTTCGCCTGAAGGTATCGGCACGATCGGTATGGTGATCAACTTCGTGGTCAGCCTGGTGGTTTCGAGGATGACCCCTGAACCTCCGGAAGAGATTCAGGAGCTGGTTGACAGCCTGCGCTACCCTAAAGGCGCTGGTGAAGCTGCGGAACACTGATCCCGAAAACAACCATCGACAAACAAAAAAAGGCGTGGAACCATCCGCGCCTTTTTTTGTTATCATAAATCCAGAAACCCAGTAACGCAGACTACACGACTTCGTCATGGCCGACACCTCCGCAACAACACCGGAAAAGCCCGCACGCGAAACGCTTGCCGAAAAGCTCGCTTCGCTGCCAACCTCGTCCGGCGTGTACCGCTTCAGCAATGCGGCGGGTACGGTGATTTACGTCGGCAAGGCGCGGAATCTGCGCAACCGGGTGCGCTCCTACTTCAACAGTCAGGGCCGCCAACCGGGCAAAACCGCTGTACTGGTAAGCCATATTGCAGATCTGAACATCATCATCACCTCTTCGGAGGTCGAAGCGCTGATTCTTGAAAACAACCTCATCAAGGAGCTAAAACCGCGCTACAACGTCAACCTCAAGGACGACAAAAGCTACCCCTACGTCGTCATCACCAACGAGCGCTTCCCGCGCATCTTCCTGACTCGTCAGGTCAGGCGCGACGGCTCGCTCTACTTCGGCCCCTACACCGAAGCCTCACAGCTCCGGCTCATCCTCGACCTGATCGGCTCGATCTTCCCCGTCCGGAGCTGCAAATACAAGCTCACCGAAGAGGCGGTTGCGGCGGGCAAGTACCGGGTCTGCCTCGACTACCACATCCACAAGTGCAAGGGGCCGTGCGAGGGGCTGCAATCGGAGGAGGAGTACCAGGCGATGATCCGCGAGATCGTCCAGTTGCTCAAAGGCAAAACCTCCCGGCTGATCCGCGACCTCACCGCTGAAATGCAAGAAAAAGCCGCCGAGCTGAAGTTCGAGGAGGCGGCCACGCTGAAGGCGCAGATCGAGGGGCTGAAGCGGTACGCCGAGCGGCAGAAGGTGGTGAGCAACGAACCGGTTGACCGCGACGTGTTCGCCATCGCAACCGGCGAGGAGGACGCCTGCGGAGTGATCTTCCGCATCCGCGAAGGCAAGCTGATCGGATCGCGCCACACCTACCTGACCAACACCGGCAGCACTCCCCTGCCGAACCTGCTCGCGTCGTTCCTCGAACACTACTATCTGGAAACCCCCGACCTCATCCCGCAGGAGATTTTCCTGCAAACGGAGCTGCCGGAGGAGGAGCTCGAAGCGTTGCGCCAGCTCCTTGCCTCGCGCCAGACCGGCCAGCGGTTAGTGCGCTTCACAGTGCCGCGCATCGGCGAAAAGGCGCAACTCATCGCCATGTGCCTCGACAACGCCGAACACCACCTGCACGAATTCATGGTGCAGAAGCGGCTGCGCGGGGAGATGTCACGCAAGTCACCAGCGCTCGAATCGCTCAAGCAGGTGCTGCATCTCGACAAGCTTCCCGAGCGGATCGAATGCTTCGACAACTCCCATTTCCAGGGCACCGATTACGTCAGTTCGATGGTCACCTTCGTCTCGGGCAAGCCGAAAAAGTCGGACTACCGCAAGTTCAAACTGAAAAGCTTTGAAGGCTCGGATGACTACGCCGCCATGCACGAAGCGGTCACGCGGCGCTACAGCGGAACGCTTGCCGAAGAGCTGCCGATGCCGGATCTGGTGCTGATCGACGGTGGCAAGGGGCAGGTCAACGTCGCTTGGGAAGCCTTGCAGGAACTGGACATCGAGGTGCCGGTGGCGGGCCTGGCCAAGCGGCTCGAAGAAATCTTCGTGCCGAACGAGCGCGACCCGTACAACCTGCCAAAAACCTCCCCAGCGCTCAAGCTTTTGCAACAATTGCGTGACGAAGCGCACCGCTTCGCCATCACCTACCACCGCAAGCTCCGGAGCGACAGAACCATCCGCACCGAGCTGACAGGCATCAAGGGTGTGGGCGAAAAAAGCGCCGAAAAGCTGCTGAGCCGCTTCGGCTCTGTCGAAACCGTTGCAAAAGCCTCAATCGAAGAACTTTCTGAAGTAACCGGAAGAAAAACTGCTGAAAGCATTTATCGCTATTTCCGACAGCAGGATGCCGGTCAAGCTTGAATGCACCTTCCGGAAAGGGCTCTTTTTTTGAAAAAAAATCTGCTATATTTTCTTGTAATTTTTTAATGATCGTGAATAAGGCTTGAAAAAGCGTGTATGAGTTTGCAAGATTTTTTTGATGATGACCAGAACTATTCGGCGGAAGATTTTCCCTACCGTCCGGAAGGAGAGTCCGACCCCGAATCAATCCACGATCCCGAAGAACTGATCGATCTGATCGCCCGCCTCAACGAAGAAAGCGTGTACGATCAATCCCTCCTTGCTGCCCGCCGTCTTGAAAAGCTTGCGCCCTACAATGCGGAAACCTGGTTCCATCTGGGCAACAGCCTGACCCTCAATGGCTTGTTCGACGAAGCGCTCGAGGCCTTTCAGCACGCCATGGTGCTCAGCCCTGCCGACAGCGAAATGAACCTCAATCTCGCTCTGGCATATTTCAATACTGGAAAGCTTGAACAGGCGCTCGAAGAGATCGACCAGGTCATCACCGATTCGACCACAGAAAAAGAGACCCACTTCTATCGTGGCCTTATTCTCCAGCGCCTTGAACGGTTTGAGGAGGCCGAAGGACATTTCTCCCACAGCCTCAGTCTCGACTCGGAGTTTGCTGAAGCCTGGTACGAACTGGCCTACTCCCGCGACATTCTTGGCAAACTCGATGAAAGCCTCACCGCTTACGACAAAGCCATCGATCTCGACCCGTACAATATTAACGCCTGGTACAACAAGGGGCTTGTGCTGAGCAAGCTGAAGCGGTACTCAGAGGCGCTCGAGTCCTACGACATGGCACTGGCCATTTCGGATGATTTCAGCTCGGCATGGTACAACCGCGCCAACGTACTGGCAATCACCGGGCGTATCGAGGAGGCTGCTGAAAGCTACTCGAAAACCCTTGAGATCGAGCCCGATGAAATCAACGCGCTCTACAACCTCGGCATCGCAAGAGAAGAGCTCGAACAGTACGGAGAGGCAATCACTTGCTACAACCGCTGCATCGAACTGAATCCGGAGTTCGCCGACGCCTGGTTCGCGCTGGCCTGCTGTTACGAAGCGCAGGAAAAGTACGAAGCGTCCCTCGCAGCTATCGGGCATGCTCTTGCAGAAGTGCCGAAGTCCATCGAGTTCCTCCTGCTCAAAGCGGAGATCGAGTACAACCTCGGCCAGCTCGACAGGTCGATCCAAACCTACAAAACCATCATCCCGCTGGAACCGGAAAGCCCGCAGATCTGGCTCGATTATGCGATGGTATTGCGGGAAGCTGGCGCTATGGACGACTCCATTCGCGCCCTCGAAGAGTCCATCTCGCTGCAACCGCTTTCAGCGGAGGCGCACTTTGAGATCGCCGCAACGTACTTTGCAATGGGCGACAACCAGAGCACTGTAAAGGCGCTCAGCAAAGCCTTCAAGATCGATCCGAACAAAAAGCAGCTCTTTCAGAGCACCTTCCCTGAACTCTATCAGCAGGATGCGGTACGCAGGCTGCTCGACATTTCCTGAACCGAAGGCGAAACGCACCTCGTGTCGAAACGACAAGCAATCAAGCTTTTTGGACTCATCGGCAAGAATGTCGATTACTCGTGGTCACCACTGATTCACAACACGGCATTCCAAGCCCTCGAGCTTCCCTGCGTCTATACGATCTTCAACATCGCCACTCCTGAACTGGTCGGGGACGCCCTCACCGGCAGCCGCGCACTCGGCATCGCCGGCTTCAACGTCACCATTCCCTACAAGAAAACCGTCGTGCCGTTCCTCGACGAGCTGTCGCCGGAAGCCGAGGCCATCAGCGCGGTGAACACCATCGTCAACGAGAATGGTCGTCTGACGGGGCACAATACCGACATCGCCGGTTTCGCCGCGCCGCTCATGCCAATGGCGGAGCGAATTCACGGCAAGCCTGCCTGCATTTTCGGCAATGGCGGAGCTGCCTTGGCCGCCGTCGAGGCGTTCCGGCGCCACTTCGCTCCTTCGTCAGTGCGGCTCATGGTTCGGAATCTCGAAAAAGCCGACGCGATGCTTGAAGGGTACGCACACCGCGACCTGGTCGAACCGTGCCTGACTTCGGAGCTTGATGAGGTGAATGGCGAGCGGCTCCTCGGCGAATGTGGCGTCATCGTCAACGCTACACCCATCGGCACAGCCGGGCGAAGTGACGCAATCCGGAGCGTTGTGCCACCAGGACGCAAGCTGCTGCATGAAGCTCAGATCGTGTACGACATGGTGTACAATCCGCTCAAAACACCACTGCTCGCCGATGCGCGCGCTGCCGGGGCAACGACCATTTCGGGCATCGAGATGCTTATCGGCCAGGCCGCCCGCTCCTTCTCAATCTGGACTGGCCAGGAGATGCCCATCGACACCGTCAGGAATACCGTGCTGGCCGAAATCGAACGAAGCGGAGCATCCTGAGCGAGCTTGAAAAGCTGCGCCGGGAGTGATACATTTCGTCGGAGCACTTCATCATCTGACAACGAACCCGATTCAATGGCACTGTTTTACCTCCTCGCGGTGGTGTTCGCAATCCTCGACCGCGTGACAAAGCTTCTCGCAATCCACTACCTGCGTGGCAACCCTGACGGCATCGTCATCGTGCCTGACTGGCTCAAATTCACCTACGCCGAGAATCTTGGCATCGCCTTCGGCGTCAAGCTCCTTCCGCCTTGGGGTCTCCTCTTGCTGACCCTCGCAATCTCTGCCGGGGTGATCTGGTTTGTCTGGAAATCACACGATCGCAGCCCGCTTTTTCTTACCGCGTTTGCACTCATTCTGGGCGGAGGTGTCGGCAACATCATCGACCGAATCATGCTCGGGTACGTGGTTGACTTCATCCACTTCGACCTTTATCAAGGCCTGCTCTTCGGGCACTACGTCTCGCTCTGGCCGATCTTCAATGTGGCCGACTCGTGCATCACCATCGGCGCTGGTATGCTGGTTTTCCTTCACCACAAAATCTTCCCGGAATCATGACGACGAGCACGCCCGTCCTTGCCGACATCCATTGCCACCTCTCGTTTCCGGAGTTCGACGCCGACCGCGAGCAGGTGATCGAACGGCTCCAGGAAGCAGGCGTTGGATTGCTCATCGATCCGGGCACTTGCGCGGAGTCCAGCCGCCGCTCCATCGAGCTGGCCGGGCAGTGCGATTTCATCTACGCAAACGTGGGCCTGCACCCGAGCGACGTAACCGTGCCACCAAGCGCGGAGGATTATGACGAGCTTGAAGCGCTGGCCCGTTCGGAAAAGGTGGTCGGCATCGGCGAGATCGGTCTCGATTACCACTGGCCCGATCATCATCCGGAAGCGCAGCAGGAGGCGTTCCGCGAAATGCTGCGCATGGCTGCCCGGCTCGATCTGCCGGTGGTGATCCACTGCCGCGACGCCTGGCCCGACATGTTGCGCATCCTCGACGAGGAGCGTTCATCCAACTTGCGCGGCGCGATGCACTGCTTTTCGGGTGATCTGGAGATGGCGCAGCGCTGCATCGATCTCGGCCTGAAGCTCTCGATTCCCGGCATCGTGACCTACAAAAAATCGAACCTGCCCGAAGTGGTGCAAGCGGTCGGGCTGAACGACCTGCTCTCCGAAACCGACGCGCCATACCTCGCTCCGGTACCAAAGCGCGGCAAGCGCAACGAACCGGCATTCGTAGCCCACACCGTCCGCAAGATCGCTGAGCTCCGCCAAGAAAGCTTCGAGAAGGTGGCCGAAGCGCTGCTCCAAAACGCCAAAGAGCTGTTCGCCATTGCGTAACTGATGCTGTAAGCGCATTTTGAAATTCATGGTAACTTACGTAGGTTGATCGACGCCGGAAGCTAGGAAACACCGCACGGCTGACCGGCAGTCTGCCTAGAAACGAGAGCATAAACCACATGAACACCACGCAGAACAAAAACGGGTTTGATGATTCAACGCTGGCCGACAACTGGCTTGAAATCGTCATGCTCCATAAAAACAAGATTATCACCCTCGTTTCGATCATTCTGGTTGTGACGGGCGGAATTTTTTACTGGATACAGAAGAGCCGCGTCGATGAAGAGCAGGCCTCACTCGCGCTGTCGAAACTTCTCCCCGCTATCGAAGCCGCAAGCGAAACCGGCAGCACCGACAACGAAGCGCTGGTAAGCAACATGCAAACCATCATCAAGCGCTGGGGCTACACACCGAGCGGTAACAAAACCAAGCTCTATCTGGCAACGCTCTGGTACAACGGCGGCAAGACCAACGAAGCACTCGCGCTCTACGACAAAGTCAAGAGCAACAACAAAGATCTGCAAGCCTCGGCCATCGCCGGAGCTGCCGCCTGCCATGTGCAGGACAAAAAATTCGCCGAAGCCGCAACCGCCTACGAAAAGGCATCGGAAACAGCCGAAAACGAAGCCCTCAAGGCGATGTACCTCAACAAATCCGCCGAAAACTACGTACTGGGCAAGCAGCCAGCCGAAGCGGTCAAACGCCTCGAAAAAGTGATCAAATCCTGGCCCGAAACCAGCTCGGCAGTAGTCGCCCTGCGCACCCTCTGGCGTCTTGAAGGGGCAGGCGTCCCGGTTCCGCAACTCTGAATTTTTCCGACACTCAAACAGCAGAACATGCCAGCACAATTCATCATCAAGACCAGCATGGGAGATATTGCGATCTCCCTGTACGACGACACCCCGCAACACCGCGACAACTTCATCAAGCTCGTCGAAGAAAAATACTACGACGGAATCCGCTTCCACCGGGTCATCAAAGACTTCATGATCCAGTCGGGCGACCCGCTCTCGCGCCACGATGAGAAGCGCATGATGCACGGCACCGGCGGCCCCGACTACCGCGTTCCGGCTGAAATCAAGCACTCGAACAAGAAGGGAACGCTGGCGGCTGCAAGGGATAACAACCCGCAGAAAGCCTCGTCGGGTAGCCAGTTCTACATCAACCAGGCCGACAACAACTTCCTCGATGGTGAGTACACCGTGTTCGGCGTCGTTGAGTCAGGCATCGATGTGGTCGATGCGATTGCCGACGTCGATACCGACATGCGCGACAACCCCGTCACTCCGGTCACGATCGAAACCATCACCCCGGTAACCGCCTGAACAATTATGGACAGCATCTCCTCGAACCTCGTCGCCGTCAGGGAGCAGATCGCCGAGGCCTGCCGCAAAGCGGGCCGTAGCGAGGATGACGTAACCCTGCTCGCCGTCTCCAAAACCAAAAGCGCCGCCGCCGTGCGCGAGGCCTGGAAGGCCGGTCAGCGAGAGTTCGGGGAGAGCTACGTGCAGGAGTTCCTCGAAAAATGCGAAGCGCCCGAGCTGTCGGGCCTGCCGATTTCGTGGCACTTCATCGGCCACCTCCAGTCCAACAAGGTGCGCCAGATTGTTGATAAGGTGACGATGGTGCACGGCATCGACAAGGTTTCGACCGCCAGGGAGCTGTCGAAACGCGCAGCGCAGCACGACCTGACGGTCGATTTTCTGCTCGAAGTGAACACGTCCCGCGAAGCCTCGAAGTACGGCCTCGACCCCGACTCGGTGCTCCGAGCCGCCGAAGAGTGCTTTACCCTGCCCAACGTCCGCCTGCGCGGCCTCATGACCATCGCCTCCTACGACTCGACAGCAGCCCGCCGCGAATTCTCGGAACTGCGCGAAACCCTTGACAAGATCCGCAAGAACGCCCCCGATCCCTCACAGCTCACCGAACTCTCGATGGGCATGAGCGGTGATTTCGAAGAAGCCATTCTCGAAGGAGCCACCATGATCCGCATAGGCACTGCCATCTTCGGAGCAAGAGCGTAGCGGGAAAGTGGACTTCCTCTTCCTCCCTCGCCTTTCATCTCTCCCCCGCTCTTCTTATATTCAATGTCATTTTCTTCGCCGTTTCACAACTTTAAAAAATCACAGGGAATACCATGACTGAACAAAGGCAGAAAATCCGTGAGGCCGTTGAGTTTATCAGAAAACAGACCACGGCGGAATATCCGGTGGGCATCGTGCTTGGTACCGGCCTGGGCGGCCTTGTCAAGGAGATCGAAATCGATTTTTCGCTCGACTATGCCGATATTCCCTACTTCCCGATTTCGACGGTTGAAACCCATAGCGGCAAGCTGATTTTCGGTACCCTCGCCGGCAAGAAAGTGGTCGCGATGCAGGGCCGCTTCCACTTCTACGAAGGCTATTCAATGACCCAGATCGTCTTCCCGATCAGGGTGATGAAAGCGCTCGGCATGAAGACCCTCGGCATCACCAACGCCTGTGGCGGCATGAACCCCGGTTACAACAAGGGTGACATCATGCTCATCGACGACCATATCAACCTGCTCGGCGGCAACCCGCTCATCGGCCCTAACGATCCTGAAATGGGCCCCCGCTTCCCCGACATGTGCGCTCCGTACTCCCCGAGAATTCTCGAAATCGCCGAGAAAGTGGCGCTCGAAAACGGCATCAAGGTGCAGCGCGGCGTCTATGTCGCCGTCACCGGCCCGTGCCTCGAAACCCGCGCCGAGTACCGTATGCTGCGCACCATCGGCGCTGACGTGGTCGGCATGTCCACCGTACCGGAGGTGATCGCCGCCGTGCACCAGGGCACCGAAGTATTCGGCATGTCCATCGTCACCGACGAGTGCTTCCCGGAGTGCCTCGTACCGGTCGGCATCGAAGAGATCATCGAGGTCTCTAACCGCGCCGAGCCAAACATGACCACCATTTTCAGGAACGTCGTAGCAAACCTTTAATTTTAAACGAAGCCCTGTTCTCTCATGATAGACGCTCTCTCTTTTAAAAACGGCACGTTCCGTTACCTTGACCAGCGCTTTCTGCCCTTGGAGGAGATCCACGTGGAAACGAAGGATCATCAGGAGGCGATCGAAGCCATCAAGACCCTCGCAGTGCGCGGCGCTCCGCTCATCGGCGCGTCGGCGGGCTACACGGTCGTGCTCGGCATCAACGAATACAAAGGCGACAAGGCCGGCTTTCCGGCTTACTTCGAGAAGCTGATCTCGGACGTCAACGCATCGCGCCCGACCGCCGTGAACCTCTTCTTCGCCACGAAGAAAATGCAGGAGGTTTATGACGCCAACTTCGAGAACGATTCGCTCGAAGCGCTCTTCGCGAAGATGACCGACATGGCGCACAAAATCTACAACGACGAGGTCGATAACTGCGACAAAATCGCGCGCCACGGCGTCGATCTCATCAAGCGCGACTTCGCCGATGTGCTCAAGACCCGCAAGCTTAACGTGCTCACCCACTGCAACACCGGCACGCTTGCCTGCTGCGGCATCGGTACGGCGCTTGGCGTAATTCGCTTGGCGTATCAGGAGGGGCTGATCGAGCGCGTCATCACCGCCGAAAGCCGCCCGCTCTTGCAGGGGCTGCGCCTCACCGCCTGGGAGCTGGAGCACGACGGCATTCCGTTCGCCTCGATCTCCGACTCGTCATCAGCAATCCTGATGCAGCGCGGCATGATCGACTTCGCCGTCACCGGCGCCGACCGCATCACAGCCAACGGCGACACGGCCAACAAGATCGGCACCTTCGCCCACGCTATCAGTGCCAAGTACCATGGCCTGCCGTTCTACATCGCGGCCCCGGTCTCGACCATCGATATCACCATGGCCGAAGGCACGGAGATTCCGATCGAAGAGCGCAACGCCGACGAGCTGCGCAAGATCTTTGGCACGCAGGTTGCCACCCCGACCACGCCGGTTGTGAACTACGCTTTCGATGTGACCCCCGGTACCCTCATCCGCGGCATCATCACCGAAAAAGAGGCCGTGGTAGGCAACTACAACGAAGGACTGACCAGGGTCGTCAACGGCTGACTGGTCTGAACTGACAGATTGACGAGACAGAAAGGCTCCCGAAACGGGGGCCTTTCTTATGTGCGGGCGGGGATGAACGACAAACAGACCGCAGGTGTTTTCTTCACAAAACAGTTCGAATAGCGCACTGCGTCGGAACTTGAGAAAGGTCTATCCATTAACAGGAGCAACAGCAACAACAGGAGAACAGCATGAGCGGAAGCGGATCTGGAAAATCGAAAAAATGGCTGGTCATCTCTTTCGGCATTCTTGTTTTGACCGTCGTGTATGTGGCCTTGCAACCCCCGAATAATTCAGAGATTCTGCCCCGGAAAATCGATTCGACTGTGCTGGGAAATCTCGAAGAGAGTACCACAGCAGAAACCGCCTCCGGGCCGGGACGATACATCGGCAATCCTGAAGCCATCGCCGCAGGCAAGTCGGAATATGACGTTCATTGCGCCGCCTGCCACCTGAGCGACGCCAGAGGAGCCATCGGTCCGAACCTCAGAAAACACCTCAAATTCGGCTCGACTCCTGAAAAAATCTACGAGTCGATCGAGAAAGGCCGACCAGCCGGTATGCCCGCATTTGGCAAACAGCTCAGCAACGAGAAAATCAGCAAGATCATCGCCTACATTGAAAGTCTGCGATGAACGGCGGCATCCATCGTTCTGGAAAAATAAGCTCCAAAACGATGATACTTGCAGATCAATCGCTCGATCGAACCAACGATAAACTGAGCATCTCTGGGGCCAGATCATTCATTGAAATCCATTTCGACAACGAGAAAAACGACAATATCGATCTGGATAAGTCTACTCTGACCACACTTTTTAACGGAAAAGCCTATAAACTCTCACGCCCATAACAATCGTTAAAATACAAAATTAGCATCTCTGGTGAATTTTTCGCGGGCAAGAAGGGTTTGTAAAACGTTATCACTCATAACAACCACACATCAACCATTCATTAAGTAAAAATGGACACACTCTTTCTTGCGCGGCTACAATTCGCCCTGACGTCGGTGTTCCACTTCTTCTTCGTACCGCTCACCCTCGGACTTTCCATTTTCACCGCTATTATGGAAACGGCATGGGTCAGAACGGGCAAGGAGAAGTACCGTCAGCTGGCCAAATTCTGGGGACATCTGTTCCTCATCAACTTTGCCATCGGCGTGGTCACCGGCATCGTCATGGAGTTCCAGTTCGGCATGAACTGGTCGCAATACTCCCGCTTCGTCGGTGACATCTTCGGCGTGCCACTCGCCATCGAGGCGCTACTCGCCTTTTTCCTCGAATCAACCTTCCTCGGCATCTGGATCTTCGGCTGGGATCGAATCCCCAAAGGACTGCATGCTGCTTCCATCTGGCTCGTTGCCATCGGCTCGAACCTTTCGGCGCTCTGGATTCTGGTCGCCAACTCCTTCATGCAGTCTCCGGTCGGTTACCAGATGGCTGCCGACGGTTCGAGGGCTGAAATGACCAGCTTCTCGGAGCTGCTCTTCAACCCTTACGTCTGGCTCCAGTTTCCGCACGTCATCACCGCGGGCGTCGCCACGGGTGGATTTCTCGTGATCGCCGTCAGCGTCTGGCACCTCATGAACAAGACCCGCGACGAGGAGCAGTTCCGCACCTCGCTCAAGTTCGGCGCCATCTACGCCTTTATCGGTTCGCTGCTCGTCACCCTTGCCGGCCACACCCAGATGCAGGAGATGGTTCATAACCAGCCAATGAAAGTGGCCGCCGCCGAAGCGCTCTGGGAGACCGAAGACCCGGCCGGCTTCTCGCTGTTCACCATTGGTGACGAAGAGAAAATGGAGGATGTCTTCTCCATAAAGGTGCCCGGAATGCTCTCCTTCCTGGCCTACAACAAGTTCTCCGGCGAGGTTAAAGGCCTCAAGGAGCTGCAGGAAGAGGCGGTCGCCAAATATGGCCCCGGCGACTACATTCCATCAGTCATCACCGCCTACTGGAGTTTCCGCTTCATGGTCGGCGCGGGAACGCTGATGCTGCTTGCCGCCGCGATAGCCCTCTTCAAGGTGATCCGCGAGGATTACAATTTCGGCAAGCTCACCGCAGCACTGCTGCTTTCGGCCTTCATCCTGCCCTTCGTGGCCAACTCGGCGGGCTGGATTCTGACCGAAATGGGTCGCCAGCCATGGATCGTGGTTGGGCTGCTCAAAACCGAACAGGCGGTAACGCCCGCCTCGGTAGTCAGTAGCGCTGAACTGCTGACCTCGGTCGTGGTGTTCACGCTCATCTACAGTGTTCTGACGCTGGTGGATGTGCTTCTCTTGAAAAAATATGCAACGGCTGGCCTTCACGGCGCCGAATAAACCGAAAAGGAGACAATAATGGATTTGCAGACATTGCAGATAGTATGGTTTGTCCTGGTCGCCGTTTTGTTTACCGGATACTTCATTCTTGAAGGATTCGACTTCGGCGTCGGCATTCTGCTCCCCTTCATGGGCAAGGACGATCTCGAACGCCGTGCGGTGATCAACACCATCGGTCCCTTCTGGGACGGAAACGAAGTGTGGCTCATCACGGCCGGCGGCGCAATCTTCGCCGCATTCCCGCACTGGTACGCCACGCTTTTCAGCGGCTTCTACCTGGCGCTGCTGCTCATGCTGGTGGCGCTGATCTTCCGCGGCCTTGCGTTCGAGTACCGCGGCAAGAGCGACAGCCCGGCATGGCGCAGCTTCTGGGACTGGAGCATCTTCCTTGGCAGTGCGATTCCGGCCCTGCTCTGGGGTGTGGCGATGGCTAACTTCATCCGCGGCGTGCCGATTGACGCCTCGATGAACTACACGGGCGGCTTCTTCAACCTCCTCAATCCCTACGCGCTCGCTTGCGGGCTGGCATCGCTGATGATCTTCACGCTGCACGGCGCGGTGTTCCTCACGCTCAAGACCACCGACGAGCTCTACGAGCGCGCGATGGGACTGGCCAAAAAGCTCTGGATTCCGGCCACCCTGCTCTCACTGGTCTTCGCGGTCTACACCTTCGTGGAAACCGACCTGTTCGCCCGCCTCGGCGTCAACCCCGGCATAATCCCGATCTTCAGCGTGCTCGCGCTGCTCTCGGTGATCGTGCTGCTCAACAAGGGCGCATCCGGCTGGGCGTTCGTCATGACCGCCGTTTCAATTGCGTTCTCGACCATCACCATCTTCATGGGCCTCTTCCCGAGAGTGCTGGTTTCGAGCACCAATCCCGACTGGAGCCTGACGATTTACAACGCTTCATCGTCGGAATACACCCTCGGCATCATGACCACGGTTGCCGCGATCTTCGTGCCGATCGTGCTGCTCTACCAGGGCTGGAGCTACTGGATCTTCCGTCAGCGCGTCTCGAAAGACTCGAAGATGGAGTATTGATTGAGCTGGATTTGACTTAACGATGAATCCTTTAAGGGCGTCTCGAAATCAAGAGGCGCCCTTCTTTTTTTCTTTCCGTTTGACGATTCAATCCGAAATCGCCCTGTTGCATAGCGGATGGGAATTCTTTACCATTGGTAGCTTGTTGAAGTCCGAAAACCCGCGCATGATTACTCAACCAATTCCATCCAATACAGGCCGGTCGCGATGAACATCGACCGGAACCTCATGCGGCTGCTTGCTGAACAGAAGCGGCCTTTTCTCATTTCGGGCCTCGCGGGCGCGCTGGGGGCGCTGATGCTCGTGGCGCAGGCGTGGGTGCTGAGCGGCGTGATCGACACGGTGTTCCGCTCCGCTCCGGCGTGGGAGGCGATTGCGCCACTGGTAGGCCTCTTCGCGCTTTTCAGCACGTTGCGCGTGCTGTTCGGATGGACGGGGCATCACGAGGCGAAAAAGGGCACTCTCGCCATTCGCAAAACCTTGACCGAGCGGCTCTCCGGCACGGTTGCGGCGCTGGGGCCCTCCTACACCCGCTCGGCGCAGAGCGGACGCATCGTCACCACGCTGCTCAAGGGGGTCGAGTCGGTCGATGCGTGGTTCAGCCAGTACATTCCGCAGCTCTTCCTCACGTTCATCATTCCGGTGGTGATCCTCGCGGCGGTCTTTCCGGCAGACTGGCTGTCGGGGGTGATTCTCGTCGTGACCGCGCCGCTGATTCCGGTCTTCATGATCCTGATCGGCAAACGGGCCAGCGCGGCCACCGAAAAGCAGTGGAACACCATGAGCCGCATGAGCGGCCACTTCCTCGACATGTTGCAGGGGCTGGCGACGCTGAAGCTCTTCGCGCAGGCGCGGACGCGGCGCGACGGCATCGCCGAGGCGAGCGAGAACTTCCGCCACTCGACCATGCAGGTGCTCAAAATCGCCTTCCTCTCGTCGCTCACCCTCGAACTGGTCGGCACACTCGGCACAGCGGTGGTGGCAGTGAGCATCGGCGTGCGGATGCTCGGCGGCCACCTGCCCTTCCAGCCCGGCCTGTTCGCGCTCCTGCTCGTACCCGATTTTTACCTTACCCTCCGCCTGCTCGGCACGAAGTTCCACGCGGGCATGGAGGGGGTCACCGCCTCGAAGGAGATGCACGAAATTCTCGACCGCGCCACGGAGATTCCCGAAGCGGGTTCGCGCGAGCTGACCGCTGGCGTAGTCTCGTCGCAGCCGATCGTGATCGACAACCTCAGCTACAAATTCCCCGGCAGCGACAGACCGGCGCTCGACGGCGTGAGCCTCACCATCGAACCAGGCACCGTGACCGCGCTCACCGGACCGAGCGGCGCGGGCAAAAGCACGCTGCTGAACCTGCTGCTGCGCTTCATCGAACCGGAGTCGGGGAGAATTATTCTGGGCGACCGCAAGGCGCGGGAGTTCAGCCTCGACTCATGGTATCGGCAGATCGCCTGGGTTCCGCAGCATCCCTTCCTCTTCAACGCCACCATCCGTGAAAATCTGCTGATGGCCCGGCGCGACGCCACGCAGGATGAGATCGATAACGCTCTGAAACAGGCTGGGTTGCTCGACATGGCGCGCTCGCTGCCCGACGGACTGGAGACGATGATCGGCGAACAGGGCGCGCGGCTCAGCGGCGGCGAGGCGCAACGGCTGTCGCTCGCCCGCGCTTTTCTGAAGGACGCGCCGCTGCTGCTGCTCGACGAGCCGACCTCGCACACCGACCCGATCCTCGAAGCGCAGCTCCGCAAGGCGATGAGCAAGTTGATGCGCGGGCGCACGGTGGTGATGATCGCACACCGGCTCGAAACGATCCGCAACGCTGACCGCATCGTGGTGCTCGACCGTGGCCGCCTCGTGCAGAGCGGCACGCACGACGAGCTGATGGCTGGCGAGGGATTTTACCGCGAGGCTGTGTTTTCGTCGATGGAGGAGGCCGCGGCATGAAAACCTTTCTGCGACTGGCGGGGCTGACGCGCCCCTTCGCGTGGTGGATGCTGCTCGCCGCGCTGATCGGCTTCGCCACCATCGGCAGCGGCATCGGTTTGCTGATGGCCTCGGCGTGGCTTATCACCACCGCCGCGCTCATGCCCGCGCTTTCGGCATTGCAGATGGGCATCACCGGCGTGCGCTTTTTCGGCATCTCGCGTGGCGTCATCCGCTACGCCGAGCGGCTCATTTCGCACGACACCACCTTTAAAATTCTCACCCGCCTGCGCGTCTGGTTTTATGACGCCGTCGAGCCGCTCGCCCCGGCCCGCCTCGCCGCGTACCGCAGCGCCGACCTCCTGAAGCGGATCGTGGACGACATCCAGAGCCTCGAAAACATCTACGCCCGCGTGCTCGCCCCGCCCGTCACCGCCGCGCTCGTCACGCTACTGATGTGGTTCGTCGTCGGCCACTGGTCGCTCGCCGCCGCCGGAGGTGTGCTCGCGAGCCACCTCTTCGCGGGCCTCGCCGTGCCGCTGCTGACCGCGCGGCTCGCTGCCGGAACCGCACGCGGCATCACCGCGCTCCAGGCCGAACAACAAGTGCTCACGGTCGATCTGGTGCAGGGCATGAGCGAACTACGCGTCTTCGGGATGGTCGGCGACTACACCGAAAAGCTGCACGAAGCTGAAGTAAAAAAGCTCGCCTTGCAGAAACGTGCCGCCTTCATCGAAGGGCTGCACGAATCGCTCACCGGACTTGCGATGAACGGCGCGGTGATCTGGATTCTCTTTACGATGGTGCCGCTGGTGAAGTCGGGCGAAGTCAGCGCAATCACGCTCGCCTCGGTGGTGTTCGGCGTCATGGCCTCCTTCGAAGCGTTCCTGCCACTCACCGGCTCGGTACAGAACATCGAGGCCGACATCCGCGCGGGCGACCGCCTGTTCGAGATCATCGACGCCAAACCCGAAGTCACCGAGCCAGCAAAGCCAGAAGCATTCCCAAAACAAACGGAGATTAAGGTCAAAAACCTCGCTTTCACCTACCCCGGCTCGGATCGCCCCGCGCTCGATGGCGTGTCCTTCAGCGTGCCGCAGGGTAGACGGATAGCAATTGTCGGCCCGAGCGGCGCGGGAAAATCGACCATCGCCTCGCTCATGGTGCGCTTCTGGAACCCCGCACAGGGCAGCATTTCGATTGGCGGGCAAACCATCGACAAGCTCGACCCCGAAAAGCTGCGCCGTAACATCGCGGTGGTCTCGCAGCGGACGTACCTCTTCGGCCAGACAATCCGCGAAAACCTGCTCCTCGCCGCGCCGGACGCCACGGACGAGCAGCTCCGCAACGCCCTCACGCTGGCAGGACTCGGCGAGCTGCAAAGCCGCCTCGACGACTGGGCCGGTCAGCACGGCATGAACCTCAGTGGCGGCGAACGCCAGCGCCTCGCCGTAGCTCGGATGATCTTGCAGGACGCCCCCATCATCGTGCTCGACGAAGCCACCGCCAACCTCGACGCCCTCACTGAACAGGCCTTGCTCGACACCCTCGACCGCACCAGCCACGGCAAAACCGTGCTCGCCATCACCCACAACCTCCACCAAATGGAGCGCTACGAAGAAATTGTGGTGCTCTACGAAGGCCGGGTGATCGAGCGAGGCAGCCATGAAAAGCTGCTGAAAAGCGACGGCTTTTACGCCGGGATGTGGCGCTTGCAGCACGCGAGGTAAGAGGTGGACTGAGTGGACTTGGTGAACAGGTTTTCCGGGTCTTTGTCCACAGCGTCCACATAGTCCACTCTTACATTACTCCCCGCGCCGCCGAGCAGTGCGTACCCGGTACAGCCGCTCCGTAAAACCACCGCCCTCTTCAAACGATTCGGCCTGCGCATGAATTTGCCGGTCGAGCAAAGCGCAAGCCACCGCAATGAGCGCCAGCGCTGCATTGGCGGAAATCTCCGGCAAATTGGACGAAGAGCTTTGGAACTCGCTTTTCACCCAGCGAGCCACCTCATCGGCGGTGGTGCAGCGCAGGTCGATGAGCTGTTGGCGCCGCGGATCATGGCGCTCCCAGAACGGGAGGTTCCGGTGGCGCAGGAAGTCTTCGTAGTCGAGCTTCAGCTCTTCGAGGCTGGCTCTGGCGACGTTGGTGAGCTTGAGTTCGCCTTTCTTCGAGGTACCCGACGCTTTGCTACCTTCAGCGATATTTTGCACGCCGGAGCGAGCCGCCTGCACCATCTGGTCGTGCGTGCGGCTTCTCTTTTCGACGAACCGGTCACAAAAGCGCACGGTGACGTCGTAAACAAGCTGCGCGAGCTGGAAGCTTTTCAGGTTTCGGTAGCCACCATGCTTCGGAATAAGGGGTTCCGGGGCCATGGGTGTGGAGTTTGTTGTTCTTGTGAAAAGTGGACGCTGTGGACTGAGTGGACTTTGTGGACGAAGAATGAAGAACGATTCTTCGCAGTTTTTGTCCACAGCCTCCACTACGTCCACCAAGTCCACTACTGCCTCGTCCTCATAACCCGCGATTTGTCGAAGCCCTGCGCTTTCACCTCTTCAAGGAGCTTTTGGTAGAGCGCGTCGTCGATGTGCGGGGTTCTGGCTAAAATCCAGAAGTAGTCGCGGCTGGAAGCTGTGACCATTGCCCACGAGTAGTTTTCGTGGTCGAGGGCGAAGACGGTGTAGGGGCCGTAGAAGGGGCCGAAAAACGACACCTTCAGCGCGCCGACGGTTGGGCTTCCGGCGAATTTGGCTTTGCCTTTGGCGGTTCTCCATTTTTTCTTTTCCGGATCGTAGCCCTTGTTGAGCACCTGCACCTTGCCGTCGTCGCGAAGGGTATAAGTGGCCGTGACATTATGGGTGCTGCGCTGGAACCAGTTGTCGATTCTGGCGATTTCGTACCAGGTGCCGAGATAACGGTCGAGCTTGAAGTTATCGACCGCCACGATCCCCTCCGGCGCACTACCGCACCCGGCAAGCGCGGCTATCCACAAGAGCAAAGGCAAAAAGAGTTTTTTCATCGGTTTTCTCCCGTTTTTTCAGAAAAAAAATTCAATTCTTACATTCCCGTTATTTTTTCTTACCCAGCTCGTTCCGGCACACTTCGCCGGGGTATTCGAGTTCTACGGTGGAGTGATAAATGCCGTAGCGGGCGACGAGATCGCGAATTTCCTCTTTGATGCTCGCGTACTCAGCGGGGTTGACGTTGCAGTCGATTTCGAGGTGGGCGGTGAAAACGGTGCGCTCTCCGTCGAGCGACCAGAGGTGCGCATGGTGCACGCCCGTGACGTGCTCGGTCTGCTGAATGTCAGCGACAACCTTGTCGAGACTGAGTTCGTTTGGCACGGCTTGCAGGAAGACCGGCACCATCGCGCGGAGGTTTTTCACCACGCCGGTGAGGATGTAGAGCGTAATGACGATGGCGAGCAGCGGGTCGAGAATCGGCAAGTTGACGAACAGCAGCACAACCGAGACCACGAGCACCGCAAGCCAGCCAAGCACGTCTTCGAGCAAGTGCAGCGCGATAACGCGAGCGTTCATGCCCGTCTGGCCCTTGAGACGCAGCATGGCCAGGGAGTTGACGCCGACGCCCACAAGCGCGAGCACAACCATCCCCTGCGCATCGGGAAGCTCCGGATGGATCAGACGAGGCAGTGCTTCGATAAGCACCACGAAGGAGCTGACAAGCATCATCAGGGCGCTGAGCAATGCGCCGAAGATCGAGAAGCGCTGGTAGCCGTAGGAGTAGCGCTTGTCGCCCGTCCGCCCGGCGAGCCGCTCAAAGTACCACGCCTGACCGAGCGCGATGGAATCACCGAAATCGTGCACGGCATTAGCCAGAATCGCCGTGCTGTTGGTCAGCACACCGCCAATCGCTTCGAGAATCGTGAACCCGAAGTTCAGAAAAAAAGCGGTCTGGATGCTGCCGGCCACGTGGTAGTGATGCCCGGCGTGACCGTGTTGATGGTCATGCTCGTGGCCGTGGTCGTGACTATGGTCGTGATCGTGCTCGCTCATGCTGAAACAACAACCAAACCGGCGCAGGGAATTCCCGGCTTTACCAGTGTCAAGTCAATACCAAACAGTCTGGTGTATTCCCCGTCATTGCGAGGAGCATAGCGACGCGGCAATCCATGCTGAAGCAGCGAAATCAACAAAAGATGGATCGCCACGTCCCGACAAGTCGGGACTCGCGATGACGAATATCCGTCATTTTTTTCTTGACACGCCACCAGACCGATCAGTCCGTTCAGTCGAACACGACCGTCTTGCGTCCGTTGATGAGAATGCGGTGGTCGCAGTGCAGCCGCAGGGCGCGGGCCAGCACGAGGCGTTCGAGGTCACGCCCCTTGCGCACCAGGTCGTCGAGCGTGTCGCGGTGCGTGATGCGGATGATGTCCTGCTCGATGATCGGCCCCTCGTCGAGCTCGTCGGTGACGTAGTGGCTGGTCGCGCCGATGAGCTTCACGCCGCGCCGGTAGGCCTGGCGGTACGGATTGCCGCCGACAAAGGCCGGGAGGAACGAGTGGTGGATATTGATGATGCGCCCCGCCCAGCGCCCGGTGAACTCCGGCGAGAGCACCTGCATGTACCGCGCCAGCACGATGGTGTCGATGCCATGCTCGTCGCACAAGGCCATCTGCCGCAGCTCGGCGGCGGCCTTCGTCTCCGGCGTCACCGGAATGACGTGGAACGGAATGCCCTGCTCTTCGGCGAGCGGCGCGAGGTCGGGATGGTTGGAGATGACGAGCGGAATGTCGATGTCGAACTCGCCGAGGCTGTGCCGCCAGAGAATTTCGCGCAGGCAGTGGTCGTACTTCGAGACGAAAACCGCCATCCGGTTGCGCGTTCCCGAAAACCGGATCGTCCAGTTCGCCCGGAATTCGCGGGCCAGCGGCGCGAAGGCCGATTCGAGATCATCGGCGGGAATCGAAAAATTATCGATACTCCACGAGACTCGGAGAAAGAACTGGTGCTCATCCACATCGACGTGCTCGTTGAGGTCGAGAATGTTGCCGCCGCGCTCGTAGATGAAGTTGGCGATCCGCGCTACAAGCCCCACGCGGTCGGGGCAGGAGAGCAAAAGCACGGCTTTGGAGGGGTCAGCAGAAGTGGTCATGGAAGCGAACAATTGAAACGTGAGAGCGATGTGGACGAAACACCAGCATATTAATGGTCCAGCCAGCTTATTGGTTTCAACGCAGTAGTATCGATCACAAAGTCGCCAAAAAAAGAGCGGAAAGGCAACAAGATTGCCTTTCCGCTCTTTCTGACTCAGAGGGATTTTGTCCCAAATGTCCGTCGAATCACACGGCGAACACCTCGTAATCAGACTGCACCGGATCAAGCACGCCAATCAGATCTAAAGGTTCCATGTCAGCTGAGGTAGCGCTTCCGGTGGCACCAAGGAACTCTGCCGAAGTGGTGAGAATGTTCTCCAGCTCTTCGAGCGTCCAGTTCGAGGCGAAATCCGACTTCGCCGAGAGCAACAGCGCCGCTGCGCCCGCGACATAGGGCGTGGCCATCGAGGTTCCACTCGCCGAGGCGTAATTGCCATTAAGGTAAGTGCTGTAGATGCTAACGCCGGGTGCAACGACAAAGTCGTAGGGAGAGGTGTCACCAGCGTCGTTGCTGAATGAGGCTACGGTGTTGGTGTTATCGACCGCGCCGACCGCAATTCCGCCGATGGTCTGCGCCAGGATTGCCGGGAAGGTCGGGGAGGTTTCATAGTCATTGCCTGACGCCATGCAAACGATAACGCCATGATCGAGGGCGTAAGATACGGCACTAACAATATCGCCGGAAGATGCACCAAAGGCGCCCAGCGACATATTGATCACATCTGCCCCATTATCGACGGCGTACCGAATACCATTGGCGACCACGTCCATGTAGCCGTTGCCCGATTCGTCTAGCACCTTGACCGCCATGATCGAGGCGTCGTAGGCAACGCCGGTCACTCCGCCGTTCATATTCATCCCGGCAATGATACCTGAGACATGAGTACCGTGTCCATGATCATCGATCGGATCCCCGTCATTGTTAATAAAGTCATAGCCGTGAACGTCATCGATGTAACCGTTACCATCATTATCGATGCCGTCACCGGCGATCTCCTCGGTGTTGGTCCAGATGTTTCCGGCAAGATCGCTGTGGTTGTACCACACGCCAGTATCGATCACCGCCACGACAATGCCTTCGCCGGTGTATCCGGCCTGCCAGGCATCAGGAGCCTGGATATCGTTCAACCCCCAGTCCCATGGACCATAGCCGTCACCATAGAGAGGTGCATCGAGAATTTCATGCCCAACGGCGGCTTCCAGCATGGCGTCGATGTCGAGCAGACCACGCCCAGAGACCGGATCCCACAAATCAGGTTCAGGAGCAGCTGCGGTCGTGAAGTCATAGTCGGTCGTGCCGGCATAGCCGTTGCCCGCAAGATCGGTCACCGCACCGGAACCGATGGTTACGTAGTACTGGGTTTCATAGGAAAGATCGGCGGTCGGATTGATGGTCAGTGTGTTGCCTGAGAAGGTCAGGTTGCTGCTGCTCGAAACATCGTAGCTTGCGATGATCGGACCTGTTGCAGAACCCTCGCGAATCGCTATGATGCCACTTCCGGCCTGAATCGCTTCGTTGAACGTCAACACGATGTCTGTGCCGGGAGCAACATCAGTGCTGTCATCACTTGGGCTGAAGCTATTAACCAATGGCGCTTCCGTATCAGGAGCAGCTGCGGTCGTGAAGTCATAGTCGGTCGTGCCGGCATAGCCGTTGCCCGCAAGATCGGTCACCGCACCGGAACCGATGGTTACGTAGTACTGGGTTTCATAGGAAAGATCGGCGGTCGGATTGATGGTCAGTGTGTTGCCTGAGAAGGTCAGGTTGCTGCTGCTCGAAACATCGTAGCTTGCGATGATCGGACCTGTTGCAGAACCCTCGCGAATCGCTATGATGCCACTTCCGGCCTGAATCGCTTCGTTGAACGTCAACACGATGTCTGTGCCGGGAGCAACATCAGTGCTGTCATCACTTGGGCTGAAGCTATTAACCAATGGCGCTTCCGTATCTCCACCCTCACCAGTTGTAAAATCATAAGTCCTGGTGCCAATGTACCGGTTCCCTGCCAGATCGACAACGCGTCCCCAGTTAAGCACCACATAATAGTGAGTGTCAGCCTCAAGGTCGCTGGTCGGATTGATGGTCAGCGTGTTACCAGAGAAGGTCAGGTTACTGCTGCTTAACACATTGTAGCTTTCAACCACCGCTCCCATTGCAGAACCCTCGCGGATTTCAATGGAACCTCGGCCAGCCTGAATGTCTTCGCTGAAGGTCAGTGTAATGTCGGCACCGACCTCAACGTCGGAGCTGCCATCGGAGGGATCGAAACTGATAACTGTAGGAGGCGTTCTGTCGCGTCCCCAGAACGACCAGAATGACCAAGCCGCTGATATATCTCCTCCATCAGAAGCATAAAAAGAATCACCCCAAGCACTATAAATTGGCATCCCTTCGTTTTGCATGGATTCGTCACCCGTAGAGACAGCAGTGCTTTTTCCAGCACTGCTCATTTCGTTGGCATCAGCGTCCAACGCCTTCTTCATCAAGATTTCATCACTCATGTTGGCTGTGAAATTATATGTTTTTTGAATATTGCAGCAACACAAAACAAACAAAATATATATAAAATAATTTCTGTCTTAATAAGACATATATATATCATTTCTAAGTTAAAAAAAAGAAAAATGCACACCATTAACACGCACATAGCCAGGCACACGACCCCCATTCAAATTAAAAATCCTAATCCTTGCATAGTCAAGACCATACTGTGACATCCTGACATGAAGACTCATAGAAAAATGGTTATTTTTATGGCCGACGACATGCTGACCGGCATGATGAAGCGATTAAGGCTGGCAGAAATAGCGCTACCTCATTCCGTCAGCACTTTGAAATAAAAATCGCCTCTGGTCAATGGAGCAAAACGCAGAGCAACATGATTGATGAAAGAAATCAGAAACAACACCTGCTCCTTGCGGCAGTCCTGCTGTTCTGTGCCGTCTCCTTTTTTCTGCTCGACCAGTCTCTGACGCTGTTTTTTCATCAGCTTGACACCGGAGCCTGGCATACAACCTGGAAAGCCGTCACCAAAGCCGGGCAGTCGGAATGGTATCTTATCGGAGGTCTCGCGCTGTTTGCATGGTACCGAAAGCGAAACCGGCAGCTTTCGATAAAAGGACTGTTCCTGTTCACCACAGTGGCTGTTTCGGGGCTGAGTGCCGATTTGCTCAAATTCATCTTCGGTAGAGCCCGGCCAAAACTGTTGCTGCATGACGGCATCTACGGATTCGAGCCGTTCCAGCATATGTTCGATCATGCGTGGCAATCGTTTCCATCCGGGCATTCAGCTACGGCCCTGAGCGCTGCCCTGAGCCTGTCGCTGCTGCTTCCAAGATTCAGACCCGTGTTCATTATTGTCGCCTTTATCATTGCGGCAAGCCGCGTGGTGCTCTGCCAGCACTACCTGAGCGACATCGTGGCCGGTTCAGCGCTCGGCATCGTAACGGTCGTGCTGCTCCAGCAACGCTTTTTCCCGGCCAATTCCGGGGAAAAACCCACTCACCGGCCACAACGATGTTCAATGAAACTTCCCGACGATTCGCCATGAAACCAGAGTCAAAAACACTGAACAGGAACCTGCTGCTAGCTGGTCTCGGTCTTATCGTTTTCCTGTGCTTTTTTGCAGGCATCGGCTCCGGGCCTCTGTTCGACGTGGATGAAGGTGCGTTCAGCGAGGCGACACGGGAAATGCTGGTGTCGAAGAATTACCTGACCACCTACCTGAACGGCGCACTGCGGTTCGACAAGCCAATTCTGATCTACTGGTTGCAGTTGCTCTCGGTCAAATCGTTCGGCATCAACGAGTTCGCGTTCCGACTGCCATCCGCAATTTCAGCAGCGTTCTGGGCATTGACGATCTTCCTCTTCGTTCGCCGCGAGCGTAACGAAACCGAGGCTGTATGGGCGACGGCGCTCATGGCGCTGGCGATCCAGGTGAGCATCATCGCCAAGGCAGCCATCGCCGATGCGCTGCTCAACCTCTGTCTTGCCGTGACGCTGCTCAGCATCTACCGCTACTGGCGACACGGCAAGCGTTCGGCAATCTACCTCGCCTTCGCAGCGATGGGATTCGGCGTGCTCGACAAAGGACCGGTAGCGATCCTCATTCCCGTCGTGGTTTCGTTCCTGTTCTTCGCGGTGCAGAAGGAATTAAAACGGTGGTTTCGGCTTGCTCTGAACCCGGCAGGCATTGCGCTGTTTCTCCTGATCGCGCTGCCGTGGTACGTGCTCGAATATCTGGATCAGGGACAGGCCTTCATCGATGGCTTTTTCATGAAACACAACGTCAGCCGCTTCAAGGGATCGATGGAGGGGCACTCCGGCACGTTGCTCTACTACTTGCCGGTGGTGCTGATCGGCCTCATGCCCTCGACGGGCATCCTCTTCCGGGCGTTCTCGAAACTTCGCTCGCGCCTGTCCGACCCGCTCTGGCAGTTCTGCCTGATCTGGTTCGCGTTCGTCTTTATCTTCTTCTCCCTGTCGGGCACCAAGCTGCCGCACTACATGATCTACGGCTACACGCCGCTCTTCATCCTGCTCGGCATCGAACTGGCCGAGGTTGACCGCACGTGGCTGCTCGCGCTCTGGCCAGCGGCTCTGCTGCTGATCTTTGCCGCCCTGCCACTGATGTTGCCGCAGGTGCTACCGTCGATTGAAAGCCGTTTCGTGCAAGCACAGCTTCAGGGGCTGCTGGCCGAGATGGCGGCCAACCACTTCTCGCTGCTGATGATCGCCGCAGCCGCGTCTTGCCTGCTGCTGCAATTTGTACCGCAGCTCATCCCGCCAGTGCGCTTCATCATCGGCGGAGCGATGATGACCCTATCGTTCAACTTCATCGCCATGCCAATGGCCGCCAGCGTGATGCAGCAGCCGGTCAAGGAGGCCGCACTGCTGGCCCGTGAGGAGGGGCTCAAAATCGTGATGTGGAAAGTCTATTACCCCTCTTTTTTAGTATATTCGGGTTCTTTTGCCGAACGGCGCGAACCCCGGCCAGGCGACGTGGTGCTGACCAGCATCGATCGTCTTGACAAGCTTGGCCCGGTTGAACAGCTTTACGGCAAACATGGAATCGTCCTTGTCAGAATGCCCGATCAAACGGATACCCGATGAAACTCTCCGTCGTCATACCGCTCATGAACGAAGCCGAAAGCATCAAGCCGCTCTTCGATGCACTCGCTTCAGCTCTCGGCGGTATCGAACATGAAATCATCCTGGTCGATGATGGTTCGACCGACTCGACAGTGGCCGAAATCGAACGGTACGCCCCGTCGAACGCCCGATGCGTTGTGCTGAACAAGAATTACGGACAGACCGCTGCGATGTCGGCGGGCATCAACGAAGCCAAAGGCGAACTGATCGCCACGATGGACGGGGATTTGCAGAACGATCCGGCGGACATTCCGATGATGATCGAGCGTCTCGAATCGAGGGGACTCGACGTGGTGGCAGGACGGCGCGCCGGACGGAAGGACGGCATGGTGCTGCGCAAGATTCCAAGCAAGATCGCCAACGCGATGATCCGGAACATGACCAACGTCCACATCCGCGATTACGGCTGTACGCTGAAGCTCTTCAAGCGCGATGTTGCCCGAAACCTCGGACTGTACGGTGAGCTGCACCGCTTCATTCCGGTGCTCGTGCAATTGTATGGCGCGAAGATGGAAGAGGTTGACGTACGGCACCACGCCCGCCAGTTCGGCAAATCGAAGTACGGTATCGGCAGAACCCTGAAGGTGCTCAGCGACCTCTTCTTCATGGTCTTTTTCCAGAAATACGCCCACAAGCCGATGCATCTGTTCGGCACACTCGGGTTCATCACCCTGTTCCTCGGCATCGGCATCGATCTGTACCTGGTCGCCCTGAAGATTCTCGGCAACGACATCGGCGGACGCCCGCTGTTGACCCTCGGGGTCATCATGACCTTCATCGGCATTCAGCTCATCACTACGGGCTTCATCGCCGAATTCATCATGCGCACCTACTACGAGTCGCAGAACAAGAAACCCTATATCATCCGCCAGATCGTTGACAAAAGCAAGTAGCTCCATCAAAAGCAAGGTGTTCAAGACGGTGGTGCAGATCGTGTTCACCGTCGGCGCGCTTGCCATCGTGCTCACCAAGACCGACCTCGATCAGCTCTGGTCGATCATCAGCAACGCAAATCCAGCTTACCTGCTCGGCGCGATTCTATTTTTCAACATCTCCAAGGTCGTGAACGCCTTTAGGCTGAACCGCTATTTCACGGCAATAGGCCTGCGCCTGTCGGGCTGGTATAACCTGAAGCTTTACTACCTCGGCATGTTTTACAACCTGTTCCTGCCGGGCGGTATCGGGGGAGACGGGTACAAAATCTACGTGCTGAAAAAGCACCACGGCCTGAAGGTAGTCAACATTTTCAGTGCGGTGTTCTGGGACAGGGTCAGCGGCATCTTTGCGCTGATCTTCCTCTCGGCGGCGCTGATTCTCCCCAGCTCTTTTGCAGCACTTCACCCCGATGAAATGCAGTGGCTCTGGCTGATTGCCGGGATTACCTATCCCCTGTCACTGCTGTTGACCTGGCTGTTTCAGCGACAGTTCATGTCGGTGTTTTTCATCACGTCAGTCGAGTCGCTGGTCATTCAGATAACCCAGGTCATCTCGGCGTGGTTCATCCTCATGGCCCTGTCGGCGACAACTCACCAGATCGACTACCTGGCCATCTTCCTGATTTCAAGCGTCGCCACCATTCTGCCCATCACCATCGGCGGAGCGGGCGCGCGCGAAGTAACCTTTTACTACGCGCTCAACCATCTTGCGCTCGACGTCAATACCGGCATCGCCCTGTCGCTGGTCTTCTTCGGGATTTCAGCCATCTCGTCACTGCCGGGAATCCTGGCCAAGATGCGCCACGAACCCGGCCACTCGCTGGCATCGGTCGAGGAGGATGAAGGGGAAAAGAGTTGAATACGATTTGACTTGGCTGAGAGCAGTCGACGTTCAGTCAGCCTTGCTCGCTGAACGCTATGTCCTTCAGGCGTAACTGCACGTACTTTCTGCCGTTCCACTGCTTTTTTTCCGGGATGCACACCAGCTGGAACGGCGCAACGTTGCCAATACGCTCCAGCTCCTTGTAGATATCCGGGCGGTCGAAGCCAATAACCTCGAACCTGGAGCTGCGCTCTCCCTGAACCATGAATTTGACGTGACGCTCGCGGAGGAGCTTCGGCTTGCCAACCAGCTTGCAGGGCGCGGTAACGAACAGCGGCTCGCGGTTGGCGAATCCGAAGGGTGAAAACTGTTCGAGCACGTTGAGAAAGTTCGGGGTGATTTCGTCAAGCGACAGTTCGGCGTCGATCAACAGCTCCTTCTGGCGCTTTTCAACCGGCAGCATCTCCCGGCAAACCTCGTCAAAGCGCGTTCTGAAGGCGGCCAACCGGTCGGGTCTGAGGGTAAAGCCGGCTGCCTGGTGGTGCCCGCCAAACTGCTCAAGATGCTCCCGACAGTGCTGAAGCACCTCGTGAATGTTGACATTATCGACGCTTCTTACCGAGCCCTTGATCAGCCCGTTCGCCCCGCCCATCACCGCGGTTGGCAGAAGGTGCTTGTCGAGCAGCTTTGAGGCAACAATACCAAGCACGCCGAGATGCCACTCTTCGTCGTAAAGAACAATGGATGAGCAGTAGCTGGCGCAATGGCTGGCGACCATCGTTTCAGCCTTGCCGGTAATGTCGGCGTCGATTTTGCGACGAGAGGCGTTCAGCTCTTCGAGGGCAGTCGCGCAACGATGCGCCTCTTCCGGCTCCCTTGCCAAAAGCCAGCGCATGGCGACCTCAACCGAGCCCATCCGGCCGGCAGCGTTGATGCGGGGAGCAATGCCGAAGGTGATGTTCATCATGCTGAAATCATCCGTCTTGACCTTCATGAATGCCAGCATCGCCTTCAGGCTCTCCCTCGGCGAGCGGCGCATCAGCTCAAGCCCTTCGCGCACATAGACGCGATTCTCGCCCTGCAGCGAAACCATGTCGGCCGCCGTGGCGATGGCCACCAGATCGAGGTACTGCTCCCAGCGGCTTCGAGACCACCCCTTCGTCTCAACGATCGCCTGCACAAGCTTGAGAGCCACACCGCAGCCGCAGAGTTCCCGGAACGGATAACCGCAGCCCTCGACCTTCGGATCGATAATGGCGTGCGCTGCCGGAAGCTCCTCTGCCTCGTGATGGTCGCAGACAATCACATCGATGCCTCTCGAAGCGCACTCCTGCACCTCATCGAGTGCCCGAATCCCGCAATCAACCGTGATGACGAGCGTCACCCCCTGCTCGACAGCGTAATCGAGACCAGCTTCTGAAAGGCCGTACCCCTCGCTGAACCGGTCGTTGATGTAGTGGCAAACCGTGGCCCCCATTTCATCGAGAAAGAGCGAAAGGAGGGCGGTTCCGGTGGTGCCATCCACATCGTAATCACCGTAAATCATGATCGACTCGCCATCCGCAACCGCCTTCAGCACGCGCGAGACGGCCAGCTTCATCTGGTTGAACAGAAACGGCGATGGAACCTCGTCGAGCGACGGGCGGAAGAACTCGCGCGCCTCCTCGAAGCTCGAAATACCGCGATTGCACAGGGCGGCTGCGATCGGTGTACTGACGTTGATCGATTCGGCAAGCCCTTGTACCAGGGTAGGTTCGGGATCGAGGCGGGTCCAGCGGTAGCGTTTCATGAATACGGTTTTGAGTCGGAAATGCGCATCGGTGAATGTACGGATATTTGGGTCGTCAGAAAAAAAGGCCCACAACAGTTGCGGAGCCTTGAGAGCCGTATCATTGCAAGAGCCTTGAAAATAGCATAAATTAGAAATTCGAGTGTATTTAATCATCTTTCCGGACAAGCAGCGCCAGCCTCGGCACTTGCAACGCCGGATTCCACGGCTTTTTCAGCCGTCATTCAATCATTCTGAACGATTTTGTGATGAACAAGCTCACCACCATCGAAAGCCATTTTCTTCAGCAACAGAAGCTCTATCCCGAAGTCAACAAAGAGGTTACCGACCTTTTGAACGACGTCGCCTTTGCAGCCAAGCTGGTGCGGCGTGAAGTCGTCCGCGCCGGACTTGCCGACATTCTCGGCCTTGCCGGTTCGACCAACGTGCAGGGCGAGGAGGTCAAAAAGCTCGACCTGTTCGCCAACGAACGGCTCATCAACGCCATCGGCCAGCACGGGCGCTTCGCCATCATGGGCTCCGAGGAGAACGAAGAGATCATCAAGCCGCCCAAGTTCGAGTCGGGCGACTACGTGCTGCTCTTCGACCCGCTCGATGGCTCTTCGAACATCGACGTGAACGTTAGCGTGGGCACCATCTTTTCGATCTACAAGCTCAAGAGCGACGATCCGTCGAAAGCGAGCCTCGAAGACTGCCTGCAGAAAGGCGCCGACCAGGTTGCGGCCGGATACGTCATCTACGGCTCATCGGTGATGATGGTCTACACCACCGGCCACGGCGTGCACGGCTTCACCTACGACCAGACCGTCGGCGAGTTCCTGCTCTCGCACGAGAACATCACCACCCCGGAGCGCGGCAAATACTACTCGGCCAACGAGGGATCGTGGAATGAGTTCCACGACGGCACGAAGCATTTTCTCGACTACCTCAAGGAGGAGGACAAGGCAACCGGACGGCCGTACAGCACGCGCTATATCGGCTCGTTCGTGGCGGACTTCCACCGCAACCTGCTGACCGGAGGCGTGTTCATCTACCCGGCCACGAAAAAGCACAAAAACGGCAAGCTGCGCCTGATGTACGAAGCCAACCCGATGGCCTTTATCTGCGAACAGGCTGGAGGCCGCGCCACCGACGGACACCGCCGGATTCTCGACATCGAGCCCACGGAGCTCCACCAGCGCACGCCGCTCTACATCGGCAGCACAAACGATGTTCTCATTGCCGAAGAGTTCGAGCAGGGGAAGCGATAAGCTGGAATGACATGAATAAAAAAGGCTCCGTCGGGAGCCTTTTTTTGTTGAATCTCACTCTTTGCCTTTCACCCGGTACTTCGAGAAATTCCGGCAAACATTGTCCGTCTTCGGCCTCTCCTTGTGGATTTTAATGATCAGATCGACCACCTCCGACGGCTCCATGACGTGGAAGATGGTGTACATATCGTGGCGCTCGAAGAGGTGGTGGGGCATGACTTCGGTTTCGAGCCAGAGCAGCAGGCTGGTCCAGATTTCTCCGAAGAGGATGATGGGCGTTTCGCAGAGATGCTGCACCTGCACGAGCTGCCAGGAGTAGAAAAGTTCGAGCAGCGTGCCGATGCCGCCGGGCGCGACGACCACCGCGTCGGACATGGACATGAAGGTGTCGAGCCGACCGCTGAACCGGTCGAACTCCTCCTTAATATCGAGATACGGATTCGGGCACTGCTCATGCGGCAGCTTGATGTTCAGCCCGATCGACTTGCCGCCATTCGACACGCTCTTTGACCCGGCATTCGCCGCCTGCATCAACCCCGGCCCGCCGCCGGTCACAATGTCGAACCCCTCGGCAGCCAGCCCCTTGGCGATTTCAAAAACATCCCGGTAAGCCTCGTCCCCCTCACTGATCCGGGCCGACCCGAAAATGGTTACACGATAATTCGGTTCCATGAAGTTTCTTATTCTCGTTTCAATTGATGCTGATAAAAAAGCCTTCTTCCAGTGGCATTAATAGCTATGTAATTTGTTAGCATTGCCACCTTGTTAGGAAGTTTCTTTAAGCTTCGATTCCCATAACTGTTTGACCATTTTTGCTGTGTAACTCAGATGCTGTTTCGTATGGTCATCGAGTTCAACAACAATGGATAAACCACCTCCAAAGGGCCCGGAGCCATAGCTTGCTTCTCCGTATGCGGTTGAATCAACGACAGTTTGTGTTGATGTTGTTACAATCCGCTCAGAACGATGTAATCTCATATGCTTATGTGCTTCAGCTACGTCACGAAGCAAAGCATAATCATCACTACGCCTTGCAAGTTCTGCACGGAATTCACCTGATTTTTTAGTGCTGTAGACACGACAATCGGTTTCATAAAACGAATTCCAGAAATGATCTGCCATATGATAAAGAGATACAACCGCATTCATTGCAAGCCGGAGGTCCGTCGGCTGGCTTAACCAAGCATCGTAGTTTGGAACGACATGAATGTCGAAAAACTGCTGAGCAAAATTTTCCATAATACCTCAAACTCGATTTAATCGAAACTTTTTCCGTGACACCTAAAGCATCCGCTCGAACTCATCCTCGTCAATCACCTTCACTCCCAGCTTCATCGCCTTCTCCAGCTTGCTCCCGGCTTCTTTGCCTGCGACGACGAGCGTTGTCTTTTTACTCACCGAGCTGACGATTCTGCCGCCGCGTTCCCGCACCATCTCTTCGGCTTGCTGGCGGACGTGGCGTTCCAGGCCGCCGGTGAAGATGACGGCCTGGCCTTCGAAGTTGTTGTTGACCAGCGCTTTTTCCTCTCCGGCCTGCATCGGCAGTCCGGCTTTGGCGAGCTTTTCGAGCATCGCTGCCACCCAGGGTTTGGCGAAGAAGTAGCGGATGCTTTCGGCAATGACGGGGCCGATGTCGGGCACGGCGGCGAGTTCCTCTTCGCCCATCTTGCGGAGGCGGTCGATGGAGGGGCAGGCGTGGGCCAGTTCGCGGGCCGTGGCTGCGCCGACGTGGCGGATGCCGAGGGCGAAGAGCAGGCGGGCGTAGCTCTGCTTTTTGCTCTTTTCGAGCGCGTCGAGCACGTTTTGCGCCGATTTGGCAGCCATGCGGTCGAGGCCAGCGAGCTGCTCCAGCGTGAGGCGGTAGAGGTCGCCCGCGTCGCTGACGAGGCCGCGCTCGACGAGCTGCGTCACGAGCGATTCGCCGAGGTTCTGAATGTCGAGGGCGTTGCGCGAGGCGAAGTGCAGAATGCGGCCTCGCTTCTGCGCGGGGCACCCCTCCTCGTTGGGGCAGTACCAGCTTACCTCGCCTTCGGGTCGCTCCAGCTTCGTGCCGCAAACCGGGCACTCCGATGGCGCTTCGATCTCGGCGGTTTCTGCCGGGCGTTCGTCAAGCACGACGCTGACCACTTTCGGAATCACTTCGCCCGACTTTTCGATCATGACGTGATCGCCGATGCGCACGCCGAGCCGTTCGATTTCATCGAAGTTGTGCAGCGTCGAACGCGACACGGTCGATCCGGCGAGTTTGGTCGGCTTGAGCTCGGCCACCGGCGTGATAGTGCCGAGCCGCCCGACCTGGAACACCACGCCTTGCAGCACGGTTTTGGCCTGCTGCGCCGGGTACTTGTAGGCGATCGCCCAGCGCGGACTTTTGGCGGTCGCGCCGAGCCGATCCCACAGGCCGACCTCGTTGAGCTTGAGCACCACGCCGTCGGTTTCGTAGGGCAGCGTCCAGCGCTTCTCCGACCACTCACCGATGAAGTTGGCAATCTCGTCCATCCCCTTGCAGAGCCGGGCCGCCGCGCCAGTCATGAAGCCCATGCTTTTGAGCTGCTCCAACCTTTTCAGATGCGTGGGCGCTTCGCCGTCGTGCCCCTTGAGGTAGTAGGCCACGAACGACATCCTGCGCCGCGCGACCTCCGCCGAGTCCTGCAACTTGAGCGTTCCAGCGGTGGCGTTGCGCGGGTTGGCGAAGCGCTCCTCCTCCGGGCGCTCCTCGTTGAGCCGCTCGAAATCCTCCTTGCGCATGTAAACCTCGCCGCGCACCTCGACTTCGCCGTTGACGACCGCGTCGAACAGCGATCCGCCAGCAGATTGAAGCCGGAGCGGAATCGACGGAATCGTCCGGAGATTGGCCGTGATCTCGTCGCCCTGCCGACCGTCGCCGCGCGTGGAGCTGCGGACGAGCAGTCCGTCGCGGTAGAGCAGGCTGATCGCCACGCCATCATACTTCAGCTCGGCGACGTATTCCGGCGTGCCACCCCCCTCGGCTGCCACCAGCTTTTCGACACGGGCGCAGAAGTCCGACACCTCGCCGATGGAGTAGGTATTCGAGAGGCTGAGCATCGGCTCGCGGTGGATAACCGTCGGAAACTCCTTGGTGATGCCGCCGCCGACGCGCTGCGACGGGCTGTCGGGGGTCACGAGTTCCGGGAACTCCGTTTCGAGCGCGATCAGCCGTTCGAGCAGCTTGTCGAACTCGAAGTCAGAAATCTCCGGTTTGGCTTCGAGATAGTAGAGACGGTTGTGGCGGTCGATCTCCGCGCGGAGCTTGCCGATTTCCTGCTGTGCTTTCGCTTTATCCATAGAAAAATTAAGCAACTAAAGGTATCAATGATTCGTTGAGCGAAAGCTCTTGTTGATGTCCGATACAGACTTGACAAATGATCGGCGACGGAGACTGGTCATCACGAAAGGCTGTGTCAATAGGTTATCCGAAGCGTTGTTTTGTAAAAACCATTCTCTTTTTTCTCTGTCATTCTGAGTCCGACACAGTCGGGCGAAGAATCCAGAAAAGTCACGTAAAGTATTTCATATCAGTCAATTATTGTACTGGTCGAAAAAGAACTGGATTCTTCGTCGGCAAGCCTCCTCAGAATGACAGAAAAAACCAAGCTGAAGAGGGCAACCGCAAGGGATTGCCCCTACAATCGAGAATGAAAAATTCAAAACCATCGGCCCTATTTCGATGACTGGTTCATCGCCCATCCGGCAAGGTTTTTCACGAAGCCGACCGATCCGCCGACGCCGAGCTTGTCCCACGTTGCCTTGAGGATTTTCGGGTAGCGCCACGCCACTTTCAGCATCACCGTCACCAGCTCGTCCACCTTCATCTCGTCGCGGAACATCGCCTGCCGGTAGTGCTGCGGAAGCTCGTCGAGCACGATCATCACCTCGTTCATCATCTCATTAACGAAGTTCGGGTCGTCGGTGTCGGGGTTGTCGCACATGTACTTCATGAGGTTGGCCATCGCGGCCACGTTCGGCTCGTAGGCGCTGATGGCGAGCAGATCCGACTGGCCGAGCCGCTCTTCGCGCATCGCCTTGTCGAGGCCGGAGGTCATGCGCCCAAGGTTGCGCACCAGCGAGCCGAAGCCGCAAAAGGTGAGCGACGAAGCGAGCGTGGCCGCATCGCCGAGCAGCACGATGCGCTCGTCCGAAACCACCCGCGTACACCCCGCGCCATCATGCGACCACGCCGGTATAATGCCGAATACGGGACGGTGAATGGTGAAGTTCGGCCCCGGCTTTTTGTACTCCGGCAGCTTGCGGAAGTAGGCCTCAAAGAGCGCGAGCAGCGACTTGTCGTTGCGGGAATCGACTTTGTCGTAAAAAAAGAGGTAGGTGATGTACTCGTCGTCTTTGGCCGGGAATCCCTCCCAGATGAGCTGGCGTCCGCGCCCATTCGAGCGTTCGGCCGGTTCGGTGCTGGCGAGGATTTCGCCAACTTCGAAATCGACCCCTTCGAACCCGCTGGCGATGGTGCCGACCGTCGGGCAGACGTGAGTCTGTGGGCGACCGTGATTGAGCTGCATCGCCACCGGCGAGAGGATGCCCATCGCATCGACCAGCACCTTCGTCCGGAAGTAGATCGTCTTGCCGGATGCGTCCTCGGCCTGCACGACGAGGTGACTCGGGAAGCGGTAGCAGCAGACGAAGGTGGTGCGGCCCAGCACTTGCGAGCCTGGGCGCTCCAGCAGCTTGTCGCGCGCCATGCTGAGCAGCTTGTCGGCATCGACTGCGCAGTCGAGCACCTCGTCCATGTAAAGCCGCTTCTGTCGTGGAGGCGGAACGTGGAACTCGACCCAACCGGTTTTGTAGCGCCGCACGATGGTCGAGTCCAGCTCATCGGTCGTGAACACTCCGGTGTCGGCGAGCCGAAGCAGCTCCGGGCGCGAGATGTTCCAGTCGCGCGTGGTGCGCCCCGGCGCGGCGCGATCGATCACCAGCACCTTGCGGTCGTACTGCTTCGACATCACCGCCGCGTGCAAGAGGCCCAGTGTGCCGCCCGCGTAGAGGATGTCGAACTCCCCCTCGATGTTCACCCCGGCAGGCAGCCGAGTGCCCTCCTTGATCACCTCCGGCACCGGCAGGTCGAGACTTTCCCAGTAGCGGTCGAGGGTGAGAATCGCGCGAAGCTGCTGTTCACCGTTCGGCAGAGCGCTCAGATTTTTATAGACAAGCGGATGAGTGTTCCTGATCTGTTCGAGCATGGGTGTGCGGAGTATTGGTGGTTTCAGGATGCGGTATCAGGGACAGATTCACGCCGAAGCCGAGCGCCGGGAACCGTTGGTGTCGCTTTCGATTTTGCCGTCAACAAGGTGAATGCGGCGGCCCGCGCGGTTAGCAAAATCCTCGTCGTGCGTGACGACGATGACGGTCTGGTTCAGCTCGCGGTTCAGGCGGTCGAACAGCTCATAGACGTTGTTGGCCGAGCGCGAATCGAGGTTGCCGGTCGGCTCGTCGCCGAGCAGCACCTTCGGCTCGTTAGCCAGCGCCCGAGCGATAGCGACACGCTGCTGCTGGCCGCCGGAGAGCTGGCTGGGCTTATTGGTGTATTTGTTTTCGAGACCCACCATGTCGAGCAGGTGTTTGGCCCGGTCTCGAATCTCCTTCTTGCTGAACCTGCGCTGAATCAGCATCGGCATCATCACATTTTCAAGCGAATTGAACTCAGGAAGCAAGAAGTGGAACTGGTAGATGAAACCGATCTTTTCGTTGCGGATGACGGTCATCTCGGCCTCGCTGATAGCGGTAATTTCCTGCCCGTCGAGCCACACCTCGCCAAAGGTCGGCTTGTCGAGCCCGCCCATGATGTAGAGTAACGTCGATTTGCCCGAACCAGACGGCCCGGTAATAGCTACAAACTCGCCCTCGTTGATGTCGAGCGAAAGATTGGGAATAATCGTCTGACGAATATCCTTCGACAGCTCGAGTTCCCTGCGAATACCTTTAAGTCTGAGAATCTTTTCGGCCATCGAGCGGGAGTTTGTTCATCGTTTACTGGTGTCCGGACGTAGCTCTCCGGTCCTTAAGTATAAGAAAAAACTCGCATTGGATGATGAGTGGTTATGCGCTTCAGCCCTGAGCAAGCTCCTCATCGAAAAACTGCCGAAAGCGCGCAGCGATTTCGTCCCGCACCCGCCGAAATACTGCCAGCACCTCCTGCTCGGAGCCGGTCGCCTCCGCCGGGTCATCGAAACCGAGATGAAGCCTCTGCCCCACCTTACCGGTAAAGATCGGGCAGGTCTCTTTGGCGTTGTCACACACCGTGATGACGTAATCGAACGGACGGTCGAGGAACGCGTTCAGACTTTTGGGGCGATGCGATGACAGGTCGATCCCCACCTCTTTCATGACCTGTACGGCAAGCGGATGCACCACACCTGAAGGACGAGTGCCCGCCGAATTAACTTCAAGGGCAGGATCGTAAGCCTTCAGAAACCCCTCAGCCATCTGGCTGCGGCACGAGTTGCCGGTGCAGAGAATCAGGATGGATTGATTGGACATGGGATGAATAGGTATGGGATTGTTTCAAACAAAAGGAACAAAAAGCCGTCGTCAGATTTTATCGAAATCGCAGAACCCAATCTTACATTCATGTTGCCCCGGTTTTCAAACCGGGGTCTATCCGCACGAGAAAATCCGGGCTTCAGCCCAATATCTTTATCGAAATCGGGGAAGGGCAAACACACAGGTTCGCCCCTACAAATCCAAGAGAACCGACGAAATCGCTCGATTCCGATTCCGATTCCGATTCCGATTCCGATTCCGATTCCGATTCCGACAGGAGAAGATGGGCAATTCCGTCAACTATCAACTGTCAGTTATCAACTTTATAACACCAGATTAAACAGATACCCCACCGCAAGGATTCCCACCGCGACGACTCCGGCGAAGACCGCAATGAGCGTCGGACGAAGCACCTTGCGCAGGATGAGCATCTCGGGAGCGGAGAGCGCGATGACGCTCATCATGAAGGCCATCACCGTGCCGAGCGCTGCGCCTTTGCCGATCAGCGCTTCGACCACCGGGATGATGCCCGCGGCGTTGGAGTACATCGGCACGCCGAGCAGCACTGCCGCCGGGACGCTCCACCAGGCGCTCTCGCCCATTAGTGATGCCATGAAATCCTGCGGCACATAGCCGTGAATGCCCGCACCCAGCGCCACACCAGCCACGATGTATAGCCACACGCGCCCGACGATTTCGCGCACGTGCCGCAGCCCCTCCTCGAAGCGCTTCGGCCAGGTGAGTTCACCCTGCTCGAACGAGTCATCCACCGCGCTGTTCTGGAGCTTGCGCACCCACTCTTCGAGATGGCGCTCCATACCGAGCCGTCCGATCACCATTCCGGCGGAAATCGCCACCAGCAAGCCCATCGCCATGTAAAGCAACGCCACCTGCCAGCCGAAGAGGCCGAAGAGCAGCCCGAGCGCGATCTCGTTGACCATCGGTGCGGAGATGAGGAACGAAAACGTAACTCCCAGCGGCACACCCGCCTGCAAAAAGCCGATGAACAGCGGCACCGCCGAGCAGGAGCAAAAGGGCGTCACGATGCCGAGCAGAGCGGCCATTGCGTTGCCCACGCCGAGACGCCGTCCCGAGAGCAGCGCCCGTGTCCGCTCCGGGGAGACAAAGGTGTGCACCACCCCCATCGCGAACACCACCGCAAACAGCAGCATCAGCACCTTCGGGACTTCATAGATAAAAAAATGCAGCGCCTCACCGAACGCCGAGCTGCGGCTCAGCCCGAAAGCGCCGATCAGCAGCTCGGCGCCCGATTCAAGATTGAGGTACAGCGGAACCCAGAGCACGGCGGCTGCAACGACCCCGGCAATCCACACCGGAGTCGAAGCACGCAAACTGCCCGCACTATTCTGACCAGCGTTGCTCATCGGATCAGGAGCAGCAGCTTCCGCCCTGACCACCGCAGCAGCCCGAAGACTTCGGAGCCGTAGTGAGCATCACGCGCAGTTCATCGTTCGACGGCACTTTGCCGGTGGATACCACCATGCCATCGACCACGAGGCCGGGCGTTGACATCACACCGTAAGAGACGATCTGCTCAATATCCTCGACCTTCTGAACATCTGCCTCGATGCCCTCGGACGCAATCACCGATTTGACCGCATCGGCAAGCTGGTTGCATTTGGCGCAACCCGTACCAAGAATTTTAACCTGTTTCATGATTCTGTTCCTCTTGATTTATGTTTATCGCAAATAAACGATTTATAAAAAAACAACTCAACGACAGCAACCGCCTTCGCCCTCAAAATCGAAAAACTCCCCGAACAACCCCTGAGCCTTCGCCCACCGCTCACGATCAATGCAGTACTTGACCTTTGGCGGATCGATTGCCCCCTGAATCAGCCCCGCCTCCTTGAGCGCCTTCAGATGCTGGGAGATGGTCGATTGCGCCATCGGAATCAGCCCGGTCAACTCGCCGGTAAAGCAACACGCCTGCCCCGCAAGCAGCTTCAGGATTCTGACCCGCACCGGATGAGCCAAAGCCTTGGCAACTGCGGCCAGCGCCTCCTCCTCTTCGGTGTAGCTCAACGGCGTCGATGTTCTCTGCATGATTCTGATGATTAGTTCATCGCAAATATACGATTGATCTTTCAAAGAGCAAAACTTGCCCAGAAAATCCGGCTGAGCACAGAAATCAATCTTACATTCAGGAGGGTTTTAACCCGACGGACACTCTAACCTCTGACATTCATGTGGCCCCGTCCCGAAAGCTTTCAAGCCGGGGTTAGCCATCGAATAATAAAATTCAGGACTTCAGCCCAATTCCGCTATCAAGCTATCTGCACTCTCAGTGCCCCCACCATGCGAACCAGACAAATCCGCTTTACTTTGCCTAATTTGACAAGAAATCGTTATTTCCTGTAAAACATAGCGAACGCGGCACTTACAACAATTTCGTATATTTTCAAAACCGGAAAAGCGTTTCGGTCTGGATTTATTAAGGAAAAAGAATATATTTACCTAAAATTATTAGGAAAACAACAAACTAAACCCAATGTACTACCCGATCCCCGACAGCGAAATCGATCAATTCATTGAAGAAGACGTTCCCTACGGTGACCTCACAACCACCCTGCTCGGCTTCGGACTGACGCCGGGCGAAATCACCTTCACGACTCGCGAGCGCACGGTGGTCTGCTGCACCGAAGAGGCGGGCAAGGTGCTCGCGAAGTGCGGAGCGACCGTCCTCGACTCCGTGCCTTCGGGAACAATCGTCGAACCCGGCACGCTGATTCTGAAAGCTGAAGGGCCCGCCGCTGCACTGCACGCCGCGTGGAAGGTGGCGCTGAACCTGCTCGAATACGCCTCGGGCATCGCGACGCGCACCGGCACCATCGTCGAACGCGCACGCGCGGCCAATCCGGGCGTGAATGTCGTCACGACCCGCAAATCCTTCCCCGGCACCAAGAAAATCGCCATCAAGTCCATCCTCGCAGGCGGCGCGTTTCCACACCGGCTCGGGCTGTCGGAGTCGATTCTGGTTTTCACGCAGCACACGGCGTTCCTCGGCGGTCTCGACGGATTCCTCGCGATGATCCCCGAGCTGCAACAGAAGACGCCCGAACAGAAAATCCTCGTCGAGGCCGACAGCGCCGAAGAGGCGCTCCGGATCGCCAAAGCCGGGGCCGATGTGGTACAGGTGGACAAGATGCCGGTGGATGAACTGACCACGCTGGTGCGCGAAATCCGCGCTGACTGCCCCGGCGTGGCGGTCTCAGCTGCAGGCGGCATCAACCCTGAGAACGCTGCCGCCTACGCCGCCACCGGCATCGACATCATCGTGATGTCATCGACCTATTTCGGCAAGCCATCGGACATCAAGGCAGTCATCGCCCCCAAATAATTAACGGACACCATGAAGCAACTCCTGAGCACTTTCGCCATCACGCTCTGCGCAATCTTACTGACCACCGGCGACGCCCTGGCCGGGCGGATCAACCTGTCGGCGGCGGCGAGCATGAAGGATGCGCTGAACGAAATCACCGCCACGTACGAGGCGGCCCATCCCGACACGACCTTCCGCAAAAACTATGCGGCCTCGGGAGCGCTGGCCGGACAGATCGAACAGGGCGCGCCCGCCGACTTGTACATTTCGGCCAACGTGAAGTGGATGGAGTACCTGAAAACAAAGCGGCTGGTTGACCTCTCCAGCGTTCGCACCTTCGCTTTCAACGAGCTGGTCTTCGCGGGTACGACTGCTAAAAAAGTTGACGAAATGAGCGACCTGCCGACGCTCAGCAAAATCGGCATCGGCAGCCCGAAAAGCGTGCCCGCCGGGGAGTACGCCATGCAGGCCATCGTGAAATCGGGACTGAAGCCGAAGCTCGCGGGCAAGCTCATCATGGCCAAGGATGTGCGTGAATGCCTGATGTACGCTGAACTCGGCGAGGTTGATGGCTCATTCGTCTATCGCACCGATGCGCTGCTCGCCCGCAAGGCGAAGATTCTGTTCGTCGTGCCCGGAGACCTCTATCCGCAGATCGCCTACCCGATGGCCCTGACGGTAACCGGCGCAAAGAAAACTAATGCAAAAAGCTTTTACGCCTGGCTGAAGGGCAATGAGGCTCAAACGATTTTGAAAAAGTACGGCTTCTCAGTGAAGTAAGCAGCAACGAGTGCAACGATGAACCTCACTCCGGACGACCTTACAGCCATCGCGCTGTCGATGAAAATCGCCGTCACCGCAACGGTGATTTCGTTGCCGTTCGGCTTCGCGACGGCGTGGCTGATGGTCTTCAAGCCGTTTCGGGGCAAGGTGCTGCTCGAAGTGCTGGTGAACCTGCCGCTCACCCTGCCGCCGGTGGTGATCGGCTACTTCCTCTTGCTCATGCTCGGGCGCAACGGCTGGATCGGCCAGGCGCTTGCCTCGGTCGGCATCGAGCTGGTTTTCACCTGGAAAGCTGCCGTCATCGCCTCGGCTACCGTAGGTTTTCCGCTGCTGGTGCGCTCCATTCGGCTCGGCATGGAGTCGATCGACCGCCAGCTCCTCGAAGCCTCCCGCAGCCTCGGCGCGCCGTGGTACGACACGCTCGCGACGGTCATTTTGCCGCTCTCGCTACGCGGCATGGTGGCCGGATCGTCGCTCATGTTTGCCCGCAGCCTGGGCGAATTCGGCGCGACCATCATCGTGGCGGGCAACATCCCCGGCCTCACCCAGACGATTCCGCTCGCCATCTACGACTACGCCAGTTCACCGGCGGGCACCTCGATGGCCCTGTCGCTCTGCCTGGTCTCGGTCGCGCTGTCGGTCTCGGTGCTTTTCGTGCATGAGGTGCTCGCCAAAAAGCTCGAACACGGAGGGTAAACGTGAAGCTCCGTATCGACATCGAAAAGCAGCAGGGCGACTTCTCGCTGAAGGTCAAGACCGAGCTTTCGGGCGAACGGGTGGGCATTTTCGGCGCATCGGGCAGCGGCAAATCGACACTGATCCACCTGATTTCCGGATTGACGAAGCCCGACGCAGGAAAGATTTATCTGGATGATGACTGCCTGTTCGACAGCCAGAAAGGGATCGACCTGTCGCCCGAAAAGCGGCGCATCGCGATCGTCTTTCAGCAAGCGACGCTCTTTCCGCACCTCAGCGTAAAGTCAAACCTGCTCTACGGTTACAAACGCTGCAAGCCATCCGAACGGCGCATCGGCCTCGACGCCGTCATGAAAGCGCTCAACCTTGAGCACCTCATCGAGCGCGGCGTGGGCAAGCTCTCCGGCGGTGAAAAGCAGCGCGTGGCGCTCGGGCGGGCGGTGCTGGCCAACCCGCGCCTGCTCGTCATGGACGAACCGCTCTCGGCGCTCGACGACTCGCTGCGCTACCAGATCATTCCGTACCTCAGAAGCGTCAGCGAAGAGTTCGGAATTCCGTGCCTCTTCATCTCGCACTCGCTCACCGAAATGCGCCTCATGACCGAGCAGGTAATGGTCATCAAACAGGGTCGGCTCGACCAGATCACGACGCCGAACAAACTCGCGCGAGCCAACATGGCGCTCAGCCCGCACGGCTACCTCAACCTCCTGCGCCTTTCAAACCCGACGATGCAGGGGTGGCTGCACCACTACCCCTGGGGCAACGGCGCGCTGATTATTTCCGATGGACGAAAGGAGGGCACATCGCTTTTCGAACTGTCATCGCGCGACATCATCCTCTTCAAAAACCACCCCGAAGCCATCAGCGCCCGCAACCTGCTTGAATGCGAAGTGATGGAACTCTTCGAAGCCCAGGGAAGAACCGGCGTGGTGCTCAACTCCGACGGCAAAACCCTCGTCGCCGAAATAGTCCGCTCCGCCGCCGAAGAGCTGGGGATCACCCCCGGCACGACGGTTTTTGCCGCGATTAAAGCCTCGGCGTTTCGGAGGTTGGGGTGAGAAGTAAATCCTCAATACAACAGCGAGATTCCTGATGATTCACCCGCACGACTTATCGTCGCATTCACCATCCGGCTCTTCGCCATCTTGTGTCGAAACACAGCAGTTCGGGCCCTGAATCCAGCGGCAGGTCGGATGGGCGAGCCAGGTTCCCACAACGGGAGCGGTCAGGTAAAGCCAAATTGACGACAGGTTGCCGGAAAGCAGCGCCGGGGCGAGCGAGCGGGCGGGGTTCATCGAGGCACCTGTGAGCGGGCCACCGATGAGTGCTTCGAGCGCGATGGTCCCGCCAACGGCCACGCCTGCCATAATGCCCTTCTCCATGTGACCTGTGGAAACGTTGAGGATGACGAACATCAGCACGAACGACAGAAGCACCTCGACAATAAAGGCACGAAGCAAATCCACACCAGGCAACGTTGCGCCAAGCGTGGCGCTCTCCGGAAAGAGAAAGCGCAGCGAGGCAGCTGCAACAAGCGCACCGATGATCTGGCTACCGATGTATCCCGGAGCATTTCGCAATTCCAGCCGCCCGGCGAACACGAAACCGAGCGTCACCGCGGGGTTGAGATGCGCGCCGGAAACGTTCCCGACCGAGTAGATCATGGCCATCACCACCAGCCCGAAAACGGTGGAAACCCCCAAATGCCCGAGCGCTCCCCCGAAACTCTCGTTGACCACAATCGCTCCGCACCCGGCAAACACCAGCGCGAAGGTTCCTATTGCTTCAGCGATGTAGCGATTATTTTTCATATGCTGACCTTAACTTGATTTTTTAAGGAGATTGTGTGAACATCAGCGATCAACCCGAGCTCTTTTGTCAAAGTAAGCAAACCTGTTCGCGCAGACTCGACTGACATTTATGTTACCGCTCAACCGCCCATTTTTCTAACAAGCCTCAAAGTTTTACTACTTTTTAACAAAAGAATGAGCGACACTATTCGCCTTCAGCAACCAACGCCACCCTTGCCATGAACATCAGCGCACGCAACATTTTCAAGGGAATTATCTCCTCGATTGCCAGAGGCGCGCTCAATGCTGAAGTGACCATCGCTCTTGCCAGCGGCGCTTCGATCGTCTCAACCGTCACGCTCGGCGCTGTCGAGCGACTCGGACTTACGGAGGGCATGAAAGCCAGCGCCATCGTCAAGGCAAGCACCATCATCCTCGGCACCGACCTGCACGATGCGAAGGTGAGCGCCCGGAACAGGCTCTGCGGAACCGTAGCCCACGTGATCGACGGGCCAGTCAGCTGCGAAGTTGCTCTTGAGATCGGCGGCGGCGACGTGCTGTCAGCAATCATCACGCACGGCAGTTCAAAAACTCTAGGCCTGGCCGAAGGAAACCACGCCTGCGCTATTTTCAAGGCTTCCAGCGTGATCATCGGCGTGGAGTGAACCACAAGTTCTACCTCGCCTGAGATCTTATCAATCTTTGACCTGCATGTCCGGTAAAGAGCTGTAGGGCATTTTTTTTTACTTTACAGAAGCAACCGATCGCCCAAACTCAACTTCACCACTATGGCCAACTCTGGGAAGAAAGTCTGTTTCATAACCGGCGGATCCGGAAAGCTCGGTGCGGAGATTGCTCTGGCTGTTGCCGGGCAAGGTTATTCGATCTTCTTTACCTGGCAGCAATCAGAGAAAAAGGCCAAAGAGACCCTCGAAAAAATCCGCTGGGTCAGCCCGGAGTCACAGATGGTGCGATGTGATGTCTCGAAAGTGGATGAAATCGAACAGGCTTTTGAAACGTTCAGCAGCCACTTTGACCGGCTTGATCTGCTCATCACAAGCGCCTCGAACTTCTACCGCACCAACCTCCTCGAAGTAAGCGAGCAGGACTGGGACAGCCTGATCGACACCAACCTGAAAGGCACCTTCTTCACCATGCAGGCCGCCGCCCGCATCATGACAAAGCAGCCGTTCGTCTCTCGCATCATCACCATGACCGACATTTCGGCCAACATGGTGTGGCGGAATTATGCCCCCTACACGGTCTCGAAGTCAGGCATCCAGCACCTGACGAGAATTTTTGCCCGTGAAACCGCTCCGAAAATTCTGGTCAACTCCATCGCGCCGGGCGCCATCTCCGCCTACCCCACCAGGGCAGAAGAGCCCGAAGCCAATCTGATCGAAAAGATTCCCTTGCAACGGTTCGGCGATCCGATGGAGATCGTCGGAGCGGTCCGCTTCCTGATGGAAAGCGAATACATCACCGGACAAGTTATCAACGTGGACGGCGGTCGGCTCCTCTATTAATGTGATATTGACCGGCCAAGATCGGCAAAAAAATCGATAAGGGACGGTTCGACCCAGAAACAGGCCCCACCTGGCCATTCGTTCACGAACAAAATAAATCTGGGACGTTCCATTACGGACTTTTCGTGAGTCTGCAAACGGGAACGAGCCAGCCGTTGCATCTGTTATTTTTTCTATATTCAGGCAAGAACAGACTCACTCAACCAGACCCCATCACCTCCCATGGAACAGCAGATACCGGTCAACGACATGCCGCAGGAGCAGCCCGAAAAAAGCCCTTCCGCTTTCGATGAACTTCCCGAACCGATCAGGGAGGTCGGTCAGATGGCTACCGAAGCGCTCAACGAATTCAAGGAGAGCGAAACGTACGAGCAGATTCTGGACGCCAAGGAGAAGGCACACAATTACATTACCGACAATCCGGTAAAATCCTTTTTCTATGCCCTCGGCGCAGGAACCGTTCTGGGCTTCATCCTGAAAAGGAACAAATAGTGAACCGCCATCGCATGGAACCAAAGCAACAAAATCGAGACAAAAAACAGGAACAGAACCGCAAGGGCGTGCCGGGGCTGATCGAGGATACGATCACTTCGACCGTCGATGATATGAAGGCCATTGTCGATGCCAAGCTGGAGCTGTTCCGGATCGAGATGACCGAAAAGGTGGCACTGGCAAGCGCTGTGCTGATACTGGCGGTTGTCCTTCTGATTGGAGCGGCCTACCTGCTTACATCGTCCGCCCTGCTGATCGGCGAACTGCTCAGCCATCCCTGGCTCGGCTATCTCATCGTCAGTCTGGTCTTCATCGGCTTCTTCGCGTTCTTCACCAAAGTCAAGCCTGAAGCTCTGAAAAACTTCATCCATAAAATTCTTCTCTCCGCCCATGACTAACGCTAATGACCCACTGAAAAGCATCCAGTCGAGAATCGACGAACTTGAGCAGACCATCAGCGAAAGAGGGGAACAGATCAAAGCGAGGACTCATCAACTGAAAGAGGATCTTCAGGATGAACTGTCGCCTGTCGAGCTTGTTAAAAGACATCCTGTAGAATCTGCGGGGATATCGTTCGTCACCGGCATCCTCGCCGGGCGTGTTGTCAGGGGACTCGTCAGCCCAAGAAAGCCAAAAGCTGTCAAGAAAAAAGCAATGCACAGCGAACCGGCTCCGGGAGAAGAACCCATCGTAGTCAAACCATCAGCACTTAAAGCGGCAATGGGCTCTATCGGCATCGAGCTGCTGAACACCGGGAAGGATCTGGCGATAACATGGGCCAAGAACCAGTTTGAAGCCAGAACCAGGAAACCGGTCTGAGGCACGCGGAAGAAACCGCCGCCCAATCAAAGGGTTAACCCAGGCGGCAAGCTGCTGACCGGATCACAAATAAATCCCACGCAAAAAGGGCGGACACACAGGTCCGCCCTTACCGCTTTTCTGACAATTATCAATTCGCCCCTTTTACCAGTTTGAAATCATGCGATTGAACAGCTCGTCAACAGCCATGTCGATGGCGCTGTCGATGGCACCTTGCTGCGCCGAATAGCTGCCAGCCTGATAATCCGCGAAGCCGACAAACGATTGCGAAAACAGCCGCTCGTGCTTGACCATGTCCTTGAAGTCAGCTTTTAGCACAATAGTGACCCGGTTCGTAACCGCCCGTTCAGTCGCGCTGCCCAATTGGCTTGGTTCATCGGAGTAGGAGGTGATGACCCCCTTGAGCACAGCGTTGGCTCTGGACAGATCAGGTTCGATGGAGAGGTCGCTCTGCGCTTCGATTTTGTTGACCAGCTGCCGCGTGCATCGCTCACGGAACTCTGCGATACCAGCCTGAGAGGTGTCGTCGAAAAGCGGCACAGCTACGGTGTGCAGGTGCGCCGGAATCGAGGCACCCGAAAAGCTGTAACAGCCTTGCAGGATAACAGTCAGCAGGCCAAAAAGAAGCAAGAGGGTTCCGGTTCGCTTGTGCATGGCATTCACTTGTCAATAGATTGTTCGATCGATGCTACCGGTCAGTTTACGAAACGGATAGCTCAACAGCATCATCTTCTTGCGTTTTCCGTCAAGCGCAGACAGATACTGCCCGGTCTTGCCGTCGCTCCATGAGGAGGCCATTTTGACGGCGAGGCTCGCGGCAAGCTCAGGGCTCTGGGCGAAAATGTCGAGAATGGTGTTGAAAGTCTTGAGCTGCTTTTCAAGTTCGGGAGTTCTCTCCGCCGGATGGTTGATCTCCGTCCTGACCAGCCCCGGATGCAGCAGCATGATCGAAAGAGCAGTGTTGCGATACTCCTCGGCCATCGCGAAGGTGAAACGGGCAATCGCCGATTTGGTCGAACCGTAGGCGGAAATGAAGGGGGTGTTCGAGCCTTTGTCGGTGCCCGATCCGGCCATGTTGATGATCTTGCCGGGCCTGCCGGACGACAGAAAGTAGCGAGCAGCAGCGCGGCTGCCGTGATAGGTTCCCTTGAGGTTGATGTCGATCACGCGGCTCCACGCCTCCGGATCGCTATCGCAGACGCTGGTGAAGGGGTCGGAGATTCCAGCATTGTTCACAAAGCAGTCGATTGCGCCGAACCGCTCAACCGAAGCCTGCACAAGCTCCTCAACCGCCGCGTATGACGAAACATCACAGGCGTGGCCATAAGCTGATCCTTCGGGAAACTCGCGGAGGGCGGTATCGACGTTAGCCTGGCGGCTGGAGGTGATGACCACTTTTGCACCCTCCCGGACGAAGGCGTGGGCGATGGCACGGCCAATCCCCTTGGTGGAGCCGGTAATAACTGCGACCCTGTTTTCGAGTTGTCTCATGGCAAGGTGATGGTTCCCGGCTTTGACCGGATTCCGACAATCCGAAGAAAAGTCACTCCTTTTTAGCGGCCTGATCGATCATCGCCTGAAGTTCCGGGTGGCTCTGCCCGTAGGTTTCGAGCGGGATGCCCTGCTCGATCGCCTCCCAAGCCTGGCGGATACTTTGCGCGCCGGCTTTTGGCCCCATCGGATGGCCGAAGATGCCGCGGCCCGGCACGAAGCCGAAATCGACGTTGCCGACCTTTTCGTACACAGTCTGAAGCGTCAGCGCCGAGTCGCTGCCGCCCGGCACGGGAAGGCAGGGCTTGATGTGGCCCATCGGTTTGGTGCACTCCCTGACGTTCTCGATCACCTCCTCTTCGGGGGTCATCATCCGCCCACCGAAGCCCGGCATGATGACCACATCCAGACCGGCAAGGCGTTGCAGCTTGGTCATCACCTTGGAGTGGATACCATATTTTTCCATCCGGCTGAAGGAGGCGATGAACGGGAAGTGGCCGATCAACGGCACCTGCGTGTAGTCGCTGAGCATCCTCACGGCGCTCAGACCAACTGGAAGGGCGTTGATCAAGAGGGCATTTGCGCCGTTGCGCACAGCCACGTCGTGCTTGTCGATCAGGCTGTCAACCTCGTCGGTGATGTTGGCCAGATAGACCTTCGGCTCGCCGGTCTCGGCCTCGGCCTTGCGCCGCGCCTTGCCGAGAAAGGCTGAACGGTCGGCGATGGACGACCAGGTCACGTCGGCCAACATCTCGTCATCCTTGGCGATGTCGAGTCCGCCAAGCCAGCTCTGGTAGGCGATTTCGGAGAACTCCTCGGGACTCAGACCGATGTTGGGCTTGACGACACCGAAGAAGATCGGGCGATTGTGGGCGTTGAGCACGTTGCGCAGCCCCTCGATGCCGAACTTCGGCCCCTCAAAATCGGCCAGGTAGCTGTCGGGAAACTCGATGTCCATCAGCTTCACTACCGGCACCCCCGGCGTGAAGAAGGTGCCCTCGCCGCACACTGCCGTCAGCAGGTTGGGCAGCTTGGGGCCGAAATTGCAGTGCGGATGAGCGATCGTCACCCGGCAAGCGTGAATCTTGCCGGACTCGGAATGCTTGACCGGGTAGCTGAGTTGCTCCAGCTCGCCGAGCACGTCGAGGCCGATCACCTTTGCGGCATGCACAGGACGGAAATCCTCATCGACATCGACCCGTTTCCACTGAGCGGTTGACTGCTCACTGCAGAAATGGGCAAGCGCCGTCTCGATCTCGCCTACGGTTTCGAGATAGTAGTCGAGAACAAGGTAGTGCTCCATGTCGAGCGATTCCCTTGAAGCAAAAAAACCTTTGACGTCTTCAGCATTCATAATTCGATTCGATCAGCCGCTGCAGTTATAAAAACGCGGGAGGCAGTGTTCGCGCTGCCTCCCGTTTGACGGTGAAGGCGGTCAGTGCCGCCCGACAGTTACTTTCCGGCGACGAGCGTGTTGAAGTACTCGTAAGCCTCGTTAGGGTTGTAGCCTTCGTGCACGATCTTGTTGACAGCCAGCATCATCTCCTCGGGGTTGTCGCTCTGGAAGATGTTACGGCCCATATCGACGCCAGCAGCACCCTCCTGGATCGCGTTGTACGACATGGTCAGCGCGTCGAGCTCGGGGAGCTTTTTGCCACCCGCCATAACGATCGGCACCGGGCAGGAGGCCACGACGGTCTCGAAATCTTCCGGCACGTAGTAGGTTTTGACGAGCTGTGCGCCGAGTTCAGCGCAGATGCGCGTGGCAAGGCGGAAGTATTTGGCGTCGCGCACCATGTCCTTGCCGACAGCGGTCACGGCCATGGTAGGAATGCCATAGCGGAGGCCCATGTCAACCAGCTTGGTCATGTTGTGAATCGAACGGGTCTCGTACTCGCCGCCGATGAAGACCTGAAGCGTGATGCAGGCAACGTTCATACGGATGGCGTCCTCGATGTCAACGGCGATCTCTTCGTCCGAAAGCTCTTTCAGGATGCTCGGCCCGCCGCTGCACCGCATCACGACCGCTTTGGTGAGGCTCGGCGGAACGGTGGTACGAAGGATACCGCGGGTCAGCATGATAGCATCGGCGTGCTTCATGAGCGGCACGATGTTCACGTCAGGGCGTTCCAGACCGGTGGTCGGGCCCTGGAAGTAACCGTGGTCGATGGCAAACATGACCGTCTTGCCCGTATCGGGGCGGAAAATCCTCGAAAGGCGATTCTTCATGCCCCAGTCGAGCGAGTGGGCGCCTTTCAGAAAAAAGCCATGGGTATCGACCGGAACATCGGTGTAATACTCTTTGGCCTGTTTGTCCTTATCGTACTCCGCCATCGTCGTGACCTCCTGATTCGGTTATTGAATGAATAGTAAAACTGTGATGCTCACCTGAGCGCGGCGGCGATATTACCGCCATCGACCGTGGTGATCGACCCGGTCGTCTTGGCTTCGAGCGCCAGATGCACGAACGCATCGGCCACATCTTCAGCCGTCACCTCAAGGCCGAGCAGGTTACCGGCCATATAATCTTTTTCGCTCAGTCCGCGTGCTGCCGAACGAGCCTTGATCATCTCCGGCGTAAGCAGGCCGCTGCGAATCCTGTCCGCATTGACGCCGTTTGCACGAATACCGTCGCGCCCGTGATCGAGCGCATACTGGCGCACGAGAAAGAGCGTGGCCGCCTTGGGCAGACCGTACGGGCCGAAATCGGCACCGGGATTGACCGCCTGCTTCGAAACGTTGAAGAGCAGCGAACCGCCGATCTTCTGAGCACGCATGATTTTAACCGCGTTCTGCGCGACCGTCTGGTGCGAAAAGAAGTTGATCTCAAAGCTCTTGCGGAGCAGTTCGTCGGAAACATCGCCAATCCGACCTTGCAAAGCGACACCGACGTTGGAAACGATGATGTCAACGCCGCCGTAGGTGCGGCAGATGGTGTCGAACGCGCTGCGTACGACTGAGGCGTCGGTCACATCGCAAGGTATCGCCAGCGTACCAGCGCCGAGCTCTTCGGCAGCTTTGTTGAGCGCCGTCGGATCGAGATCCATGATCACCAGCTCCGCGCCTTTCTGCTTGAAAGCCTTTGCCGTAGCGAGGCCGATAGCCCCAGCGCCACCGGTGACCATCACCACCTTGCCGGCGAACTCGCCACCATTTCGATTCTTGCGCACCTTGGCCTGCTCCATGTCCCAGTACTCGATTTCGAATGCGTCGCGCTCCGAAATCGACTCGAAACAGCCGATCGATTCGGCATCGAGCATCGCCAGCGCCGAATGCTCGGCGATGTCCGCCGTGAGCTTCGCGTCGACTGCAGACAGGCCCAGGCCGAACAGCCCCAGCCCCGGCACAAGCACCACGCGCGGCATCGGATCGATCATGGAGACCTCCATTCCTGTCGCCTGCTGCTGGCGCTCGTAGTAAGCGCTATACTCCTCAACGTAGCGCTCGACGCGCTCCCTCAACGCCTTGCCGAATCCTTCCAGATCATCGGCATCCGGAGCGGGCGCAACGAGCGGATGGTTCTTGGTTCGGATGATGAAGTCAGGCGTCATCGCGCCTTTGCGGGCGAACGCTTCGAGATCGGCGATTTTGAGATAGTCGAGCAACGCGGGCGAGTTGCGGAATTCGAGCACGAAGCTCTGGTAATCCTTTTCTCCGGGCGTCTTCTCGAAGGAGCATGCGCCTCGCACAATCGGAGCAACCTGCTCGACTGTAGCGATGGAGGCGGGCATCGGAACCGAAGCGAACACCTTACGTTCGGCTGAAGAAATGCGTTCTTCGATGCGGTTCACCCCGTCAATCATGCGGTCGTAAGCCTCTTTGGCCGAATCACCGAAGGTCACCAGACCGTGCTTGTGCAGCACCATGCCTTCGATTGAAGGGTTCTCTTCGTACGCCTCGAAAGCAGATTTGGCAAGTCCGAGGCCGGGCTGGATGTACGGCACCATGCCGTAGCCGTCGCCCAACGCCTCGCGGCACATGCGATCGCCTTCGGCCTGGTTGCTCAGCGTGAGCAGGGCCAGCGAGTGGGTATGCAGAATGCAACGGTGAGGCAGGAACGCGTGCAGCAGCGTCTCGATTGAGGGGCTGAGCGACCGGTTCACCATGTGATCGGTCAGAGTAAAGAGGTTGAGATAGAGGAAATTTTTGAACTCCCTGGTCGAAAAGCGCTTGATATCCTCCTCGCTGTGGCGCTGGCCGGAAGCGTACATCTCTTGCAGCTTGCGCATCGGGTCAAGGCGCACCGGAGTAAAATCACAGGCATCGACCGAGGCCAGGTTCACACCGCTGGCCTTGATGAAAATCACATTGACCTTGTTGCCGATGAAATCGGTCAGAACACTCTTGACAGAGGTGTTGCCACCGCCGTGCATGACCAGACGATCATCCTCGCCCAGCAGCCTTGAAGCATACACAAGCTCGACCAGCTCCTCGGGCGTATCGGCGGCATTGATGCGGCCTGCCGCTATTTTTTCAAGATCGGACTCGTTCCAGAGATTCAGCATACTGATTGAATATTCCTTTGAGCACGGTTAAAAAAGCAATGACGCAACTCAGGACTGCATTTTCTTCGCATGACGTTTCTGAATGAGAAAGCCCATGAGATAGATCAGGATGAAACCCGGAATGACCAGTGCAAGAAAAATCGTCCGGTCGGACGGGGTCGCGAGCTGGCCGGAGTCCCAGATCATCCAGACAAGCGCGAACCAGAGCGGCCCGACAAAGACAAACATTGCATTCCAGAGCGTCTTGAAACTGTAGTTCATATTCGGCACAAGCTGTGCTGACGGGAGGCGATCAAAACTGACCCTGCTTCCGCAGCTTTCGTTCGTTGTTTTTTTCGAGGATGATCCTCACCAGATACTGCAAGGCGTTCATCACGTAGGTCAGATAGGCGATATAAGCTTCGATCACCAGCACATCTTCGGGATAACCCATCCACGCCATCACGAAGTAGAGCAGGTGGAAAAAGGCTGCCACGGTGCTGCCCACATCCTCCCAGAGGAACTCTTTAGAATAGACCCACTTGTCGAAAATCTCCTTTTCGAAAAACATTCCGGTGATGAACAGAATGGCGAAGAAGAGGGTCTTAAACAGAATGGCCACGCTGATCCAGTAGAAATCGAAGGAGGCCAGCTCGAAATAGAAGAGGGTGTTGAGCGTTATGCCACCGAGGAAGATGAAAAACTGAAGCGGAGCCAGAATAATCTGAATATCGGTCCAGACCGATGCGTTGCGTTTGGCGAGCTGTTCAGGTGTATAGCGAGGCATGTAATCTCTTTTGCTGGCAACTGGATTGATGAATAACCTGGGAAGCACAGCCTGCACCGGCTGTACGAAGGAGGGAATATAGCAAAATCCGGATACCCTGAAAAACAGTGGAAATCTGAAATTACAGAGTCGCAATAAACCATTATTACGTCATTTCACTCAGGAGGTTAAAACGAATATTTTGCTAAATTGGGCAGGTTTCGTAGGTTTGTCCAGACAGGTTGTATGTCCAGCTTCTACTGTCACACCAAACAGGGCTACCCTGCTGCTTAGAGACAAGGTTTTTTCTGAAAATCCGGTTTTTTCTCCCGATGCAAGTTCCCGATCCAGAAGCCACCCGGCCGCTTAAAATCCTGCTCGTTTCCCCGCAGGGCAAGATGGATGACGACAGCAACCAGAAACCTCTGTTCCACATGGCGCTCGGCGTCTTGGCAAGCCTGACGCCCCCACAGCACAAGCTCGAAATTGTGGACGAGCACTTCCACGACCAGATCGACTATGATGGCGACTACGACATGGTCGGCATCACCTCCAGAACCATCGAAGCAACCCGCGCCTACGAGATTGCCGACGAGTTCCGTCGGCACGGCAAGACCGTGGTACTCGGCGGCCTGCACATCTCGTTCAATCCTGAGGAGGCGGCGCCTCATGCGGACTGCATCGTTGTCGGCGAAGCCGACAACCTCTGGACGACGCTGCTCGACGACGTGGCCAACAACCGCCTCAAGGAGCGCTACGATGCCAAGGATTTTCCGCCGGTCAAGTCCATCACGCCGATCAACTACGCCCGCATCGCTGAAGCCTCGAAGCGCGAGAAGGTGGATGGCACCAAGTCCATTCCGATCTACGTAACCCGCGGCTGCCCGTTCAACTGCTCGTTCTGCGTCACGCCGAACTTCACCGGCAAAAAGTATCGTGCGCAGGATCCCGAATCGCTGAAAAAGCAGATCGAAGAGGCCAAGAAGTACTTCTTCAAGGCCAACGGCAAGAACTCCAAGCCGTGGTTCATGCTGACCGACGAGAACCTCGGCATCAATAAAAAGAAGCTCTGGCAATCGCTCGACCTGCTCAAGGAGTGCGACATCACCTTCAGCGTCTTCCTCAGCATCAACTTCCTCGAAGACCCGGTGACGGTCAAAAAGCTGGTAGACGCCGGATGCAACTTCGTGCTTGCAGGCCTTGAATCGATCAAGCAGAGTACGCTGGAGCATTACAACAAGGGACACGTCAACTCGGCGGATAAGTACACAAAGATCATCGAGGATTGCCGGAAGGCTGGCCTGAACATTCAGGGCAACTTCCTGTTTAACCCAGCCATCGACACCTTCGAGGATATCGACGAACTGGTGCAGTTCGTGGAGAAAAACCGCATCTTCATGCCCATCTTCCAGATCATCACCCCCTATCCCGGCACCCAGATGTATCTCGAGTACAAGGAAAGCGGGCTGATTACCATCGAAGACTGGGAGAAGTACAACGCCCTGCACCTGGTCATCAAGTCGGATCGTTACGACCCGCTGCTCTTCCAGTACAAGGTGCTTTCGAGCTACGTGAAGGTCTATTCGTGGAAAGACATCATTGCAAGAACCTGGGTCAATCCACGCAAGCTGATCAACCTTGTCACCAGCATCGCGTTCAAAACCCACCTCTCTGCGCAGCTCAAGGCCTTCGAGCGCGACCACAACATGAATCCTTCGATGCTGGAAGGGGTCAAGCCCCGTGATGTCACCGCCTGAAGACCGCGACAGGAAAAACGCACTCGCTCACGCCATGCGGCTTCTGGCCGCAAGGGATCACGGCAGGGCTGAACTCGAAGGCAAACTCAAAAAGAAAGGATTCGATCCTCAGGCGATAGCCTCGGTGATGAAGCGGCTCGACCAGCTCGGCTTGCTCGACGACAGGGCCTTCGCCACAAGCTGCATGTCGAGCATGTCCCGCCGCCGACCTGAGGGAAAATTCAAAACCCGCGCACGGCTTAAGCAGAAAGGCTTGAGCGACGAAATTATCGAGGAAACCCTCGCAGGATACGATCAATCTGAACTGTGCCGCAACGCCGCCGAACGCAAACTCCACACCCTCTCCGGCCCACCCGAAACCATCAGAAAAAAGCTCTTTACCTTCCTCCGAAACCGCGGCTTCGATTGGAGCACGATCAAGGAAACAGTCAATGAATTGATAGTTGACAATGGGTAATTGCAGAAGGGAAAAGCGCCCCGCTAACACGTCGCCCTTTTGATCAGACCGATCCGACTGATTTTCCCCTACAATGCAACAAGGCGACCCTGATTTATCGGGATCGCCTTCTTCAAGTGTCAATTATCCATTATCAACTGCTACTCATCTCCGACGTGCACAAGCGTACCAATCGGCTCGCCCTTGAGCAAACGAGTAAAGTTGCCTTTTTTGTTCATGTTCATCACCACGATCGGAAGGGTATTCTCGCGGCAAAGCGTGATCGCCGTCATATCCATCACACGGAGATTTTTCCTGATTACATCGAAATAGGAAATTTTCGGGAAGAACTCCGCATCGGGGTTTTTCTCAGGATCTGAATCATAAACGCCTTCGACCCTGGTGCCCTTGATGATAACATCAGCTTCGATTTCAATGGCCCGCAGTGAGGCCGCGGTATCGGTGGTAAAGTAGGGGTTGCCCGTACCTGCTCCGAAAATAACCACCCGTCCTTTTTCAAGATGCCTCACCGCCCTGCGTCGAATGAAAGGCTCGGCGATCTGTTCCATCTTGATAGCACTCAACAAACGAGTGTAAACCCCTTGTCGTTCAAGCGCATCCTGAAGGGCAAGAGAGTTGATGACGGTAGCAAGCATCCCCATATAATCAGCCTGAACCCGGTCCATCGAAGCCGCAGCTTTCGACAACCCTCTGAAGATATTGCCACCACCGATAACCAGCGCGATTTCAGCACCGAAATCGCTGGCCTCCTTGATCTCTTCGGCAAACTTTTCAAGTACACCGGCATCAATGCCGTATCCACTCTCTCCGGCAAGCGACTCGCCACTGATCTTGAACAGGATTCTCCTGTACTTTAGCATACCTGCGTCTCCTTCTACTGGTTGGCTAAGCAACAAAATTGACTGCTCTTATTAAATAATAAGCAAAAAAAAAGCCTCGTTTCAACGAGGCTTTTTTCAGTTTCAGGCTCCTAACTGATACCTGACAAAGGATTTGATTTTGACCTTCGCCTGGTTGCTCTTCATGAACTCCTTGAGCACCGCGGAAACGCGAGCATTTTGATCTTTGATGAAGGTCTGCTCGGTCAGCACCACCTCCTGGTAGTACTTATTGATACGGCCCATGACAATTTTGTCAACGAACTCCTCTTTCTTACCCTCGGCAAGCGCCTGCTGACGGTAAATCTCTTTCTCCTTCTCGACAAGCTCCGAAGGCACAGCATCGCGATCGACGACGATCGGGGCTGCGGCGGCAACCTGCATAGCGAGGTCTCTGGCCAGCTCTTTGGTCTCTTCTGGCTTGTCAGTTTCGACAGAGATCAGAGCGCCGAGCTGCGAACCAGGATGAATATAGCTTTCAAGCACACCCTCATCTGCCTTGAGCATCGCCAGACGCTTGAGCTCAAGTTTCTCACCGATTTTACCGGTCATCGACTTGAGGGCCTCTTCAACCTTCTCGTTACCGTAAGCCTCACCAAGATTGATGCCAAACAAATCCTCTCTGGACTCGCAATTGTTTGCAAGGGCCAGCGCAGCAAGCTCATTGGCAAAGCCTGTGAACACCTCACCGCGAGCCACGAAATCGGTTTCGCAGTTGAGTTCGAGAATAACACCGGTTTTCTGGTCGTCACTCATCAGAATGCAGATGGCACCTTCAGAAGCTTCGCGATCAGCACGCTTTGCAGCCATGGCTGCACCTTTTTTACGAAGGTACTCGACGGCTTTCTGCATATCTCCCCCGGTCTCTTCGAGGGCTTTCTTGCACTCCATCATGCCGACGCCGGTAGTATCTCTGAGTTCCTTGACGTCCTTGGCAGAAATCTGGCTCATAATATTTTATAGGAATTATATCGTGAATGTTGTGGGAAACGAGACTGAAAACGCCTGCTCCAGCCTCGTTCCGATAGCGTTAAGATCAGTCGTTCGAGGCCTCTTCTGCAGCCCCTTCGGCCTTCTCGTCCATTTCGGCAATCGCTTCCTGCTCTTCCTGAAGCGTACGGGCTTCGATGATGGTATCGGCAACAGCCTTGACCATCAGCTCGATGGAGCGAATCGCATCATCGTTGGCCGGAATGATGTAATCGACCTCGTCAGGATCGCAGTTGGTATCGACCATCGCAAAGATCGGAATGCCGAGGGAACGGGCTTCTTTGATGGCGATATGCTCTTTCTTGATATCGACCACGAACAACGCTGCTGGCAGACGATTCATGTTGGAAATACCACCGAGAATACGAACGAGCTTGTCCTTTTCACGCATCAGCATGAGGCGCTCTTTCTTGGTGATCATATCGAAAGTACCGTCGGTCTCCATGCGATCGATGGCATTCATGCGACGGATGCTCTGACGGATAGTCGAGAAGTTGGTCAGCATACCACCGAGCCAGCGCTCGCAAACGTACGGCATACCGGCGCGCTCAGCCTGTTCGGCGATGATGACCTTGGCCTGTTTCTTGGTACCGACCAGCATGATTTCACGGCCGGTCGAAGCGATAGCCTCGATAGCCTTGAGCGCCTCGTCAGCCATGACGAGGGTCTTCTTGAGGTCGATGATGTGAACGCCGTTCTTCTCCATGAAGATATACGGCTTCATTTTCGGGCTCCAGCGGCGGGCGAGGTGACCGAAGTGCACGCCTGCGCGAAGCATCTCTTCGAGCTGGAATTTTGACATGGTTGTCTCCTTTGTTTAGTTGATCCTCTACCCTGCCGCTTCGGGGGATCCCGAGTAACCTCGGGACACTTCCCCGTAGCTTTATCCGGCGAAGCGGAATGGCAGGGTATGTGGGTTGTTTGGTACGGCTAAAAAATCAGCGTTTCGAGAACTGGAAGGATTTGCGGGCCTTTTTCTGACCATATTTCTTCCTCTCGACCATACGGGGATCACGGGTAAGCAGGCGCTCAGTCCTGAGCGTCGGGCGAATCGACTCATCGAACTCGACCAGAGCCCTTGCAATAGCGAGGCAAACCGCGCCGGACTGGCCGGTAAGGCCACCGCCCTGCACATTGACCTTGATATCGAACTCTTCCAGCTTTTCGGCAAGAGCCAGAGGCCTTAAAGCCTTGCTGCGCTTGAACTCATCCTTGAAATACTCTTCGACCGGCAGCTTGTTGACAACAATCTTGCCTTTACCCGGTGCCATAAATACTCTTGCTACCGAAGTTTTGCGACGGCCTACGGTATCGATAACCTCTTTCATCAGTATTCGTTATTGTTATTGATTGACTTTCATTTCCACAGGCATCTGCGCAGCGTGCGGATGCTCCGGACCAGCATAGACTTTCAGCTTCTTGAAGAGCTGGCGTCCGAGGTTGTTGTGCGGAAGCATGCCCCACACAGCGTGCTCAATCACCTTTTCAGGCTTTTTCTGGAGCACATCCTTAACCTGGTCGAACTTGGCGCCGCCGGGGTAATGAGAGTGAGAGAAGTAGGACTTGTCGTCGTGTTTTTTACCGCTCAGCGCAACTTTGCCAGCATTGGTCACGACCACGAAATCGCCGGTATCGACATGCGGGGTGAACTGCGGTTTGTGTTTTCCTCTCAGGACAGTTGCAACCTGCGTTGCCAGCCTGCCGAGCACCTGGTTCTCCGCGTCGATGACATACCATGTCCTTTCCACCTCGCCCGGTTTGGCTGAGTATGTTTTAAAACTTAACGTCTTGCTCATGCTTCTCAATGATTATCTGGTCTATTCCGAAAAATAAGGTCGAACAATGTAATTTATTCCGATTAATTCTACAAACTATTACCTTGTTCTCCTTGGAGAATATTCAGGGCGCTGCTCCTCCTTTTTCTGACAGCGCACTCTAATTAAATTGCGGACACGCAGTAAACGCTCCCGCGCAGTTCAGACATGAAACCATTGATCGCTCTGGTTGGCCGGCCCAACGTCGGGAAATCGACCCTGTTCAACCGCATCCTGAGACAGAAAAGCGCCATCGTCGATCCCACGCCGGGGGTAACCAGAGACCGGCACATTAACCCCGGAGAGTGGCAGGGCAAGCACTTCCTGCTCATGGACACCGGCGGCTACGCACCGGAAAACGATACGCTCAGCGTGGCCATGCTCGACCAGACCATGCGCGCTATCGCGGATGCCGATGCAATCATCTTCATGGTTGAAGCGCGTTCAGGTTTGACCTACCTGGATCTCGACATTGCCAAAATCCTGAAGAAAACGTTCAGCGACAAGAAGATTTTCTTTGCCATCAACAAGGTTGACAATCCGCAGCTTGCGCTCGAAGCCGCGGCGATGGTCAGAAGCGGCTTCACCGAACCGTACCTCATCTCGGCCCGTGACGGCAGTGGCGTCGCCGACATGCTTGATGACGTTCTGGAAGCCCTGCCCTGCCCGGAGGATGAAGACGAAGAGTCCGACGATGATTCGATCAAACTCGCCGTGCTCGGCCGTCCGAACGTTGGAAAATCGAGTCTGGTCAATGCCCTGCTCGGCAGCGACCGGCAGATCGTCTCGGACGTACCCGGCACCACGCGCGACGCCATCGACTCGGTGCTGAAACGCAACGGCAAGGAGTATGTCCTTATCGACACGGCCGGTCTGCGCAAGCGCACCAAAATCGATCCGGGTATCGAATACTACAGCTCACTCCGCACGGAGCGCGCGATCGAGCGATGCCAGGTAGCCCTTGTGCTGCTCGACGCCCGGCTCGGCCTCGAAAGCCAAGACATGAAAATCATCCACATGGCGATTGAGCGCAAAAAGGGAGTGCTGATTCTGGTCAACAAGTGGGACCTGATTGAAAAGGACTCCAAAACGAGCAAGAAATTTACCGACAACCTGCGCATGCAGCTCGGCAACATCGGCTACATTCCGATCATCTTCACCTCGGCGCTGACCAAAAAGAACTGCTACCGGGCCATCGACACGGCAGCGCAAATCGCCATGAACCGGCGCCAGAAAATCAGCACCAGCAAACTGAACCGCTTCCTGCAGGAGGCGCTCGCCATGCGCCACCCGGCAACCAAATCGGGCAAGGAGCTGAAGATCAAGTACATGACGCAGATCGAGTCTTCACATCCGGTGTTCGCGTTTTTCTGCAACGACCCGCAACTGCTCGAAAACAACTTCAAACGCTTTCTCGAAAAACGCCTGCGCGAAAGCTTTGACTTCGAAGGCCTGCCGATCACCATGCGCTTTCTGCGAAAGTAGAGCGCCGGGCAGTGGGAACCAGCAGGTAAGCAAGGCCGTTGGTTTGGGGAGATTATTTAAAATGAGGCTCATGAGACAAGCGGGAAAAATTCAAGAACGCGTCTCCCGGCCAAGTATCAATTGTCAACTTTCAATTATCAACTATTAGATATGTCAGTACAGAAATCACAGATCGAAGCAGCGCTCGGCACAGTTATGGAACCCGATCTCGGCAGAGATCTCATGACCCTCGGCATGGTTCAGGACATCGCCGTTGATGAGGCTGGCAACGTCTCGTTTTCGGTGGTGCTTACCACGCCGGCCTGCCCGATGAAGGAGTCGATCAAGCAGTCCTGTATCGATGCCATCAAGCAGGCGGTTCCGGAAGTCGGCACCATCAACGTTACCATGACCTCGAAGGTCACCTCCTCGTGCAGCCATGGCGGGCAAGGAGGTCACGGTACGCATGGCGGCAATGGCGCGCACGGGGGACATGGCGGTCACGGCGCTTCGCAGAAGATCGACCTTCCGAACGTTAAGAACATCATCGCTGTGGCTTCGGGCAAAGGCGGCGTCGGAAAATCGACCGTATCGGTGAACCTCGCCGTGAGCCTCGCCGCGTCGGGCGCTAAAGTCGGCCTGATCGACGCCGACCTGTATGGCCCGAGCATTCCGACCCTGTTCGGCCTGCAGAACGTGAAGCCCGAGGTCAAAGACAAGAAAATCATGCCGATCGAGAAGTTCGGCGTCAAGCTGATGTCGATCGGCTTCCTGGTCGATCCCGAAACTGCGCTGATCTGGCGTGGTCCGATGGCCTCCAGCGCCATTCGCCAGCTCATCAGCGATGTGGACTGGCAGGAGCTCGACTACCTGATCTTCGACCTGCCTCCCGGCACCGGCGACATCCAGCTAACCCTCGTGCAGGCGCTGCCGCTTACCGGTGCGGTGGTCGTCACCACCCCGCAGGACGTGGCGCTGGCCGACGTCTCCAAGGCGGTCACGATGTTCCGGAAGGTCGATGTCTCGATCCTCGGTGTCGTGGAGAACATGAGCTGGTACGAGCTGCCCGACGGCTCGAAAGATTACATCTTCGGCAAAGGCGGCGGTGAGAAGTTCGCGAAGATCAACGCCCTGCCCTTCCTCGGCTCGATCCCGATCAGCAGCAAGGTTCGCGAGGGTGGCGACAGCGGCACGCCCGCGATCATCGCCAGTCCGGACGCGCCGACCTCGGTGGCGGCCAGCAAGGTTGCAGGCGAAGTTGCCCGGCAGGTTTCGATTCACAATGCCGCCTGCCCGACCGACTGAGGATAATGCAACGAAGGATAGCCCGTTAACTTTTCAGGGTTATCCTTCGTTTAACTATATTTGCGAATGATTCAGGGACGCACAGCCGACCCGCTTATTTTCAACGCACCAACAAGTTCAAGCATCATGAAGGATTATCTGCCAAACAGCGACCCGCTTTACGACAAAGTCATCAGCGCTCTTGAAACTGTTCGTCCCTACCTCCAGAACGATGGTGGAGACTGCCAGCTCATCGGCATCACCAAGGACATGGTTGTGGACGTCAAGCTCCTCGGCGCATGCGGCTCCTGCCCCATGAGCACTCTCACCCTCCGCGCCGGTGTGGAGCAGGCCATCAAAAAAGCGATCCCCGAAATCGCCCGCGTCGAACAGGTCTGAGCCAAACAGGACACACGAAATGCAAAAAGGCTGCCTCGGTAACTACCAGGCAGCCTTTTGTTTTTATCGCTGAAGCTGAAAAAAACAGACTTGATTTACATGATCAAGTTCCCCCTCAATCCAGATTGCGAAGCAGCAACTCAAGCGAGTCTTCGTCCTTGACGAGCACTTCTCTTGGCTTGCTGCCATCAGCGGGGCTGACGATGGCGTTTTGTTCAAGCTGATCCATCACCCGTCCGGCGCGGCTGAAACCGAGTCTGAGGCGGCGCTGCAACAGCGAGACGCTGGCCTGCTGGTGCATCACCACAAGCCTAGCGGCCTCTTCGAACATGGCGTCGCGCTTCTCCAGCCCCTTTCCATTGCCGGACGCCGAGCTGCTACTGCTGGGCAGGGGTTCGGGAAGCTCGCACACCTCTTTCTGCGAGGGCTGATCGCCGATAAACGAGGTAATCGCTTCGACCTCCTGCGTGGAGACGAAGGGGCACTGGATACGGATCGGCTTGGGCAGATTCGCGGGCTGGAAGAGCATGTCGCCATTGCCGAGCAGCTGCTCCGCGCCCGAGACATCGAGAATGGTGCGTGAATCGACCTTGCTGGCCACCTGGAAGGCAATGCGCGAAGGAAAGTTAGCCTTGATGATACCAGTGATAATGTCCACCGACGGGCGCTGTGTGGCCACGATCAGGTGGATGCCCACCGCGCGGGCAAGCTGAGCCAACCGGATGATCGGCTCCTCGACCTCGCGGCCAGCGGTAATCATCAGGTCAGCCAGCTCGTCGATCACCACCACGAGGTAGCAGAGCGGCTCGGAACTCTTCTTGTTGTAGTCACCGATGTTGCGCACGCCACACTGTTCGAGCAGGCTGTAGCGGTGCTCCATCTCGCGCACCACCGACTTGAGCGCCATCACCGCCTTCTCGGGATCGGTGACAATCTGCTCGTCGAAACCGGGAAATTTCGCGAGGAAGTGGTTCTTGAGGTGCTGGTACTGGAACAGCTCGACTCGCTTGGGATCGATCAGCACGAACTTCACCTCGTCGGGCCGCTTCGAGTAGAGCAGACTGGTCAACAGCACGTTGATCGCCACCGACTTGCCCGCGCCGGTCGCGCCCGCGATCAGCAGGTGCGGCATGGTAGTGAGATCATCGACCACCACCTCGTTCGAGATGCTCTTGCCGAGCACGATCGGCAGCTTCATTTTGCTGTTCTTGAACTTCTCGACCGACAACACCGGGCGCATCAGCACCGGCTTCGGCTTGCGAACCGGAATCTCCACGCCGACCGCGTTCTTGCCTGGAATGGGCGCGATGATCCGGATGCCACGCGCGGCCATCGCCATCGCCAGGTCGTTTTCGAGCGACTTGATGCGGCTGATCTTCACCTCCGGTGCCAGCTCCAGCTCGAAGAGCGCCACGCGAGGGCCAACGGTGGTCGAGATGCGGACGACGTCGATCTTGTAGATCTTCAGCTTTTCGAGCAGCCGATCCTTGGTTTCAGCCAAGTGGCGCTCGTCGAAGCTCTCGTCGTCATCTTTTGGGCGCTGCAACAGGTCGATGGAGGGAAAACGGTACTTGACATGGTCGTGCGTCCTGACCTTCAGCTTGCGCTCGTCGAGGTCGGCCTCGCGCTCCTTCACGCCTTTGCTGATGGTCATCTCGGGGCCGTCCCCTGGCTCGGAAGAAACTGACGACTCTGCCTGCTCGGGTTCGGGCAAGATCGCTGAATATGGCTCGGCTTCCGGTTCGGGTGATGGAATGACGGGCGGTTCCGGCTCGGGCGTTGCTGCGACAGGCGAAGCTTTGGGGGGGGCTACCGCGTCCTCTTTCTTCTGCTTCTTCTCGGCCTTTTTGCGCTCCTTTTCAAGCGATGCGGCCATTCGATCTGCCTTTTTTCTCGCCTGCGCCTCTTCCTTTTCCCGCCGCTTTCTCTCCTTTTCATCACGGCGCCTCTTTAAAGTGGACGACACTTTTGCCACAACGGACTGCACCCCCTCAACCGTCTCCGTAATGAATTTCCGGCCCATGTAAAACGTAAGCACCGCACCGATCACTACCGTTAGCACCCAGGCTCCGGCATAGCCGATGACCGTGGAAAGAAACGAAGCCATCATCCGTCCGGTCGTGCCTGACATAACGTCGGCAAACGAGGCCGTAGACAGTCCGAACATGGCCGAAAAGTCAAGCGCAATCAGCAGGCTATAGAGAAGAAAAAGCAACGCCGGCTTGATAGGGGCGCGCCTGAGCAGGCGCCAACCAAGAAAGAAAAAACCGAAGAGAGGCAACACCGAAGAGTAACCAAGCAGCAAACGCACAAAAAAGCGCGACACTCTGGCGCCAAAAAGTCCAAAGGGGTTCCGTATGGTTTCGGCGACCGCTTGAGCGCCTTTCGAAAAAAGCTCGTACCAAGGCAGGGTGGCAATAGCCGACTCATCCGCGGCATCAAAACCGAACACTGCGGCAATGCAGAACAGCGCCACGAGCATCAGGGCGATGCCTCCGATTTCCAGGCCGAAGCCACCCCTGTGAACAGACTTCGGCGTCGTCTTGTTTTTTGATCTGGGCATCGTCAGCTTGCCGGATCAGGGACGGTCAGCATGAACGAACGGCAGACGCCTAACCGCACCGGGTTGCATCTTGCCGCGAATTTCAACAAACACCGGCGTACCAGGCTTCGCATAGTCACGCAGAATGCTCGCCGTGCCGATCGGCTCCTGAAGCGTCGGCGACACCGTGCCGCTGCACACCTCGCCGATCTCCTGCTTGTCGGCGTTGTAGAGCTTGAAGTGCTGACGCGGAATGGCACGCCCTTCGAGGCTGAAGCCGACCACGCTCTTGCGCAGATCGATCTCGACCTGCTCGCACGCCTGCTTGCCGATGAAATTCGGCTTGTCAAGCTTGACAACCCATTTGAGGCGCGCTTCGAGCGGATTGACCGTCTGGTCGATCTCATGGCCGTAAAGCGAATAACCCATTTCAAGGCGAAGGGTGTCGCGCGCGCCGAGGCCGATGGGCTTGATGCCGTCATCTTTGCCGACGGCCATGAGCGACGTCCACAGCGCTTCAGCCTCTCCGTTCGGCAGACAGATCTCGACGCCAGCCTCGCCGGTGTAGCCGGTACGGGCCACCATCGCCTCCGCACCACCGAACGGCACGGTCGCGAAATGGAACGAACCCAGCTTGTCGAGCCCGGCATCCGGGAACACCCGCCCGAGCACCTCGAACGCTTTCGGCCCCTGAAGGGCGATGAGCGACAGTTCGCTGGTGTGGTTTTCGAGCGTGACCCCCTCAAAGTCGGCGACATGGTCGCTAAGCCAGGCGAAATCCTTTTCGCAGTTGCTCGCGTTGACGATCAGGAAAAAGGTGTCGGCGCTGACACGGTAGATAATGAGGTCATCGACGATGCCACCTTCCGGGTAGAGCATCAGCGTATACTGCGCCTGACCGTCCACGATTTTGCCGAGATCGTTGGTGGTGACGTACTGGAGAAACTCCAGCGCACGCTCGCCCCTGACGTAGAAATTCCCCATGTGCGAAACATCGAACAGCCCGGCAGCTTCACGCACAGCCTTGTGCTCGGCGATGATTCCGGAATACTGCACCGGCATCAAAAAGCCACCGAAATCGATCATTTTCGCACCGGCACCTTCATGCCAGGCTGAGAGCGCTGTCTTTTTCATTAATCTCCTTTATCCGATTGGATGAATGTGTTGGAATGCCTTCTAAAAAAACATTTAGCCGTAAAGTTCAAAGCACTTTTTCGCAACCCCTGCAACAAGTTAGCAGCCACCATCCGCCGTGTTTCAACCGCACCTGACAGCCGACTGTTCAGCCGATGATAACGGCATCATCCAGCTCGTTGGTATCGTCAGATTTGCGGGGGAAATTGCGACTCAAAAGCTTGCCGCACTGCTCGACTGCCGAAGCGATGGCCTCACCCTGCCGCTTTTCGCGAATTCCTTTCGTGATGGTATCGACCACCCCCTGCCATGTCTGCTTGCCAACAACGGCGTCGATGCCGGTATCGGCCAGCACCCGAACGCTGTGTTCGAACAGCGAAATGTAGATGAGGATGCCCGTGCGGTCACGGGTTTCGTGCACTTTGCGATGGTAGAAGGAGTGGATGGCTGCCTCCTCGACCTCCTCTGCGATCTCTTCGTGGCTCACGAAGGGGCGTTTCAGCAAAGGGAAGCGTTTGACCGCTTCGTTCGCAACGATGAAAAAAAGGGCGAACAGGATGAGGAAAAGCCACATATTTTCGCTGCCGTACACCAGCGCACTGGCAAGCGCCAGCACCAAGGCAATAGCGCCGCTCGCGGCCATAATCGCCGAAGGGTAGTTGCTGCTCTCGCCGACCGCCATCACGACAATTTCGCCCGAGGTCGAGGCTTCTGCCTCCCTGACCTTCTGCTCGATCCGACGACGCTCTTCTTCAGTCAGAAACTTCTGAATCTTCTCTTTCATGCCATTGCGTGTGGATAATACTCCGTTGCCTTACCAGTCGCCCGACGCTCCGCCGCCGCCGAAACCGCCGCCGCCACCACCGAAGCCACCTCCGCCTCCAAATCCGCCACCGGATGTGAAGATGCCGCCACCCGACCCCGGATAGCCACCGGAAACATACGGTCCACCATGATGTCGCCCACCAAACTGGCGAAGATAGAAGTAGAGGATGACCAGAATAATGAAAACAAGCGGAATCGATGGTTTGTCACTCTTTCCTTTCACTTGTGCAGAAGGATCGGCCTTGTATTCCCCCTTGACGGCCATCACCAGCGCGTCGGCTGCGCCGATGAAGCCCGCATCGAATTGCCCTTTGGCGAATGCCGGCTGGATAACGCCGCGAATGATTCGACCCGACTCGAGATCGGTCAACGTGCCCTCAAGCCCATACCCCACCTCGATGCGCACCTTGCGGTCGCCCTTTGAGACGATGAGCAGCACGCCGTTATCCCGGCCCTTCTCGCCGATCTTCCAGGCATCGGCGACGCGAATGGAAAAATCCTCGATCGGCTCGCCCTGAAGGGTGGGCACCGTCAGAATGGCGATCTGCGTCCCATCCTCGGCCTCAAGCGCGGCAAGCTTCCGTTCGATCTCTGCACGCGCTGAAGGCGAAATCATCGAGGCGTAATCATTCACCCGCTGCGTCAACGCCGGGACAGGCGGGAAATCGGCCAGAAGCGGCAGGGCCGAAAACAAGGCTGCCAGCACAAGGAGCGGTACCAGCAGCCATCGAAAAGCGGAGCAGTTATGTCTGACCGGAAAGCTCAGAATTTCACCTCCGGCACCGCCCTGGCAGCCTCGTCAGCCTTGAAATACTCCTTGGGCTTCAGCTTGAGTGCCACGCTGTTGGTGAGCGAATTGGGGAACTTGCGGATCGAGAAGTTGAAGGTCTGCACAGCCTGGTTATAGCGCTGACGCGCCACGCTGATGCGGTTCTCCGTGCCTTCGAGCTGCACCTGCAAGTCGCGGAAATTCTGGGTCGCCTTGAGCTGCGGATAGCGCTCAACGGTCACCAGCAGCCGCGAAAGTGCCGAAGAGAGCCGGCCCTGCGCCGCCTGGAATTTCGACATGGCCGCCTGATCGCTCAGCATCTCGGGGGTAAGCTGGACGGAGGTCGCCTTGGCGCGCGCCTCAACTACCGCTTGAAGAGTCTCTTTCTCGAAACCCGCCGCACCCTTCACCGTGGCCACGAGGTTCGGCACCAGATCGGCGCGCCGCTGGAGCTGCGATTCAAGATCGCCCCATGCGCGGTTCACCGCCTCTTCGTTCTGCTGCATGACATTGTAGCCACAGCCGCTGAGCATGACAAGGGCCACCAAAAAAGGCAAAACTCTGGAAACAGAGCGGAAATATGATCGGATCATAGCTGTTCGTTTCATGATTGATGTTCAGACATTGTTCATGAAAATATAATAATCGATGCCCCGCCGCAAAATCGAAGCAGCGAATTTTTCAGGTAATATCATTGTATATCTACTCCAATTACAATAACTTGGAAGCACTGCCAGCAAACGGCACACAATACCCCTGAACCCCTACCCCTGATCGCCATGAAGAAATATGCTCTTCACACCGTCCTGTTGTCCCTGTTTTTCGCATCCCCTCTTTACGCTGCGTTCGACTATCTGCCGGTCGATGCGCGGGGAACCGCAATGTCGGGCGCTACAACGGCCTTGTCCGACAACGCCTGGGGCATCTTCTCCAATCCGGCAGCGACAGGCCATCGATCCAGCGCTGCTGTGAACTACACCATTCCTTACGGAGATTCCGATCTCGGCGACATTGCCGGAGCGGTGAACATTTCCCGGCTCTCTTTCGATGCCAAAGGCACCATCTCGGTCGGCTTCAACCGTTATTCGGCTAACGATTATCATGAGACCACCTGCATTGTCGGGTACGGACGGGAGATTCTTCCGTCGGTTCGGCTTGGCGTCTCAATTTCCCGGATGACGCAGAAGTTCGACGGATTCGGCGACGACTCGGCGACGGGAATCAACGCAGGCATCCAAGCGGAGCTCACTCCCATCGTGAGCCTCGGCATCAGCTCGATGAATCTCAACTCTCCGACCATCGGCGAATCCGACACCCACCTGCGAAGAACCACGCTCGCCGGCCTGGCTTTTCATTTCCCGACCGGAAGCCTCCTGACCGTCAACGCTCTGACCGACCTCGACCGCTCAAGTCGGCTGCTCGCTGGCGGAGAGTTCGTAGTGAGCCCGATGATGCACTTCATGATCGGGGTGGCGACAAACCCGTCGCTCATCTCCGGGGGCGTCAGCTTCGGGACCGACGCCATCAAAGCGACGATTGCTGTAAGCCGGAATCTTGACCTCGGCACAACCAGCTCGTTCGGGCTGGAAGCTGGCTGGTAAAAATCAGATCAGTGCTAAACCGACAGGAGGAAGTTGAACGCAAAAAAACAAAACAAGTTTACGCTTCAGCCTCCATCGCCTGTGAGTATTTGCCATATCGGGCAAGACCGTTCAGGCGGCTGCGTTTGAAGAGCGCCTTCTGCGCGGCAGCGACATTGCTCTCCTGCCCTTGCCAGGCAGCAAGCACGGGAGCCTGCAATGCGCGTCCGTACGAGAAGCTGACCTCCCACGGATGCGAACCCATCGCGTTCATGGCATTCAGGTTGGCGGTGGCCTCCTCGGCGCTCTGACCGCCGGAAAGAAACACGATGCCCGGCACGGCAGCCGGAACGTAACGACTCAGGCAACGAATCGTGGCTTCGGCAACCTCTTCGGAGCTGTTCTGGCAAGCGCATTTTTTGCCAGCGATCACCATATTCGGCTTCAGCAACATCCCCTCGAACAGTACACGGTGCGCATCGAGTTCGGTGAACACTGCTTCGAGCACCCTTGAAGTCACCTCCTCGCACCGCTCGATACTATGAGCGCCGTCCATGAGCACCTCGGGCTCGACGATCGGCACAAGGTCCTGCTCCTGGCAAAGCGCAGCATATCGCGCCAGCGCATGAGCGTTCGCCCGGATGCCGAACGGTGACGGAACTTCGTGCTCGTCGATCTGGATCACAGCCCGCCACTTCGCGAATCCGGCACCAAGCTCCCGATACTCGATCAGCCGATCACGCAGACCATCCAGCCCCTCGGTGACCTTTTCGCCGGGATACTGCGCCAGCAATTTGGCTCCTTTGTCAACCTTGATTCCGGGCACAATCCCCCGTTCGGAAAGCACTTGAGCGAAAGGAAGGCCAGCACTTGTGGACTGGCGGATGGTTTCGTCGAAAAGAATGACGCCCCCGATGTAACTCTCGATTCCTTCGGTGGTCAATAGAAGTTCTCGGTATCGACGCCGTGTGGGCTCAGTAGACTCAACATTGATCGAATCAAGCCGCTTTTTAATGGTCGGGGTACTCTCATCAGCCGCCAGAACGCCTTTTCCGTTCGACAAAATTGCTGCGGCTACTGCACGAAGTTTATCGCTGTCCATACACGCCTCCTCTCGTTTTGCACTCCTTACATCTGGAAACCCACCCTTGCGTCTCACCAACAATGAACAAGACGCCTTGATTCCCGAAGAGTTCCGTTATTCAGGAGTAACCTGTCAACAGGATGATGCCGACTGTGCGGGTTACCCATGACATAATGCAACAGGGCGGACACACTGGCCCGCCCCTACAAATCACATCTAATGGATAATTATTGACTATCCATTATCCCTTCCACCTCACGCCGACATACGCTCCACCGTGAAGACTCCCTGCACCTTTTTCAGCTTGTCCATCAGCGTCGTGAGCTTGTCGGTGTTCTTGACGAAGATCATGAGGTTGCAGACAAAGATGCCGTCTTTTGCGTGCAGTGTGATCGTGCGGATATTGGTGTCGAATTTGGAGATGACACCGGTGATCTGGTTGGTCATTCCAACCTTGTCTTCGCCGACGATGCGGATACCCGCCAGGAATTCGGTGTTGAGCTTGCGGTTCCAGGCGACCGAGACGATCCGCTCACTTTTTACGCTATTCTCGTTGGTGACGTTGACGCAGTTCTTGCGGTGGATTTTGACCGTGCCTTCAGTGGTCACAAAGCCGATGATGTCGTCACCGGGAACGGGGTTGCAGCATTTGGCGTAGGAGTATGCGATGTTGTTCATTCCTGCGATGGTCACCTCATCCTTGTGCGGCGTGGTACGCGCCTGCACCTCTCGGGCGATATCAGCAAAGCCTTTCTTGGCAGGCTTAACCTGCTGCGCGGGAGCACTCTCCTTCGGCTCAGCACTCTTGCCGTGCGGCCGGGTGATGCTCTCCATCACCTCTTCACTGCTGATCTGCTGGTTGGCCAGCGCGCTGAACAGATCGGCTGGCGTCTTGATGCCGTGCTTGCGGATGGCACGAATAGCGTCGTTTTCGGTAAACAGGCGCTTGGTGCCGGTGAGCATCTTGTCAAAGATGTTACGCCCCTTTTCGATCTCTTTGCGCCGTTCTTCGTTGATTGCCGCGCGGATCTTGAGCTTGGCGCGGTGGGTTACGACGATTTTGAGCCAGTCCGGTTTCGGCATCTGGTTTTTGGAGGTGATAACCTCGACGCGATCACCCGACCGCAGCTCAGCGTTCAACCGCACGATCTTACCGTTGACCTTCGCGCCGATGCAACCGTTACCGATTTCGGTGTGAATGGCGTAGGCGAAGTCAATCGGCGTGGCTCCGGCAGGCAGAATCTTCATATCACCCTTCGGCGTGAAGACGTAAATCTCGTCGTGATAGAGATTGAGCTTGAAGCCCTCCATGAAGGCCGTGGCGGTGTCGGCATCCTTGATGAGCTCGCGCGCCCACTTCAGGAATGAATCGACAGCAGCATCATCCTTACTGATTTTTTCCTTATAGCGCCAGTGCGCCGCAACACCGAGCTCGGCGAATTCATGCATACGGCGCGTCCGGATCTGCAACTCGACAACGTGCCCTTTCGGGCCGATAATGGCCGAATGCAACGACTGATAGCCGTTATGCTTCGGAATGGAGATGTAATCCTTGAAGTGTTGCGGAATGGGCGGATATTTCTGCGTGATGTAGCCGTACACCGCGAAACAGTCCGAAATCTTGTTGGTTTCGATGATGACGCGAATGCCGTACAGGTCATGAATATCATCGAACTGCTTGTTCTTGATCCGCATCTTGTTGTAAATCGAAAAAAGATGCTTGGCGCGCCCCTGCACTTCGACATTGAAATCCTGCTTTTCGAGGTCAGACTGGATCGGCAAGATCATCCTGTTAAGGTAAGCGATGCGTTCGTTGCGGCTCAGTCGCACCTTTTTGAGCAGGTAGTCGTACATCTTGGGATCGATGTACTTGAAGGCGAGATTTTCCAGATCGACCTTCATCTTACCGAGACCGAACCGGTGGGCTAGCGGCGCATAGATATCGCGCGTTTCGAGCGCCATGCGAAGGCGGCGGTGCTCCGGCAAGGAGTCGAGTGTGCGCATGTTGTGCAGGCGGTCGCAGAACTTGATGAGGATGACGCGAATATCCTTGACCATCGAAAGCAGCATCTTCCGAAACCCTTCAGCTTCAGTGGTCTCGCGGTTGACCATGATACCGGAGATCTTGGTCAGCCCCTCGACGATGTCAGCCACCTCGGTGCCCAGCTCGGCGGCGATATCCTCGTAGGTGTAGCCGCTGTCTTCGATCACGTCGTGCAGCAACGCCGCCGCGACAGAAATGCCGTCAAGAGGCAGTTCAGTCACAAGCAGCTTGGCCACCTCTACCGGGTGATAGAAGAACGGCTCGCCGGAGGCACGTTTTTCCCCCTCATGCGCTCGATAGCACATGAAAAAGGCACGCTGGATGAGCGACTCGTCGTAATTCTTGATATTCGCCCGGCAAAGCCGCAGGATTTCGTGCAACTTCTGGTAATGTTCCTGTTCTATCTGAGCCAGCATGGAGGTTCTCGCTTCCGGTAAAGTGTCGTTAACGGCAAGAGTTTGCCTGTTTCAAATATGATAGGAAATAGAGAGCACAGGTCAATGCTTTTTACTCCGTCATCTGCTCGATTCGCTCTTCGAGCATGAGAATTTCATCGCGCAGGTAAGCGGCTTTTTCGTAATCGGTCTCCTTGGCAGCTTTCTGCATTTCGGTGTTCATTTCGGAGACCATTTTCACCACCTCGTCGCGGCTGAGGGTGTCGAGCACGCCTTGAAGTTCGAGTTCGGGGCGCTTCTGCAAGCCGAGCCTCTTGCGGCGGTAGCGCTCTTCGGCGTCGGCCACGCTGGTGGTGGTGAGCACCTGATCGACCGATTTGACGATGGAGCGCGGCACGATGCCGTGCTTCTCGTTGTACTCCTGCTGGATGCGACGGCGGCGGTCGGTTTCGTCGAGCACCCCCCGCATCGAGTCGGTGATCTTGTCGGCGTAGAAAAGCACCAGCCCCTCGACGTTGCGCGCCGCGCGTCCGGCAATCTGCATGAGCGATTTGTCATTGCGAAGAAATCCCTCCTTGTCGGCGTCGAGAATCGCCACGAGCGCCACCTCCGGCAGGTCGAGACCTTCGCGCAGGAGATTGACTCCGACCAGCACGTCGATATCGCCCGCACGCAGCTCGCGCAGAATCTGCATCCGTTCGAGGCTCTTGATTTCGGAGTGCAGGTACTGCGAACGCAGGCCCAGCTTGCGGAAATAGGCGTGCAGATCCTCGGACATGCGCTTGGTGAGCGTCAGCACCAGCGACTTCTGCCCCAGCGCGATTCGCTCCCTGACCCGCGCCAGCAGGTGGTCGATCTGGCCGGCGACCGGATGCACCTCAATCTTCGGATCAAGCAGGCCGGTAGGCCGGATGAGCTGCTCGACCACCACGCCGCCAGAGCGCATGAGCTCGTGAGCGGCGGGCGTAGCCGACACGCAGAGCACCTGCGGCACCTTCTCCTCGAACTCCTCGAAGCGCAGCGGGCGGTTGTCGAGCGCCGACGGCAAGCGGAAGCCGTGCTCGACGAGCACCGTCTTGCGCGACCGGTCGCCACCATACATGCCACGAATCTGTGGCAAGGTGACGTGCGATTCGTCCACGACAACGAGGTAATCCTCCGGGAAGTAGTCGAGCAGGCACCACGGACGTTCGCCCGGCTTGCGACCGGCGATGTGGCGGGCGTAGTTCTCGATGCCGGAGCAGTAGCCCAGCTCCTTCATCATTTCGAGATCGTAGCGCGTGCGCTCTTCGAGCCGCTGCGCCTCGACCAGCTTGTCCTCGCCGCGCAGGACGTTCAGCCGTCCGGCCAGCTCGTCCTCGATAGCCACCATCGCGCGTTCAAGCTTTGCGCTGTCGGCCACAAACTGCCGCGCCGGGTAGATGAAGGCGTACTCGTCGCGGCTGATGATTTCGCCGGTTTTGGGATCGAAGGTCTGGATGGAGTCGATCTCGCTGCCGAAGAACTCAATGCGCAGCGCCAGCTCCTCGTGACCCGGCACCAAGTCGATCACGTCACCGCGCACCCGGAAACGCCCCGGTGTCAGATCGACGTCGTCGCGCAGGTAGTGCAGCGACACCAGCAGTTGCAGGAACTCATCGCGATCCATCTCCATGCCCTGCCGCAACTCGATGATCTGCGCCAACCAGTCCTCCGGCGAACCGAGGCCGTAGATGCAGCTCACCGAGCTGACCACGATCACGTCGTTCCGCCCGCTGAGCAACGCGCTGGTCGCCCGCAGACGCAAGCGCTCGATTTCGTCGTTGATCTTCAAGTCCTTGGCGATGTACTTGTCCATCGACGGGATGTACGCCTCGGGCTGGTAGAAGTCGTAGTAGCTGATGAAGTACTCGACCGCATTGTGCGGAAAGAACTGCTTCAGTTCGCCGTAGAGCTGCGCGGCGAGGGTCTTGTTGTGGCTCAGCACCAACGTGGGGCGGTTCACCTGGGCGATGACGTTCGAGGCCGTGAAGGTCTTGCCCGAGCCCGTGACGCCGAGCAGCGTCTGCCACCGGTCGCCCCGCAGCACCCCCTCGGTCAGCGCCTTGATGGCCGAGGGCTGATCCCCCGTCGGCCCGTAAGGACTTTCAAGCCTGAACTCCCCTCCCCGATGCACAACATTCCGCATAGATAACTCTTCGATGATAACGATGACAAATACCTCACAAAGAACTAATAACGCCTGCTTATAGTTCTTCAAGCCTCAGACACGATGTGTCATGACCAGCACGACTGACGGTTTTTTCCCGTCACTTTGCCGGATTTTTCGTAATCTACGGCTTTGTTTGAACCGGAACGAGCGACGGACTGATCTTTAGGGGGACGCTAAAAAGTGTCATGAGCGACCCGAGTGCAAGGCGGATGGAGCGCAGAAACCGGAGCGTACATGCATGTACGTGAGGATTTCGAGCACCACCCAACGTAGCAATCGGGGCGCGCAATAATTTTTTAGAGGCGCCCTTCGCTGAATACGATGAGAACCTATGTTCAATAGCTCTTTTCTGAAATCCACGGGCAAGCTGCTCGCCATCGGCGCGGCGCTGCTCCATCTCATTTCCTGTACCTCCATGACGACTGAACACACGACGAACCAGAGCAAGCAGTATCCATACACCACCGTGCCCGGCGATTCCCTGCACACGCGGATTTACACCCTGAAGAACGGCCTCACGGTGTACATGAGCCCCTACCACGACGAGCCGAGAATCTACACCTCCATCGCCGTACGTGCGGGCAGCAAGAACGATCCCGCCGAAACCACCGGACTGGCGCACTACCTTGAACACATGCTTTTCAAGGGCACCGACTCCATCGGCTCGCTCGACTACGCAAAGGAGCACACGGAGCTTGAAAAGATCATCGAGCTGTACGAAAAGTACCGCGCCACCAGCGATCCGGAGCGCCGTGCGGCGATCTACCGCGACATCGACAGCCTTTCGAACGTGGCTGCGCAGTACACCGTGCCGAACGAGTACGACAAGCTGCTCAACTCCATCGGCGCGAAGGGCACCAACGCCTACACCTGGGTTGAGCAAACCGTCTACATCAACGACATTCCCTCCAACGAGCTCGATCGCTGGCTCACCATCGAGGCCGAGCGCTTTCGCAACCCAGTGATGCGCCTGTTCCACACGGAGCTGGAAACGGTCTACGAAGAGAAGAACATGACGATGGACAGCGACAGCCGCAAGCTCTGGGAGGAGCTGTTCGAGGGACTGTTCACCAAACACACCTACGGCACCCAGACCACCATCGGCCTGGCAGAGCACCTGAAAAAGCCGTCGATCCGCAACGTCATCAACTACTACCGCTCCTGGTACGTGCCGAACAACATGGCGCTCTGCATCGCAGGCGACTTCGATCCTGACGAAACGATCCGCATGATCGACGAGAAATTCTCGAAGCTCGAACCGAAAGAGGTTCCCGAGTTCGTACCGCCGGTCGAACCCGAAATCGCCGCGCCGGTCATCAAGACCGTCACCGGCCCGGAGGCTGAAGAGCTGGTGCTCGGCTTCAGGTTCGGCGGAGCCGATTCGGACGACGCCGACCTGCTGACGCTGATCGACAAAATCCTCTACAACCAGACCGCGGGCCTGATCGACCTGAACCTCAACCAACAGCAAAAGGTGCTCGAAGGCGGCTCGATGCTGGTGCTGATGAAGGACTACTCGACGCATATCCTCAGCGCCAAGCCACGCGACGGCCAGAGCCTCGATGAGGTCAAGGAGCTGCTGCTCGCACAACTTGACCTCGTCAAAAAGGGCGACTTCCCCGACTGGCTGGTCGAAGCGGTCATCAACGACCTGAAGCTTGAAGATCTGAAGTCGCTCGAATCGAACCGTGGCCGCTCGGAAGCGTTCGTCGATGCTTTCGTCTGGGACATGGCTTGGGATCGCTACGTCAACCGCTTCGCACGTCTCGAAGCGATCACCAAAGAGCAACTCGTCGAGTTCGCAAAAAAGCACTACGGCGAGAACTACGTTGCGGTTTACAAGAAGCACGGCCAGCGCAAGAGCGAAGGTAAAATCCAGAAACCGCCGATCACTCCGATCAAGGTCAACCGCGACCGCTCATCGGTTTTCGCCGAAAGCCTGCTCTCGCAGAAAAGCCGGGAGCTGAAACCCGAGTTCCTTGATTTCAAAAAAGAGATCAGCTATTTCGACCTCACTCCGGAGATCAGGCTGCACCACGTGCCGAACGAAGAGAACGAGCTGTACAGCCTCTACTTCATGTTCGACACCGGCTCGAACCACAACCGCACCATCGAAACGGCGCTCGACTACCTGTCGTACCTCGGCACCTCGCGGCTCTCGCCCGCCGAGTTCAGCCAGGAGCTTTACCGGCTCGGCGCGGAGTTTACTGTGCTGACCGCCGACGACCACGTCTATCTCAAGCTCTCGGGCCTGAGGGAGAATTTCCCGCAAGCGATTGCGCTGCTCGACGAGCTGCTCTCGGACGCCCAGCCCGAAGCGCAGGCGCTCGACAAGCTCAAGCAAGGCATCCGCAAGGAGCGCGCGGACGACAAGCTCGCCAAGCGCAAAATCCTCTTCGAAGCGATGGTGAGCTACGGCAAGTACGGGCCTGAGTCGCCCTTCACCAACGTCTTGAGCGACGATGAGATCGATCGCCTCACGCCAGAAGAGCTGATCGGCGAAATCAAACGCTTCATGACTTACCGTCACCGCGTACTCTACTACGGCCCTGAGTCGCCGGACGAGCTGATGACCGGACTGCGCTCGATGCGCCACTTCGGCCAGCAGTTCAGCGCGGTGCCGGAAGCCGCGCCGTTCGAGGAGCTGGAGACCGCCACGAACCGCGTCTATGTGGTCGATTACGACATGAACCAAGCCGAAATCATCATGCTCTCGCGCGGCGAAACCTACAACGCCTCGCAGGTGCCGCTCATCACGCTCTTCAACGAGTACTACGGCGGCGGCATGTCGTCGGTGGTGTTCCAGGAGATGCGCGAGGCCAAAGCGCTGGCCTACTCGGTCTTTTCGGTCTACCGCCAGCCGAAGGAGAAGGAGCGTCACAACTACCTCTTCAGCTACATCGGCACGCAGGTTGACAAGCTGCCCGAAGCGCTCGAAGGGTTCGGTGAGCTGATGGGCAAGCTACCCGAATCGCCCGAACTGTTCGCCTCGGCCAAGGCGGGCATCGACCAGAAAATCCGCACCGAGCACATCACCAAAGCGAGCATCCTCTTCTCGTACGAAGAGATGAAGAAGCTCGGGCTCGACTACGACATCCGCAAGGATGTGTTCCGCGAGGTGCCCGGCATGAGCTTCAAGGACATCGAGAAGTTCCACGAGACCCGCTTCCGGAACAAGCCGCACACCATGCTCGTGCTCGGCAAGAAAGGCGACCTCGATCTGGAGACGCTCGGCAAGTACGGCGAGGTGAGCTTCCTGACGCTTGAGGAGCTTTTCGGCTACTGATCGGGGAACCAGCAAAGGATGAGTACGAAAGGCACCGGACGAAACGAGACAGGCAGCAGCGGGAATCTCTCCCGCTGGCTGTCTAGCTTCGTCAAGTTGTCGATCATCGACCGCTACATTATCCGGGAGTTCCTGACCATCTTCTTCTTTTCGCTGGCCAGCTTCGCTGCGCTCTTCGTCATCATTAACCTCGTCGAAAACCTCGACCGGTTCATGGACCGCAACATTCCGGTCGGGCGGATCATCATCTACTACCTGAGCGGCCTGCCGGACACATTCCTTTTGACCAGCCCGCTCAGCGTGCTGCTCGCATCGTTGTTCGTCACCGGCAAGCTCTCGATGCAGAGCGAGTTGCCAGCGCTGAAGGCGGCCGGCATGAGCCTGTCGCGCCTGATGAAGCCGTTTTTGCTGGCAACCTTTTTCATCACCTCGTTCAATCTGGTGAACTCCTGCTTTATCACCCCATCGATGTACGACCTCTCCAAAGGGTACGAAAAGCGCTATCTGAAAAGCCAGAAAGAACAGCAGGGAGAGGCTGTACACATCAGAGAATCGAAAAACCGCATCCTGACCGTCGGCCAGATCAACCGCGACCGCCAGAGCGCCATCTCGGTTTCGCTCGAAACCTTCGACGGCAGCCGATTGGCTTCGCGCCTCGACGCCGACTCGCTACGGATCATCTCCAACGGCAGGCAATGGGTGTTCTACAACACGAAACAGCGGACGTTCGTCAATGGCCGTGAAACACTCGTCACCAATCCAGGCGCGGACACGCTGAAGCTGGCGCTGGCAAAGAACACCTTTACGATGATCGACGCCGACCCGGACGAGATGAACCTCGTGCAGCATCTCGCCTTTATCGCCCAGAAAAAGCGCTCCGGCCTTCCGGGGCTCGAACGGGCTGAAGTCGAGCTGCACACCAAGATCGCACTGCCACTGGCCAGCATGCTGATTGTGCTGATCGGTGTACCGCTCTCTACGCGCAAAAAGCGCAGCGGACTGGCGCTCGAAGCGGCCACCAGCCTGCTCATTGGCCTCTTCTATCTCGGAATGCTCAAAACCATCGGCAGCCTCGGTTTCGACGGCCTGATCAACCCTGTGCTCGCCGCCTGGCTGCCAAACCTGCTCATCCTCGTGCCCGGCGTGCTCCTGTACCGCTCGGCCAACCACTGACGCCATGCACCAACCCGTGATCACCCTCATGACCGATTTCGGCCTCGAAGACGCTTTCGTCGGCGTCATGAAAGGCGTTATCACCAGCATCTGCCGTGAGGCCCGCGTGATTGACCTGACGCACGCCATCAGCGCCCAGAACGTCCGGCAGGCCGCGTTCCACCTTGACCGCTCGATCAGTTACTTTCCAGACGGCACGATCTTCGTCTGCGTCGTCGATCCCGGCGTCGGCACCACCCGTCGAGCCATCGGCGTCCAAGCTGGACCATACAGATTCATCGCCCCCGACAACGGCCTCCTGACGACGATCTTCGAACGCTGGCCGGAAGCGAGATGCCACGAACTGACGAACGCGAACTACCAGCTCGCGAAACCGAGCGCCACCTTCCACGGCCGAGACCTCTTCAGTCCAGCCACCGCACACATAGCCGCCGGAGTGCCACTGGACGCCTTTGGCCCCACAATTGACATCGCAGACTGCACAAGGATCGAGCTCTGGCAAAACAAACCGCTCGATGATGGAAAAGGATGGACAGGAGAGATCATCGCTACCGACCACTTCGGTAACCTCATCACCTCCTTTGAAGCCGGGATGATTTTGGATTCAGGGGATTGGAAGGTCAAGGCCGGAAATTCCGAGCCGATGCCAATCCTCCGAACCTACGGCCAAGTCGAACAAGGCCAGCCGCTCGCCTACATCGGCAGCAGTGGAATGGTAGAGATTGCGATCCGGAACGGTAATGCGAGTGCTGAGCTGTTTGTTGGAGAGGGAGATGTAGTGGAAATCAGGCGGGAATGATTTGTAGGGGAAGGTTTTACGCACGACCACCACGGCAAGCGGCGCAAAACCCGTAGTGCGGTTTGGAGAAAAGCGCAAAAAAAAACGGAGGCATGTCATACGCCCCGTCAATTCCCTCAACTATCCATTATCAACTGTCAACTCTCAATTCTTCCCTTCCTCCCGTAAAACACCAAAGCCGGCGAAACGACCACCGGCTTTGATGAATGTGTATGTGCAGGCTGAATATCAGCTTCCGATGTACTCCTTGAGCACCTCTTTGTAGGCAGACTGGCGGAGGCGGCGGATCGCTTTTTCCTTGATCTGGCGGACGCGCTCGCGGGTGAGCTTGAATTTTTCGCCGATCTCTTCGAGGGTTAGCGGATTTTCCATACCGATGCCAAAGTAGGAGCGGATGACGTCTGCCTCTCTCGGGGCGAGCACGGAAAGGGAACGCTCAACTTCAAGCGTGAGCGAGTCACGGGTGAGCGTGTGGTCGGGCATGTGGCCGTCGTTCTGCAACACGTCGAGCAGGCGGTTGTCGTCACCCTGCGCGAAGGGCGCATCGACCGAGACGTGACGTCCGGCGATCTTGAGGGTGTCGGCAACATCCTGCGAATCCATGTCGAGCAAGTTGGCCAGCTCCTTGGTGTTGGGGTCGCGTTCGTACTCCTGTTCAAGCTGGCTATAGGCCTTGCTGATCTTGTTCAGCGTGCCGACGCGGTTGAGCGGCAAACGCACGATTCTCGACTGCTCGGCAAGAGCCTGCAGGATCGACTGCCTGATCCACCACACAGCATAAGAGATGAACTTGAAACCACGGGTTTCATCGAACCGCTTGGCTGCTTTGATCAGGCCAAGGTTGCCCTCGTTGATAAGGTCGCCGAGTGTCAGCCCCTGATTCTGGTACTGCTTGGCCACCGATACGACAAATCTCAGGTTGCCTTTGATCAGCTTGTCGAGCGCTCGCTTGGCACGCTTGTACTCGACGGTATCAACCGGCATGTCGTAGCCTTCCTTGATGGCCATCGTAAGTTTCACCTCGTCTTCGGCCGTCAACAGATCGTACTTGCCGATCTCTTGGAGGTAACGGTCGAGGGAGAGGCTCTCCCTGTTGGTAATTTGCTTACTGATCTTCAATTGCCTTATGAAATAAGTTCCTCGTTCGAACTTCCCGACACTGTCAGGTGCACTGAACGCTACGGCCTGTCAGTCGGATTACAGCCATCGACCGCGGCAGCGGCTCTCCGGACAAACGAGTTCAAACCCGGAATATCTGAAAAAAATCGGACTTTTTTGACTCAAGCCTGAAAAAACGCTGTTTTACTGACTCAGCACTTCGAGGTTCTCCTGAAGCTTACGAACCAGCGTACGCGACTCTTCAAGCTTTTCCCTCTCTTTTTCAACGACCTCGGCTGGAGCGTTGGATACAAATTTCTCGTTTGAAAGTTTTTTCTCCAACGATCTGATGTAGGCTGTCACCTTCGAGATCTCTTTCTGCAAACGGGATTTTTCTTTGTCGAACGATATTAACCCTTCCAGACGAATAAAAAGTTCATTGCCATCCACCACTGATGCGGCTGAATGGGCCGGTCGCTCGACCGTTTCGCCAAGTTCCACCTCGCACTTCGTCAGAGCCGGGAAAATACTGCGGCCGGCTTCAAACGCCGCAAGCGCTTCGGGCGATGCGACTCGGACGACCGCCTGCGCGCGCAAGTCATGCGGTACGTTGAAGGCCGAACGGAGGCTGCGGATTTCCGAAACCATGTTGCGCACGAGATTGAACGCAGCAGCATCCTCCGCCGTCCACGAAGCATCGGCTTGCGGCATCGCTTCGGTAGCGATGGTCTGTTCCTCGCCGCGCGGCGCGATGGCGTGCCAGATTTCATCGGTGATGAAGGGCATCACCGGATGCAGCGCCTTGAGCACGCCTTCCAGCACGGAAACCGCGAGGCACACCGCGTGGCGTCCACGCTCCTCGGTAATATCGCCTGACAGCTCGCTCTTAAGCGCCTCGACGTACCAGTCGCAGTAGTCGCCCCAGAAGAACTCGTGCAAGACCTTCACCATGTCGTTCACCTTGAAGTTCGCCATCGCTTGGTGGTAGCGTTCGAGCATGGCGTTGTAGCGCGACATGAGCCAGAGTCCGGCGGAGGACATCAGCTCGCGCTGAGGCGTGAAATTCGCGAAGGCTTCGACGAACTCTTCGCTGGTGGCGAAAAGCTTTTCGCGCTGCATGAAGACGAAGCGCGAGGCGTTCCAGATTTTGGTGGCGAAATTGCGGCCCAGCTCGCACTTCTCCTCGCCGAAGAGCACATCCTGCCCGAGCGGTGCGATATAGACGATGGTGAAGCGCAGGGCGTCGGTGCCGTAGGTGTCGATCACCTTGAGCGGGTCGGGCGAGTTGCCGAGCGACTTGGAGAGCTTGCGCCCCTTCATGTCGCGGATGATGCTGGTGAAATAGACGTCGCGGAACGGCACGTCGCCCTTGAAGTGCAGCCCGGCCATAATCATGCGGGCCACCCAGAAGAAGATGATGTCCGGGCCGGTCACCAGCGTGTCGGTCGGGTAGAAGGCGCGGAGGTCGTCGTTGTCGCTGTGCAGGCCCGTCCAGCCGAGCGTGGTCAGCGGCCAGAGCCACGACGAGAACCAGGTGTCGAGCACATCCTCGTCCTGCGATAGCTTGTCGGTGCCCGCGAGGTGGCACGCCTCGTCGTAGGAGGCGGCGACCCAGACGTTGCCCTTGTCGTCGTACCAGGCCGGAATGCGGTGGCCCCACCAGAGCTGGCGCGAAATGCACCAGTCCTGAATGTTCTCCATCCAGTGACGGTAAGTGTTGATCCAGTGCTCCGGGTGGAAGCGGATTTCGCCGTCGTTGACCGCTTTAAGCGCAGGCTCGGCGAGCGGCTGCATCTTGACGAACCACTGCTCGGAGAGGTACGGCTCGACCACCACGTCGGCACGTTCCGAGTAGCCAACGTTGTGCTCGTAGTCTTCGAGTTTGACCAGATGGCCCAGCTCTTCCAGATCGGCGACAATCTTGTCGCGAGCGTCAAAACGATCCATCCCGGCGTAACCGCACTCGTCGGTCATGCGGGCGTCCTTGCCGATTACCGAGAAGGTCGGCAAATTGTGGCGTTTAGCAACCTCGTAGTCGTTCGGATCGTGCGCGGGCGTGATCTTCAGCGCGCCGGTTCCGAACTCGATATCGACATAGTCGTCGGCAATGACCGGCACGTGGCGTCCGGCAATCGGCACCACCACCAGCTCGCCGATGAGGTCGGCGTAACGCTCGTCGTTCGGATTGACCGCGATGGCCACGTCGGCGAGAATCGTCTCGGGACGCACCGTGGCGATGGTGATCGAGCGCGACGGGTCTTTGGCAAGCGGGTAGCTCACATAGACTAGCTTGTCGCGCCGCGACTTCATGATGACCTCTTCGTCCGACAGCGCCGTCTGCGACACCGGGCACCAGTTGATGATGCGGCGACCACGGTAGATCAGCCCCTCGCGATAGAGCGCCACGAAGGTGTTGATGACCGCCTCGGAGGCACGTTCGTCCATCGTGAAGAGGTTGCGCCGCCAGTCGCACGAAATGCCGAGCTTGCGAAGCTGGCGCAGAATCAGGCCGCCGTACTCCTCGCGCCACTCCCACACCTTGTCGAGAAAATCGCGCCGACCGAGATCGTGGCGCGTGACGCCCTCCTTGCGCAATTTCTTCTCCACCACGGTCTGCGTCGCGATGCCTGCGTGGTCAGTGCCGGGCAGCCACAGTGCCTCCTTGCCGCTCATGCGGGCGTGGCGAATGAAAATGTCCTGAAGCGTGTGGTTCAGCACGTGACCGAGCGTCAGGCTGCCGGTCACGTTCGGCGGCGGCATCAGCACCGAGTAGGGCGTCACGCCCTCCTGCACCCGCGAGTGTTCGGCGTGGAAGGTGCCGAGCGCCTCCCAGTGCGCACTTCGCCAGCGTTCTTCGACTTCGTGGTGGTTGTAGGTTTTCTCGAGATTCTGCGCGGAATGGTCACTCATTGGTCTGGTTCAAAACGAAATTATAGGAGACGGGCGTCACCCCTTTTCAAAAGCACCTCTAAAAACTTATTGCGCGTCCCGATTGCTGCGTTGTGCGGTGCTCGAAATCCTCACGTACTGTCAGTACACTCCGGTTTCTGCGCTCCGTCCGCCTTGCACTCGGATCGCTCATGACACTTTTTAGAGATGCTCTCAAGAAGGATGACGCCCGAAAATCGTGGTTATGCGAGCAGTTACTCCTCGCTCTTCGGAGCCGGACGCTTCTCGAAAATCTGGTCGATCAGGCCGTACTCTTTCGCCTCGGTGGCGTTCATCCAGCGGTCGCGCTCGGAGTCCTCGCGGATGGTCTTCACATCCTGACCGGTGTGCTTGGCAAGCAGGTCTTCGAGCAGGTGGCGGATTTTTTCGATCTCGCGAGCCTGAATAAGAATGTCGGTCTCTTGGCCCTGCGCGCCGCCCGAAGGCTGGTGAATCATGATGCGCGAGTGCGGCAGCGAAGCCCGCTTGCCCTCCGTTCCGCTGGCGAGCAGGAACGCACCCATGCTGGCCGCCATGCCGACGCAGACGGTCGAGATGTCGGGGCGGATGTACTGCATCGTGTCGTAAATGCCGAGGCCCGCCGACACACTTCCGCCAGGCGAATTGACGTAGATGTAGATGTCGCGCTCCGGGTCTTCAGATTCGAGGAAAATGAGCTGCGCCATGATCAGCCCTGCGATATGTTCGTCGATGGGAGAGCCGAGAAAGATAATACGCTCCCGCAGCAGGCGGGAAAAGATGTCGAACGCACGCTCACCGCGGCCTGAGGTCTCGATGACCATCGGCACGAGCTGATTGTTGATGCTGTTTTCGATTGCGCCGGAATAGAGCTTTTTGGCGTGATGGTCGAATCCGAAATTGATATTAGCCATGTGCTTCAAACTGTTTTGCGGAAACCGATGATAAGGCCCCCGTGTGTTTCAGCTTCGCAGAAATCCTGAACGGACCGCAACAAAGCCCTGCAAAAGATCACCTAAAATACAGAGACGAAACAAGAATTCCTGAAATCCGGTTCCGCTTTCCCTAATTTATTCGCGAGCACGCCCGTCGCCTTTCCGACTTTTGGTATATTGATCGACTAAATCTACCACTCAAGATCGTCAATTAGCCATGCAGGTACGCCTTATCTCCGTCACCAATCCGCTCATCGAAATCGACAACCGCCAGCTCACCCCCGAAGGTCTCATGGCCTACTGCGCGCGCGTTTCCAGCACGCACCAGGAGACGCCGGATTACGAGAAGCTGCTCTCTTACTGTATTGACAAGAAGCACTGGAGCGTGTTCGAAATGGTTGACATGACGGTTGAAATCACCACCTCCCGTGCTATCTCCCCGCAGATTCTCAGGCACCGGAGCTTCTGCTTCCAGGAGTTCTCGCAGCGCTATGCCAAAGCGCAGACAACCGAAAAGTACCAACCGAGGCGGCAGGACACGAAAAACCGGCAGAACTCGCTGGACGATCTCGACGAAGCGACTGTAGCATGGTTCGACGAAGCGCAGGAGAAGATTGCGAAGCTCGCATTTGACAGCTACGAAGAGGCGCTGGAGAAGGGCATTGCCAAGGAGAGCGCCCGCGTGCTGCTGCCGCTCGGCACCCAGACCCGGCTCTACATGAAGGGTTCCGTGCGAAGCTGGATTCACTACCTCGACGTCCGCACCGACCCGACCACCCAGAAAGAGCACCGCGACATCGCCGAAGCCGTCAAATCGATTTTCATGGAACAGTTCCCAGTCATCAGCAAGGCAATGGGCTGGAAAACAGTTGAGAGTTGATAATGGATAGTTGATAGTTGACAATAGCAAGGACATCCCGACAAGTCGGGATGTCCTGAACACACGCGAGTATCATACATTTTCACTGTCCACTCAGTCCATTTCCCTCCTCAGCCCACAAAAAAAAGGGCGGTTCACAAACCGCCCTTGAAGAACACTATCCGATACCGCTCCGTTTACCCCTGCAGGTGCTTGAACAGCTTGATGAGCTGTGTGCGCAGATCCTTGCGGTGAACAATCATATCGACGAAACCGTGCTCCTTGAGGAACTCGGCGCGCTGGAAGCCTTCAGGCAAGTCGCGTTTGATGGTATCGCGGATGACTCGTGGGCCGGCAAAGCCAATCAGGGCTTTCGGCTCGCTGATGTTCAGATCGCCAAGCATGGCATACGAAGCGCTGATGCCACCCATCGTCGGGTCGGTCATGAGCGAAATGAACGGAATGTTGCGCTCGCCGAGTCGAGTCAGCCGAGCGGAGGTCTTGGCCATCTGCATGAGGCTGAACGCTCCCTCCATCATGCGGGCGCCGCCGGATTGCGAAATCACTATGAGCGGTGCGTTCAATTCGACGCTCTTGTCGGCAGCACGCGAAATCTTCTCACCCACGACCGAACCCATCGAACCACCGATGAAACCGAAATCCATCGCGGAAATAACCGCGGCGGAACCGCCCATCGAACCGGTAGCGTTCCGGCACGCTTCGCTCTTGCCCGATTTCTGCATGGTATCGCGCACGCGATCGGGATACTTTTTCGTATCGACGAAGGCAAGCGGATCGGCAGCTCTGAGCTGGCCGTCGAATTCATCCCACGCCCCGTCGTCGAACAGGAACGAGAAGTAGAGATCAGGACTGATTCGGAAGTGATGACCACACTCCGGGCAGGTGTAGAGGTGATCTTCGAGTTGTTTTTTGTGCAACGCAGCGCCACATTCGTCGCATTTGGACCACAACCCTTCTGGGGTGTCGCGCTTGTCCGTTGTCTTGATTGGAGGTATCCCCCGTTTGAACCAGACCATTTTTATTATTATAACTAAAGAGTTTACTTTGGAATTCAAGATATAAACTCGCCACGACATCTCAAAAACAGGCTGCTGCCGGAGTCCCCTGTGAACTGCAACAATCAACAGCACAAGCGTTTGAGCGGACGCCCGGTTTTCCTTGGCCTGGCGTTGCTGCTGTCGATCGTGCTTGAGCTCATCCCGTCTGGACGCGCAAGCGCCGAGCCCGTAACCGTCTGGCCCGACACGCTTGCCACGCCGTACCACCGCTACGAAATCATTCCGGCCATGCGTCCCCTGCGCAAAACAGTCGGGCTGGCGCTCTCGGGCGGCGGGGCTAACGGCATCGCGCAGATCGGCGTGCTCAAGGCGCTGGAGGAGGAGCGGGTTCCCATCGACCGCATCGCCGGCACCAGCATGGGAGCGCTGGTCGGAGGCCTGTACAGCTCGGGCTATTCCGCCGCGGAACTCGATTCGCTCGCCCGCGCCCTGCCGTGGAAAAAACTGACCTCGCTCAACAGCGAAACTCCAAGAACCAACAGTTACCTGGAACAGAAAGCAATCCGGGATCGCGCATCCATCGCCATCCGATTTGAAAAGTTCAAGCTGGTCGTGCCCAAGTCGCTGAGCGCTGCGCAACCACTCACCCGAACCATCGACCTGCTGGTGCTCAACGCACCGTACCACACCGGCAGTTCATTTTCCGATCTGCCGGTTTCGTTCAGGGCAGTTACGACCGATCTGCTCTCCGGCCGCCGGGTCACGCTGACCTCAGGGCCGCTTTCCGAAGCCATGCGGGCCAGCAGCACAGTGCCGATCCTCAACCAGCCAGTCGAACGAGACGGCCGGAGACTTGCTGACGGCGGTCTGGTGGCCAACCTGCCCGTCGATGAGCTCGAAAAAGCCAGGACAGACTACAAGGTAGCCGTGGACACGCACGGCAGGATGTACACCGACAGCAGCGAACTCGACGTTCCCTGGAAGGCCGCCGACCAGGCCATGACCATTCTGACCCAGGTGCAGTACCCCCAGCAACTCGAACAGGCCGACCTGGTCATCGCGCCCGACCTCGAAAACCACAAGGCGACCGACTTTTCGGACATTCCGGAACTGATCGACGCCGGCTACGCCAAAGGCCGCCTGCTCGCCCCCGTCATCAAACGGAGCATCCAGGTCGAGCCGAAGCACGACATCGCACTCTCCGGCTATCGCAAAACCATCGAAGGCATCCCGGCGACGGCAGCCTATCTCGAACAGGCCAGAACGGCCAACGCCATCGTACGCAGCGGAATCCACGCGAAAAAAATCCTGCAAGAACTTCTGGAAACCGGTCTGTTCAGCCGTGCCTGGGCCAGAATCGATAAAAAAGCCGGAACCGCCGCTTTCGTACTTGAACCACTCCCCCGGCTTGACCGAATCGAACTTACCGGCGGTCCGTCCAACGCTGTTTCGCAAAAAAAGATTGACAAAGCCTTCACACCAATCCTCAACCGGCTCTACACCAACGCCGTGGCGACCAGCGCACTTGAAAAGCTGATCCGCCTCTACCGGCAGCAAGGCTACAGCCTCGTCCAGATCGAGAACTGCTCGGTGAACGGCACAACCCTTGCCGTACAACTCTCATCCGGTAAAATCGAACAGGTTGAGGTCGAGCAGGACAAACATATCACCAAGCCGTTGCCCATCAAGCGCGAGATTGCAATCGATACCGACAGAGCCTTCCGCTACACCGATGCTGAAAAGACGATCGACAATCTCTATGGTACCGGGGTCTTCAACAGGGTCTCCCTCGGCACCGAAACCCCGCAATCGCAAGGCTCGCCCTTCAGCAACACCCTCATGGTAAGGCTGGATGAAAAACCGGCCAATGTGCTTCGTATCGGCGTTCGTTACGACGAAACCTCCAACGCCCAGCTCCTGCTCGATTTCAGGAATGAAAATGTGCACGGAACGGGCAACTCCATCGGCGCATGGACCAAAATCGGGCAGAAAAACAACCGCCTGAACCTCGAATACAATCAGCCGAGGATCGGCCATACGCCACTGACCATGTTCACCAGGCTCTTTTTCGACCAGCGGGACATCGACACGCGCCAGCTGGCCTTTACCGAACAGCAGGGCTTGCAGGCAACTGGAGAGCCTCGCCAGCTTGGCATCCAGCGTTATGGCCTGACGGCCGCATTCGGCACGAGAGTCAGCAAAAACGGGCGCCTGACGGCCGACGTCACGCTCCAGAATGCGCAGTCGTATCTCAGGGACGATCTTTCGCAGTCTTATGAAACCGGGAACTATAATCTCCTTTCTTTCGGCGGCCAGTTCACGTACGACAATCGCGACAGCTCGTTCCTGCCATCCGAGGGACGATATACCAACATCCGCTACTGCTCCACACCAGCCTATCTGAACAATCCCGAAGCGTTCTGGCAACTCGATGCACAGCATGAAGAGAACCTCTCGATCGGCTCGGCCACCACGCTCCAGCTCTCAGCGCTGGCCGGCATCAGCAGCAAAAGCATTCCCCTGACCGAAAAGTTTTTCCTCGGCGGAACCGGCAACGCATACAGCTACCGGTTCATCGGCCTGAAAGACAGCGACCTGATCGGTGAGAACATCGCCGTACTCAGCGCCATGCTGCGCTACAAATCCCCGGTGCAGCTCATCTTCCCGACCTCCTTCATCCTGGCCTACAACATTGGCAATGTGTGGGAGCAACGCTCCGACATGTCGTTCGATGAACTGGTGCAGGGCGCAGGCGCGGGACTGGTGTGGGAGACGCCTCTTGGCCCGGCGCAGTTTACGGTCGCCAGACCATTCGCGTTTGAAAACGATGAAATCAACGATTCGGCGCGTATCGACTTTTCAGAAACGCTCTTCTACTTCAGCCTCGGACACGATTTTTGAACCTGATAGCCACGAGATCTTTTGACAGCACGAAACAAACCGAAAAAACCGCATATCCTGGTCTGCAACGATGACGGCATCGAAGGCCCCGGCCTTCACGCCCTTGTCGCCTCGATGAAAAAGATCGGCAGCGTAACCGTGGTGGCCCCCTCCGACCCGCACAGCGGCATGAGCCACGCCATGACCCTCGGCGAACCGCTGCGCATCCGGGAATATTGCAAAAACAACCGCTTTTACGGCCACACCGTGTCGGGAACGCCGGTGGACTGCATCAAGGTAGCCCTGAGCCACATTCTCGATGCCAAGCCCGACCTGATCGTCTCGGGCATCAATTATGGCAGCAACACTGCCATGAACACCCTCTACTCCGGCACGGTTGCCGCAGCAATCGAAGGGGTGATTCAGGGCGTGCCGTCGCTCGCCTTTTCGCTCACCACCTACGAAAATGCCGACTTCACCTACGCGGCCAAATTCGCCCGGCAACTGGCCCGCGAGACGCTCAAGCGCGGCCTGCCGCCAGACACCATCCTCTCGGCCAACATCCCCAACGTTCCGGAGCAGGAGATCAAGGGTGTCGTCATCACCCGGCAGGGAAAATCGCGGTGGGAAGAGTCGGCCATCGAACGGCACGACGTCTACGGCAACCCCTACTACTGGCTCGGCGGCACCCTGCTGCTGCACGACGAGGAGCTGACGCAGGATGAATATGCCGTGCGGCACAACTATGTGGCCGTCACGCCGCTCAACTGCGACTGGACCGACCATCGCTTCCGGAGCGAACTCGAAACCTGGGGACTTAAATAGAAAAGACGTGAACACCTTCCTCATCGACTACCAGCGGATTCAGACTCCAAAAAAAGGATTCTCCCGCCTCTTCTGCGACTACACCTCCGACACCGAAACGCGCGCGAAGCTCCTCTCGGAGTGCTTCCATCTCGACTACCGGAAGGATGCGGACTACTACCGCCACCTCGGCCTGCTGGCTTCGCGCGACTTCAGGCGGGAATCGCTGGTCGAGCTGCTCCTGAAACAGAACAGCCGGTTCGGAGGATCGGAACGGCAGCGGGAGGAGATCGAGAAACTCCGTTCGCCGCGCTGCATGGCCATCGTCACCGGCCAGCAGACTGGCCTGTTCACCGGCCCGATGTACACGATTTACAAGGCGCTGAGCGCAGTAGTGATCGCCCGAAAGCAGAAGGAGCTGTTCCCCGAATACGATTTCGTGCCGGTGTTCTGGATCGAGAGCGAAGACCACGATTTCGAGGAGGCGTCGGCAACCGCGTTGTTCGCAGGCGCTGGACTGGAAACCGTGCAGGCCGAAGGCGGCCACCGCCAACCCGATCAGATGGCGGGTCCCACGCCGCTCGGCTCCGGCATCACCGAAACAGTACGGAAGTTCCTCGACCTTCTGCCCGACTCCGATTTCAAGCCGGAGATCGCCGAGCTGCTGCACTCCGCCTACGAACCGGAGAGCACCTTCGAAATCGCGTTCGCAACAACGATGAACCGGCTTTTCAGGAACCACCCGCTGATTCTGCTCTCCACGCAGGACGGCGAGTTCAAAAAGCTGGCCGCGCCAGTGCTTTGCAAGGAGGTCGAAAGCGCTCCCGCATCGTCGTATGACGTGGTGGCCCAAAGCTCGGCGCTCGAATCGATGGGCTATCCGGCGCAGACCAAGCCGCGCGCGGTGAACCTCTTCTATCTCAACCAGCTCGGCCAGCGGCTCAAAATCGAGCAGCCCTCGCCGGATAACTTCATGATCCTGCCCGACCACCAGCGCTACACGCGCCATCAACTGCTCGAACTCTGCCAGGATCACCCGGAGCGGTTCAGCCCGAACGTCATCCTGCGCCCGATCGTGCAGGACGCCGTGCTCCCCACCTTCGCCTACGTCGGTGGCCCCGGCGAGGTCAGTTATCTGTCGCAGTTCCGCAAGGTGTACGAACGGTTCGGCCTGGTGATGCCCTTCGTGATGCCGCGCGGAAGCTTCACGCTCGTCGAGCCGAAAATCACCCGCACGATGGACAAGGTGCTGAAGGTGACCGGCAGACCAAGCTTTTCGCGGCGACAGGTGTACGAAGCGGTGTTTCAGGATTTGCAGGAGCTGCGGAAATCGATGGTTTCAGGAGCGGAAAATCAGGACATCGACACCCTGTTCGAGCAGGTGCAGTCGGAGATCAACCGATCTCTCTCGACGCTCGAACCGGCGCTGGTCAAAATGGATCCAACCTTGCAGCAGTCTCTGGCAGGCTCCTCGGGGCAGATTGCCAAAATCATCGGCAACATCCGGGAGAAGACCTACCGCGCAGGCCGCAGAAAGCACGACGAACTGCTGCAACAGCTCGACAAGGCCGAACTCAACATCTTCCCCGAAGGCGTCCCGCAGGAGCGCCTCGTCAACATCTTCTACTACCTGAACAAGTACGGCCCGTCACTCATCGACGACCTCGAACGGGTGCTGCAGGGATATTCGACCGAGTCACATCTGATCGTGGAGCTGTAAAAAGAAAATGGACAAGGTGCCGTTAAAAAGCACTCTTGTCCATCCTTTTGTCCGCATCGTCCACTTGTTCCCTATTCCAGATCATTCACGTATCAATAAAATGCCGTTTCCTCGTCATTCCTGCTTTTACGGGAATGACGGACTGAAATACTTTCCACCGCTCTCACCCCGAGTAGGTGTGCACGCTGTTTTGCGCCGAGGGGAGGTAATTCACGCCGAACCAGCAGACCAGCAGTACGATGAAGGCCAGGCCGAGGTACCACTGGAGTTTGCGCGGATCGGTTTTCATGGAGACCAGGTGCAGGTAGCCGAGGTAAGCGAGCCACGAGATGAAGGCCCAGGTCTCTTTCGGATCCCACGTCCAGTAGTGGCCCCACGCCTCCTTGGCCCAAAGTGCGCCAAAAATGAGGCCGAAGGTGAGCAGCACAAATCCCAGCAGCGCGAGGTAGTGCGACATCGATTCGCCCTTTTCCGAACGCTTGTGCCGGAGGTTCTGGATCACATTGTGCCAGCCGGAGGCCGCTGAAGCCGCAAGCAGCGCGTAGGCGACCAGATAGACCACCACGTGCGGCACAAACCAGACGCTCTGCAAAGCGGGCATGAGCGCCTTCTGGAACACGTCTGGATGCAGGTAGTTGATGCCGAGGAACAGCGCCGCCAGCCCCATGCAGTAGTACTTGAGCCAGCGAATCTTGTAGCGATACTCCACCAGAAATCCGATCACCGGAATGAAGGTGGCGTACCAGAGCCGCGTCTCGCCAAGCGTGCGCAGCGGCGGGCGTTCGAGGGCGATCCAGTAGGAGGCGAGGAACCAGGTCAGCACAGCCGTCCCGGAAATCATCAGCAGCCACGAGGCCACGCCAAACGCCTTGGAGCGCTGCGCCGGAATCTGAAGCGCCGACCCTGCCGACCAGCAGGCAACGGTAGCAATGGCCATCGACGGAAAATCGACCAGAGTCATGCCTCCTCCATTTTTTTAAGTCCTTTCCAGAAGAAGAGCGCGTTGCCGGCCATAATCATGAAAAAGCCGACATAAACCGCCGGAAGCCATGGGTCACGAATCGCCTCGACCAGGCTCAGGGTTGACCAGCGCCCAGCCTTCTCGTCGTAACTGGCCTGGTAAAGTTTCCAGCCCATGAAATCGACCGGCTTGTTCACTTCGAGCGTAGCTGACTTGCTCTCACCTTTATCAGCGTTCAGCTTGACGATCGACCTGAACGCCTTGGGCTGGCCTTCGAGCATCACGACAAAGTACTCGCCCATCGATACAAATTGCGGCCTGACCTCGGGCCCGCCGGAACTGATCCAGCTTTCCGCAACCTTGTTGCCGGACTCGATGCGCACTTTGGCAAACGGCACACCCATTTCGCTCTTGACCACCACCGGCGCCCCATCCGGACGGGGCAACGCGTGAGACAGATAGTCAAGCACGGTCACCGAACCAATACCCGGCCACTCGGCTTTTACCCCTTTGCGGATTTCCGGCAGCAGCTTCGAGCTGGTTTCAACAAGCCGATCCTGCTTCGGATCGTACATCGCAAACTGGTGAACGTACTGGTCTATCTGAAAATCCTTCAAATAGATCGAAAACGGAAGCTCGATCATCCGGTCATGCTTGCGGTCGTAAGCCTTGTTGCTGGATCGGCCCTCGTAGATCGGCACCGTCAGCCGCTCAAGCTGCGTAGCGCCCGCAAGCCCGCAGGCCAGCGCCAGCCAAAAGCCGCCGTGGAACAGGATGAACTGAAGGTTCGCCGGTTTAAACGGCACGATTTTCCAGACGAGGGAGAGACCGAGATTGAACAGGAACAGCAGGGTCACCAGCGCAAAGGGCCAGCTCGAAAAGATGCCGTTGAGCCGCAACGAAGCCGCAAACGAACCGGGAGGCATTGCGTCCTGCGGCACCACGCCGCCGACGAGAGACAGAAGGGCGAGGCCGACAATCAGGCTCAGCCCCATCGGAATTCCGCCGAGCCACTTGACGAGAGGACGCTCCCTGAACAGCAGGCCAACCGCAAAGATCAGCACGCCAAAAAGGAGCAAAAAAATGAGATTGAACGGCCAGCCGGGAAAGTCGATACCTTTGCCCGAAGAAAACAACTCGATAACAAATCCCGCCAGAATGGCCGTGAGGGTAAAAAAAGCCGACTCCTTGAAACCGGCAGCTGGTTCAGAACCGGCAGATCCGGTTTTCACATTTTCCATCATACACTTAAAGCACTATATCGCCACAATTCGTACCAATTTCCGTATCATCTTTCTTCAGAATCTGACAGCACCGGCACACGATGCCGTACAGATCGGTCCCAGACGCGCCTTCACGAATCCTGTCCACAGCTTTCTTGATTTCCTGCTTGTAATCGCGGGACTTGACGGTCTGGCCACCGCGCTTTTTATGCAAATATTGGGAGACTGCCGCCGGAGTAACCCCAAGCACTTTTGCCGCGCTTGACTGGGTCATACCGGTTTTAACCAGCTCTTTGGCCAGATCCGCTCTGATCTGGGGCAGATAGTACCAAACAGCTTTTTCACAAGGAAAAATCATCGATCATGCATTCAGTTGAACAAGGTCGCTCTTCGCTTCAGGCAGAAACTCCACTTGGCAGGCGCCTCGAATTAAAGGGCTCTTCTGTTTAAATTATGATAAATTTATTAACAAAGTTAACATTTCTGTGCTCATATGCCTATGAAACAACCGCAAACACACCTCAGAACCGGTGCCGCATGGGGTGTTCTTGCGCTCATCCTGTGTCAGTTCATCCCGCTCGACCGGTTCAATCAACAGCCTGCGCCGGTCACGGCCATTCCGGACAATGTGCGCGGCGTGCTTGACGCCCAGTGCTTTCAGTGCCACTCCGGACAGACCGACTGGCCCAAAACCGCATACTTCGCCCCGCTCTCCTGGTATGTCACAGGCAAAGTCAAAGAGGCCCGCAAGGCGCTGAACTTCTCGAACTACGACGCACTGTCTGACACCGCACAAAACCGGCTCCGCAATGAAGTTGCCGGATTCATCGGCTCAACCAACCTCAGCAATCATGGCCGGATTCCGGGCTTTCCGAAGATCAGGATGACCGAACCTGAGCGGAAGACGCTAATCGAGTGGAGCCGAAATAACAATCGTTAACGGACTAAAACAATAAACAATTCATCGCAGAGTTAAAAGCGCGAACAAAGAAAAATGGGCAACCACAAGGGATTGCCCGAAATGATCATGAAGATCAAACCGTCCATGTAGGGGCAACCCTTGCGGCTGCCCTTCCCCCGTCTCGACACCAAACATTTGTAAACGGGCAACCGCAAGAGATCACCCCAACAGCAGTGGAAATGCTGGATGATGCGATATTTCGGACATGCTGAACTCAGAAGTTGACCGAGTACCCTTCGGGATAAAAGCCCTGAATGATCTCGATCACCTTGTCGGGATCGTCTTCAAGAAAGATGAAATCGAGGTCTTTTTCGCTGATGAACCCTTTCTCCTCAAACATCCGCGTTTTGAACCAGCGGTACAGGTCGCCCCAATAGTCGCTGCCCATCATAATCACCGGAAATTTTTGGCTCTTGCCGGTCTGGATAAGCGTGATCGCTTCGGAAAATTCGTCGAGCGTGCCAAAGCCGCCGGGCAGCACGATGAAGGCCTGGGAGTATTTGAGGAACATGACCTTGCGCACAAAGAAGTACTCGAAGGTCACCAGCTTGTCGTAATCGACGTAGGGGTTGGGGTGCTGCTGGTTCGGCAGTTTGATGTTGAAGCCGATCGATGCGCCGCCGTGCTGCTGCGCCCCTTTATTGGCCCCCTCCATCGCGCCCGGCCCGCCGCCGGTAATGACGCCGAAACCGGACTCGACGAGCATCCGGCCCATTTTTTCGGCAAGCTGGTACTCGGCGTCGCCCTCTTTGACCCTGGTCGAACCGAACACCGTAACGGCTGGCCCCGTATTCGACATCATTTCAAAGCCGTTGACGAATTCGGCCATGATCTTGAAAACCCGCCAGCCATCGGCCATGAACTCGCTTCCAGCGACCTGCGAAGCCTCGGAAACTGAGGGTTTAGCAGGCTTTTCGGCCCATTCCGGCTTGCACTTCTTCGGGTCTTTCATAGCGCTCAGAGTTCCAGAAAATTTCTGATGAGATCGTGGCCGACAGAGGTCATAATCGATTCGGGATGGAACTGCACGCCATGCAACCCGAGTTCGCTGGACTGAAGGCCCATGATGACCTCGTCCTCGGTCCAGGCTGTGATTTCAAGCTCGGCAGGCAGGCTTTCGCGCTCAACGACGAGCGAGTGGTAGCGGGTTGCGGTGAAGGGATTGGGAAGGCCGCGGAACACGCCTTTGTTGTTGTGATAGACCTCCGAGGTCTTGCCGTGCATGATTTGCCCGGCGCGAACGACCTTACCGCCAAGCGCTTCGCCGATGGCCTGATGGCCGAGGCAGACGCCGAAGAGCGGAATCTTGCCTTTCACGGCGTTGATGAGCGGAATGGAAATTCCCGCATCGGCAGGCGTGCCGGGGCCGGGCGAAATGACGATCTTCTCCGGTTTGAGCGCCAGCGCCTGTTCGACGGCAAGTTCATCGTTCCGGTACACCACCACCTCAGCGCCAAGCTCGCCGATGTACTGAACAAGGTTGTACGTAAACGAGTCGTAATTGTCTATAACAAGAATCATGAGAGCACGTAAAACACTATTTAATAAGGACTTAGAAAATTCTTACGGATGACGCCCGCCGTCACCTTGCCGAACTTTTAAGCTGCAATATAGCCTCGTTTTACCACGAAACTCAAACCCATTATTGACAACTAGTTAAGAAAGCTAGACATGCTGAGGACAAGAAGGGCTTGGCGTTAGATTGATGAGCTAATTTGTTGAGACGATAAGCATTAAGTGTGCTCTTATGCACCTCGCTTAACATTTTTAGTAAAGATGTTAATGTACTCCATCACTTCGGCAAGATTGGAATTAAACAAGCCAATATTATCAGCAATGGAAATCATGAAATAGTTTAAACCGAAATTTTTTTGATTTCACTGCTGTTAGGAGTAACCCCATTAACTTTTTGCAAAACTTCAAGAGAGTTTATGCCTAGGTTTAACAATTATGGCCCGTCTAGACCGACCTGCATTTCTATCCCCCCCTTTAAGTAGAGTCTTCTCTTGGGCCTTTTCCTCTTTTTCAAGTTGTACAACTCTATTTTTACAGACTATCCTGAACAATTCCTCATAAGCCGCACTCATCTCGATCTTACGGCGCGCCATCACCTTTCTTGCGGTCTCGACGGCCTTATCGATCCCATAAACATCAGAACCTTCATTACCGTCACCCCAACAAAACGCGGGAACATACTTTGCAGGCATACCGTTACTGAAAACGTTGGATGAAGTACCAATCACCGTACCAGTATTGAACCGAGTACCAATAGAGCATTTTGCATGTTCGCACATCAGCAGCCCAAGGAACTGCAATCCGGTCCGTATCGCGCCATGCCCCGTATCGATTGAAACATTACTGTAGTTGTTCTTGAGGTCGGAGGTGTCGGTGCCTGCGCCGAGGTTGCACCAGCTCGAAATGTAGGAGTGGCCGAGGAAGCCGTCGTGCTGCTTGTTGGAGAACGGCTCCATGATCGAATCCTCGATCTCGCCGCCCGCTTTCGACCCGCTGCCGATGCAGACGTTGCTGTAAATCCGCGCGCCGCTCTTGACCCGCGCACCGGGTGCGATGTACACGTTCTGCATCAAGAGCGCCATCGGCTCCACCACCGCGCCCGCGCCGATGTAAATGAACCCGTCGCTTGCGTCGAGCACCGCGCCAGCCTTCACCTCCGCGCCTTTTTCGACAGTGATTGCGGAGGGATTGACGAGAACTGCCGAAGGGTGTACCTCGCCTTCGATGCGCCCGAGATCGAGCGACTCCCCGTCAAGCCGCATCATCTCCGGATGCATCGCCACAGGGTCCCAGATGTTTTCGAGCAGCCGGAAGCCGGAGACTTCAACGCAGGAAAATGCACCGGCCAGCACTGTGGCATCGATGGTATCCGGAAACACCGTTCCCGCAAAAGGAAGCGGCTCCGCCGTGGTGCGGCAGAAAAGGAGATTACCGTTCTTCTGGATAACGGCCTCGCCCGGCTCGATTCGGCCCGAGTTGATGAACTGCATCACCGCCGCATCGCATATGAGCCGCCCGTTGACAAGCAGCACATCATCCTCGGTCACGCGATTGACCACCGCGCCGGGATTGCTCTCGCTGAACCACGCAGCGCAACGGCGGCGAAGATGCCAGGTCAGGTTGTGCGATGCGGAGAGGTTCGCGACAATGCGCTGGCGAAGGGAATGGCAACCGGTGACCAGATCGTAAACTGGTTTCAGGTCAACAAGCGGCGAAAACCGCGACACAACCTGATCTTCAAAGACGATGATTTGCATGAATCGAACAGAATTTGTTATGGCTCCAGCAACAATAGCTCATCGAAGAAATCCGAAAAAGCGTCCTGTCATCCTGAATGAAGTGAAGGATCCAGTTTTTTCGAGCAGCGTGATAATCGACTGATTCGAAATACCTTACGTGGCTTTTCTGGATTCTTCGTCCGACTACGTCGGACGAAGAATGACTTCAAAAAGAACCCTTTTACAAGCAACGATTGATACTTTATTGGGCGGAGTCATCATGGTCATAAAGCAATTCAACCGCACGCGGCACGGCGTGGATACCGATCCGGCCACCGACCCGGCCCATCACCTCACCATCGATGTGCATGTGCTCCTCATCCGGCATGAAAATCTCGATGGAGGAAGCCTTGCGGTAGATGACTTCGGCATCGTGAATCTGGGTACCTTTGAGGTACTTCAGCACATAGCCCGGCACGCGCCATTTGGGAACGGCTTTCAGAATGCACACGTCGAGCAGCCCGTCATAAAGATCGGCCTCCGGCGAAATCCGGAACTTGCCGCCTTCGACCTTGCCGTTGGAGACCGAAAAGGCGAACACCGGCTCGTCAAGTTCGATCATGCCGTCAGCGGTATCAATCGTAATATGCATTTTTACAGGACGATAACCCAAGAGCACACTCACCAGCGCCCAGGCGTACGAGAGCTCTCCGCGCAGCCATTTCGCCGACTTGACCGCGCTGGCGATCCGGCCTGTGAAGCCGATACCGATGGAGTTGACGAACAGGCGCTGACTCTCATCGCCGAACTCCACGCGCCCGAGATCGACCTTCCGGCCAGGAGCTCCGGCAAACGAACGGATACGCTTTGCGATGCTTTGTTTCGACGACTCGAACGTCTTCAGGAAATCGTTGGCCGATCCGACGGGAAGAATGCCGACTTTGACTGGCTGGCCAGCCACGGCGTTCACCACCTCGTTCAGCGTACCGTCACCGCCGCACGCGACGAGCGTCGCGCCGTCGCTTGAGGCAACACGGGCGAGCTCCGTGGCGTGGCCTGAAAAGCGCGTCTCGGCAAGCGTGCAGTGCTCGAACTGCGCAAGCGAACACCGAACCATTTCCGCTTTGGCAGCCGCGCGCCCCTTGTCGGCAGCAGGATTAAAGATAAAGGTGACGTTACCGCTCATCGCCCCCGTCACTCGGAAAACCGTGCTCGGCACGCATCGCCTCAAGAATGCCCGTGGCGCTCTCCATCAGGCGCAGAAGTGTCCGGTCGAACCCCGACTCATCGCCGTAGTAGGGATCTTCGATCTCCGCACCCGCCGCCGAACCGGCAAACTCGGTCATCATGTGCACCGAAACCGGACGCCCGTCCAACGCATCGTGGAGGTCGCGATGATTCTCAAAATCCATCACGAAAATCCTGTCGAACCGCTCCAGATCGAGATCGTGGATGCATTGCGCACGGATCGACGAAATATCGATGCCATGCCGCCCGGCAGCCCGGATCGCCCGTTCGTCCGGCTGTGATCCCGACTGATAGCAAACCGTGCCCGCCGACTCTGCCTCGAAAAACGCACCCGCTCCGACCGATTCGGCCAGATGGCAGAAAACCCCCTCCGCCATCGGCGAACGACAGATATTTTCGTAGCAGACAAAAAGAAACCTTAACGGCATAGCTTTTCACAACTTTAAACTTGACATCCGCTCTGCCTCCAAAGCCTTAATCAGCAAGGCAAAACAAAAAGAAATCATAGCGAATATTTTTGTTTATAGTAACAATATCGGATATTTACAGTAGAGCCAAACGTATAGACGCAAGAGCCTCTTATCTCTCTGGAATATATCTACAAAGGCTACGACCATGACACACTGCACTGTTTCAGGACTACCGATAACCGAAAAAGAGCATTGGAGTTTCGAACATCGCCAGGGAAACTATATCAGAAAATACAGTCTGATCGGAACCGATATTCTTCACGTCCAGGAAATCGCCGATCACTCGATCACTCCTGAGCAGCTCTATGCGGAAGACTTCAAGTCTCTGATCACAGAGGAGAATCTCGACGGCAAACCGCTCTACCTACTGATGGACTGTTCACCCATCGCTGGCATCAGTCGCTCCTACAAAAAAGAGTTCGCCAATCTGCTGCTCGATCAGGACTCACCTTTCAGACTGATCGTCCTTTACAATATCAACCATACCGTTCGGCTTCACTTCGAAATGCTTCAGGCTCTTGAAGCTACGGCCCGGCCGGTCATTCTGTGCGATACCTATCAAGACGCCGTAGCCTCGATCCAGGAGTTCAAATCGGGAGCCGCTCCCGGTTCAAGCCCCAAGCCTGGACCGCAAAGCCTTGAAGAACTGGCGCTTAAAAGGGAGTTCCTTGCTGAAACAGCATCGATGCTGCTACGCAAACAGTTCGACCGCCACCTGTTCCTCCCGCCAGAAGATCACCCGGCCCACCCCTATTTTCTGATGCTCGAGCTCATACGGCAAAACCTGAAAGCATTGACAGAAGAGCACCAGCGAACTGTCGAACGCATTGAACAGGAGTTCCGGACGCTGCTGGCCAGCAAGAATTCGCTACTCGACTCCCAGACGGAGATGAATAAAAAGCAAGAAAAACGCTTTAAGGACGAAGAGGCCAACTGGCTGTCGAGAATTGCCGCGCAGGAGCTTGAAACCACCAGAATTTCCACGGCAAATGCCGAAAAAAACCATGCGTTACGCTCTCTGTGCGACCTGCTTGAAGGCCTTGATCTCGACCCGTCAATCAGGGAGCAGCTTTCAGGCTACTGCAAGCCCCTGTTTGAAAACAGCAGTGCGGCCAACCTGCTTAACACGGAATTGACGGAAACCGACTCTACATTCATTTCGAAGCTCCAGAAAAAGCACCCGGATCTCAATCAGCGCGAACTCCGGATCAGCCTGCTCATCAAGCTGGACTATCACTCGCGCGATATTGCAAGAACCCTCGGACTGTCAACCAGAGGCATCGAAAGCATCCGCTACCGGCTGCATAAAAAAATAGGCCTCGACAAACATCGATCGCTCAAAACCTACTTTACCGATTTAGCCTCCGGACAGATCTGAAATCGTCAGGAACCGAAACCGATCGTTACGTCATACCGTCCATCACTTGCCGTTGCAAAATACGTTTGGCAAGCGTACACCTCTCAATTTCCCGCCAAAAAGCATTCACGAAAATGCAGTAATTTTTGCTATTCACTGAGCATCTCCGGATATTTTTTGCGTACTGACGAAAATTCATACGTAGAAATTGGGAAGAATACGCTGCAAAATGGTATTATACAGGTAACACCTGTATCAAAACAGTCGCTGAATACTTCATGAACAGGTGCCACGTATAACGCAAAAAGAACAAAGCACCTATGAACACTTGCCCTGTTTCCAATCTGCCGATTACCTCCAAACCCAACTGGAAGGTCACACCGGCCGGCGCCGATTATGTCAAGCATCTTGACCTCATCGGCGACAACATCATCCATGCCTACATCGAGTCGGACCAGCCCACACCGCTGACCGAGATGAGTTACGAGCTGGTCCAGACCGTTTTCGAGGAGAGCAACCTCTCGCCCAAAACATCGCTCTATCTCCTCTACGACATGCACAACATCAGCAACATCTCCTACCAGTACAAGGAGGGGATTAACGATGTCATCTATCACTTGGGACTAAATTTCGGTGTCGTCGTCTTCTACAACGTCGAGCCTTCATGCCAGATCATCCTCGAGACCTTTGCAGCCCTGACCCCAAACACTATGACCGTTCTGATTAAGGACGATTATAAAGACGCCATGAACACCATCATGGAGTACCGCTCGGGCAAAGCTCTGGAAGCCCAGGAAGAGCAGGAGCTCGACGAAGAAGCGTTCATGAAAAAAGAATTTCTCTCAACAGTCGCGAGAATTTCATGGCTCAACATGTTCAACCAGAAGATCTATCTTCCTCCTGCCGACAGCCCTTTTTATCCCTATTTCAAGGCTATCGATCACATGCAGGAGGATTTGAAAGCCCGGGACTCGGAGTATGAACAGGAGATGGTGCTGCTCAAGTCGAACAGCGAACAAAAGCTGACCCAGAAAATCATTCAGCTCAACGCCCAAGTGGAGCTTGGCAAAAAGGATATCGAGCGGTTTGAAAAGGAAAAAGCCGCGCTGAAATCCAGAATCGCTGCGCAGGACATGGAGCTGACCCGGATTTCGACCGCCATCGGCGAAAAAGCTTCCGCCCTGCACACCATTTGCGACCAGATCAAGGGACTCGACATCGACGCGCAGGTCAAGCAGGCAATCCTCGATCAGTGCCATCAGATGATCGAGACGGAGCTGACCGAAAAGAGGCTGAAAATGGAGCTGACGGTCGGCGACTCCGAATTCCTCTCCAAGCTCCAGAAGAGGCACCCGAACCTCAACCAGCGCGAGCTGCGGGTAAGCCTGATGGTCAAACTCAACTACGATACGCGCGAAATCGCCCGTTCGATCGGCATCTCGACCAGAGGCATGGAGAGCATCCGTTACCGGATGCACCGCAAGCTCGGCCTCGACAAGCACAAGTCGATCAAGACCTATCTTGCCGAACTGGCTTCGGAAACCATCTAACGCTTTCTCCCTCCTGACTTTTCAACCTCGGGCGGCCTCGTGCCGCCCCGGTTGGAGGGCGTCACCTTCCAGCCTCAAACTAACCTGAGCACCGTCACCTCATCGCGTAGCAATAGAGGCAACCGTGCGCACACGTTCCGTACGCGCCGATGTCTTTGCTGACGATGCAGCCGCAGGCCTTGCGCTGCCCCCGATGCTTCAGCGCGAAGCTGACCGGCCCATCCCCCGGAAAGAGGGTGCCGCCACCAAGAAACGCCATCAGTTCACCGTCATCGCTGAAACAGCTCGCCAGCAAGTGGCCGTCGATGCACCGGCTTTTTGCAATCCCCGCCAGTTCGCTATCCTCTGCGCAGGCCGAGAGTTCAAGCTCCAAAGCCTTGTTGCATTCGACCAGCCGAGCGGCAAACTCGTCCATCTCCTCCGGCATGAACTCCCGCGCACCGGCGTTGCTACGTGACAGACGGCGACGCACCGACCGGTAGCGCTCGATGTCGGCGAAGCTGATTACCAATTTGCGAGTGCTGCCGCGAAGCATCCCGGACAACCAGGCGATCCGGTCGAGCAACACTTCCGGTATCACGCAACTGGTCAGGATAAGTGGATCAAAGCGCCAGACGACGCGCTCAGGGCCGATGCGCACGGCTAGCTTTCGGAAGACCTCGACACGCTCGTGCAACGGGGTTCTTGCTCCAGAAGACGATGGCTCGCGTCTTGGCGAACGAGACGTACTGCCTCTGCCAGGCGTTGAAAGAATTTAGACAATAAGAGCCTGAAGAGGGAACATCTTTTTAATTTTCTGCTGTATCAACAAATAATTAAAGCAAATGCCGTTTAGAAAGCTCAGCAACCACATTCAGACTACTCAGATCGCTCCACGCCGTAAACTGAACCTCAAAAACAAAATGTACACCAAGATGGGAATGTGCCCGATCCCACTAAAGCAATGATTTAAAAAATCGTATAAGCTATGATAGCCTTATGAAGGTTGGTTACGATAAGAAAACTCTTATTGATCATAGCAAACATAAACTCACTAAAGCTTCCAGCCCCATATCAACGGAATTGAAGGCTTACAGTGCCTCACGAGGTTCCGCGATATGAGCATAAATACTTTTTCACTGCACTTTAAAAAATGCGTTTCTGCTCGGCCTTTCACCATCGAACGCTTCCTTCAAATTCTCGAAATACTGATCAATCTTCTGAACAAACGCCAGCTCGATGAGCGGTGAGAGGAGAAATTGCAGAAATCCGGGGAAATCGACTTCGAGCGTGCCTTTGGTGTGGAGCTGAACTTTCGTACCGGTTCCGGCAGGGTCAAGCCGCCAGCTGCCTTCGACTCTGGCGTTGCCCTCACCATCGACGGGCGTCCAGTCAACGCTCAGCGACGCGGGGTCGCTTCGGTAGGCACAGGCGTAGATTGTCTGCTGCAGGGTGTGGTCACCGAGGGCGATTCTTTCCATGATCCAGCGGTAGGAGTTACCGCCGAGCGGTTCGAGCTTTTCGACATCAGGAAAGTAGCTTGCCGAGCGGGGGACGTCGGCAAGCAGTTCGAAGACTTTATCGGGCTGGGCAGACGTCTCGAACGATTTCGAGACGTCGAGAGTGACCGTGAAGGACATGGGCCACCCTTATGGCTTTAGCACCACCGGAGGCGTTACAGGGCGAAGAGCTTTATCGACGACCGAGCGTTCTTTCGAACTGTCGAGCGCTTTGAGAAGGCGGGAATCGCGCTCATACAAGTCATACCGGAAAGCGATGTTATTATCATCCGGGAACGCGGTCTGATAGAGCAAGTAAACAGGAATTCTCTCCGGCAGCCTTGCGGAATAGGTCTTGCCGGTGTCGATGGCTTGCTCAATGTCCGGCAAGTTCCATTTGACAGGATCATCAAAAAGCACCACGCCAAGCTCATTTGGATTATCAACCCTGACGCAACCATGACTAAATGCGCGATAGCTCCTCTCAAACAGCGGCTTGGTCGGGGTATCGTGCATATAGACCGTGAACCGGTTAGGCATATTGAACTTGATCCTGCCGAGAGCACCGGCGTCACCAGAAGCTTGCACCAAACGGTAAGGAAATCCGCGTCCCTGATAGGCTGACCAGTTAACGCTCGATGGATCCACCGGCTTACCCGCGCTGTTTACGACGGTCAACCGGTGTCTGCTCAGATAATTGATATCCTTTTTGATAGCGGGCAAGGCCTCCTTGGCCAGAATACCGGAGGGAATGACCCAGCGTGGATTGAAAATCACGGACTGAATCTCCGCCTTGAAAACAGGAGTTTGCAGGTTTGGCTTCCCAACAATAACACGCGATTTCCAGCGGATATAGCCGTCACGAACAACTTCGACTGAAAAGGCCGGAATATTGACCATGACGTAGGTATCACCCAATTTGCCGGAGTACCAGCGGTAGCGTTCGAGATTGATCCGTATCTGATCGATCCAATCCTGAACCGGCACCGCCATCGCCCCGGCGGTTTCGGTGCCAATAATACCGTCAACCTCAAGGCCATGCCTGCGCTGAAAAGTTTTGACCGCCTCGAACAGCTCAGGCGTGTAAACAAATTCCTGCTTTCTAGCAAGTGTAGAATCGGCAGCGGCATTGTCGGAAGCTATTGGACCTGGGCTTATGGTCAGCCCATCTTCGATAAGATCACCAGTCACGGCGAGCCTCTTGCGAATAAGCGGCATACGGTCATCGAGCTGGCCGACTTCACCGATTTTCGGCCCGGAAGGCACCGGCTTCCATCCTCCCGCGGCAGCAATCTCGCGATACTTCGCAAGACCTTGGCGTAAAAGCCTGTACGCTGGTGTGGAAGGACGAAGCGAGTCGATCAACTCAGGAAATTTGGCGTCTATCACGGCTGACCTCAGCATGGCATCGCTGTTGTCAGCAGGGCCGGAAAGTGGCAGGTTCCAGTTCGGGTCGAGTGACTTCGGCACCACCTTCCCTGCGCGCATGTGCGAAAGTAGCGTAAAGAGCCCGTCAGTCATTAAAAGATCGGCGCGGACCTGCATGGCCTGCGACGTCGGTGGATTTTCGTACAGTACTCTGATTTCGTCGAGATGATAATCCGCAGGGTTGAGACCGTCGTCGGCACTCTGTTCGATCACATCGATAAGGCGCGCTATAGCCTTACGATTGGTCCAGGCAACGTTATACTCCAAGGAACTATAAAAGCGCTGCATCTGACCAGCGATCACAGCCCTTGCAGGAGAAACGGAACCAACCGAGCGTTCGAGTTGATCCAGCGAGTCTTTCAGCTGTTCCTCGATGATCTGGTGGATAACATCATCCTCCTGGCGTTCTTCAGCAGCATGGAGCAAAACAGGGTTTGTCACATGCAAAAACGACAGGACAGTAAGCCATAACAGCACAATCAAACGCATCGGCAAAAGGATATGGGTTATGCAGGATTATCGCTTTGAGCGATTCTCGACGCTATTTCCGGATTAAGCACAACCGAGCTCGATGCGTAATCCTTTCCATCATGATAAATAAACAGGCATGAGCCATCCTTGATCTTGTCAATCACCTCGAAACGCTCCTCCATCGGCACAGCGGGGCATCCCAGACTGCGGCCGAGACGACCGACCCGACGAATGAAATCCTCGGAAACGTATTCGGCACCGTGCAGCACAATGTGCCGCTGTTCGGCCTTGTCGTTAAGGCCACGCTCAATTCCCTTCAGCACAAGGGAGTAGCCATGTTTGCCGTCGTAGGTATTTGAGGTGAGGTAGAAACCGAGGCTGCTCTGGTAAGAGCCGGGGCGGTTGGAAAAGCTCGTGGCGTAGGTCCCGCCGCTATTCCGGCCATGAGCAACAAGGGAAGATTGCAGAATTTTTCCCTGATTTACATCGATAATGAAGAGGCGCTTGGTATTGGAGGGCTTGCTGAAATCAATGAGCGTGAGAACGCCTTTGCGGCGAAGCTGACCCTCGGAATAGAGGTTCCAGTACCCTTGCAAGGCGAGCCGGAGAGCCTGTGGATTAATGTTGTTGTTTCGATCGATCGATCGCATCATCGATGAGACCCACCTTTTTTGAGGTGTAGTATCCATCGTATTGGAACGGCTGGTCACGGGTAGCAGCATGAACAGCATCAATAAGGCCACGACTCCTCTTTTCATACGCAAGCTCCTTGTAAATCATGGATGCCGAAACGGTATCCGACATCATCGCAGTGCAAAAATTCTAAACGGTAATCAAACAACAGACAGAGAGAACAGGGCAAATGGGGAATCCCCTGAACACAAACCGCGCCGGGAAGCACGGCGGAATTTTTTATGAAATTAGATCAAGGTAATGCTTTTTTCCTTAAAGCCAAAAGCGGGTCACGAGTTACAGTCCCCCGTCCTGAGCCTGAAAAAGCACTTCGGCATTGGCGATTCTGAAGTTCTGTTTGATGCGATGCCGCGATGGCCACCAGTTGAACAGAACGATGCTCAACGATTCCCAGAGCGACACCCAGGCGGCAATGGTCACCCCCTCGATCAGCACGTTCTGGTAAAAAGGGCGCTCAGGGCCGCCGTGAAGCCGAAAAGAGAGGAACAGCAGCGCGAAACCGGCAAGGAGCAGCAACAGCGAATGCTTCAGAATGCGCTTCACCGAAGCGATCTCAAGCTCACGCTGATACATGAAAAACTTGTACAGGCTGGTGCGGATTCGCGCCTGAAGTTCTGCGGACGGAGCCTGGTCGAGCGTGATGCGAATAATGAACTCTGCCTTGCCAATCTCCCGGACGCACCCGGCAAGGTAAGCGGCCAGCTCCTCGTCGAGATCTTTGCGGTGGTAGGGCGCCTGTTTGTCGAAATCTTCGTACAACTCCGCGACCTTCGACGCAGCGACGTCGATGATAACCTGGCCATTTTCGGTACGATCGTACCGTTCGATAATCTTCTCTTTCATGGCGTCACGCCTGCTCGCGCCTCAGGGTTCCTTATTTCCCCTTCCCCGCAAAAAACTGCCAGCGTGAACTGACCGATACGGTAACCTCCTGCTCGCCCGGCTGCAGTTCGGTGGATTCTGGCGCCGCAGGGCTTGCGGCCATGAGCGTACGCATGACAGGAACCACCGGACGCTGCGCGGTATAGGAAAGTTCGAGCACGGCACCAAGACGCCCGCCGGCAGCTTTGGCCATCACCTGAGCATCCTGCCGGGCGCTTTTGACGGCCCCCTTCAGCGCTTCAGTGCGATACGCATCGAAGCGGGACGAAGAATACCTGAGCCCCGAAATAGTGCCCGCACCAGCGCCAGCCACTGCGTCGATAGCATTGCCAAGCTTATCCAGATCTCGAACCCTGACCCTGACGGTATGACTAGCGGTATAGCCCTTGAGACTCCGTTTCCCGGTCGTGCGGTTGTACTCCCATTCGGGATTCACCGAATAGGCGGTTGACGAGGCGTCCGAAGCAGAGATACCCTCAGCTCGCAATGCCTGCCGCAACGACTTCCAGAGCACGGCAACTCTCGAAGCAGCACTCGACGCATCTTTATCGGTCGCGGAAACCGAAGTAACGAACTCGGCCATATCAGGTTGATATTTGACCGAACTCGATGCCGTTACCGAAATGGCAGGTTCATCAGCACGAAGCGACGCGGGCCAAAGGCTGCCACACAGCAGCAGGAACGAGACGAAAAGCTTCATCGAATCGGAACGCACATTCATGGTCAACCTCCTTGTTGGCAGTGATAGTAGGATCAAACGCCGGAAAAAATCATATCCGCAAAATAACAGCACCGACGGAAAGCTCAAGGAGCTCCACGCTTGCCGGGCGACGACTCAGCGACAGCCTCGTCGAGGCAGAAACGCTGCGTGCGGAACTTGCTTAGAAATGCCGCCACGCTTCCGTCGGGACGCTCGACCATCACCGAGCCATCCTGCCAAGGGCCGTTCTCCGCTGCCCACCGGCTATCGGGCGGATCACCCTGGTTCTGGTGAATGTTGTGCACCCCCTTGCCCCTGCGGAACGGCTCACCGAAAACGAAGATTCTCTTTCCCCGCCTCAGCAGTGGTTCGAGGTCACGGTAGGCATCGTGCCCCGTGCCGTACTTCCAGCACGTTTTGCTCGCCCCCTCCTCGCAACCAGCTCGGATGCACTCCGCCGACGGGCCAAGCCACTCGCTCCGGTAGTAATCGAGCGCCCCGGAATGCTCATTCATGGCGAGGCTGTGCCACCCGTCCGGACGCTCCCTCAGCTCAACCGCCCGCTCATTTGGCAACTCGACGACCTTCCACTGAAGGCCGTCATGACGCTGCTTGCTGTCGAGATCGACCACGCAGCGATACACTGGTCCCCGAGCACGCACAAGTAGCGAGCAGTGGTAATAGTGCGATTCATCCTGCCGGTTGTCGCAACCGTACCGGACCAGTGCGCCTGCCAGAACGCCATAGCCGTCGAAGAGTGCCATAATCAATGGGGAAATGAGGTTACTCACGCTGTTTTTTAAACTTAGGATTCTGCACGCCAACCACAAAAAAATGCCGTTCACCGCAACCTCTCTTTTTGACCTTGACCGCCGAGAATGATTACCTTGAAATCATACCTCGTCAACTGCCGAAACCATCCACTCATGCCCAACACCCCCACCATCGAACAGCAAGCCATCGCAACAATTCGACTGCTCGCGGTCGATATGGTCGAACAAGCCAAATCGGGCCATCCGGGACTTCCGCTCGGTGCAGCTCCGATGGCCTACACGCTCTTCACAAAAATCATGCGCTTCAACCCGTCCAACCCGGAGTGGCCGAACCGCGACCGCTTTGTGCTGTCGGCAGGCCACGGCTCGGCGCTGCTCTACGCTCTCTTGCACCTTTGCGGCTACGGCCTCGGCCTCGACGAGCTGAAGCAGTTCCGCCAGCTCGGCAGCCGCACGCCGGGCCATCCGGAGTACCGCGAAACACCGGGCGTCGAGATGACCACCGGCCCGCTCGGCCAGGGCATCGCCACCGCCGTCGGCATGGCTGCCGCCGAGCGCTTCCTGGCCGCAAAGCTCAACGCGCCGGAACGGACGCTGATCGACCACTTCACCTACGTGCTCTGCGGCGACGGCGACCTGATGGAGGGCGTCAGCTCGGAGGCCTCGTCGCTGGCGGGGCACCTGAAGCTCGGCAAGCTCATCTGTCTGTACGACAGCAACCACATCAGTATCGAGGGTTCGACCGAGCTAGCCTTCACCGAAAATGTCGCGCAGCGCTACGAAGCCTACGGCTGGCACGTCCTGTCGCACATCGACGGCAACGACACCGCGGCCATAGAGCAGGCCGTGCGCGACGCGCAGGAGATCGACGACCGCCCGTCGCTCATCGTCGTCACCACCACCATTGGCTACGGCAGCCCGCACAAGCAGGGCACAGCCTCGGCGCACGGCGAACCGCTCGGCCAGGAAGAAGCGAAGCTGGTCAAACGCGAATTCGGCTTCCCGGAGGATAAATCCTTCGTCGTGCCGGAGGAGGTGCGCACCCACTTTCTGGCGATAGCCGAACGGGGCATCGGGCTGGAGGCGGAGTGGAAAAAGCTCTGGAAAAGATTTGAGCAGGAGGAACCCGACCTCGGCGCAGCGTTGACCGACCTGCTCTCAGGCCGCTTCCCCGCCTCATGGCTGCCCGACGTGCCGGAGTTCCCGGCAGGCGAAAAGCTGGCCACGCGGCAGGCGTCGAAAAAAGTGCTCGGCGCAATCGCGGAGACAATTCCGCTGCTGGCGGGCGGCTCGGCTGACCTCGCTCCGTCGAACGGAACGCTGCTCGGAACCGCTTTCGAGGCAGGAAGTTACGGCGGCTCGACCTTCCACTTCGGCGTGCGTGAACATGCAATGGGCGCAGTGGTCAACGGGCTGGCGCTCTCGAACATGATGATTCCCTACGGCGCGACCTTCCTCGTTTTCGCCGACTACATGAAGCCCGCGCTGCGCCTTGCGGCCCTGATGCAGTCGCCCTCGCTCTTCATCTTCACGCACGACAGCATCGGCGTCGGCGAGGATGGCCCGACCCACCAGCCCATCGAACAGCTCGCCATGCTCCGCTCGCTGCCGGGGTTGGACGTCTATCGCCCGGCGGAGGCGAACGAAACGAAAGCCACATGGCTGCTCGCGCTCGAACGGCGCAAACCCGCCGCGCTCGTGCTGACGCGGCAGAAGTTGCCGGTGATTGAGGACGCCGACGGACGCATCCGCACGGGAGTGCCGAAGGGCGCTTACGTGCTCGCCGACTGGGCGGAGGGAGCCGACGCGGAGCCGGGCAACTGCGCCGTCATCGTGGCGACCGGCTCCGAAGTGCATCCGGCGCTCGAAGCCAAAGCGCGGATCGAAAAAGAGGGCTATGCCGTCCGGGTGGTCTCGATGCCGTCGAAGGAGCTGTTCGCCGAACAGAGCGCGGCGTACCGCAACAGCGTGCTGCCCGCAAGCGTCACGAAGCGCGTCGTCGTCGAAGCCGCCACCACCTTCGGCTGGCACGACGTGGCCGGAAGCGGGGGCATCGTCATCGGCATCGACCGCTTCGGCGCGTCAGGCCCCGGCCCGCAGGTGATGGAGCACTTCGGCTTCACGGCGTCGAACATCGCTGAAAAAGCCCTCGAACTGCTCAAAACCGGAGAGGCATGACGCACTGGATTTCCGCGCCGCACGACGAACTGCTCGAAAAAGCCGTCGCCGTCATCACCGACCTGGCATACCGCGCAGTCGCCGAGCGCGGGCGCTTCACGCTCGTGCTCTCCGGCGGCCACACCCCCGCCGCGCTCTACCTCAAGCTCGCGCGCGGCATCAAGGAGGAGCGCTACCTCGAACTCGGCTATACCCTGCCGGACGAGGCGCGGCGCCCGGTTCGCGACCCCGAATCGATCATCCTCCCTTGGCCGCAAACCCTGCTCTTCCAGGGCGACGAGCGCTACCTGCCCCCCAACCACCCCGACAGCAACTACGGCATGGCGCGCAAAACGCTCATCCGCTACATCTGCATCAAGCCTGCGGACATCCACAGGATGCCGACCGAATCGGGCGACCCCGAAGCCGACGCCCGGCAGTACGAAGCGCTGATGCGGGGACTGTTCAGAAAACGCGGCAACGACACGGACGAAGCCCCGCCCTCATTCGACCTCATCCTCCTCGGCCTCGGCGACGACGGCCACACCGCCTCACTTTTTCCGGGTGACCAAAAAGCGCTCGGCGAAAAAGAACGCTGGGCCATCGCGGTGGACGCGCCCAACGGCAAACCGCCCGGCACGAGGCTGACGCTGACGCTGCCAGTCATCAACGAAGCAAAGAACGTGCTCTTCCTCGTCCCGCCGTCACGCTACGAGTTTGCCCGCTCGATCAGCAACGGCGAAAGGCCGGAACTGCCGTCTGGGATGGTGAAGCTGAGAAGCGGGGATGTGTGGTGGTTTGTGGAAAAGGAGTAGAATTTAAAACACCCTTAATTTTCAGGCGGGATTCATCCCGCCGGACATTCAAATCTCTGACATTCATGTTGCCCCGGACTTCAGTCCGGGGATAAGAAGCGCCTCCCCCTCATGGGCTTCAGCCCAATTTCTTATATTTCAACATCATTGGAAGACTTCAACCCCTGCAATCTCTTCCCGAAATGCCATTTATCAAAATCTGGATTCATTGCGTCTGGGCGACAAAAAACCGCTCGGCAATGATGGATCATAACGTTCGCGCAAACCTCTTCGGACACATCGCGAAATATGCCGGTCATCAGGGCATTTTTATCGATCGGATTAACGGAAGCAATGACCATGTTCATCTCCTGATCTCTCTCGGATCCAATCAGAACATTGCCAAAGTCATCCAAACCCTCAAGGGAGAATCGTCGTGCTGGATGAACAAAAGTGGTATGCTGCCTTTCCGGTTCGGTTGGCAGGATGACTATTTCGCCGTTTCCGTCAGTGAATCACAGCTCGACACGGTTCGTGCCTATATCGATGGTCAGATCGAACATCACAGAGTGAAAACCTTTGCCGACGAGTATCAGGAGTTCATTGAGAAGTTTGGATTTGCCGACAGGCTCTGATGTTTGCGAGGCAGGAAGAAATTGGGCTGAAGCCCAGTTTTTTTAGTCATGTAATCCCCGGCTTGAAAGCCGGGGCAATTAAAATGGCAATGTAAGAGTCGAATATCCGTCGGGTTGAAACCCTACTGGGTGTAAGAAGCCGGGGCAACTAAACGGCAATGTAAAAGCTGAATGTCCGTCGTCTCGCAAGCTTTCGGGACTCCTGAGCGAAAGAAGCCGAGAAAATTGAAATGGCAATATGCTCAACCGGCCTCTCCCCCACACAATCTCACCCATACAAATGCGACGCATCCGGGCCCCACGAGTGGGGCGGGTAGCATTCCGGCGTGATGCCGTCGAGCGAATCGCGCAGACTGTCGATGATTTGCCAGGAGTGTTCGACGTTGTCTTTGCGGATGAAGTTCATCTGGTTGCCTTCGATGGCGTCGAGGAGTAAGCGGTGGTACGGGGTCAACTGCTCGCCGGGGAAGGTTTCGCGGTAGTCGAATTTCATGAAGACCGGGTCGGTGGCCATCTGTTCGCCGGGGCGTTTGGTGCCGAAGCGGATGGCGACGGTTTCGTCGGGCTGGATGCCGAGCACAACCTGGTTCGGCGTGCAGGTGGCCGTGCCGAGAGAGCCGTAGAAATTCTGCGGCGGGCAGCGGAAGGTGATGACGATTTCGGTGACGTGCTTGGCGAGGTTCTTGCCCGCTTTCATGTAGAACGGCACGCCCGACCAGCGCCAGTTGTCGATGTGGAATTTGACGGCGGCGAAGGTCTCGACCCGTGAATCGGGCGCGACGCCCTTCTCGCTCAGGTAGCCGTCATACTGGCCGGTCACGACCGACTGGCGAATCGTATCGGGTGCGAAGTGACGCACGGAGCGCAGGATTTTGGACTTTTCGTCGCGGATCGACTCGGCGCTGAGATCGACCGGCGGCTCCATCGCGATAGCCGCGAGCAACTGCAAGCCATGGTTCTGGATGATGTCGCGCAACAGACCCGCCTCCTCGTAGTAACCGCCGCGTCCGCGAATGCCGAAATCTTCAGCGATGGTGATCTGCACCTGCCCGATGTACCGTCGGTTCCAGAGCGGCTCGAAGATGCCGTTCGAGAAGCGGAACACCATAATATTCTGCACCGGCTCCTTGCCGAGGTAGTGGTCGATGCGATAGACCTGGCTCTCGTCGAACACCTCCTCGATGACGCAGTTCAGCTCTCGGGCGCTTTCGAGGTCGTGGCCATAAGGCTTTTCGGCGACGAGTTTGCGCCAGCCAGGCGCATTCGGTTCACGCCCGCCGAGACCGGCATCGGCGAGGTTGCGCACCACCGGCGGAGCGAGGCTCGGGGGAACCGAGAGGTAGAAGAGCAGATTGCCACCAGTCTCATCCTCCATGATTTTTTCGCGCAACGCCAGGTACGCTTCCGGATTGCGAAGATCGACGTTCGCGTAGAAAAAGAGGTTGCAGAACGCATTCAACTGCCCGGTGTCGGCAGCAGCTTCGGGCGAGTGTTCGAGCAGGCGTTCGCGCACGAAATCGCGGAACTCCTCGTGGCTCAGACCGCGCCGCCCGACGCCGATCACCCGGAAATGCTCCGGCATGTGGCCCCAGCGGTCGAGCTGGAAGATCGAGGGAAAGAGCTTGCGCGACGCAAGATCACCGTCCGCGCCGAAGATGACGATCGTCAAGTTGCCCGGTTTGCCATTCATGCCTTACCCTCCCCATCGCCGGGTTTCTCATAGGCGTGCCCGCCGAACTCGTGGCGCAACGCGGCGACCACCTTGTCCGAAAAATTCTCATCGCTCTGCGACCGGAAGCGGCGGAACAGCGAGCCGGAGATGATCGGCACCGCCACGCCGAGATCGATAGCCGCCTCGACCGTCCAACGCCCTTCGCCCGAATCGGCAACCTTGCCGCCGAGCCAGCCGAGGTCATTGTCCTGCGCGAACGCCTTGCCCGCCAAGTCCATGAGCCAGCCGCGAATCACCGAGCCGTTCGACCAGACCCGCGCAACGTTCTGGTTGTCAAGGTCGAAGCCGCTGGCGCGAAGCAGGTCGAACCCCTCGCCGATCGCCTGCATCATACCGTACTCGATACCGTTGTGCACCATCTTTACGAAGTGGCCCGCGCCCGACGCGCCCATGTAGCCGTAGCCATTCTCGACGCAAAGGTCGCGCAGCATCGGCTCGACGACGTCGTACGCCTCACGCTCGCCGCCGGCCATCATGCACGCACCGTGGCGAGCGCCGTCCAGCCCACCGCTGGTACCGATGTCGAGCATCCGGACGCCTTGCTGACGGAGCTTTTCCGCACGGGCGACCGAATCGGTATACCGAGAGTTCCCGCCGTCGATGACGATGTCGCCCTTGTCGAGGAACGGCAGCAACCCATCGATCACCGCATCGACCGCCTTGCCCGCCGGAACCATCATCCAGACCACGCGAGGTTTCGGCAGATCACCGACAACGTGCTGCAACGAACTTGCCGCCGTCGCCCCTTTTTCAGCAATCGCCGCGACCGCCTCCGTGGACAGGTCAAACGCCGTCACCTCGTGACCCAGCTCCAGCAAGTGCTCGACCATGTTGAATCCCATTTTCCCGAGACCGATAAATCCTATCTTCATATGAAATCTCCTTTTTGGCAGTGTTTACGCCTGCGTTGCGTTATTGGTTCCGACGTTCGATAAACGCTCTGAAACGATTTCGTGACAATCGCCGGAACAGGTGTACTGATTTTCTGACCTTCTGTCAATGTAGTTATTTCTTCCAATGAGCAAGTTTGAGAAGACAGTACCCTAAAATATTTGCAACTGACAGGCCGATTACCCAGATTGTGTAAACTGTGTTAAGAATGCCATTTTACGTTAGCAACGATTGATCGATGGGCAGAGAGATAGAAAAAACCGAGTTCAGCGAGGCTGATTTTCAGCAGTTCCGCCAGAACCTGAGAAAGGAAACCAAACTGTTGATGGACTGGTTCACCTCCTCCGGGTTCGAAACCGAAGGCGTCCTATGCGGCCTTGAAGTTGAAGCGTGGCTTATTGACGAAGCATTCGCGCCGGTGCCGAAAAACGAGGAGTTCCTCCAACGGGTCAACAACCCGCTGGTGGTGGCCGAGCTGTCGAAGTATAATTTCGAGATCAACGTCGAGCCGCATCCCCTGAATCGCAACCTCGCATCGTTCCTCTGCCAACAGCTCCGGACGCTTTGGGACACCTGTTCGACCCATGCCTGCGACATGGGCTGCCAGACCCTCATGACCGGCATTCTGCCCACCTTGCAGGACCGGATGCTGACCCTTGAAAACATCTCGCAACTGCAACGGTTCCACGCCCTGAACCGGGAGATTCTGAAATCCCGGTCTCGCCATCCGCTCAAGATTCACATTGAAGGGGCAAACGATAAGCTCGACGTGTTGCATCACGATGTCATGGCCGAAGCTGCCACAACGTCGTTGCAAATCCACTTCCAGGTGCCGCTCAGCAAGGCGGCGGCCTTTTACAACGTGGCCCACGTGCTCTCTGCGCCGATGGCTGCACTGACGGCCAATTCCCCGTTCCTTTTCGGCAAGGAGCTGTGGCATGAAACCCGCATTCCCCTGTTCGAGCAGGCGGTCAATACCCCTTCGTTCGTAGACAGGGAGGGACGTCCGGTTTCGCGCGTCACTTTCGGCCACGACTACGTGCGCAACTCGCTGCTAGAGGTCTTTCTCGAAAACCTCGACGGCTACCCGGCACTGCTGCCGGTCAACTTTGACGCAGACCCGCAGATGCTGGAGCACTTGCGGCTGCACAACGGCACCATCTGGCGCTGGAACCGTCCGCTGATCGGGTTCGGACCAGACGGCAAACCGCACCTGCGCATCGAGCACCGCGTACCTCCGGCCGGGCCGTCGATTCCCGACATGGTGGCCAACATCCTCTTTTTCTACGGAGCGATGCTCAACCTGCAACCCGAAGTTCCGCAGGCGGCGATCAGCTTCGAACAGGCTCGCGCGAATTTTTACGCAGCAGCCCGCTTCGGACTCGACGCCGAAATCACCTGGACGAACGGCAAGCGCCTGCCCGTCAGGGATGTGCTGCTTCAGCACCTGATTCCCGGAGCAGTTCTGTCGCTGGCGGCAATGGGCATCGATAGCAACGACTTGCGCTATTACCTGATCGACATTCTTGCGATGCGGGTGGCGAGCGGCCGGAACGGTGCTGCCTGGCAAAAGGCCTTTATCGCAAACTATGGCCCCGATTTCAGGGCGATGACCCAGGCCTGCCTCGAAAACCAGAACCAAAACCTTCCCGTCCACCGATGGAAATTGTGACCGGGCACTACGAGCCTCCCCAACTCCACCTTTTCGACCGGTTGCCCGACGGCTTTGCCGATGTGCCGCTTGAGCGGCTCGGCTCGATTCTGCCCGGTCCGTCGCTCATCCGGATTGCGGGCGAGGAGGGGCCTCCGCTCTTCATCTCAGTGCTCCTGCACGGCAACGAAACCACCGGATTCTATGCCATGCAGCGCATCATCTCGGCATACGGAGCACCGGAGAAGCCACTCCCCCGCCCGGTGCTGCTCTTCGTCGGCAACGTGGCAGCGGCGGAAAAAGGGTTGCGAAAAGTCGACGGACAGGCTGACTACAACCGCATCTGGCAGGGGGATCACCACCCCGAACATCAGCTGGCAGAAAAAGTGATGGAAGAGGTTCGGAAAGCCGCACCGCTGGCGGGCATCGACCTGCACAACAACACCGGTAAAAACCCGCACTACGGCTGCGTCAACCGGCTCGATTGCGCCTCGCTGAGCCTGGCACGACGGTTCAGCAAAATCATCGTCTACTTCACCGAACCGCACGAGGTGCTCTCAATCGCCTTTTCGCACATCTGCCCGACCGTCACGCTCGAATGCGGAGTCTCGGGTGACGAGGCCGGTACGAACCACGTCGAGAACTACCTGCGCCACTGCCTCGAACTGCCGGAAGAGACGCTCTTCACGCCCCCTCCGAACCATCTGAACGAAATCTATCACACCACGGCGCGCATCATCGTGCCCGATGATCTCAGGATTGGTTTTGGCCAGTGCACGGATGGGCTGGATATCTATTTTCGGGAAGATCTGGAGTTGCTCAATTTCGAGCCGGTGCCTGCAGGAACGGAGCTTGGCAAATTCAACGGAGAGGCGACGGCGCTCCGGGTCATCGACAACCGGAACTGCGACGTCACCGAACGCTACCTCTCGTTCATGGATGGACGCATTCTGACCAGGGTGCCGGTCATCCCGTCGATGTTCACGCTCGACACAAAAATCATCATGGACGACTGCCTGGGCTACGTGATGGAAACGTATCGGGGGAAAAATGAAATTTCGAGCGGATCGGAAGGATAGAACAGATCGAACGGATCGGAAAACGCTTTGTGTTGTAGGGGCAGCCCTTGCGGCTGCCCTTTCCTACTTTACCGGCCTTTTCTCGTACGGGTGCTACTACTTCACCCAGGGCAGCCGCAAGGGCTGCCCCTACGGAAGAAAACTGGATGTAGATTTTCCCTCCTGAAAATTCACCCCAAAGCCTTCACGGCAATCATCCCGCGATAGCGGTCGATCAGCGCTCCGTTGACCGCCGCCCAGGATTTATCCTCGGCGAAGGCGATACCGCGCGCTTTCATCGCTTCGTAGGTGTCGCGATCGTCGATCAGTTTTCGGCAAGCGGCGAAAAACTCGTCGATGTCCCCCGCTTTGGCCACGATGCCGCCGTCGGAGCGTTTGACCAGCTCCATGCAGCCGCCGATGTCCGAAACCACGGCAGGTAGACCTGAAGCGAGCGCTTCGAGCACCACGTTGCAGAACGCTTCGGTGGTCGATGGGAACAGGAACACGTCGCCGCTTGCGTAGGCTTCAGGCAGCGCCGTGCCGGTCAGGTAGCCGGTAAAGACCGCCTCGGGCATTCGTGCGCGCATCTGCTCCTCCTCCGGGCCGGAGCCAATCATCACGAACCTCACCTTGTCACCCAGTCCCTCATCAGCGAAGCGCTGGTAGAGGCTCATCACCACCTCGATGTCCTTGTAGAGCACGAACCGCCCGGCATAGACAATCACCGTGCGCCCCTCGGCATTCCATTGGCGACGCATCGCTTCGGAGCGACGCGACGGGTCGAACAGCTCCTTGTCGATGCCGCGCGACCACAGCTCCACCCGCTCGATCCCCTTGCCCGTCAACCGCTGCCGCACGATCTCGTTGGGCGCGAGCGTCACGTCGCAAGCGTTGTAGAATTTGCGGAGAAACTTCCAGACCGCCGGTTCGGCAAAGCCGAGGCGATAGTAGGAGAGGTAAGAGGGAAAATCGGTGTGATAGGCCGAACCGACCGGAATGCCCTTGTTCCGGGCGTACTGCAGGAACTTGCGACCCACGATGTCGGGCGTCGAAATGTGGATGATATCGGGCGCGAAGGCATCGAGCTGCCGTTCGACGACGGCATTGAAAAAGCCTAGCTTGTAGTCAGGATAGAGCGGAATCGGCACGGAAGGCACCTTGTTGACCGGAACCATCCCATCCTCGCCCGGCGTAAAATCGGGCGTCCAGACAACGACCGTATGCCCGCTTTTGACCATCGAGGCCACAAGCTGGTAAATCGAGCGGACAGCTCCGTCCTTGTCTTTGACATAGGTTCCGGCGTACAGGGCGACCTTCATATCGGCAGAGGCAAAAAACTGATAATCGTTGCGGCATCCCGTTTCCGGGAATCGGGAAAGCTCTGTCAAAGGTAATACTTCCCGTCCAAAAAGCCGCATTGCCGGTTGCGTCCTACCGCCTGTGCGGTGCGGCGCTGAGCGGCTGCAAGGTTACGACCCGACGGAGATGGGGGCAATGACAGGAGCCGCCAGCCGCTTGTAATCCTCCCATCCCATCCGGAGCAGTTCGGTGTGAGCCCCGGCGTTGAAGGCGATATCGACATCCTCGTCGAGCGCTTCGTCGGCGTAAACCTCCATGGCGTAGAGATTGCCGAACGGCGGCATCGCCCCGATCTCGCACTCCGGAAAGAGGTCGCTGAACTCCTCCTCTTCGGCAAGCTTGACGTCGCGCGTGCCGCACAGCATCCGCAGTTTGTCGAAATCGAGCTGACGCGAGGCAGGCAGCAAAGCCATCGCCATACGTCCGTCGATGGTGACCATCACGGTCTTGACCATCTCCTTGCCCGACACGTGGGCCGACTCGGCAATCTCCTGCGCGGTGTAAGCCGGTGAATGGCTGAAGACGAAATACTTGATGTGGTGACTGTCGAGAAACTCCCGCAACTTTCTGATGGGCATCGTCTCCTCCTTTGATTCAGTGTTTGGCTTTCGTTTATATCGAATCCGCTCGATTGGCGGCAACGGCTCGAATCCGGTAAAGAGAGGCCGGACAGGGTAACAACTCAACAATCAGACGAAATTGCAGGCCAGGAACCGCAGGCTGGGCGGTCAGGCTTCAAACAAGAGGAATTCTTTCATTGTACGAAAAAGCACAGGCCGCAGCAAGAGCCTCAGCTCCGGAAGCAGAACCGCATCACGCCTTCGCCATCCACGTTTCGAGCAGCGGCAGCGCTTCGCGGTACCCGGCTTCGAAAATCTCCGGCACGGCAGAAATATCGACAAGGCTGAAATCGGAAAGATTGGGACGAATCACCAGATCGGCTGCCTCCATCTGAATCTCGGACATGGTGCGCATGGCGCTGTAAAAAGCGTTCATGAGCAGCATTGCCAGATGCTCAGGCTTACGATAGGAGTGGCGACCAAGCAGGTCGATGCAGACAATGCGACTCGCCCCCATCTCCTTAAGTGGAGAGACGGGCACGTTCTCGGTCAGCAGGCCATCGACAAGCAGCATCTGTTTCTGCTTGACCGGGTTGAAGATTCCGGGAATGGAGGAGCTGGCCATCACCGCCGTGGCCACGCTCCCCTTGCGCATCACCACCTTCTCGCCAGTGCAGATGTCGGTGGCGACGATGGCCAGCGGAATCGGCGCATCCTCGATGCGTTTCCGCCCGAGCTTCTTCAGTACGAGCCTCCCGAACTTCCGGTTCGACAGCAAACCGTAGCTGGAGAGAGCAAGCCCCGAAAGATCGAACCAATCCAGATCCACCGCAATCTGTTCGATCTCCTCCCAGCTCTTGCCGAAAGCGTGCAGGGCTGCCACGAACGAGCCGATGCTGGTGCCCGCAACGCAGTCTGCGCGAAAGCCGGTTTCGTGCATCGCCTTGAGCACGCCGATGTGCGCCGCGCCAAGCACCGCGCCGCCGCCAAATGCCAGTCCCGTGAGATTCGATTCGCTGTTTGCCTTGTCCATGATGCTATGAAAAAAAAGTGACGATTCGTTTAAGCAGCCCGAACCGGCGGGCAGTGTAAGGGGGATAGCGCAGATCGGGATCGGGAAAACCGCTCCGGCACAGCACGCTCCGTTCCGAAGTGAAAGTATCAAAACCCGCCTTGCCATGATAGCGCCCCATGCCGCTCATGCCGCGCCCGCCGAAGGGGAGGCCGGGGATCGAGGCCTGAAAAAGCAGGTCGTTGCAGCAAACCGTACCGCTCCGAATCCGCCGCATCAGCTCCCGTCGTTCACTGCGGTCGCGGGAAAAGAGATAGAGCGCAAGCGGCTCAGGCAGGGACGCAACAAGTTCGGCGACCTCATCGAACGAGGAGAAGGCGTGCACCGGCAACACCGGCCCGAACACCTCCTCGCTCATGAGATCGGAATCTGCAGGAACATTCCGCACGATCGTAGGCTCGATGTAGCGCGACGCCTCGTCCGAAGTGCCACCTGCGACGAGCGTGCCCTCGCGCTGCAACGCGGCAAGCCGCCGCACGTTCCGGCCATCGACGATCCGGCCGTAGTGCGCGCTCGACCGGAAATCGGGGCCGTAAAAGTGCGCGAGTGCCTCCTTCATCAGCGCCAGTAAACGCTCCTCGACGGCGTGATGCACGAGCAGGTAATCAGGCGAAACACAGGTCTGACCCGCGTTGAGAAACTTCGCCCAGACGATCCGCCGGGCGGCCACTCGCAGATCAGCCTGCTCGGTTACGATGACAGGGCTCTTGCCGCCCAGTTCGAGCGTGACCGGCGTGAGGTGACGAGCCGCCGCCTGCATCACGGCCTGACCCGTCCGGCGACTGCCTGTAAAGAAAATATGGTCGAAGCGGTGTTCCAGCAGCCGGGCCGAAAGCTCTCCGTCCCCCTCGACAACCCTTACTGCCTGTGGATCGACATAGCGGCCCAGCTCCGAAGCCAGCAGTGCTGAAGTGGCCGGAGCCAGCTCCGAGGGCTTCAGCACGGCGCAGTTGCCGCCCGCAAGCGCTCCGATAAGCGGCGCGAGGCAGAGCTGCAACGGGTAGTTCCACGCGCCGATGATGAGCGCCACCCCCACCGGCTCGCGCTCCACGAACGCACGCGCGAACTGGTAATGCAGCGGTACGCCGACCCTTTTCGGACGCATCCAGCGGCGAAGATTACGCAGTGCATACCGAATTTCCGTGCACAAATACCCGGTCTCAGTCAGCCAGGTTTCAGCCACCGGTTTGCCAAGATCGGCGTGCACCGCCTCGGCAATCGCCGCCTCGCGCTCGTGAAGAAACACGTCCAGCCCGCGAAGCTGCTCACGCCGCCACGCGAACGAACGGGTCGCGCCGCTGTCGAAATAGCGTTGCAGTTCGGCGTGGGTGGTTGCGTCGTAGAAGTCGGGCATGGGTTCGGTTCGATTGATGAGAAACGCGACCTGTCTTTCCGTAGGGGCAGACCTGCGTGTCTGCCCTTTTTACGATGTGCAGGATTGGTCGTCCACTGAAGAAGGGCGAACACACAGGTTCGCCCCTACAATAATGCCGTTGATCTTTCGCTCTTCACTCTCTCGACAAAAAGAAACAGAGAGGCTCTCAATAAATGTAGAAATATTCGCCACAAATGAACTCCCGATTTTGCCAGTCAGACTTTCCAGACGTACTTTCAACTTCAGAACCACAACCATTTATCCCGACTGCCCTCCATGGAATGGATCACCAGCCCCGAAGCGTGGATCGCGCTGTTGACGCTGACGACGCTTGAAATCGTCCTCGGCATCGATAACATCATTTTTCTGACGATCATCGTCAGCCGAATGCCCGCCGAACAGCAGAAATCGGGGCGAGTGCTCGGACTCGGGCTGGCCATGCTCAGCAGAATCGCGCTGCTGCTGTCGATCACCTGGGTCATGAGCCTGACCAATGAACTGTTTACCGCTTTCGGCCACGCCGTCACGGGCCGAGACCTCATCCTCCTCGGCGGCGGCCTGTTCCTGCTCGCAAAAAGCACCCACGAGATCCACCAGAGCCTCGAAGGCACTGAAGAGGTCATCAAGGAGCGCTCCGCTTCGAACTTCGTCATGACGCTCATCCAGATCGCCCTTATCGACATCGTCTTCTCGCTCGACTCGGTCATTACCGCTGTCGGCCTTGCCAAAGATATTCCGGTCATGATTCTGGCCATCATGATAGCCGTGGGCATCATGATGGTGGCCGCGCAAACCATCGGCGAGTTCGTCGAACGCCACCCGACCATCAAGATGCTGGCGCTGAGCTTTTTGATTCTGGTCGGCGCGACGCTGGTGGCCGAAGGCGCCGGATTCGAGTTCCCGCGCGGCTACGTCTATTTCGCAATGGCCTTCTCTGTTTCGGTGGAGATGCTCAACCTGCGGCTGCGCAAACGTGAGGCCGAACCGGTGCATCTGCGCAAGGCCATCGAAGAGGAAGAGGCTGCCTGAGAACAACTGAAGGGAACCATTTCTGAACCGTCGAAAGTTGTGTAAAAAAGGGAGATAAAGCGGCCCCGGCAGCATCTCCCTTAGGGCGTCATTCCGATTCCGGCGGAATGACGCTTCAAGGCAATTGCCTCTTGCCGACCGGAAAAAGGAGCATACAGCATGCCCGTTCCTGAAAAACTCCGCCCCGAGCAACTCTTCAACCGTTGCGATCCCGACGCATTTGAATTCAACACCACGGCTGACCTCGACGGCACAGCCGAAATTGCCGGCCAAGAGAGAGCCCTTGAAGCCATCCGGCTCGGCATGGGCATCCGGCGTGACGGCTTCAACCTCTTCGCCCTCGGTCCGGCCGGCACCGGCAAGCAATCGACCGTCCTGCAATTCCTGAACAACCTCGCCCCCGGAGAAGCCCGGCCCGACGACTGGTGCTACGTCTACAACTTCGACAAACCGCGTAACCCGAAAGCGCTCCGCCTGCCGCCCGGCCGCGCCTGCAAACTGAGCGACGACATGGCTCATCTGGTCGAAACGCTCTTCAGCGTCATGCCGTCCGCATTCAGCAGCGAAGAGTACCAGACAAGGGAAAAGGAGATTGAAGAGTCGATCCACGAGCAACAGGCCAGCGCCATCGAAGCGCTCGAACAGGACGCCAAGGAGCACAGCATCTCCCTCATCCGCACGCCCGGCGGCTTCGCATTCGCGCCGCTCAAGAAAGGCGAAGTAATCAAACCGGACGATTACATGCGCCTCAAAGAGGCTGAGCGCGCCAAAATCGAAGAGCAGATCGACCGCCTGCGGGACGTGCTGCAATCCATCATGGCTCAGTTCCCCAAATGGCAGCGCGAAACCGCTGAAAAGATCAAGGAGCTGAACCGCGAAGTTTCGGCATTCGCCCTGAAACCGCTCATGGATGAAATCAGGGCCAAATACAAAGATCTCGATGAGGTGCTGAAGTATCTCGACGATGTCCAGAACGACATAATCGAAAATTTCATCCAGTTTCTTGAGAAGGAGTCCTCCGAACAGGGGGCGATGACGATGCTGGCCTCGCTCAGAACCGCCGGGCAAAGACAAACCATGATCCGTTACCGGGTCAACGTGATGATCGACAACAGCGAACTGAACGGCGCTCCGGTCATCCTCGAAGACAAACCCGCAAGCCAGAACCTCATCGGCGACATCGAACATTCCGCCCAGATGGGCACGCTGGTTACCGACTTCACGTTGATCAAACCGGGCGCGCTGCACCGGGCCAACGGCGGCTACCTCATCCTCGACGCACGTCGCCTGCTGCTCGAACCCTTCGCCTGGGAAGCGCTCAAAAAAGCGATCCGCACACGCCAGATCCGCATCGAATCGCTCGCACAGCTCTACAGCCTGGTCAGCACCATTTCGCTCGAACCGGAGCCCATTCCACTCGAAATCAAGGTGATTCTGCTCGGCGAGCGGAGTCTCTACTACCTTTTGAGCAGCTACGATCCCGACTTCAATGAGCTGTTCAAGATCGCCGCCGATTTCGAGAACGACATGCCGCGCAACGACGAAACCCAGCTGGCCTACGCACGTCTTATAGGCTCGATGGCCGAGCTCGACAAGCTCCTACCCTTCGACCGCACGGCCGTTGCCCGCATCATCGAACACGGGTCCCGCATGGCAGGCGACGCCACACGGCTGACCTCGAACCTTCAGAACATCCGCGATCTGGCGCACGAGGCAGACCACCACGCCGCGCAAAACGGCCGCAAAGAGGTGGTCGCCGAAGATGTGGAGGCGATGCTCGAAGCGCAGCGATACCGCGCCTCACGGATTCAGGAGCGCCTGCGGGATAACATGATGCAGGGCACGATTCTGATCGACACCGATTCGGAAAAAACGGGACAGATCAACGGCCTGTCGGTCTATTCGCTTGGCGACCAGAGCTTCGGCAGCCCGAGCCGAATCACAGCGCGGGTACGGCTCGGAAAGGGCGAGGTGATCGACATCGAACGCGAGGTCGAGATGGGCGGCCCCATCCACTCGAAAGGCGTGATGATTCTGTCCGGATTCCTCGGCTCGCGCTACGCCGCAGAGCAGCCGCTCTCGCTTTCCGCCACGCTGGTGTTCGAGCAATCCTACGGCGGCGTCGAGGGTGACAGCGCCTCGTCGGCGGAACTCTACGCGCTGCTCTCGGCGATTTCGGGCATTCCGATCCGGCAGTGGCTCGCCGTCACCGGCTCGGTCAACCAGCACGGCGAGGTGCAGGCCATCGGCGGAGTAAATGAAAAAATCGAAGGATTTTTCGATCTTTGCAACGAGCGGGGCCTCGACGGACGCCACGGCGTGCTGATCCCCGCGTCGAACATCAAGCATCTGATGCTCCGCCAAGACATTGTCAAGGCGGTCGAATCGGGACTGTTCTCGATCTGGCCCGTCTCGCACATCGACGAAGGCATCGAACTCCTGACCGGCATTCCGGCGGGAGAAATGGATGAAACCGGCGCGTGGCCGGAAGGAACGATCAACGCCAGAGTGTTCGAGCGGCTCAAAACGATGGCCGAAAAGCAGAAGTCGTTCGGCAAAAAACAGGGCGATGAACCGGACAAATAAAGGAGAGACCTCAACGATGACAAACCACATCATCCATTCGATCGCCGTAGCCATCGACTGCTCACCGCACAGCAAGGCATCACTCGAAGCCGCCGCCGAAATGGCCGCCAGGCTGAAGGCCGAACTGATCGGCATCTTCGTCGAAGACATCAACCTGCTGCACATGGCCGGTCTGCCTTTCGCCGAAGAAATTCGCCTGTACAGCACCGAAAAGCTCGATACCGCGCAGCTCGAACGTCTGCTCCGGCATCAGGCGCAGCAGGCCCGTGAGATGCTGGAGCATACAGCCCAGCCCCGGACGCTGCGCCATACCTTCAGGGTACTGCGCGGCCTGGTACCGGAGCAGGTCATGCAAGCCGCCCTCGAAGCGGACATGCTGGTGCTCGGCCGCAGCGGACGTTCCCCGTCGTGCCGCAAGGGGCTTGGTTCGACAGCCCGTTCAGCGCTTGACGAAGGCTCGATGAACGTGCTGCTGATGCGCCCCGGCGTTACGGCTGCCGAAGGGCCGTTGCTGGTGCTCTATGACGCATCAGAAGCCTCGAAACGCGCACTCGCCACCGCGCTTGAAATCGCCGGGCCGGCAAGCACACTGAACCTGCTCATCACCGATCCTGCCCCGGACGCCCTCGAACGCTGCAGGCAGGAAACGGATGCTGCCGTTCGCGAAAAAGGCCTCGAAACCGAATACTATCATCTGCCTTTCACCGACAGCCGCCAGCTCGTCAGTTTCATCCGCATGATCGATTCCGGATTACTAATCATCGGCAAAGGGATGAATCTGCCCGAAGAGACCATCCGGGAGCTGATCGACAACATCGACTACCCGGTGCTGGTGGTGAGGTGAATGAAGAGAATTATGAATATAATCTACCTGCTCAACCAGGATGCGATCCGCTCAGTTGCCAGATACGCTCCCCAGGCGGCAGTTTCGAGCAATGCGAGATCGTCGAGACCTGCCCGCCTGCATGACGCTATCTCACCGCTGTCAACCGCCCACGATGCCATAGCGGCAAGAAGCGCGAGGCGGGCTTGAGGCTTCAGCTTTTTCGGCAAAGTCCGCACAGCATCTTCGAGCCATCCCTTGTCGATACCCGGTGGCTCGCCCTCCCATGCGACCACATGACGCTTCACCAGCGACTGCACTCCCGAATCGACTGAATCGGCGATGGCACGAACGGCATCGGCGAAGCGCAGCAAACCCCCTGCAACCGCCGGGTCATCCGCAGCCCAGCCAAACTCCTCCGGCAGTTTCATCGCCGGACTCCCGGTCAGAAACACCCCCGGTTTGGCGTCGATCCTGACGATGCGCCCCGACGTCACGCTACTGAACAGCCTGAATGCCGGATCGCCGATCACCGGCACCTTGCCGACGACTGGCATCATCGTATCATCGAGAAAGATATTGACCATCCGGTTGATGTAGTGAAACAGCACAGCCGTAGCCATGAACGCCGGTGCCTGGCGTTTCGTGAAGGGCGGAGGAACGGACGCGAGCGCGGCTTTTCGTCCGGTCGCCGAAGCCCACGCTGCAAGATTCGAAAGATCGTCGTTCGCGCGTTCACCGGACGAAACAGCATCGAACGCCTGACGGTCATTCGCGCCCTGAAGCATCGAGGAGTGCGCCTGCACGCAGTATGGGCAGCGGTTGGATTGCGACACCGCAACCGCGATCAGCTCCTTCAACGCACGATCCGGCCCGGCAACCAGCGACTCACGGCACGCGCTCCAAACCCCCGCCATGAGCTGCGAATTCAGATGGTGCAACGTAACCGGAGGCACCGTCATGAACTCTTCATCGAGCTGTCGATACACCTCCGCCACCAGCCCGGAAGCACGCTCGATGTCAGGAGCCGGAAGCCACCGGATCGACAACGGCGTCAGATGCCTGAAAATAAACTGTTCGACAGATCGCAGCACGGTGAAAAGAGTTATCAGTTATCAATTATCCATTATCAACTGATTTCTGCCATCAAAATCCCCGCTGAAACGGAAGCGTTGAGAGATTCGACGGCAGGACGGGTTCCAGCATGAGGAATCAGCAGGCGGCGGTCGGCGAGGGCAAGCACTTCGGGAGTGATGCCGTTGGCTTCGTTGCCAATGACGAGCGCACGGCGATCCGGCCATTCCGGGAATGACCGATAATCCTGCCCGTCGAGCGCAGCGGCGCATACCGTAAAGCCGTCGGCTTGCAGGCGCTTCAGCGCTTCGGCGAGGTCGGGCGCGTCGATGATGCGGAGGGCGAAGATGCTGCCTGCGGTCGAGCGAACTGTTTTGGCGTTATACGGATCGGCGGTGCCCGGTCCGCAGATAACCGCGTCCGCGCCGAACCAGGCCGCTGTGCGAATGATGGTGCCGACGTTGCCCGGATCCTGCACGTCGTCAAGCGCCACGACGAACGAACGTGCGGCGGGACGGAACTCGCCCGCGTCCGGCTTCCGGAACACCGCGACTACGCCTTGCGGCGAAGCAGTCTGCGCGAGTCGCTTGAACTCATCCGACCCGCCAAGCCACACCTTTCCTGCAAACCGCTTCAGCCCGCCGAGTTGACCGGCGGCAGCTTCGTCGAGCACGAGCGCGTGCAACATTGAGGGATTGGGCAAGCTGTCGAGCAGCTCGCTCACCGTGCGCAGCCCTTCGGCCAGAAACAGCCCTTCGCTGTCGCGATACTTTTTGCGCGCCAGCTTTGCCAACCGCCCCAGCATCGCCTTGCTCAACGGCGGATACGTTTCTCGCCTCATCGCTTTCCTGTCGACCGTTTGAAGCGCTCCATAACCGCCTTCGGATCGTGCGAAAATTCGGTCGGAGGCGTGCCTGGCTGCGACGAAAGATCGCCCGCGTCGAGCCCCACCGAAAAACCCTCGCTGTCGTTGGCCTCCTCGTCGGTGCAGGTTTCCGGATCGGTCATGCAGCGCTTGATGTAGTCGTCGAACGAGCCCTGATCGATGGAAAGAGACAGCGGCGAGTCCTCGTTGCTTTTCGCGCCACCGGATGCCGAAACCAGCTCAGTCACCACGGCAAGCACGCGCGTACGACTCACCCCCGCTATACCGGCCTTGCGGGCCATCGAGTAGAAGTCCAGATCATCCATTTCCTCGATCCTTGAACGCAGGTTTGCCAGCCCGCCCATCATGTCGGCATGAGCCGTAATAGCTGACTTCAGCTCGTCGTCATCGAGAGGCCGGTCGCCTGACGCGCCGGATGATGGTGAAGCGGATGGTTGCGAAGTGCTCGGTTTTGAAGATGAGAATTTGCGCTTGCCGCGCCCGAGGAACTCCTCGTCAACCTCGTAATCGTCGAGAAGATCGCCAACCAGCCCATCACGCTTGGCCCGCGCCCGCCTCTCCGAAACGCTCTCGACCACCTCACGGCGGCCCTCCGACAGGGAGCGCACTCCGAACAGTAGCCCGACCAGCCCGGCGTAGAGAGAAAGCAGCAGCAGCATCCATCCAGTATCGAAACCGCCGTAAGCGGCAACCAGAAGCTCAGCGACAATAAATGCGAGGGATAAACCGGCGAGAACTCCGGCAACAAGACGTTGGTTCATATCTTCAAATCAGATAGTATATTTTGGACTTTAAAGTAACGAATAATTCGCTTTTCACCCTTGTTGCCTATGCCTGCCACCAAACCCGCACTGATCTCGCCCGCCGGCGACTGGACTTCGATGCGCGCCGCTCTCGACGCGGGGGCCGACGCGGTCTATTTCGGGGCTGAGGGCTTCAACATGCGCGCGGCGAGCAAGGGGTTTACGCCAGGCAACTTCGGCGGCATTGCACGGCTTTGCCGCAGCCACGGCGCGAAGGCGTACCTCGCGCTGAACTCGGTGATCTACGACGCTGAACTCGGCGAGGTTGACCGCACGGTAGCTGCCGCCAAAGCCGCTGGACTCGACGCCGTGATCTGCTGGGATCTGGCGGTCGTCGAGGCGTGCCGACGCCATGCGATGCCGATCCACCTCTCGACGCAGGCCTCGGTGAGCAACATCGAGGCCCTCCGATTCTACGCCTCGCTCGGCGCGAGGATGATCGTGCTGGCCCGCGAGCTGACGCTCGAACAGACGGCAGCGATCACGAAAATTATCGAGATAGAAAAGCTGCCGGTGACGGTCGAGAGCTTCGTGCACGGCGCGATGTGCGTGGCGGTCTCCGGGCGCTGCTTTTTGTCGCAGGAGCTGTTCGGCCGCTCGGCCAATCGCGGCGAGTGCGTGCAGCCATGCCGCCGGTCGTATCGGATCGCGGACGTCGAGGAGGGCTTCGAGCTGGAACTCGGCTCCGACTACGTGATGAGTCCGAAAGACCTCTGCACGCTGCCGTTCCTCGACAAGCTTTTCGACGCAGGCATCGGCGCATTCAAAATCGAAGGCCGCAACCGCAGCCCCGAATACGTCGCCACCACCACCGCCGCTTACCGCAAGGCCATCGACTTCATCGCCGAACACCGGGATGACGAGAATTTCGACGAGGCGTACCGAACGCTGACCGAGGAACTTCAGGACGATCTGGCGCGGGTTTACAACCGCGGCTTCTCCGAAGGCTTCTTCTTCGGCAAACCGGCGGATGCGTGGGCGCGCCACTCCGGATCGGTGGCAACAGAAACCAAGAGCTATGTCGGTGTCGTGCGCAAATACTTCCCTAAAGCAGGCGTGGCGGAAATCCTCGTCCACGCGCCCAGCGTTGATTCCGGCGTGATGCTCTCGATTCAGGGCTCGGCGACCGGCCTCGTCACCGTGCCGGACGCCGAGCTGCATCTCGACGGCGAGCCCGCAAACCGGATCGGGCAGGGCCAGGTTTTCACCGTCAGATGCAACCGCGTTCGGAAAAACGATAAAGTCTATGTTTTATTGAAAAAGTAACAACTTAGCGTTTTCCCGTCTCCCTCTCTTTCAATACCTTGGTATAAGATGACGCCTGCCATACAGGTAGCGTCACCAACGCGCATCTTGCCCAAACCGGAGACAGCGAATGATCTATAAAGTCATCTCCAAACCCGAATTCCGCGCTTTTGTCGATGCCCTCGTCAGGGCGAACACCTCCTACGGGCCGAGGCCCGTCGATACCGACCGCAACGGCGAGCCGATCTACCAGTTCATGCCAGTCGCTTCGGCAGATGAGATCGCCTTCGACTACACCGTCACAACATCGTCGGCCAAGCACCTGCTCATGCCGTTCCGCGAGAAGCTGTCGAAATTCAACTTCCACGACGGCAACTGGGATCAGGAGGTGGAATACGAAGCGCCACCGATCGTGCTGTTCGGCCTGCGTCCGTGCGATATCAACGCCATCAACCTCCTCGACGAGGTGATGCTGAAAGGCCCATACCCGTCGCCGTACTACCTTGCGCGGCGCAAGAACACCTTCATCATCGGCATGGATCACCTGCCGCTGCCGGACTGCTTCTGCCGTTCGATGAACCGGCACACGACCGACCACGGCTTCAACCTCTTTGCCTCGGACATCGGCGAGAAATACTTCCTGTCGATCAACTCCTCGAAGGCCTTCAACTTCCTCAAGGATTTCAAAACCGAAGACCCAACCTACGAGGACGACTGCAAACTGATCGAGCGACGCAAGACGATCAAGCAAAGCTTCAAAACCAACGTCGAAGTGACCGGACTGCCGATGTTCCTCGATCTGGAGTTCGACTCGCCGATCTGGGAGAAGTGGGGCGACAAGTGCCTGAACTGCGGCACCTGCGCAATGGTCTGCCCGACCTGCTACTGCTACACCATGGAAGAGCACGTCGCGACAGACCTCGAAAGCTCCAGCCGGGAAAAACGGCTCTACTCGTGCAACCTGATCGATTTCGCCGAAGTGACCGGCGGCCACAACTTCCGTCCGAAGAACGGCGACCGGCTCAAGTACCGCTACTACCACCACTACCGCGGCTTTGCAGTGAACGACAACCAGCAGATCTGCGTCGGCTGCAACCGCTGTGGACGCGCCTGTTTGGCCGGCATCAACCCGAAGGACGTCATCAACGACCTCAGAATGGAAAAAGAATCATGCGTGACCTGCGTTTCAACATCCCCGGAGAAGACCTGAACCGCGAGCCTTTCGCCAGTACGAGCCCCGATTTCGGCAAGAAGTCGGAGGTGATGGTGACCGATCACGGCTACAAGTGCCGCATCACCAACATCGTGCCGCTCTCTGAGCACGAAAAGCTGTTTCAGCTCCGCATCGTCGATCCGCGCGAGCGCGAGCTGTTCAACTTCCGCCCCGGCCAGTTTTTGATGCTCGAGGTGCCGGGTTACGGCGAAGCGCCGATCTCGATCTCCAGCGCTACGAGCAACCGCGAGTTCATCGAGCTGTGCATCCGCAAGGCGGGCCACGTCACCTCGGCGCTATTCGAGGCAAAGCAGGGGGCGTTCGTCGCCGTCCGCGGGCCGTTCGGCACCTCGTTCCCGATGGAGTCGATGCAGGGTTCAGACGTGCTGCTCATCGCGGGCGGCCTCGGTATCGCGCCGCTGCGCGCGCCGCTTTTCTGGATCAACGATCACCGCGACCACTACCGCAACGTGAGCTTCCTGTACGGCGCGAAGGAGCCGTCGCAGATGCTCTTCACCTACCAGTTCGAGGAGTGGAAAACCGTCAGCCACATCGACCTGCACACCATCGTCGAAAAGCCGGACGAGCAGTGGACGGGACGCACGGGGATGATCACGTCGCTGTTTGACGACATCACCATCGATCCGAAAAACACCTGGGCGATTGTCTGCGGCCCACCGGTGATGTTCAAGTTCGTCTGCACGCACCTCGACAAGCTCGGCATTCCGATGAACCGGATGTTCGTGTCGCTGGAGCGGCGGATGCATTGCGGCATGGGCAAGTGCTGCCGCTGCATGGTCGGCTCGACCTTCACCTGCCTCGACGGCCCGGTGTTCGACTACTGGAGCGTCATGAACCTCAAGGAAGCGATTTAACGATTGACCATGAACCACCTCGGATTCGACATAGAGAAGCTGAAAATCGGCTCCTTCGACTTCACCTGCTGCGAAGGGTGCCAGCTCCAGCTCGCCAACAAGGAATCGACCCTGCCGGAGTTCCTTGCCCTGCTCGACATCAGAAACTTCCGCGAAATTTCCTCGGAGCGGCTGGACGATTACGACATCGCTCTCGTCGAGGGAAGCATCACGCGCCAGGACGAGGTCGAACGGCTGAAGGCGATCCGCGCCCAGGCAAAGGTGCTCGTCGCCTACGGAACCTGCGCCTGCTTCGGCGGCATGAACGCGCAGAAGAACAAGTTCCCGAAAGAGGAGTGCATCCGCACGGTCTATGGCGACAAGGAGATCGACACGATGCAGGAGTCGCACAAGATCAGCGACTTCGTGCAGGTCGATTACTCGATTCCCGGCTGCCCGGTGAACAAGGAGGAGGTCGAGCGCATCGTGGTGAGCATCGCCACCCGCTCGCCCATCTCGCTGCCGAAGTACCCGGTGTGCGTCGAGTGCAAGCAGCGGCTCAACACCTGCCTGTTCGACCTCGGCGAAGTGTGCCTCGGGCCGATCTCACGCGCGGGGTGCGACGCGGTCTGCCCCTCCGGCAAGACGGTCTGCCTCGGCTGCCGCGGCCCGGCGGACGGCATCAATTACGACGCGTTCGTGCAGCTCGTCAGGGAGCATGGACTGAGCGAGCACGAAATGAAGGAAAAGCTCGCATTTTACAACGGTTTCGCGGAGTATCTGAATCATGAAGGTTGACTTTAACATAGACATCCACCACCTGCCGCGCGTCGAGGGGCACGGCGATATTCACATTTCGGTCAAAGACGGCAAGCTCGCCGACGCCAAGTGGGCGGTGGTCGAAACGCCGCGCTTTTTCGAGGTGATGGTGAAGGGACTCTCCGCCGAGCGGGTGCCGTTCCTCACCTCGCGCATCTGCGGCATCTGCTCGATCAGCCACTCGCTGGCCAGTATCCGCTCGCTGGAACGCGCCATGCAGATCACACCGCCCGAAACGGCGCGAATCATCCGCCTGCTCGCCATGCACGGCGAGACGCTGCAAAGCCACGCGCTGCACCTCTTCTTCCTCGCCGCGCCGGACTTTGCGGGCACGCCGAGCGCCGTGCCGCTCTTGCAGTCGCACCCCGAAGTGGTGGAGGCGGGGCTGATGCTCAAGGAGCTGGGCAACGAACTAAGCATCGCCACCACGGGCCGCGCCACGCACCCAGTCAGCCTCGTGCTCGGCGGCGTCAGCAAAGCCCCTTCGAAGCAGCGTTTGGCGGAGATCAAACAGATGATCGCCGAGCGCCGTCCGATGCTCGACAAGGCGACCGAGTTCTTCATGACGCTGACGATCCCCGACTTCGTACGCGAAACCGAGTTCATCTCGCTGCATGATGGCGAAAGCTACCCCTACATCGGCGGCGACCTGGTCACGACCGACGGCGTCAGGCGCGACGAGAACGACTATCTGGCGATGACCAACGAGTACACGGTCGAATTCGCCACCACCAAGTTCACGAAGGTGAGCCGCGAATCATCCGCCGCCGGAGCGCTGGCGCGCTTCAATAACAATTACGACCTGCTCCATCCGCAAGCGAAAGCGGCGGCAGAAGCGTTCGGCCTGAAGCCGGTCTGCCACAACCCCTTCATGAACAACGTCGCCCAACTCGTCGAGTGCTACCACCTCGTCGCCGACGCCGAAGAGATCATCGACCAACTGCTCGACGACGATTTGCGCGACATCAAGGCCGACTACAAGCCCCGTGCAGGAGCCGCCACCGGAGCTGTCGAAGCCCCGAGAGGCGTGCTCTACCACTACATGGAGACCGACGAGAGTGGCAAGGTGGTCAAAGGCGACTGCATCATCCCCACGACGCAAAACAACGCCAACATCCACTACGACCTCCACGCCCTCGCCGAACAGGCGCTCGCGCAAGGCAAAGGCGAAAAAGAGGTTGAAAAGCTCTGCGAAATGCTGGTAAGGTCGTACGACCCCTGCATTTCGTGCTCTGTGCATTGACGCCCAGAAACGCCACCCCCGAAAGCATTTGGGGTGGCATTTTCCTTGTAGCCAACCCCATCATAATCCGCCGGCTTCAACTCACGCTGTATCCAGCCCCCTTTCAACACAGCATTTTTGTCATCCTTAACACAGCCTGGCGTCCAGAAGCTTTTTCCAATTCCAACAAATAATTCAGCTGTAGCATAAGGTTGACAAAACCTTAAGAGCGTCAAGAGCCCAATACCGGCGTATTTTGGAAAAGCTTAATACTTCAGACATATTGTCACTTATGCACTTCCTCCGGCTTGAGCCCCTCTGAAAACCTGCTTTCTCGATAAATCGAGAATTAGTAGTGTCCGAAATCCTCTCGTACTCTCTCGGTACGCCCCGGTTTTTGCACTCCATCAGCCTTTCGCTCGAACCGCTCATAACACTATTGAGCGGTACCTTCAGCCGGAATCACCACAAGACGACAGGAGTTACCATGCCTGAAGAATGGGTAAAACAAATGCAGAATCAAGTGAACTCGATTGAGAAGCTTGAACAGTACATCAATGTCACCGATGAAGAGCGGCGCGCGCTAGGAGCGCTGAACACCAAGTGGGGAGTCACCCCCTATTTTGCTTCGCTGATGGACAGAGACGACCCCAACTGCCCCATTCGCAAGCAGGTGATTCCATCGATGCAGGAAGAGGTCAATGAATTCGGCATCGACGATTATCTGGTCTGGAAAGAAAATCGCTCGACAGATGAAGTCCGCCCGGACAGCATCGCCCGTCAGTACCATGACAGGATCGCGTTCACGGTGATCGAAAATTGCGGAATTTACTGCCGCCACTGCTTCCGCAAGGAGCTGGTGGTCGATCAGAATCTGCAACTGAACATGAACATCGACGAGGGGCTGAAATGGATTGCCGAGCACACCGAAATTCGCGACGTGCTGATTACAGGCGGCGATCCGCTACTGCTGTCGGACGAAAAGCTGGAGCACCTGATTTCCAAACTTCGCGAAATTCCGCATATCGAGATGATTCGCATCGGTTCCCGCCTGCCGATTGTGCTGCCGCAGCGCATCACCGAAGGGCTGAAAAAAGCGATCGGTGGATTCCACGAAGTCCCGGTCTGGATCAACACGCAGTGCAACCACCCGAAAGAGATCACCGAGCTGACCGCCAAAGCGGTTTACGACCTGTTGAGTTGCGGCATCAACGTCGGCAATCAGGCAGTGCTGCTAAAAGGGATCAACGATGACGTCGATACCTTCAGGGAGCTGCACCAGAAACTGCTGCGCACGCGCATCAAGCCCTACTACGTCTTCTATTGCGAACCCGCTCCCGGTATGGATCACTTCCGCACGCCGGTCGAAAAAGGGGCCGAACTGATCCGCGACGCTCTACGCGGCCACACTACCGGGCTCGCCCAACCGATGTACGTGCTGGCCACTAACATCGGCAAAATCCCGCTCATGCCGGACTACTACATTGTCGATAAAAACGAAAAAGAGTACACCCTGCGCAACCACCAGGGCAAGATCACGAGGATCCCAAATATTCCTGAATGACTTGCATTGTCAGCAATGAACAAAGCCCCGATTGAATTCGGGGCTTTTGCGTGGAACCAATCAGCACTCAATCATTCAATTACAAGCTAAACCGGCTCAGCATCTCATCAGTCAGCTCTCGCAAATCATGCCGGGCGACGGGATCGCGAGCAAACGATAAGTAGCACGCTGGTCGGGCGTTCTCGAAGTACTCCCCGTTGTAGTCGTTCCTTGCGATTTCCATGACCGTCTCGAAAACATCGTCGCCGCCGATCGATACGTCGTCACCGGCAAGCGCCCATCCGGCGTGCAGCAGCTTGGTGGCGATGACGCCAGGATCGAGCGAATTGGAACGTATGGGCCGCACGGAACCGTCGCCGCTGGCGGAGTCGATGGTGAACATGATGTTGAACAGCTTGCTCCGCGCGTAGGCCTCGTAGCCAGAATAACTCCGCTCGCCCTGCATGTTGCCGGAATCGAACACGGCGCTGTGATGATCCATAGAACTCACATTCAGCACCGAGCCGCCGTTGGCAATCAGCACCGGCTTGACGACACTCGTCAGCAACACCGGCGCGAGGTAGTTGACGCAAAAGGTGGTCTCGTACCCCTCCGGCACAAGCGTTCGCGTCGGCATATACACCGCCGCATTATTGATGAGCAGATCAAGATCGGGATAGCGCTCAACCAGCGCCCGCCCCATCGAATACACCGCATCGAGATCGGTGAAATCAGCCTCGACAAAACCAACCGGCTCCACGCCCGTGGACTGGACAATCGCCGCGCAAGCATCGTTGATTCGGGAAGCACTCCGCCCATGCACAATCACCCGATCTCCTGCCGACGCAAACCTCTTCGCTGCGGCGAGACCAATGCCGTCAGTGCTTCCGGTTATGCAGATGGTTAGGCGAGTCTGCATCTCACAACTCGTCTCCCCTGCCTTTTTCGAGATGATTCTCCGTCCGCCACGGCTGGGCGGCAAGGATGAAAGCGACCAGGAAGGTAATGACGATCCAGCTCCAGCCGATACCGATCAGGCTGGCCCAGGAGTAGCCTTCGTAGGGGGCGGTGAGTTCGACCACGAGCTGGTTGAGCAGAATGACTGCAAGCGAGATGGGCAGAAAGAGTTTGATGACCCAGTTCCACCAAGGGCCGAGCTGAATCTTCGACACGCTATTGAGGTGCTTTCTGATTTTGTCGATGTCAAAAAACCAGCCGACCACGATGCATTCGAGAATTCCTGCAAGCACCAGGCCGTAGTTGTTGATGAAGTGATCGACAATGTCGAGCCAGAACAGGCCGCCATTGGTGGTGAAGACGATGCCACCGGCAAAGCCCATGAAGCAGAGCACCGTGGCGAGCTTTTTGCGGTCAATAGCGAACTTGTCCTCGACGCCGGAGACGAAGGCTTCGACAATCGAGATTGCCGACGAAACGCCCGCGACCGTGAGGCTCAGGAAGAAGAGGAATCCGAAGATCGGGCCGTAGTCACCGAGCATTGAGATGCCTTGCGGATAGACCACAAAGGCCAGGCCGATGCTTTGGGTGACCAGTTCATCGACCGGCACGTTCTGGCTGGCGGACATGAAACCGAGAATAGCGAACACACCGAAGCCGGAGAAGAGCGAAAAACTACTGTTCACCAGCGCCGTAATCAATGCACTGCCGGTCATGTTCGAGTTATGGGGCATGTAGCTGGCGTAGGTAATCATGATGCCGAAGCCCAGACTCAGCGTAAAAAAGATCTGTCCGTACGCACCCACCCACACCATCGGGTCGGCAAGCCGGGCAAAGTCGGGCTTGAGGTAAGCCGTGATGCCGGTCATCGAACCTTCGAGGTTGAGCGACCAGAACACCAGCACGATGCTCAGAATCAGCAACAGGGGCATGAAGACCCGGTTGGCCAGCTCGACCCCCTTGCTGACCCCCCGCATGATGATGAGCCAGGTGATCAGCCACACCGCCAGCAGGCCGAACAAAATGGGCGTTCTGATCGTGTCGATGTCGGTCGGCCCGTCGCTGATTTGCAGGAACTGCTTAAAAAAGAAAGCTTCGGAATTCTGCCCCCAGGCGAGGCTGACCGAGTAGAACAGAAAATCGATACACCACGCAATCACCACGGAGTAGTAGAGCACGATGCCGAACATGGTAAATAGCAGCGGCCACCACCCCAGCCACTCCCACTTCCGGCCTATTTTCGCGAAGGCGAGCGGAGCGCTGCCGATGCGCTCGTGCCCGATGCCGAACTCGAGAATCAGTAACGGAATCCCGGCTGTAAACAAAGCTACGAGGTAGGGGATGAGAAACGCACCGCCGCCGTTTTCGTAAGCCAGATAGGGAAAGCGCCAGATGTTCCCGAGACCGACGGCGGAACCGATGGCGGCAAGAATGAATCCCATCCGGGAACCCCACATACTTCGTTTCATAGGGCAAGAAAAATCTGTTGTTCAGAGAAAGGAAAGCTTGAAAAACATCGTCCGCAATCAGCCTGCTGTATTGCAGAAAATGAACGGATTGCCATCACGGTTCATCTCTTCTTGGGATTGATGAGCGGACTCGATATGCTTTGTCGAAAAGAAAAGAACGAAAAAGGCCGATCCCCCCTGCAAACGCTTTGGATGAATCGGCCTTCAAGAAAAAATCAGAGAATCTCGACCAGTTCCAGCTCGAAATTCAGATCCATACCGGCCATCGGGTGGTTGGCGTCGAGGGTGACCGTTTTTTCGCCGAGATCGACGATCATCACGATCGCTTCGCCGCCATCGGCCAGGCTGAGCTGCAACTGCTGGCCCACCTCAAGCTGAATGTTCTCAGGAATACGCTCGCGCGGGATTTCAGCGACCAGCTCCTTAGCCCTCGGGCCATAGGCATCTGCGGCAGGAATGTTGACTTTCTTTTTCTCGCCAAGCTCCATATCGACCAGTGCGCGGTCGAAGCCCGGAATCACCATGCCGCTGCCGACCGTAACTTCCAGCGGATCACGCTCAACGGAGCTGTCGAACACTGTTCCGTCATCGTAGGTTCCGGTATAATGGACCTTTACTTTGTCGCCCTGTTTGACCTGTGCCATAACTCGTTCTCCTTATGTCATTAAAATCGGGACATCCGCGCATCAACCATCAAATCCTCAGACCCGAAAGCCCACGACTGCCCACACAAAAAAATTTACGTCGCAAGATAACACTTTTTACCGGAGGGGCCTGAAACGATGAGGAGGGATGGGTAAAGATCACTACTCAGTGACGGCAGCAGGCGCTCCGCCTTCGACCTCCATGCGCACCTTGGGAAGGCCGCCGGGGTAGTTGATGCGGATGAAATCGATGAGGCGTTCCCGCACCAGGCAGCGAAGCTCCCAGAGGTCGGAAGAGTTGGCGGCGCTCATGAGGGCACGAAGCTCGACGGTTTTGTCGGTAGCTTTGGTGACGTGCAGCCGAACGACCCTTTTGTCCCAGAGCGGAGTTGAGGTGAGGATGGTTTCGAGCTCCTTACGAAGCGTTTCGACCGGAATGGCGTAGTCAACATAGACGTAGACCGTGCCGAGCAGCTCGGTGGAGGTTCGCGTCCAGTTCTGGAAAGGCTTGTCGAGAAACCAGGTAATGGGCACGATCATCCGGCGCTGATCCCAGATCAGCACGACCACGTAGGTCAGCGTGATCTCTTCGATGCGCCCCCACTCCCCTTCAACGATTACCACGTCATCAATACTGATTGGCTGGGAGATGGCGATCTGGATTCCGGCGATGAGGGTGCTAAGGCTCTTCTGCGCCGCGAAACCGAGGATGACACCCGCGATACCCGCTGAGGCAAGAATACTCAAACCGACCTGACGAACCGTATCGAAGGTCATCAGCACGCCCGAAACGGCAAGCACGATAATGAGCGCGTTGATGATCTTCCGCGCCAGATTCACGTTGGTGGCAACCTTCTTGGCGGCTACGGCACTCTGCTCACTGCGCGCTCGATAATGAGCCAAAATAAACTGTTCGAGCACAGCGAGCATGCGCATGATGAACCATGCCGATGTGATAATCGACATGATAAGAAACAAGTGCTTGATCAGCCGGACCGATACGTCAGACAAGGGAGCATAGTCAAGAAAGAAAGCCGAACCGGCAAGCACAACAATCAGCCGGAACGGCCAAACCAGACGCTCGAAAGGAAGAGCCTCAACCAATCCCTGTTGACGAAAAAACCTAACACTTCTTTTGAAAAGGCTGTTCGCCCCGAGATACAACACCACGGCAAGAAAAACGAACAGGATCGGGCCAAGCCATATCCCGAGCTGCGACTCAAGAATCCCGGTAATCGAATCAAGCGTGCTCATGCCAACTTATCGGCTCATGCGTTTGAACTCGTCGTGCGAACGGCTCACGCAGTCCTCGATAGCCATGCCGCCATAGTAGTTGCCAGTCATGTAGAGGCCGCGCACGTTGCCGAGCATCTGGTCGGTCTTGTCCGCCCACTCCTTGTGGTTGAGGCGCAGCGACGGCACCACATTCATGCGGGTAGTGGTGTGCTCGATCTTCTCCATGCCGACGCCAAGCACTTCGGTAATGCGATTGAACTTCTCCTTTTCGCTCAGGCCGGGACGGAAGTGGAAAGCGAAGCCACGGAAGTTGTCGTCCGGCACCGTGTCACGCGAGACCATCGAGAAAAAGGTGTCGTTCGGGGAGATGATCGCCGCAACCGGCTTGAGCGAAACGTTGCTCTTCCGGATCACCACGCCGACTGAATCGACATCGGCGAACTTGAGCCTGGTAAAGTGGTCGGCAATCGCCGGATTGATGTCCTGCATCAGCCGCGCTGCCGGAGCCGAAGGAACTGCGATAACGAGCGAGTCGCCAGCATACTCCTGACCGTCAGCAGTCTTGACCACGTACTTGCCATCGGAGGTTGCGAGGTTCTGCGCCGCCGAACCGGTGCGCACCTCGACCCCCTTCTGTGCAGCGATGGTACGGGCCACGCTCTGCAAGCCCCCCTTGAAGGTGTAGTTCTTGAGCACATCCTTGCGCTTTTCGCGGCTCTTGAACATCATGTCCGCCGGAAAATCGTCGGTCGGCTGTGACGGCACAGCATTAAAAAAGTGGCTGATGGTATTGCGGTAGTTGTTCTCGCCTACGATTTTGGAGTAGTAGGAGCGAACCGTCTTGCCCTCCTTCTTGAGGGAAAAGAGGTTTGGCGCATGACGAAGCAGCTCGAACAGGTTGAGGCCGGACATGATCGACGACACCTTGCCATTCTTGAGCAGCGTGAACGGCACTTTTTCACGCGGGATAAGCGTATCCATGATCCCGCAATCCTCCACAATGCCGAGCAGGTTCTGGTAGGAGCTGTAGCAGGTGTGTGCGCCCATTTCGAGCCAGAACCGGTCGTTGTCGCTTGCGTACTGATGCGAGGCGAACGAGCCTCCGACCGTGCTGTCTTTTTCGATCAGCGTGGTTTTCATGCCAGCCTGCGAACAGTAAAATGCCATGCTCAGACCGCTGATACCGCCGCCGATGATCACTACCTCTTTTGCCATGAGAAATCAGGTGATAGTTCGAATGAAGAGAGGCTTTCGCCCGAATTTGATGAATGGTAATGTAGCGAAAGATCGCCTCAAAACGTAACGGGCTTTACCTTCCTTCGTACCCGCCCTCACGATAATGCGCCACGTAGCGCACGTAATTTTCCGGCGACTCGGCGATGTTCTTCCGCTCCGTCTCGGTGATTGGACGGACGACCTTGGCCGGAACGCCAGCAACCAGCATCCCCGTCGGCACCCGGAAGCCCGGCTTGACTACTGAACCGGCAGCCACGATCGACCAGGGCTCGACCACGCAATGATCCAGCAGCGTGGCGCTCATGCCGATCAGCACATTATCTTCCACCGTGCAGGCGTGCAGCGTGGCGGCATGGCCGATGGTCACGTTGCTGCCGATCTTCAGCGGGCCGGTATCGTGCGTCACGTGCAAGGTCGAGTTGTCCTGCACGCTGGTCTTCTCGCCGATGGTGATCGGGCAAACATCCCCGCGGATCACCGTGTTGAACCAGACGCTCGAATGCGCGCCAATCTTGACGTCACCGATCACGCGGCAACCATCGGCCAGGAACACCGACTCGTGAATTTCCGGGTGCATCCCCCGGTATGACATAACTTTTCTCATAAAAGCGCTCAGTTAAGTGTGTGAAAACGAGAGAAACGTTTTGGAGCTTACCGCTTTTCCTGCCGACTTGAAAATGAAGGCATGTAAAATGATCGATAAACTAACCAGCACATGAGCCGCCGGATGAGGCCCTCACATCACCATTCGCTGCTCTCAAGCCCGAAAATCTCCCGATAGGCCACTGCAAGGGCCAGATATGCTACTGGCATGGTCACCAGCAACCCAATCAGAAGAGCAAGCACTCCAAGCACGTTTAACAAGCCGACAACCAACACAAAACCGAAAATGGTGAACCACTGTTTGGTCGCGACTTTACGACTCGTTTCCATCGCCTGCCAGACGCCCAGACGGCGATCGACAATCAACATCTGCGCAAAAGTGTAACTGACCGTGAGATAGACCATCACAACCAGAGACAGCAGCCCCAGAATAATCCCCAAAACAAGACCCCCGCTTCCACCCCCTTGGTCAACCATCGCCAAACCAATTCCCAGTGGGATCGCAAAAACAAGGATGGTAAGAAACACCACAATTCCGATGAGCACCGCAAGAAGTACCAAAGGCGTCAAGTAACGAAAACCTCGAAAAAAATCGCTGAAGCTGACCTCCTGATCCGACATCAGCTTGAATCCGGCGATGCTCACGCCAGCATACAAGGGCACGGTCAGTAAAGAAATAAGAATCGATGCCAACACCCCCAGCATCAAGACCGGCAAAGAGTCCACCGAGGGCGTAACCCCCTCGGTATCAGGAACAAACAACTGCCCGATCTGACTGGCAACCAGCAACACCACGGTAAAGCCGATAAATTGGCCTGGCGCCTTCCGGAACAACTCCCAGGCCTTGCGAAGAAAACCTCCGATATCGACCTGATACTCCCCCTTCAACTGCTGTTCGAGATTCGACTGACCGGCATGAGCACTATTATTAAAAGAGTCCATTGCCACCCCCATTTTTTGTTTAAGCAGCTGTTTTTTTTCATACGCCAACGAACAGTACGTCAAATATATCAAGCCACAGAGCAACATCAAACCAATGCCGACAAGTGAGGCCCATGAACCCTCATCGCAAGGAGCGCGGCCGTTCGGCGTCAATAACGTCGTGACGATTGTTATATTGATTTTCAAATCTGATCGGCTCTGCCGTTTACAGGTAGAAAGCTGATCGAAATGCTGACTCGCTCATGAACGAACAAACGCAAAAAGGTCCGAACGAAAAGTACTGCTCCGAATGCGGCGCCATCATCCGCGCCAACGCTGAAATCTGCCCGAAGTGCGGCGTACGGCAAAGCCCACCGCCGTTCAACATCAATCTCGGCCCGGTGACGCCCGGCGGGCGCAACCGCTTTGCCGCAGCGATCTTCGCGATTCTGCTCGGTTCACTCGGCATCCACAAATTCTATCTTGGCCTGACCGGATGGGGCATCGTCTATCTGCTCTTCTGCTGGACAGGCATTCCTGCCATCGTCGGCGTCATCGAAGGCGTGTTGCTGCTGGTGATGAGCGACGAGGCGTTCGCCCAACGGTACGGCTAAACACAATTTCTGACAAGAATCTGACGGGAACACTTATGGGTTCGATACTGAGCTGCAAGGATCTGAAGAAGATCTACAACAAACGGGAGGTGGTTAAAAGCTCGTCCATCGAGGTCAAACAGGGCGAAATTGTCGGCCTGCTCGGCCCGAACGGCGCGGGCAAGACCACGACCTTCTACATGATTGTCGGCCTGGTGAAGCCTGACGCGGGTGAGGTGCGGCTCGACCAGGAGGAGATCACCCATCTGCCGATGTACAAGCGCGCCCGCAAAGGAATCGGCTACCTGCCGCAGGAGGCGTCGGTATTCCGCAAACTCACCGTCGAGCAGAATATTCTCGGCGTGCTCGAATTCACCACGCTCTCCAAAGCCGAGCGGCAGGAAAAAACCGAGCAGATGCTCGAAGACCTGAACATCGCCCACATCCGCAACAGCATGGGCTACGCGCTGTCGGGAGGCGAACGCCGCCGCACGGAGATCGCCCGCGCCCTGGCGCTCGACCCCAAGTTCATCCTGCTCGACGAACCGTTCGCGGGCGTCGACCCAATCGCCGTCGAGGACATCCAGCAGATCGTCGAAGGGCTGGTCAAGCGCAACATCGGCGTGCTCATCACCGACCACAACGTCCACGAAACGCTCTCGATCACCGACCACGCCTACCTGCTCTTCGACGGCAGCATCTTCATGCAGGGCACCCCGGAAGAGATTGCCGACAACGCCGAAGCACGCAAAATCTATCTCGGCGAAAAGTTCACGCTCGACCGGTATTGAGGGGAGGAGTTGCTTTCATTTGTAGGGGCGGACCTGTGTGTCCGCCCTTCTTGTTTTGCTCGGAAAAAGGACGAAAAGGACAGCAGAGACACAAAGGACGGTGGAAGTGGACATTCGATGCCGATACCGCAACACATGACCGAGCCAGACCGACAGGCAGGAACGGACGATCCCGATTTCACCAAAAATCCCACAGCTTCCCTTTTGCCCGCAACGCGCAACTGCTTAACTTGCCTCACAATACCGAGTAATTCCAGATATGCATCGTCATCGGGTTTGTGGTATTTCAGTCCGTCATTCCCGCTTTCGCGGGAATGACGGGGAAACGACATGTTATTGATGCCTGAATGATCTGGAATCAGAATAACTATCCCCTGCATTATGATCGCCGAGCCGTTCCTGTTCCGCTCCGAGGGCGGGTTCATCCGTATTCCTATCTGGGGCCACATTCCGCTGAGCGCGCCGCTCAAGAAAATCCTCGCCCATCCCTCTTTTTTGCGCCTCAAGGGCATCCGGCAGCTCTCGTTCGCGCAGCAGGTCTACCCCGGCGCGAACCACACGCGCTTCGAGCACTCCATCGGCGTCTATCACCTGATGAAGATGATTTTGCAGCGGATGGTGAGCAACCCGCTGGCGCTTGAATTGCAGGATGAGCGGTTGCAGTTCGACGACGAGACCTGTCGTACGCTACTGGCGACCTGCCTGTTGCACGACATCGGCCACTACCCGCACGCGCACGTGCTGGAGGAGATCACCCCGGCGGGAGCCAAAGGCGCGGTGTTCGCGCACCACGAATCGCTGACCGGCCAGTTCCTGAACGAGGAGCACCACGGTGCGCCCTCCATCGCGGCCATCCTGCACGACGACTGGCAGGTCGATCCCGACGTCGTGACCGAGATCATCGCGGGCAAAACGGCGCACCGGCTCGGCAAGCTGGTGAGCGGAACGCTCGATCCCGACAAGATGGACTACCTCATGCGCGACGCGCACCACTGCAACATTCCGTACGGCAGCATCGACATCGAGCGGCTCATCGAGTCGTTCGTACCCGACCCGGAGCGGCAGCGGCTGGCCATCACCGAAAAAGGGATCGCGCCGCTCGAAAGCCTGCTCTTCGCCAAGTACATGATGATGCGCAACGTCTATTGGCACCACACCAGCCGCATCTTTTCAGCGATGCTGCGGCGCCTTTTGCAGGACATCGCGGATGAGAACGCATTGCCGACAAGCGAGTTGCGCGAGCTGTTCTACTTCAACTCCGACGACCGGGTGCTTTACGAACTCGACCGGGCGATTCGCGGGCTGGGACTGCCGTCAGCCGAATTGCTCGACGCGATCCAGGAGCGCCGCGTCTTCAAACGCGCCATCACTATCCGACCCTACACCGACCCTGAGATGGAAGTCGATCCCGTGTGGTTCGCCTACAGCACCGACCACCGCCGCCGCAAACAGAAAGAGCTGGAGATCTGCGAATTGGTCGGCAGAAAAATCGGGCGAAAACTCGCGGGCCACGAGGTGCTCATCGACGCGCCCGCGCTGAAAGATGTGTTCGATTACGACGACTTCCGCGAACTGCGGGTCTGGCCGACCAAAAGCGAACACCGGCACATGGTTCAGCCTTCGGACTCGAACGGCTACGTCCGGTTCGACGACTTCCGGGAATCGGTGTTCCGCTCAGACTTCATCCTCTCGTTCGAGCACTACACCAAGAAGTTCAGGGTGTTGTGCCGACACGACCTGGTCGAAACCATTGCAGGCCTCGAAGAGGAGGTGCTGGAAATCCTGAGGGCTTAATTTTTGTTATATTAGAAATCAAGCTTTTCAACTCAACTCCACGATCATGGAAAATCAGGACAAATACTACAAGGGGCTGTTTTTCGGTGCCGCTCTCGGCGCGGCGGTTGGCACCATCATGGGGCTGCTTTTCGCTCCGCGCAAGGGCGAGGACACGCAGATGATTATCAGCGGCAAGGTCAAACGCGCCATCGACCGGGCGACCGAAATGTATGAAGAGTCGGAGCACGATACGGCCTACAGCAACGAGGCTAAACACCGTTCGCAGGAGATCATCGACAGCGCACGCGACGAAGCCCGCAAGATTCTCGACGAAGCCAACGACATCATTCGCGACATCCGGGGCCAGTCGAAAGCGCAGGAGAACTGAGCCATGCTGACCTTCACAGGCTCAGCCGGCGGTGATGCCGGTAACGTCTTGCTGCTGCACGCATTCCCTGTTTCGGCAGACATGTGGGAGCACCAGCTCGCTCCGCTGGCCGAATCGGGCTACCGGGTGATTGCGCCGTACGTCTATGGATTTGACACCTCACCGTCAAGACCCGGCTGGAGCATGGACGATTATGCGCACGATCTGGCGAGGCTGATCCGGGCGCTTGGCTGGAGCAGCGCTACCGTCGTCGGCCTCTCGATGGGCGGCTACCAAGCGATGGCCTTTTACCGCCTCTATCCCGAGCTGACCGATTCGCTGGTGTTCTGCGACACACGCGCCAACGCCGATGCACCCGAAGCGCTGGCCGCGCGGCAGGAGTTCCGGACGGTGGTAATGGAAAAAGGAGCCGGGGAAGCTGCGGCGAGAATGGTGCCAAACTTCTTCGCACCGGAGACCTACGAATCGAACGAGCCGCTGGTGGAAAAAACGCGCCAGAGCATTCTGCGACAGACCCCGGAAGCGATCAGCGAAGCAATGCGCGCCATCGCCGAGCGCGAGGATTCGACTGAGCTGCTGAACGAAATCACCTGCCCGACGCTTATCATCAACGGCATGGACGACAAAGTCACCCCGCCCGAAACCGCCGCCGAAATGCACGCCCTCATCCCCGGCTCAAAGCTCGAACTGATCCCCGACGCAGGCCACCTCTCAAACCTCGAACAGCCCGCGATGTTTAACGGCATATTGCTGGAGCATTTGCGGGGATTGTAAAAAGCAAAACCCCCAACCAGCTCACACCGGTTGGGGGTTTGCACTTCTTCCCCTGTATAACGAACATTCTCACACTAAAAAAACTTATTTTTTATAACGGTCTCGTGTATGGTGTCGTGGCTGACGTTAGGAAGCCATGTACTATATACCTTGTTGTGCTTTCGTTCTTTATTATTTTCTGTTTAGTATCTATATAAAGTATCTAAAATCATGTGCTTTTGTCCCTAATTCTTCTAATTGTTTACCCATTACAGATAGTCGTTTGGAGAAATCAATGGTTACCGGAAAGGTCTTATAGAGTTCCGCTCCATTCCAATTCATTTTTGTCAGTTTGAGTATATCATTAGCAACAGTTTCTATTGGATCTGTCCCTCTGAATCGTTTAATGAGCAAAGGTGATGGTATCCCTCTTTTCCCTTGAAAATACTTTCCGTTCAATTCCTGACTTTCAATTAGACCATGTGTCCACAATAAAAAAGTGAAATCATCCAATTGAATTACCGTGCCTCTTTCAATCGGATATGCGTTAAATTCATGCTTACCCTTACTGTTCTTAATAAGTTTTATGGCTCGCCAACTACTAAATTGTTGAATCTGTAAAAGTTCGATATTGTCAATGCCTTCTAATGCGTTGCTGATACCTTCCATTTCAGCTCCGGTAAAATGTGTGGTTTTATGCAGCACCAATTTTTTCAACCCAATAACCGGATCAATTTTATGGTAAGTATTTCGAATGTTGCTTACTAAACGAAAAGCATCTTCCTTACTCATGAATGGATTCTTATTATAAAATACAGGCTTATCTATTGGCTGCAATAAGAATTTAAGTCCGTTTCCATGACCATCAAATATTTGACTGCTCCCAAGAACAACTTTATCACGAGCATTTTGCCTTACGGCATAACCTAATCCAACAAAGGCCGTTTCCGTATTATCTGTCTTAACTTTCCATGGAGTTCCGTTTGATTTAACATATAAACCTAAGGACAGCCACCACCGGATTTTTGCCTGGTCTTTGTAGTTAATGGATTTATCTTCAATGAACTGGATTCTCAAGCCCTTCTTTACACAGTACAATTTCAATGAATCGTGCAAGTCATAGTACGTGTTCTCATTCTTTAGCTCCCTGAATTTCTTCCATTTGTCAGGGATGTAAATCACAACGCAATCTATGTCCGTGCTCTTCAATGCCAATTTATCAATTTTACTTTTCAGGTAATCATAAAATTGAATGGCAGAAAAACTGCTTACGTCATTATTGGGGATTGTAACCACAAATTCACTTTCAACAGAGTTGGGAATGATGAGATGCTTTTTAAAAACATTGTCAAATCCCGGAAAACTCTTCAAATATTCCTTTTCCCATATGGGGCTGACTGTATTCAGTAGTGAATCTAAATGGGTTTTGACTTTTTCAAATCCAAAGTCAGGGGAAATAATAGATAAGTTGACATTTGCAGAGCCATTGTTACTTTGGCCAAAACTTTCTTCTAACGGGCCTAAAATTTTTAAGCCATTTATCGGATGAATTGATTGCTTTGCCTCATCCTGATAATGAAAATAAATTGAAGGCTCATTAAGTCTCGTAAAGCCATTAAAGCAATGAAAATTATCGTTTACTTTTTTGGCTGCTGTTGAGTAATATTCAGAAAGCTTTATTTCAAAATCACCGAGTTTAAAGTTTAAGCCTTCATTTTTCTTCTTCAATTCATTAAACCACCAATGCATCTTTTGTCCATACTTGTTATTGTAGCGATTTGAAATAATGGTGTTTGAAAGAAATTGGACAATATTTCTGGGAGGCTCACTGCCTGCTGTTGTCTGTATATGAACGGTAGGACAAATTAGTAGATATAGCTCTTTATTAACGAATTCAATTTTGAACTCAAATGCTTCAAAAACAGCTATATTTTGATGGATATTAAAATTACGGTTTCGATTTTTAATTTCTGTGATTTCGCTTTCACTTAACGGGTTTTCGGAAGAATAGAATTTTCTGATATTCCCGCCTTTGGCGTAAACGGATAATCCAAAATCATTAACCAAAGCTTTTTCAACCAACTCATATAGCATCCCTAAATAAAAAGAATCAGAATGATAATAGATATGCTCTGGTATGTCAGCAATTTTCAAGTCATCCGTTATATGGTTTTTAAGAGTTTCCTTGATTTCCTGCTCAATACCAAAAATCATCAAAGTATCATTTTTGGTGAATGAAGCAACTATATTAGAGCTGCCGATTGCATGCCGCAATCTTTTCCATTTTCCTACCCCGGTTAAAGTGGTTTTTGTGGTAAAAGCGGTTTTCGGAAAGCTCTTTGCCTTTATTGCATTTAAAAGAATTGGCAAGGTGGCAGAGGGATTCTGACTTAACCTAAATGCCTGTCTTTGTTCAAATCGTTCTGAGGCAATGGCATCAATTTGTGTATTTGATAATTCACAGGATTTATAAATCTCATGTAGAAAATAGTCGAAGCTATCAATCTCTAAAAACCCTGAACGATTGTTTTGTTGATGAGCTTTTTCCAACAATGCTTCTAGCTCATTTGTCGGTTGCAGTCCCTTTGGTATACACCAGATTAAACCTTTCGGAAAAGCATTGGGTTTCTCTAATGCTCTTTCCAATGTGGTCATTACAGATTTATCACTTCCCGAGTACCCGACAACCAGTAAGCCTTTTTGGGTTGAAGCGTCTAAGAATTTTGTATGTAAACTTGCTTCTAACTCCTGAAGTTCTTCATCAGTATTTTGGAGCGGGTCATATCGGAAATCCCCATGAAGTTTTACAACTGTGGGGATATCCGATTTGAATTGTTGAACGGAGTTTGCATTATCGGGTGAAACAATTTGGCAACTTTTATAATTCAAGGAAGTAATTGCCTTTTCAATCAAGTCATCAAAATTGGTAGTCCAAACCATATTGAATTTTTGTCGCTCTACCAACGCAGATAAACAGAGAAAGCCAATGGACGGTTTTTTATCACGAACCAAATCACTTAAAAATTCTTTTCTCACGAGTGAGTCGGGGTAGCATTCTTTGAAATAGTGAGAATAAGGGTTTGCTATATTGCTGTCGCCTCTTTGATCAAAGTAATTTTGAATAATCTGTTTATTGGCTTCAATTTTAAGGTCAGTAAATTTTTTGCCGTTGATTACTTTCTTACTGCTTAGAATTTCTCTTTTAAAATGCCAAACTAAATCACCTCCTGACGGGATGCCAGAATTGACTGAGGCACCTGAACCTAAAAACAAATCGAATGATTGGTTTGAAAGTACCTTGAAACTCCTTAAAAATGTATCTATATCTATTTTTCTCATAAATTAAAGGCTACAATTCCATTTTTTTTAGAGCAATCTTTCAACGCATGAAGCACAAATTGTTTATCAGCGCTACTCTATTGCGCCTTACATGCCATATTGGACGAATAAGCGCTACAAAATAGCGTTTTATTGCCCTGCGAGGTCTTGTTACCGTTATTACAAATCATCGAATGGGCTTTTAATCTGCTGTAAACTTTTTTGGCTCCAATCCCCCCATCAAAATCCAAAACATCCCAACGCCAGCGGCTCCGGCGAGCGCACAACCGTTGTGACTTTTCGCCCCGGCTTTCGAGGGTCGTGATCCGTGTAATGAAGCTTGCGTGAGGCATTTGCTGTGGGGAAAGGTGATGCTACCTTGTACTTCAGCCAACACATTTTGTTAAAGTAAATAAAATGTACTGACACGCCAATAAATACGGGATATTTGCCGCAGGATTTCCCTCTTGACCTCCCCCCTAGAAACGCAAAAAACCCCAACCGATTTGCACCAGTTGGGGTTTCATCTTGTTACTCCAGCGACATTAGCTCATAAAAGTCACCGAAACAAGAAATTGGGCTAAAGCCCTAATTTATTTTGCCTTATCCATCAACCCCGGACTAAAATCCGAGGCAACTGAAGAAAATGTAAGCATTGAATGTCCGTCATCCCGAAAGCTTTCGGGACTCCTGAATACTAAAACCTACTGCCGCAACGACTCAATCAGCGCAAAGAAATTCGGGAACGACACGCCCGCCACCTCGCGATCCGAGAGGCGTAGCGATGCGCCTGCGGCTTCGGCGGCGATGGCAAAGCTCATGGCGATGCGGTGGTCGTCGAAGCACTCGATAACCGCTTCTTCGCGGTTAACCGTCGGGCGGCCCTTGACCACGAAACCGTCGGGGTACTGCTCACACGCAAAGCCGAGACGCTCCAGATTGCTCACCACCGCCTCGATGCGGTCGCTCTCCTTGGTGCGCAGCTCGGCGGCGTTGTGCAGCTCGAACTCGCCCGAGGCGAAGGCCGAGAGCACGGCGAGCATCGGCAGTTCGTCGATCACGCCCGCCACCACCACGTGGTCGCTGATGCGCAGCGGCGCGAGGCTGGAGCAGCTCCGGACGACGATGTCGCCCACCGGCTCGCCGCCCTCCGAGCGCACGTTCTCGATGCCGAGGCCCGCGCCCGCCTCCTGAAGCACGTCGATGTAGGCCACGCGCGTCGGGTTGAGGCAGACGTCGCGCAGCACGATTTCCGAGCGCTCGCCGAGCAGGCCGAGGGCGATCATAAAGCAGGCCGCCGACGGATCAGCGGGCACCTTGAACGGTTTGGCCGCAATCGGCTTGCGCCCGTCGATGATGACTTCGCGGACGCCGTCGGGCCGGTCGATGGTTTCAAGGCCGAGCATCAGCTCGGTGTGGTCGCGCGAGCGGATCGGCTCGATGATCTTCGACTGTCCGTCAGCGTGCAGCGCGGCGAGCGCCACGAGCGACTTGACCTGCGCCGACGGCACCGGAAGCAGGTACTCGATGGTTTTCAAATCCTTCGTGCCATTGATGACCACCGGCGCGGTTCCGGCATCGGAGAGCGAAATGTCCGCGCCCATCATCCGCAGCGGATCGGCAACGCGCTTCATCGGGCGCTTCATCAGCGAAGCGTCACCGACCAGCTCGCTCCGGAAGGGCTGCGCGGCGAGGATACCCGCCATCATGCGCATGGTGCTGCCGGAGTTGTTGCACATCAGCGGCGCCGACGGCTCGCGAAAGCTCCAGAGCCCATTCGATTCGATGACGACATGCCGCTCGATGCGCCCGTCACCAGCGGGAACTTCCTCCTGCCGGACGAGGATTCCCAAATCCCGAAGCACCGACAAGGTCGATTGATTGTCGAATCCACCCGAAAAGTTGGTGATTTCGGTCGTTCCCTCGGCAAGCGCACCAATAATTGCGGCGCGATGCGATATCGATTTATCCGGCGGAAGGCTCGAGACCTCACCTTGAAAAACGCTCATGGATGCGTTGGTTTGGTTGACGATACGAATAAAAAAAGCAGCCCCCGCAAAGGAGCTGCTTATTAATACCAAATGCCTGCGGGATCAGGAGTTACGCTCTTCGTTTGCTCGCTGAGCACGGCGTTTGCCTCTGGAACGCTTCAGGCGGTTGTCGATCGAAGGCTTCACGAAGTATGCTTTTTTGCGATACTCTTTCAGGACGCCCGCTCTCTCGTATTTCTTTTTGAAACGCTTAAGCAGCTTGTCAATCGATTCATTCTCGTTAATCTGAACACTGACCAATGAAATTCACCCCCTTACCTGTAATCTGTGACGTCTTAGCGTCTTAATTTGTTTTTGATAATATCCGTCAGCGACTCGGAGCTTTTCTCTTTGCCCTGTTTGAGCTGTACATTCTCCAGGAGCTGCTTCCTGCCGCTTTTGCAAAATTCTACAATAATCACATGCGCACCGCTTCCGGTAGCCTGCTTTTCACGAACCACCCCCACCTCGTCGAGGGATTTGTGATACACCGCATCCCCCTGAGCATAAATGCCTTGAGGAGTATACACCTGACAATCTTCCGGCTTGAGCTCGTGTGGGTTCAGCTCCCTGTCGATCTGGATCTGCCACTCCTTGAGCAGATGGACCTGATTGCAAGCCGTACAACGAATCCAGTACTGGTTTTCGGCAGCTGACGAGTCCTGCTCATTTGCCGATTTCTTCTCCTTCGACTTTTTGGCAGATGGTCCGAAAAGAGGATCCTCATTTTTCGGCTTGTCGCTCGGCTTCCATTCACCAACAAAGGTCTGCTCAGTAATGCAACCGCAGCCATCGCAATGGCACGGCTTGATCTTGCCCTCGAGTATGTACTGCCTTTTTCTGGACTCTACCTTCATAAAACGTCGCTACGGTTTGAGTGCATAGTCATGCCCTCGAACATGCGCTTGCATGAAATTCAACAGGAACCGATCTGAACGGGCTCCAAAAAAATTAATATCAGAGCTTGGTTGCCATTCATGCCCCACGACTTAACCGGTGAGGATGAAACAACGGCAGTTCCGGTGATGAGGAGCTGTCAATCGACGGGACCGGAAACCTGCACATTCAGGAGTGCTTAGATAAGTAAATCAGTCCAAAAAAACAACCCTATAATTCAGGCGCGCCTCACTTGTGGGTCAGCGCGTCGATAAGGTCTGATTTGGTAATCAGTTGCAGCCTGCCGTCGCTGAGGCTGATCAGCACGCCCGCAGCGTTGGTCTGGAGTTTTCCAGACAACTCCGAGATATTCGCGTCCGGTTCGCAGACCGGAAAGGGCTTCTCCATGAAGGAGACGACCTTGGCATTCATGGCCGAATCGTTCTCAATCAGGATGGAGAGAATCTTGTTCTCGCTGATGCTTCCGATGGGCGCACCGAACGAGACGATGGGCATCTGGGAGACATCGTTCTGCTTCATCATTTCAAACACATCCGAAAGCGTCTGCTCGGGCTGGGCAAAGATGAGATCCTTGCGGGCTTTGCGCAGCAGAATGTCGTCGGCGGTGATCTGATCGACCGCAGTCTTGGCCTTGCGGTAGAAACCCTGGCGGCGCATCCACTCGTCGTTGTACATGCGCGACAGGTCGTAGCCGCCGAAATCGGCCATCACCACCACCACGAGAGCGTCGCTACCGAGGCTTTCGCTTTCCCGAAGTGCCGCCGCCATCGTGGCTCCAGAAGCGCCACCGGCGAACACCGCTTCGCTCCGCAGCAGCTCGCGTCCGCAGTTGAAAGCGTCGGCGTCGCTGACCTGTACAATCCGGTCGATCACCTCGGGATCCCAGAACGAAGTCGGCTGCATTGCGCCGATGTCTTCGAGCTGACACGGCGAGACGCACCCCGGCTCCTGTCCGGCGTGCAGGTCGTAATAGATCGAACCAACCGGCTCCACGCCAATAATCTGCACTTCGGGATTGACCGATTTGAAGTAGCGACCGATGCCGGAGATCATCGCGCCGGAGGCCATCGGCACGAACACGTGAGTCACCTTGCCGTCGGTCTGGCTGGAAATCTCCGGGCCGGTGCCATTTTGGTGCACCTGGCGGCTGACCGGATTTTCGTACATGTTGGCGAACCAGGCGTTCGGCATCGTGCGAACGAGGTTTTCAGCCACAGCCACGCAGCTTTGCAGATTGCCGCCAGAAGCGTCCACAGGCGTCAGCACCAGCTCGGCGCCAAGCGCCTTGAGCACCTCCTGCTTCTCGCGGCAGATGCTGTCGGGCGCGGCCAGCAGCACCTTGTAGCCACGGCTCACAGCCACCATCGCCAGCGCAATGCCGCTCGTGCCGAAGGTCCAGTCCACCAGCGTCATGCCGGGATGGATACGCCCCTGTTCTTCGGCCTCTTTCACGACCGCGGCCGACACCCTGCAATAGTGCGACATGCAGGGATTCATATATTCGAGCTTCGCCATGAACCGCGCTTTTTTCTGGCGGGTGAGCTGCTTCATGGGGACCAGCGGAGTGTTGCCCGAAATGTCGAAAATATCGTTGGTCATGGGTCGTGATAGAATGAATCGAAGTTGTTATGATTTTTAATATACATAAAACAATCTTTGAGCGTTTCCGTCAAAGGCTCGCTAAAAGCGGTTTTGACAATCAGGCGCAAAAAACGTTTTTTACAGCATATCCATATAACATGAACTGCATCCACGTCACCCCTTGAGCGCCGATTCCCGACAATACTCCAGCTTCGCCGACCCGGCTGCCCCCAACCTCTCCGAAGCGCTCATCTCGCTCGGCAATCTCCGGCACAACCTCGCCTGCCTGCGCGAACTCGCCGGGCCGAAGCGCCGCGTCATGGGCATTGTCAAAGCCGACGCTTACGGACACGGAGCAGCGGAGGTGACCGCGACGCTCGAAAAGGAGGGCATTCGGGACTTCGGCGTGGCGAACATCCACGAAGCAATCGAGCTGAAACAGAGCCACGCGATGCAGCCTGACTCGCACATTCTCGCTTTCGCCGCGCCGCTCGCCGCGCACATCCCGCACTACCTGGAGCACGGCGTCGAGATGACCGTCTGCGACCACGAAACCGTTCGCGCCGCCGAAACGATAGCCGCCGCTGCCGGTGGACGGCTACGGGTGCAGGCGAAGATCGATACCGGCATGGGACGGCTCGGCGTTACGCCCGAAAAAGCGCACAGCCTGCTGGAGCTGATCGACCGCTGCCCGAACCTCGACCTCGTCGGCATCTACACCCACTTCGCCGAAGGCCACAAGCCCGGCGGCTTCACCGCCCAGCAGCTCGACCAGTTTCTGCACATTGCGCATGGATACGAGCAGCGCACCGGAACAACCGTGCTGAAGCACGCAGCCAACAGCGGCGCGCTTGTCTCGACGCCCGATGCGCGACTCGACATGGTACGCCCCGGCATTCTGCTCTACGGCTGCCAGCCGCTGGACGCTGAACCGACGAGCGTGCCGGTCAGACCGGTGATGCAGTTCCAGTGCAAGGTGATGTTCGTCAAGGAGGTTTCGGCGGGAACGTCGATCAGCTATGGCCGCACCTGGAGCACAACCGCACCGACCCGAATCGCAACGCTTGCCGCCGGATACGCCGATGGCATCCACCGCACGCTCTCCAACCGGGCGAAGATCGCCATCAATGGCCAACGATATAACCAGGTCGGCACAGTAACGATGGATCAGACGATGGTCGATCTCGGTCAGGATCGTTCAATCAGCGTTGGCGACACCGCCGTGCTCTTCGGGTGGAACGGCCCGACCGCCGGAGAGCAGGCCATCGCCGCCGGAACCATCAGCTACGAGCTGCTCTGCTCGGTCTCGAAACGGGTCACGCGCGTGTTCGTCTAACCATCTCCACAACGCAACAGGACATTCACCCCTATGAATATTCTGCACGATCTCGCTGTCAAACTCGGCATCACCAAAGCTGAAATGACCGCGGTCACGCTGCTTACATTCTTTCTTCTGACTGGAGGCGTCGTAAAATACAGCGGCGCGGCACAGGACGCCAACAAAGCAATCGAACAAGCCGAAGCAGCACGCTTCTCCGAAGCTGATGTCGATAGCCTGCTCGCACTGGCAATGCAGGAAAAGGAAAATGGCTGGCAAACCGATGCTCCGTCGGCAACGAAAACCTCACCCATCTTTGCCGAAGATGTGGAACCAGAACCATCTATCGCAACATCATCGAAAAAACCTGCGTCCAAGAAAAAGTTGACCGGCACAATCGCCTTCAACACAGCTTCGGCCAAACAACTTCAGCGCATTTCCGGCATAGGGCCAGTGATGGCTAAAAGGCTGATCGAGTTCCGCCAGCAAAAAGGGGGAAAAGTCGAACATTTTAACGATTTTCTGAAAGTGAAAGGCATCGGGAAAAAGAAACTCGAGCGCCTGAAAAAGCACCTTACCCTCGACTGATGAGCAGAAGCCAGATCGCCTGTGCATTCGATGCCGCAAGCACAACCATAGCACGAGTCAAATCAAACAGTCATGGATCGTTCACCATGACCATGTGCCGCACCATCGACGGCGGGCTGGATGACTTGAGTGGATCGAAAGGCCCGAAACTTGCTAAAAAGCTGGTTTCGATGCTCAGGGATTGGCGCGATGATCCGGTAGCGCTATCGTTTTCGCCGCCGGAAATCCGCACCCTTCCTGCATGGTTTCCCGAGGAAACAACCTCCGGCAATTGCGACGAGCTATGCAGAATCGAGGCGGGCTACTTCCTCCACAACGTCGCAGCATGGCGCTGGCACGACATGCTGATGAACCCCGTAGCGGGGCAGGATGACAATCTGAAGCGCCGGATGCTGCTCTTCTATCCGGCAGCCCCAGCCTGCTTCATCGAGCGCGAACTGCAACAGCATCACGACGTCAGCACAAGAGGCGTGCATCTGGAGCCGCTGGCCCGGCTATCGGCGGGAACCGGCGAGCCGCTGGCGGTGCTGGAACTCGAAGCCCGCTACGCGGCGCTCTCGGTTTCGGTTGATGGAAAGCTCGACTACTTCAGGTACTGGCCGGTCAAGGATGCAAGCGAACGCGACTACTTCGCCGTCACGGAGCTGACCAGCGCGCCAATCGGCAACGCCTCCGTCAAAGTGACCGGGTCGGCAGCCAGCCCGAAAGCGCTGGAACGCCTCACCCGCGAAACCCCGCACACGCTTGAAGCGCTTGAGCCGCACCCGTGGGTTTCGGCGGAAAAAGGCGCCAACAAAGGCAAATCACCCACCGCAACAATGCGAGCCGTCAGCACAGCCATCATGGCGCTGAACAATGGAATGGGTTGAGGCCAATCACGCTATTGCCCCGGATTTTCACCCCATTCTTGTAGGGGCCGGCCTCGCGTCTGCCCTTTTCCGACGACATACAATTCATCGAAAAAAGAAAGGGCGACAAGCCGGTCGCCCTTATCAGAATACATTCCGTCCTTTACCAAATCCTACAAATTCCCCACCAGCAGCTCGGCGATTTGCACGGCATTGGTGGCTGCGCCTTTGCGGAGGTTGTCGGCGACGATCCAGAAGTTGATGGTGCGCGGGTGCCAGTAGTCGGGGCGCAGGCGTCCGACGAACACCTCGTCGCGCTCGTAGGAGGTCATCGGCATCGGATAGAGTCGCGCGGACGGGTCGTCCTGCATGACGATACCCGGCGATCCGGCAAGCAAGGCGCGCACCATGTCGATCTCGTAATCACGCTTCAGCTCGACGTTCAGTGACTCGCCGTGACCTCCGTAAACCGGAATGCGCACGGTGGTCGGGGAGATCTGAATCTCCTGGTCGTCGAGAATCTTGCGGGTCTCGTTGACCATCTTCATCTCCTCCTTGGTGTAGCCATTCTCCGTGAAGGCGTCGATCTGCGGCACGGCGTTGAAGGCGATCTGGTGGAAGTGGGTGAACTCCTCCGGCATGGTTCCGGCAAGCTCGCTTTCGAGAGCGTCGCGCCCGGCCTTGCCTTTGCCGGTGACCGACTGGTAGGTCGAAACCACCACGCGGCTGATGCCGTAGGCGTCGTAAAGCGGTTTGAGCGCCACCATCATCTGGATGGTCGAGCAGTTGGGATTGGCGATGATCGGGGCCGCCTTGCCCTCGCGATCGAAGATCGATTCGGGATTGACCTCCGGCACCACCAGCGGCACACCCTCGGTCATGCGGAAGGCCGAGGAGTTGTCGATCACGATCGCGCCCGCCTGCGCGGCCACAGGTGCCCACTCCAGGCTGGCCGAGCCTCCGGCGGAGAAGAGGGCGATGTCAACCCCTTCGAAAATTTCCGGCGACGGCACTTCGGTGACGAACTCGCGCCCCTTGAATTTCACCACTTCGCCCCGGCTGCGGGGAGATGCCAGCGGCACCAGCTCACTGACGGGAAAATTGCGCTCTTCGAGCACCTTGATCATGGTTCTGCCGACAAGGCCGGTTGCGCCGAGAACGGCTACACGATAGCCTGCTTCACTGCTCATAAAATCAGATAGATGAATGGTTTAGTAATTCAGAATCAGTTTGGGCGAATGGTCGTTCAGAAACTCCCCGCCCTCTTTCAGACGCCCCTCCCGGTCGAGCGCTTCGCACGCAGCCTCGAACTGACCGAGCAGCTCGACGATCACCGCCGGGTCGGTTTCGCGCACCAAGAGGTTACGCACTTTCGAGACGCCTGGCAACCCCTTCAAGTAGGTCGAGTAGTGTCGGCGCATTTCAAGCACCCCGTACTTTTCGTCCTTGTACTCCAGCGACAGGCGGAGGTGCTCCCGCGCGGCTTCGATCCGATCGCGATAGGATGGAAGCGGCAACCGCTCGCCGGTTTGAAGCAAGTGCTTCGCCTGCGAAAAAATAAACGGATTACCGATCGAGCCGCGCCCGATCATGATGCCGTCCGCGCCGGTTTCAGCGAACATCGCCACGGCGTCCTCCGCGCTCCAGATGTCGCCGTTGGCGATCACCGGAATCGAGCAGGCTCGCTTCGCTTCGGCGATGCGGCCCCAGTCGGCGCGCCCTTTGTACATGTCACTCCGCGTCCGTCCGTGCACCGCGACCGCCTGGATTCCCGCATCTTCGAGCCGACGCACGGTGTCGGTGATGTTGATCGAGTCGTGATCCCAGCCGATGCGCGTCTTGGCGGTCACCGGCAACGAGACCGCATTGGCTACCGCCGAGGCGATGGCCGAGAGCTTCTCCGGCTCTTTCAGGAGCGCCGCGCCCGCGCCGCGCCCGGCGACCTTTTTGACCGGACAGCCGAAGTTGATGTCTAGGTAGTCCGGCTCGAAGCTCTCGGCAATCGCCGCCGCTTCGATCATCGACTCCACCGTGTTACCGAAAATCTGCACCGCCACGGGCCGCTCGTGCTCGTCCATCTTGAGCTTGCGCATCGACTTCTCCGCGCCGCGCCGGATCGCCTCCGCGCTGACGAACTCGGTATAGACGATGTCCGCCCCGTGCCGCTTGCAAAGCTGGCGGAAGGCGCGATCGGTCACATCCTCCATTGGCGCGAGGATGACCGGGCGGTCGATGTCAATTGTGCCGATACGCATGGTTTGCTCCGCTTACTCTGCCGGCTCTCCGGTCAGCATGTCGCGAACCTGCTGGCGGATGGTGTTACGCAGGGGCTCGTCCTCCTTCAGGAGGCGCTTGACGTTCTCGCGCCCCTGACCGAGCTTTTCGCTGCCATAGCTAAACCACGCGCCCGCTTTCTTGATGATGCCAAACTCCACGGCCAGGTCGATCAGCTCGCCCAGCACCGAGATGCCTTCGCCATAGAGAATGTCAAACTCGGCGATTTTGAAGGGCGGCGCAACCTTGTTTTTCACGACTTTGACCTTGGTGCGGTTGCCGATCACCTCGTCGCCATCCTTGATCTGCGCGATCCTGCGGATGTCGAGCCGCACGGAGGAGTAGAACTTCAGCGCCTTGCCGCCGGTGGTGGTTTCGGGGCTGCCGTACATCACGCCGATCTTGTCGCGAAGCTGGTTGATGAAGATGCAGACGCTGCTCGATTTGGAGATTGCGCCGGTCAGCTTGCGCAACGCCTGGCTCATGAGCCGCGCCTGGAGGCCGACCACGCTGTCGCCCATCTCGCCCTCGAGTTCGGCCTGCGGCACCAGTGCCGCCACCGAGTCGATCACGATGATGTCTACCGCTCCGCTGCGAACGAGCGTCTCGACAATCGAGAGCGCCTGCTCGCCCGATTCGGGCTGGCTGACAAGCAGCGAGTTGATATCGACACCGAGCCTGCGGGCGTAGGTCTGGTCGAAGGCGTGCTCTGCATCGACCAGCGCCGCAATGCCGCCCTCTTTCTGCGCTTCGGCGATGGCGTGCAGAGCAAGCGTCGTCTTACCGGAGGATTCCGGGCCGTAGATTTCGGTCACGCGGCCACGCGGAAATCCGCCGACGCCGAGGGCGTAGTCGAGCGCCATCGAACCGGTGGAAACCGCCTGCACCTTGATGACGGGCGCGCCGTCGCCGAGACGCATGATCGAACCTTTGCCAAACTGCTTTTCAAGCGTCTCGATGGCCAGGTTAAGTTGTTTGGCTTTTGCCGGATCGACCGCCGGCTGCGGAGTCTGCTGTGCCTTCTCTTTTTCCATGAAATTCGTAGGGGTATGGGTGTTGTCAAAATTTTGTCTGCGCACTACAACGCCACGGCGCTCTCGAGCGTTTCATCGAACGGACAGTAGCTCATGCCAAGCTCCTCTATCGACCGCCGGTTGCTGAAGCGCGCTAACCGCGAGGCCTGCCGGATACTTTCGGTGCTGACGAACGAAGGCCGTCCGGTCAACAGCGAAAAGAGTTCACCTCCTGCGCCCGCGGCAGCTGCCGCCAGACCAGCAGCCATGACAGGCTTGCCGGTGCGGCTGCCTTGCAAAGCTGCGATGCGGCTAAAAAGCTCACGGAAGGAGAGGTTCTCACCGACAACGATGTAGCGCTCGCCTGTTTTTCCCTGCCGCCAGGCAGCGATATGAGCGTCAGCCACATCCCTGACATCGACAAACCCCGTCGATCCTTCGGGGCAGAACGGCAATCGCCCCTCGTAGATCAGACGCAGTGTTTCATTCGATGAGCTACCGGGCATGTCCGATTCCGGATTCCGTCCGATCACCACGCCGGGATTGACCATCACCACATCAAGCCCTTCAGCCACGCCACGGCGGCATTCGAGTTCGGCAAGGTGCTTGGACTCCATATAGACGTTTTGGCGCTGCCATTCGGTAAACCCGGAGTACTCAGTGGACTCCAAAACAACGCCATCCACCGTCTCGGAACCGACGGCAGCAATCGAGCTGGTCATCACCATGCGCTTCACGCCCTGCTCGATGCAAGCATCGACCACATGCCGGGTGCCGAGCACGTTGGTATCGTGCAGGCGGTTCCGGAAGCTTTTGGTGAAGGCGATCATTCCAGCGCAGTGAAACACAACTTCCATGCCCTTGACCGCCTCTCCGACGGCGATTGGATCGTGCATATCTGCGTGAACGATCTCGACTGGCAGCCCTTTGAGGAACGAGACGTCCGAACTCGCCCTGACGGCAACCCGGCACCGCACCTCGTCGCCAAACCTCCGGATGAGGTCGAGCAGAAGCCGTGCACCTATATAGCCCGTTGCACCGGTAATGAGTATGGGAGTTGCTGACATCTGTTGGAGCTTCTGAAAAATAGCGGCATTGCGAAACGATTCCTCAATTCCGCAGCCGGGACGACAAAATCGGTCGCCGATTTGTTTTCAATAATAAAAAGAATAAAACGAATAAACCGTACATTGCCCTCAAATCCATCCGCAATCGTGAGAAAAACTATTGTACCGGCCCAACCCGGAGCTGACCGGCACTCCGAACAGCGCCTTGCTTCAGGCAACATCCAGAGCGCGACACTGCCCAACGGGCTCCGCATTGTCAGCGAACTGGTGCCCTGGGTGCACAGCGTCACGCTCGGCATCTGGATCAACGCCGGTTCGCGCGAAGACCCCGAGGGACTCGAAGGCCTCGCCCACTTCATCGAGCACGCCATTTTCAAGGGCACAAAAAAACGGGACTATATCGACATCGCCCGCTGCATCGAGGAGGCTGGCGGCTACATCGACGCCTGGACCACCAAGGAGCAAACCTGCATCTGCGTACGCTGCCTGCACGAACACCTGCCACTCGCCTTCAACCTTTTGGCTGACATGGTGCGCGATCCGGTCTTCCCGAAGGAGGAGATCGAAAAAGAGCGCGAAGTGGTACTCGAAGAGATTGCCAGTGTCAACGACACGCCCGAAGAGCTGATTTTCGAAGAGTTCGACCTGCGCTCGTTCCCTGGCCATCCGCTCGGCACGCCGATTCTCGGCACCGAAAAAAGCATCGAGCGCTTCTCGCGAAAAAAGCTCCGCGCCTTCATGGCCCGCAACTACGTGCCATCGAAAATGCTCGTCACCGCTGTCGGCAACATCAGCCACGACGAAGTAGCCCGGCTCGCCGAATCACATTTCGGCAGCATGACAGAGCCTTCAGCAAGTGAAGAGTCGATGCGAAAGCAGTTCGATATTTCGGACTACAAGCCCTTTTCGGTGACCCGCAAAAAGCGCATCTACCAATCGCAACTGCTGCTCGGAACTATCATTCCGCGAGACGACCGCAGTTTCTGGAGTCTGATGGTGCTCAACGCCATGCTCGGCAGCGGCATGAGCTGCCTGCTCAATCTCGAACTGCGCGAAAAGCGCGGGCTGGTCTATCAAGCCTACTCTTCGCTCGCCTTCCTCGACGAGCTCACCACCTTCAACATCTACGCGGGAACGGACAAGGGCAAAGCACCCAAAACGCTCGAAACCATCACAAAGCTGCTCAACGGAAAAGCGCTACAAAACCCCGACTTGGAAGATCTGAGGGCCGCAAAATCGAAAATGCTCGGTTCGCTGATTCTCGGCATGGAAAAGATGACCCGCCGCATGTCGCGCATCGCGCAAGACGTGTTTTACTACGGCTGCCACCAGCCAGCCGCCGAAAAAGCCGCGATGATCGAAGCCGTATCCGAAGCCGACGTGGCTGAAGCCGCCGCCATGCTCAGCAGGCCAGAAAAACTTTCGACGCTGATCTATAAAGCGAGCCGATAAACGCCAGAAGCATACTTTTTCAAAAGGATTGAAAAAACTTTATATTTAAAGCTTAGAATTTTTCTGGACATCCCTTTCGACCGATCCTTGCATCCGGCCCATCGGGGCAGCAGGACGACCAAGAGGATGCCCGGCAACTAAACCGGTCACGAAGAGCCTTGCAAAAAAATATCACGAATGTCAGCGACACCGAGCAGCAGCTTGAAATCATTCTGACTGCCGAAGAGTACCAGCCCGAATACGATAGCCAACTCGAAGAAGCGCGCCGATCGGTCAAGATCAAAGGCTTCCGTCAGGGACACGTTCCCGTCGGCATGCTCAAGAAGATGATCGGCCCGTCTCTTGAAGCAGAGGTTGCTGAAAAAATGGCCTCGAAACATTTCGCCGCCATCGCAGAAGAGGAAAAGATCAACCCGGCCAGCCGCGCCCAGATCGACAGCTTTAACTTCGGCGATGATCAGCTGACCATCAAAATTTCCTACGAAATTCATCCAGAGTTCGAGCTGAAGGATCTTTCCGGATACAGCTTTACCAAGGCCGAATACACCGTCACTGACGAGGACGTCGAGCGCGAGATCAAGCTGATCCTCAAAGGCCACGGCACCATGGTGACCATTGAGGAAGCAGCTGGCGAAGGCGACACGATTATCGGTGACGTCACCAAACTCGACGCTGAAGGTAACGCCGTCGAAGATGGCAAAAACGAAAACCACCACTTCAACCTCGAGTACCTGCCGGCTGACAACCCGTTCCGCATGGCGCTGGAAGGCCGCAAAGCCGGAGACTCCGCCGAGGTGACCGTCGAACCGAAGGAAGAGGGTGGCGAAACGGTGCGCTACCGCGTTGACGTCAAAGAGGTCAAGCGCCTCGAACTGCCGGAGCTCGACGACGAACTGATCAAGGAGATCAGCCAGCAGCGCTTCGACAATGTCGAGGACTTCAAGGCCGACGTCAAGTTGCAGCTCCAGGCCCATTTTACCGACAAATCCGAGCAGGATCTGCTTGAAGCCATGTCGGCCAAGCTGATCGAAGAGCACCCGGTTCCGACCCCGAAAGCGATGGTTGCTTCGTTCCAGAACATGCTGCTCGAAAACGCCAAGCGCCAGATGGGCGGCCAGCTCCCCGACAGCTTCAACCAGGCCGAGTTCCTCGAAACGCTGAAACCCAACGCTGAAAAGCACGCTCGCTGGCTCCTGGTCAGCCAGAAAATCGCCAAGGAGAACGAATTGAACGTCTCCGATGAGGACATCAAGGCTTACGCTGAAAAAGAGGCAGAGAAAGAGCCCTCGGTGACAGCAGAACAGCTGGTGAGCACCTACATGTCAACCGAGTTCAAGGATTACATCATCGACACGATCCTGAAAGAGAAAATCTACGACGTGATCAAGGGCAAGGTGACCATCACCACAGAGGCTACGCCGATTCCGGAGCACCGTGGTTAATCGGACTTGACCTAATCAGCGGCTCGGCTGCAACAATTGCAAAAAGGCTCATCGACAAGGTGAGCCTTTTGTATTTCTGACAACTTGAATTCAGAGAGGCTGCACGAGCGCCATCGCCACTGCGGAGTGGCGGTCGTGAGAAATGGAGATGCTGACACGGCAGGAAAAATGCGAGGAGTGCAGAGTGACGGCGGGCTTGCCCGATTCGTCGTTGAGTATTTCGATGGAGTGCCAGCCAAGCTTGCGTCCGATGCCGGAACCGAGCGCCTTGGAGACCGCCTCTTTAGCGGCGAAACGTCCGGCAAGGCTTGCCGCAGGATCGGGCTTCGCGAGGCACTGCTCGGTTTCAGCGGCGGTCAGCACCTTGTTCATGAAGGTCGCGCCGTACCGGTCATAGATAGCCTGGATACGGGCAATTTCAACGATGTCAACCCCAATTTCCATTCGGAATTATCAGGTGCCTTCGATCTTCATGGAGAGATCGAGCGCTTTGACGCTGTGCGTCAGCTCACCGATGGAAATGTAATCGACGCCGGTCAGCGCGATTTCGGCGACATTGTGCAGGTTGATGTTACCGGAGGCTTCGAGCCGGATGTCGCCGTAGCCATTGGCTTTAACCCAGCGCACGGCTTCGGCCAGATCATCGACCATGAAGTTGTCGAGTAGAATAATGTCCGGGCGGCAGGTGCAAGCTCTTACCAGCTCGGAAATGCTCCGCACCTCGGTTTCGATCTTGACGTTATTGCCGTGCTCCTTGCAGTAGGCCTTGGCCCGGTTGATCGCCTCATCGACGCTACCAGCGGCATCGATATGGTTGTCCTTGATCAGAATCATGTCGAACAGCCCGAACCGGTGATTGGTGCCGCCACCGATACGCACGGCATCCTTGTCGTAATAGCGTAACCCGGGCGCGGTCTTGCGGGTGTCGAGGATCGCCGCGCTGGTGTGGCTGACCCGCTCAACATACATGTTCGTGCGCGTCGCGATGCCGGACATACGCTGCATAAAGTTGAGCGCCGTGCGTTCACCAAAAAGAATGGAAGCAATACGCCCTTTCAGCTCAAGAATATGCTCGCCTGGATAGACCCGTTTGCCATCTTTGACATGAGCCGTAAACTCAAGCTCCGGATCTGTAGCCTGGAACACCTGCCTGACAACCTCGATACCGGCGATAATCCCCTCGGACTTGGCTTCGATACGCCCCACCCCGGTCTGGCTCTCGTCGACGGTCGCCTGGGTGGTAATATCGCCCTGGTAACGGTCTTCTTCAAGCGCAAGCTGCATGGCTTTTAAGCGGCAGGACTCGAAAAATTCCCGGAAGGCATGATTGGTTCTTTTATCTGCCATAACTGCTCTTTCAGTGAGGGGTTAGCGAAAAAAGACGCCTGGCTGGCGACCGCAACGTATCAGAATAGAAGGTAACAGTTTTTTTGGTATTCAGCACCGATCCCGGCTGTTTCTCAAGGCCGCATCACCCATCGTTGCAAGGCTGCCGTGAATAGGTTACATTCCTGCAACATTCCAATCAATAGCAATTCAGTCCATGCCGCTTCATCACCGCTCCAGCATCCGGCTTGTCAATGCCGTTTTCTACGCCCGGCACGGCGTTCATGAGGAGGAACGACGTCTCGGAGGACGCTACGAGGTCGATGCCGAGCTGTGCTTCGACAGCGTGCCGGCCGCTGAAACTGACGATCTCAGCAAGACGGTCGATTACCAGCGCGCATATTCGATCATCGAACAGGTCATAGCGGCAGACAAACCGGCGGCCCTGATCGAAACACTGGCATACCGAACGGCAACAAGGCTGATCGAAGAGTTGACCATGCTGGAATGCGTGACCGTGAAAGTGCGCAAGCGCTCACTGCCACTCGGCGGCCTGTGCGATTACGCCGAAGCCGAGCATCGCATCGAAAAGAGGTAAACGATGGAACAGGTGACCGCGTACATCGGCATCGGCTCCAATGTCGGAGACCGACTCGCTTATTTGCAGGGGGCTGTTGACCGGCTTGCTGAATTGGAGCTTACAAGTGTGACCGGCGTGTCGCGAGTGTACATGACCGAGCCGTTCGGCGATCCCGACCAGGAGCGCTATTTCAATGCCGTGGTGGCCATCCAAACAGCGCTCGCCTCCACCGAACTGCGCTCAGCGTGTAAAGCAATCGAACGCGACCTCGGGCGCCCCGAGGAGTATCAGCGCTGGAGCCCGAGAACCATCGACCTCGACATCCTGCTGTACGGCGATCGATGCATCGAAACCGATCTGCTCTCTATTCCCCATGCCGAGATGCACCACCGGAAATTCGTCATCGTGCCGCTGCTTGATATCGCCAATCCCCAGCACCCCCGTTTGCACTGCCCCATCGCCGACCTGCTCAGAACCTGCGGAGACAATTCGGTCCCAATCAGGCTTGTAGAGCAGCTTTCGTTCAAAGGCTAATCTCCCAACAAGGCAATTTTCGAAAACAAAAAAAGCGGGCCACCGTAAAGCGACCCGCCATAAAATTCAAACGTTCCGAGAAAATCAGTTCGAGAACGTGATATTCAGCGTTCCCTGCTCGAAATCAGCGCCTTCGGTCTTGCGCCCGACCAGCACGTTCGGCAGCACAATGCTCTTGCGGAAATTGTTAATATCGACAAGCAGCTCATCGCCCTTGATGTTAACCGCAAGCTTGTCAACCTCGACGTTGGGCAGGTAGAGGCTCAGCACGTACTTCCCATCGATCTTTTCAAGCGTCTGGGTACGGTCGTTCGTGTAGAGCACGTCGATCGGGTTGCGCCCGTCGAACAGTTCCTGGCTCAGATCATAGAGCCTGTCGGTATTGATGACCTCTTTGGACGACTGCTTTGCCTTGAAAATCGGTACAGGATAGAAACAGTTGTCGATGATCCTGAGGTACTTGCCCTGCTGATCGATGAGGCTTTGCAGGTAGGGGTCGGCCGAGCTCGCTGGCAACACCTTGTTGACCACGGCGGCATCAAGCTTGTAACCGAACAGGTTCAGGTAGGTCTGCACGCGCAGAGCCTCCTTGATGACCATATTTTCGGGATTGAGCACAACCCTGAAGGTGGTGATACTCTTGTCCTGCAACATGCCGTGCAGCTCTTTCATGTGTTCGTTCACCTCGGGCATGAGCTTGAAGATGTTCTTCTTCGGCATGAAGCGATTGAGAAGCGGTGCGGCAAAGCCGATCGCTTTTGAGTGCCAGCCACCGATCTTGTCGGAATACCAGCCGTAGGATTCGGGCATCCCGAGCAGGCGCATGGTCTCGCCGGTCGGCGCGGCATCAACCACTACGGCATCGTACTTACCGGATTTGGCCGCTTTCCAGATGTAGCGAAGGCTGATCATCTCCTCCATGCCAGGCACGATGGCAAGCTCCTCGGCCACGACTTCGTTAGCGCCGTCATGCATGAGAATCGAGGAGAAATAGGAGTACAGTTCGGTCCAGTTTTCCCGGATTTCTGCAAGAACGTTCACCTCCATGGCGAAGAGATTTTTCTCGACCTCAAGAGGAGTCGAGCTCAACTCAACGCTGAACGCATCGGCAAGACTGTGGGCCACATCGGTGCTCATAATCAGGACGCGCTTGCCGCTGCGAGCGATCGCTGTCGCTGTGGAAGCGGAAACGGTGGTCTTGCCCACTCCGCCTTTGCCCAGGTAAAGAATGATTCTCATGGTGTTGAAAAACTATGGTGAAAACTTGACTTAAACTGATTGTCTTTTTCTCTTCGGCTTTTAAGCCGTCAGACTTTTTTACCCCGACGCTTGCTGCGGCCAGCCTTACCCGAAGGACGACGCTGCTGTTCGGAGGGTTTTACACTTGATACTTTTCGCGCTGGATCGTCGGACTCCATGGTCATGTACTCACTCGCGCTTGGCGCCTGCTCTTCTGCCTCCGGCTCCTGGCCAAGAGCTTCGAAAAGTGCCTCTTCAGAAATGGAAATCTCTTCAGATTCGCACTCCTTCTCAACAGCGGCAGCTTTGGAAGAGTCGGACTCGGGCTTTAACTCTGGCTCGGCAGCTACAGTTGCTTCCGGCTCAGGCTTGAGAGACGATCCGGCTTGGGGGTTACCTCCAGCCCCCGGCTCCTCAGATGCAACGATCTGCACCTTCTTCCTCACCGGAGCTTCCGGTTCTGGCTCAGGAACGGATTCAACTTCGAGCTTTATTTCAGGCACCGGCTCTTCAGATGAAACAATCTGCACCTTCTTTTTCACGGGTGCTTCCGGTTCCGGAGCAGAGGCTGAATCGCCTTTTGGCTCGACATCAGCTTCCGGCTCATCGGATGCGACGATCTGAATCTTTTTCCTTACAGGGCGCTCAGGTTCAGGCTCAGGTACTGTTTCGGATTCCGACTCATCGGATTTTGAAAGTGTATTAATCGCTCCACGGCCGTCTTCGTCATAGCTCATCAGCTTCTGGGCAACGTCAGCTCCTGCGCCACTTCCATCTTCTGCCTTGATAGAGAGTTTTTTCCGACGCGGTCCCGTATCACCATCAACCGGCTGAGTAGCCACCGGAGCTTCAGGTTCGGCGGACTCAGGCTGCGGCACTGGCGCCTCACGCTCCGACTCGTCGTAACTCATCAGCTTGCGAGCGATCTCGTTATCATCCTCCATCTTGATCGAAAGCTTTTTGCGACGGCCACCAGCTGTGGCGCTGGAATCGTCAGCCGCAGGCTTTCGCTCTTCGCGTGAAGTAATTGGCTCATCGCTTCCGGAAAAAAGATCCGCAACGGAGCTCTCTTCATCATCCGTAACGCTGATTTTTTTGCGCCGGATCGTCGAAGAACCATCCTCAGGCTCCCCCTCGAACGGGCTTTTGCGCGGTCTGGAAGATGGACGATCATCACCAGCTGCGGTACCAGCAGATGCGGGCTGCGAGCTTTTTTTACCACCTCCGCTCCCAAAACCGGTCATCTTGATGATTTTGCCAAGCGAGCCGATCATCCCATCGTTTACCACCGCCGTCTTGATCGCATTCATGACAAAACGCTCAGCCATGGGATTGCCGGCAATGTTGGCTAACAGTTCATTGAGTGCCGTCAGCACCGTGGCCACGTCACCGGGCACATGCTGAAGGTCCTTCATCACCTGGTCACGCAACTTGAACGGAGCATCGCCAACCATATTCTTGATCTGATCTGCAATCCGCTTCAAGGAAGCCGGGTCAGTAGGTAGCATCGATTCAAGCCCTCCGCGTGGAGCAAAAGGCGGGGCACCAATTCCTGGCATGCCCATACCGGCAGCAGCTTGCGGTCGCTCACCATAGGGTGAGCCTTGAGGGGGCGCCTGTTGCTGACCCGGCTGTCCGCCCATCGCACGATACTGTTCGAGCAAGTCCTGGCCATAGCCGATTCCGGCATCGGGAGCCGGCATTTGCTGAGTCTCGGGCGTCTCAAGCGGAAGAGAGATGGTCTTCGGCGGACAAACCGATCGGCCAGCCTGAAGAATTCTGTCGGCAGTATCCGGAGGGATCTCCTGACGATAATTGACCCCGAGATAGTCTTCTATGGTCGATTCGACGGCGGTCTGAAGTTTGATAATCATTTCAGCCTCGCGAATTTCGACCATATCGAAAATCACGAACACCGGCTCTTTGCCCTCACGCCGTATCTTGAGGTTAATAGTCGCAAAAGCGCTGTCCTTGTTTCGGCTATTCACCGATACAGCTCCGAGAGTAAAGCGATCGAGATAATCTTTCGAAGCCCCCCTTGCCCAGAGATAGAGCGCCTTGTCAGAAAAGATCAGGTAGTCCTGATAGACGATATTGCCAACCCGCTCCTGATGTGATTCGTAAAAAACTCCGTCAAAAAATGCGATGGGAGTTTCGCCTTCGCCAATCAGGCGCTTCTGGAAAAACTCGGCAACATCGCCCAGTTCAGTCTGTCCCGAGATATAGAGAGAAAAATTAGCCATTTACCGCTTCCGGTCACGTTGCCATTGAAATCCGTTAATCATCGATAGTCGAACCAACAAAATATGAAAACAAAAATAAATTACGTAACGCTGAGGAGCGATTAAGCGATGGAAGAGAGCTTGCGGGATGAATTGGGGAGCCGACGCCTGGCAAAAGGTGAAACATCGGTAATAGAAGCGCATAAAACTAAAAAAGCAGTGATGGGACAAAACCTATCACTGCTTTTAGAATCTTGCTGAACGGTTTGCTTATTTGGCAAACTTCGATTCAACTTCTTTGGTAGGAACGGCATAGCCGGATACCTCGGGGGAAGAACCACGAAGGCTACCGCCGCCACCCATGGAACCATAGGCATTGCGGTTGATCCTCATGGTGCCTTTGCCCAGCGAGTCAAAAAGCATACCGACGGTTTCCCAGTGACCTTCGACCATAACTTCGAAAATACGGCCTGCGGCGGCTAAGATATCGGTAAAGACGCCTCCTCCACTCATAACTCCTCCTTTTGGAATTTAATTGACAGAAAAAACAACATTCAAAAATGAGACTTAAGACAAAAATAAGCGAATAAACGAAAAAACACAAATTAAAAGATTTTAAGCGCCCGCCTGCCCTTCGGTCAAGCCAAGCGGGATCGCAGAAAAATCCTTATTTCTTACCGGTGGTTTTCTGGAACGAACCGGCAATATTCTTGACCGCATCGGAAGCCGAAGAACCGGCATCGCCAACCGCTTTGGCCGCGTTGCCAGTAACATTTTCGACGTTTTTGACCGCGTCATTGTACATATCGCCAGCTGAACGCGACACATCCTTGACGGTGATCGCCACGCGATCGATAGTCTCGCCAACCACACCGCCCGAACCGCCGAGCATGTTGCCGACGCCCGAGGCATCGACCAGCGAACCAACCGTTCCGGCAACCGTCTCGACGACGCTGCCAGCAACCTCAAGCCCGCCGACAATGGCGCTCTGGCCGGTCAGGAGCACGCTTTCGGCAAGAAAGGTGAGCCTGTCGGTGAAATCGAGATCCTTAAAATCCTTGCGCAGTTTCTGATACGATTCTGACATTATATCCTCCTTTAATCCGACCGCCTTGGCAGCCCGGAGTTACTGTTATGTGTTAAAAACAACCTTGAGCAAAACTAATAAAAAATCGTCCTTGCTCAAACAGGAATCAGCCCCGCATCAGGCTTTATGGTACTCCTTGTTGCGATGATGCTGGCCCTGTTTTTCCAGATCGAACGGAATGTGCAGCCACTTGTCACGGAACACTGCGTCGCCGGGTTCCAGGCCGGTGAGACTGACCGGAAGCGTGATGATCTTGCGCTGGTTGCCGATCTGCACGAACAGCTCGTCGCCAGTAACCCACACATCGATATCGACCGGGTTCGCGAACATAAGCTTGAGCTGCACTTCATAAATATCGTCCTTGCGAACGAACTTGATCGGCGGCTCATCGTACATAAGACCAGCCGGGTCGGTATCGCCGTAAATGTCGCGAGCGAACACTTCGAGCGACTTGACGCCGACGATCTCCTGATCGTACATTTTCAGCTTTTTGACCGGAAGCGGAGAAAAGCCCTCTTCGATCTCACCAAGATATTTTTGCTGGATGCCTTTCCATTTTTCGAGGTAACCGCTGTTCTCTTGCGCGTCAAGCAGCTTGTTGACCAGAACCATATCGACCTTGAAGCCGTAGAGGTTCAGGTAAGTCAGCGCGCGCATGGTCTCCTTGATCGACATCTTCTCGGCATTCATAACCAGCCGAACAGTCGAATTGACGTTATCGGTCAGAATTTCGCGGATGTCTTCAAGCTCGTCGAACACCTGATCGACTGACTCGATCGCATCTTCCGGCGGAATGTAGTAGGCAATTTTGTCCGACATCTTGGACAGCGGCTTGCTGAGGGGGCGGACAATGTATTTGTTGACGTTTTTAACTGCTTTCATGCCCCACGAGAGGGTATCGGGCAGCGAGAGCAGGCGAAGGGTCTCGCCGGTCGGAGCCGTATCGAGCACGAGCGCATCATACAGCCCTGTCGATTTGTAGCGTTTGATCCGGAGCAGGGAGAACAGCTCTTCCATGCCGGGCAGAATTGTCATCTCATCGGCCATGACGCCTGAGACGCCCTGCGCCATGAAAACGCGAGTGTAGTACTTCTGTACCGAATGCCAGTTCTCCTTGAGATCAACGTATGGGTTTACCTCGATGGCGTGAAGATTTTCCTTGATCTTGGTCGGCTCTGCGCCAAGCTGGAGGTTGAAAGAGTCTGAGAGGCTGTGGGCGGGGTCGGTCGAAAGCACGAGCGTGCGATGTCCCATTTCGGAAAGACGAACTGCTGTGGCGGCCGAGACACTTGTCTTTCCCACACCACCTTTACCAGTGAAAGTTAATATACGCATGAACCAGGCATTGGAAGTTTATTATACAGCCAAGATCGTTAAGATATACTTATCCAACCATTCTGCAAAGCTCCATTCTCAACAATCCGCGCCCAGGGCAAAGAGGGTCCTTGCTTGCCACCTTGAGGAGAACAATCGCATTTGCAAAATCGCTGCCAGCGCTCTTAATTGTGTTCGGATATTGAATAACAGCGTTTTTCCGAATTGTCGCAGGCGCCTGACTGCTGCGACCAAGAATGCTTGCACCCATGCTTTCATCAAGCACCATCCGCGACCTCAGAACCCGCATCACCGGCATCCGCCCGGCAGGCCCTGATGTCTCGATCATCTCCATCCCATGCCCGGAAATCGCTGCTACCGCCCGACCGGGAAACTTCGTAAATATCAAGGTCAGCTCGTCAGATCAGCCCTTGCTTCGCCGCCCTTTCTGCATCCACAACGTTGAAGGGGAAACAATCGAGGTGATGGTCAAGAACGTCGGGCGCGGCACCGCAATGCTCTGCCAAGCCTCCTGCGGCGACGACCTGCTGGTGCTCGGCCCGCTCGGCAACGCCTTCGGCACCGACCCCGGCGAGTTCGACACCGCCGTGCTCGTCTCGGGCGGCATTGGAACCGCGCCGATGCGCTTCCTCGAAACCACGCTCGCCGCTCAGGGCACTCCGTTCGCCAATCTGGTCGGAGGCCGAACCAGAAGCGACCTGTTGACCGCCGGCCTGTCGAACGTCAGCACCACGACCGACGATGGCTCCGAGGGGCTCCACGGCAACGTCGTGCAACTGCTTGATCGTCACCTTGCCACACAACCGGCTGGCCAGCGCATCAAGGTTTTCGCCTGCGGTCCAAATCCGATGCTCAAGGCGCTGGCAGGATTCTGCAAGGAGCGCGACATTGCCTGCGAGCTGTCGCTGGAGTCGATCATGGGCTGTGGCATCGGCATCTGCTACGGCTGCATGGTCGAGCTGAAGAACGCCGACGGCGAGAAAGAGAGCATCCTGCTTTGCCGCGAAGGGCCGGTGATCGACGGCGAGCGCTTCACCGACTGACTTGCTGACTTGCTGACTTGCTGACTTGCTGACTTGCTGACTTGCTGACTTGAAGAATACGGAATAATCATGTAGTTTGACGGGCAAAGCAGAAAGAGAACCATGCGCCTCTGAACCACACAGAGACGCTCCCCAAAAGAACCGAAAATCACCTACCCCATTATGGCACGAGGCTTGAACAAAGTAATGCTGATTGGCCACCTCGGTAACGACCCGGAACGCCGCGAAACCGCATCCGGCCAGACCGTGGTCAACTTCAATCTTGCCACCAGCGAAGGATACAAAGACAGCACCGGCAACTTTCAGGAGCGCACCGAGTGGCACCGGATTGTCGCCTGGGGGAAACTGGCCGACATCTGCAGCCAGTACCTCAAAAAAGGCCGCCAGGTCTATATCGAAGGCCGTCTGCAGACCCGCTCGTGGGACGACAACAAAACCGGCGAAAAGAAGTACACCACCGAAATCGTGTGCAGCGACATGCAGATGCTCGGATCGAGAGACTCCGGTGGCGGCATGAGCGACTCCTCCTACTCGCAAGAGCGCCAGTCCTACTCCCGCCAGCCAAGACAGGAGTCTTCGTCCGGCGATTACGGCAACCGCCCAGCGCCGGGTGGAGCGCAGGAGTTCGAAAAAGACGACCTCCCCTTCTGATTCACTATCGACCTCTGCATTGAACCCGCATGGCTGACCTGAAAAAACAGATCGCATCAGGCAAGATCGAGCCTGTCTATTTCTTTCAGGGACCGGAAAGCTGGCTCAAGGAGGAACTCGAAACGCAGCTGAAGGCCTCGCTCTTTCCCTCGGAAAACGAGGCCGCCCTCAACACCATCATGCTCTACGGCCCGGACGTCACGCTTGGCCAGATCATTTCGGTGGCCTCGGAATACCCGATGTTCACCGAAAAAAAGCTGGTCGTCGTCCGGCAGTTCAACAAGCTGAAAAAGGTAACCGGCAAAGCCGAAAGCCAGCGTCAGGAAGAGTCGCTCAAGCACTACCTTGCGAACCCGGCTTCCTTCGCTGTGCTGGTGCTCGATGCAGACCAGCTCGACAAAAAAGAGCTTGAGAAACCGCCGTACAAACAGCTCAAGCCCTTCCGTCACGACTTCCCGGCAGTCAAACACCCCGATGTCTTCGCCGCCGAACGGGCACGCGAGGCCGGCTGGGAGTTCGACCCCGACGCTCTCAAAACCTTTGCCGGCTACATCGAGCCCTCGTCGCGCCTGATCTGTCAGGAGATTGAAAAGCTTACCCTCTACGTCACCGACAAGCGCCCTGAACGGCGCATCACTCTCGACGACGTCTGCCAGTGCGTCGGCATTTCAAAAAAATACAACGTCTTCGAGCTGGAAAAGGCGATGGTCGGCAAGAACCTCCGGCTGTGCAGCGGCATCGCTTTGATGATTATGGAGCAGGAGGGGCAGAAAGAGGGATTGATGAACATCGTGCGCTACCTGACCACCTTTTTCCTGCGCATCTGGAAGCTCCAGACCCCCGGATTGCAGCAGCTTTCGCTCAAAGACACGGCTGCCGCGCTCGGCATGTACGGGCGGCAGGAGTACTTCGCGAAAAACTATATCGACTACGCCCGGCGCTTCAGCCTCGCCGAAACCGAGCGCGCCCTCCATGCCCTGCGCGACGCCGACGCATCCATCAAAGGCATTATCCCCTCCCCCGACGACAAGTTCACCCTGCTGAAGATGATGCAGACAATTCTTGGATGAGGGGGAAGTTCGGTAGCTGACTTGGTGGACGTTGTGAACTTGGTGGACAAAATACGCGGAAGTACAATCCCACATTCAGGAGGGCTTTAGCCCGACGAACATTCAACCTCTTCTATTTTCTTCAATTGCCCCGGCTTTCAAGCCGGGGTGGACCATGCCAGCTCTCCCCCTTCATAGCCAACCCTCTCGCTGATACCACTGGAGCGTTTCAGCCACCCCCTCGGTCAGCGACGTGCTTGCGGTAAAGCCCAGCTCCTTTTCAGCTTTTTCAGGACTGCACACCCAGTAATCCTGCACCAGCTCGGCAGCTTTATCGCGGTTAATCAGAGCTGGGCGTCCACTCAACTTCGCAGCAGCTTCGAGCACCGTGCCAAGAGCAAACACCAACAGCTTGGGCAAGTTAATACGCACGAGCCGCCCGAACCCGAGCACCGGCCTCGCAGCGTCGATCACTTCGTCCCAGGCATAACCGCGGGGCGAGGTGATGAAATAGGTATTCCCTGCCCCGACCTCTGAACGAAGCGCATACAGCACTCCTTCAACCAGATCATCGACATGAATCATGCTGAAGCGTTGCCGTGCGCCGGAACCCGCCGAAAGCAGATAGCCCTTTTTCATCATGGCGAAGACTTCCAGAATATCGCGATCTCCCGGCCCATAGACTGCCGGAGGACGAACGATGGTAAGCGGCACGGCTCCGACTTTACACCGGGCGGCCTCTTCGCCGAGCAACTTGCTTCGTCCGTACGCGCTGACCGGGTGCGGCTGATCAGACTCCCGGACGCCGGGTGATTGCGACTGGGCCGGGCCCGCAGCAGCAAGCGAGGAGACAAGAAGAAAACGCCTGAGTTCCGGATTGTGCTGCTTCACCGCGTCGAGCAGGTTTTCGACCGGCATCACGTTGCCTGCGATGAATCCCGCTTCATCGGCGGCCTTGGTCACTCCGGCCAGATGAATGATCGAATCGACTCCCGAAACCGCCTTGCCTAGCGCCTCGGCATCATCATAAGCGGCTCGAACCGTCTCGACACTACTATGGCCAGAAGAGCCCAACGAAGATGCGCTTTGAGGCCGAAGCAGCACCCGAACACGGCACCCTTCAGCAGTAAGCCTGTCAACCATCCTTGACCCGATAAACCCTGTCGAGCCTGTAACCAGAATCATTTCATCCATACCATTCAAAGCCTTGTTGCAATCGTTACCAACCCTGCGCCCGAATGCTGCCAGCAAACAGGCGAAGTCCCTCTGGGCAAAGAAAAAACATAGGGCGGTTTACCGGAAAAATGAAAATTTTAATACATTTCTGTTTCATAGCAGAATCCGCATACTGGCAAAACTTTGCCAGCCCTGATGAGCGGAACCCAGCTTTTTTATCAATTTGAAGCGCTCGGCGAAAACGTGCACGAAAAATCGTAACCAGTGGAAAAAGCTAAAGATATATTCAAGAAGTGTGTTGATTTCACCCTCGCCGACGAAATCAAGGCCCAGGGCCTGTACCCATTCTTCCGCCCCATCGACGATACCGATGGCCCGGTTGTCTCTTTTGATGGCCGCAAGCTCGTCATGGCTGGCTCGAACAACTACCTCGGCCTCACTTCGGACCCAAGCGTCAAGCAGGCCTCGATCGACGCCATCAAACGCTACGGCACCAGTTGCTCCGGTTCACGGTACATGACCGGAACGGTCAACCTCCACGTCGAACTCGAAGAGCAGCTTGCCGACTTTTTTGAAAAAGAGCGCTGCCTCTTGTTCAGCACCGGCTACCAGACTGGCCAAGGCATCATTCCGACCATCGTGCAGCGCGGCGAATACATTGTATCGGATCGCGACAATCACGCCAGCCTCGTGGCTGCATCGGTCATGGCACAGGGCGGCGGAGCCAACCTCGTGCGCTACAAGCACAATGACATGGCCGACCTTGAGCGCGCACTCAAAACAATTCCGGACTCGGCTGGCAGGATGATCATCTCCGACGGCGTTTTCTCGGTTTCGGGTGAAATTGTCGATCTGCCTGGTCTGGTGGCACTGGCCAAGAAATACAATGCCCGAATCGTCATCGACGACGCCCACGCTGTTGGTGTTATCGGCAAGGGAGGCCGCGGCACTCCGTCCGAATTCGGCCTGGTTAGTGAGGTCGACCTGATCATGGGCACCTTCTCCAAAACCTTCGGTTCGCTCGGCGGCTACGTAGTCGGCGACGACACGGTGATCAACTACATCAAGCACCACGCATCATCACTCATCTTCAGCGCGTCGCCGACCCCGGCAAGCGTGGCGGCCGTTCTGGCTACGCTCAAAATCATCAGGGAGCAGCCGCAACTGACCGAACGCCTGATTGCCAACACCGACTATGTGCGCCAAGGCCTGCTCAAAGCCGGCTTTACGCTCATGCCATCGCGCACAGCCATCGTAACCGTGCTGATCGCCGACCAGATGAAGACGCTCTATTTCTGGAGACGACTCTTTGATGCCGGCGTTTACGTCAACGCCTTTATCCGTCCAGGAGTCATGCCCGGCCACGAAGCGCTCAGAACCAGCTTCATGGCAACCCATGAAAAAGAGCACCTCGACAAGGTCATCACCGAATTCTCGACCATCGGACGCGAACTCGGCATTATATAAGAGCAACGAACAAGCTCAGCTTCTGCAAAAGCCCCGCGATCCCCACGGGGCTTTTTTTATGGTAGAACGCCTCCCTGCAACAGCAATAATCCTTTGGAGTTTGCTGTATTTCACCATAAATTTACATGTGCGATGTATGAACACCACCGATCGATATATGCATCCCTATGCATGCTGATGACCATGAAACCTGTGCCGATGAGCAGCATCCGAAATTAATGCAACAGCGCACCGCCTCTGTTGACAGGATTTTTGATGGGCGTCTCAACACGTTTGTCGTGAATCGCCCATTAACTCGATAACGCTCATACAACACCAACAACCAACTCCAACAACCATGAAAAACGAGAAGGTAAAGGGTTCAGGCATGAAAAGGCTCGCTCTGTCGGTCACGCTTTTCGCCGCGTCAGTAGCTCCGGTAACCACCTACGCGGCTGACGGCGTCCTGAGAGGCCGGGTCACTGACAAAGCGGACGGCGAAGGAGTCATCGGCGCGGCGGTATCGATCGCTGGCACCAATATCGCCACCGCCACAGACATCGACGGCAACTTCGTGCTGCGGAACGTTCCGGCATCGGCACAGCAAAAGATCACCGTCACCAGCATCGGCTACGCCCCGATCTCCCAGACCATAACCCTCTCCGACGGCCAGACCGCCACCCTGAACTTCTCACTCGGCCAAACCACCATCATGGCCTCTGAAGTGGTTGTGGGTGCTGCGCTGTACAAGCAGGACCGCCTCGACATTCCAGTGACGGCAAACGTGGTAACCAAAGAAAAAATCGAGGAAGAACCCAACCCGACACTTGATGCCGTCGTTCAGGACGTCCCCGGTGTCGTGGTCAGCCGCGCAGGCGGAACATCGTCGTCAAACCTGCAGATTCGCGGCTCGAACGCCTACAATGGCGGCGGCATCGGCACGAGGGTCAACGCTTTTTATGACGGCTTCCCGATCAACAATCCCGAAAGCGGTGAAATTGTCTGGCAGTCGGTCAACATGAACGCAGCCGACAAGGTCGAGGTGCTCAAGGGCGCAGCAGCAACGCTCTACGGCTCTGGCGCAATGGGTGGCGTAGTGAACGTCACCGGGCACCTGCCAACCACAAAAGAGGTTCGGGCCGGCACCAGCATAGGCTTTTACGACAAAACGCCATCGAGGGACGAAAGCGTCTACCGCGACGGCTTCACACCTGTGTTCTGGAACACCTACTTCGGCTTCGGCGACAAATGCGGCGACTGGACCTACGACCTGCTCTATTCGCACAGCGATGACCACGGCTACCGCCAGAACGCATGGAACTACATGAACGATCTCAAGTTCAAGGCGCGCTACGACATCGACTCAAGGCAGTACATACAGCTCAGCACATTCTACAACTCGACGGTTGGCGGGTACGCATATCAGTGGCCTTATGATGTAACAGTATTTCCGACAACGTTTACGCCTCATCCAGAGTATGGATACGATATATACGTCAGGGGTCGAGTTTTTCAGGATGTGGCAACGCTGGCAAGTTTCATCGCTGCAAATCCTGGACAGACGCTTACAGTTGGAAACGTATCATTTACCCTTCCCTCAAGCTTCCCTTACACGTTACCATTTCCCCCGTTCACAACGTATGCTAGTGCAACTGACTATGCCAACGCAGTAAATGCGATGTCTGGTGGTGCTCTTACCTCCTGGACTATGTACGACGTCTATGGAGATGATGCCATCAACCGCAAGAACGGGTTGATCGGGGTCAACTATGTGAACCTGCTCAGCGACAAGTTGTCGCTCGACACCCGCCTTTATTATACCTACAATGCCACACGCATCGACTATAATGGCACCGACACGCCTCAACTCTACCCGACAGGCGCTCTCAGAATGCCCGGAGATTTCAACGAAACCGATGACTACCGGTATGGCGCTGGGGTGAAACTCGACTGGCGTGCCAGCGATGCTCACCGCCTCCTGTTCGGTATTGATGGCAATATTGTCGATACACGGACAACACAGGTGGCAGTTGAGTATCCCGTACCAAACGAGTTCAACAACATTCAGGAAAAGAATTTCGCCGCATTCCTGCAGGATGAATGGAAGCTGGCCGACAGGCTGACCGCCCTGATGTCTGTTCGTTATGACTGGAGCGGTATCAACAAGGATGAGGTGGAGGAAAGTCCCGGAGTATGGGTTCCCATTAACAACGACAGCGTTGATGCCCTGAGCCCGAGGATCGCCCTCAACTACCGGGTGAGCGACGACATGGCTCTGCGTGCCTCGTGGGGCCGCAGCTTCCGCGCGCCGACCCTGTACGAACGCTTCGTTCGCGAAGGAGGTATTTTCACCGGCAGAATGAATCCGGATCTCAACAAGGAAACCATGACCGGATGGGAAGCCGGCGTCTACAAGCAGTTCAGCGACAAGGTCTCGATCGATGTGGCCGGATTCATCAATAACTATGATGACCTGATTCAGTCGATCATCTACCCCGATCAAACCTTCATGTACCGCAACATTACCAAAGCACGGATCTGGGGTATTGAGACCAGCCTGAACTTCAGACCAAACGCCGACTGGAACCTGAGTGCCGGCTATACCTACATGAACGCCAAGAACCGCTCGTATGTGGCTGGTCAGGATGTGACCCTCGACAAGAACCCCGATCCGGAATGGCTGCCCTACCGGCCCGAGCATACGGCCTCGGCAAGCGTGACATGGAAAGCCACCGACAAGCTGACCCTGAACGTCAACGGCCGCTATGTCGGCAAGTACAAGGCTGTCAGTTTGTACACGAACCCCGAGGGCGAAAACTATCCCGGCGATTTCGTGGTGTTCAATGCTGCAATCAAGTACAAGTTCAGCGACAACGTCACCGGCACCCTGGCCTGCAACAACATCAACAACACGCAGTACGAGGAAGCCGAGTGGTTCCGCGCACCGAACCGCAGCTTCATTGCCGGTATCGATCTGACCTACTGAGCGAAACTTTCTGCAAAGTACGCCGGTTCTTTAGCGCAAACCCCTCCAACCAGAGGGGTTTGTTTTTTGCTGCTGTTATTCAAGGCAGGATTTCGTACATTGCGTAGTCCTGTTAAAACCTCAAAGCGTCACGAGGCCGAGCACAATCCACAGACAGAAAAGCCCTGACGCCTCAAAAAACCAAGCACACCACAGTTATCTATGGGCGACAAAATCAGAATTGCCGCGGTTGTTGGAATGGAACAGTGCAACCAGCGCGTCTGGAGAGAAGTAACAGATTTGATCGGCCAGCACGCCGAACTGACTCAATGGACCGATCAGGATCTCGAACACCAGAACCCGGAGGCAGCAAAGGCCATCCAGGAAGCCGACTGCATCTTCACAACCCTGATTCAGTTCAAGAACCAGGCCGACTGGCTTCAGGAACAGATCGACCAGTCGAAGGTCAAAACGATTTTCGCCTACGAGTCGATGCCTGAGGTGATGCACATGACGAAAGTTGGCAATTACGTCGTCTCCGAGGACGGCAGCGGAATGCCCGACATCGTCAAAAAAGTCGCCAAAATGCTCGTGAAAGGTCGCGACGAGGACGCCCTCTACGGCTACATGAAGCTTCTGAAGATCATGCGCACCATGCTGCCGCTGATTCCGAAGAAGGCCAAGGACTTCAAAAACTGGATGCAGGTTTACACCTACTGGATGCATCCGACCGCCGAAAACCTCGCCTCGATGTTCAAGTACATCATGTCTGAGTACTTCGAGGTGAACGTGAAGGCCGCCAAGGTGCAGGAAGTTCCGACCATGGGCTTCTACCATCCCGACGCGCCGGACTACATGAAAGATCTGAACCACTACGAAAAGTGGCTCCATAAAAAGAACAAAGCCTCAAAACAGCAGAACAACATCGCTCTGCTCTTCTTCCGCAAGCACCTCTTGCAGGAGAAGGAGTATATCGATAACACCATCCGCGCCATCGAAGCCAAGGGGCTGAACCCGCTACCGGTGTTCGTGATGGGTGTCGAGGGCCACGTGGCCGCTCGCGAGTGGTTCACCAACACCAAGATCGACATGCTCATCAACATGATGGGCTTCGGCTTCGTTGGCGGTCCTGCCGGTGCGACCACGCCGGGCGCTTCGGCTGCCGCGCGCGAGGAGATTCTCGGCAAGCTCAACGCACCGTACGTCGTCTCCCAGCCGCTCTTCATTCAGGACATCAACTCGTGGAAAACGCAAGGCGTCGTGCCGTTGCAGTCGGCCATGACCTATGCGCTTCCGGAAATGGATGGCGCGGTCTGCCCCGTTGTGCTCGGCGCGATCAAGGATGGCCGCCTGCACACCGTGCCCGACCGCCTCGACCGCCTTTCCACCCTCGCCAAGAAATTCTCCGAGCTGCGCCACACCGCAAACCACGACAAGAAAGTCGCGTTCGTGGTCTACGACTATCCGCCGGGCATGGGCCGCAAAGCCAGCGCCGCGCTGCTCGACGTGCCGAAAAGCATCTATAAAATGCTGGAGCGCCTCCAGAGCGAAGGCTACAACGTCGGCGAAATGCTGGAATCTCCGGAAGCGCTGCTCGAAATGCTCGACAAGGCGACCGATTACGAGATTCAGGCTCACGAGCCGGACTGCTTCGCCATCGACCGCGAGACCTTCAACGCCATCACCACCGACCGCGAGCGCGAGCGCATCGAGGCCCGCTGGAGCGGCTTCCCCGGCGAAATCGCTCCGGTCGGAACCGACAAGATGTTCATCGGAGGCATCACGCTCGGCAACGTCTTCATCGGCGTCCAGCCGCGCCTCGGCATCCAGGGCGACCCGATGCGCCTGCTCTTCGACAAGGAGAACACCCCGCACCACCAGTACATCGCCTTCTACCGGTGGATCAGCCGCGAGTTTGGCGCCAACGCCCTCGTCCACGTCGGTATGCACGGCACGGTCGAGTGGATGCCCGGCCTTCAGCTCGGCGTTACCGGCGACTGCTGGCCCGACGCGCTGCTCGGCGAAGTGCCGCACTTCTACATCTACCCGGTCAACAACCCGAGCGAGGCCAACATCGCCAAGCGCCGCGGCTACGCGACCATGATTTCGCACAACATTCCGCCGCTCTCCCGCGCCGGCCTCTACAAAGAGCTGCCGACCTTCAAGGACATGCTCAACGACTACCGCGAGCGCGGCCTCGAAAAGATGGTCGATGTCGAAACCGAGACGGCCATTCTCGAAAAGGCTGAAAATCTCAACCTAACCGACGACTGCCCGAGAATCGAAGGCGAGCCGTTCAGCGAGTACATCAGCCGCCTATACATCTACCTGCTCGAACTTGAAACCAAGCTCATCTCGAACGCCCTGCACGTGTTCGGCGAAACTCCCGAGCTTGAAACGCAGGTCACCACGATCTCCGAGTATCTGAAAGTTCGCGGTAATGAACGTTCGCTCCCCTCGGTCATCATGCAGGCCATCGGCGAAAGCGAGACTTGGGGAGACTACGCAGCGCTGGCCACCAAAGCCCGCAAAGGCGACCAAAAAGCGCTCAAGGTCAGGGAAAAGGTCGATGACATCACCAAGGAGTTCATCGAGCAGACCATCTTCAGCAACTCGAATGCCGGGAACGTCTTCAGCGTCCTGACCGGCGGCGCAAGGGCCAACGAAGAGATGGCCGCCGCAATCAACTCCGCCTTGCAGGAAGGCGCGGCCCTCAAGCAGGGTCTTCAGGACAACAGCCACGAGATGCAAAGCTTCCTGCGCGCCCTGAACGGCGAGTACCTGCCCTCCGGCCCCGGCGGCGACCTGGTTCGCGACGGTGCCTCCGTGCTGCCGACAGGCCGCAACATGCACGCCATCGACCCGTGGAGAATCCCCTCAGAACTGGCCTTCAAGCGCGGCAAGCAGATCGCCGACACCATCATCCAGAAGCATCGCGACGAGAACAACGGCGAGTATCCCGAAACCATCGCGCAGGTGCTCTGGGGTCTGGACACCATCAAGAGCAAGGGTGAAGCTGTGGCGGTCATCATCGCGCTGGTCGGCGCTGAACCGGCCTACGACGCGCAGAACAAGATCAGCCACTACCGCCTCGTACCGCTCGAAAAGCTCGGACGCCCGAGAATCGACGTGCTGATCCAGATCAGCTCGATCTTCCGCGACACCTTCGGCGTGCTGGTCGATCACCTCGACAAGCTCATCAAGGACGCCGCCAAGGCGATCGAGCCCGCTGAGATGAACAACATCAAGAAGCATGTTGACGAAGCCATCGCACAGGGCAAGGACTTCGAGAGCGCAACCTCGCGCCTCTTCACCCAGGCCCCCGGCACCTACGGCTCACAGGTCGAGGAGCTGGTCGAGGACTCGGCATGGGAGTCGGAAGAGGATCTCGACAACATGTTCGTCAAGCGCACCGGCTTCGCCTACGGCGGCAACCGCTACGGCGACGACCAGGGCGACATCCTCAAAAACCTGCTAGGCACCGTGGATCGCGTTGTGCAGCAGGTGGACTCGGCGGAGTACGGTATTTCGGATATCGACCGCTACTTCTCCTCGTCGGGAGCGCTTCAGCTCTCGGCACGCCGCCGCAACCCGAAAGGCGACAACGTCAAGCTGAACTATGTCGAGACCTACACGGCAGACATCAAGGTTGACGACGCCGACAAGGCGCTGAAGGTGGAGTTCCGCACCAAGCTGCTCAACCCGAAATGGTTCGAGGGAATGCTCAACCAGGGCCACAGCGGCGCGACCGAAATCAGCAACCGCTTCACCTACATGCTCGGCTGGGATGCTGTCACCAAGGGCGTGGATGACTGGGTGTACAAGGAGGCCGCAGAGACTTACGCCTTCGACCCAGCCATGCGCGACAAGCTCATGAAGCTCAATCCGAAAGCGTTCAAAAACATCGTTGGCAGGATGCTCGAAGCGAGTGGCCGCGGCATGTGGTCAGCCGATCCCGACACCATCGAGAAGCTTCAGGAGATCTACTCCGATCTGGAAGATCGCCTCGAAGGGATCGAAGTCTGAGACGACTGAACATCACGACACGAAAGAGGGGCCTGGAAACAGCGCCCCTCTTTTTTTGCCATTCCGACACGATTGAGGGCGATTTTTACGTCACAAGCAACAGACGCCCGCCTCAATACCGCCTGCAAGCCTCGCGACGGCTTGTATTTTCGTTTTCCGGTTTGATATATTCAAGTAGTGTATAATCAGATGGTTCATAGTCACCCGGCCTTACAGCTGCAACGATGACACATTGCAGAGGAAGGTGACAGCCCGAAACGATCTGACCAGCAACGCATACCGTTAGTTTATGCAGACCCGGAAACAGTCCATCGGCAGAAAGATGCTCCGCGTGTTAGAGATCGCCCTGTTCTTCGCGATTTCGGTGCTCGGGTATGGACTCATGCTGAAGGTCTCATCCAGCAACACCAAATCGAAAAGCCGCGACCGCGACTCGATTGCACTCCGGAGCACCGCCGAACTGAACGGCCTGCACCGGGAACTGAGAGTGCTCTCCGGCACATTGCTCTTCCCGACTGACGCAACCGCAATTCTGTCGCACGACAGCTCCACCTCCAACCACGCTTTCGCAGCAATACAAGCGTCACAAAGCCTCGCCAGATTCCACTTTTCCGGCACTCTTCAGGCGAGCGTCTTCGGTGATAACCGTCACCTGCCCCGTCCCTGCAACCTTCTCGAACAGAACCCTGTCCTGCTGAATTAGCCCCGAACAACTGCGGTACGCCCGCGCCTCACTGATCGGCACTCACTGCTGATGCCACTCTCGTCGAACGGAGCGACATCACGAAATTGAACGCCGGTCGAATCCGTCAATTCCGGGCTGAAGCCGCGTACGTCCGGAAACAACCGTTTCAGAAGAGACCTTATCAATGCAGGGTAACAGGATCTGAATCTATGCGATTTCTGTTCATCACCATGGAGCCGACCAACAACAGCGTGCTCAAGTCGGCGGCTGCCGAGCTGAGCCGTGAGTTCTCGCTCGACCTGAAGGTTTCCATATTCAACCTCGGCATGAATCACAGCCGGGAAACGTGGGAGAAGCTCGAACGGGAAATCCCCGATGCTGATTTCATCTTCGGCTCGATGCTCTTCAGCGAGGAGATTGTGCGCCCGCTCGAAGAACTCCTCGAAACGGCGACCTGTCCGGTCTGCATGATCACCAGCAATCCGGCGCTCATCAACCAGACGCGCGTCGGCAAGTTCTCGCTCCAGAAACCGGCTGAGGATGACAAACCGCAGGGCATCTTCAAGCAGCTCGCATCGAAGCTCCGTCCCTCACACAACGGCAACGGCGAGAGCCAGCGGCAGCTCGCGTTGGTGCGCAACGTCGGCAAGCTGATGAAGCACCTGCCCGGCAAGGCAAAGGATATTCACACCTTCATTTCGGCACACCAGTTCTGGCTGAACGGCTCGAAGGAGAACATGAAGCGCTTCCTCAGCATGCTGGTGGATCGCTACGTGCCGGGCTACCGAAGCGTGCTGCCGCAGAGCGACCCGATCTTCTACCCCGACACGGCACTCTACCATCCCGACGCGAAGAAGCCGTTCGCGACGACCTCGGAGTTTCGGGAATGGCAGGGCAAGAACCGTCCGGACAAGGGCACGGGCCGGGTGGCGATCCTCGTCATGCGCGCCACGCTGCTTTCCGAAAACATGCTGCATGTCGTCAACCTGCTGCGCGAGCTTGAGTCACGTGACGTGCAGTGCTGCATCGCCTACAGCGGCGGGCTAGACTTCCGACCCGCGCTCGAAGGCTTTTTCGATCCGGCTTCGTCCGAATCGATGCCGATCGACCTGATTATCAACGCCACCGGCTTTTCGCTGGTCGGCGGCCCGGCGGAGACCAAATCGGCGGAGGCGGTCGGCATCCTGAAAAAGATCGGCGTGCCCTGCTTCAACCTCATTCCTCTCGCCTTCCAGCCGATCAGCCACTGGCGGGAGAACAACCTCGGCCTAACGCCGTTGCAGACCGCGCTCAGCGTCGCCGTACCGGAGCTTGACGGAGCGATCGAGCCCCACGTTTTCGCCGGACTCGAAGAGGGCAGTGACCGCACAATGCCGCTCGAATCGGAGACCCGCGCCCTTGCCGACCGGGTCACGCGGCTGGGACAATTGCGGCAGAAAAAGAATGTTGACAAAAAGCTCGCCATCGTGCTCTTCAACTTTCCGCCGAACCTTGGCAACGCAGGCACGGCGGCGTTCCTCGATGTGTTCGAGAGCTTGCTACGGCTGATGCGCAAGCTGAAGAGTGAGGGATACGCCATCGAGCTGCCGGAGTCGGTCGATGCGCTGCGCAACAAGCTGCTCGAAGGCAACCGGCTGGTGTTCGGCACCGACGGCAACGTGGCGGCGCACTACCCGGTTGAAGAGTACCGGAAGGCGTTTCCGGCTTACGAGCGGATCGAGCCGTTCTGGGGCGACGCGCCCGGCGAGCTGCTCAACGACGGCAGCCGCTTCCACATCCTCGGCGCGATGTTCGGCAACCTGTTCGTCGGCCAGCAGCCATCGTTCGGCTACGAGCGCGACCCGATGCGCCTGCTCATGGCGAAAGACGCCGCGCCAAATCATGCCTTCGCAGCGTTCTACTCGTGGCTTGACCGCGAGTTCGGCGCGGACGCATTGCTGCACTTCGGCACGCACGGCGCGCTGGAGTTCATGCCGGGCAAGCAGGTCGGGCTGTCGCAGCAGTGCTGGCCGAAGCGGCTCATCGGCGCGCTGCCGCACTTCTACTGCTATTGCGTCAACAACCCGAGCGAGGGCGCTATCGCCAAGCGCCGCGGCTTCGCGACGCTGGTAAGCTACATGGCCCCGCCGCTCGAACACGCCGGGCTGTACAAGGGGATGCGCCAACTCCGCGAACTGGTCAGCGCATGGCGCAGCCGTCCGTCGGCGGAGGCGCTGGATGAGATTCGAGAGCTGGCCGCGACGCTCGACCTCGACCGGACGGACGACGCGACGGACGACGAGGAATACGTCACCTGGCTCAACAACGAGCTCTACCTGATCGAGGAGCGCATGATTCCACTCGGCCTGCACGTACTCGGCCAAGCCCCGTCAGCCGATAGCCTCGCGGACAACCTCGCGCTGCTGGTCAGCCACGCGCGGCCAGAACTCGACAACCGCTCGCTGCCAGAACTCATCTGCCAGGGCCTGCACCTTGACTACGACACGCTCGCCGAGCAGCATGAAGAGGCGATGGAGCTGCGCGAATCGTGGCAAAAAGTAACCGCGATCTGCCACGAAGCAGTCAAACGATTCATCGGTAAACTGCCCGCATCGATGCCAAACGGCGTCAGCATCACCACCATGCTTGACGGGACGCTTGCCGTCCGGATGGATGAGGCGAGCGCCTACCTGCACAAGGCAGCGGAACTCAAGCCCCGCCAGCTCGACAAGCTCTGGCACTTCCTGAACGGACTCCTGGCCGCCATGCTCGAAAACCGCGAAATCGAAGCGGTCACGCGGGCGCTCGATGGAGCCTACATCCCGCCCTCGCCGGGCAACGATCTGGTGCGCAATCCGTCGATCGTGCCGACCGGGCGCAACATCCACAGCCTCGACCCGTACAGCATCCCCACCCCCTTCGCCCGCAAACAGGGCGAGCGCTCGGCGGAGACGCTGCTGGCGCAGTACCGCCGCGAATCGGGCGAACTCCCGGAGTCGATCGCGCTGATCCTCTGGGGTACCGACAACCTGAAGAGCGACGGCGAAGGGGTAGCGCAGGCGCTCGCTCTCGTCGGCGCGCGGACGAAAACCGACGAACTCGGCAAGATCAGCGACGTCGAGCTGATCCAGCTCGACAAGCTCGGACGCCCGCGCATCGACATCGTCGTCACGGTCAGCGGCATCTTCCGCGACCTGCTCTCCCACCAGGTGCGCCTGCTCGACCGCGCCGTGCGGCTGGCGGCGGCAGCAGACGAACCGGAGTCGATGAACTTCGTCCGCAAGCACGTCCGCCAACAGGCCGCCGAACTCGGCATCACGGAGGACGAAGCGGCTGGCAGAATCTACTCAAACGCCCCCGGCAGCTACGGCTCGAACGTCAACCACCTCATCGAAAGCAGCACCTGGGAAGAGGAGCAGCAACTCGCCGACGCCTTCGTCAACCGCAAGAGCTTCGCCTTCTCGCCAGAGGGCGACTGGCAGGAAAGTCCGGAAATTCTCCGTTCCGCGCTGAAAAATGTTACATTGACCTTCCAGAATATCGACAGTTTCGAGATCGGACTGTCGGATATTGACCACTATTATGAGTATCTTGGCGGCGTCTCGAAATCGGTCGAGGTGCTCGGCGGCGCAAAACCGAAGGTGATGGTCGGCGACACCGGCGGTTTCGGTAAAAGCCAGAAGATTCGCTCGTTGGAGAAGATGGTCGCCCTCGAAGCCCGCACCAAGCTCCTGAACCCGAAGTGGTACGAGGCCATGATCGAACATGGCTACGAAGGAGTCCGGGAGATCGAGGCGCATCTGACCAACACTTACGGGTGGAGCGCGACGGCCTCAGCGGTCAAAAACTGGACCTATCAGCAGTTCACGGAAACCTTCCTGCAAGACCGGGAAATGCTGGAGCGCATTTCGGAACTCAACCCGAACGCCACAATGTCGATGACCCGACGCCTGCTCGAAGCCAATTCGAGAGGCTTCTGGGAAACGGACGAAGGCACCATCGAGCAGTTGCAGGAACTGTACGAAGAACTTGAAACCAGAATCGAAGGCGCTCACGCCCCGGAAGCTTGACCGGACGCGGGCGACAACCAACATCAACCACGAAAAAGAACCATGAGCAGCCCATCATTCAACGTCGAGGAACACAAAAAGATGCTTCAGTCCTATTTCAATGGCCAGGGCTTCCAGCGCTGGGCATCGATCTACGGCGACGACAAGCTCTCCACCGTCCGCTCAACCGTAAGGCAGGGTCACGCGGTCATGATGGACAAGGCGTTTGAATGGCTCCAGAAAACCGGACTGCCCAAAGGCTCGAAGATTCTCGACGCCGGATGCGGCACCGGCCTGTTCACCATCCGCCTCGCCAAAAGCGGCTACCGCGTCAAGGCGGCTGATATCGCCGAGCAGATGGTCAACAAGACCCGCGAAGATGCGCAGAAAGAGGGCGTAGCTGACAAGGTCGAATTAGAGGTCAGCTCCATCGAATCGGTGTCGGGCACGTTCGATGCCGTGGTCTGCTTCGACGTGCTGATCCACTACCCGGCGGAAGGGTTCGCCCACGCGTTCAAGAATCTGGCGGGTCTGACCAAAGGGCCGATGATCTTCACCTACGCGCCGTTCAACAACATCCTCGCCTTCCAGCACTGGCTCGGCGGCTTCTTCCCGAAAAAAGAACGTCGCACGACGATCCAAATGATCAAGGATGACGAGATGCAGCGGGTGCTGTCCGAACTCGGGCTTAAAATTGTCAATCGCCAGAAGATCAGCTTCGGCTTCTACCACACCATGCTGATGCAGGTGGATCGCAAGTAAAAGCCGAGACATCGCATCATGACAAGCAATGATCCTGACACCGAGATGATGCGTCGCAAAAGAGCCGTAAACAGGCGTGCCATGCGGCTTGTCAGGGAATCAGGCTCAGGATTTTTAGGGAATAAGTTGTAAATTGATAGTTCAAGAAATTTTTTACAGCGTGCAAAACGTTACACAACAAGCGAGTAACCGCATGCCGGTGAAACCGAATTTGTACACAACAACCTATCCGGAGGGTGGAGACAGATGAAGATTCTGATGATTCAGCCGAATTATCACTCAGGCGGTGCCGAGATTGCAGGCAACTGGACGCCAAGCTGGGTTGCCTATATCGGCGGTGCTTTGAAGCAGGCTGGCTTCAGTCAGGTGAAATTCGTAGATGCAATGGCCGAAGACCTGCCGGACGAGACCATCGAAGAGATCATCCGCAAAAACAAGCCGGATGTGGTGATGACCACCAATATCACCCCGTCGATCTTCAAGGCGCAGGACATCATGAAAATCGCCAAGAAGGTTGACAAGAATATCCGTACCATCATGGGCGGCATTCACTCCACCTTCATGTATCCGCAGGTGCTCACCGAAGCTCCGGAGACCGATTACGTTATCCGCGGCGAAGGCGAGGAAGTCGCGGTGAACCTCATGAAGTCGATCGCCGCTGGAACGGATAAAGAGGATCGCGGCGAGATCACTGGTATTGCCTACCTCGACGACGAGGGCAAGGTGTTCGCCACGGCGGCCCACCCGGTTATCGAAGACCTCGACACCCTAACGCCGGACTGGAGCCTCTACGATTGGGATCAGTACATCTACACCCCACTCAACTGCCGCCTGGCCGTGCCGAACTTCGCCCGAGGCTGCCCCTTCACCTGCACCTTCTGCTCACAGTGGCAGTTCTGGCGCCGGTACCGCGCCCGCAGCCCGAAGCACTTCGTGGACGAAATCGAGATTCTCGTCAAAAAGTACAAGGTGGGTTTCTTCATCCTTGCCGACGAGGAGCCGACCATCAACAAGCAGAAGTTCGTCTCGCTCTGCCAGGAGCTGATCGACCGCAAACTCGACGTTCACTGGGGCATCAACACCCGCGTGACCGACATCATGCGCGACGAAGACCTCCTGCCGTTCTACCGCAAGGCCGGTTTGGTGCACGTGTCGCTCGGCACCGAGGCTGCCAGCCAGATGAACCTGAACCGTTTCCGCAAGGAGACCACCATCGACGAGAACAAGTACGCCATCAAGCTGCTCCAGAAGAACGGCATCGTGGCGGAAGCGCAGTTCGTGATGGGTCTCGAACACGAAACCCCGGAGACCATCGAGGAGACCTACCAGCTCTGCAAGGACTGGGATCCCGACATGGCCAACTGGACCATCTACACCCCGTGGCCTTTCTCTGACCTCTTCAAGGAGCTTGGCGACCGCGTCGAAGTGCGTGACTATTCGCGCTACAACTTCGTTTCGCCGATCATCAAGCCCGACAACATGGAGCGCGAGGATGTGCTCAAGGGCGTGCTCAAATCGTACGGACGCTTCTACGCCCGCAAGACCTTTTTCAGCTACCCGTGGATCAAGGACCCGTATGTGCGCAAGTACATGCTCGGCTGCCTGAAGGCCTTTGCGCAGACCACGCTTACCAAGCGCTTCTACGATATCGATCGCGTCAAGACCAAGAACCGCAAGATCGAGGTCGATCTCGGTTTCGACAAGTCCAGAATCCTGACGCAGGAAGAGGTGAAGAACCTCAAGGAAAAGCGCCCCGAAATGGTTGCCGACATGAGCTTCGGCCTCAAGGAGGCCGGCTACCAGCGCGAGCACCAAGAGCACAACTGGGATGAATTCGACGAGTCAACGATCAAGGATCGCACGTCGGATACCGTCCGCAACTGCTGATCGCCAGCAACGATATCACAAGCAAAACCCGCCGGAGTGGCGGGTTTTGTGTTTTAGAGCTAGATAAGAGCTGCACAAAAAAAAAGACCCCATATCGTTGATATGAGGCCTCGGGGGAGTTACGCTCTCTGAAGAGAGGTTAGCTTACAGCAACCTCTTTGCTCTTTTTCTCTTGTGGCTCTTTTTTCGGCACAACGATCTTCAGCACGCCATTATCGTAGTTCGCTGTGATATTATCGCTGTCAACATTGTCACCAATAGTGAAACTCCTTGACAAGCTCCCCCACGAGCGCTCCACGCGATGGTAGTTTTTCTTTTTCTCCTCCTCTTCCTGAGTACGCTCAGCACTGATACAGATCACATCTTCATCAATACTCACCTTTACATCCTCTTTCTTCACACCGGGAATATCGGCTGAGAGATAGATGGCCTTTTCATCTTCACTGATATCCACCTTGAAGGTCGGAGCCATCATCGAGCCCATCGAGCTGATGAACGGGGTCAGACGTTCGTTGAACACATCCTCGAACATCTTCAGGGGATCCTTACCATAAAGTTTGAGTGTCATGGTTCTGCTCCGTTTATCGGTTCATATAAATTTCATGTACCAATCACATCGAATTACAGGAACACGTTTTTGATACTGAAAATTCCTTTTGACCCACAGGCACCTCAGTACCGCTGCCTTCCAGGAATGACGCCCCGTACGCCTCCCCGAGGCTTTTCAGTGTCACCATCCCGCCGGGGAATGAGGTGAAGATGGCAGTGAAAAATGGTCTGACCAGCTGAACGCCCAATGTTGACGCCGATGTTGAAACCGGTCACTGAGGAATCTGTCGTCTGGATGTCATTCTTGACTTTGCGGAGCAAGCTGTTGCATGCATCAAGCTCGTCCGGAGTGAGGTCGAAATAGTCAGCAGCGTGGCGTTTGGGAATCACCAGCATATGACCGGATGTAACCGGATAGCGGTCGTTGATGGCGAAGGCGAGGTCGTTTTCAACAATGATGGCGTCAGAAGAAAGGGTGCAGAACGGGCAGTTGGTGTCGCGATCGTTTTGAACTTCATTCATGGGTCAGAAATTTGGGCTGCTGAAGTCCAGGCCAGTAATTGAGTGCTGAAAAGCCCGGAAGAGTGGCGCAATGACCAGTCCTCCGGGCTTCGACGTTACGAACGGGAACCGATATCAAGCAGGTCGGCGATGTTGGCTTTCGGGTCAATCACCGGGCGAATGGCAGGAAGAGCACAGGTCATGATGGTGGTGACACCCGGTCCATGGCCCGCTTCACGGCAGTCGCTGTGCACAACAACGCCAATGGTCACGGCCCCCTTGCGGTAGGCGCGGCCAAAGCGATTGTCCTGATCGAGCAGCGCAACGAAATCACCGAAGCGGATACGGTCAAGACCGAACTCCCTGACGGCATGAGGATCACTGGTCACGATATCGTAATCACCTTTCGCGACATGCGCAGAGCCAACGCCGGAACCCATGCAATAGGCAGGAACGAGTGTAGTCACAGGCACCTCAAGCACACCGTCTTCTGCGATGACGATATTCATCTTGGCCAAAAGCGAAGGATCGAGATTGAAAAGCGAGATATCCGGGAAATCACTCAGCTTCAGTCCCTGCCCGCGCGAGTGCACCATGATGGTATCGGTATAGGTCATCTTCTCCTTGGCTTCTCGGGGGAAATCGACAATGATATGCTCCGAGCCACCATGATGCCCCAGCACAACGCCGGTCTCACCCTTAGCCTCACCGGAAACGACGGTGGCTGTATTGCCCACGCAACTCAGCATCTGCACGGTGACATTGGGGTGTTCATACGGTTTGTGCGTGTCTGCGGTGCAGCTCACGCCCGGCTCGATATGATCGCCCTCCCAACCAAATGCCGGGTCACCGACCTGAAGATTGAGGGTAATGCCGCCGATCGAAGGCAGAATGAAGGGCGTGCCCTGATGGTCAACCTCCCAGGTGCCACGGGTGCGGGGCTGGCCTGGCTGGCACTGAAGCAGAATTTCGACAAGCTGGGTCTCGTTGGTTACAAGCATAAAAATCTATTCGAAAAAAGTTAAAAAAAGAGCTACGCCGGAAAAGGGCCGGCAGTTTAACGCAATCACATAATAAATTTAACTCAGCCCCTGTGAACCGAGCAATAAATCCCACAAAAAGAGAACTTTTTTCTCAAACACTAGCGAAAATGGCGTAACTACATCGTATCATATTTTCCTTTATGAGCTTTTTTTGTAACATTGTTACTTAAGCTTTTATGCATAAAGATACCCTGCTTTCTATTCAGAAACCGCACTGCTTATATGCCAGACATTAATTTTGACCCTTTACTCAGGCACTTTCGGCGCCTGATGACGCTGCTGCGGGACCGCTTCTGCGCGTACGACTCAAAAGCCGTAACTCTCTTCATCGCTGTATTCTCTGGTGGTTTTCTACTTTTCTCCGCCGGTTATATCCTTTCACTTTCAGCATCAAAATCCCCGGTTCCTCCAACAAACCGGCTGGTTTCATCGGTGCAAAATATCTATAAATCAATGGGCCTCGTCAGCAATGACGAACTTGACCTGAACGACGAATTGGAGCAGATCGCGTTCGAAGAAGGCGAGCAGGCCCCCACTGAGACGATCGTAAAGAGAACCGTCCAACGAGGCGACTCTATTTACGACATCCTTAACGCCGCAGGACTGACGCCAGCTGAAATCCACGAGCTGACGTCGCAGCTGAAAGGTGAAAAAGCAATCCGGGGCTTCCGTGCCGGCAAAAGTTATGAGCTTGAAACCGGCGCGGATGGGACCTTCAGCCGCTTCACCTGGGAGGCGAGCCCGACCACAATCCTTCACCTGACCAAAAACCAGCAAACTGGACAGCTGAACGTCAACAAGGAAACCATCGAGCTCGAAACCCGCATTGCAACAATCAAAGGCACACTGCACTCTTCTCTGGCAAGAGAATTGAGCAGCAAAAATCGCTCGGTCCTTGCACCTCAGCTCAATCGAATTCTCTCGTCGAAAATCAATTTCAGGAGAGATATTCAAGACGGAACAACGTATAAAATCCTCTATCAGGAGCAGTGGGTCAATGGCAAATTGCTAGGAACCGGCGACATTCTGGCCGTTGAAATCAACACGAACGGCCGTACGGTCAATGCTTACCAGTTTGTTGATGGCAAAGGCAAGAGTGGCTATTACGATGAGAAAGGTCGCGCTCTGGCGCAATCTCGAAGCAAGTACATCCAGCCTTGCCAGTACAGAAGGATTTCAAGCGGATACGGCTATCGAGTTCACCCAATCACCAGGCGTCGTCACTTTCATGGTGGTGTTGATCTGGCCGCCCCAAGCGGAACGCCGGTCAGGGCCGTTGCAAATGGACGAGTCGTTTTCCGAGGCCGTAAAGGTGCTGCGGGAAATATGATTACCATCTCTCATGCCGGAGGAGTGCAAACCATGTATCTGCACCTGAGCCGATACGCTGCAAGCTGCCGCTATGGTAAAACCGTCAAGCAAGGCCAAATTATTGGCTACGTTGGCTCCACCGGCAGGTCAACCGGACCGCATCTTGATTTCCGGATTAAAAAGAACGGGCGTTCTCAGAATCCAATGGTCGCGTTGAGACAGAAAGCTCCAACCCGCTCTCTTTCCAAGGCTGAACTTGGCGGCTTTATGGCCAAAATTCAGGTGTACCAAGACCGGCTCGCTGGCAAACCAGTCATGGTTGCGACAGCTTCAAAACAAGGCAAAAACGACCTTCTCTGACAAGAAAGTTGGCGGAAAAGCAAAAACCCTCGATATGCTGTTAAGCCTGTCGGGGGTTTCTCTTTTGGGGCGTACGGGCGTACCACATAGCCGTCACTCTTCGCGAACCGGCCCTCTCGACGCCTTGAGCGCACCTCTTCTGGCCTTCTTTTCAAGACGCTTTTTCGTGGAGCTTTTCGTGGGCTTCGTGGGACGACGCGCCTTTTGCCTGACGACCGCCTTGGTCAGCAAGGCCAGCAAACGCTGGAGCGCATCCTGGCGGTTTTGCTCCTGCGAGCGGAACCGCTGCGCTCTGATGACGATCACCCCTTCGGTTGAAATTCGCCGATCCCGGAGCTGCATAAGCCGCGCCTTCAGTTCGTGGGGGAGTGACGAAGTGCCGATGTCGAACCGGAGGTGAACGGCAGTTTCAACCTTGTTGACGTTCTGACCTCCAGCCCCCTGCGAACGCATGGTTCGGATTTCGATCTCCCGCTCGTCAACAGCGATGCCTCTGGCGATCCGGATCATCACGCGCCCCTCTCGATTGCTGGGGATTGGCGAGCGGCAAGCAGCGGCGAAGCGAGAGTTTCCGGCCAGCTCTGGAACAGGATGCTTTCGATGCCGACCGTGCAGCAGGAGTCGATATTAACCTGCCGGTCGTCGATCAGCAGGAGTTCGGAGGCATCCCGACCTACAAGATCGAGCGCGTAGCGGAAAGCCTCGGGCGACCGCTTGAGGTGGCCGTGCTCGTAGGAGAGGAGGTAGCGATCCATGTTCCGGAGAATGGGAAAACGGTCGAGCAGGAAAGCGAAGTGGAGCGGATCAATGTCGCTCATGATCCAAAGTTCGTAACTCTGCCAGAGTTGCCCGACTGCCGACTCACAGTCAGGCGTCGGAGTGAAGATATCCTGCCAGGCCAGCCGGAGCTGCTGCAATGTCAGATCGCGCGTCAGCGGGTCGGCGGCGATCATCCTGAGAAAATCGAGCGAAGCGATCCGTCCGGTGTCGTGCAGTTCCTTGAGTTCGCCCTGGCAGTAGCGCTCCATGAGCTGCTTCGCGCCGGACTCTACGTCACGGCACACCGCCCGGCAGAACGGCATGAAGTCCACGTCGAGCAGCACATTGCCGATGTCAAGAAGTATAATCCTCATAACGTCACGCCTCCCGGAAACAAAACTGCCGGGCGTCAACCCGGCAGATTCAGCAAGTTCCTGAAACCTTACACCACTTTCCAGAGCTTGATCTTGCGGTCGTCGCTGCCGCTGACGATGGTGCGGCCGTCGGGCGAAATATCGACCGACTGCACTTCGAGCGTGTGGCCGCGGTAGCAGTGCACTTCGGTACCCGCCTTGACATCCCAGAGCCTGACCGACTCATCATTGGCGACGCTGGCCGCTTTCGTGCCGTCGGGGCTGAAGCAGACGCCGCGCACGCCATCTTCGTGACCTTCGAGTGTGTGAACGATCTTGCCGCTGGCGGCATCGAGAATCTTGACCTTGGCGTCGCGACCACAGAAGGCGATCAAACTATCGTCGGGGCTGAAGCAGACCGAGTGGGAGAGGGTATCCTGAGTGGGGTAGCTGGCGACATTCTTGCCGCTCTCGGCGTCCCAGATGCGAACCACCGGCTCTTCGCCACAGGAGACCAGCTTCTTGCCGTCGTGGCTCCAGGCGACGCACTCGATGTACGATTTGTGGCCAAGCAGCTTTGCCTTCTCTTTGCCGCTCTCGACATCCCAGAGGCGAATGGTGGTGTCGCGCGAGCAGGTGGCGAGGGTCGTGCTGTCGGGGCTGAAGGCGACCATGCGCACGGCGGTGTCGTGGCCTTTGCAGAGGTGCTTGCACTCGCCGCTTGCGGCATCCCAGATGCGGGCGGTGCTGTCGGTGCTGCCGCTGGCGAGCAGCTTGCCGTCGCGGCTGTAGTCGATGCACTCGACCCAGGTTTCGTGCCCCTTCATAGTGCGAATCGAGCTGCCCGCCTCAACATCCCAGAGCATCACCAGTTCATCGAAACCGCCGCTCACCAGCTTCTTGCCGTCGGGACTGAATTTGACGCCGAGCACGCGGTCGAGATGCCCTTCCATCGTCTTGATGAGATTGCTGTCCTCCCGAACCGTCGGACGTTTGAGCTCTTCTTCTTTTTTCCCGAAAATTTTTGACAAGAACCCCATGAGCGTATGATCGTTTTTGAGATTGCTGCGTCCCTGCTCCTGAGCAGCGAAACGCCGAAAAATTGTTTGATAATATAAGAAAAATTTATCCGGTTAATCCACTGTTCACGCCTGACCCTCCAGCTCCGAAGAGGAGTAGTTGCGCCCTTTCCATTGCGGCCCCGACCCGAACACAGTCAGGCGGAACGAGTTGAGTGCGATCAGTATCAGCATCACCTGCGAGAAGGCGTGCAGCAGCGCCGACCACAGCGGCTGGCGGAACCTGACGACGATCAGAATGCGCACCAGCAGGGCGATGGCGATCTGCGCCAATGGCAACCAGAAGAGGCTCACCGAGCGCTCGCCATCGAGCAGCGACGAGGCCACGAATCCGTAAGGCGCGAGGTAGAGCAGCGTAACCAGCGTCAGCAGGGCGAACAGTCCGGGAGCGTTGTTGCCGAGTCCGGCAAAGAGATTTTTGGAAAAACCGCTCCACACCTCGCCGAACCCGCGATACATGCGGCACCAGACCGCATCGGTTCCGTCGAAGGCGACCACCTTGTTCCCGGCGCTCTTGACCGCTTTGCAGAGACCGATATCCTCGACGATGTTGCCGCAGACCGCGCGATGACCACCGATCCGCTCGTAAGCCTCGCGGCGAAAGAGGATAAACTGACCAATGGCGTAGCAGAAGGCTGGCGACGCGCTCTGGCTGACCATCGCGATCGGCAGGTAGCTGAAAAGGATATGATAGACCAGCGGTACGATGAGCTTTTCCCAGAAGCTGCGAAGCTCCTGGGCGGGCGTGAGCGAGAGCATCCCCGCACCGCTCTTGTGCATCGCCGCGACCGCACGCGCGAGCGCGTCGGGCTGGTGGCGCGTGTCGGCATCGGTGAAGAGCAGCAGCTCGCCCGACGCGTGCTCGCCAAGCTGCTGGCAAGCCCACGCCTTGCCGTGCCACCCCGCAGGCAGCGGTGTCCCCTCGACGATGCGCAGCCGCGAACCCCCCGGCCCGGCAGCCAACTCGCGCAACGCCGGCAGCGTGCCGTCGGTGGAGTGGTCGTCGAGCACAATCACCTCGAAATCGGGATAGCGTTGCGCGAGCAGCGACGAAACGCACGCCTCGATGTTCAGCTCCTCGTTGCGCGCAGGCACCAGCAACGAAACCTTCGGACGATACGCCTCATCCCCCGTGGCGGATGGCAATGGGTGCAGATCGCCAAGGTTCTTCAGCACGATGCCGAGGAACACCAGCAACGAACCCAGAATGAAAAGTTGATAAAGCAGCATGGCAAAAAAAAGGCCGCCCACGGCAGCCTTTTACAGTTTCGCAAATTGTCAGATAAGTCAACGGCAGGCAACAGCTTAAACGTTCTGTCTCATTGCTGTCCCTGCCGTCCTTCTCGTCCTTGCAGTCTTTAATCAATCAGTTTGTTGATGTCGTACTCGAAAATCCCCTCCGCGCCTGCGCGCTTCAGATCGGGAATAAGGTGGCGCACAACCTTCTCGGCAACGATCACTTCGAGAGCAACCCAATTCTTGTCGGCCAGGTCGGAGACGGTCGGCTGGCGCAGGGCGGGAATGCTCTCGATGAGCTGGTCTAGGCCGGATTTCGGCGCGTTCATCTTGAGACCGACCTTACCCTGGGCGTTGATCGCACCTTGCAGCAACATGGCCATGTTCTCGATCTTCTCGCGCTTCCACGGGTCTTCCCACGAAGCCTTGTTGGCGATCAGCTTGGTATTGGATTCGAGAATCGTTTCGACGATGCGAAGCTTGTTGGCGCGCAGCGAAGAGCCGGTCTCGGTCACCTCGACAATCGCGTCGGCCAGCTCCGGCGGCTTGACCTCGGTCGCGCCCCAGCTGAACTCGACCGATGCGTTCACGCCGTTTTTGGCCAGATATTTTTTGGTGATATTGGTCACCTCGGTGGCGATGTGCTTGCCTTCGAGGTCTTTGACCGACTGGATCGGCGAGCTTTCCGGCACGGCCAGCACCCAGCGCACCGGGCGCATCGAGGCTTTGGAATAGACCAGATCGGCTACCTCGACCACGTCAGCGTCGGTCTCGATGATCCAGTCCTTGCCGGTCAGCCCTGCGTCAAACGCACCCTGCGATACGTAACGGGCCATCTCCTGGGCGCGAATCAGAATCGCTTCCAGTTCATTATCGTCGATGGAAGGAAAATACGAACGGCTCTGGACGGAAAAATGAAAACCGGCGTTGGCGAAAAGTTCGAGAGTGGAGTCCTGGAGGCTGCCCTTTGGCAGTCCAAGCTTGAGAACATTGTTGCTATTGCTCATGATGCGTGAAAGATAGTTGTTGACTTAGAGCTTGACGAGCTGGAACTTCCCCTGCTCATAAACGCCGTACTGATAGCGTCCCTCGATCCAGGAGCCGAGATTGACATAGGTGCTGCCCGACTCGTGGACGGCCTGGATGCGCTCCGCATGGTTGTGGCCGCACACAAAGTAATCAAAATCGCGCTCTTGAGCCAACGAGGTTGCAAAATCGATCAGCCGCGTCGATTCGACGCGCATGTCGCTCTTCTTGTGCTTGCGGCTGAGGCGCGAGAACCAGCTCATCAGGGCGGTCGAAAGATCGGAGTGAAACGCAGTCAGCAGCCCGAGGTTGAAGCGGTTCCGAACGAAGCGGGCGAACAGCTTGTAACCGAGGTCGCCCTCGCCCAGCCCGTCACCGTGTGCCATCAGAAAGGTGCGGCCATCGTGCTGCACCTCGTGCAGGCCGTACATCGTCTTCACCCCCAGCTCGTCATCGAAATAACTTCCGAGGTAAAAGTCGTGGTTTCCGGCGAGCCAAGTCACCGAAACGCCACTGCGCACCAACCCGGAAAGCATGCAGAAAAAGCGGGTAAAACCTTTGGGAATGACGTGGCGATACTCCATCCAGTAGTCGAGAATATCGCCGAGCAGAAAGAGCGAACCGCCGTTGGCCGAGATGGTGGAGAAGAGAGTTTCGAGGCGTTCGAGCTTCTCTGCTTCGGCCTGCGGCTCTTGCAGGCCGAGATGGAGATCGCTGACGAAGTAGAGTGCGGACATGGATCGAAAAGGCGGTTCAGGACAAAAGCGCCAGCGAGAGCGCAATCACCGTTACGGGAATGAGGATGTTGTCCACCTCTTTCGGGCTAGCCCCCTCGACCGCCGTGGCGGCAAGCGCGATAATGGCGATCTTGCCGGGATTGTAGGCCTCCGGCACGATGAGCTGGACGAAGAACAGGCCGGCCAGAAACGCTCCGGCGAAAAACGCGACGCTGCCCTCGACGGTCTTGTTGCTTAAAATCCGGTACTGCATCTTGCCGAGCTTCGTACCCACGATCGGCGCAAGTCCGTCGCCCCAGCCGAGCATCGCCATAGCGAGCACGCCGGCACTCTGTTTGTAAAACACCGTGCCGCAGATCATCGCCACAACCACGAAATAAAGGGTGCCCCTGAGCAACTCGCGCTTGTCGCCGGTGCGGGTCATGGTTTTGACCGCCTGATCATCATCGGCGGCGAACAGCCCTTTCTGCACCAGCAGCACCGTCCAGATGGCGAACACCGAAATGTTCAGATACTGCGACCAGCCGCCGTCCTGAAACAGCGGCAGAAAGATGATGACCGAACCGGCGCAGATGTGGGTAATCTTACGGCTGATGTCGCGCGACAAGCCGTGATTGCTCACGAGCCAGTCCATCAGCGGCGGCACGCTAAACACATAGACGAGCGTGAGCAACGCGGCGAGCGCGTTGTGCCAAACCACCGGTAGGGAGAAAAACGTGGTTGCTATGATTGCCATGGCGATTCCGGATTATGGGATTAACTGCAGAGAAGGCTTGGAAGTACGCATCTGCTTCGTCACATCATCATCGTTCAGATGTCCGGTGTGCATCGTAGCCAGGCAGAAAAAAACCACGAGAGGGGTGCCGCCTGCATCACTAAAAAAAACTTACATGTACTTGGCGCCCACAAGCGCAGCAGCGAAAAGCTGGTTGGTCAGGAACAGAATATTGTTGACCACCTGGAACCGCAGGAACGCATTGTGCTCCTGCACTTCGCTCTTGCCGATTGCGTTGCCGAAGCCATCATCCACCGCGTGCTGCACGAGGGTAATGCCCGATTTCGGATCGCGGTAGATAGGAATCTGGATGATAATGTTCAGCACGAGTCCGGCGACAATGAAGTACATCAGGGTCGTGAAGCCCCACATATACGCGCGCCAGGCAAACACGGCAAACACCAGGTCGATGATGATGAAGGCCACGAGAAAGGTGTTTTTAGCACCGATCATGACGGTCAACGACTTCATTCCCCCCTTCGCATCACCCTCCTGCGACTTGAAATCGTTCATGACGATGAGCGCGATGGCCATGAAAAAGTTGAGTCCAGCCAACCAGAGCACTTCGGGACGAATGTCGCTAAAGAGCGCATTTGCCGATAGATAAGTGATGAACCCGTAGGAGAATCCGACTGCAGGGCCGGAGAAGAAGATGTTTTTCTTGAGCTTGAAGGGCGGCGCAGAATAGAGATAGCCAATCACCAGACCGGCCAGAAGCGAACCCACGAAAATCATCCCGCGTTCACCGCCGATACTTGTGCCAATCCAGCTGCTCAACGCAACCGCAATAACGAGCACGATGCTCCAGTTCCAGATCGCCTCCTTTTCGGAGAGCCGTCCGGAGGGAATCGGGCGGGTCGGCTCGTTGACCCGGTCGAGTTCGAGGTCGTAGTAGTCGTTCACCGACTGACTGAACCCCGTACCAAGAGGTCCGTAAAGAAAAAAGAGCGCTGCAAGCAGGAGGTAGTCGTGGACGGTCGGCTGCATGGATCCTGAAGCCATAACCCCACCGGCAAGACAAGGGAACACGCTGATCCAGGTGACCGGATCGAGAAGTTCGAGATGAGCTTTTACTTTATCGACAAATCCTCGGCTTTCGACTGACATGATTGGTGATCTATGGAAAACGGCTGCCTGCCGGTTAAAAATAACTGCTTGAACCGGTTCTCGCCGTTCTCTGAGACATGGCGGGAGGTATCCGGAATTGTAAGGTGAATTTACGAATCCCTTTTATAATAAAAACATCATATCGGGAACAATTATGGATGCCGCCCGATACGATGCAGCCTCAGGCTCATCAACCGATGCTGGAAACTACCCTGCTTTGACGATTTCAGGGATTGGAAGGTTGGGCAAGAGCCTCACCGGAGAGCGTGGCCGATGTCGCCGCAGTAATTCTGACTGGCACCAGATCACCCGGCATGAAATGCTCCCGGCTGAACACCACGGCCCGGTTTTCGCTGGTGCGCCCCATGAGTTGCGATGCGGAGCGCTTGCTTTCGGCTTCGGCAAGCACCTCGACCACCTTGCCGATCTGGCGCTGGTAAAGCTCACGGGACATGGTGGTCTGCAAATCGATAATCTCCTGAAGCCGCGCCTTCTTGACCGCCTCGGGCACGTCGTCCGGCAGGTTCCGCGCCGCCCAAGTGCCCGGACGCACCGAGTAGTAAAACATGAACGCCGTGTCGTAGCCGACCGCCTCCATCAGCGAAAGCGTCTCGCGGTGATCTGCCTCCGTCTCGGTGCAGAACCCGGCGATCAGGTCGGTGGTGATCGCCACGCCCGGTACGAGGTCGCGGATCATGGCGATCTTGTCGAGGTACTCCTCGCGGGTGTGTCCGCGCTTCATCAGATCGAGCATCCGCGACGATCCGGACTGCACCGGCAGGTGGATGTGGTTGCAGAGGTTCGGACGCTCACCGATCACCCGCACGAGCGATTCGGAGATGTCCTTGGGATGCGAGGTGGTGAAGCGGATGCGCATCTCGGGTGCGGCATGGCTCACCCCTTCGAGCAGCCCGGCGAAGTCCAGCGACCTGTCGGCATCGCGCCACGAGTTGACGTTCTGGCCGAGCAGCGTCACTTCGCGATAACCCGCTGCTTGCAGAGCGGCCACCTCGGCGACCACCCGCTCGAACGCTACGCTACGCTCGCGCCCGCGCGTCACCGGCACCACGCAGAAGGCGCAGTGGTTGTTGCAGCCGCGCATTACCGGCAGAAAGGTGCTGATGCGGTTGGCGCGAACCGGCTCGATGCCCGCGTAGGTCTCCTGCTGGTCATACTCAATCCTCGCCTGCCGCAACTCCCCCTCACGCATCCGTTGGGCGATGCCACAGAGGTCGCGATAGTTGTCAGGGCCGACGATAAAATCCACGAACGGAAAGTCGCCAAAAAGCTGCTCGCGCTCGTACTGCGGCACGCAGCCAAGCAGCCCGACGACGAGCCCCTTGTTCCGCCGCTTCCTACCCTTGAGATGGCTGAGCACATTGCCCGCCCGATCCACGGCATTGGCCCGAACAGCGCAGGTGTTCAGCAACACGACATCCGCCGAGCCTTCATCCTCAGCCGGCGCAAAACCGCCCTCCGTCAGAATCGCCGTGACGATCTCCGTGTCGGCCATGTTCATCTGGCAACCGAAGGTGTGGATGAAAAAGGTTGGTGACATACAAGTAATCTTGTGCTATTCAGTAATGAAGGGGTTTTGCGGGTATCGCGTTACAAATGCGTTGCAAGAATCTCCATCAACAGGGCAAGAACGAATAAAAGGGCGCTGGCTACAACCCCGGCGCCAAACAGCTCCCCGGATGGGAGGGTGCTTTTCTGCTCATGTTCCTCCAACCATGGAAGGACGCTTTTCGACTCCTTCCCCCAGTCGTACACGAAAGAAAAAATAATAAACGTTCCGATGAACAACTTAAAACCGGCTGTAGCTCCAGAGAAAAGCCAATCGACAATTACTTGTATATCGGCAGGTTTATGCTGATGCCCTCCTGTAACCTCGCTTATGCCCGCCCCGATCAAGCCCAGTACCACCGTGAATCTCCGAACATAGCTGAGCCATCGGCCCGGGTCTTCGATGTTCCACCACCCCTCCAATAAACAGTGAAGCCATTCTGTGACGGCTGAAAGTTTTCGGTCGTTATCTTTTTTCATTTTATCGCCTTGTGACTTTACATGATGAAAAAGGGTTTTCAGAAAAATCGGGTTTTGTACGGAAGGAGAAGCAAATATAAAAGAGGGGGGGGTGACAATGCCTCATGGGGTACTGGGGGGTATCTCATGCAGCGCGCACGGCCCGCTTCAGTTCAAAACATACCTCTCGCTTGGTCAGCCCCGCGCATGAACAGGCGTTCAGCATCGGGGCACGTATAACATATCACACCTTCAGCTACCAACGTAGAACGTATAACGTAGAACGTAAACACCTCCATTAGGCAAGGCTCTACAGACAAGAAACGGGGATCGAACAGCAAGAAAGATAGGCACTTTCACATCAATTCGACATACGGGCAGCACATCTTAGAACAGGTCAAGGGATGTCCCCGGATCATTGGATATATCGATAGCGTCGATCTCTAAGGCTTCGTCCGTGCCGGAGACCGTGCTCATGTTGATCGTCACGGCAACGCCGCCTGAGCCGTCTGGTTTGAAAGTGCCCGGATCATAAGCCCTGAGCAACAGCTCAGCGCACTCGACGCTGCTCTATGATATTGGGCTAAAGCCCTGATATATTTGGCATTATCTGCATACCCCGTCCCGAAAGCTTTCGGGACGGGGCAATTGTTACGGCTGAAATAATCGGAACAGTAATTGCCCCGGCTTTTAAGCCGGGGTTAACGGGTAATACAAAATAATTCCGGGCTTTAGCCCAATCTCTTTCTTTGTGATTTGTGCGATTGATTGTTGCCGGAGCAATAACTCGACGAAAACCAAAACCTGCACGCTCGCTCAACCTCCCAAAACAGCGAGAGGCGCGACCCCGTGAATCGTCCGGCGAACCGGAGTCGTCACGAGGCGCGCCCTGCCGCTTCCTTCCCTTAAACTGAAGTCTCCCCGGTAAACGCCGTCAGGAACCGAAGTGCAGGTGGATGAATTTCTGCATTTCAGCTTCTGCCTCATCCTTGCACTGCCCGCACACGGTACCGAGCTTGGTGTGCTCCTGAAGCTCGTAGTAGCTGCGAGCGCCTTCGAGCACCGCCTCTTCGATGTCGTGGTCGGTGATGCTCATGCACTGGCAGATGGTCTTGGCCTGCTCCTTCTTGACGCGATCCTCCATGCCGTTGCGCGTGTAGTAGTCGTTGATCGCCGCGCGAAGCGCCTTGTCGCCCAGCACCGAGCAGTGGATCTTGTTCTCCGGCAAGCCACCAAGCTCTTTGGTCACATCCTTCGGCGACACAGCGAACGCCTCTTCAAGCGTCATGCCCTTGACCATTTCGGATAGCACCGAGGTGCTGGCGATGGCGCTGGCGCAGCCGTAGGTTTTCCACTGGCAGTCGGTGATCTTTTCCGACTCCTTTTCCACCTTGATGACTACCATCATCTGGTCGCCGCACTGGAGGTTCCCCTCCATGCCGACACCGTCGAACTCGCTGGTATCGTTACCCTGAAGAATATTCTTCGGACTTTCGAAATGCTCTTTGAGCTTCTCCGTATATGCCCATTCACCCGATTGCAGCATGAGCGCCTCCTTTTATATAAGCTGTTGACATGTTTCTGATTCGTTCGATGATACCCGGCAGGACATCAAGCAGGTATTCGACCTCTTCCTGGGTCGTCGAGCGGCCCATGCTGATGCGAATGGAACCGTGCGCGCGCTCGGCATCGACGCCGGTAGCCAGCAGCACGTGCGAAGGATCGAGCGAACCCGACGCACAGGCCGAGCCGGTCGAGACCGCGATTCCGGCCAGGTCGAGATAAAGTAAAATAGCTTCCCCCTCAGCGCCGGGGAACGACACGTTGAGCGTGTTGGGCATCGAGTCGGTCGGATGGCCGTTGAACTGCGCGTTGTCGATCCGCTCAGCGATACCGTTGCGCAGCATCTCGCGGAACCCGAGCAGCCGTTCGGCTTCGGCCTCCATCTCGGCCTTGCGCATATCGACCGCCATCGCCAGGCCCATGATGCCGAGCGTGTTTTCGGTGCCCGCGCGGCGCCCCTTCTCCTGATGACCGCCCCGGATGAAGGGGCAGTAGGGAGTTTTCTTGCGCACATAGAGCGCGCCGATCCCCTTCGGCCCGTAAATCTTGTGAGCGGAGATGGTCAGGAAATCGACGCCAAGCTCGTTCACATCCACCGGAATCTTGCCGAACGCCTGCACCGCATCGGTATGCACGAGCGCTCCGTGCTCATGAGCAAGCCGGGAGACCGCCGCGATATCCTGAAGGGTGCCGATCTCGTTATTGGCCATCATGACCGACACAAGGCCGACACCGCCCTCTTTGAGAAATTTCTCAAGCTGCCCGAGATCGATTTTGCCATACTCATCCACGTCGAGATAACTCACATCGACGCCGCGATGAACCAGGCACTGCGAGGTCTCCAAAACACAGGGGTGCTCGATTCGCGTGGTCACGATCTTCGGCTTCATGCCCGGAAAGCACTGGCTGGTGCCGCACGCGAACAGCGACAGCACGGTATTGTTGCCTTCCGACCCACTGCCGGTGAAAACGATCTCCTCGGCATCAGCGCCCATGAAAGCTGCCACGCGCTGACGCGCATCCTCGACGTTGGCCCGCGCCTCACGCCCGAAAGCGTGCATACTCGAAGGGTTGCCGAACATCTCCATCGCAGCCACCATCTCCTTTTTTACTTCGGGATGGAGCGGCGTGGTTGCATTATGGTCAAAGTATATCGGTCTTGCTGGCTTCATGGCTTTCTGAATTTCGGTGAAACTTGTATCGGGCAGGACAAATATAAGGTTATTACCGGCACCTGTGAAAAATTATTGCCTTTGCTGAACTCATATGTCACAGGTCTTTCGACAAACAACCGGCCTCGTTGAAAAACCATGCCGAAAGAGCTCTTTTGTCCATCTCAGTCAATCTCAAAACATTCAGGACAAAAATAGTCTTATTTCATCCAATAAGCAAATGCATAAAGAAAAACAGGGATTTTCATGTTTCGCGCACGGCAGGATGACTACTAAACGCACCTTATGGAATGCCAGGAAAAGACTCGAACCACGGCAACTGATAACAAATCAGCGCAAAAGCAGCACGGCCAGAGCCACCAGCGCCAGAGCCAGTGCGGTACCGGCAACGATCAGCACGGTGGTGCGTTTCGAGCCGGAACCGTCAGCTTTATCGACCGGAACAGGTTTGGTGGAAAACCGGGACTCCGGAATACCGAGCTCCTTCCGGCACGCCTCCAGTTGCTCTTCGCTGACAACGCCAAGTTCTCCGGCATATTTGCGGAGGTGAGAGTACACGTAGAGCGGAGGAAGAAACGAAAAATCCCCTGCTTCGAGCTTCTCAATATGAGAACTGCGAACGTTGACCAGCTGCCCGATTTCATCGACCGACAGCTCCCTCTCAAGTCGAGCATGTCGGAGTGACCTGGCAAGCTGTTCCAGCGCACTTTGAGTCGGATTCTCGTCCGGCATTGGCGAAGGAGGGAATTATAATGACAAAAACTTCAGCAGTGAATTTTTTAATTTAAAAAAAAACAATGCTTTGGCACAAGGAAAGGAGTCGGAATACCGCTAAAAAGTCTGTCAATTACAGCAACGAAAGAGCGAAAAATAGTACGGTTACCGCCCGCCTTTTCCGCTGTAAGACCAGTTCTTTGCGGATGGCTGGAGCACTTTGCAACTGCGTAACAAGAATGCAAACCCCTGTCAGGACAAAACGTTTTAGACATCAGGCCCTTCATAACCAAGGGGAAAAAGTGCCGATAACCCGCGCTTCAGCAAGCTTAATCGACACCGTAAGCGCCGAGCCAGAACCATGCTTGCCCGTTCTCCGTATTGTCACCATCAGCAAACAGCTTCAAAAAACCAGCGGCGGGTCGATTGGCGGCTGGCGCTTTTTCAAAAGCTGTTTTCAGGCGCTCTATCTCACGATCTGAAAGCGGTTTCCATGAAAGAATTACCTGATCGGCTTGATGGAAAAGCTTGTGGATTTGAGCTTTTTCAATCCTGTTTGCATTCAAAAACTCGATTCGTGCCACATCTTCCTGATTACCATCAGAAGGCTTGGAAGCAAGCGCTTCGTTCGATGAAATCAGATAGGAGACTTGACGACCACGGCCGAGCAACTCACCACGGCCAAGCAGATGAAACGGCTGCGGCTGGTCGCTGACAAAGATCAGATGGCGGTAAGACGCAAGCTTCACACTCATGGTTTTCAACAGCAAATCGCTCAACCGGATGCGCCCCTGATCGGACAAAAGCCTGGAGTCATTACCAATCCCGATGGCTCGAACGCGTCGCAGCAACGCCTGAAACCGGCTTTTCAGCTCATCACTCTTCACTGGCGAAGTCTCGATCTGCATCTCCCGATTGCTGACCATGATTGCCGTCGTGCCTGAATCACCGGAAAAAAACCTGACCAGCACCTCGTCTGGCTGGAGCTTTTTGCGCAGAGTGTTCAGGGTAAGCGGCTCCGGTTGCAGATTCGAAGCCACCAGGCTGTCAATCTTCGAGACTTCAGCAATCAGCCCGATCAGCCGTCCCTGCTTTTCAGTAATCGACTTGTCAATGAGAGTCGCATACCGAAAGCCCTCCCCCTCTTCGTTCATGTCGATCTTTCGCTGGAGCAGCCCGGAAATATCAGTCGTCACGCTGATAATTTCGTTCTGCAAAGCCTCATTCCCAGCGGTAAGGCGAAATTCGGAAATCGCCGCCTGCATGCGGGAGCGGGTTTCAAGAGCCTCTTCCTGACCACTGACATCGAACAGTTCGACAAAGCGACCACTGGCAATCAGGAGATCATCGAGCTGGCGTGTGGCCTCCCTGACCATTTTCAGATAGCTCGTCGCTGTGGCCGGAATGCCGTAGTACTGGCAGGTGGTCAGCGCGCTGCGCAGCGCCGTGATGCGTTCGGCCGGGGTCAGCTCTTCGCAGGTACCGAGCTTGCACAGGGCCGCGGCTTTGGCATACTGCATGTTTTTCGAGCCGAAATATGCAATGACATTGCGGTAGGTGTCGGGCTTGCGAACGATGACCGCATTGGATTCATATTGAAGAATCGGCACAAGCCTCGACAGGCCTTTCTCCTGGGCGATTGCCAGCGCCCGGAACAGCAAATAGCTGGCGTTACGCTGCTGCGATTCAAGTTGCAAAAGGCTTTTGGCGGCAATGCGCAACGAGCGGATTTTCACCATGGAGGTGGCCTTCATTCTCATCACCTTCGCCGACACAGCGGCGATGTTGGCCGCATAATGCTTGGGAGTATCGGGCGCAGAGGCAGGCGTAGCAACGGAGCAATCGAGCAGTCCGGAGAGGGCTGCCATTCTGACAGCCGGATCACCGGACGCCGACAATTTCTGGTACATTTGTGATGCCTCGTCGATCCTGCCGGACTTGAACTGATATACCGCGGTCTGGTAAAGCTGCCAAGCGTCGGAGCTGCCCAGAGATGCCATGATCGATGCCGCCTTGTCGTAGCGACCCAGCTCGGCATACATCTGCGCCGTGTCCAGTCCAGCGGCCGTACGCAGGGAATCACTGAGCGTTTCTGCGGCAGCATGGATCTCAATACTCTGCCAGGTATGAAACGCCGCCTGGTAGCGGCCGGTCAGGTACTCGATCCTCCCTTTCCGGCACAACGCTTCGAGCGCCTCCGCACTGAAGCCCTTCAGCGTATCAGCAGCCAGCCCGCGGTTGTAGTGATCAAGCGCTTCCGAATAGTTTTTTCGGCCTTCGAGACGCAGAGCCTCCTCGTACAGCTCTGAAGGCTTGGGATCAGGCTCCTGTTGATCACAAGCGGCAAGAAAAAGAGTGAAAAACGCAAGCAGAAAGGCGAGACGAAAAGAGAAGCGATGCTGTTTCATGGCTTAGCCTGCCGGTAATGGTTCGAGCTATCCTCCTCTGCGCGTCTCGATTGCTACGCAAAGGCAAGATAATTGTGTAAGGAGAAATCACGGAAAAACACTCGTTGTCATGATGATGTTACACATAATATACCCGCCGTTCAAGCTGCTCCTCACAAAGATCATGAGACTTGATTTTTGAGCTAAAAACCGGCTACGACCGGAAAAGGTCAAGAGGTTTAGACCTATGAACAAAGCTCTGAGAAAAGAGTCCTGAACGTTCAGGACTACAGACCGGTTATAGTGTTGAATGTTTTGCTCTTACGACTAAAAAAACCAGATAACAATGCCGTACAGCATTGACTGGAAGAATCATTTCACCGTTAACCAATGAATGCCTACAGCGCTGAAGCAATCCTCATCCTGCTTCTGATCTTCTTCAACGGAGCCCTTTCGTTGTCGGAGTTCGCCATCATCTCATCCAGCCCGGCGCGACTTCGCGAGCTTCGTGCGGCTGACTATCCGGCGGCACAGCGCGTGCTCCAGCTGCTTGACAACGCCAGCGAGCTGCTCTCCTCCATGAAAGCCGCCATCACCTTGATAAGCATCACAACAGGTGTGCTCGGCGGCCTGTTCTTTTCCGAAGCCTTCGCTTCACTCTTGAAGCAAACTGCCCTTCCCGCGCCCTACCACCAGCCAATTGCGCTGGTCGTGCTGATTCTGTCGTTGAGCTACCTGAGCTTGGTGTTCGGCTCGCTGCTTCCGAAAAAGATCGCTCTCCGCCATCCCGAAACCATCGCCCTCAAGAGTGCCGGGATGATAGACCTGCTCTTAACCATCAGCACACCGGCGGTTTTTCTGGCCAAAGCTTCGACACGACTGCTCCTCAGAATACTCGGCATCGACACAGCTGAAACACCGACCGTCAGCGATGAGGACGTGATGCTGATGATCCGCAAAGGCACCAAAAAAGGGGTGTTCGAATCGGTGGAGTACGACATGATCGCGCGTATTTTCCGGATGAGCGACAAGCGGGCCAGCGCCATCATGACGCCCCGCACCGAAATCGAGTGGCTCGATCTGGAGCTGCCCGAAACCGAGCTGATCACCCGCATCAAAGCCAGCGGGCGGTCGCGTTTTCCGGTCGCTGAAGGCAGCCTCGACGAGCTGCTCGGCGTAGTTCGCTCGCTCGATCTGGTCAACTTCCGCCTCTCCGGCAACGGCAGCATCAAAACCGCCATCCGCGATTCGATGAAGATACCGCTCTTCGTACCCGAATCGGTTCCGGCGTTTCAGGTGCTTGAAGTCTTCAAAAAAAACCGTGCGCACATGGCGCTGGTGATCGACGAGCACGGCTCGGTACAGGGAGCCATCACTTTGACCGACGTGCTGGAGAGCATCGTCGGCGACGTTCCGGCGGACGACCCGGCCATCATCGACCGGCGGATTGTGCAAAGAAGCCAGCGAACCTGGATCGTTGACGGCATGTTGCCGGTCGATGAGTTCATTTCAGCTTTCGGATTTGATGCCGACAACTTTTTCGACCAGAACGAGCCGAATTACGACACCATGAGCGGCTTCATGATGACCCGCCTCGGAGAGGTCCCCTCGGTTTCCGATACTGCTGAGTGGAAAGGCATCACGTTCAGGGTCATCAAAATGAACGGAAAACGTGTGGGGCGCATTCTTGTAAAGATGAACGAGGAAAACGCGGCCAACCTAACAGAAAAAGAGACAAAATCATGATTGAAAAAGGCAAGAAAGCTCCGGAATTCACGCTGCCGGACGCTGAAGGAAAGATGGTTTCCTTGTCGGAATTCAGTGGCAAGAAAGTGCTGCTGATTTTTTACCCAGGGGATGATACTCCTGTATGCACCGCTCAAATGTGCGACTACCGCAATAATGTAACGGAGTTCACCAAGCGTGGCATCGAGGTGATCGGCATCAGCGGCGACAGCCCCGAGTCGCACAAGCAGTTCGCCGAAAAGCACGAACTTCCGTTCCTGCTGCTGAGCGACGAGGCCCATTCGACAGCCAAGGCGTACGATGCGCTCGGCTTCCTTGGCATGTCGCAACGCGCCTACGTGCTGATCGACGAAGAGGGCACGGTGCTACTCGCCTACAGCGACTTTTTGCCGGTCACCTACCAGCCCATGAAAGATCTCCTGGCCCGAATCGACGAGTCCTGAGGCGCGAACCGGCAGAACGCGCGTTGCCTGAATCCGAATCTTTTTTGTATCTTCGCGGGCAGCCTTTTCAGAGCACTTTCAGAACGTGCCATGCTCCCGCTGTTGCGGGGCGACAGGTTTTTCAAACGCCTTTCAGCAATACAAAATACAGACCTCCACAATGGAACGTACCCTTACCATCCTCAAGCCCGACTGCGTGCGCAAGCAGCTCATCGGCGCCGTCACCGACAAGATCGAACGCGCCGGGTTCCGCATCGTAGCCATGAAGAAAACCCGCCTCACCAAAGAGACTGCAGGCGCATTTTATGCTGTACACAACGAGCGCCCGTTCTTTGGCGAGCTGGTCGAGTTCATGTCCTCCGGCCCTTGCGTACCCATGATTCTTGAAAAAGAGAACGCCGTTGCAGACTTCAGGACGCTCATCGGCGCGACCGATCCGGCTGAAGCTGACGAGGGCACCGTCCGCAAGCTCTATGCCGACAGCAAGGGTGAGAACATCATCCACGGCTCCGACTCGGCTGAAAACGCCGCTATCGAAGGCGCATTCTTCTTTGCCGCTGAAGAGGTCGTCAGAGTTGACTGATTGAGATCAGCTAGCAACCAACCTTCATAAAAAAAGCCGACCCGGTTCTGCCCTGGTCGGCTTTTTTGTTTTTTCAGCTTCCCACTCATCGATCTTACGGCCTCGAACAATCATCACCAGTCGCTTGGCTGGTTGAACGCCTTTCCACAATCGACTCACTGAAGGTCTCTCCGTAAATATCCCAAACCGTCACGAACAGAGCCGCCACGACCGGCCCGATGATGAAACCGGGCAACCCGAACATACCGATACCGCCGAGCGTGCCGAAAAAGATGAACAGCTCATGCATGCTGGTATCGCGACCGACCAGAACCGGGCGCATCACATTGTCGATCTGCCCCACCACGATGCTGCAGAACAGGAGCAAGCCGATCGCCTCCACGTAGTTGCCCGAAAACGCCTGGATGATTACCGCCGGCACCCAGATGAGCGGCGAACCGATGAGCGGCAGGATTGAGAGCATGGCCATGATGGCCCCCCAGAACACAGCATTTTCGATGCCCGCAACATGAAACGCGAGCCCAGCAAGAGCACCCTGCGTCACGGCGATAATGAGCGACCCCTTCAGTGACGCCCTGGTCACCGAAACGAAACGGTCGAGCAGGCGCTTCTGATCATTCTCGGCCAGAGGCAGATAGTTCTGGATTTTGGCCATGAGCGTGTGACCGTCTCTAAGCAGGAAAAACATGGTGTACCAGAAGATGATAAAGAGCGCTATATCATAAAGAGCAGACCATGTAAACGCTGAAAAACTGCTGATAACCGTCGTACCGAAATTGCCGAGCACTTCGGCAATTCGCCCGAGAATCAGGTCGCTGTATTTTTCAATGTCTTTGTAAAAAGGCAGTCCCGAAATCAGACTCGGTAGAGCTTCCGGATCGCGGATCTGATCGCGCACAAGCGGGATGACCGTCTTGCTCAATGAGATCGCCTGTCCAATCACAATGGAAAAAACAGCCACCAGAGGCATAAAAACGATCAGGAAAAAGATAGTGAGCGTCAGGATGGCGCTCAAGCTCCGGCGTTCACCTGACACCGAAAGGAAGCGGCTGAACAGTGGATAAGCCAGGCCGGCGAAAATACCAGCCAGCAGAATGGTCACCAGAAAGTGACGAATCATGGCAAGAAAAAGCGCAGAAATCAACAATGCCGCCACAAGGACGACGATCTTGTTGAATTGCGGTGTATTCATCCGTGACATGGCGTTGCAACTGGTTCAGAAGTCATCTCTGGTCATCTGGAGTCGTCTTCAATGTACGCAGCCGCCGTCATTGTGCAAAAAGAGGAGCCTCTCAGAGCTGCTTGGCGCCGGGCAGGCCAAGAAGTGCGGCCCGCACCAGTGCGACTGCAAACACTCCAGCCGTTTCAGCCCTGAGCACCGAGGCGCCAAAGGAGACTGGCCTGACACCGGATTGCGCGGCAGCGGAGATTTCTGATTCGGTGAAGCCCCCCTCCGGGCCAATGAAAAACAGTATGCGACGACCTGCCGGCTCGAACGGCCCGAATGCCTTCTCAGACTCGTGAGCGATCAGCCGAAAGTCGTAGCCCTCAAGCTGAAGCGCCTCCTGAAACGAGCACGGCGTGCCCAGCTCGGGCAGATAATACCGACGACTCTGGCGGGCGGCCGAATGCACGATGTTTCGCCACCGCTCAGCCTTGCGATCGATTTTTTTAAGATCGGGGGTTGAAACCGTACGCTGGGTGATGATGGGAATGATGCGGTCGATACCCAGCTCTGTAGCTTTTTCGAGAAAGAAATCGAAGCGCTGGGACGCCTTCAGAAGCGACATAGCAACCGACACGCGCGTCTCCGGCGGCGGCATGCGACGCTGGTTGCGGATCGAGCCTTGCAGCTCGCGCTTGCCGATCGACTCGACCACCAGCTCTGCCGACAAGCCCGCGCCATCGGTCACGGGGACCGTGTCACCTTCACGGCAACGCAGCACGCGCGCGAGGTGGTGAAACTCTTCACCATCGATCGAGGCGCGTCCGTGGTCGAGATCGAGCTGATGTGGAAGGACATAAAACAGATCCATGAAGCGCTACTCCTTTTCCTCAGTAACGGCCACGACCGCAAACGCCACCTCATCCGCACCAGCTTCCCTGAGCGCCGAAGCTGCGGCCACCATCGTGGCTCCGGTCGTCAGAACATCGTCGACCAGCAGCACCCTGCCGCTGATCTGGCGGGAGTTGCGAGCTGCCGGACGGAAAACCCCTGCCATATTTTTTCTGCGTTCGGTGAGGCTCAGGCCGGTCTGCGAGCCGGTGTAAGCGCTGCGCTCGATAGCCTCTTTCACTACAGGCAAATCAAGCACTTCGGCCATGCCGGACGCAATCGCCTCGGACTGGTTATAGCTTCGTTCGATCCGCTTGAGCGGATGCAGCGGCACCGGCACAATCGCCGCCACCTCGCCCGGCCCTCCGGCGGACTGGACAAGCTCGCCGAGACGCCGACCGAACAGACGCCCGAGCGGAAACAGCCCTTGGTATTTCATAGCATGCAGCGCATCGTGCAACGCGCCGTTACTTTGGTAGGGATAAAGGCTCCAGGCGGCGGCTGGAACGGCGCTGAGTCCGAAATGGGAATTGACGCTCCGGATCAAGGCCTGCCCCCCGGCGAGAGAATCGGGAAAAGGAGCGAAATCAGTGAGGCATGCTGAACAAAGCTGCTGCTCCGGCGCGGTGAGCGTTTTACGACACACCACGCAAACCTGTGGAAAGAGCAGATGCGTAAGCCCCTCAAGCGGACGCGCAAGTGTTCCAAGCGATTGCGCGAGTGAACCAAGCGGACGCGAGAGAGCACCAAACGAATGCGCTAGCCTCTCAATCATCGCTCCTGAGCGGCTTGCCGGAACCGAAGCAAAGCGCCGCCGCGCCGTACATTCCAGCTTTATTGCCAAGCCTAGCCGGAACGATCTCCAGACCATCGTGCATCGATGGCAGGGTCGAGCGATGCAGCTGCATCAATGCTGGCTCGAAAATCAGCTCTCCCGCCGCTGAAATGCCGCCACCGATCACGAACTTCCGGATGTCCATCAGCGCTGTGACATTGGCCAGACCGACGCCGAGAATGGTACCGATCCGCTGCCAGACACGCAGCGCGAACTGGTCCCCCTCTTTGGCCGCCTCTTCGAGATGGCGCGGCGAGAGACCGGCGACATCGCGATCACACAGCTCCAGCAAACGCGGCGAAAGACCGGACGCCCCACCTTCACGGCAAGCCAGCTCGACGATTCGCTCCTTGCCAATCAGGCTTTCAATCGTGCCCCGCACACCTGCATGGACGCTCGGACCTTCGAAATCGATCGTCATGAATCCGATCTCACCTGCCGTACCACTCGGGCCACGATAGAGCTTCCGGTCGAGAATGATGCCGCCCCCAACGCCGGTTCCGAGCGTCACCAGCATGAAATCGCGGAACGCACTGCCACCGCCGTAAACCGCCTCACCATACGCAGCCACATTGGCATCGTTTTCTACGAGAACGGAAGCACTGATACCATGCGCCTGTTCGAGGCGCTGCTGAAGCTGATCTCTGAGAGGATAACGTCCCCAGCCGGGCAGGTTGGGTGGATAGGAGAGCGTCCCCTTCACGGCATCGACCGCGCCCGGCGCTCCAACGCCGATACCTGCGAAGTCGCCGGTATCGAGCGATTCGGCAGCCTGCTGGTAGAGATCACTGCCGAGAAGCGCCAACTGACGGATGACGCCATCGGGGCCGGCAACGCTATCGGTCGGCTGGGCATCCTCGAACAGTATGCCCCCGGCTTCGTCGATAATCGCCGTTTTGAGGTTCGTACCTCCAAGATCGATGCCGATAGCCCATGAAGGCATACGCGTAAACGGTTACGAGTTGAACTGCTTGATGAACTTCCGATTGTGACTGCCCGAAGTGAAGAAGTCGAGAATTTCCTGTACCTCCGGCGTCTGCGGAAAGTCGCTGCGCACAGTTTCAAGCGCGTTGGAAAGCAAGAGACCGGATTGGAAAATCACCCGGTAGACGTCACGGATGGTGCCGAGCTGCTCCGAATTGAAGCCGCGCCGTTTCAGGCCGATCACGTTGAGCCCTTCGTACCGGAATGAGCTGTGCCCACCCGCCATGACGAACGGTGGTACATCGAGCGCGCCGCGGGAAATGCCGCCAACCATCGCGTACCGGCCGATCCTGACGAACTGGTGAATGCCGGCTAGACCACCGACCACCACGTAATCGCCCACCTCGCAGTGGCCACCAAACTGCACCGAGTTGGCGATCACCACATGGTTGCCGATCACGCAGTCGTGACCGGCATGAACGTAAGCCATCAGCAGGTTATCCGATCCCACCACGGTCTTGCCGCTGGCCTTGGTGCCGCGGTTCAGGGTGACGCACTCGCGAATCACCGTGCGGTCGCCAACGTACAGCTCTGTTTTCTCGCCTGCATATTTGAGGTCCTGAGGCGCAGTGGAAAGAACCGCTCCGGAGTGGATGCGGCACTCGCTGCCGATCCGGGCGCCATCGGCGATATAGACGTGAGGAGCGATGATCGTGCGGTCACCGATGACCACGTCGTCGTCGATGACGGTATAGGGGCCGATCTGTACATCCTCGCCAATCGAGGCTCCAGAACCGATGACCGCTGTCGGGTGAATACTGCTCATGAAAAGTCCAGCTATTGCTTTAGGGAATCCAGCCGCTCCCGTAGCTCGGGAAGGGACTGCTTCAGATGATTCAGAACGGCATCTGCCTTGCCGGTATCTCCCGCTTTCCGGTAAACCTGTGAGAGCAGAAGGTACAGCTCCGGCTCCTCCCGGACATCATTCCGGGAAGCCAGAACTTCAAGGTAGTTAATATACGGATATGCTTTCTGCTTTGCACCTTCTGAAATGCGAAGCGATGCAACCATGGCGGCAAAGCTCGGCGAAACCGGATAACGCTCCAGCGGGAACAGCTCTTCGTAACGGTCGAGCACCTCGTACGCAAGTGCCCTGCGCTGCCGACTTTGCAGGACACCCGACTGGTCAGGAACACGTACCGAATCGCCGGCGGCGGCGGTCAGGTCGAGAGCAAGCCGGCCGAACAGCGGCGGGTAGTTGCCTAGCAGATTCCGCGAGGTCTCGTCGATGTTCACGGAAAGATTACCGATGTTACGATACCGGTAGGTATTGAACAGGTTGCCGTACAGCGTACCCGGATCGGAAAAATCTTGCGCCGACCCGCTCCTGAGCGGCACGACCCGGTAAACCAGCCCGTCGAGACGAAGATTGCGGTCGAGGCCGATCATCTCGGTCGGAGCGACCGTCAGGGCAAAATAGATCGGGCGCTTGCCGTAATTGTCGCTCACGATCATATAAACGGCGATGTCCTGCGGGCGCAGATAGGTCGCACCCTGATAGCTGAGCCCTGGGCGGATCCTCCAGCGAAGCGAGTCGGAAGGGGTCGCGGGCAGGCTCACTCCGGAGCGGCGGGCGTCGCTGAACAGCTTCCGCTGCTCGGAGCCGGAGGGAACGGCCACATCGACTGAATCGACCGGTACGTAGGTAATCGCTTTCAGATCGGTGTCACTAATCTTCAGCTCCACCGGCTTGGCGCCTCTGGGGCTATCGTGCTTCAACTGCAACAGGTACCAGCCGGTGTTGGCCAGACTGAGATTGACCACCCGCACATCGGTTCGGATGCCCTCGACCTCCTGCATGTACCAGAGCGGAAAGGTGTCGTTGTCACCGTTGGTGAAAAGAATCGCATCCTTGTCGCAGCTCTGGAGTATGTTCCAGGCCCAGTCCCAGGCAACGTAATTGCCTGAGCGATCATGCGTGCGATAGTTGGCCATCAGCATCCGGCCATTGATCAGATACAGCGCGGCGAACACCAGCAGGGCAGCGCTCAAGTTCCGGTTGCGCACCTCGGCGCTCCTCAACGCTTGTGAGACCGAGGCCCAGAGGCTTTCGATACCGATGCCAATCCAGAGCGCAAAGGCGAAAAAACTGCCGACGTAGCTGTAGTCACGCTCACGCGGCTGCGGTTCAGGCTGGTTGAGGTAGACCACGAGGATGAGGCCGGTCATGGCAAACAGCACGCCGACGACAAGCGCCATCTTCCAGTTCCGCCTGAAATGCGAGACCGCGCCGTACAGTCCGGCGAGCAGCGGCAGGCCCCACAACTGACTCCAGTCGATCACCGCCCCTTCGATGGGAGCCGAGCGCCCGATGAACTGCCAGCCGAAGTAGCGCAGGTACATGCGGTCAAGCTGGTAGCGGAAAAAGTAGTCCCAGTCGCCCGAATAGAAGCGGTAGAAATACTGATGCACCGGCTCGGGCGACCACTGCCTCGGCCAGATCGGCCAGCTTCCATACTGCTCACGGTTGACGTAAGAGAAAAAGGCTTGAAGCGTCGAGGGATCGTTCTCGTTGATCGGTGGCCCGGCATGCGCGCGCACGAAAATCAGCAGATAAGAGGTGTAACCAAGAATGAGCAGCAGCACCGACATCAGCACGAGGTTCGGCAGCACCAGCCGCTTCTGCTGAGTGAACCAGACCCCGTAAACGAGCAGCGCGATCAGCAACCCCAGCCCCCACCACGAGGTGTGCACGAGCAGCACCGGCAGCTCCTTGATGATGCCGCGATAGATGAGGAAAAAGAGCCCAAGGCTGAAAAGCCCCATCAGGCTGAACGACTTCAGCGTGACCGGGTACTTTTTGAAATAGTAGATCAGCACCAGCGAGAAGAGCGCGAGCAGACAGAGCAGGTGCACGCCGATGGAGAGGCCGATCATGTACATGACCGCCAACAGCCACCGCTCGCTGCCTGGTGCGGGATCTTCGTCGTACCAACAAAGCATCATCCAGAAGATGGTCGCCGTCAGGAATGACGACGCGGCCCACAGACTCGTCTCGACCGCGTTGAACCAGAAGCTGTCCGAAAAAGCCAGCGCCAGCGCGCCGACCGCCGCTCCGCCGTATGCCGCGATTTTATCCGGAAGGTCCCACTCGGCGGGCTTTGAGTTCCGGGCGATGGTGATAAGCCTGACGATGATCAGGTAGGTCAGCATGATGGTGGCCGAACTGAGCAGCGTGCTGAAAAAGTTGATGCGCGCACCGATGTCGCCGAACGTCGGCAGCAGCGAAAAGAGGTGACCGAACAGCAGATAAAGCGGCGCACCGGGCGGGTGCGGAACGCCGAGCGTTCGGGAGGTCGCGATCACCTCGCCGCAGTCCCAGAAGGAAAGGGTCGGCGCCATCGTCGCGAGATAAACCGCTTCGGCAACGACAAAGATGAGGACGGCGATGAGCCTGTTCAGCTTGTTATGAGACATGATTGGTGCTTGAAAACGCTTTGCTTCGGTTTCGAATGCCGGATGATGCCGTCACTCCGACAGCAGCTCACCGGCCACGAGATCGGCAAACAGGAAGCCCTCGTCGGTAAGGGTAACATGCCCGCCTTCGACCACGATCCACCCTTCGGCCTGCAACCGGGCAAGGCGGTCATCCAGACGCTGAAGCCCTAATGTATGACCTTTTCGCAAAAACTCCACGGCCAGCCCCTTGCGGATTCTCAGGGAAAGAAACACCTCCTCGTCAAACCGCTGCTCGGCGGTAAGCACCTCCCTGAAGTCGTTGGCGTTGGCCGGATCGGTGAGATAGCGATGCAGATTCGATGCGTTGGAAAAGCGAACCTCGCCCTCCGCCGTTTGGAGAAAGCTGTGCGCCGAGGGCCCAAAACCGAGGTACGGCTCACGCCTCCAGCTCGACAGGTTGTAGCGCGAATGGTACCCGTTGAGCGCGTAGTTCGAGACTTCGTAGTGGCGATACCCTGCGCCGCGAAGCATCGTCATCGCCTGGCGGTACATCGAAGCCTGTTGCCCCTCGCCGGGCAGCTCCCGGAGTCCCTTGCCAACATCGCGCCAGAGCCGGGTTTTTTCTTCAAGCGTGAGCATGTAAACCGAAACGTGCTGCGGACGAAGCCGGAGCGCCGCACGGAGATCACCCTCCCACTCCCCGGCGCTCTCCCCCTCCGCCCCGCAGATCAGGTCGATGCTCACCGACGGAAAGCGCTCTAGCGCCTCTGACACCGTGCGCTCGGCATCCTGCGCGGAGTGCGCTCTACCGAGCGCCCGGAGTTTGCGGTCGGTAAACGACTGCACGCCGATGCTCAACCGGTTCACCCCCGCCGCCTGAAGCTGATCGAGCGTAGCCACATCGAGGTCTTCGGGATTGGCTTCAAGCGTGATCTCCGTCCCGGCGGACAACCCGGCAAGCCCGGCAACCTGCGACAGCCAATCCGCGATGAACGAAACCGGCACCAGCGACGGCGTGCCACCGCCGAAGTGAATCGCATCGATAGTGCGTCCTTTGAGCAACGAAGCCATTGAGGTGGTCTCGCTTGCAAGCGCCTCGAAAAAGCGCTCGACGAAACCGGGGCGGGTCATCAGAAAAAAATCGCAATAAGGACAGCGCTCACGGCAGAAGGGAATGTGAACGTAGAGGGAAAACATGGGAGAAACTTTGATTCGCCTCCGCCATCAGCGGGACGACTCGCCGAGAATATACCCGGTTACGGCTTGGTAGAGGTCATCGGCCACGTGGTCGGGAAACACCTGCCGCTCTTCGCAGAGGTGTTCTTCGTTGTGGCCAGTGCGGAGCAAAATTGTTTTCAAACCAGCGCGCTGGCCGCACTCCACATCGATCAGCTTATCGCCGATGAAAAAAGAAGAGTCCCGATCAACCTCGAACCCCTCCTCCCGGAAATCGGCAACGGCCTGCTCGACCATGCGGGGCGAGGGTTTGCGGAAGTCGGCGAAACGGTCGTACTCGGGGTGGGGATGGTTCGGATGGGCCGGGCAGTAGTAGCAGCGGTCGTAGGAGGTTTCACGTTCCGCCAACAGCTCGCTGAGGTAGTCGTGAACATCTTCAACGTCCTCGGGGGTAACGATGCCGCGAGCGATACCGGCCTGATTGGTAACAATCACAATCCGGAAGCCGGCCTGCCGCGCAAGGGCAATCGCCTCGTCGACACGGTCGATCAGTATGAACTCCTCGCGGTTGGAAACGTAGCTGCCGATGTCGCGGTTGATCGTTCCGTCCCTGTCAAGAAAAAGCACTTTGACCAACTGCATCGCCTGCTCCTCAGCCGAGAATTTCGCGGTAGAGATCGGCGTACTGCTCCGCCGAAGCGCTCCATGAAAAGTCGCGCTCCATGCCTTCGCGCATCAACTCCGCCCACCGCTCCTTGTCGGCAAACATCGACAGCGCCTCACCGAGCTTTGCTGTCAAGGCCTCGGCCGTGTAATCGGTGAACACAAAACCAGTACCCTTGTCGCCGGAGACCTCTTCGATCGTCTCCACGATGCCGCCGCCTGCGTAGGCAATTGGCACGGTACCGTAATTCATCGCAAACATCTGCTTCATGCCGCACGACTCTATGCGCGACGGCATAATCAGCATATCGAGGCCAGCAATCATCTGGTGGTAGAACGCATCGGTAAAGTCCGTATTCACGGCCAGGTTTTCCGGATGCTCTTCGACAAGATCGCGCAACTCCTTTTCGAACTCCTTGTTGCCAGAACCGAAAACGATCAGCTGAAAATCAAGCTCAAGCAACTTCGACAGGCTCTCTTTCAGAAGCCCCATGCCCTGAACATCATCGAAGTTGGTAATCACACCGACAACAGGTGTTTCTTCGGAAAACGGCAGACCGGCCTCTTCGAGCAGCACCTTCTTGTCCTCGAGCTTCAGCTCCGGCTGAGCAGCGCTGTAACGCTTCTTGATGAGCTTGTCGCTGGAGGGATTCCACTGGCGGGTATCCATACCGTTGAGAATGCCGTGGAAACGATCTTTGCAGGCCTTCAGCGCCTTGTCCATGCCGAAAGAACTCTCCGGATCGCCGGCGATCTGCTTGGCGTATGCGGGTGAGGTAGTGGTGACCAGATCAGCGTACTTGATACCTGTAGCAAGCAGATTGATGTCGTCGCCCTCTCGTTCAAGCCCGTCGAACACCTCGGGGTCGAGATGCTTCTGGAACATCTTCGGCTGGAAAACGCCCTGCCGATAGATGTTGTGTACGGACTGAACGATCTTCACTTTCTTGAAGAAGTCGTGTTTTGCGTAGCGGGTACGCGCAAGCAGCGGGACAAGGCCCGCGTGCCAGTCGTTGCAGTGGATAATGTCTGGCTGCCAACCGAGGCGCATAAGCGTTTCCATCACGCCGACGCTGAAAAAGATGAGCTTTTCAGCGCTGCCCTTATGGTCACCGCCAAGCTGGAGATCGGAAAACAGTCCGCTCCGCTTGAAATGCTTTTCGTTGTAAAGAAAGTAGGTCTGTATCTTGCTCGACGGAAGGGCGGTAACCTTCACATGCAGCATCTCGGTCTTCTCCTTGAGCGCCACCTCGATATCGGACAGCCTGAGCACATCATGCAGACGAAATTTCCTGTCATTGATAATGCCGTACTTCGGCATCATGATGCGAGCCTCAAACCCCTCCTCTTCGAGAGCCTGTGGAAATGAAGCCATAAAGTCAGCCAGTGAGCTGACTCTTACAAAAGGAGAGACTTCGCCAGAGACATAAAGAACTTTGTAATTTCTTCTGGCCATCTATCTCAAACTCTATCTAAATTTTTTTCCTAAACGCTTTCATAGAATACCTTCAGTTTTTAATTTAAGAATTTTCATGCTGAGAAACAATTTAGCAGCTTTCAACTCTGAAGGGAGCCTCCGTGAAAGAATTTCCCGGCCTGAAAGTCCTCTTTGTCCTTTTGTTCCCCCTGCTCTTCGGCGCCTGCGCTGTTGACAGGCCCCCAACAGGAGGCCCACCGGACAACACCCCGCTTAGCGTCACCGCATCGACCCCCGAGACCGGCACGGTCAATACGTCGCCACAAACGATCCAGCTCGATTTCAGCCATTACGTACGTCGGGAAGCATTGACCAAATCGATCTACTTTTCTCCGTCAGTTGACGATTTCGAGGTCAGCGTGCACGGTCGCGAGGCGCGCATCCGGATTTACAGCCCGCTCAAGCAGAACCGCACCTACACGCTCACCCTGCGCAACGACCTGAAAAGCCTCTACGGCGATCATCGGCTCGACAAGAGCTGGGCACTCTCTTTTTCGACCGGCCCGGTTATCGACAACGGTTCGATTGAGGGGCAAGCGTGGACGCCACGCATGTCGCCGGCTACTGATGTGACGGTCATGGCTTTTTTGCCTACGAACGGCACCAGCCTGCCCGGTAAACAATCGCCGGAATATCTCACCCAGACCGGCCCATCAGGAGCGTTTCGCTTCGAACACCTCGCGCCCGCCAATTACCGCATCGTTGCCATCACCGACAGCAATGGCAATCTGCGCTACGATCCGGAAAGCGAGTCCTTCGCGGTTGCCGCAGCAAGGGCTGTTGCGCCGGATGCGCCAGCAACCATTCGACCTGTCAACCTTCGCCTTTCCGACGGCAGTCAGGTCGGCCCGACATTGCGTTCGTGCCAAACCATCAACAATCGGGAAATCGAAGTCACCTTCAGTCGGTCGGTGCCGTCGGAAAGCATTGATTTATCGTGGTTCAGCATTGAAAACACCACCAGCGGCAAACAGCTCCCCATCCTCGGCTACTTCTCGTTATCGAGAAGCAATGATGCCTCAAGCTGGCGCTTGCTGACCGGCAAGATGAACAAAGAGAGCTGGTACCGCCTGCACTTTTCAGATGGACAAGCGTCGTCGGCGCTGACCTTTTACGGCAATGACCAGCAGGAGCGCTATCCCGCCCTGTCGCTTGCCATCATCCCGGCTGACGGAGCGGAGAGCGTCATTGCAGAAACCATCCGCCCCGGATCGGCTCCAGCAGCAGAACTGCGCTTCAACCTGCCGGTTGTTGAATCATCACTGACACCCGACGTGGTCAATCTCGGGCTGGTCGAACCGACCGGGACTCGCTCCGTGGCCTGCACCATCACACGTATCGATAGCCGCACCTATGCCGTCAAGCCGTCCGGCGGGTTTCTGCAAGGACGAAGCTATTCGCTGCAGGTAGATATGAGCGGAATCGACAGCTTGACAGGCGTGACGCCAACCGGAACACGGCTGGTCACATCGAGCTTCAACATCGCCGGAAAGGAGATGTACGGAGAGATCAATGGCCTCGGCAAAGCGATGGCGGAGCGGCTCGTTATCGAGGCGCGCCTGCAGGGGCCGGAAGAATTCATGAAACGCATCGAGGTCAGGCCAGACACCACGACTGGCGAGTTCAGCTTCAGCTTCAGCTTCACAGACCTGCCCCCCGGCCGCTACGTCTTGAGCGCCTTCAAGCCTTCTGACGTCTCAGGCAGCTGGAATGCAGGATCGGTCGAGCCGTTTGCGCCTGCCGATGCCTTCATCGCCAAGAGCGTCGAGGTCAGGGCAGGATGGAGCACTGACGATGTCAGACTCGACCTCCCGTTATCCGACACGAGCCTCTCCGTCCAGACAAACAAAACAGAAAACAACTAACGCATAAAGATTTCAATGAGCACCCTATCCAGAATCGGACCGAACTCCATCATACAGACTGTCGGCGCGCTTGAAACCGCCTACGGAAAAAACGAAACCGAAAAGCTCCTGAAAAAAATGGGGCAGGCCTACCTGATCGGCAACCTCCCGTCGGAGATGGTGGAGGAGTCGAAATTCCATTCGTTGGTCAAAGCGCTGGAGAAGGAGATCGGCGAAAAGTCCACGGCAAGCATCCTCAAAGAGTCGGGTGAGCGCACGGCGAAGTACCTGCTCAAGGTGCGCATTCCCGGCCCGTTCCAGACCATCGTGAAGCTGCTCCCGGCAGGGCTGGCCTTCAAGGTGTTCCTGTTCGCCATCAGCAAAAACGCCTGGACCTTCGCCGGAAGCGGCGAGTTCAGTTACGGCTCGAAGCCCTCGCCAAACGTCATGGTGAAGGTCACCTTCCCGTCGCACCCGGTGGTGGGCAATTTCTACCTCGGCACCTTCACCGTCCTGCTCCAGGAGCTGGTCAACCCGCAGACCACGATTCAGACCGACATCCGCAAAGAGGGAAGCGCCATCGTCTGCGACTACCGCTGCGCCATCTGATTCCCCCCCAAAAAAACGATAACCGGCTGGGGGCGCATCCGCCGGCCGGTTATCGTTTCAATATTTCTGGAGCCCGAGCCTCTCAGCTACCGTACATCCGCTGAAGCTCCGGCTCGAAGAAGAAAGTCTCCTCGCCGAACGCGGGCGTCAGGTCATCGAGCCAGGAGGCCGATTCATCGTACCTGGCGAAAAAGATTTTGTTGGTCCACTCGGGATTCCGCCCCTGCGTAAACTTCAGCACGAAGAGCTTCTCGCCGTTGATTTCGGTCACGTCCTCCACAATCACCTTGCCCGGCGAGCAGGACATCGACGGCCCGCGAACAGTTCTGCCGAGTCCGGACATCTTTCGGTACGCGGTGTTGAAAATGCCGAGCGCCTCGAAGAGCGGCACCTCGAAATAGTGCTTCGGGCCGGTGTCTCGTTCGAGGAACATGTAGTAGGGAATGACCCCGAGCTGCAACTGCTTCTGCCACATCTCCTCCCAAACAGCGGCATCGTCGTTGACGTGACGAGCCAGCGGCGACTGGCTGCGAATCACCGCACCGGTGGAACGGATGCGACGGATCGCCTCGACCGCGTCGGGATTGTCGATCTCGCGCGAGTGGCTCATGTGCGCCATGATAGCCAGCTGCTTGCCCGCCTTGACCACCTCCTCGAAAAAGCCAATCAGCTGGTCGGCATCCTGATCGGTCGTAAAACGTGCCGGCCACCAGCTCAGCGACTTGGTGCCGATACGAATGGTTCGCAGGGTCGGAACATCGAGCAGCGGGCGCATGTACTTCTCGATCAGCTCGGTGCTCATCACCATCGGATCACCGCCGGTGAAAATCACATCCTTGACCTCGGGGTGACGCTGGAGGTATTCGAGCAGCCTTTCATTGCTGGCGTTGGCGAACTTGAGATTCTCCAGGCCGGAGAACTGCGGCCAGCGGAAGCAGTAGGTGCAGTAGGCGTGGCACACCTGCGCTTCGAGCGGGAAGAACAGCACGCTCTCGCGATACTTGTGCTGCATTCCGTGCAACGGCTCGCCGTCGAGACGGGGCGTGTTCAGCTCCATCTGGCCAGCCGGATTCGGATTCTGCCGGAGCTGAATCTTCCGGGCCTCCTCCCTGATAAGCTGCGGATCGGCTTTGGCAAGCACGAGATCTGAAATGGTACGGAAGTCCTCGCCGGAAAGCATTCCCGCCTGGGGAAAGCTGAGCCGAAACATGGGATCATCGGGAATATTCGACCAGTCGATCAGATTTTCAGCCACATGGCTGTTCACTCTGAAGGGATAAACCTCGGCAACAACCTTGATAGCATGAAGCTGCTCGGGAGGGATGCTGTCGAATTGCGGTAACTGCTGAATATTTTCCGCCGTATACGATTGAAAGGTTAACATGGCGTACTCCTGTTCCTTTGGAGCGGAAATCGGGCCGAATGCAACGCATACCGGCGCGAGAGGCGGGCACCTCTGAGTATGGCGGTAAATCCAGAAACGCTGAGTCCTGGTGGGATAGGCTATCGTTCGCAAGGCATGTGCGAACCGAACGAGATCGGGCGCATCGGAGAGCGGCCCCCGAAGCGTGCCACAGAGAATGAGAGATGCCCGTCTGTGTTGCCCGCTCGTGGATAAATAGTCTTGTAATACTATTTAACAATACATTCGAACAAAACCAAATCGGGCAAAGCTCATCAGCTCTCCCTGGCCTCTGAGGCGCGAGGCTCCCAGAGCGGGATGTCGCTACTCCTGACATGCAGATCTCTCTGCGGGAAGGGAATCTCGATGCCGTTTTTACGAAACGCAGCAAAGATCCGATAGTTCAACTCACTGCGCAGGAACCGTGGTGCCTGGATGCGGGTCTGCGTCCACACCAGCAGCTCGAAGTCGAGCGAGCTGTTCCCAAAACCGGTAAACAGCACCGCAGGGGCGGGCTTCGAGAGAATATCGGGATGGTTGTCCGCCACGCTCAGCAGCACCGCTTTGACCTGCTCGGGATTGGAGCCGTAAGAGACCCCGACCGGCACCGACACGCGCAGGTTGCGGTCGTTATGGCTCCAGTTGATCACCTGTTTGGAGACAAACTCCGAGTTGGGAATGATGATGTTGATGTTGTCGTTGGTCAGCACCGTCGTGGAGCGGATGGCGATTCTCACCACGTCGCCGTTGATGTCGCCGACCTGGATGCGGTCGCCCACCTTCACCGGACGTTCGAGCAGGATGATCAGTCCGCTGAAAAAGTTATCAGCGATATTCTGCAAACCGAATCCGATACCAAGACCGATAGTGCCCGACAGCACCGTCAGCGTGCTCAGATCGATGCCCGCCGATTGAAGTACGATCAGGAAGCCAAAAAAGACGATCAGGTATTGAACAATCGTGCCAAGGGCTGAACGGGTGCCTTTGTCATGCACGGAAGAGACCAACAGCTTTCCAACAAGCAAACGCTTCAGAAACTTCGCCGACGAAACGATGACGGCGACCGAAATCATGATGGTCGCAATCTTGATAATCGAAATCTCTGATTTGCCGATTGCGAACAGCGGGCGCACAAGCCAGTCAAAAATGTCGATCAGCTCATTCAGTTTTGATGGATCCATACGAGTTTCACTTCCAAAAAATTATCGAACAACCAGCAGAGAACCAGACATATCTGCACACGTCATGCGCATCCGCACTTCCCTCGCCATTCTGCCTATACCGCCTCACAAAGCTCAGGCACATCATCTGCACGTAAAGTTGGCACAAATACCTTCTGCAAAAGCAAATGCTTGAGCGCGAGCATAGCAGAAAATGAATGGTGGATTCGCCCTGAAATCACCATCTCAACAAATATATCGTGAAGCCTCGAAAAAGCGAACGAACCCAGCGATCTGCGTCCCTCGAGAAGCCTTGAAACAGATGCCGCACACTACAGCAAAACAGCGACAGGAACCCAGGATTCCTGTCGCTGTCTCAGCATAAACTCATAAGAAGAATGGGGTTATACTATTTAGTGTGGGGCTATAACACAAAAAGCCCGTCATGAGGATGACGGGCTTTTTGTTATAAAAACTCGGCGACGACCTACTCTCCCGCAATAAAGCAGTACCATCGGCTCACCTGGTCTTAACGACTCTGTT